>Ga0316600_10000004_pt1 | contig 463053 bp, 408 predicted proteins | sample OWC_soil_day5_CT_FD_207652 | JGI IMG/M metagenome (GOLD analysis project Ga0316600, IMG submission 207652) | Wetland soil microbial communities from Old Woman Creek delta, Ohio, United States - OWC_soil_day5_CT | ecosystem: Environmental > Terrestrial > Soil > Wetlands | place: USA: Ohio... | reverse complement strand
AGCGCGTGCATGACATCATGGGCGAGATCACGGCCGCGAGCCATGAACAAAGTGACGGTATCGAGCAGGTGAACCAGGCAGTCAGCCAGATGGATCAGGTGACGCAGCAGAACGCGGCGCTGGTGGAAGAAGCGGCGGCAGCGGCGGAATCGCTGCAGGATCAGGCGGCGAATCTGGTGCAGGTGGTAAGCGTGTTCAGGACAGGTGCGGCAGCATCGACACCTGCAGCCAGAAAACCTGCCATCGCGACCAGGCCCGCCGCCAAACCGGCGATCCGGGCGGCGAGCAAGCCAGCAGTACCGGCGAAAGCGCCGCAGATTGCTGCGGCGAGAGCGGATGCAGGCAAAGGTGACGACTGGGAAGAATTCTGACCGCGTTTTCCGAAAAGAAATCCGTATTGCAGATGAACTTCGAATGCCCCGGCGAACAAGCCGGGGCTTTTTTATGTCAGGTTTGGGTGAGCGAATGCGTGCTGCCGAATGTCGTGGTTTGCTGTTCGATGGCACCCGAAATCATCCTTGGTCAGGCATTTTTGCACAACTGATACAGCCATTGATAAATCCGGAAAATCCGTGCGGCTTTCATGGTAATCTAGGCCATTAAAAAATGGCGCGCCGGTCTTGTCAGGCGCAAGCCCCACAGCCTTTCAAAGCAACCAGAAAAACAGGAGAAGCAATGCAAACCAAGTCTGTACTGACCCTTGACGACGTTCAAAAGATCGCCGCAGCAGCCGAGGCAGAGGCTACCAAAAATGGCTGGGCGGTCGCCATTGCCGTGGTGGACGACGGTGGTCATCCATTGTGGCTGCACCGGATGGATGGTGTCGCGCCGGTCGCGTCGTACATTGCGCCAGCCAAGGCAAAAACAGCAGCACTTGGCCGCCGCGAGTCGAAGATTTACGAAGACATGATCAACAGCGGCCGGATGTCATTCCTCAGTGCGCCGGTTATTGACGGTATGCTCGAAGGCGGCGTGCCGATCATAGTCAATGGCCAGTGCGTTGGTGCGGTTGGTGTGTCAGGCGTGAAATCAATTGAGGATGCGCAAATCGCGAAGGCGGGCATTGCCGGGCTTGGGATGTAAGGGCGCGAAAGCATAGAAAAAGCCACCCGCGCGGGTGGCTTTTTTGCAGGAATTACCGGTTCCCTGTGGTGCCCGGAACCGGGGTCGAACCGGTACACCATTGCTGGCGAGAGATTTTAAGTCTCTTGTGTCTACCAATTTCACCATCCGGGCAGGAGCGGAATTGTAGCATTCACCGGCACAAATATGTCAGGGTAATATGTTCGCCGGAAACATGCTGGAGATAAAAATGAAAAATGCAATTCGCACGATACTCCTGTCGCTATCTTTTCTGGCCACTTCACCAGTTTTGGCCGCTGTGCCGGAAAATGCAGCTGAAATCAAAGCACATCTGGAATTCATGGGTTACGAAGTGTCGTATTTCAAGGAACACATGCTGGCAAAGCATCCGATGCATCCGAATTTCGTGCTCGGCCAGCATGCCAGCGGGATGATTGTGACCAAGCCGTTCAAGAGCAATGCCGCCGGTAAGCAGAATCGGGCCAAATTGCTCGACATCGCGAACCATCTGAATGCCGGCGCGCTGGCTGTCAGGTATTACATCGACAATGAGAACGACATGGTGGTCGAGGCATTCTATCCAGGCAGCTACAACAAGCAATCGTTCAGCCTGTTCATCGATGCATTCAACATGATGCAAAAACAGCTTGAAGTTAATCTAAAGCAACTCAGCGGGTATCTTGAATGATGAGCCATGCAAAAACGAAACTTCCGTTCGGCCAGCCTGACTATCCTGTTATCGTTAGCGACGTCCCCTATCGTCTGGCAGACGACCGCATCCTACTGCGCGCGCTGATTTATCAACCCGAGGGGGAGGGGCCGTTTCCGGCGGTGGTGTGCGTGCATGGCGGTGCGTGGATGTTCGGTGATCGTACGGCGACGCAAGGGTTCGCCGACATGGTCGCCGCCTGCGGTGTGGTCGTGATGGCGATCGATTTCCGTATGGCGCCGCGCGATCCGTACCCATCCTCGCTGGTCGATATCAACTACGCGGTGCGCTGGCTCAAGCAGAATGCGGCGATGTTTTCGGTCGAACCAACGGCGGTTGGCGGGCTTGGCATTTCCAGCGGTGGCCATTTGATCCTGCTGTCCGCGCTGCGCCCGTTCGATTCGCGCTATGCGGCTGAAAAGTTGTCGCAAGCGGAGGATATCGATGCGCGCCTCGCATTTGTCATCACCTGTTCCGGCGTGCTCGACCCACTCGATCGCTACCGTATGGCGCAGCAACTCGGCGATCAGGAAATCATCGCTTGTCACGATACCTACTTCCGCGATAAGGAAGTGATGCGCGAAGCCAGTCCGCCACTGATTCTGGAACGCGGCGAAAAGGTGGAACTGCCACCGGCGCTGTTCTTTCAGGGCAGCGAAGATACGCGCGTGCCGGCCGGCACCGCGCAGCGGATGGCGGAACTGTGCGTGGCGGCAGGCGGGCAGGCCGAAGCGGTGGTCTATCCCGGCATGGGACATGCAATCGGTTCGTGGGGCAGAGTGGAATTGTTCGACATGCTTCGTCACACCATGCGCTTCATCGGCAACAGCGTATCTGGCGCATGACCCAGAACAGTCGGCAATCAGACAACCTCTATATTTTTATATTAGTCTGCCGCCCAGCGCGGCGTAGTCTTCCGGCGAGTCCACATCCTGCAGCACGCCGGGGTCATCTACCGGCACTAGCCGCACGGCATCGGGATGCGCGCCGATGATGTCGCGCAGTGTTTTGCCGTGACCGAGTTCTGCCAGCAGCACGCGCGGAAACAACGTCGGATGGCCTCGCAGGTGCTGGCAAATGGGGATCAGGATGTCATCGCGATGGCTGGCATGCAGGCGGATGAGCGTGGCGACGGTCGCCGGCAGCACACGCGGATAATCACCGGGCTGGATCAGTACGCCGTCGGCATTGGCGGCGAGGGTTGTCAGTGCGCGCAGGCCGGACAGCACCGAACTGGCCATGTCGCCATCGGCTTGAGGGTTGCGCACCAGATGCGCCTGATGGGCGGCGGCGATGGGCACCAGCGCGTCGTGCAAGTCGGCCGTGACCAGCACCATCGGGCCTGCGCCGCCTGCCGACAGTGTGTTCAGGCTATGCGCAATCAGCGGCAGGCCGTCCAGCGGTAGCAATGGCTTCGGTCGCCCCATCCGCGTTGACTTACCCGCCGCCAGCACGATCGCCGGAATGGCTGGGGTTTTGCTGGTCACGGTTCCTCCTGTGCTCGATGATTTGCGCGATGACGCTGACCGCGATTTCCTCCGGCGTGACCGCGCCAATGGCCAGTCCGGCCGGCGATATGATGCGTGCGGCAATTTCTCGCCCGAAACCGGCTGCGGTCAGCCTTTGTGTCAGCACCGCTTTTTTGCGCTTGCTGCCTATCATGCCGATGAAGCCGGCCGGAGTACGCAGCGCGGCTGCGGCCACGGTGAAATCATGTTCGTGGCTGCGAGTAGCGATCAGCATGCAGGTTCTGGCGTTGATGGCTACCTGTGTCAGGCAGTTGGCGAAATCGGCCAAGATGCATTGATCAGCTGCGGCGACATTGGCCGGATTCGCAAAGGTTTCGCGGTCGTCGATAACCGTGATGCGCCAACCGTGCAGCCGCGCCGCATTCGCCAGCGCACGGCCGACATGGCCGGCGCCGACAATCACCAGATGCAGCGGCGGGTTCAGCGGTTCGATGAATACCTGCATCCGGCCGCCGCACACATGCCCGCCGTGCTGTTCGTTCAGCACGAGCGAAACCGTGCGCGGTGTTTCTGTGCCGATGGTTTCCAGCGCGGTTTGCACCAGTTGCGCTTCCACCGAACCGCCGCCGAGCGTGCCGATGAACGAGCCGTCGTCGCGTACCAGTAGCTTCGCGCCATCCTTTTGCGGGCAGGAACCGGACGATTGCACGATGGTTGCCAGCGCGGCGGACTGTCCGTTACTCATCAGGCGCACGATTTCTTGATAGATGTCCATGGCGTTATTTAGCGTGTTGCGGCGGCAGATTCATGGTTGGGATGGCAGACATTTTTCCGTTAGGTCGAGCATGGTATTATCAGGCAGGAATCTAATCCTGCCAAACGAATGAAAATCGGGTCGAGCAACGATTGAACAGCAGAATGACGCGCCTCCCTCAAACGGCATCCCTTCACATCCTGTCCAGCATCCAGCATCTGTCCGCAGTGCGCGATTTTCTCGAACATGCGGCGCGCAGCTTCGGCTTTGGCGAAGGAGACTGTTTGCGCATCGGGCTGGCGGGTGAGGAGATATTCAGTTACGTCTGTTCATTGGATGCAGCAGGCGGCACTGTTGAACTGGGTGTGCAATCGCACGGTTACCAGTTGCGTGTGACTTTCCTGTTCGATGCGGCATCGTTCGATCCGTGGGCATTCAATCTTGGCGCGAGAGTGTCGCTGGAGGATGAAGCGTCGCTCGAAGGGCTGGGGTTGTTGCTGGCATCGAGGATGACCGATGGTTTCGCCATCAACCTGCGCCAGAGCGGACGCATTGAACTGCTGCTGCTCAAGGATAAAAGCTACCCGGATGAACCCGTCAGCGGCCTATGGCCGCCGCCTCAGGCAGAAACCGTACTGGTGCGAGAAGCCACGCCGGACGACATCCGGCAATTTGCCGCCCGCCTGCGTCAGGCCGCTCCGGACGGTAGTCATCCGCCCTTTTTGCTATCAGCGCCCAGACTGGCCGACATGGTTGCCAGCGGCGATTACAGGATGATGGCTGTAGTGGCTGATAACGGCACGGTGCTGGGGGGCGTGGCTTGGCATGAACGCAACGAACGCAGCATTGAAATATATGGTCCTTATCTGGTAACAGCACCTGCGGCCGACTGCGCTGGCCTGCTGCTAGAAGCATTGCTGGGGCAGGTGGCGAAGCAGCGCGCCCTTTGCCTGCTAAGCCGCTGGACACCGCCGGAACTGCTGGCTGGGGAATTCGAGCTGCTGGGCCAGATTTCGTTGCGAGATGATCACGGCGGCGAGCTGGTGCAGCAGATGATGTACCGGCAGTTGAAGGAAGACGTCGGCAGCCGCGTCTGGGGCGTGCCTGAAATCGAAACCTTCCTGCAAGGTGAATACGACCGGCTGTTTTTCGCGCGCGAAATGGTGGTGGCCAGCCGCGATAGCAGTCCGCGACCGGCGCATTCGGTGTTTGCCGCAGTGTTGGAACGGGCGCGACGCGCAGTAACGTTGACGGCGGTGCTTGATGGCGAGGATGCAGAGTCAAACCTCAAACGCCAGCTGGCTGTGCTGGCGCAAGAAAATCTGCCGAACGTGTTCTTCGAAATCGACCTCGGCTTTGCGTGGCAGGCGGCACTGATACCGGTGCTGTTGCGCAACGGTTTTGTTCCCAAACTGGTTATGCCGTATGCAGGTCGGGCGGATGTCGTGCTGTTCCAGAAGGTGTTTGCAGCATGAGAACGGCAATCAACCTCGATGCGCTGGTGCCGCTGCATGTGCGGCTGTTCGAGCCATACATCCCGAGCAGGCCGGATGCAGAACTGAAGCGGCTCTATCGCTGCGACCATCTGTATCGGCTGAACAACAATGAAAACCCGCTTGGCCCGCCGGCCGCGGCACAGGCCGTGATTGCCGCCTTTGATCCGCAGCGTGCGAGCGAATATCCGAGCGGCGATGCGTATTATTTGCGGCAGGCGCTGGCGCAGCGTTTCAAACTGGATGCCGAACAATTCATCGTCGGCAATGGCGCAAATGAAGTGATCGCCTTCGTAATGAAAGCGTTTTGCGAGCAGGGCGACAACATCATCACAGCTGACCGCACCTTTGCCGTATATGAATGGGTGGCCAGATTTTCTGGCATCGAAGCGCGGCTGGTGCCATTGCGCGATTTCGCGTTCGACGACGAAGCGATGCTGCAGCAGATCAGCGAGCGCACGAAAGTGATTTTCGTGTGCAACCCGAACAATCCGACCGGCACTTACTGGAACGAACAGCGCCTGCGGCGTTTCCTCGACCGGGTCGGGCCGCAGCGGATTGTGGTGCTGGACGAAGCCTATGCTGAATTCGTCGAACAGCCGGATTTTCCGGATGGCATGAAATTGCTGCGCGAATACGACAACCTGATCGTGTTTCGCACCTTTTCGAAAATGTATGGGCTGGCGGGGCTGCGCATCGGCTATCTGGCCACCAGCCTGGCGCTGACCGACATCATCCGCCGCACCGGCGTGGTGTATTCGGTGAATGCGGCGGCACAGCAGGCGGCGCTGGCGGCGCTGAATGACGATGCGCATGTCGCGGCCACGCGGCAACTGGTGCGGCAGGAAAAGCATTTCCTGCTCGATGTGGCTAGAGAACTGGAGTTGCCGGCGCAAAGCGGCGAAGGCTGCTTCGTGATGATGCGCCTGCCGGTCAGCGATATGCTCGCTTACCGCAAAATGATGCAGCAAGGTGTGATGATCCGCAGCATGACCGGATTCCGTTACCCAAACTGGATTCGGATCAGCATCGGTGTGCATGAATCGATGCAAGCCTGCGCTGAAGCGCTGAGAAAGGTTGTTCATGGCAAGTGAAAACAGCAGGTCGCTCCGGCTGGGCGAACGCACGGCAAGGGCTGATGCGGCTGCCAAGGTAGCCGGACGCGAACGCTATGCGATCGACCTGTATCCGGACGGCATGGTCTGGGCTGGCGCGAAGCGTGCCGGCGTGCCGCATGGGCGGATACGGTCGATGGATACGGCGGCGGCAGAGAAGATTCCCGGCGTGCTGCGGGTGCTGACGGCGAAAGACGTTCCCGGCAACAACCTGCACGGCATCATCCACCACGACATGCCAGTGTTGGCGAGCGGCAAAGTGCGCCATGCAGGCGATGCGGTTGCGCTGGTGATTGCCGAAACACGCGCTGCGCTGAAGCAGGCGCTGGCGGTGATTGCGCTCGAGATCGAACCGCTGCCGCTGGTGGCCGATGTGATGGCGGCGATGATGCCGGATGCGCCGCTGGTGCATGAAGGGCGCGAAGAGGGCAACGTGCTGGTGCATGCGCTGATTGAAAAAGGCAAGGTCGCAGACGCATGGGCCGAATGCGTAGCCATTGCCGAAGGCAGTTTCACCACGCCGGTGCAAGAACATGCGTTTCTGGAAGTGGAAAATGGCCTAGCGCGTGCCGATGCCGATGGCGCGCTGGAATTGATCGTTTCGACCCAGGCGCCATTCCGTGATCGGTTCGAGATTTCGCATGCGCTTGGCGTGCCGTTCGACCGCGTCAAGGTGACCGCGCCTTATCTCGGCGGCGGCTTCGGTGGCAAGGATGGCGCGACGGTGCAATGCCTGCTGGCGCTGGCGGCGCTGGCCGTGCCGGAACGCTGGATCAAGATGGTATGGGAACGAGAGGAAAGTTTCCTCGCCGGTTACAAGCGGCATGCAACGCGGCTCGAATATCGCGCTGGCGCACTGGCTGACGGCACGCTGCATGCGGTCGAATGCAAGCTGTATTTCGATACCGGCGCATATGCGCACCTCGGCGGCGAAGTGCTGGCGTTGGCGATGGAACATGCGACCGGGCCGTACCGCGTGGCCAATGCCCATATCGAAGGCTGGTGCGTGTATACCAACAATCCGGTCGCCGGCGCGATGCGCGCGTTTGGCGTTTGCCAGGTCAGCTTCGCCGTCGAGCAGTTGATGGACATGCTGGCCGCAAAATTGGATTTGGACCCGCTGACGATGCGGCTGAAAAATGCGCTGGTCAAGGGCGATGTCAATGCCGCGTCGGTCACTCTAACCACATCGACCGGCATCCTCGATTGTTTGCAGCGGATTGAGGCGAGCGACCTCTGGCGCGAACGCCAAGCGTGGATGGCGGCCGCGCCGCGTTTCAAGCGGCGCGGCATCGGCCTCGCATCGGTGTTCAATGCGATGGGCTATGGCAGGAACGTGCGCGATTCGGCCATCGCCAAAGTGGAACTGGCCAGTGATGGCAAGCTGGTCGTGACCAGCGGCGTAACCGACATGGGGCAGGGCAATGCCAGCACTTTCGCGCACATTGCCGGCGATGTGCTGGCGCAGGACGCGGCGCGCATCCTGCTGGAACAGCCGGATACGGTGAATGCGCTGCCATCCGGTTCTTCATCGGCCGGGCGCACCACGTTCACGTATGGCAATGCGCTGGTCAAGGCATGCGAACAGTTGAAGGAACGTCTGATCAACCGCGCCGGGCTGATGCTGTTCGTCGATGACGATAGCGAATTGCAACTGGTGCCGGGCGGCGTGGCGCATCCGCGCAGCCAGCGTTTCATGCCGCTGGAACGGCTGGCGGCGTTCATGAAACCGGAAGAACGCATCAGCGTGCATCATTTCGTCGCACCGGTGCCGCCCGAAGTGGCGAGCGGCAAGGAATTGCGTTTTGGTTTTCCGCATCTGATTTTTGCCTATGGCGCGCATCTGGTCGCAATTGAAATCGATACGCTGACCGGCGCGATTGCGATTGAACGCTATCTGGCCGTGACCGATGGCGGCAGGGTGCTGAATCCGGCGCTGTTCGAGCAGCAGATCGAAGGCGGCGTGGCGCAGGGCGTCGGCTATGCGCTGATGGAAGATTTCATCGTCAGCGACGGCCGCATCCGCAGCGGCGATTTTTCCACCTACCTGATCCCGACCTCGCTCGACTTGCCGGCGATTGAATGTGCCAGCGTCGAAACCGAGGAAACGCACGGCCCGCTGGGGATGAAGGGCGTGGGCGAAGTGGCTATGAACGGGCCGCTGCCGGCCATTGCTAATGCACTGGCAAACGCATTGGCCAACGCCTTGACTGATGCATCGGGCGTGCGCGTGTGCGATGCGCCGCTGACGCTGGAACGGGTGCTGGCAGCGGTGCAGGCGGTACCGAATGCAGGAGAACGGACATGAACCTCCAATTTGATTTGAACGGCAAGGCGATGCGACTGGATGTGGCAGCTGATCGGCGCTTGATTGATCTGCTGCGCGAAGACCTGGGGCTGATCGGCAGCAAGGAAGCCTGCGGCACCGGCGAATGCGGCACTTGCACGATTCTGGTTGATGGCGAAACGAAGCTGGCCTGCCTGCTGCTGGCGGCGCAGATAGACGGCAAAAAGATTGTCACCATCGAAGGCATGGCAGCCGAAGGCGAACTGCATCCGCTGCAGCAGGCGTTCGTCGAATCCGGCGCGGTGCAGTGCGGTTTTTGCACCCCCGGCATGGTGATCGCTGGTGCCTCGCTGCTGGAAGATAACCCGCAACCGACCGACGATGACATCCGCACTGCCTTGAGTGGCAACTTGTGCCGCTGCACTGGCTACCAGAAAATCGTTGATGGCGTGCGTGCCTGCTGTTCAGAGCGCCTGTATCTGCCGGAGGAGCCGCAATGAGCGCCGTGTTGTTGCCGGACTCATTTGAGGCGCTGTGGGAGGCGTTCGAGGCTTATCCGCAGGCGAGGCTGTTTGCCGGCGGCACCGACTTGCTGGTGCATCGGCACACTGGCCGCGCGCCGGAAGGCGATTTGATCGGGTTGGAGCGGATGGGCGAACTGAAAGGTGTCAGGCAGGAAGGTGACTTCGTGCTGATTGGCGCCGCCACGCCAGTGACCCGGCTGATGCGCGAGCCGCTGCTGGCAGATGCTTTTCCTGTGCTGACATCTGCGCTGGCGACCATCGGCGGGCCGGCGTTGCGCAACATGGCCACGCTCGGCGGCAATGTCTGCACCGCATCGCCAGCCGGAGATTCGTTGCCGGCGCTATATGTGCTTGAGGCCGAAGTGGTGCTGCAATCACGCCGGCAGCAGCGCCAGTTGCCGATACGGGAATTCATCACCGGACCGGGGCGCATCGCGCTGCAGCCGGGAGAAATCGTCAGCGCCATCCGGCTGCGACGCGACCACGGCTATACCGTGCAGCACTTTGAGAAAGTCGGCCAGCGGCAAGCGCATGCGATTTCGATTGTCAGCTTGGCCGTGTGCGCCACGCTGGCCAGTGACCGGACCGTGACCGCGATCCGCTGCGCCTGGGGCAGCGTCGGGCCGACGATTATCGAATCGGATGCGGTACAGGCGGCATTGTTTGGGCGCAGGCTGGACGAAGCAACGCTGGCGGACGCGGCCAAAGTGGCGATGCAGGCCGTGTCGCCGATCGACGACATCCGCGCCTCGGCCGTTTACCGCCGTCAATTGGCGGGCAATCTGCTGTATCGGCTGCTCGGATGACGGCACAGGACAACAGCAAGCAGTCCAGCGTCTGGAGCAGGGAATTCCTGCTGATCAACACGATCCTGTTCATTGCCGCCGCCGGGCTGGCGGTGTTTTTCGACTTGCAGCGCCATCTCGAATCGCTGGCGATACCGAAATACTGGATTGGAGCACTGATCAGCGCCGACGGACTGGCAGGACTGGCGGTGCAAATCGTGATCACGCCGTTCCTGCATCAGCGCAATGCAAGGCCAGCCATGTTCGCTGGCGTGCTGATTCTGTGCGCCGCATTTGTCGGCTATCGCTGGGCAGCCGATCCGGGCACGATGCTGGCGGTGCGCATGCTGCACGGCTGCGGCTTCGTGGTGCTGGTGTCATCGCTGATGGTGGCGCTGGTGCATGTGATTCCGGAAGGCAGAAGCGGTTACGCCTTCGGCATTGTTTCCACCACGCGGCTGATTCCGTATGCGCTGGTGCCGCCTTTGCTTGGGCTTTTTCCTGGCGGCGCAGCCAATTTCGGCCAGATCGTGCTGGTGGCGGCTGCCGGCATTTTTGCTTTGTTGCCGCTGGTGGCGCTGCTGCGCCCGCGCCCGCCCGCGAATGCACGCGCAGCGCAACTGGCGTTCGAGCGGCCACCACTAAGACAGCAGTTGCAAAACCTGGGCGAGGCGCGCATCGCCAACCTGATGGTGCAGACGCTGCTGCTGAGCGCCGGTTACGCCATCATCTTTTTTTACATCCGCCAGTACGCGGTTGCGCTCGGCATTACCAACGCCGGGCTGTTTTTCGCGCTGGCTACGGTGACCATGATCGCGGCGCGGCTGGCAAGCGCGCCGCTGATGGATAGGTATGACAAGCGCCGGATCGCGATGGGCGGGCTGGCGCTGCTGGCCTGTGCGTTCGCGCTGCTGTGGCTTGGCGCGGGCTACACGGCGTTTCTGGCCAGCGGGCTGGTGGCTGGTTTGGGATGGGGGATTGCGATGCCGGCAGTCAGCGCGCTGGTGTTCGATACGTCAGCGCCGGCATTTCGCGGCTTTAACATCAATGCATCAATGGTGATGGTGCAGGCCAGCTTTTTCGTCGGGCCGATGGCGGGCGGCATCGCGCTGGCGGCGTCCGGCTATGCGGCACTGTTTGCCGGCTGCGCGCTGGTATCGCTGGTAAGCGCCGTGCTGCTGTCGATAATGCCATCTGTCAGACAAACCGAACTTGGGCAAAAGGAATCCGGATGAGAATCACGCAGGAAAGAAAAATCGCGGCAGGGCAGGAATTCGAAATCGATGCCTTCCGGCCTGAGGATGCGCCGGGCATCGCCAATCTGTTGCTGTCGGTGTATGGGCCAAGCTATCCGTTCGATCTCTACTACGATCCGGAAAAGATTGTCGAGGTATGCCGGAAAAGGGAACTGTTCATGGTGGTTGCGCGCACGCCTGCAGGCGACATTATTGCCAGCGGCGGGTTGTACCAGAGTGCGCCGCCGAACCGCAAGCTGTTTGAAGTCGGGCTGTACATGGTGCTGCCAGATTACCGCGAAACCGATGCCGCGTTCCGTATCACGAAATATCTGTCCAATGAAATGCTGGCGACCAGCGGGCTGGATGGATTTTTCGGCGAGGCGGTCACCAACCACATGGCGTCGCAAAAGGTGAGCTGGCTGGCTGGCACGAAGGAAACGGCGATTGAAATGTTGCTGACGCCGGCTTCGATGTACCAGAAGGAGCAGAGCGCCAGCGGCCGGGTCAGTTGCGTGATGTCGTTCCGGATTGAACATGACCAGCCGCAGACGCTGCATTTGCCATTGGTGTATGCCGACATCCTGCGGCCATTCATCAGCAAATGCGGGCTGGAGCGCACTTTGCGGCCGGCGGACGCTGAATCGACGCTGCCTGCTGCCAGTCAGATCGACGGCACATGGATTGCCGATGCAGGGGTGCTGCGATTGCATGTGGCCAACATCGGGGCGGATTTCACGCAGCGGCTGGCGCAGGCAGAGATTGAGACCGTGGCCGATGCACCGTCAGTGGCTGTGCGGCAATGTTTTGTGCGTCTGACCGATTCGGCGATTGAACTGGCGGTAGCGCAATTGCGCGCACAAGGCTATTTTCTCGGTGGCTACCTGCCGCGCTGGTTTGGAGATGATGCGCTGATGATGCAGCAACTGTCAGATGAGCCGGATTTCGATGCCATCCAGATTTATTACGACGACACGATAGCGTTGCTGGAAACCATCAGGGCGGATCGCCAGCAGGTTTTGCAGCAGAAAAAATAAATGAAAGACATTGCGTGCCGGCACAGGGCAGGCACGCATTCGCCATCATTTGCTCAGGAAAGCTGCCAGGTCGTTGATGGTCTTCAACTGCGACGACTGGGCGCTCGACAGCTTGACGCCGTATTTTGCCTCGACTGCGGCGGCGACGATCGGAATATCGAGTGAATCCATCCCCTGCGACAGCAGCGGCACGTCATTTTTCAGGCTGGCGACGACCGAAGCCTTGATACCGGCTTCCTTCATCAGTTCAAGCACATCGTTTGCGGTAACTGCCATGATTCTCTCCTTGTGGTTAGTGGTAGTGCTCATCAAACTTGATTAGTTCTACAACCTGAAACGCTGAATCTTGCCCGTGCTGGTTTTCGGCAATTCATGCACGAACACGAAGCGCACTGGCACCATATGGCGCGGCAACTGCCGGCTGACATGATCGCGCATCTCGCCCAGCAATTCGCCGCTTTGTTTGATGCCGTCGGCAGGCACAATAAAGGCCCATGGCCGCAGCATGTCGGCCACAGGTCGGCCAGCGACCACGCATTCGCGCACCGCCGGATGCGTGCGCAATGCATTTTCGACCAGCGCCGGCGCAACCCATTGCGCATCGACCTTGAACAGATCGTTCGCGCGCCCCTGATGGTAGTAATGTCCGTCACGCTCGATGAAGATGTCGCCGGTATCCAGCCAGCCACCGTCGAGCATGGTTTCGGCGGTCTTGTCCGGACGGTTCCAGTAGAACGGCGCAATGCTGCCGCTACGCAACAGCAACCGGCCCGATTCGCCTGACGGCACAGATTGCCCTTGGTCATTAACAATCCGCGCCTCATGACCAGGAACCAGCGTGCCGCTGCTGCCAGGCATTTGCGCGCCATCCGGATTCGCAATCGCGAGATACAGTGTTTCGCTCATGCCATAGCCATTGATGATTTCCAGCCCTGTCAGCGACAGCCATTCGGCAAAGACACTCGCCGGCAGTCCTTCTCCAGCCGAGATGCACATGCGCAACGACGCAAATGGCGATGCATCTTCCATCACCTTCAGTAGCAGGTTGTATTGCGTCGGCACGGCGAAAAACACGCTGGGCCGATGGCGTTCTAGGATGCGCAGGATATCTTCCGGCCCCGGACGACCGGGAAACAGCACCACGGATGCGCCGGTCGCCAGCGGCATTGTCAGACTGTTGCCGAAACCGTAGGCGAAAAACAGCTTGCTGGTCGAAAAGACGACATCATGCTCTGTCATTTGCAGCAATTGCCGGCCGGAGGTCTCCACCGTGAATGCCACATGCTGGTGCAGGTGCGGCACGCCTTTGGGTTTGCCGGTGCTGCCGGAGGTGTACAGCATGAATGCGATGTCGGATTCATGCGGCACATGTGGCGCGACGCTGGCGGCATGTGCGGCCAGCATCGCCTCGAACGATGCATCATCGCCAATTGGCAACAGGCGCGAGGCATCAACGCTGGTTGCAGTTTCATTCTCCGGTCGTGTGACTAGCAGCACGGCCTGCGAATCGTTCAGAATAAATTCGCCATCGCCCCGGCTTACGCCCGGATTGACCAGCACCGGAACCACGCCTGCCAGCAGGCAGCCGAAAAAAACGTAATAACAGGCAAAACTGTCTGGCAGCAGGATGGCGACCCGTGCGCCCGGCTCAATGCCTTTCGTTTGCAGCAGGGAAGCGAAACGCTGCGAATAATCCCACAGTTGCCGGTAGGAGCGCGTTTCATCTCCCAGAATCAGCGCCGCTTTCTCCGGCCGGGCCTCGATATGTGGTTGCAGCAGTTGCTGTGCAATATTGATGGTGATGGCGGGCATGACATGTCGGGAGTGAGGCATGCAGCTGAATGAAGTGAATGGCGCGAATGTAGCAGATGCCTTCGGGTTCGTAAACCTGCGCCCGCTTCAAATGGCTTACGGCAGCTTTAGTCGCTGTACCTTGCCGGTGCTGGTTTTCGGCAACGCATCCATGAACACGAAGCGCACCGGCACCATGAAGCGCTGCAGTTGGGCGCCAACGTGCTCGCGCAATTCCGCGATCAGTTCGCCGCCTGGCGCGAAACCCGGTGCCAGCACGACGAATGCCCACGGTCGCATCATGTCCGCCACCAGCCTGCCGACAACCGCGCTTTCGTGCACTGCAGGGTGGGTGCGCAACGCGTTTTCGATTAGCGTTGGCGATACCCATTGTGCATCGACCTTGAACAGATCGTTTGTCCGGCCCTGATGCACGTAGCCGCCGTCGCGTTCGATATAAATATCGCCAGTGCGCAGCCAACCGCCGGCCAGCATCGTTTCTGCTGTTATTTCCGGTCGGTTCCAGTAATACGGCGCGATGCTGCCGCCGCGCAACTGCAGTTCGCCCGCTTCGCCGCGGACCACCGGCTGGCCGTTGGCATTGGCCAGCCTTGCCTCGAATGGAGGCACGACTGAGCCGAAACTGGTAGAACCATCTGGACTAATGCGGTTGACAATATAGGCATTCAGCGTTTCGGTCGAACCGATGCAATCCATCAGCGCGACCCCATTCGTGTCGTGCCATTCGGCGGCAATGCTGGCCGGCAGTGCTTCGCCGGCGGATACGCACAGCCGCAGACCATGAAGCTGCTTGGAGTTCGTCATTGCCTTTAGCATCAGGTTGTACAGTGAAGGAACGCTCATCAAAACGGTCGGTCGATGGCGGAGAATCAGCTGCAGCAGAATTTCCGGTGTCGGTTGGTCCGGCATCAGCATTGCGCTTGCGCCGACATTCACCGGCAGCACTATGTTGCACACCACACCGAACACGAACGACAGCTTACTGGTGACGAAAACCGTGTCATTTTCAGTGATCTGGAACAGTCGCTTGCCAAGCGTTTCGATCGAGAACAGCAACGCGCTGTGCCGGTGCGGCACACCCTTCGCTTCACCGGTGCTGCCGGAGGTGTACAGCATGAAGGCGATGTCATCCTGCTCCGGTTCAAACACCGAGGCGCTGGCCGGGTGTGCGGCCAACAGTTGCTCGAATGTTTGGTCGCTTTCGACAGGTAGCAGGCGCACGGCGCGCGGTGCGCCTTGGGCGGCTTTGGCCGCGACCGACTCCGGCGGTGCCAGCAGCAGTGTCGACTCGACATCCTGCAGCAGGAACCCGATATCGTCAGCAGAAGCCGCGCTGTTGCCCAGCACAGGCACTACGCCAGCCAGGATACCGCCAAAAAACGATTGAATCAGCGCAAAACTGTCCGGCAGCACGATGGCTACGCGTGCACCTGCCGGAACGCCTTCCGCCTGCAACCAGTGCGCAAAACGGTACGCGCCTTCGCATAGCTGGCGGTAAGTCAGCTTGCGCTCGCCCTGAATGAAAGCGGTTTTGTCCGGGCGCGCAGCCAGATGCGGTGCCAGCAGCAATTGAGCAATGTTCTGGATGGTAGTCATGATGTTTTATGTGGGGTATATGGCCAAATAGTACCACTGGGCCACATTTTTGCTTGCTGCTTTTTAATACTGGTGGGAGTATATTTTTAATCCTTATTGAAGGAAAATCTCGCTTAGGTCAGTTATTTTGAGTATGCACCGAAGCGGGCGCAGGGGGCGTGTAGTGGCGTGGACGCCGAATTTCTACGCCTCGCCCTAATCCACATCTCGCACGAAAAGGTGAGTGTCAGCTCGAAGTCGTTGTTCAAAGCGGCGGAATCATTCGCCGGAATTCATTTCTCTGCCTGATTGTTTCGGGCGCCGAAAAACATCTGCATGACCTTGTCACGTCCGATGGCGCGGATCAACTCCCTCTGAGCGCTGAAAACGAGCAAGAGCACGACCAGCCAGATCTGAATTAGCCAGAAATGGGGCCAGATGGTTTCTGCCAGAAAGCTTTGGTTTGCCGCCGCGAAACTGCCCAGCTTCCGCAGCAACGGGATGATGCGCTCCAGGTATTGCACCAGCAGCGCGGCCAGCAAATAAATCAGGCTTTTCCAGAAGGCGATGTAGATCAATTTTCGGTCGGAAAATTTGTGCGTAAACGGGAGTTTGTCGACAACTACCACCACCTTTGCGACCATGAACGCGCCGACGACCGCCGAGCCGAAGCCGGCCCAGGAGATGCCATACTGGCTCAGAACCAAACGTTTTGTGACCAGGATCAGGCTGAAGGCGATCAGGAAAAAAATCGCCGGTGGAAGAAGTTCAAGGTAATTGCGTTTGATGGTTTGTAACAGCTTCATACGTGGTTTGCCAAAGAGGGGAGAGTTACTGGAACGGCTCCTTCCGTTATGCGGTGGGGAGCCGTTCGTGGATGACGCGCGATATGCGTCGCTGATAACACTTCCGTCAGAACTTGAGGTTCTTGAGTGCGGCAACCATCGCAGGACTCAACTGCTTGAACAGCCGGGCATTGTACGAAGCATTGTACGGAATGCCTTTGGAGCTTAGATCCACAAACTGGATTGACGGGTCGAGGTAGGCATCGCCAGAGTGCGGCAGGGCAGGATCACCGCCTTGTGGCCGGGTTGGGTCCATCGGGCCAAAATCCACACCAAACATCGTCTTGAAGTTAGGCGCATTCCCCTTGAGCTGATTCTGGAGTATCTGCTGCGTTGCAATCGCATACTTCCTTGACGTTGCGGCAGGCGTACCCTCTTTCACCGCAATATCAACGTTAACCGCCTCAATGGATATGGTGTAGTCGCTGTTCAGATAGATTTCAAAGGTTCGGAACTGCTGTGGGAAATCACGCAAGGATGAGCTTTCGACCTGCCAGAACCCTTTTTCCGGCGCATTGGCCGGATCGGGCGATACGAACGCCTTGATGGTGTTGACATGACGGTGCCCGGCGATCCACATCAGCAGGTTTTCGCTGTTCTGAAGGACATCAACCAGTTCCTTCAGCGTGCAGGCATTCCTGGCGGTGGTGGATTTGTCACCCAGCCACCACTCCATCTCCGTGCCAATCGAAGAAACCGCGATCGGAATGTGGGCGGCAATGATCATCAGCTGGTTGGCCGCCTTGCCATCCGCGAGTTCTGCCTTGAGCCAGGCCAGGCGGGTGGCGTCAAGAAAGCCGTGGCCATGAATGTCAACTGAGCCATCGTCTTCGCGCTGTGTGTCATCGAGTACGATCACCTTGAGCGGAACGGTTGACTTGGGTACAAAGCTGTAACAGGCGAAACCGGCCCTTTCGTCGGCCGGAACCAGTTTGAAATTCGGGTTGGAGGAAACCAGGTTAAAACCGTGGCCAACCGGGCTGGTGCTGGTGTTGAAAAATTCCTGTATCCATTCCGTTCTCAGAAGCGAACGGCGGTTGGCGTCGGCCACAACTTTCGGCGGCGTCGCCTGACTTCCTGATTTCACGATGGTGCCATATGGGCTGGTGCCGTCGATAACGCCCTGGTAATACTTCGTCAGGCTGGGGTCCGTCATTCTGTACTTGCTGAAATTGGCCGGGAAGGTCGGGTTGGTGGTGCTGGTATTCGGGGTCAGCAATTCGTTCGGCACCGCCCAGACCGTATCGCTGACGTATGAACTGCCGAAGTCAAGATTCGGATCGGCATAGACAGGGAACGAACCGATCATGAAGTGATCGTGGTTGCCAAGGGTCTGGTAGAAAGGGATCGATTTGTCCAGACCGGCTGCCTGGAACGGCTTCTGATAGTCAATGCTGTCAGCGCCGAGATGGGCGCCGGAACTGGGGGTGATACGCTTGCCGTCAATGATGTCGATATACCACCGGAGTTCATTGTACGAGGTGCTGTTGCAGACATCGCCCAGCGAGATGAAAAAATCAAAGTTGTCTTTCTTGTGCAGCGCGTTAGCCGTCTGAATGGCAGCGTCAAACACGTGGGGCGTGTACAGCATGACCCCCGAGTAGATGGAACTGTTTTGCCCGGAAAAACCAGGATTACCTTTTTGCAGGTACATCATCTGGTTGGGCGCTTCCTTGTCGGTCAGGTGGATATCGGTCATGGCAAAGAAATTCAGCAACCTTGATTTGCCTGTGACTGACGCAGCACTGTAACTGGCGGGCATGATGTCGGTCCGCGGCATGATCGGCAGAGGCTGATTGATATATTCCCATTTGCCATAGCCCAGTTTGTCATATTCCGCCAGCTGATCAAGTTTGTCCCAGGTCAGCGCGGTTCCGCCATTGGGGCTTTGGGCCGGGTTTGCCGGATTTGGCATCACGCCGGAAGCAGGCGCTGCGGAAGCCGGTGTGTAGGAAAATGTGATCATCCTCTCGGAAGTCTTAACAACCGTGGAATCAATCGGGTAGGTTGCCGCGTATTGCGTTGAGCCGCCGCAGCCGAAGGTTAACGAACTCAATGAAATACCGGCAATCGTGCCGGCGGAATATTTGATGAAATCCCGTCGGGATATTTCGTTTCCTTTTGCCGGATTATGGCCCTGTTTTTGATCGTCGCTGGACATGCTGCTCTCCTTTTTTCGGTTGTTCAAACCGATGATTTGCATTTAAAGCGGAGTATGGTTTCCGCAGTGCGAGTTTCTACTGCAGTCCTAGTTCTGTATGACTCTCTTGTGCCCGAATTCATGCTCATGCCAAACAGGCATGCGTATCCAAATGATCAGGTTTAATAATGCGGTATGCAACCAGAAGATGAATAAAAGCCGCATATTGAGCAGCATTCGTTGCATAAATGCGATGTCAGGAAAAGGCACTTCAAATTGCCCAGAATCGCGAGTGTGTTTGATGGTAGGGGGTATGTTGCGAAAATGGTATGCTCGACCCCGTTTTTAGTGGCTATTTTGATATACTGGCGGGAGTATATTTTTTATCCTTACTGACCGAAAGTGACATTTCGGTCGATTATTTTGGCCGGTACTGACAGCCGCCGTGCTGTTCGCGTCATGCGCGTCACCAATTTGAGGCAGTTTTTATCTGCATCGGCAGCATTATTTGGGCACGGCTTGCAATGCTAGAGTCGATCCGGCGATAAAAAGCGGTGATTGAAATCGGTTAGCAGCTGGTCGAGAACGAATGGATCGGTGCAGCTGTGATGCATTCTGATGGCTAGCGGGATCAGCTTTCGTTCCTGGTCATCATAGCGCTGACCAAAATAGAAACTGCTTTGCCCGATCATCTGGTCGGGGCGCCAGTGCGGTGACAGGGCGGTAAAACGCAGGTTGGGCAGATTTCCCATGAAATGCGCGTAGCAAATGGTTTCGCTTGCCGTTTGCGGGGTGTTTGCGGGTGAGCGTGCCAGGGCAAGCCGGTTCTGATAGTTTGCCAGAAATGCCGGATAGTCCTGCTGGTAAACATCTTCCAGAACAAGCTCGCTGAAGCGAACGTCGCCGCCAACCGCCACCGGAATGAAAATCGGCGGATTGTGCAGCCGATACCACTCGCCATTGATGCATCGCAGATTGAACGAGGGGTATCGCGCCAGTGTCTGCGCCAGATGCCAGACCAGAAAAGCAAAGAACGACCCCCGCTGTGCTTCTGGAGATGGTTGCATCTGGTACTGCGAAAAGGCGTGCGTGACGTCCAGTTGGAGCGTTAAATCGAAATGCGGGTTTTGTAATACCGGCTCGCTAAAGAATTTCAGCGACCAGCCAAGCCAGCCTGGGAACGAAGCAGGATCAAGTCGTTCTGGATGGTAGCGTTCGGGAATGGATGGCATGGATAGCGGTTTCATAGTTCATCTGAGGTGCTGCGACATGGTGTGGAATGCTATTCCAGGTTTTGCACCTGTTCGCGCATCTGCTCGATCAGCAGTTTCAGTTCCATTGATGCATCGGACACTTCCTTGACCGTGGCTTTTGAGCCGAGCGTATTCGCTTCACGGTTGAGTTCCTGCATCATGAAATCGAGCCGTTTGCCGGACTGGCCGCCTTTTTGCAGGATGGTGCGGGTTTCCGCCAGATGTGCTTTCATCCGCGACAGTTCTTCCGACACATCGATGCGGATGCCGTACAGCGTGACTTCCTGTCGAATGCGTTCCATCGCTTCATCGCGCGTCAGTGATGGCGTGGTGGTGCTGCCGGCAGCGGCCAGTCCGAGCGCTTCCTGCATTTTGGTGAGCGATTTTTGCTGGAATTGCGTGACGATTTGCGGAATCAGCGGTTCGATGCGGGCCACGATCGCTTCCATTGTGCTGACACGATCGAGCAGCATCGCGGTCAGCGCCGCGCCTTCGCGTGCACGGGAGGCGATGAAGGCGTCGATGGCTTCGGCCATTGTGGCCTGTACTTCTGCTTGCAGCGTTTCCTGGCTGATTTCGGCATCTTCAATCACGCCCGGCCAGCGCAGCAGTTCGTTGACCGACATTGGTGTTGCGTCAATGAAACGGCCGCGGATCTCATCCTGGAAGCGGGCAAGTTCGTTCAGCATCACCGCATTCAACGCGCGGGTGGTGCCGGTTTCGGCTTTGCGTCCGAGGCTGAGCCGGCATTCTATCTTGCCGCGCGTCGCCTGTTTCATCAGTGCTTCGCGCAACAATGGCTCGATGGCGCGCAGGTCGTCGTTCAGGCGGAACTGCAAGTCGAGAAAGCGCGAATTCACGCTGCGAATTTCCAACGTGAGCGTGCCGGCGGCGGTTTCCCGCGTGGCTGTTGCATAGCCTGTCATGCTGCGTATCGTCAATTTGGCACCTGTTCGTTACAATAGCTGTTATTGCCAGCACAATTTATTTGCCGCGCCTTGAGCGACTACATGGCTACTCAAAACAATTCTCCACTGCCGGACGGACTGGAACTGTGCGGATACCGCATTGTAAAGAAAATTGCGTCCGGCGGGTTCAGCATCGTCTACCTTGCCTATGACGAAGATGGTAATGCAGTGGCGATCAAGGAATATTTGCCGAGTGCGCTCGCATTGCGCAAGCCGGGCGAATTGTCTTCGCATGTGACGGCGACCAACATGCCGATTTTCCATCTCGGCATGAAATGCTTTTTCGAGGAAGGACGGGCGCTGGCGAAAATTGCGCATCCGAACGTGGTGCGCGTGGTGAATTTCTTCCGCGCGAATGAAACCGTTTACATGGTGATGGCATACGAATCGGGCCGCACGCTGCAGGATCATATTCTGCACCGGCGCGACAAGGGAGTGAAGCCGCTGATGTCGGAACAGTTCATCCGCAACATTTTCGCGCAAATCATCAGCGGGTTGCGCGAAGTACACGCGAACAAGCTGTTGCATCTGGACTTGAAGCCGGCCAACATTTACCTGCGGGTGACCGGCACGCCGCTGCTGCTTGATTTCGGCGCGGCGCGGCAGGCGTCGTTCAATTCCGACATGCCGAAGCTGAATACGATGTACACGCCAGGCTTCGCGCCGCCCGAACTGTATTCGAAAACCGCCGGTATCGGCCCTTGGTCCGACATCTACGGCCTGGGCGCATCGATTTTCGCCTGCATGGCTGGCGTGCCACCGCAGCCGTGGGATCAGCGCAAGGCGCATGACAAGATGGATTCGTATCTGGCCAAGCTCGACGGCATGTATTCGCCCGAAATTATCGGGATTGTGGGCAACTGCCTGCAAATCAACCCGCTCGACCGGCCGCAAAGCCTGTTCGAGCTGCACAAGGCATTGCTTGCGCCCGCGAGCGAGGTCAAGAATGATCAGCCGCCGCCGCCGCCGAGCTTGGGCGACCGTTTCCGGTCGCTGTTCGGCAAAAAGGGCAAGAAGCCTGTCGGGCCGACGGTGATTGGCGAATAAAAAAAGCCAACCCGCAGTGCGGGCTGGCTTTTTTACGCCAGGGCGGAATTGCAGAGGAAATTACTTCGCGCGGCTGCGGTATTCGCCGGTGCGGGTATCGATTTCGATCTTTTCGCCTTGCTCGACGAACAACGGCACCTGGATATTGAAGCCGGTGGCGATCTGTGCCGATTTCAGCACCTTGCCGGACGAGGTGTCGCCCTTGACAGCCGGTTCGGTATAGGTGATTTCGCGCACGATCGTGGTCGGCAGTTCGACCGAAATCGCTTTCTCGTTGTAAAACACGGCTTCGCATGCCATGCCGTCTTCGAGGTAATTCAGTGCGTCGCCAAGGTTTTCGGCTTCGACTTCGTACTGGTTGTAGTCGGCATCCATGAAGACGTACAGCGGGTCGGCGAAGTAGGAGTAGGTGACTTCCTTCTTGTCGAGCACGATGTCGTCGAACTTCTCATCAGCCTTGTAAACCGCTTCCAGACCGGAGCCGGTCAGCAGGTTTTTCATTTTCATCTTGCAGACGGAGGCATTGCGGCCGGATTTCGAGTACTCGGACTTGAGCACCACCATAGGTTCGCCATTGACCATGACCACGTTGCCGACGCGTACTTCTTGTGCTGTTTTCATAAATATCTATCTGTATCGATTGGATGGGGGAAGAATCATCCGGTTGCGCTGGCGCTCATGCCCCAATGCCGCCCTAGATGTTGCAAACTTACAAAACCCTGAATTTTAACCGATTTTCTGCAGGAAACGCATCAGCGCCGTTGCCAAGTCGTCCTGACGCGACAGTTGCAGCGCCCACTGCTGTGCATGCTGCGTGATGTCGGGCAGCGCAGCGCGCAGTTCACGCCATTGCGAGGCGATTGGGCCAGTATCGCGGATGCCGTTCCACGCCAGGTGGAAACGGGTGGCCGTCAGCGCATCGGCGGGCGGCATGCTTTCGGTGTAGCGGCCGAGGAAGGCATCGAGCTTGGTCACATGCGCGTTCTCGTCCTGCGCATAGATGTGCCAGATGAACGGCCGTGCCGCCCACTGCGCGCGCACGAACGAATCCTCGCCACGGATGAAATTCAGATCGCAGGCCCACAGCAGCCGGTCGTAATCGTCCTGATCGACGAACGGCAGCACCTGCAAGGTTAGCGCGCCGCGGCTAGCGGTCGCGCCAGCTTTTGCCGGCTGCTGCAAAAAGGCGCTGACGGCATAGGTCGCCACCCCCTCTGGCACCAGGCACAACACCGGTTTTTCATCGGCTTGCAGCGCCTCAAGCAGCGCCTCCACTGGCGCATACGGGTAGCAGAACAGCGAAACAACCGTGGTTGAGGACAATTGCACGCCCAGTCGGGTGAAAAAAGCGGTTCGGGCGTTCGGATCGGCTTGCAGCGCATCGCGCTGCGCAAACAGATCGCGTTCGCGCAGCAGGCCGCCGGTGCGTTCGGTAAAGCCGGGAAAGAAAAAGTATTTCGACAGCGGTAGCGACGGGTGCGGCGAAGGTAGCGCATGGCAGCCTTCGACCCATTCCTCGGCGCTCAGGTATTCGAGATTCAGCCATGCCGGCACTTTTGCCCGCTGCGCCATCGCCTGCACGTAAGCGGACGGCAGTTCGCAGGCAAAGGCTTCGATCACGGCATCGGCCGTGTCGGCCGATGCGAATGGCGTGTCGTCTGATGGCCAGCGGCGCACGACCACGCCACGCGCAGTCTGCTTGCTCGCGCTGGCATCGAGTTCGGCGCACATCCGCTTCAGGCTGGCCAGTTCGTCAATCCACAGCGTGACCTCGACGTGGTGCTCATGCGCGAACTGGCGCGCCAGTCGCCAGCAGACGCCGGCATCGCCAAAGTTGTCGATCACGCGGCAAAAAATGTGAAGTTTGTCCGGGAAATGCATCGAACGGCAGGTCGAAATGGTTGGTCGATATTACCCCGCCAGGCTATGGCCGGCGGGGTTGAGGTGGAACGCCAGCAGTTTAACGTGCGCGTGCGCCAGCGGGTTGCGTGCTCTTCGGGCGGGGGGCAAATCGCCGGCCACTGGCGGGTGCCGGTGCGCCACCGTGCGGCTTGGCCGTTTGAGCGGTGGGTTTGCCGGCGCCCGGATTCTTGGCGCGCGGTTGCTGTCTGCCACTTCCGTTGCCGCTGCGCAACTGTATTGGCTGTGGTTTGGCGTTCAAATCAGGTTCAAAGCCGGGAATGATTTCTCGCGGCAGCGTTTGCTTGATCAGCTTTTCGATATCCTTGAGCATCTGGTGCTCATCGACGCAGACCAGCGAAACCGCTTCACCGGTGGCGCCGGCGCGTCCGGTACGGCCGATGCGGTGGACGTAATCTTCAGGCACGTTAGGCAGGTCGTAGTTGACCACATGCGGCAGTTGTTCGATGTCGATGCCGCGGGCGGCAATGTCGGTTGCGGCCAGCACCTGCAGCTTGCCATCCTTGAATTCGGACAGCGCCTTGGTGCGCGCCGACTGGCTCTTGTTGCCGTGGATCGCCATCGCGGAAATGCCATCCTTGCCGAGTTGTTCCACCAGCTTGTTGGCGCCATGCTTGGTGCGCGTGAACACCAGCACCTGCTGCCAGCGGTTGGTCTTGATCAGGTGCGTCAGCATCGGGTGCTTGCGGTTGCGGTCAACCGGGTGGATCCGCTGCGTGATGACTTCGACGGTCGAGTTACGGCGCGCGACTTCAATCATCGCCGGCGAATTCAACAAGCCATCGGCCAGCGCCTTGATTTCATCGGAGAAGGTGGCGGAAAACAGCAGGTTTTGCCGTTTTTTCGGCAGCGCGGCGAGCACTTTGCGGATGTCGCGGATAAAGCCCATATCCAGCATGCGGTCGGCTTCGTCCAGCACCAGAATCTCTATCTTGTCGAGCTTGACCGTGCCTTGCTGGATGTGATCGAGCAGGCGGCCCGGCGTGGCAACCAGGATATCGACCCCGTGCGCCAGTAGCTTGATTTGCGGGTGGATGCCGACGCCGCCAAAGATCACGGCGGAATTCAGCTTCAGGTATTTGGCGTAAATGCGCACGTTTTCTTCGACTTGCGCCGCCAGTTCGCGTGTCGGCGCGAGGATCAGCGCGCGGATTGGGCGGCGCGAGGTCTTGCTGGTTTGGGCTGCGCCCGATTCGTTGCTAGACAGGCGATGCAGGATCGGCAGGGTAAAGCCAGCAGTTTTGCCGGTGCCGGTTTGGGCGCCTGCGAGCAGGTCGCCGCCCGCCAGCACGGCTGGGATCGACTGGCTCTGGATCGGGGTTGGGATGGTATAGCCGAATTCTGTGACGGCACGAACAATGGCCTCGGATAATCCGAGTTTGGAAAATGACATAAATATTTCAAAAAATATCGGCCTGTCGCCATTGAAGGCGCCAGTCGCAGGCAAACGGGGGGGAATAAGTCGCTAGACAGCGGCGAGGGGGACTGGTCAAACTGCCGCGTGGCCGAAGTATAGCAGTTTATGAAGATAGATGTTTGCGATTGAGGAAACCGGCGTGCGCGTGTCCGTTTTCAGCATCGCCGGCCGATAGCAGTCAAAATAACTGACTCGAAGTGAACAATGGGTCAGTTAGGCCAAAAAATATACTCCTGCCAGTATTTAAAAACAGCCAGCAAAAATGCGGCCTGGCGGGGCATTTGTGTTATATACCCCCCAGAAAAATCAGGAGGAAGTTCAGGCGTAGGTGCCGAGCAGCGAAATCATCTGGTAAAAGATTTTCGGATTGCCGGCAATCACGTCGCCTTTTTCCATGTAGGTTTGCTCGCCCTTGAAGTCGCCGATGATGCCGCCGGCTTCGGAAATCAGCAGCGCGCCAGCAGCCATGTCCCAGGCGCTCAAGCCTTTCTCGAAGAAGCCATCGAGCCGGCCGGCGGCGACGTATGCCAGATCGAGCGCGGCCGATCCGGGGCGGCGCAGGCCCTGGCATTTCTCGGTGATGGCCTTGAACATCGCCATGTACTGGTCGAGCTGGCTCAGGTCGCGCGCCGGAAAGCCGGTGCCGATTAGCGAATCGGCCAGCTTGGTGCATTTCGAGACGCGGATGCGCTTGTCGTTCAGATAGGCGCCTTCGCCGCGCGAAGCGTGGAACAGGTCGTTGCGGGTCGGGTCGTAGATGACAGCCTGCGTGGTGACACCGCGTTGCTGCAGCGCAATCGACACGCAGTATTGCGGGAAACCGTGGATGAAATTGGTGGTGCCGTCGAGCGGATCGATGATCCAGACGAATTCGGCCTCGTCATGCAGGTTGGCCGATGCGCCGGATTCCTCCGCCAGCACCGCATGGTTCGGATAGGCCTTCAGCAGCACCTCGACAATCGCTTGTTCAGCCGCCTGATCGATTTCAGTGACGTAGTCGTTCTGTTTCTTTTCCGTGACCTTGAGTTGGCTGAGGTCGAAAGAGGCGCGGTTGATGATCGAAGCGCCGCGGCGGGCGGCCTTGATCGCCGTATTGAGCATGGGGTGCATAAGGCTTCCGTTAAAATATCGTTTTGCCGGCGCAATCAGGCGCCTGGCATGAAATAAGAAAGAACAGGGCGGCGCGATGCGCCTGCCGAAACCCTATATTGTAAATGAATCTGCCCAACACCGTCATGCCCGTTTTTTCACGCCTGCGCATCATTCTGGTCGATACCTATCATCCCGGCAATGTCGGTTCGGTCGCGCGCGCGATGAAAACGATGGGATTTTCCGAGCTTGTACTGGTCAATCCGCATAACCCGCAAGTGACTTCGCACGAAGAAGCGCTGGCGTTTGCCAGCAGCGCCGACGATGTGCTGGCGAATGCCAGAATCGTCACCTCGCTTGATCAGGCGCTCGAAGGATGCAACTTTGCCGCCGCGCTGTCAGCGAGGCCGCGTGTGTTTTCACCGCCGGTGCTGACCGCGCGCGCGCTGGCAGGCCGACTGGTGGCCGAGCCGGAATTGAAGGTGGCGCTGATGTTTGGCAGCGAGCGTTTTGGCTTGCCGAACGAGGCGATCGAAAAGTGCAATGTGCTGATCACGATCCCGGCCAATCCGGATTATTCGTCGCTGAACCTGGCGCAGGCGGTGCAATTGCTGGCGTACGAATGCAGGCAGGCCGAACTGGGCGATCGTCTGCCCGAAACCGATGTCGGCTTTCGCGGCACCGCGGCCAGCGTCGAACAGATCGACGGCATGTTCGCGCATCTGGAACAGGCGCTGGTTGCGCTCGGTTTCCTGCATGCGGACAACCCGAAAAAGCTGATGCCGCGCCTGCGACGGCTGTTTTCGCGCGCCGAGCTGGAAACGGAGGAAGTCAACATCCTGCGCGGGATTGCGAAGCAGATCCTGTGGAAGCACAAGGAGGGGGATTAGGCAGTCAAACTGGTTTATGCGGGCCAATACGTAGGCAATGAATACTATTCAGAAAGAATGTGTTGGTGAGAAGCCATCCATTGAATAAAGTCTGCTGAGTTCATGGGTTTTCCGTAGACATATCCCTGTATGGCAAATACGCCCATGTCTGCTAGACGGTTAACTTGGTCAATGCTTTCCACTCCCTCAGCAATTATTTCCAATTCGGCATTTTGCGCAAAGTTAACAATGGCGTTGAGTACAGAAATTTTTGCATCCTCTTCATGTCCAAGAGTATCAATAAACATTTTATCGATTTTTAATGTGTGAATAGGTAACTCCTGAACATATGAAAATCCGCCATAACCAGTTCCAGCATCGTCAAGTTTGATATTGATGCCTGCGTTAACCAGCAACGTTAGGTTTTTTCTGCCCTTTTCCAAATCGTCAAGTTTGCGTCTTTCTGTGATCTCGACCGAGAGATTCTTCCCTTTGAGATCATGTGTTCTTATTAGTTTAATTAACCAATCGCAAAACTGTTCGTCATATATGTGTTCAGGGACAAGATTGATGCTGATAAATAGTTCGTTGTCTTGCCAACAGAATTTTTTTAAATCTTTTGCTACCTGCTCAGACAATTGCTTTGTAATTGGCAATATCAATCCTGACTCTTCTGCAAACGGAATAAATTCGTTCGGGGGGATGGTTTTTCCATTTTTACCAATCCAGCGAACTAGTGCTTCAGCACCAAGTAGTCTGCCAGTCCTAGAGTCAACAACTGGTTGATAAAAAGGAATAAATTGTTGCTTACGCAAGCCTTCTGAAATTAAATGCTCAAATGAATCGCGTGCTAAAAGTAAACGATATATGCAAAAAGAAACAAGGACGGCGATGGTAATCGATATGAAAAATGATACTAACCAGCCAAAATGACGATAGTAGTCAAGATAAGATTGTGATGCATTAACGCGGAGAGTTATTTTATTTTCACCATAGGTGGTCGAACTAACTTGATGGATTACAGATGGACCGTCAAGCGTGTTGCTGGTCGAAATAACTAGGTCATCAATACCGTGGATTGTAATACTGTAGGAAGTACACTGGTTACATGCAAATCTGCTTATGGCATTGGGTTGAAGTGGATTGATATCAGCAAAATATTTGGCGTTTTCACGTTGATGTATGAGGAAAAGGCTTTCGCTCCCTCCCATAGTTTTGCTTGCCAGGAACGACCATTCATTATCTTGCTTATGTTCGGTAAGCATGCCATCGATTTTTATTCCCACCTGCGCGCTTTGGCAGATGATTTTCCCGTTATTGGCTACGCCCAGCCATCTGATTGCCGGGCTTGCATAGGCAGCTTTCGTGAGGGATTGGCTGATTTCATTTTGGCAATCAAGTTCGTCAATTTCAGGAAGTTCTGACAGCAGGGATTTGGCTTTTTCAACATCAAATCTGAAGCCTAGCACCATTTCATTCGCCTGATTCTCTAATGTTTTACTGGCGATATTGCTGTTCATTGACCCCAGAATCCAGAGTGAGGATGCCAAGGTAAATAAAAAGGAAACGATTGTGATTATTCTTAGGTGGCCTGCAGCGCGAAATGTTTCCAAGGTGCGTTTCTTGATTAGGATAGAGCCATTTCGGCTATGAAAATGGTGCTTTAGACCGTTCAGTTTAAGCGTCGTCTTACAAGAATGCCAGCCAGAAAAACAGCGAAATGACCGAACCGAAGGTGGACCAGAGGATGGTGCGCGAGGCAATGCCACCGCCGCGCCGGTACAGTTCGGCCAGCATGTAGGGGCCGGTGCCGGTTGGCAAGGCGCTCAACAGCACGGCTGATTTTGCCCATAGCGGCGGCATCGCGAACACGTGGTATGCCAGCCACCATGCCAGCACCGGCTGCGCCACCAGCTTGATCAGCACCAGTTCGACCGATACCGCCAGATTGCCCGCTTCCTGCTTTTGCGCCAGGAACAGGCCGATGCCGACCAGCGCGCACGGGCTGGCGGCGTTGCCGAGCAGTTTGACCGACAGCGCCAGCCCGTGCGGCAGCGCAAAGCCGCTGGCGCACACCAGCCCGGCGAGCATCGGCGCGACAATCAGCGGGTTTTTCAGCAGCGACCAGGCCACGTTTTTCAGGCTGCGCCACAGGTTTTTCTCGGTCTGCAAGCCCCATTCCATCAGCACGATCGAGACCGCGAAATTGGCCGAGACGGTCAGGATCGCCGCCACCATCGCCGGCGCCAGATTGTCCTGGCCGAAGGTCAGCGCGCACAACGGCAGGCCGATGTAGCCGGTATTCGCATACGACGCGGCGGTGGCGTTGACCGTTGCGCCGACCAGATTGCGCAGCCGGTGCCAGTGAAACGCCAGCACCGGGATGAACACCAGCGCCACCGCCAGTTCGAACGCCAGCAGGAAACCGGGCTGATACAGCGTTTGCCACGGCGTGTTGATCATCACGTCCATCATCAGCGCCGGCAGCGCCAGATAGACGACGAAGCGGTTTAGCTCGACGCTGGCACTCGCGCTGAGGATATTCATACGGCGAAAGGCGTAGCCGGCGAAAATCAGCGCAAAAACCGGCAGGACGATGTTGACGATGGCAAGCATGCGTGGGCAGGCAAATCAGGGCTGCCGCACCGTGGTGGTGGGCTGGTAGGTGCGGCTGAATTCCGGCGGCATCCGGCGCGGCTTGCCGCTGCCGAGTTCGATGCAGACCGCGTCCCAGCGGCCGCGCAATAGCGTCAGGCCGTCAGACTGGCGCACCAGCTGGAAGCGCCGTTCCAGCATCAGCTTGCCGTCGCAGGCGGTAATCCAGGTCGCCAGCACGAGTTGGTCGCCCTGCATGGCCGGATGCAGGTAATCGTATTCGCCGCGCCGGATCGCGATCGCGCGGTCGAGCTGTTCGTAATCGGCAATTCCCAGCCCCAGCTGTTCCGAGTGTGCCCACGCCACCTGTTCACACCAGCGCACATAGACCGCGTTGTTGGTGTGGTGCAGGCCATCGATATCGCTTGGCTGTGGCACAAGTTCAAGCGTGAAAGGGGAGGGGTAATCCCATTCGATTTCGGGCACGGCGTTCGGCATGGATTATGTTCGTTTCCGCTGGCAGCAGCGAACGGGAACGATGAAGATTGATGACAGAGTTTGCAACATATCATTACACCGGCCATGAATGTCGGCGAATATCGCTAGTATACTTTGCGCGAAGCAGTTGTAGCCACCTGGCTGATGGAGGAAAACCGAATGCATCTCGATGACGAACGCGAAAGCGAATATGTGGAAGACCGCCGTGATGAAGGCGGTGATTATTTTGGCAACGAGGATCCATTTGAAGGCCGTCGTTACGGTGGCGGAAATTACGGCGGTGGCCCGTTCGGAGGAGGAGGGGGACTTGGCGGCGGCCTGCTTGGCGGTCTGCTCGGGGGCATTCTCGGCGGCATCCTGAGCCGCCCGCGCAACGAAGAGCCACCACCGCAGGGTGGCAGCGCGTCCGGTGGCGGATGGGGACATGGCGGCGGCGGGCCTGGCGAGGGCAATCCTTACGGCGGACAGCCGCAGAATCGTCCCGGCATGAGCCTGGGCGGGAAAATCGCCGTGGCGATTGCGCTGATTGCCGCGCTGGTGCTGCTGTATCTGCTGCTGAGTCCGGCTACGCCACCGGCGCAAGTTCCATCGCCGCGCTCGCAGGTCGGCCAGGGGCCGATGCCGCGCATGCAGCAGCAGGCGCCGCCGCCGGCAAGGCAAGTCAATCCGGCCAACGATCCGCAGGCCGCGCTGGTGACCGAGATGAAGAAAGTGCTGGCAAAAACCGAAGATACCTGGGATGTGCTGTTCCAGCAGACCGGCGGTCAGTATCGCCGCCCACGGCTGGTGCTGTATACCGGTTCGACCCCGACCGCATGCGGACAGGGGCAGGCGGCGATGGGGCCGTTCTATTGTCCGGGTGACCAGAAAGTCTATCTCGATTTGCGCTTTTTTACCGAAATGGAACGCCGCTTCAAGGCCGGCGGTGATTTCGCTCGCGCGTATGTGATTGCGCACGAGATCGGCCACCATGTGCAGACACTGACTGGCGTGATGCAGAAAACAAACGCGATGCGCCAGCGGATGAGCAAGACAGAGTACAACAAGGTGTCGGTACGGCTGGAATTGCAGGCGGATTGCTATGCCGGCGTCTGGGCGCACCACGCGAACCGAGCGAAGCCTTTCCTTGATCCGGGTGACGTGGAGGAAGCATTGAAAGCGGCAAATGCGATTGGCGACGATACCTTGCAGCGCGCGGCGCGCGGCGCGGTGGTGCCGGACTCGTTCACGCACGGCACGTCGGAACAGCGGATGCGCTGGTTCAAGACCGGGTTCGATAATGGCCGCGTAGGTGCCTGCGATACGTTTTCGCAGCCGATCTGACCGAAGGTTTCCCTTGCCGCACGAGCAAATTGCCGCCATGCGCGAGATTGCTTCTCAGGCAGGGGAAATTTCCAGTAAAATGCACTCCCCTGCGAGGGTGGCGAAATTGGTAGACGCACCAGGTTTAGGTCCTGACGCCAGTAATGGTGTAGGGGTTCGAGTCCCCTCCCTCGCACCAGATTTCCATTTTAAATCAGTAACTTAGAAAAACTATGTTGCCCTAAAAAGGGCATAAATTGGCATCAATGGGCGTGAAATGCCAGCTTTTTGCCAGCATTTTCACATACTGGCGGCAGTATCCATTTTCGACTTGTCCACCGCGACAAGCGCGGCTGCCGCCTCCTCCATTCTCCGAATCAACCCCGAGCGCCTGATTGTGGGCGAGGCTATCGTTTGCACCAGCACGGTTTCGCTGCCGGCAATCGTCGCTTGTTGCATGGCGCGGGTGATGCCGGTGTATAGCAGTTCGCGGCTGACCACGCGGTTGTGCTGCGATGGCAGCAGCAGCAATACCGCATCGAATTCCGAACCTTGCGATTTATGTACCGTCATCGCGAACGCGGTTTCGTGCTGCGGCAGCCGCAGCGGTGCAATGGCGCGATAGCCGGTTTCGCCATCAGGGAAATATGCCATCAGGTTGCCAGCTTCATCCGGCAGCACGATGCCGATATCGCCGTTGAACAGTTTCAGCAGGTAATCGTTTTTCAGCACCATGATTGGCCGGCCGGGATACCAGGCCGATTGTTCGCCCGGGTCGAGCCGATGAGCCAGCGTCTGGCGGAAATGCTGGCTGGCCAGCAGGTTGATTTCATTCACGCCACGCGGCCCTTCACGCAACGCGCACAGCGTGCGGAAGCGGTCGAAAGCCTCGAACACCGCTTGTTTGTCGCCGCTGGCGCTGCGCACGGTATCGAGATAAGTGGCGTGGCCATCGAAAATCCGCTGCATGGTCGCCACCGTCGGCAGGCGCTCGCCGTCTTCCAGCCACGACACGGATGGATCATCGGCATCGCGCAGCCAGCGGATTGCAGCCTCGGCTTGACCACTGTTGATGTCTGCCGCCAGTTTGCCGATGCCTGAGTCCTTCGCGAAGCGGTAGTTTTCATCGAACCAGATGACGCTGTCGTGCAGCGGCGTTGGTTGCCTCGGAACGGGCGGGAGGATGCATTCCGGCGCGGTGCCTGTCAGTGCGGCGAGGCTGGCGATGCCTGCCTTCGTCAGCGTCGGATCGGCGCCGAGTTCGGAAAAGACCGCGCCCGATTCGACCGCCGCCAGCTGATCCTTGTCGCCGAGCAGGATGATGCGCGCGTGCGGCGGCACGGCCTCGAACAGCTTTGCCGCCAGCGCCAGATCGAGCATTGATGCTTCATCGACCACCAGCGCGTCAATCGCCAGCGGATTGCCGGCATGGTGGCGGAATTCGCCATCTTTGGGCGTGACGCCGAGTAGGCGGTGGATGGTGAACGATTCGGTCGGCAGCCGCAGGTTGATTTCCTGTGGCAGGTGGCTGGCGCGCAGCCGGATCGCTTCCTGCATCCGCGCGGCCGCCTTGCCGGTGGGGGCAGCCAGCGCAATGCGGCATTCGCGGTTTTGTTGCAGCAGGCAGGCAAGCAGGTTGACCACGGTGGTGGTTTTGCCGGTGCCAGGGCCGCCGCTGATGATGGTCAGATGTTTTTGCAGCGCAAGCGCCGCCGCCAGTTTTTGCCAGTCGGCGCGGTCGTGCTTGCGATTGGCGGCGAACAGTTCATCCAGCCGCTTTTTCAGATCCGCAATGGGCGTTTCATTGCCTGAAGCAGCGGCAATCAGGCGCGTCGCCAGCCGACGTTCGTAGTCGAAATAGCGGTGCAGGTAGAGGCGGCCATCAGGGTCGATGATCAGCGGCATTGCGCCTGCTGCATCCGGTGTGCCGACCACGCCGGATGCAAGCAATTGTTGCCGCAGGCCGTCTGTTTCGGTATTGGCTCGCGCCGGCAGGGCATCGAGCGTGATGCAGACATGGCCGTCATTGGTCGCCAGGCTGACTTCGCGCGCAGCATCGCGCAGCAGCGGTAGCACGTCCGGCGATGCGCTTTGTTCTTGCGCCCAGTGCGCCAGATGTTCGGCGAAACCGCTGGCCAGCCATTGTTCGGGTGAAGCGTTGGTCGGGATGTGTTTCATGCAGCCTCCGCGGATTCTGCAGCGGCGAAAAGTGCTGCCAGTTGGCGTATCGTCTTCTCCTCCGGACGGTGGAAATAGACGCCGCTGCCTGGCCATTCCGGCCTGACGCCGCGCACGAACAGATACAGCACGCCGCCAAAGTGCGTATCGTAGTGGTAACCGCGCACGCGACGGGCCAGATAGCGGTCGAGTGCAATCGTGTACAGCAGGTATTGCAGGTGATAACCGTGCTGCGCCATCGCTTCCCCCACTGCCTTGTCATCGTAATGCCGTTGCGTGTGGCCGAGGTGGTTCGATTTCCAGTCGAGGATGTAATAGCGGCCATCGTGCTTGAACACCAGATCGATGAAACCTTTCAGATAGCCCCGCAGCTCGTTGAACGACAGGCGTGGCGACGGATAACCGAGCGTTTGCAGTGACTGGTTCAGCGCCGTGGCGCTCAATCCGGTTGTCGGCAGGTGAAAGCCAAGCTCGGTCAGCCGTTGCTGCTGGAGAATGTTGCTGAGCACAATGCCATCTGGCAGGGGCGTGGCCAGCACGTTCGCCGTCATTTGCTGCAGCATCTGCGCCAGATTGGGGGCTTCGGTGGAAGCGGATACATCATCAGGCGCTTGCGGATGCTCGGCCAGTGCGCGCTCTATGGCATTGGGCCAGCTTGCCGGATGGACGAAGTCGCACCGCTCGAAAACCTTGTGGATGCAGTCGCCGGCATTCGCGCCTTTGGGGAAGCGCAGGATGTCGCCGGCAGGCAAACCTGGCGGCATTGGTTCGGCCGGTGATGCTGGCAACTGCAGGTCGTGTTCGCTGGCGGCATTGTCGTGCACCGCGCCGCGCGACAGGCCGCTGTAACTGCTGATGCGCCAGCCGGCGGGAATCAGGCTCGGCCAAGGCTGGCAGACCAGCGTTTCCGGCGCGGGCATTTCACTGCGGTACGGTTGTCCGCTTGCCAGCGGCAGCGGCGACAGCACAATGCCGCCGTCAGCCGCGGCCAGCTGGCGCCATGATTGATCGATCTCGGCTGGTGGCAGTTTGTTCTGGCACCAGTGTTCCGGTGCCTGGCCGCTTCCGGCTGCCAGCCAGTTCAACAGGCTGCGGGTGCTTTCAGTGGTCGATAGGCGGCCGAACGAACTGGTGGCATAAGCGCCGGCGATCAGATAGCAGCGATGCACCGCGCGGGTCAACGCAACGTAGATCAGGCGCAAGTCTTCGGCATCGCTTTCGAGCCGGATTTTTCCTTTGATGGCTTTGTCGTCGCCTGCTTCATGGCGGTAGTCGATGACCGTCTGGCCATGTTCGTCATGGTATTCCCGTCCTTCGAGGTTATTGCGGCTGCTGCGATGGCCATCCCACAGGAACGGACAGAAAACGACTGGGAATTCCAGCCCTTTCGATTTGTGTATCGTCAGAATCTGCACCAGATTCTGATCGGATTCGAGCCGCAGTTGCGCCGCTTCATCCGCGCCCTTTTCGCTGCGCTGCGTCTGCAGCCAGCGCAGCAGCGCGTCCGGCGATGGATGCTGTTCGGCTGCCTGATGCAGCAGTTCGCCCAGATGCAGCAGGTTGGTCATCCGCCGCTCACCATCCGGTCGGCGCAGCATGCGCGCGCTGATGCCTTCTTCGCTCAGTAGGCGGCGATAGGCGACGCCGATGCCACGCGTGAGCCAGAGTTCGCGGTAATCGGCGAAATGGCGGATGCGCTGCATCAGCAGCGCTTCGTGGGCCGAAATAGCGGCCAGTCCGGCGGCATCGAGGCCAAGTAGTTCCGTTGCGAGCGCGGCACGCAGCAGCGACAGTCTCGATGGCGACCAGATAGCAGCCAGCACCCGCTCGACTTCTTCCGCATCGAGTGAGGCAAACACGCTTTCCTGCGACAGTTCGATGCTGCCGACGCCGAGTCGCAGCAGCGCGCGCCGGATGTCACTGCCTTGCCGATGTGAGCGCACCAGCACTGCGATGTCGCCCGCTTGCAGCGGTTTGCCATCGATCGCAGCGCGGCTGTCGCTGGCAGCATTCAGCAAGCGCGCGATTTCGGCTGCGGTCGCGTTGACCGCATGCTGTTTGGCTGCGCGGCGCTCAAGCATTTCATCTCCGCCTGGCAACAGCCATAATTGCAAATCGGCTGGCTGGCCTGAACGGTCGTCCAAAACCTTGCGTGGTTTTTGCCCGACGCCGGCACGCACGAAGTCCAGTCCGGGCAGCATGAACGCCCGCGGGTTCGCGGCGAACAACTGGTTCAGCGCACCGATCAGATTGGCGCTTGAGCGTTGATTGTCTTTGATGCTGTAGGTTGCGCTTGCATGGTCTTTTGCCGCCAGATAGGTGTCGAGATCGGCATTGCGGAAGCGGTAGATCGCCTGTTTCGGGTCGCCGACCAGAAACAGCGGATGTTCGCCCGCACCGTAGATCGCATCGAAAATCGCGAATTGCAGCGGATCGGTATCCTGGAATTCATCGACCAGCGCGGCCGGGAAACGCTGCAATAGCGATGTTGCCAGCCACGGGTTGTCGCCGCTGGTGAGTGCGGCATACAGGTTGTGCAGGATGTCGTCGAACGCCAGCAGCCGGCGTTCCCGCTTGCGGCTGCGGATTTCCACCGTGCATGACTCAATCATGCGGCGGATCAGGTTCAGTCGGGCGAGTTGAAGTGTTTGTTCCAGCGCCTCCCGTTCGCTTAGCAGGGTTTCTGCCAGTTTGAAAAAATCATGCTCAGGAGGCGTGTTTTTGCCGGTCGTACGCTTTTCCAGATTCGAAGAACACAGCAAATGAAGTTTGGTGTCCTTGAGTTTTCCGGCCAGTGGATCGCCTGCGCGCAGGAAGGCATCGTAGTCGCTGACAGCGGCCTGAATCGACTTTTCATTGTAGCTGCCTTTGTGCAGCAGGTTGAGCGAGTTGTCGAGCTTTTCGATGATTCCGCCACGCTGGCCAGACCAGCCTGCCTGTGCGGCGGCATATGCATTTGCCAGTGCGGCACTGTCTGGCATGGCGGTTTGGGTTTCAGGCCATTTGATGCTGGCCAGCGGTTTGGCCAGATGGCGCTTCAGCAGCCGGGCGAATTTTTGCGGCGTATCCTTCTGTTGCAGCAGGCAGGCGGCAAGCGTTGCATCCATCGTTTCGCCAGCGATATGTTCGCGCCAGAAGTCATGCACCACTTCCAGCAGTAGCTCGCTGTCGTCCGGCGACAGTTCGAGCGTGAAAGCCTGGCCGGCGGCAAAGGCGGCATCGGCCAGCGCGCGCTGGCAAAAGCCGTGGATGGTGAAGATCGACGCTTCGTCGAAGGTTTGCAGCGCCAGTTCCAGTCGTTGCAGCAGGGCGTCGCGCCCGATGTTATGCCGGTTTTCCAGCATTTCTGCCAGCGCGAGGATGAAAGCGTCCTTCGATGTCTTGCCGTTCAGGTGGTCGCGCATGTCGGCCAGCCGTGAACGGATGCGGTCGCGCAGTTCGGCCGTGGCGGCATTGGTAAACGTGACCACCAGAATCTGCTGCACTTCGAGTTGCCGTTCCAGCAGCAGCCGCAGGTACAGGCCGCAGATGTTCCAGGTCTTGCCGGTGCCGGCCGAGGCTTCAATCAGGTTGATGCCATCCAGTTCGCAGGTGAAGACGTCAAGTGGTGTGGCTGTGGTCATCGTCATCATTTCAGCCGGGAGTCGTTAATATGGTCCAGCAGCGGGGCGAATACCGTTTTCGCGCAGCGCGTGAAATCCTCGTCGAGCGGACTGTCAGCGCCGCGCAGCGCCAGCCGGTATGCCGGATGCTTGCCTTCGCCGAATTCGTCATTCCAGCTTTGCCAGACGCTGGCCGCTTTGCCCAGATTGCCGGTGCGCGCATAGGTCCACGCGGATTTCGGAAAAAAGTGCAGTGGCGTGTTCAGGCCTTGGCGGTACAACGACAGCAGTTGTTGCAACTGTTCGCGTGCATTGTCGACCGGTTGCAGCGTATATTGGCCGTCGCGCGAGTGCCATGTCGTCGTGCGTTCGACGCCATCGGGCGCGATGGCATTCAGGAGCAGATGATGCAGCCAGCCGGCAAGGTAATCGGTCGCGCGCGTGTCATCGAAGCGGCAACGCAGCAGGCCTGCCGGCCGCAAATCGCTGAAGGCGCCGCTTAATTGCCAGCGTTCGCTGTCGAGCGTGAACTCCAGCGTTTTGTTGACCGGAGGTAGCGTTGGCTGCGACGCTATATGTCGCCATTCGTCAGCAAACTGGTTGAGCGCGGCCAGTTCCTGCTCCAGCAACGCTTGTCCCATTTCTCCCGGCGGGTATTCGGTGCCGGCAGCTGCACTGACACGGATCGCCTCATCGGTGGCGCCGCTGAGGTAAAGCGGCAGCAGGCGATCTGCCAGCGCATTTTTTTCCGCCCATTCCGGCAGGAACGGTTCGTCGTCGGCCAGGTCTTCCGGCTGTTCCGGGAACGCGATACCGAGGCGCTGCTGCAACAGGTAGCTGCACGGGTTGCGGAAAAAGCGCAGCATCTGCTCAAGCGAAACATGGCGCCATTCATCGTTTAGCGAAGGCAATGGCGCATCGAAAAAGAGTAGGGCGTCGCGGTCGATGCCCTCTTCATCTTCATCTTCGTCTTCGTCGGATTCGATCCCGAATGGGGCTGCCGGCGGCTCTTTTATTGTCAGCGGCTGGCGCAGTTTCTGACTCAGCGCAGCGTGATATTCGGCATTGCTGCTGAGCCGGCGCGCATCGCCATCCCGCTGGAAACAGGCGAACGAGAATGGCTGCAGCGGGTGTTCGACCGTCAGCTTTTGGCGCGCTTCGGGTGTGGCAAGCGCGTCATGCAGGCAGTCGAGCAGATCGGCTACCAGTACCGACGGCGGCAGCGGCGCATTATCGCGCACGCTGCGGCCAGTATAACTCAGATGCAGTCGTTCGCGCGTCGCCAGCAGCAGATCGAGAAACAGGTTGCGTTCATCGTGGCGTCGCTGGCGGTCGCCGCGCTGGCGCTGTTGCTCCATCAAATCGAATTCAAGCGGACGTTGCCAGGAGGGGAAGCTGCCGTCGTTCAGCCCGATGGCGCAGATGACGCGATACGGCAGGTTGCGCAGGCTGGCCATCGAGGCGAACGTGACCATGCCGGTCGGCACGCCGGCGTGCGCGCTGTCATCCAGCGCCTCGTCGAGCGCGCCGTGCAGCACGTCGGCCGGTATTGGCAATTCGCCGCATCCGGCTTGCATGTTGCTGCATAGTTCGCCGATCCGCTGCCGCACCTCGCGCCAGTCGTCCTGTTCATTGCCTTCGGGGGACAGGAATGCATCCGCCAGCGCGAGCAGCGTTTGCCGCCATTGTTCCGGCGTTTTCGCTTGGCGCAAGTCGCACTGCAACGCATCGAACTGCCGCACGAATTGCCACAAGCCGCCGAGCGCGCTGGCCGCCGAACCTTCCGGATTGCCGGCCGGCAGGCGCTGGCCGAAAGGTGCTTCGCCGCCGGACGGCAGCGCGTAGGCGAGGAACAGCCGGTTCAGGCCGTCGTCGAAACTGTAGCGTTCAGTGGCAGGCAGGTTCAGTTGCTGACGGTGCCGGGCATTCAAGCCCCAGCGGATGCCGGCCTCGGTCATCCAGCCGTGTATGGCTTCAAGGTCGGCCTGCTGCAGTTCGAACCGGCGCGCGATGATTGGTTGCTGCAACAGTTTGAATACCGCGCTGGCCGGCGCGCGCGACGAGGCGACCGACAGCAGATCGAGCAGTGCCGCCGCTGCCGGATTGATGCGGCTGCTGTTGCGGCCGGCGATTGAATATGGAATCCGGCGCGCTGCCTGCGCGGTGCCGAATATCGCATCGATCAACGGTGCGGCCTGATCCAGTTCCGGCGTCACCACCAGCACATCGTCCGGTTTCAGCGAACTGTCTTCGCCGAACAGCGCGAGCAGGCGATCCTGCAGCACTTCCAGTTCGCGTGTTAGCGAATGGCAGACATGGATTTCGATGCTGCGGTCGTCAGATTGTGGCTGTATCCCGCCGGCCGGCAGTTCGGCCAGATTCAGGATCGCATCCTGCAACAGCGTCAGCAGTGAATGCTTGCCCTGTTCGGCGTTTGAGATGAAAACGGTTTGTTCGTCGCACGATGGCATGGCCCGGTCGAACAGCAGTTCGATCATGGCTCGCGATTGCCGTCCCCATGCCGCCAGCAAACGGTTGCCGGTTTCATGGTAGTCGGCCAGACCTTTCGCTTTCAGATAACCGAGGCGGCGCTGATCGACGATGTCGAACCAGTATTCACGGCAGGGATTGAGCAGGTACAGGTGCAGATCCATCGATTGCCCGAGATGTCCCAGGAGATCAATATACAGCGGTGCAATTTCTGGCAGGCAGAACAGGTGTGCCGTTGCTCCGGATGGCGGTTGGTTCAGCCATGCGTCAGACGCAGTCAGATAACTTGCGCCGGTGTTTTCCTGCATGATGCTGCGCCACAGTTCGGACTGCCACGCCAGATCCTCGCGGGCAGCCGCGCTGATGCCGGGCAGCGCGGCAGGTTTGCCTTCGTTCCAGGCGGCGATCCATTCCGGACGGTAAACCAGGTATTGCGCCAGCAGGCGGGCAATCTGATTCGCCAGATCGTGGCGCATGGTGGCATCGGCCTTGTCCAGCCAGCCGGACAGGCGCGGATGCTTGCCGGTGAAGGCGGTGTCGCCCAGCCGGCGGAATATCTGCCACGCCAGGACTTCCGGCGCATAAGGCGACGCTTGCTGGCTAGGCAGCATTTGCTCGGTCAGCCATGCGCGCAGCGGGGAAAAAGCGGTGTTGGCGCAGATGCCAAACCGATCGGCGATGGCCAGTTCGAGTTTGCGCCGCATCGCGGCGTTCGGCACGATGATCTGTTCGGTGATGAACGGAGATGGCGGCGGTTCTTCCAGCCTCGCCAGCAGAATATCTAGCAGCGGTTCGAAACGGTTCGAGAAGGTGATGGTCAGCATCGTGCTGGCAGGTTTGTATGTCTGCCGATATTATGCGGGATGCCTGGCTCAAATTCTGCGCCGTTGGCAGAAAATGATGCACTCATTTTTGCCAGGATGCAGAAGGCGACAGCTTATCCCGCATCCGGACGGTTGGTGGCAGGCTTACTGGCGTCGTGTCGGCGTCAGTACGCTGGGCAATGCCTTGGGCAACGGTTCCGGGTGATCGTGGCTGAAATGCAGGCCGCGGCTTTCGTTGCGCCGCATCGCGCTTCTTACGATCAGCGATGCCACTTCGACCAGATTGCGCAGTTCCAGCAGGTCGCTGGTGATGCGGTAATTGGCATAGTATTCGTCAATTTCCTCGCACAGCAGGTTAATGCGGCGCTGCACACGTTCCAGTCGCTGCGTGGTGCGCACGATGCCGACGTAATTCCACATGAAGCGGCGCAACTCATCCCAGTTGTGCGAGATCACCACTTCTTCGAACGCATCGGTCACGCGGCTTTCATCCCACGCTGGCAAGGCCGGCACGGTGTGCATGGGCTGCTGTTCGATGTCGAGTGCGGCGGCACGGCCCATCACCAGACATTCGAGCAGAGAATTGCTGGCCAGGCGGTTCGCGCCATGGAATCCGGTGCAGGCGACTTCGCCCACCGCGTACAACCCCTGCACGTCAGCGCGGCCACGCGTGTCGGTAACAACGCCGCCGCAGGTGTAGTGCGCTGCCGGCACAATCGGGATCGGCTCTTTCGTGATGTCGATACCGAATTCCAGGCAGGTGGCATAAATCGTCGGGAAGTGCGATTTGACGAAATCAGGCGACTTGTGGGTGATGTCGAGATGGACATAATCCAGCCCGCGTTTTTTCATTTCAAAGTCGATTGCGCGCACCACCACGTCGCGCGGCGCCAGTTCGGCCCGCTGGTCATGTTCCGGCATGAAGCGCAGGCCGTTGGCGTCGCCCGCTTCCGGCGGCAGGCGCAGGATGCCGCCTTCGCCGCGCACGGCCTCGGAAATCAGGAATGATTTCGCGTACGGGTGGTACAGGCAGGTCGGGTGGAACTGGAAAAATTCCATGTTCGACACGCGGCAACCGGCGCGCCAGGCCATTGCGATGCCATCGCCGGTGGCGGTATCCGGATTGGTGGTGTACAGATAGACCTTGCTCGCGCCTCCGGTTGCCAGGATGGTGTGGCGGGTGGCAAAAGTGCTGACGGTACGAGTTTTTTCATCCAGCACATACAAGCCATAGCATTGCGGCGAAGGCGTCTTGATGCCCAGCTTGTCGGATGTGATCAAATCAATCGCGTAATGATTTTCGAAGACGCTGATATTCGGGTTGGAGCGGATTTTTTCCATCAGCGTCGCTTGCACCGCATGGCCGGTGGCATCGGTCGCGTGGATGATGCGGCGCTGGCTATGTCCGCCCTCGCGTGTGAGGTGATAGCCGGTATCGGTGTTTTCGTCGCGGGTGAATGGTACGCCCATGTCAATCAGCCATTTGATGGCTTCTCCGCCATGTTCGATGATGAAGCGCGCCGCCGCTTCGTCGCACAGGCCGGCACCTGCGATGAGGGTATCGGACAAATGCTGCTCGACGCTGTCTGACGGATCAAGCACGGCGGCGATGCCGCCTTGCGCCCAGTTGCTTGCGCCGCTTTCCAGCGCACGCTTGGCAATGATGGCAACTTTTCGGGTTTGAGCGAGATGGAGTGCTGCCGAAACGCCGGCAAGTCCGCTGCCGATGACGACAGCGTCGAATTTCAGGGTATTCATGTTTTTGATGTTGTAAGAGGCTGGATTGACTATAGCCGATTTACGCAGATTTTTCCTTGTGTGCAGGCAAGCTCGCCGTTATGCGTTGTGCCGGGTGTTGAGTTGATTGTCATATATGCATGACAGAGTGTTAGCAACACAAATTTTTTACTATTTTATGACAATAAACGCCCACAAGAGCGAGCGAGAAGGGTAAAATAAAAGGTGCAATAAAGCTTCGTATGGGGCAATTGCATTGTTTCAGGAGATGTGTTTTATTTACTTTAAGGAAGTATCATGGGTCAATATCTGGTAAGGTCTATCATTATCGTCGTCGTCGGTGCTGTTATCACCACCGGCCTGGTTGCAATGGTTTGACGATAACCATAGACTGAATGGGGGATTGCATTTCTTGCGATCTCCCGACTTACCCTCCTTGCCGGTTCCCTTCCCAGCAGTTCCCCCCGCCGCAGTAAATTCACAGCAGTAAATCCAAAGCAGTTGTTCGCAACAGAGAACCTGTTTCGTCGGCTTGATGCCGGGTTTATTCAGCGTGCTCGACTATCAGTTGCACGCGCGTGCTGCCATTGAATTCATTCGCATCGAGCCGGAAGGCGACGGTGGCGCGATCCGGCAGCGCTTCGGCATGGCCGAACCAGATGGCATCGTGATGGCGCCCATTCTTCTCCAGCAGCAGCTTCAAATGCCGTCCTTTTAACACGCGCTGGTTGACGACCTTGAATTCGTCGCTGAATACCGGTGGTGCAAAACCCTGTCCCCACACATGCTCGTCTAGCAGTTCGATGAAATCGAGCGCAAAGTATGCATCTTCCAATGGGCCATCGGTTTCGATGATTTGTTCCAGTTGCGCTGCATCGAGCCAGTCGCGGCCGACGGCTTCGAACGCGGCTGAAAAAGCTTCAAACGCATCGGCATGAATCGTCAGCCCGGCAGCCATCGCATGACCGCCGAACTTTTCGATCAGGCCGGGTGTGCGTTTCGCCACCAGATCGAGCGCATCGCGCAGGTGAAAACCGGGAATAGAGCGGCCGGAACCCCTGATGCGGCCATCCCCGGCCGGCGCGAAGGTGATGGTCGGGCGGTAATAGCGGTCTTTCAGCCGGGAAGCGACCAGCCCGACCACGCCCTGATGCCAGTCTTCGGCATAAACGCACAGCGTCGCCCTGTCCTGCGGATTGACGTTTTCCAGCAGTGCGCTGGCGCTGTCCTGCATTTCGGCTTCCTTTTCGCGCCGTTCGAGGTTGATTTCGGACAACTGGCGGGCAATGTCCCAAGCGACGCCTTCATCGTCGGTCAGCAGGCATTCGATGCCGAGCGACATGTCGGCCATCCGCCCGGCGGCATTCAGGCGCGGGCCGAGCGCGAAGCCGAGGTCGAACGGCGAAGCGCGGCGTGCTTCGCGGCTGGCGGCGCGAAACAGCGCGGCGATGCCGGGCTGCATTCGTCCGCTGCGAATTCGTTTCAAGCCTTGCGCCACCAGAATGCGGTTGTTCGCATCGAGTCGGACGACGTCGGCTACGGTGCCAAGCGCCACCAGATCGAGCAGCGCATCCAGCCGTGGCTGCGTGGCGGCGTCGAACCGGCCGCGCGTGCGCATTTCGGCGCGCAACGCCAGCAGCAGGTAGAACATCACGCCGACACCGGCCAGATGCTTGCTCGGAAAGCCGCAGCCGGGCTGGTTGGGGTTGACGATCACGCTGGCGTCGGGCAAGGCATCGCCGGGTAGGTGATGGTCGGTGATGACGACGTCAATCCCTCGCCGCTTCGCTTCGGCCACGCCATCGATGCTGGCAATGCCGTTATCGACCGTGATGATGATGTCGGGCGACAGCGTGTCTGCCGCCAGCGCGACGATTTCCGGCGTCAGGCCGTAGCCATATTCGAACCTGTTGGGCACGATGTATTCGACTTGGGCGCCGAGCGCACCCAGGCCGCGGATGCCGACCGCGCAGGCGGTGGCGCCATCGCAGTCGTAATCGGCGACGATGGCCATTTTCCTGCCGGCGGCGATCGCATCGGCCAGAAAGCGGGCGGCATGGTCGAGCTGCATCATGCCGGCAGGACTAGCCAGCGCTCCCAGTTCGATCGACAGTTCATGCGCTTCGCTTAGGCCGCGTGCGGCAAACAGGCGCGCCAGTACCGGATGGACGCCGGACTGGCGCAGCATTTCGGCATCACGGAAGTTGTAACGGCGGGGGATGATGCGGGTCATGATTGTAATCGCGCCAGCGATTTCCTTATCCAGAATTTGTGCAGGGTTTGCCGGTCGTTAACGAAAGTCGTCAGTGAAATGTCGTTGCTCAGATGCAGCGTAAGGCGGTCGAGGGTCTGTTCCTGCAGTGCTTCGAGCAGCGGCGCGAACCAGTCTTTTTCCAGCGCATTGACGGAGGCTATCCATTGCGGCCAGTCGTTGCCTAGCGCTGGCGGAAGCAGGCTGTCGAGCAGCAGCAGTCCGTGTTCGGGCGGATTTCTCGTCAGTTCGATCGCGCTGCAGGTTTGCCGGTTGTCGGGCGAGAACGGGCCGAATGCGCTCATCCAGCCGGACAGGCAGTAGGTTGCGGTATAGGGCACGATCGCAGGTAATGACGCCAGTGCGCGCGAGGCGGCGCCCCACAGCCATAGCGCGTTGACAGGTTCAGCGCCGCGCTGTTCGCGCGCGGTATTGACCGGGTGCGCATGCCATGCCATTTGCACCGCATTATGCAACTGGCGCCATTCTAGTTCGCGCTCGCCTTCCGGCATCCATGGCAGCAGGTTGCGGCCGCAGGCGGCATCCGGGGTCGAGGTAAGCAGTGCGTTCCAGTCATTTGCGCGCACGAACCAAGTGCTGGCATCGCCAAACAGCAGGGTTTTGTCGGCCTGATCGAAATACGGCTTGGCGGCATCGAACAGCGCCCGTGATTCGGCATTCGACAGCGACAGTTGCCGCAGGTCGGACAGGGTCGCATGATCGAGGCCGAGATGAATATGCGCCGGATTCAGGATGAACCAGACGCCGGTGCCGGGCGTCATGCCGAGCATCTGCATCGCTGCCGTGGCAACTGGCGGGCTGTTGCAGGATTCGAGCGCGGCCGTCAGCCCGAACTGGTACGCGAGCCACGCGCCATGCGGCAGCACTCGCGCCACGGGCTCGAATTCTGGCATCCGCGGCGGCATTTTCGCGCGAGAAATCAGCGTTGCCAGCGCGGGCGCGTGCATCTGATGCACTAGCGCGGAAGCCATGCTGGCGGGTGGCAGACCAAATGGAACGATGATTTCGATGTGACGCATACTTTATTGTATGGCAAACTGTCCTTCTTTCAGGAGCATAGCTTGAAGATCTTAAACAATCTGCCATTCGAGTGGCAAGTCGGATTGCGTTACACGCGCTCCGGCCGCCGCAGCGGACGCAACAGTTTCATTTCTTTCATCTCGCTGATTTCAATGGCTGGCATTGCGCTTGGCGTGGCGGCACTGATCGTGGTGCTGTCGGTGATGAACGGTTTTCAGAAGGAAGTGCGCGACCGGATGCTGTCGGTGCTGGCGCATGTCGAGGTATTCGATGCCACCGGCGAGATGCCCGACTGGCGGCAAACAGCGGCCGAAGCATTGCAGCACAAGGAAGTGAAAGGCGCAGCGCCGTTTGCCATCGGGCAGGCGATGGTGGCGCGCGAAGAAACCTTGCGCGGTGCGGTGATCCGAGGCGTGCTGCCGCAGGAAGAACCGAAGGTGTCCGACGTGGCCAAGCAGGTGAAATGGGGCAGCTTCGATGACCTCAGGCCGGGGGAATTCAACATCGTGATCGGCAAGGAAATGGCGCGCCTGCTGCGCGTGAGCCTGGGCGATCAGGTGACGGTGATTTCGCCGCAGGGGCAGGTCACGCCGGCGGGCGTGGTGCCGCGGCTGAAGCAATTTACCGTGGTCGGTGTGTTCGAGGCCGGGCATTTTGAATTCGATTCGTCGATGGCGTTCATTCATCTGGAAGATGCGCAGCGGCTGTTCCGGCTGGGTGCGCCGGGCGGACTGCGGTTGCGTCTGGCCGACATGCAGCGCGCGCCGGAAGTGGCGCTGGATTTGAGCCGGATACTGAGTGGCGGCGTGCTGATCCGCGACTGGTCGAAACAGAACAAGACCTGGTTCGCGGCGGTGCAGACGGAAAAGAAAATGATGTTCATCATCCTGACGCTGATCATCGCGGTGGCGGCGTTCAACCTGGTATCGACGCTGGTGATGACAGTGACCGAAAAGCAGGCCGACATCGCCATCCTGCGCACCTTGGGCGCTTCGCCCGGTTCAATCATGAAAATCTTCATCATTCAGGGCGCGGTGGCCGGCTTGCTCGGCACGGCGGTCGGGGTTGGGCTGGGTGTGCTGATCGCGGCCAACATTGACGTTATCGTGCCCTTCATCGAGCGGCTGATGGGGGTGCAGTTCCTGCCGAAGGAAGTGTATGTGATCAGCACCATGCCGTCCGAGCTGCGCTGGTCCGACGTGGCGACGATCGGCGGCACGGCCATCGTGCTGGCGTTTCTGGCCACGCTGTATCCGAGCTGGAGCGCGGCGCGGGTCAAGCCGGCGGAGGCGCTGCGCTATGAATGAGGCAACGGGTGACGCCATGAACGACGCGGTAAATGACGCGACAAACGACGCGACAAACGACGCGGTAAGCGAAACGATGGGTGATGCCATACTGTCCTGCCGCGACCTCGGCAAGACTTACACGCAGGGAAATTATTCGGTCAAGGTGCTGGCAGGCATCGATCTGGATGTGTGGCGTGGCGAGCGGGTGGCGATTGTCGGCGCATCCGGTTCCGGCAAATCGACGCTGCTGCACCTGCTGGGCGGGCTGGATGCGCCGAGCGCCGGCACAGTCAGCCTGCTCGGGCGCGATTTCGCCAGCCTGGATGAAACGGTGCGCGGCCAGTTGCGCAATGAAGCGCTGGGTTTCGTTTATCAGTTCCACCATCTGCTGCCCGAGTTTTCGGCGCTGGATAACGTCGCGATGCCGCTGATGATCCGCCGCGTGCCGCGCGCCGAAGCGCAGGCGGCGGCGCTGGCGATGCTGGCGCGGGTCGGGCTGGAAGCGCGCGTTAGCCACGTGCCGGGCGAACTGTCCGGCGGCGAACGGCAGCGCGTGGCGCTGGCGCGGGCGCTGGTGACCAATCCGGCTTGCGTGCTGGCAGACGAACCGACCGGCAACCTCGACCGCGCCACCGCGCAGCAGATGTTCGACCTGCTTCTGGAATTGTCGCGCACGATGGGCACCGCGTTCGTGATTGTCACGCACGATGTTGAACTGGCGAGCCGCTGCGACTGCGTGCTGCGCCTGTCGGATAACGGCTTGCAGCAGCAGATATCAGGCTAAGCGGGGGTATATGGCAGAAATGCCATGCTGGGCCACGTTTTTGCTGGCTGTTTTTAAATACTGGACGGAGTATGTTTTTTGGCCTTATTTAACGAAAATGTTATTCGGGTCAGTTATTTTTCTCCCGGGGCGGCAAATGTGGCTGCTGAAAACATCAATTTTCAGGGGTATGCGTGAAATTTTGTGAATTTCGCCACAATTTCTGAGGTTTTTTGAAAATACAGGGGTGAGTATATTGTTGGTGCCGGTGCGGTGGAGCCGGTTCCAGCAGGTGCAGCAGCCATCAGCACGCGCAAAAGGTCAAACCGATGTGGATCGACACCCATTGCCATCTTGAAGCGCCGGAATTCGCCGGTGACGAAGACGCGCTGGCGCAGCAGGCGGCGGCGCTGGGCGTGAGCCAGATCGTGATTCCGGCGATTGACCACGACAGTTTCGCCCGCGTGGCGGCGCTGGCGCAGCGGCAGCCGAATTGCAGCTACGCGCTCGGCATCCACCCGCTGTACGTGCCGCAGGCGGTCGATGCCGACCTCGATGCACTGCGGCAGGCGCTGGCAGCAAGGCTGTCCGATCCGAAACTGGTGGCGATGGGCGAAATCGGTATCGATTTCTTCATCCCCGAATACACCACTTCGCCACTGCGCGAGCGGCAGGAGCATTTCTTTGTCGAGCAACTGAAGCTGGCGCGTGAATTCGAGTTGCCGGTGCTGCTGCACATCCGCCGCGCGCAGGACACCATCCTCAAGCACCTGCGCCGCATCCGCCCGCCCGGCGGCATCGCGCACGCGTTCAACGGTAGCCTGCAGCAGGCGCAGGCGTTCATCGAACTCGGCTTCAAGCTCAGTTTCTGCGGCACCTGCACCTACGAACGGGCGCAGCAGGTGCGGCGGCTAGCAGCGGAATTGCCGCTGGAATCGCTGGTGATCGAAACCGACGCGCCCGACCTCGCGCCGGTCTGGCTGCATGGCCAGCGCAATTCGCCGCTGGTATTGCCGCAAATCGGTCAGACGCTGGCAGCCTTGCGCGGTATCGCGCCGGAATCGCTGGCGCAGGCAACCACGGCCAACGCGCTGGCAGCGATGCCGCGGCTGGCGGCGCTGATGTCACGCTAACCATGCGCGCCGCAGTCGCCGGTTTCGTCAGTGGCGTGCTGTGGCTGCAATTCCAACCGGAACTTCCGGTACCGCTGGTGCTGACATGCCTGTTTGCTGGCGTATTGCTGGCTTGCTGTCTGGCATGGCGCTGGCGGCTGGTGAAAGCGGGCTTTGGTTCGCATCGTGTTTTGCTGCGTTGTGTTGCTGGCGCATTGTTCGGCGCGTGCTGGGCCTCGCTGTTCGCGTGGCAGGCCTTGCAGCACGAATTGCCGCGAGAATGGGAAGGGCGCGATGTGATGCTGGTCGGCACCATCGACAGCCTGCCATACCGTTTCGAACAGGGTGTGCGTTTCCAGTTCGCGCTTGAACGCGCTTTCGATGGCGAAGCCGAGATTGCCGATATGCCGCCCAGGGTGTCGCTTTCGTGGCAGAACAGCTATGGCTCAGACGCGGCCGCGCCGGTGCCGGAGGTTCGTCCGGGCGAGCGCTGGCGCCTGACCGCGCGGTTGAAACGGCCGCACGGCAATGCCAATCCCTACGGTTTCGATTACGAAGCGTGGCTGCTGGGCCAGAACCTGCGCGCGACCGGTTACGTGCGTGCAAACGACAAGGTATTGCAGCCGAACCAGCGGCTGGATGCGTTCGTGTTTGGCGTGGGCAATACCATCGAACGCACACGCGGCTGGCTGCGCGACCGGATTGTGGCCGCGTTGCCGGACAAACCGTATGCAGCCGTGATCGTGGCGCTGGTGGTTGGCGACCAGCGGGGTATCGGCCAGTCGGACTGGGCGGTGTTCAACCGCACCGGCATCTCGCACCTGATCTCGATCTCCGGCCTGCACATCACGATGCTGGCCGGCATGGTGGCCGGGCTGACGATGGCCTTGTGGCGGCGCTCGTTTTTCACCCGCGCGCAATTGCCGCTGCTGTTGCCGGCGCAAAAGGCGGCGGCGCTGGCGGGCGCGCTGACGGCGCTGATCTATGTCGCTCTGGCCGGTTTCGGCGTGCCGGCGCAACGCACGCTGTACATGCTGACGGTGGTGGCGCTGGCGCTGTGGTTTGGCCGCATCACGCAAGTGTCGCAAGTGCTGGCCATCGCGCTCGGCGTAACCGTGCTGTTCGACCCGTGGGCGGTGTTGTGGCCAGGCTTCTGGCTCTCGTTCGGTGCGGTGGCGGTGATTCTGTATGCCTCGGTCGGCCGCGCCACCAGGCCGGAAGGCGACGATCTGCCGCGCTCCCGGCGCTGGCTGGCCGAACTCAGGGCAGCAGCGCGCACGCAGTATGCGGTCACGCTCGGGCTGGTGCCGCTGACGATGCTGCTGTTCGGGCAAATGTCGCTGATCAGTCCGCTGGCGAACGCGGTCGCGATTCCTCTGGTCAGCCTGATCGTCACGCCGCTGGCTTTGCTTGGCAGCGTGTTGCCGGCGCCATTGTCCGGCTGGCTGCTGTCGGGCGCGCACGCGCTGATCGACTGGCTGGCTGTCGTGCTGGGCTGGATGAGTCGGTTTGAATTCGCGGTCTGGTCGGCGCCGTTGCCGTCGGCGTGGGTGTTCGGATTCGCGCTGGCAGGCACCATCTGGATGCTGGCGCCGCGCGGCTGGCCGGTGCGCTGGCTTGGCGTGCCGTGCTGGCTGCCGTTGCTGCTGGGCGCACCGACGCAACCGTTGCCGGGCGAAATGCGCGTGGTGGCATTCGATGTCGGTCAGGGTTCGGCGCTGCTGGTTGAAACGCATGCGCACCGTCTGCTGGTCGATGCCGGGCCGGCCTATTCGCCCGAGTCCGATGGCGGCAACCGGGTGATTTTGCCGTACATGAAAGGGCGCGGCATCAATGCGCTCGACATGATGCTGATCACGCACGCCGATAGCGATCATGCCGGCGGCGCATTGTCGGTGCTGAAGGAAACGGCGGTGGGCGAAGTGTTGTCATCCATTCCGGATAGCCATGAAATCGCGCGCGCGGCAAGGAAATTCAGCCGCTGTGAAGCAGGGCAGAGCTGGGTCTGGGATGGCGTGCGGTTCGAGGTGCTGCAGCCGGAAGCGGCCAGCTATGCCAGCACGAAATGGAAAAGCAACGACCGCAGCTGCGTGCTGAAAATCACCGCCGGCACGCATTCGATGCTGCTGCCGGGCGATATCGGCTGGGTGCAGGAAGATGAGTTGCTCGGCAGCCAGGGCAGTCGTCTGCGCTCGACCGTGCTGCTGGCATCGCACCACGGCGGCAGCAAGACTTCAACCCTGCCATTCGTGCAGGCGGTGCAGCCGCAATGGGTGCTGTTCCAGTCAGGCTACCGCAACCGTTACGGCCATCCGAAGCCGGAGGTGCTGCAACGAGTCGAGGCGGTCGGCGCCAGACGGCTGCGCACCGACGAATCAGGCGCGATTACGCTGGACTTTGGCCAGACGTTGCGCATTGACGCCTACCGGCAAAGCCATGCCCGTTACTGGCAGGTACGCCATCCGCGCTAGTTGCGTTAGTTGGGCTGTGCCCGGCTGGCGCTGAAACGGTAGCCAACGGCCAGTAATGCGAACCAGAACGGCGCGACATACAGCGCCACGCGGGTATCGGCTTCCAGCGCCAGCGAACAGACCACGCCCAGCATGAAAATCAGCACAAACCAGTTTGACCACGGTGCGCCCGGCAGGCGGAACGATACCGGCTGCGCCTGCCCGCGAGCAATCGCGCGGCGGTAGTTCAGGTGCGACCAGATGATGACCACCCAGGTCCAGACGGCGGCGACGGTGATTACGCTGGTAACGTAGGTGAACACTTCTTCCGGCACCAGATAATTCAGCAGAACGCCGATCAGCATGAAACCGGACGACATCAGGATGCCGGTGGCCGGGATATGGCGCGCATTGACCTTGCCGAGCGCGGCTGGCGCTTGCCCGAATTGGCTTAACGTGTACAGCATCCGGCCGGTGCTGAAGATGCCGCTGTTGCATGACGATGCGGCAGCGGTGATGACGACGAAATTGATGATGCCGCCGGCGGCAGGAATGCCGATACGGTCGAACACCTGCACGAACGGGCTGGCAGTCGGGTTGAGCTGGTGCCACGGAACCAGCGACATGATGATGATCAGCGTGCCGAGATAGAAAAACAGGATGCGGTAGACCACGCCATTGGTCGCGCGCGGCAACACTTTTTCCGGATTTTCCACTTCGCCGGCAGTGACGCCGATGAGTTCGATGCCGGTATAGGAGAAACAGGCAATCTGCACCGTCAGCAGGACCCCCAGCGTGCCGACAGGTGAGAAGCCGCCATGTTTCCACAGATTCGAAAAGCTGGCGCTGGCGCCCAGATCGCCCAGGCCGAACACAATAATGGCCAGACCGATCAGGATCATCGCCAAGATGGTGACAATCTTGATCATCGAGAACCAGAACTCGAATTCGCCAAACAGTTTGACCGCAATCAGGTTGGCCGCGGTAAGAATAATTAGCGCGATCAGCGCCGGCACCCATTGCGGGATTTCCGGGAACCAGTAGTGGATGTACATGCCGATGGCGGTCAGCTCGGCCATGCCGACAACCAGCCACATGAACCAGTAGGTCCAGCCGGTGAAAAAGCCGGCCCAGGGGCCGACATATTCTTCCGCATAGGTGGCAAACGAACCGGCGACAGGGCGGTGCAGCAGCAGTTCGCCCAGTGCGCGCATGGTGAAAAACACCGCGATGCCGGCAATCATATAGCTCAGAATCAGCCCCGGCCCGGCCTGATGGATGGCTTTGGCCGAGCCGAGAAACAGACCGACGCCGATGGCGCCGCCGAGCGCGATCAGCCGGATATGGCGTTCCTTCAGTCCGCGTTCGAGATCACGGGCTTCGTGCCGCTGTTCTTCTGCCAGCATCCGGTCGATGCGCGTCATGCATGTTTCCTTTCAATTAATTTTTAGCCGGCGCATTGTAGTCCCGGATGAAAATTTGCGTCAACGAGGAAAACGGGGCAAATCAGCGCGGGGCAGTCTGTGCCGGTTTGTGCTTCATCCCTATGGTCGCCACAAAGGCGATGGCGAACGCGGCTGCCAGCAGCAGGAAGGTTTCCGAGTAGGAGGATGAAGTTGCAGTTGCGCTTGCGCCATGCACGAAAGCGCGCCATTCAAGAAACACGGCGGAAATAGCGATGCCGAACACGCCGCCGATTTGCCGGGTGTAGCTGATGACCATCGACGATTGGCCGAGCTGGTGCGGTTTCATGCCGCGCAGCGTGGCCAGCGTGAGCGAAGGCAGGATCATCGCCAGCCCGAAACGTCCGAGCATGGTGACGCCGACCAGTTCGAAGTAGCTGATGCCGATGCCCCTGAATGCTAGCAGCAAAAACGACAGGCAGAACAGGCCCAGTCCGCCCATCGTCAGCAACCTTGGTGGGTAGCGGTCTGCCATGTGGCCGGCCACCGGCAGCATGAGTGCCAGCGTGATGCCGGCGGGCAGTAGTGCCAGACCAGCCACGGTAGCGGAAAAGCCGAGCGCGTTTTGCAGGAACACCGGAATGAGGTAGGTCGAGGCATAAATGCCAAAACCGTAAGCCAGTGAAACGAGTATGCCGATCGAAAAGGCGCGGTCGTGGAACAGATCAAGTCGGACGATAGGATGCTCGGCCCGGTTGGCATGATGGATGAACCATCCCATCGGTATCAGCGTGCCAGCGAGAAACAGCAGCGTCCACCAGGATTGCACGCCATTATCATGCAGGCTGCTCACGCCCTCGACACTGGCTAGAGCCGCTAGTCCGAGCAGCGCCACGCCAAACCAGTCAAACGGCGCAGATTTCAGTTCCTGCGGCTGCGGCATCAGGTATAGCGCGGCAACGCTGGCGATCATGCACATCGGCAGGTTGATCAGGAAAATGGCTTCCCAGCCGAAATGATCGAGCAGCACACCGCCCAGCGCTGGCGCAACTGCTGGCGCGAACACGATGCTGAACGACAGGATGCCGGTCGCACGGCCCTGAATTTCCGGCGGAAAGGTGCGCATGACCGTCAGCATGCCAAATGGTTGCAGCATGCCTGCTGCCGCGCCTTGCAGGATGCGGGTGAACACCAGAAATGAAAAATTGCTGGCCATGCTGCCGGCCACGCTGGCGCCGGCCAGCAACAGCACGATGGCCAGAAAACAGCGGCGAAAGCCAAAGCGATCGAGCAGCCAGGGCGTGGGCAGCATCGAAACGGTCATCGCCGCCATGAAGCCGGTGAGCGCCCACTGGATTTTGTCCTGACCGAGACCGAACTCGCGCATCAGGGTCGGAATGGCAACATTGAAGCTGGTGGTGGACAGCACGGCGGCTACGCTGCCGAAAGCCACCGTCAGCAGCGCCATCCACTTGTAGCGCGCACCGAAGCGGTTTTCCAGTGCATCGAGAGTTGGCGCGCGCGGAATGAAATTCATGCGAGTAACTGGCGGATGGTGAAACCGAAAATGCTAGCAGGAAATGGCAGCATGCTGGTTCAGGCTTGCGTCTGCGTCACCGATTGCCGGAAGCGCGCGATGGCGGCGACGAAAAACATCATGCCGACGCCGGTCATCGCCAGAAAATCCGGCCAGACGGTATCGAGCCCCGCGCCGCGGTACAGGATGCCCTGTGCCAGCCGCACGAAATAAGTGGTTGGCGCGCCCAGCATGATCATCTGCACAACCTCAGGCATGCTCTCACGCGGCGTGACGCCGCCAGAGAGCAGTTGTAGCGGAATAATCGCCAGAATGATCAGCAGGCCGAGCTGCGGCATCGATCTCGCAATCGTGCCGAGGAAGATGCCGATCGAGGCGGCGGAAAACATGTACAGCGCCGCGCCGCACAAAAACAGCGGCACCGAACCGGCAATCGGCACTTTCAGGATGCACTGGATGACGATGGTCAGTCCGACGCTGGCGCCGATCAGTACCACTAGGCTGTTGGCCCAGATTTTCGCCATCATGATTTCAAATGGCGACAGCGGCATCACCAGTAGATGTTCGAGCGTGCCATGCTCGCGCTCGCGGATGAAGGCGGCGCCGACCAGGATGATGGTCAGCATCGTGATGCTGCTGATGGTTTCCATTACGCCGCCGAACCAGAAGCCGGTCAGGTTCGGGTTGAAGCGGGCGCGCGAAACAAGGTTGATCGGTAGGTTGCCGGTGTCGCGCCGCCCGGTCAGGTATTCGTTCAGTTCACCGGCGAAAATGCTCTGGATGTAACTGGCGCCGATGAACGATTGGCTCATCTGCGTGGCATCGATATTGACCTGTATCGTTGGCCGCCGTCCGGCCTGCAGGTCGCGCTGGAAATTGACCGGTATTACGATCGAAAACGTGTAGCGCCCCTGATCCATCGCCGGGTCTATTTTGTCGAACGCAATCACGTCCGGTGGGTTGAAATACGGCGGCGTGAGCGCGCCAATCAGTCGTTTTGACAGCGGCGACTGGTCTTCATCCACCACCGCTACCGGCGCGTTGCGCAATTCCTGCGATACGCCGACCGAGGCGGCATAAATCGCGCCGGTGAAGGCCCAGCAAATCAGGATCAGCAGCACCTTGTCGGCCCACAGGCTGCGCAATTCCTTGATGCCGAGGCGGTAGATGTTGGTTAGCCGATGGCGGCTTGTATTGTCGTTCATCGCATCTCCTGCCTATTTTTCCTGCTTTTGCAGCAATGCCAGCGTGATTAGCGTCAGCGCCGGAATGAACGCTGCCAGCGCGACCAGATGCCAGATCAGGTCGGTAAAACCCAGTGCCTTGGTGAACACGCCACGGCTGATGACCAGAAAATAGGTTGCCGGAAAAAACTGCCCGATCCAGTAGGCAGCGCCGACCAGCGACGCCACTGGCGTGGTCAGCCCGGAAAACTGCACCGCTGGCAGCATCGTCAATAGCGCGGTGCCGAACAGCGCGGCAATCTGCGTTTTGGTGAAGGTGGAAATCAACAGGCCGATGCCGGTGGTGGCGGTGACGTACAGCAGCGCGCCCAGCGTCATCACCGCGAAGCTGCCCTTGATGGGCACGTCGAACATCCACACCGCCTGCGCGCACAGGCAGAAATAGCTGAACATCGCGACCGCGATGTACGGTAACTGCTTGCCGAGCAAGAATTCCAGCCGCGATACCGGCGTTACGTACAGGTTAGTGATCGAGCCGAGTTCCTTTTCGCGCACCACGCCCAGCGCCATCAGGATGGCCGGGATGAATACCAGCAGCAGCGGAATTACCGCCGGTACCATCGCGTAGATGCTGCGGAAATCCTGATTGTAGCGGTAGCGCAGCGCGATGTCGGTCGGCATCAGCTTGGGCGTGGTGCCGGTTGCGGTCGTGATCAGATCGAGTAGGTATTGCTGGTGCAGGCCGCGCACGTATCCGAGAGTGGTTTCGCCGCGAAACGGCATCGCGCCATCAACCCAGGCGGCAATTTCCGGGTTGCGGTTGCGGCGCAGGTCGCGGCCAAAATTCGGCGGGATTTCGAGCGCGACCGTGAGTTCGCCCGAGTGCATCCGCCGTTCCAGTTCGGCGCTGTCGTGAATCGGTTTCTGTTGCAGGAAATAGCGCGAGCCGGCGATGTTTTCGATGTAGGCGCGCGATTCCGGCGACTGATCCTGATCGTAGACCGCGAAGCGCAAATCCTGCACATCCATCGACACGCCATAGCCGAGCACCGACATCATCAGCACCGAGCCGAGCAGGGCAAACGCCAGCCGGATGGCGTCGCGCCGCAGTTCCAGCGTTTCGCGGTAGGCATAACCGAACAGGCGCTTGAGGCTGAACGGCGTGAAATGCGGCGTGGCAGCGGCAACCGGCGTGGCGACCTGCATTTGCGGCGGCGCGCTCTTGCCAGCCACGTCTTCGAGGAAGGCGATGAACGCATCTTCCAGCGTGGCGACGCCTTTCTGTGCTTTGAGCGCATCCGGCGTATCGCTGGCCAGCACCTGGCCGGCATGCATCAGCGAAATGCGGTCGCAACGCTCGGCTTCGTTCATGAAGTGGGTCGAGATGAAGATGGTCACGCTCTGTTCGCGCGACAGTTCGACCAGCAGCTGCCAGAACTGGTCGCGCGCAATCGGATCGACGCCGGAAGTCGGCTCGTCCAGAATCAGCAGCTTGGGTTCATGTACCACTGCCACTGCCAGCGACAGCCGCTGCCGGATGCCGAGCGGCAGGTTGGCGGCTGGCATCTGCAGATACGGTTCGAGGCTGAAGCGTTCGATTAGCGCCGGTATGCGTTCGGCCAGTTTTTCCGGCGGCAGGTGGAACAGCCGCGCATGCAGATCGAGGTTTTGCGCGGCCGTCAGTTCGCCATAGAGCGAAAACGATTGCGACATGTATCCGACCTGCTTGCGCGTTTCCAGATTGTCCGCATCCAGCGGCACGCCAAACAGGCGCGAACGGCCTTCGGTCGGCGGCAACAGGCCGGTCAGCATTTTCATGGTCGTGGTCTTGCCGCAGCCGTTCGAGCCGAGAAAGCCGAAAATTTCGCCCTTGGCAATGTTGAAGCTGACATGGTCGACCGCGGTGAAATCGCCGAAACGCTGCGTCAGCCCTTCCGCCTCGATCGCCCAGTCGTGGTCGCCGGCGATGCGCGGCGGGATCACCAGTTCCGCGTGTTCACGCCGCTGTTCTTCCGGCAGCAGACGGATGAACGCCTCTTCCAGCGTGGCGCTGGCCGATTGCGTCTTCAGTTCGGCCGCGGTGCCGGTGCCGATCACGCGGCCGTCGTTCATCGCCACCAGCCAGTCGAAACGCTCGGCTTCTTCCATGTAGGCGGTCGCGACCAGCACGCTCATGCCGGGGCGCTGTGCGCGGATGGCGTCGATCAATTCCCAGAACTGGCGCCGCGACAGCGGATCGACGCCTGTGGTCGGCTCATCCAGAATCAGCAGATCAGGGTCGTGGATCAGCGCGCAGCACAGGCCGAGCTTTTGTTTCATGCCGCCTGAGAGTTTGCCGGCCGGACGATCCAGAAACGGGTGCAGGCCGGTGGCGGTGGTCAGCTGGTCAATGCGGCGCTTGCGCTCGTCGCCATCCTGGCCGAACAGGCGGCCGAAAAAATCGAGGTTCTCGGATACTGACAGCGTCGGATAGAGGTTCTTGCCCAGCCCTTGCGGCATGTAGGCGATGCGCGGTTGCAGCCGCGCGCGGATGTGACGGTTGCCGATATCTTCGCCCAGCACTTCGACTTGCCCGGACTGGATTTTGCGTGCGCCGGCCACGAGCGCCAACAGCGACGATTTGCCGACGCCGTCCGGCCCGATCAGCGCCACCATGCCGCTGGCCGGCAAATCGAGCCTGATCTGCTGCAGCGCAGTGATGTCGCCATATTGCAGGCTGACATCCTGCAGCCGGGCAACTGGCGCGCCCTCCATGATTATTGCCCCAGCTTCGCGGGCCAGGCGGCGTTCGGCTCAGTCCGGACATAGGCGATGCCCGGCATCCCCGGCTTGGCCATGTCGGCATGCTGCCTGATCCATTCCGGCTCGACCTTGACCTTGATGCGGAACATCAGCTTTTCGCGTTCATTCCGCGTTTCCACTTCCTTCGGTGTGAATTGTGACCGCGGCGCGACGAACACCACTCTGGCCGGAATGGCCATGTCCGGCAGCGCATCGAGCGCAATCTTCGCTTCGCTGCCGAGCGCGACCTTGCCTGCTTCTTCCGCTGGCAGGTAAATCGACATGTACACGTCGGACAGGTCGAGCAATGTGAACGCCTTGCCGCCGGCAGCAAGGAATTCGCCCGGTTCGGTCAGCCGGTACAGCACGCGGCCGGCGACCGGCGCGATCAGGCTGGTGTCCTTGATGTTAACCCGCAGCGCATCGACTCGCGCATCGGCTTCGCTGACCTTGTTTTTGGCGGCCGCCAGCGCGGCATCGGCGGTTTGCAGTGCGCTGACGTCACGGTCGAGACGGTCGGCGCTGATGAAGCCTTTCTTGATCAGTTCGCGCGTCCGATCCAGCGTGACTTTCGCCAGTTTCTGCTGACTGATGGCGCTGGCAACGCCATCCTTCGCCTGCTGCGCAGCCGCTTCGGCCGCGCGCAATTGCGCCGCCAGTTCGTCTGCATCCAGCTTTGCGGCGACCTGGCCCGTGTTCAGGTTGTCGCCTTCGCGCACCAGCACGGCGGCGACCTTGCCGGCGACCTTGGTCGCGACATCGACCTCGGTCGCTTCCAGACGGCCATTGCCGCTGGCGATGCCTTGCTGGCTGGATGACGGTTTGAAGAAGTGCCAGCCAATGGAGGCGGCGGCAATTAGAAGTACCAGCAGCAGGATCAGCTTCCGGTAGCGGACATGGAAAGACATGAAAAGCCCCTTTTTCGCTACGGCGTTGAAGATAACTTTCGGGTCAATTATAGCGAGTTCAGGGGGGGATTCAGCGTTTTTGCTTGAGAATAGGCAAACGTGCGTCCATTTTGGTATCCAGCGCGTGCGGCTCGGCTGCCATGTCGCGCAGCAGGCGTTGCATTTCCGGCGATTCGCGCAACATCTTTCGTCCAAGCTGGCGTAGGCGATCGACATTATCTTTGGGCAGCGATAGCGTGGTGGGAATCGCCATGAATAGCTCTCGTTCAACCGGATCCGCGATGTCGCGCAGAGAAACCTCAATCACGTAGAACTCGGTGTCATTACCGAATTTCTGCTTCAGTGCTAGTTTCCATTGACTTACCGTCTCACGGAACTGGATTAGCGATTCGCGGGTGTTGCGGTTGATTGGGATATCGGCCAGCGCCATGGCAACGCGCCGCATTGATGGCACGGACGGACTTAAATCGGCTTCAAGACTGGGATCGGTTTCTGCGGAAACAATCACGAATACCGCCTTGCGCAGATTATCAAACCCAAGTATTTGTGCCAAGTTGGCTGCACTGCCCGAAAACATCGCGTGATCGAGACTGCCACCGATGCCGATGTTATCTACCAGACCACCATCGACCAGATGCAAATAAGGACGCCGCTGTTCGTCTAGATAGCTGCGCAATTCGCGCAGGCGGAGTTGCTGCCGGGGCGGCAATTTCGACCAGTCGCGATTCAGTTCCTGTTTGGTGTCATTGTTGCAAGTGCTGGTGTAATTCTTCAGCGTCAGCGGACTAAAAACCACTGGTACAGCCGCCGAAGCGGCAACAGCGCGTGCCAGCGGGATGGCGCTCAAATCAGCGCAAATTAAGTCAAATTGTTCTTGCGTGAATGCGAAACGTGCGCCGCTGGACATGTCGGTCGAATTCAGTACCAAGTACGGACGTTTTCCCTGTCTGGCCAGATCGCCGAAGGTTGCGCCATGAAACAGCGACTGGTCGAACTTATTGGCGACTATTTCAATGCGGCCATACGTGGGGGACCAGAGTTGTGTCAGGATTTCCAGTGAAAAAATTTTGTCCTTGATACTGTTCTGGTAATCCTTGTATAGGAATTTGTCTGGAAATTCAGCAAAATGTTGCCGTTGCTTCAGGCCATAATGCGCGGCAGTAATGCTGCCACCTGAAACGGAGCTGATGACATCGATTTCATCCAGCAAGATGCGTTCGCGACCATCCCAGCGCACACGCATTTCAGCCAGTTCCTCGAGCACACCATGCGACAGTGCCGCCGCTCGTGTGCCGCCGCCGGAAAAGAACAGCGTCATCGCAAGATGGTCGCTGCTGTTGCCGCCCCCCAAGTTCTCGAAGCGGTATTCGGTTTTCTTGTCAGCACCATTTTGCGCCGGATTGATCGGGTAATGAGCCGTGGTTGAGCAGGCAGTGAGCGACAGCGCGAGTACCGCAAATAGCAGGTGGCAGATGGATGTGAACTGGTTCTTGGGCATGCGAGCGGCGAGGTGGTGGTGCTTCACTGCATTGGGGGACAGTTTGAGAGCAAAATATACTGGCGTGAGTATATTCTAACAACGCCGAAATATTTGGATAGATTAATTGTTTTTTTATATATTTCTGCTTATTTGCCGTTTTTTGTCAAAACGGCCGCATCCACACTGGCCGCAGATGCGCCTGTTCTGGCATTTCGATTGTGCGGTCGATCTGCGCCGGCAGCTTTTTCTTGTTCTTGTATAACACGCCTTTCAACACCAACTGGTACGAAGCGTGGTCGCTGCGGTAAATGGTCGATTTCAGCTCCGTCGGCGCCAGTAGTCGCGCATCAGTTCATGCGACCATTGCGGCTGCCGCACCGTTTCGCGCGGCAGGAATTCGGCCATCACCGGTTTGAGGTCGAGCACGGGCGTGCCGTCGATCGCGTCTAGTTCAGCCACAATCAGGCAGCGCTCTTCGCAGCGCAGCAGCCGGCAAATTGTGCTGCCGATGCGGTTCGGGCGGTTTTTGCCGCGCTGCGCAAAAATGCCGATCTTCGGCCAGTTCGGGTTGTTGCGCGGATGGCGCGCGCCGCTGACGATCTTCGCCTGTGCAACCTGATGGAACAGGTACAGCACTTCCACGTGCGAAAACTCCGCCAGCCCCTGCAGCGATTCAGCCGGAATGCCATCGGCCAGCACAATCCGCGCTTCTTCGCCGCTCCAGAAATCATCTTCCGGATGCTGGCGCAGCGCGTGAATGGTGGCAATGGGTTCGACGGAGAAATTCATGGCGTAGAAGCATTGGTTAAAACGGTCGTATCCACACCGGCCGCAGATGCGCCTGTTCCGGCGTTTCGATCGCACGGTCGATCTGCGCCAGCAGCTTTTCCTTGTCCTTGCCCAGCACGCCTTTCAACACCAGCTGGTTCGACGCATGGTCGCTACGGTAAATGGTCGATTTCAGCTCCAGCGCGTTCATCATCGTGCGCAGTTCGATGAAACGCTCGTATTGGTTCATCAGCTCGTACTGGCCGCCAAAACCAGCCTGAAAACGCTCGATGCCTTGCGGATGGTTGATCACCAGCGAGGCCAGGTATTCCGGCTGGGTTTTGTTGAGCAAGAGGGCGGAATTCAGCGCGTGCTGCTCATAAAACCGCTTGCCGCCGACGCCGCTGATGATCATCACCGAACGCTTGATGCCGGCGTCACCGAGCTTGTTCAGCGCATCGACCGTGCCGTCGTGCGTTTCGCCCTTGTTGATCGATTTGAGTACGAAATCATCGCCCGATTCGGCGCCGACGTACACCAGATCCAGCCCGGCATTGTGCAGTGCTTTCAGGTCTTCGACCGACTTGCGCGTGACATTGTTGGGTGAACAGTAGGATGCCACGCGACTGACGTCCGGCAGGTGCTTGCGGATTGCGTCCAGAATGGTCAGCAGGCGCCGGTTCGAGAGTGAAATCGCATCGCCATCGGCCAGGAACACGCGCCGCACGCCTTGCAGGTTCTGGCCGGCCCATTCGATTTCGCGCAGCACGTCTTCTTCCGGCTTGACTGAAAACTTCTTCTGCGGCTGGGTGTACATGTCGCAGTAGGTGCACTTGTTCCAGCTACAGCCGTTGGTGATCTGGAAAATCAGCGAGCGCGCTTCGCTCGGTGGTCGGAACAGCGGTTCGGTGTAGGTGATGGGGGATGCGTAATACATGTTTTATTGCAAACTAGCTTGGGTATTCAATCGGAAAAGCATAGCAAATTTGTGGCAGAACTGCTCAGGATGCGAGCGCGAGCGCTACCGCCTCAGCCACCTTGATGCCATCGACCGCCGCCGACAGGATGCCGCCGGCATAGCCAGCGCCTTCGCCGGCCGGGTACAGTCCCTTTACGTTCACGCTTTGCAGTGTCTTGTCATCGCGCTTGAGGCGGATAGGTGATGAGGTGCGCGTTTCGACCCCGGTCAGCACCGCATCTTCGCGGGCGAAGCCCTTGATTTGCTGCTCGAATGCCGGAATCGCTTCGCGTATGGCGTCGATCGCATAGTCGGGCAACGCGCTGGCGAGGTCGGTCAGATGCACCGCAGGCTTGTATGACGGAGTCACCGCGCCGAATTCGGTCGACGGGCGGCCAGCGAGGAAATCGCCGACCAGTTGCCCCGGTGCGTCGTAGGTGCCGCCGCCGAGCTCGAACGCACGCGCTTCAAGCTGGCGCTGGAATTCGATTCCGGCTAGCGGATGGCCGGGGTAGTCGGAGGGTTCGATACCGACCACGATTGCCGCGTTTGCATTGCGTTCGGCGCGCGAATACTGGCTCATGCCGTTGGTGACCACGCGCCCGGGTTCGGACGCGGCTGCGACTACGGTGCCGCCGGGGCACATGCAAAAGCTGTACACCGAGCGGCCATTCTTGCAGTGGTGCACCAGATGGTAGTCGGCCGCGCCCAGCGCCGGGTGGCCGGCATTGGGACCGAGGCGGCAGGCGTCGATCATCGACTGCGGGTGCTCGATGCGGAAGCCGACCGAGAATGGCTTGGCTTCGATGTACACGCCACGCCGGTAGAGCATTTCGAACGTGTCGCGAGCACTGTGGCCAACCGCCAAGACCACTTGGTTCGTAGCCAAGCGCTCGCCGCTGGCTAGTGTGACGCTACTGACTTCGCCGTCGACGATCTCGATATCGTCCACCCGGTTTTCGAAGCGGAATTCGCCGCCGAGCGATTCGATTTCCTCGCGCATCAGCTCAACCATTTTCACCAGCCGGAAGGTGCCAATGTGCGGCTTGCTGACATACAGGATTTCTTCCGGTGCGCCGGCTTTCACGAATTCGGTCAGCACCTTGCGGCCATAGAATTTCGGATCCTTGATTTGTGTGTGCAGCTTGCCGTCGGAAAAGGTGCCGGCGCCGCCTTCGCCGAACTGCACGTTCGATTCGGGATTGAGCTTGCGCTGGCGCCAGAAGCCGAAGGTGTCGGCCGTGCGCTCGCGCACTTTCTTGCCGCGCTCGACAATGATGGGGCGGAAACCGCTTTGCGCCAGGATCAGCGCGGCGAACATGCCGCACGGGCCGAAGCCGACCACGACCGGACGCGATGCTTCCTTGCCCGTTGCGCGGGCCACAAAACGGTAGCGCATGTCTGGCGCTGGCTTGACGTGCTTGTCGTCGGCAAATTTTTGCAGCAGCAGCGCATCGGTGGTGGTGGTCACGTCCAGCGTATAGACGAACAGGATAGCGCCTTTCTTGCGCGCATCGAAGCCACGGCGGAAGATGGTGTAGCAGACAACTTCTCCCGGCGCGATGGCCAGTTTTCTGGCAATGGCGTTGGTCAAATCATCTTCGGTATGGTCGAGCGGCAGGCGGATTTCAGTCAGTCGCAGCATGGTAAGCAGGGCAGGGAAGGCATCGAAATGATGCCGCAGGCCGTCATTCTAACCCTGCCGGCATCCGGCGCGCACCGTTCAAGCCGGAAATGGCACGCGCAATTTCAGCGACTCATGGAGTATGCAGGAAAAAACTCGGTTTTCGCCGGATATTCATAGGCGCTTCAGAAATACTGGTGGGAGTATTTCTGAAGGCCGATGGTGGTTCCGACAGATCGTTGCAGACGGTTTCAGCGCTGCCAGCGCACGCGCAGCAGGTATTCGGCATCATTGAAATGCGATTCCAGTTCGCCCTTGTAGGCATGATGCAGCGCTTCGCCAATGCCGTGTGCAAGGTGAATGTCGGTGGTGGTGATCTCGATGCCGTCATCGATCTGTTCGATGTTCATGATGCGCTTGAGCGGATGTTCCTGCTTTTCTCGCGTTTCGTGGTTGTGGACCAGTGCCAGCAGTTCGGCTTCGTGGCTGCGCGCAAATTCACCCGTGATGGTAACGTAACCGGCCGGGAGCTTTTGCTGCACCCGCTTGCATGCCGGACACTGCACCAGATATGCATTCGGCGGCGATGCCAGCCATTGCCAGTGGCCTTTGTGATATACGGCCTTGCAGGTACCGCAGACAGCTGGCTCGGCCAGTTTGCCCAGATCCTGCAAAGGATCATGCACGACTTCGTCCATCAACTGAAAGTGCTGTCCTGGCTGGAAGCTTGGCGTAGGTGGTTGTTTCGGTTTCATGCGGCGCCCCCTGAAAATGAATTGACATGGCAGAAGATGATTAAAGTGACATTATCCGAAGGCCAATGATCTGCGTTGAGGTATGTCAATCACTGTAAAAACGCGGAAATTTCTTGCGCAAATGGTTCGATATGGCTCGCAAGTTGCTATGATCCGTGTTTCGGATAATTTTTCCGGCCAGTACATTTAGTCATGCTTAAATTTTTCTTGCGGCGAGCTTCAAAAACGGCAGCATCTGATTCGAAGGCCGAATTGCCATCGTCTTCGTCTGATGGCTTGGCCAAGCAGCAGGCGATGCTGCAGGCGGGCAGTTTCGGTAATGACGAAGCTGGCGCGGTGGCGTTCATTGCCGACTGTCACTTTGCAGACGCGCGCCTGGAGGCGGCGCAGCATGTGGTCAGCAAGCCAATGCTTGAGCAGGTTTTGCAGGCCGTGCGCAAGACCGACCGCCGCGTGGCAAAGCTGATGCAGTCGCGGCTGGATCAGCTCAGGCGCAAGGAAATGGCCGAAACGCATGCGCAGGAATGCATTGACGAGGCACAGCGTCTGTTTGATGCTTCGCCACTGATGGCGAACCTGGTGGCCGAGCTGGACAAGCGCTGGCAACTGGCGGGTGAGTTGCCGGATACGATGCGGGCTTCTTTCGAACGCCTGCGGGCGCAGTTGGCTGAACGCCTGACGGCGCAGGCTGACTTGCAGCGTGCGGTGATAGGCATGCTGGAAAAAATGCGTCAGCCAGATATTGTTTGGACGGCGGAAACTGTGGCCATGCTGGAAGCAGACATGGCGCGGCATCGCGCATCATCTGAAGCGTCGGCGCTGCCGCCGCATCTGCTGGCCGAATTTGAGTCGCAGCGTCTGCGCTTACGCGAGTGGTTGCTTGCGCAGGAACGGCATAAAGCGGCGGTTGAAGCCAGAATGGCGGCGCTGGCCGCGTGGGAAACTGCGGAACCGGCATCGCTTGATCGCCAGTCGCTCAAACGCGAATGGCAGCGTTTGCCATCGATCGATGAACCGCAGTTGGCCGAACCGATGCAGCAGCGGTTCGATGCATTGCTACAAAGGCTGGCGCCGCCTAGTCCTGTGCCAGCCAAGCAGCAGCCAGAGCAAACTACGCTGAACACGGATTTCTCGCAGACGCTGCTTGCGCTGGAGCAGGCGTTGAGCGAAGGATTGCTGCACGTTGCCATCGAGCAGGATGCGAAGCTGCGGGCAATGGATTTTTCTACCAGCAAGCCGGCTGATGCGCAGATGGCGCGGTTGGCTGAAGTGCGCTCCGAACTCAAACGAATGCAGGATTGGGCCCGCTGGGGCGGCAACGTGTCACGCGAGGAACTGATCGCGGCCGCCGTCGGGTTGCCAGATCAATCACTGTCGCCGAATGAACTGGCCAACAGAATCAGTGCCGTTCGTCAGCAATGGAAGGCGCTTGATGTCGCATCTGGCGCGGCATCGAAGGCACTTTGGGAGCGGTTTGATGCCGCCTGCAATGCAGCTTACGCGCCGGTGGCGGAACATGTGCAAAAGCGTTCACAGGAAAGGCAACAGAATCGTGATAAAGCGGAAAAACTGCTGACCGGTTTGCGAGCGCTGGCTGGAAGCACGGACTGGAAAAAACTGGCGCATGATTGCCGCCTTGCGCGGCAATCATGGCAGCAGCTTGGGCCGATCGATCGTCGCGATCGAAAGCGCCTGGACGCTGAATTCACCGATGTATTGCAGCAGCTACTCGGGCCGCTGGATGAACAGCGCCAACAGGAAGTCGGACGGCGCGAAAGTCTGATAGCGGAGGCTGAAGGCATCAACCCGGATGTGCGCGGCGCAACCGATCGTGTGCGGCAACTGCAAGCACGCTGGCAGGAATCGGCTAGGACGCTGCCGCTGGAGCGGCATGATGAGCGCCAGTTGTGGCAGCGCTTCTGTACCGCGTGCGATGCCGTGTTTGCACGCCGTAGGGAACTGGCGGATGCGGCCGATGCGGAAAAACGGCGGCTGGAGCAGGAAAGACAGGAACGGCAAGCTGCGCGGCAGGCGCAATTGCGCGTCTTGCAGGAAAAACTCGGCCTGTGTCAGGCTGCCGAGGAAGCTGTGGTGGCGAACCATCAGCTCGATGCTGGCTGGTCGGCGCACTGGCAAATGCTGCCGCCGCTGACGTCATCGTGGGAAAAACGGATGCGTGCGCGCTTTGACGCCGCGCATGCCGCACTGGCAGCCGGCGATCGCGGTTATGCCAGCCGGCTGGAAAATGCCGCCAGTCAACTGGCGCAGGAACTGCTGCAGCTGGAAATCGTTGCCGGTATCGACAGCCCGCCAGAGCTGGCACGCGAGCGTTTGCAAATGCAGGTGAACGCGCTGCAATCGGCGCTGTCTGGACAGGATGATGAAGCGCTGACAGCGAAGGTAAGGCGCCTGTGCGAGCTGGCGGCGCTGACGGATGGCGCTGCGGCTGAACGACTGCAACGCCTGCTCGAACGGGCGTGGCAGGCTGACTGACGATTCGCAACACGCGGCCGGCCGGCGCGTGGGATACTGACATCCCTGTTTGGAAAAATCGGGGGTATAAATGCAAATCCTATTGCCGCGCCACTATTTCTGCGGATATTTTTACATACACCGTAGAGTATATTTTCGTCTTTGACACAGCCGCCCGCTCACAAAACTGACGGGCATTGACTTTTTTGCTGTAATTCTGGACACCCGTTGAAGTTTTTGTAAGTATTGGTAAAAACCGGCCGGGAAAAATGGCGTGGTCGGCTAAGCTGCGATTTTCTGGAATCATTTGATGGAGCGATGACATGAATTGTTCTCAATGCAGTGCTGCCAATCCGGATGGCGCGAAATTCTGCAGCAAGTGCGGTCAGCCGCTGACGGCTCCGACCGCCGAATCTGCGCCTGCGCCAGTGCAGCAAACAGTTTGCCCCGCATGCAGCGCGCCCAGGGCTGATGATGCGAAGTTTTGCGGTGCCTGCGGTTATCGCTTTGATGCGACCGAGGCTGCCGCCAACGCAGAAACACCAACAGAAACCGCGGTCAGTGCAGTATCTGAACCAGCGATCGAGCCAGTGGCTGCTGCTGCCGAGCGGGTGGAACCGTCGGGTGATTTGCCGGCGGCGGCAAATGAATCCGCGCCGGCCGCCGCGAGCGTACAAAAGAGTGGTAGCAATCTGGCTGTAGTCGTGGTGGTGGCACTGCTCGCGGTTGCAGGGGCATGCGGTGCTGGCTGGTACATGTGGTTCAAACCGGTTGCCGCGCCGGAAAAGGCAGCGGTGGCATCAGCGCCGACGGCGTCTGCGGCAAGCGCCAGTGCGTCTTCTGCGTCTGAAGGAGTGCCGAAGGTTGGTAGTGCTTCGGCATCGGCTGAAGAACTGGATCCTTACGGCAATCCGATCAAGTCAGGGCAGGCCGCATCAGCGGCACAAGCAGGAAAAGCAGAACAGTCATTGAAACAGGATGAACCGGCTGCCAAGGCGAATGGTCGTGAACGCAAGAAAAAGACCGAACAGCGCAGGGAACTGACGCCGCACTATCCGGCACCGCAAACGATGCCTGGCGAACCGCGGCGTGTCGGCAGCATCGATGAACAGTTCCGACAGCGCGCAGCGGCAGAGTGTGGCAGCGGTCCGGGTGCGCTGTTCTGCCGTGAGAAAGTGCGTTACCGTTTGTGTCAGAATCGCTGGTCGGAATCTCCGGCGCCGGGACAAACCATTTGCCAGCGCGCCAATTGAGATGCTGAAATGCAAAAAAACGCCGGTCATGCCGGCGTTTTTTTGCGTCGAAGTTTAATGCAATTGATTCGTCGCAGGCAATGAACGCTCCGCCGGAAAATCGACCGCGAACAATTGCGCGCAATCGACGGCATCAAACTCGTATGCCTGGCCGCAAAAGTCGCAGTGGATGGTCAGCGTTCCCTGCTCGGCCAGCGCCGCGTCGATTTCGTCCTTGCCCAACATCTGTAACATGTTGGCTACCTTGTCGCGCGAGCAGTTGCAGTGGAATTGCGGTTGCAGCGGGTCGAACGCCCGAATGGTTTCCTCCCAGAACAGCCGCCTAATCAGTGTGTAAATGTCTGTTTCCAGCATTTCCTCTGTTTTCAGCGTCGAGGCCAGCATGACCACATGGTTCCAAGTTTCCAACTCGTGTCCATCGTCGCGGCCCAGACCTTCAACACCGCCTTCGCCCGGCAGTTTCTGCAGCAGCAAGCCGCGCGATACCTGCTCGTTGGCCGCCAGCCAGATTTTCGTGTCGAGCTGTTCGGAACGCTGCATGTAGTTTTCGATTACGGTGGCGATATTGTCACCATCCAGCGGCACGACGCCCTGATAAGGCTGCTGCCCCGGCAGTTTTTCGTGCGGATCGAGCGTGATCACGAAACGGCCGTTGCCATGTTCATGTACCAGTTGCCGCAGTGTGGCATCGTCGGCAATCTGCGCATTTTCAGCCAGTTTGGCTACGGCGCGCAGGCGCAGCGTCGAATCACATTCGACCACCAGCAGGCGCACCGGGCCATCGCCGTAAATTTGCAGGATGATAGCGCCGTTGAATTTCAGGTTGGCTGACAGCAGCGCCGCCGCCGACAGCATTTCGCCCAGTAGCGCCTTGACCGCCTTAGGGTAATCGTGTCGCGCCTGCACTTGCAGCCAGGTTTCGGAAATTTCGACCAGTTCGCCACGCACGGAGGCATTTTCAAACAGGAATTTCTGCAGTTTGTCGCTCATGTTCAACCTATCTGTTCGAGTTCGGCAGCAAACAGCTTGCTGTTTTTGATGTAAAAGCGGGCCGCGCCCTGCATTCTGTGCACATCTTCTTCGCTCATCGTCCGGGCAACGCGTGCGGGGGAGCCGATGATCAGCGCATTCGATGCCATGTCCTTGCCTTCAGTTACCAGCGCGCAGGCGCCGACCAGCGCGTTTTCGCCGATCACGGCGCCGTTGAGTACGGTGGCACGGATGCCAACCATTGCACCATCGCCAATTTTGCAGCCGTGCAACATCGCCTGATGGCCGACGGTGACGTTCTTGCCCATCAGCAGCGGGCAACCGGGGTCGGCGTGCAGCACCGAGCCATCCTGAATATTGCTGTTTTCGCCAATCACGATTCGCTCGTGATCGGCGCGGATGGTGACGCCAAACCAGACGGAAGCGCCGGCTTCAATCCTGACGTTGCCGATGATGTCGGCCGATGGTGCGATCCATGCGGTGGGGTGAATTTCAGGAGTGTGAGCTCCAAGTCGATAAATGGCCATTTTTTGCTGCCGGATGAAAATCCCGGTTGGGTAAATCAATGAAAACCGGGATTTTACCGTCGGAGACAGTAATTTGCGCGAAGAAATGCCGAAGAATTGACCTTGGGGTACAGTTTATGTCTTGCTGAGCGGGTAAAATGAGGGGTCATCTGTTTCCGGCAAATTTCCATGAATACCCGCGCAGCACAGCAGGCCGCATCCTACGTTCCGAAAAAAACTTCCCGTTCCGAATTCATTACTGTGCGTGATTTGCGTTATCACGTCCGGCATTGGGGTAGTGCCGATGCGCCTAAACTATTCATGCTGCATGGCTGGATGGACATGTCTGCTTCGTTCCAGTTTCTGGTCGATAGCCTGCAGCGTGAGTGGCACGTGATCGTGCCCGACTGGCGCGGTTTCGGTTTGACGGAATTTGCGCCCGGGCACAGCTACTGGTTTCCGAACTACATTGCCGACCTCGATGCCGTCGTGCGTCATTATTCGCCGGACAAGCCGATTCTTTTGCTTGGGCACAGTATGGGCGGCAATATCTCCACCATCTATGCTGGCGTGAGGCCGGAAAAAATCCTCAAACTGGTGAATCTGGAAGGCTACGGTTTGCCATCAACGCGGCCGACCGATGCGCCATTGCGCTACCGCATGTGGATGGATCAATTGCTCAATCCGCCGCTGCCGAAAACCTTCGCTTCACAGGCTGACGTGATAAACCTGCTGCAAAAGGTCAATCCTCGGCTGCCATACGACCGCGCAGTGTTCCTGTCGGCGAACTGGGCGGCGCAGAACAAGGACGGGCTGTGGGAGATTCAAGCCGATCCGATGCACCGCAACAGCAATCCGCTGCTGTATCGCGCCGAAGAGGCGCTGGCATGCTGGAGCGAAATCACTGCGCCGACGCTGTGGGTCGAGGCCGAATATACCGACATCTGGCAACGGCTGGGAACATCCTGGAATGCCATCAAGTCCAGCGACGAAACGGTCGAAGAAAGGCGTGCAAGGCTGAAACGTCAGGAAATCTTCAGCACAGAGTTCGAACTTCGCCTGAATTCAATCCCCGATCTGACAAGAAAGCGCATCGCTGGCACGGGCCACATGCTGCATCACGATCAGCCGGAGCAGGTGGCACGGATTGTCGAGGAATTCCTGCTGACATGAGTCGTTGCCGCAAGAATTGCTTCCATGCAAAATTGTGGCAGACAGCGTAAAATACCGATGTGTTAACTACCCGATGCAAATGGCATTACCCGTGCCGGTAACATCAGCATTATCCATGCTTAACGTTGACTTACACAGCCATTCGACCATTTCGGATGGTGTCCTTTCTCCTACCGCGCTGGTGGCGCGGGCGAAGGCCAATGGCGTTCACGTGATGGCGTTGACCGATCACGATGAAGTACAGGGCGTGGCCGAAGCGCGCGAGGCCGCCGATGTTTACGGTGTCAAGTTCATTTCCGGCGTCGAAATTTCCACGACCTGGGCCGGTTCGACCGTGCATATTGTCGGACTTGGCGTCGATGAAACCAACGCGGAGTTGATCGCCGGTCTGGAAGAAACGCGTAGCGGGCGTGTTGAGCGCGCGCATGAAATGTCGCGCCTGCTGGAAAATGTCGGCATTTCAGGTGCCTATGAAGGCGCGATGAAAATGGTCAGCAATCCGTTTCTGGTCACGCGCAAGCATTTTGCGCGGCATCTGGTTGGCACCGGCATTTGCCAGGACATCAAGGATGCATTCCGCCGTTATCTGGTTGAAGGCAAGCCGGGCTACATGCCGCACCGCTGGGCCAGCCTGGAAGACGCAGTCAGGTGGATCCGCAATGCGGGTGGCATTGCCGGTATTGCGCACCCGGGGCGTTACCGTTTCAGCGATCTGGTGTTTGGTGCATTCTTCGAGGAATTCAAATATCTTGGCGGCACAATGATAGAGGTCGTGACCGGCAGTCACACGGTTGACCAATATCAAAAATACGCCAAAATCGCGAAAGATTTCGGCTTCCAGGCATCAATGGGGTCGGATTTTCACGCACCCGGCGAATCGCGGGTCGATATTGGCACCTTGCCACCGTTGCCAGAAGGCCTCATTCCAGTGTGGAACAACTGGCTCTGACATCGTTCTGACGCTGTCTTGCGATACAATCCGCAGCACATTTTCCCTGAATATTCCGGCAACACTTTCCGCTTGTGCAGCGGCTTGATTTTTTCACCATCATCCCAACATGACGGGCGTTCCCATTTGAGAGGCATACATGAAACGCATCTTTCTATTTCTCGTGACCAATCTGGCCGTGATGCTGGTGATGTCATTTATGCTGTCGCTGCTTGGCGTAAACCGCATGCTCTATGGTTCGGGGCTGAATCTTGGCAGTCTGATGGTGTTTTCGCTGGTGGTCGGTTTTACCGGTTCCATCATTTCATTGCTGATGAGCAAACCAATGGCGAAATGGTCCACCGGAGCGCGCGTGATCGAACAGCCGGTGAATTCGACCGAACAGTGGCTGCTGAATACCGTGCATCAACTGGCGCAACGTGCCGGCATTAGCATGCCTGAAGTGGCAGTGTATGAAGGCGAGCCGAATGCGTTCGCCACTGGCGCGTTCAAGAATTCCGCGCTGGTTGCGGTTTCGACCGGTCTGCTCGAGGGCATGACGAAAGAAGAAGTGGAGGCGGTGCTTGGTCACGAAGTCGCACATATCGCGAATGGCGACATGGTGACGATGACGCTGATTCAGGGTGTGGTCAACACCTTCGTCGTGTTTCTGTCTCGCCTAGTGGGTTTCGTGGTGGACCGGGTGCTGCTGCGCAACGATGAGCGGTCATCCGGGCTGGCGTATATGGCCACCACTTTCGTGTGCGAAATCGTGTTTGGTATCGCTGCGTCGCTGATCGTGGCCTGGTTTTCGCGTCAGCGTGAGTTCCGTGCCGATGCAGGTTCGGCGCAATTGCTCGGCAGTCGCACACCGATGATTCATGCCCTCGCACGTCTGGGCGGACTGGAGCCGGGGGCATTGCCCAAGTCGCTGGCAGCCGCAGGCATCAGCGATATGCCGGGTTTTGTCGCGCTGTTTTCGAGCCATCCGCCGATTGAAGAACGGATTGCAGCTTTGCAGGCAGTAAAATAAGTGGTTTTTCTTGAAGGCGGCTGCTAAAAGGCGGTCGTCGCTTTTGCATATGAGCCAGTTTTACCAGATTCATCCCGACAACCCGCAGCCGCGTTCGATCAAGATGGCGGCGGACATCATCAAATCTGGCGGCATCGTCGCCATTCCAACCGATTCCTGCTACGCGCTAGTATGCCGTCTGGACGACAAGTCCGCCGCTGACAGGTTGCGGCAGATTCGCGGCATCGACGAGCGCCATCACTTGACTTTGCTGTGCCGCGACCTGAGCGAAGTGGCATCGTATGCGAAAGTCGATAATCGGCAATATCGGTTGCTGAAGGCGGCCACGCCGGGGTCATTCACCTTCATTTTGCCGGCGACGAAAGAAGTACCGCGTCGCCTCAGCCATCCATCGCGCAAGACCATCGGCCTGCGGGTGCCAGACAATCGCATTGTGCATGCATTGCTGGAAGAACTCGGACAACCGCTGCTGGGTTCAACCCTGATTCTGCCCGGGGACGAGGATCCGCTGACCGACCCGGATGAAATCTGCCATCGCCTGAAAAGTCAGGTTGATCTAGTGATTGATGGCGGTGCCTGCAGCCTGGTGCCGACAACAGTGATTGACATGAGTTCGGATGAACCCTCGCTGGTACGTCAGGGGCGCGGTGATGCCAGCATGTTCGGTCTGGCCTGATTTTAAGCCGTCGAAGCACGGAAAAATACTGCCGGGAGTATTTTTAAACTGCTGCCGAATATCCGGCGGAGCGGCATGTTTTTGTAATATACCCCTTGATTTTGCGTGGGAATCGCGGTGGTGAACCTGCTTCGAGGGTGTATTTTGATCGCTGACCGAGTCCTACGTCTGTCTTCACCCCCTCTGCTAAAATCGTTTACATGGAACAGATGATCTACACCTTTGCCGTCTATGCGCTGCCGATCCTGCTGGCGATTACGCTGCATGAAGCAGCGCATGCCTATGCGGCCAAATATTTCGGCGACCTGACCGCTTACCAGCAAGGGCGCATGAGCCTGAATCCGATTCGGCACATCGATCCATTCGGCACGATCCTGATCCCGGTGGTGCTGTTTTTTGTTGGCAGTCCGTTCATCTTTGGTTATGCCAAGCCGGTGCCGGTCGATTTCGGACGCCTGCGCAAGCCCAAGCGCGACATGGCGTGGGTGGCGCTGGCGGGGCCGGCTGCCAATTTGCTGATGGCATTCCTGTGGCTGGTGCTGTCGGTGATTCTGCATCGGGTGCATATTGAAGGCGAATACCTGCTGCGCGTTGCAGGCGCGGGTGTAACCACCAATCTGGTGCTATTCGCATTCAACCTGTTTCCGCTGCCGCCACTCGACGGCGGGCGCATCGTCGTCAGCCTGTTGCCGTACCGGCTGGCCTATTCATTCTCGCAAATTGAGCGCTACGGTTTCTTTATTGTGCTCGTGCTGGCATACTTCAGAGTTATCCACTTCTGGATGGTGCCAGTCATGCTTGGCGCCAATACCTTGCTGCAACTGCTGGTGTCCCCGTTGAATTTGCTACTCAGATAAAAATCGAAAATCATGTACCCAGACCGCGTTGTTTCAGGCATGCGTCCCACCGGCGCCATGCACCTCGGCCACTACCATGGCGCCCTCAAGAACTGGATCAAGATGCAGTCCGAAGAGCCTTGCCTGTTCTTTGTAGCCGACTGGCATGCGTTGACCACGCACTACGATGAAACAGACAGCATCGAAAAAAGCACTTGGGACATGCTGGTGGATTGGCTGGCAGCCGGAGTAGATCCGTCGCAGGCGACGCTTTTCATCCAGTCGCAGGTGCCGGAGGTGGCAGAACTCACGCTGCTGCTTGGCATGACGACCCCGCTGGGTTGGCTTGAACGCGTGCCGACGTACAAGGATCAGATCGAAAAACTGGCGCACAAGGATTTGACCAACTATGGTTTTCTTGGCTATCCGCTTTTGATGGCGGCCGATATCCTGCTTTACCGCGCCAACATGGTGCCGGTGGGCGAGGATCAAATTCCGCATATCGAAATGACGCGCGAAATCGCGCGCCGCTTCAACAACCTGTATGGACGCGAACCGGGCTTCGAAGAAAAGGCACAGGAAGCGGTGAAGAAACTTGGCGGCAAGCGCGCGAAGCTCTATAACGAATTGCGCACTGATTTCCAGCAAAACGGCAATGCTGCCGCGCTGGAGAAAGCGAAAGCGATGCTGGATGACGCGCAAAATCTGTCGATGATCGATCGCGAACGGTTGTTTGGCTACCTCGAAGGCAGTCGCAAGTTGATCCTCGCTGAGCCGAAGGCGCTGTTGACCGAAGCGTCGCGCCTGACCGGGCTGGATGGTCAGAAAATGTCGAAGAGCTACGGCAACTCGATTGCGCTGCGCGAAGACAAGGATGTGCTGCAAAAGAAAATCCGCACGATGCAAACCGATCCGGCGCGTGTCCGGCGCACTGATGCTGGTGACCCAGATCGCTGTCCGGTATGGCAACTGCATCAGGTCTATTCATCCGACGACGTCCAGCAGTGGGTGGTCAAGGGCTGCAAATCGGCTGGCATCGGCTGCATCGAATGCAAGCAGCCGGTATATGAAGCGATCCTGAAAGAACAGGAACCGATGCATGAACGGGCGCAACCTTACCTCGACGAACCCTCACTGGTGCGGGCCATCGTCGCAGACGGTTGCGATGTCGCCCGAAAATTCGCGCAAGAAACGATGCGCGACGTGCGCGAGGCGATGGGCATCCACTACGGTTGATTTCAGTCCGCATCGGTTTGTGAAAGAGCCGATTTTTTGATGGATTAGCTCTCAAAATATTTGACAGATACGGCCAGCGCCTATATAATCTTTTTCTCTGTTCCCTGATAGCTCAGTTGGTAGAGCGACGGACTGTTAATCCGCAGGTCCCTGGTTCGAGCCCAGGTCGGGGAGCCAAGAAATTCAAGGGGGTGCACGAAAGTGCATCCCCTTTTTCTTTGGTGCTTCAGGCATCATTTATCGGCGAGAACACCGTGAAAATCGGCCTTGCGAACCAGGCACAACGGAGGTCGAAGCGTCATGCACCCACAAAATATCGAGTTTCACTTGCGCGAGGAACATATAGAGCTGTGTAACCTGATCAAACTTGCTGGCATCGCTGATAGTGGAGGGCAAGGCAAGCAGATGGTCGCAACAGGCTTGGTGCGCGTGGATGGAAAACAGGAAAGCCGCAAGACAGCAAAGATTCGTGCCGGACAGCGTGTCGATTGCAGCGGAGGTATTGGCGGCGGACGAATAGAGATCGTGACAAATTTGAGCTCAGGTTGTGAGCCACAGAATACAAGGGGGTACGTTTCGGCGTAGCCCCTTTTTCTTTTTCTTTCTGGCAGAATATTTGGCAGTGCCTTATATTTCTTCAAATCCGACGTATCCCATTCCCATTTTGTACTTGCTGATCGAATCTCGGTATTAGTTCAGTGGTGCCCAATGCAGAACTCAATAGCCAAGCATGAAACACGAATATTTACAACTTCTGGTCACTCGTGAAATGCCATATGGGAAGTACAAGGGCCGTCTGATCGCCGATTTACCGGGGCATTATCTTGGTTGGTTCGCGCGTGAAGGATTTCCTGCAGGTGAACTTGGTCGTCTGATGGCGCTCATGTATGAGCTAGACCACAATGCGCTAACACATCTGCTCGATCCTCTAAGAAAATGATACCGATTTGTTGGTTGGATATGAGCGGGGAAAAGTGAAAGACACAAATTTGCGAGTCAGAAGCAGACAGGGGCGCAAGGGATCGTCGATTGATTCTTTTTGCGCATGGGAAGGGGAAACATTGGTGCTTAATGTTCTTGGTACTCCTAGCGCATCAAAGGATGCTATTGGCAAGGTGAAAGGTAAGCAACTAAGCATTAGTGTCACTGCTACTCCCGTGGCTGGCAGGGCCACCGATCATATGGTTCGTTTTCTGGCCAAGGAATTTAAGGTGGCGGTGAGTGATATAGAAGTTGTGTTTGGCAGATTCAACGTCAACAAACAGTTGCGAATCAAATCTCCCCAGAATCTTCCGTCGGTAATCGATAAATTCAACCGCTTCTAGTGTCGTAAGCTAGACGGCATCACATCAATGCATATGCCGGCGAAATAGGCCTCTTTCAAAATGCCGATGATTTGTTCTTCTGTAAAACGCTTTTTCATGCCTGCCTCCGAAGGGCAGACTCTACATCATTACCGTACCAACCTCGGGGAGCAGGTCACAGGCACTATTAAACAGCGGTCGTGTTCGGTGACACTTTCAGCGACTTATCACGACCGCTTATTTGTCTATACTGACAATTTTTGATCAGGCAGAAAGAGCAACGTCATCTTTGGGCGTAGCCGCAAGTTGTGCACTACCCTCGGTCAGCAGGGTCAACGCAGCGTGCGCATGGACAGATGCGTTGCGTCCCAGACTGGTCAGATAGCCGCCATCTGGCAGCGTAACCAGTCCTTTGTCGTACAGACGCCGGGTGGCGGCAATTACCTTGGCATCGGCTGTTTGGGAGTGAACTTTTAGGCCTTGTTGATTGGTCACCAAGTCGAAGCGAATCAATATATTCAGCTCATCTAGCAGTTCAGACGTGTAGGACATGGTTAAACCTTTCATGGGTTGGTATGCAGTAGATTCTACACTGGCTTTCAGTTTCCGATTTGCATGTTAGCCTGCATTAAAGCGCCTTGGGGCGTGAAAGACAGAGAAGATTTACACAGAAAATCGACTTGTCGGAATTTTTGGATCGCTTCGGCGCACCTTATAAGTTGGGATGGCGATCACACGTTCTAAAGCCATTAATTGTTAACCAACTAGTGCTTCCATAATGTGCTCACCTTGTTGCGCCAGAGCATCCCATCATGCTAGGTGGCATCGAATTTGGCGTCATCAAAGAGTTTGTTTCTGACCTGAGCCTTGAGTTGGGCTGATTGTTGCCATGCGGAAAGTATTGATGCTAGAATTGAACGTTTTGCTTGAAGATGGGCAAGCAGAAATTTGAATTACTGGCTTGTTCATCTTTTCTTTTGCGATACCTCAATCTGCTGCAGCCCTCTTGTCTTAAGTTAATGCAGGGCTTGTGTATCGGAAGGTTTCGCTGATGCAAGGTTTGCGCCATCGGGGGAGCATGGTGTCCGCGCTGGATACTGGCTGGCTGGTGTGTCGCCAGAAATTGAATAACTAACAAGAAAGACATATGAAATTTTCGAACTGGAAAATTGGCACACGCTTGGGGTTGGGATTTGCTGCGGTAATCCTCCTTTCCATAATCATCACGGCAATCGGCGTGATGCAGATTAAGTCCGTTTCCAGCCTGACCAGGGAAATGGCGAATGAGTCCGTCACGAAGGAGCGACTGGCCAGCGACTGGGCGCGAAACATTTATGCAGCGGTGATGCGCACTACGGCGATCGCCAAGAGCAGCGATCCAAGTTTGGCGACTTTCTTCGGACAAGCCAATGCGGAATCAGCCAAGAACACGACCGAGCTGATCAAAAAGATTGAAGTACTCCTTGCCTCCGATGAAGAAAAGAAAATTTATGCAGACCTGATCGAAATCAGGAAGGTTTACTCATCCAGCCGGGATGACATTGCCAAGCTGAAAGCGGCCGGAAAAACAGAAGATGCGCGAGTGCTTTTGGAAAAAACATTCATTCCAAGTGCGGATCAGTATCAAAAGGTGGTTTCCGATTTTCTCGAAATACAGCGGAAAAATCTTGATGCCAAGGCGCGGGCAATTGATGAAACCGACAGGAAGAGCCGGATAGAATTGATCGCGCTCGGCGCCATCATCGTGATCATCGGATTCATTTTTGCATGGCGTCTAACAAGAGGCATCACGAAACCCTTGGACGAAGCGGTCAGGGTGGCTGAAACGGTGGCAGCTGGTGATTTGACGCACCGCATCGAGGCTCATTCGACTGATGAAACGGGTCACCTGATGATGGCGCTCAAGAACATGAACGATGGCTTGATCAACATTGTCAACCAGGTTCGTGCGGGAACGGATACGATCGCGACCGCGTCGGCGCAGATTTCGGCTGGCAACCAGGATTTGTCTTCGCGTACAGAGGAACAGGCCAGTTCGCTGGAAGAAACGGCTTCGTCGATGGAAGAAATGACCAGCACGGTACGCCAGAATGGCAACAATGCGCAGCAGGCGAACCAGTTGGCAATCTCGGCCTCGGACATTGCTGTCAAGGGCGGTGCTGTGGTGGCTGAGGTTGTGCAGACTATGGGCGCAATCAACGAATCGTCGAAGAAGATGGCAGACATCATCAACGTCATCGACGGCATTGCTTTCCAGACCAACATTCTGGCACTGAACGCGGCGGTAGAAGCTGCACGGGCAGGCGAACAGGGGCGCGGTTTTGCTGTGGTGGCGACCGAAGTCCGCAGTCTGGCGCAACGGAGCGCGGCAGCGGCACGCGAAATCAAGGCGCTGATTGATGATTCGGTCAGCAAGGTTGGCGAAGGCTCGAAACTGGTGGATCAGGCCGGTTTGACGATGACAGAGATTGTCAGCAGCATCCAGCGCGTGACCGATATCATGGGCGACATTGCTGCGGCAACGAGCGAGCAGGTTGATGGCATTGAGCATGTCAATCAGGCTATTGCACAGATGGATCAGGTGACGCAGCAGAATGCGGCGCTGGTGGAAGAAGCGGCGGCGGCGGCAGAGTCGATGCAGGAACAGGCAGGAAAACTGGTTGAGGTCGTCAGTGTTTTCCAGACGGGGCAGGATTCGCAGCAAACGTCTGCGAAAGTCAGAGTAGCCAGCAAACCCAGGGCTGTTGCGGCACTGCAAAACAAGCCTGCCAGTGCGCAATCAGCTCCGGCTCTTCAGATTGCCGCATCCAGAAAAGGACAGGAAAAAAATGAAGACTGGGAAGAGTTTTAAACTGCTTGCGCAGCAGCCACGTCCGATGTGATTGCGCGGCAGTGTTTGCGTTCCCAAAATGGCAAGGCCCGGTCGAAAGACCGGGCCTTTTCTTTCAGCTGAAAGAATCCCGGCACCAAGGCCGGGATTCAATTTGAAGCAGGGCGAATGACTAGCGTCGGCCCAGCAGTGAGCGGACAACCTTGTCCATCGGGATGACATAGTCATGCGCTGCGATGACGATGTTGTCGGACGGACGGATGACTTTCAGGTTGACGAATACCAGTTGGGAACTTTCAGTGTAGGTGCCGACAACCACGGCCTGGGCATTGTGGTTTTGCGCGAGCTGTCTGATTTCGCGTGTCAGCATCAGTTCGCCCACGTTCTGCTTCACGTACACATTATTGCGGAATTTCATTTCGATCATCTCGAAACCGTGACGCGAGAACTGTCCGGAAACCTGTTCTGCAATCATGCGGCCGAGCGGTGAGGATTCTTCCAGCGCATTGATGTTCACCAGTGTCGCGACAATCAGCGGGCGACCGCTTTCGAGCCTGAGTTTCGCCTGTTCGATCAGTTTGTCCGCAGCTTCATGGTTTTGCGGCGTGAGCTTGTTGGTCGCGGCATCTTCCCAGGTCGGGGTCGATGAATAGCTGCCATTGGATGAGGACAAGTCAGCGCATGCAGTTAGTGCCAGCGCGGAAACGAGGATGAGCAGATAGCGTTTCATCATTCACCTCCGGTTACGATGATGTTCTTGCCCGGCTTATCATACAGGCCCTTGTCATGGTCAAGGATGTAGTACACGTTGGTGCGGCGAGCAAGGTATTGCAGGTTGTCGGTCGCGGAAATCGTGATGACCAGTTCGCGGCTCGGTGTGTAGCCGCCGGCCATGCGAGACAGGTAACGCCCATCGTTCCAGTCCACCAGTGCGGACTTGGACAGGCTGTCAACGCCTTCTGTTTCGGAGCGCGATACCACGCCATTGACGGCCAGCAGTCCTTCAGTCAGCGGCAATGCGCGGTCATAGTAGGAATTCTGGAAGCGATGCGGCGAGAACTTGACCAGCTGGACGTCGATGTCGATGGTCAGCGCATTGTTTTCCTTGGCTTTGACCACGATAACGCCCTTGTTCACCAGCGCGCTGATCAGCAGGTTGCGGAATGCCTGGCTAAATTCGCTTGGCTTCGGTTCGGCAACATACAGCACCGTTGCGTTATCCTTTGCCACCGTATTTTTCAGGTGCTGGGCCACGTCGTTGGCAATCAGTGACCAGTGGGTGGCCGCGATAGCCTTATGCTGAAGTGCCGGTGGGAAGTTGAGCGCACTTGGTGCGTCGCTGGTAATGGTGCATCCGCCCAATGACAACAGGGCCAAGCCGGCCGCCAGTATTTTTTTCATGAACTCGCCTCGTGAATAGTTTGGTTTCAAACCTGACTTGCAGACGCTGATTGTTGTCTGCAGCGCATCCGCTCAAATAGTACACGGCATCGCCGTGAAAAAGTGATTTCGCCAGTGACAAACGCATGCTGACAGGATATCTATGGCAAATTTACAACGCAATAGCCGTTCGCTTGGCATTCATGACAGGACTAGGTGTTGAGCAAGGTGATGTGTTCTTGCGACGGAAGTGCGGACAGGGTAAAAACTGGGGTCGGCAAGATGCTCGTCTCACGGTAAAATGCCGAGGTTACACATGTTCCGTTTTCAAGAAGACTCAAAGGAATGCAGTAGAAACAATTCAGTCAACTATCTTCAAGAGGAAATCATGACCGTTGCTGTGCCGGGCAATACAACGCAGTTCCCTTATGTCATCCCGTTTGAAAAACTGCGGATGACCGATGTGCCCACTGTTGGTGGCAAGAATGCTTCGCTGGGTGAAATGATCAGTCAATTGACTAGCGAAGGCGTGCGAGTGCCGGGAGGTTTCGCGACAACCGCGCAGGCGTTCCGTGATTTCCTTGAGTACGATGCAGGTGGTGGACAGACGCTGGCGCAGCGGATCGCGGGCGCACTTGAAAATCTGGACGTGGCTGACGTGCAGGCTCTGGCGAAGGCTGGCGCGACGATTCGGCAATGGATCGTCGAAACCCCGTTTCAGCCTGAACTTGAAAAAGAAATAAACAATTATTATCAAAAGCTTGTTGGTGATTCTTCCAGTGATGTGTCATTTGCGGTGCGTTCGTCCGCAACGGCAGAGGATCTGGAAGATGCGTCATTTGCCGGACAGCAGGAAACCTTCCTGAATGTGGTCGGCATCGAGCATGTGCTGGAAGCCATCAAGCATGTGTTCGCGTCCCTTTACAACGACCGCGCGATTTCGTATCGCCAGCATCGTGGTTTCAAGCATGCGGAAGTGGCGCTCTCGGCTGGCGTGCAGCGCATGGTGCGTTCGGATATCGGCTCTTCCGGCGTGATGTTCACCATCGATACCGAATCCGGTTTCAAGGACGTGGTATTCATCACGTCAAGCTATGGCCTGGGCGAATCGGTGGTGCAGGGGGCGGTGAATCCCGATGAATTTTTCGTGCACAAGCCCATCCTTGCGCAGGGCAAGTTTCCGATCATCCGCCGCCATCTGGGTTCGAAGCTGACGATGATGGAGTATTCCGGCGTTGCCGGTGCGGGGCGTTCAATCCATACGGTCGATGTGCCGGAAGAAAAACGCGATCGCTATTCACTGACCGACGCCGACGTGATCGAACTGGCGAAATACGCGGTTACCATTGAGCAGCACTATGGCCGGCCGATGGACATCGAATGGGGCAAGGATGGCAACGACGGCAAGCTCTACATTTTGCAGGCGCGGCCGGAAACGGTGAAATCGCAGCAGAAGGCGGGCGAGGCGAATCACACCTTCAAGCTCAAGGGCACGGGCAAGGTGCTGACGGTGGGGCGTGCCATTGGCCAGAAAGTGGGTTCCGGCCCGGTGCGCGTGATCAAGAATCCGGCCGACATGCACCGCGTGCAGCCGGGCGATATTCTGGTGGCCGACATTACCGATCCGAACTGGGAACCGGTGATGAAACGCGCGGCTGCAATCGTCACCAATCGCGGCGGACGAACCTGCCATGCGGCGATTGTTGCGCGTGAACTCGGTGTGCCGGCGGTGGTCGGCTGCAGCGATGCAACCGAAGTGCTGACCGATGGCATGACGGTGACGGTATCGTGCGCCGAGGGCGACGAGGGCAGAATTTACGAAGGCTTGATCGAAACCGAGGTATCGAGCGAGCAGGTGGGTGAACTGCCGGAAATCCCGGTCAAGCTGGTGATGAATGTCGGCAACCCCGATCTGGCGTTCAGCAATCAGGCGATTCCGAATGCAGGTGTCGGGCTGGCGCGGCTTGAATTCATCATCAACAGCATTAGCGTGCATCCGCAGGCGGTGCTGGATTATCCGAATGTCGATGCCGAGCTGAAAACCGCGATTGAATCGCTGACGCGCGGCCATGCCTCGCCGAAGGCATTTTTCATCGACAAGCTGGCTGAAGGCGTGGCCACGATTGCGGCTGCGTTCTGGCCCAAGCCGGTGATCGTGCGGCTGTCTGACTTCAAATCGAACGAATACCGCAAGCTGATGGGTGGTTCGCGCTATGAGCCGGAAGAGGAAAACCCGATGCTCGGTTTCCGTGGCGCGGCGCGCTATGTGTCGAAGGAATTTGCCGCCGCGTTCGAGATGGAATGCATCGCGATGAAGCGGGTGCGTGACGACATGGGCTTGACCAACGTCGAGCTGATGGTGCCGTTCGTGCGCACCGTGACACAGGCGAAGAAAATCATCGACCTGATGGCGGTGCATGGTCTCAAGCGTGGCGAAAATGGTCTGCGACTGATCATGATGTGCGAAGTGCCGTCGAATGCGATTCTGGCCGAAGAATTCCTGGAACACTTCGATGGCTTCTCGATTGGCTCGAATGACCTGACACAGCTTACGCTCGGCATCGATCGGGATGCAGGCATGGAACTTCTGACAGCCGATTTCGACGAGCGCGACCCGGCTGTGCTGGCGTTGATCGGCAAGGCAATTGCCGCCTGCCGCGCGCAGGGCAAATATGTCGGCATCTGCGGCCAGGGGCCATCCGACCGGCCAGATTTTGCCAAGTGGCTGGTGGATCACGGCATTGAATCGATGTCGCTCAATCCGGACTCGGTCGTGAAAACCTGGCAAACGCTGGCGAGCATGCTGTAAGCGCGTCATGCTGGAAGGGCGGCGCTGCAGGCACCGTCCATCCCCAGCGACAGGCAGACGCGGTATGTCGGCCGCATCAAGTTCAAACATTCAGGAGCGAAATGGATTTGCACAGCATGTCGCCAGACGACAGAAAACGCTTGCAGGCGGTATTGCTGCAGGATGCCGGCTATGCAAAATGCAAGCGGATACTGCTTTGGGTATCGCTCGCCTGTTCCATTTCGCTGGCGCTGCTGGGGCTGATGGTGATGCGCGGTATCATTGACATGACGGCGGCCATCATCGGCATTACCGGTGCGGCAGCCGTCTATTTGTATACCCTCATCAGGCTGGTCAAGGAACGCAACGCGGTCGAGGCGCGCTGGGTGGCTGGGCAGAATGACAGCCGTGCCAGGAAAAAGCAGGAAAAGGCGGACAGGAAGCGGAAGTAAACCATCTGACGGGCCAACTTTGGAGGAACCCAGCAATGCCGATTGACCCGAATTCGCTTACCGAAGAACAGAAAATGCATCTGTTCGAAGAATTACGCCAGAACAAGGATTTCGAACGCACCCGGATGTACCTGCTGCTGACACTCGTCATCGGCGGCGGTTGTCTGTTCGGTGTGTTCTGGATGGTTTTCGTGCGCAAGGCGATGGATTTGTTCGATTTCATCACCACCATCGCCATCTTCGTCTTCATCAATGCCTATCTGGTTAACCGCTTGAATGACATGAAAAAGGCGGTACTCGAACGCTGGCGGCGCGAACAGGAAGACCGCGACCGATGGGCGCAGCAGTTCAATCAGGGGCAGGATGCCGATTGACGTTAGCCTGTGCGCATGATGGAAGCCTGCCGCCGTGCGGCAAGGTGCTGCAAAAAGGCAAAAATCCAGCCTGAAAATACTGGGTGGAGTATTTTTAAACTGCCAGCAAATATCTGGCCAAACCGGGGATCTTTACTATATACCCCCGGTTTTTGCTGAAATGGCTTATTCCTCGCGGCGCAGGTGCGGGAACAGGATCACGTCGCGGATGTTGGGCGAATCTGTCAGCAGCATCATCAGCCGGTCAATGCCGATGCCGCAGCCGCCGGCAGGCGGCATGCCGTATTCGAGCGCGCGGATGTAGTCGGCGTCGTAATACATCGCCTCCTCGTCGCCGGCGTTTTTCGCTTCAACCTGCTTCATGAAGCGCGCTGCCTGATCTTCCGCATCGTTCAGTTCGGAGAAGCCGTTGGCGATTTCGCGCCCGACGATGAACAGCTCGAAGCGTTCGGTGATGCCCGGGCGGGTGTCGGATGCACGCGCCAGCGGCGAAACTTCGACCGGATAGTCGATGATGTAGGTCGGCTCCCACAGTTGCGCTTCGGCCGTTTCCTCGAACAGCGCCAGTTGCAGCGCGCCGACACCGGCGGTTGCGTATGGCTTTACGCCGAAACGCTGGAGTTCGGTTTTCAGGAACGCAGCGTCGTTTAGTTGCTCGGCGGTGTAGTGCGGTGCATATTTGTTGATCGCCTCGACGATGGTCATGCGGGCGAACGGTTTCGACAAATCCAGTTCGCGGCCCTGATAGCTGAACATCGCCGTGCCGTAGGCGTCAATCGCAGCCTGGCGCAGCAATTGTTCGGTGAAATCCATCAGCCACTGGTAATCGACATAGGCGGCATAGAATTCCATCATCGTGAATTCCGGATTGTGCCGCGGCGACACGCCTTCGTTGCGGAAATTGCGGTTCAGCTCGAACACGCGTTCGAAGCCGCCAACGACCAGCCGTTTCAGATACAGTTCCGGCGCGATGCGCATGAACATCTGCATGTCGAGCGCGTTGTGATGGGTGATGAACGGTTTTGCTGCCGCGCCGCCCGGAATCACATGCAGCATCGGCGTTTCCACTTCCATGAATTCGTGTTGATCCATGAAGCGGCGAATCGATGAAATCGCAGTGGTACGCGCCTTGAATGCGCGGCGCGTTTCTTCGCTGGTGATCAGGTCGACGTAGCGCTGACGGTATTTGGTTTCCTGATCGGCCAGGCCGTGGAACTTGTCCGGCAGCGGGCGCAGCGATTTGGTAATCAGGCGCAGGGATGCGACACGCACTGATAACTCGCCGGTCTTGGTCTTGAACAGCGTGCCTTCGGCGCCGAGAATGTCGCCCAAGTCATACTGGCGCAGCGCCTCGCAGATGGCATCGCCGGAATCGCCCTGGCTGACGAACAGCTGGATACGGCCGTCGCACTGCGGGCCGGAAGCGTCCTGGATGGTGGCAAATGACACCTTGCCCATCAGCCGCTTGAGCATCATCCGGCCGGCGACGACCACCTTGATTTGCTTTTCTTCCAGCGTTTCGCGCGCCAGCTGGCCATATTCGGCGTGCAGGTCGGCCGCCTTGTGCTGCGGGCGGAAGTCGTTCGGGAACGCGACGCCTTGGGCGCGAATGGCGGCCAGCTTGGCGCGGCGCTCGGCGATAATCGAATTTTCATCGGCCGCGGGCGCGGCTGGTTTGTTTTGCGTAGTCATGATGATCTTTGCGTCATAAATTGGGCAGTACAGCGGGCAGTGCAGCCTCATACACCCTGTTTCAGCGATGCGGCGATGAAATCGTCCAGATCGCCGTCCAGTACCGACTTGGTATTGCCGGTTTCAAAATTGGTGCGCAAGTCCTTGATGCGCGACTGATCTAGCACATACGACCGGATCTGATGGCCCCAGCCGACATCGGTTTTCGAATCTTCCAGCTTTTGCTGCTCGGCCATCCGCTTGCGCAATTCTAGTTCGAACAGGCGCGATTTCAGCATTTCCCACGCTTCGGCGCGGTTCTTGTGCTGGCTGCGGTCGTTCTGGCACTGCACCACGATGCCGGTCGGGTTGTGCGTCAGGCGCACGGCGGAGTCGGTCTTGTTGATGTGCTGGCCACCGGCGCCGGAAGCGCGGTAGGTATCGACCCGCACGTCGGCGGGGTTGATGTCGATATCGATCGAATCATCCACTTCCGGATAGACGAACAGGCTGCAGAACGACGTATGGCGGCCGCCGGCCGAATCGAACGGTGATTTGCGCACCAGGCGATGCACGCCGGTTTCGGTGCGCAAGAAGCCATACGCATAGTCACCCTCGACCTTGATGGTGGCGGTTTTGATGCCGGCCACGTCGCCGTCCGACTGTTCCATGATCTCGGCCTTGAAGCCCTTGCGCTCGCAATAGCGCAGGTATTGCCGCAGGATCATCGACGCCCAGTCTTGCGCTTCGGTGCCGCCAGCGCCGGCCTGGATGTCGATGAAGCAGTTGTTCGAATCCATCGGATTGGAGAACATCCGGCGGAATTCGAGTTCCTCGACCAGTTTCTGGGTTTCCTTCGCGTCGCCTTCAATCGCGATCAGCGAATCGTCATCCTGTTCCTCGCGCGCCATCGCGTACAGTTCGCTGGCGTCATGCAGGTCGGATTTGATTTTGGTGAGCGTGAGGACGACCGCTTCCAGTGCTTTCTTTTCGCGCCCCAGATCCTGCGCGCGCTTCGGGTCATCCCAGACGTTCGGGTCTTCGAGTTCTGCGTTTACCTGTTCGAGTTTGTCCGACTTTGCAGGAAAGTCAAAGATACCCCCGAAGTTCGGCTTCGCGGGTGGATAGATCCGCGAGCAGGTTGGCAATGGCGTTGAGGCGTTCGGCTTCCATGTCGATATTTGCGAAAATCAAACCGCCAATTATACCCGAGGCGGCGCGCCGATTCCACGCGCGTTTCACCCCAAATTTGGCTATGAACCGTCAGCTTGTTTAGGTAAAATGCCTCCCTTTCCGGAATCGTGCAGAGAAACTGCAATGCGTATCGATGCCGCCAGGCTGGCGGGCCAGTTTGCGGCGCGCAAACAATCGCAACGATGTGTCAAGTTATGTCGCAAACTGTCGATGCACCCGGCTGACAAACTCGGCAGGCATATTTTCGTCAGACTTTCCTGATATTTTTCAGGGTATCCTAGCAAAACCAGTTGTTCAGCCAAGATTTCCGCAGCAATTTTACAATACCCCCACCTAGTATATTTTCACCCCCGACCGGCCCGTTTCTTGCATAAATCGGCGTTTCTAACAATTCGTTACAACATCGCCGTCAAATGCCGCAGGCCTTCAATTAAGATGCTGACCCAATATTCACCCGACGCCCGCAATTCCGGCGTTAGTCCCGCTGTCATGAACAAGCCCACTTCGATTTACCTGGACCTGATTAGGTTTCTGGCGGCTGTTACCGTTTTCTTTGTTCATGCGAATTACGACCGGTTCACTGGCGGTCTGCCGGTGTTGTGGCGGTTGAAGGATTTCGGCAACGATGCGGTGATGGTCTTTTTCGTGCTGTCCGGCTTCGTGATCGCATATGTTTCCGACCAGAAAGAAAAAACGCTGAAGGATTACTTCGTCAGCCGCTTTGCACGGCTGTATTCAGTCGCGATTCCCGCGCTGATCCTGACCGTGGTGCTGGATCACATCGGCTTGCGTCTGGATTTCGACATGTACGATGGCGGCTGGTTCCAGAACGACCACCCGGCATGGCGTCTGGCGTCGAATGCGCTGTTCGTGAACGAGCTGTGGTTCCGTTCGGTGCGTCCATTTTCCAATGGCCCGTTCTGGTCGCTCGGCTATGAATTCTGGTACTACGTGATTTTTGCCGCGGCGTGCTACCTGAAAACGCCGCTGAAATATCTGCTGGTGCTGGCGCTGTGCGTATTGATTGGACCAAAAATCCTGATTCTGATGCCGGTGTGGCTGCTGGGCGTGCTGGTGTATTACATCATCAAGCACCGGCAGGTTTCCGAGTGGGCCGGGTGGCTGATGTTCACTGGTTCGCTCTTGCTGTATACGCTTTTCCGCTGTGCCGATTACCCGGATTACCTCTATGGCCTGACCGCTTCGTATATCGATCAGGATTTCATGATGTATACGCTGAAATGGTCGCAGGAATTTCTCAGCAGTTATGTCATTGGCGTGCTGGTGGCGATCCACTTCATCGGTGCGGCAACGGTCGCGCCGCGGCTGGCGTCGCTGCTGTATGCCGGAGAAAAGCCGATCCGCTATCTGGCCGGTTTCACCTTTGCCACCTATCTGTTCCACTATCCGCTGCTGCAATTCTTTGCTGCGATTGCGAGCCATTTCGATGATCAGACGGTGCGCAACATGATCATGATTTTCGGTTCGATCGCCGTCATCTGGGCGCTGGGCACCGTCACCGAAGGGCGCAAGGCGGATATCAAGCGCTGGATCCTGTTTTGGTGTGAACTGTTCTCGCGCAAGGTCAGGGTGCGTTTGTGATGGTTTTTTTAAATCATTCGCTTGCGGGAATTTCATCAAGTTGTTTATTAAATTCATATAATTTACCCGGATAATATTGCTTTGCTGTAATTATCCGGGTAAAATTAATGTGTTCAATCAATGGAGGACACATGAACGAAGTCAAGGCCATGCGCTGGGTCGCCTTTGCCGATACCGAATGCGTCGCATCCGGTGCGCCGCGCGAAGTGGTGACCCAACTGAAAGCCTTTATTGACGCCAATCCGGAACGGAGCGTGCTGGTGATGGATGACGAAACCAGCCGTCCGGTGGAACTGGACTTGCGTGGCGATCTGGCACAGGCGCTGGCGCGCTTGCCGGCTGCGGCGCTTGAGGATGGTGCGCCCAAATCGGCAGCGCCGCCGGCGCGCCAGCCAGGCCGGCCGAAACTGGGGGTGGTGGCGCGGGAAATCACCTTGCTGCCGCGGCACTGGGAATGGCTGGCCAGCCAGTCTGGCGGGGCATCGGTGGCGCTGCGCAAGCTGGTCGAAGCGGCCATGCGCGCCAGTCCGGAAACGGATCGGCGGCGCGCGATGCAGGAATCGGCTTACCGCTTCATGACTGCAGTTGCCGGTAATCAACCGGATTTCGATGAAGCGCTGAGGGCGTTGTTTGCGCCGGACATCAAGCGTCTGGCCGAACTGGTATCGTACTGGCCGCTGGATGTACAGGCACAACTTTTCCGGCTGGTGGGCGGCATGGTGGAGCAGAAAGCGGAGCAGGGCTGAGGCTGGCGGCGGATGTAGTTTTCCTGTGGTCGAACTGGCTATTTGCCGGCTGTTTCTGCATAGCCGGCAACAGAGGCAAATAGTACGTATAGAGCGTTCAAGCAGCGTGCCGGGCATGGCTGCTACAGCCCGAAATAATTGACTTAAAAAACTTTCGGGTCATTAAGGCTGAGAAATATACTCCCGTCAGTATTTTTAAACGGCCAGCTAAATTGTGGCCCGGAGTCGTATTTTGATCATATACCCCCATTTTTTGTTGGGTTGTATGGGCATTGGCGTGTGATGCAGGGGGCTGGCTGCTGTGTCGCGCCGCATCAGCCGGAAGGGCGTGGCTGTCGCCTGGAGCCGCGGCCGGTTGGGTTGAAACGCTGATTTGAGGCGCCGGAACGAAGCACATAGTGGTGCAGAAGGCACAGAAGCCCAGCCGTCAAATACACAGCGCGGATGACAATCGCGGCTAGCACTGCGCGCCGCCACCGCATTCGCTATAATCGTCATCTTCTCCAGAACATTTCATGCCCATTCACCATGTCGCTTGCTCCTGAACTTTTGTTGCCCGCCGGTTCGCTCGCGAAAATGCATACCGCGTTCGATTTCGGCGCGGATGCCGTGTATGCGGGTCAGCCGCGTTACAGCCTGCGCGCGCGCAACAACGAGTTTTCGACGCTGGAAGCACTGGCGACCGGCATCGAGCAGGCACACATGCGCGGCAAGCAGTTTTACGTTGCCAGCAACATCTTTGCGCACAACGCGAAGCTGAAAACCTATCTGAACGACATGGAACCGGTGGTGGCGATGAAGCCGGATGCGCTGATCATGGCCGATCCGGGCCTGATCATGCTGGTGCGGGACAAATGGCCGGACATCCCGGTGCATCTGTCGGTGCAGGCGAATGCGATCAACTGGGCCGACGTGAAGTTCTGGCAGCGGATGGGGCTGACGCGCGTGATCCTGTCGCGCGAACTGTCGCTGGACGAAATCGAGGAAATCCGCCAGCGTTGCCCCGAAATGGAACTGGAAGTGTTCGTGCATGGCGCGCTGTGCATCGCCTATTCCGGCCGCTGCCTGCTGTCCGGTTATTTCAATCACCGCGACTCGAATCAGGGTACCTGCACCAATTCCTGCCGCTGGGATTACAAGGTGATGAATGCCGACGAAGATGCAATTGGCGACGCGGTGCGCATTCCGGCCGAGACCATCAGCATGAATTACCACCAGATGCTGGAGCAGGCCGAGCAGCAGCCGTTGTCCGCGCTGGGCGAAATGCCGCGTCATCCGCTGGCCGACCGTACCTACCTGATCGAGGAAGGCAAGCGGCCAGGGCAGTTGTTGCCGATCATGGAAGACGAGCACGGCACCTACATCATGAATTCGAAGGATTTGCGCGCGGTTGAGCATGTTGAACGGCTGGTGAAGATCGGCGTGAATTCGCTCAAGATCGAAGGTCGCACCAAATCGATTTACTATGTCGCGCGCGCGGCGCAGGTGTACCGCCATGCAATCGACGATGCGGTTGCCGGCAAGCCGTTCGACATCGGCTTGCTTGGCATGCTGCAGGGATTGGCCAATCGCGGTTACACCGATGGCTTCCTGCAGCGCCATCGCACGCAGGATTACCAGAACTACCTGACCGGTGCATCGGAACTGGACAACAGCCATTATGTCGGTGATGTGCAGTCGGTGACCGATGGCTGGGCCGAAGTGGTGGTCAAGAACCGCTTTTCCGTTGGTGACCGGATTGAAATCATCCATCCATCCGGCAATGAAGTGGTCACGCTGGAGCGCATGGCGTCGCTCGAAGGCGAGCCGATTGGCGTTGCGCCAGGCAGCGGCCACATCGTGCGCATTCCGCTCGAACCGAAATACGACAAGGCGCTGCTGGCGCGAATGCTGTAATCATTTCCTACCATGCGTCAAATCGTTCTCGATACCGAAACTACCGGCCTGAATGCCAAAACCGGCGACCGCGTCATTGAAATCGGCTGCGTCGAAGTCATCAACCGGCGGCTGACAGGCAACAATTTTCATACCTACATCAACCCTGAGCGTGACATCGATGAAGGTGCGGTCGCCGTTCACGGGCTGACGGTTGAATTTCTGCGCGACAAGCCGAAATTCGCCGAGATAGCCGATGCGTTTCGCGACTATGTGCGCGATGCCGAAATCATCATCCACAATGCGCCGTTCGACCTTGGCTTCCTGAATGCGGAATTCGAACGCATGTCTTTGTCGCGGTTTGATGACGACGTAGCCAACACCATCGACAGCCTGTTGCTGGCGCGGGAACTGCACCCTGGCAAGCGCAACTCGCTCGATGCGCTGTGCGACCGCTACGGTATTTCGAACGCGCACCGTACGTTCCACGGCGCGCTGCTCGACGCTTCGCTGCTGGCCGAAGTCTATCTGGCAATGACGCGCGGTCAGGACAGCCTGGGCATGGACCTCGCCCTTGAATCGGAACAGACAACCGGCGGTGAGATTCTCGAGACGGCGGCGCTGGCGGAAATCATCGTGCTGCCTGCATCAGACGATGAAACGGCGGCGCACGAAGCCCTGCTTGATGGCCTGGACAAGCAGGTGAAGGGCAAGTGTTTGTGGCGTCAGGAGGCTTAAAGAAAAAATGGTTGTCACGCTAGCGACAACCATTTTTTTATATACGACGCACAATAAATGTGCGGCGAGTTAATGATACCAAGGCACGTAATCAATGCCATTTTGCATCTGGCCAATCGTTTGCACGTAGTTTTCCGGGCTATCGGATATTTCTGCCAGCACCTGGCCAACGGTTTTTTCATGCGTCACGATCACGTTGACGTAATAGTTCAAGCCCGCCTGATCCGCGGCACGGTGCAGCACATGCTGGTAAAAACCGCTGACCACGTTCTCAATATTCGCCCCCGTCAGGTAATTATCCCGGGTTGTAACGCCATACATTTGCTGGAATTCAGTTGAATAGGTGAAATCAATCGCCATCGCGATGGCGCCTTCCCCCCGATCTGCTTGCGCAATCCAGTAGCCAAGGCCTTCCCAGTCCGGCGTGCGATCGAAAGTGGCCTGATACAGGCGGTAGATACCGCCGGCGCTGGTTGGCCCATCCACATCGAATGCCAACCCCTGATCGGCAAATTCCATCCGTTCCATATTGTAGAGCTGGTCAAAACCTTCATTGCCGACCAGATCATCGACCGTCATTCCATCGTTGTATAGCACGATGTCGTATTCGTTGATGTTGCCGCCGTAATAGGCCGTATCGGTACCGCCGCCGCCATCGAGAATGTCATTGCCCGCATAGCCAATCAGGATGTCATTGCCGTTTTGTCCATGCAGGATATCATCGCCATTGGTTCCATCTATGATCAGACCGGTAGTGGTGCCTGGTGATGTGTTTGTTGCTGCAGACAGCGTATAGCCGCCAATTCCGCTGTCGTAATCGCTGGCGCCAAGGTAATAGGTACCGCTGGTGGTGGCCGTAAACGTGATGTGGGCATTGCCCGAACTGCCGCTGTTATCGTCAAACGCGACCAGATTCACGCTCGAATCGTACAGATACAGATAGGGATCCGTCAGCCCGCCTGAGGTTCTGACCAGATCGAAATCGTAGGTCTGCCCCGCGGTCAAGGTCACCTTGAACAAATCGGCATCGTAGGCAATTTCAATCGTGCCGTGGCTGACCGTGCCGTCAACGGTGACCACGCCAGTCGTGCTGGTACTCCATGGATAATCGTCCACTGCGGTGCTGGCCTTGATGGTATAGCCGCCGGTACCGCTGTCATAATCGAACGCGCCCAGATAGTAGGTGCCGGTGGTGGTAGCGGTGTAGACGATCTTTGCATTGCCATTGGCGCCGCCATCGTCGTCGAAAGCAGCCAGATTGACGCTCGGATCGTACAGACGCAGGTAAGGGTCGGCCAGACCGCCGCTGGTTCGGTCGAGTTCAAACACGTAGGTGGAGCCTGCAGTCAGCGAAACCTTGAACAGGTCGGCATCGTTGACGGTTTCGATAACGCCGCCCTTGGCCGAACCATTGACCGTCACCACACCTGTCGTGCTGGTGCTCCACGGATAGTCATCCGCGATGGCCGAGGCAACGGTCGAGAAACTGTAAGCGGTTGTTCCAGTCAGGCCGGCGTAACTGTTGCCAGAGAGATCCTTGATTGCGCCGGCAGCGATATTGACGTAATAACTGTTGCCCGAATTCAGATCGGTCGTCGGGTTAATCGTGACCGTGCTGCCTGATATCGTGACCTGGCTGGTGTCGTTGGCGGCAATCGTTTTGGCGACCGTGCCGTCAACGTTGTAGATGACAATATTGCCCAGTCCGGCCTGTACCGTTTCGCTGAAAGTGAGCACCAGATTGGCCGACGCCGCCACGCCGATGGCATTGTCTGCGGGCGTCATGCTGGAAAGTGTTGGCGCAATCGTATCGCTCACCGGCGTGCTGCCGGTGAGCGAAGCGGCTGTTTTCGTCACATCGCTGAACTGGAAATTTTCAACATTGGTTACGGTGTCGGTGCCAGTGGTGGCATTGGTCAGCGTGAAGGTGGCCGAACCTGCATTGTAGGAAATCGTGTAGTTGGCAAACGCAGAGGCAAAAATGGCGGTGTCGTTGCCGTCGCCGCCATTGATGGTGTCGTTGCCGGCGCCGCCAGTCAGGATATCGTCTCCCGCCTTGCCATCGAACTGGTCATTGCCGGCGCCGCCATCAAGCCGGTTGGCGCTGGAATTGCCGAGCAGCACATCATTGCCGCTGCCGCCAATGGCGTTTTCGATTGTGGCCGAATAGGCGATGCCGATATTGTTGGTCATGCTGTTGCACGACGAATAGGTGCCGGGTTCCAGGCTGATGTAGGACGGGGTGCTCCAGCCGCTGAAATTCAGCGTGTCGTTGCCGCCAGAATCGAAAATCGTCAGGATCGGATTCTTGTTGATCGAAAAGTCGTAAAGGTTGGCCAGCGAACCGGTGATGTTGGACGAGAAACCATAGGCGGTGTCGCCGGTTCTGGTTGTGGTCGAGGTGCCGTAGATGTACTGAATCGTCATCACGTCGTTGACCATCGGCGTTTGCGCCGAATAGCCCGTGCCGTCGGCGGCGACCCAGTCGGCCGGCATGATATCGCTGGAGGTGTAGTTGCCGGTGCCGGCAGGCCCGAAATACGACATGATCGACAGCACCACGGTATCCTGGTACGACGATGGCGTCCAGCTGCCGGAACCGTTGTAATCGCCCATGTGGTTGAGGCCGAGTGCATGCCCCAGTTCGTGTATCAGGGTGCAGAAGCCGTAACCGCCAATGGTGGGTGAGGTGACGTCGCTGTATGAAGGGTTGAACCAGGCACTGCCGATGGTGGGGTAGTAGGCATGGGCGTAGTCGATGTTTGACGTCGTGTACGCCATCTCGATATCCGAGCTGATCGAGGTGGTTTGCTCGAAATTCTGCGGTATCAGGTCATCCCAGGTTTGCAGCGCCAGCAGGAAATAGACTTGCTGCGCTGCGCTGACCGCGCGGAAAGCCGTCGCTTCCCCTTGCGAGTACATGCCTGCAGCCGTGGTCGGGAAAGCGTAGGTGATGGTCGAGCCGCTCCACTTCGTGCCGCTGTCGAGCTGTGCAACGACCTGGCTGTTGCTCCAGTTTGCGATGGCCATGGTGTCTCTCCTCGTGAACGATGCCCCGCCGTTGGCCAAGGCAGTGAGAATGCATGATTTTTAATGATAGCACTGCAATAATTGCAAGATGCCGTCACTTACAAATACATACAAACAATTTGATGCAAATCAGTTGTCGGGCTATTCGACCGCGGCGCGCAGCAATTGGCGCAGATTGCAATCATTCTGCCATTCGATCCGTTCGGGCGAACTGCCTGCCTGCTGGCGCAATTCGTTGTCACCCTGTTCGATCTGCGCCGCCAGCATTCGTTCCACCTGTCTATGATCAGGCAGCACTGGCGCGAAATAGGTAACGATGTCACCGCGTTGAATCAGCATCGTCGGGAAATTCTCGGCATCCAGATCGCCCAGCAGATCGGCGTGGTCTTCGACATCGATCCAGATGAAATGCTTGTCCGGATGGCGTTCGGCCATCTCGTCGAAGCCCTTGCGGTAGCCGCGGCAGGTGCCGCACCATTCGGCGCACAGACAGGCGACGATCCAGTCGTTATCGGCAAGGGAATCCAGCAGCGTTTGGTAGTTGTCGGCGTGAAGCGTGAGAGCAGGCATGGTCATCGTATGTTTTGCAGCAGGTTTCATTTTACCTGCGATACAGCTTGAAGCCATTCCTGCAAGGTTAAAATGTGCGGATGGATAATTGTCGATATTCCGGAGCCACGATGTACCACGACCTCGAACGAACCTATCGCGGCCGATTCGCGCCGTCACCGACCGGGCCGCTGCATTTCGGTTCGCTGGTGGCCGCCGTCGGCAGCTATCTGGAGGCGCAGGTGCATCATGGCGAATGGCTGGTGCGGATCGAGGATGTCGATATCACGCGCTGTCGCCCGGCGTATGAACATGCGATCCTGCGCACGCTCGACTGCCACGGTTTCCGTTTCGACGCGCGCGTGATGCGCCAGAGCGGGCGCACGGCGACATACCAGAAAGCGCTGAACAGGCTGTTCCATGATGCAACCGTGTTCGGCTGCGCCTGCACCAGAAAGGAAATCGGCGATTCGACGTTGGGAGCCGATGGCGCGCCAGTGTATCCGGGCACTTGCCGCGCTGGTTTGCCGCCTGACAGGGAAGCGCGGGCGTGGCGCATCCGGGTCGGCGAGGCGGTAATTGCGTTCGACGATGGCGTGCAGGGCAGGGTGGAGCAGAACCTGGCGACCGAGGCCGGCGATTTCGTGCTGCTGCGCGCCGATGGCTTGTTTGCCTATCAGCTGGCGGTGGTGGTGGACGATGCCGAGCAGGAAATCACGCATGTGGTGCGAGGCGCCGACCTGCTGGATTCCACTCCGAGGCAGATATTCCTGCAGCAGGGATTGGGCGTGCCGACACCGCAGTATGTGCATTTGCCGGTGGCGGTGAATGCGGCCGGCGAAAAGCTGTCGAAACAAACGATGGCCGCGCCGCTGGATGATGAAAAACCGGTGCCGGCGTTATGGCGCGCGCTGGATTTTCTTGGCCAATCGCCGCCAGCAGCCTTAGAACAGGCATCGCTGCATGAATTCTGGGAATGGGCGACAATCCACTGGTCGCTGGCGAAAGTGCCGAAAACGCGGACCATTGCCATCTGAGCCAATACTGGTCCGCCACTGGATCTACCTTGAAATTTGCCATCCAACTTACGGAGCTGACATGACGATAGAAACCGACGAGGGACTGAAGGAAATTTTCGAAACCTGCCGCACGGTGGCGGTCGTCGGCTGCTCGCCCAAACCGGAGCGCGCCGGCCATTACGTTGCGCGCTACTGGCAGGAGCGGGGCTACCGCGTGATACCGGTCAACCCGGGCCATCAGGAACTGGTTGGCGAGCGTTGCTACCCGTCGTTGCGCGATATTCCCGAAAAAATCGACATCGTCGATTGCTTCCGGCGGGCAGAGGAAATCATGCCGATTGTCGAAGACGCAATTGCCATCGGCGCGAAAGTGATCTGGATGCAACTGGGCGTGATCAATGAGGAAGCAGCTGAGCGGGCCGAAGCCGCCGGGCTGAAGGTGGTGATGGATCGCTGTCCGAAAATCGAATATCCGCGTCTGTTCTTCAAGCCGCTATTCTCCGAGTAAACCGGGGTTTTTCAGTCACCACACGGTACGCAACACGGTAAAATGTCGGGATGGCTACCATCCTTGCACTCGATACTTCCACCACGCTGGCCTCGGTGGCGCTGCTGCGCGACGCTCAGGTGCTGACGCGCGAATCCTCCGGCGTGCAGACTCATTCGCAGATGATTTTGCCGCTGCTGCAGCAATTGCTGGCCGAAGCAGGCATTACGCTGGCGCAATGCGATGCGGTGGCGGTCGGCATCGGTCCCGGCTCGTTCACCGGCGTGCGCACCGCCTGCGGCATCGCGCAAGGGCTGGCGTTCGGCGCGAATCTGCCGGTGGCGCCGGTGGTTACGCTGGAAGCAATGGCCGAGGCTTGCCGTGAAGCGAATGGTGCGAGCGAGGTGCTGACCGTGCTCGATGCGGCAATGGGCGAGGTGTACTGGGCGCAATACCGTTTCGATAATGGCTGGCAAGCCACACTGGCGCCGCAATTGTCCGCGCCGGAAGCCGTCATGCCGCAAGGCAAGGTGAACGCTTGTGGCAATGGCCTGCTTTCCTACGCGCCAGCCTTTGCCGGGCGTGATTTTCTGGCTGGCGCCCAGCCGCAGATCGGGCCGCATGCGGTGCAGGTGGCGCGGCTTGGACAGGCGCTGGTCGCCGCCGGCAAGACGTTGGCGCCGCACCAGGCGCAACCGTTCTACCTGCGCAATAAGGTCGCGCTCACCACGGCGGAACGCGCTGCTGCGGCCGCGGCAGCTAAGGTGAAGGCGAAGGCATGAGCGCCTTGCCGGAATTCGTGCTTGATCCGGCTTCGATGCTGCGGTTTTCACGCATGCATGACAGCGATCTGGATGAAGTGATGGCAATCGAGTTGGCCGCCTTCCCGTTCCCGTGGACGCGCCCGGTATTTGAAAGCACGCTGACCGCAGGTTACGACTGCTGGGTGGCGCGCAATGACATCAACGCGCTGATCGGCTATTTCGTGCTGATGCAAGTGGTCGATGAAGTGCATTTGCTGACGATTGCGGTCCATCCGGAACTGCACGGGCGCGGTTACGGCCGCAGCCTGATGGACTACCTGATTTCCCTGGCGCGCGGGATGCGGATGCAATCGATGCTGCTCGAAGTGCGGCCGTCGAACCTGCGGGCGGTCGAACTTTACCGGCGCTACGGCTTCGAGCAGATCGGGCGGCGCAAGAATTACTATGCCGCGCCGGACAACACGCGCGAGGATGCACTGGTGATGAGGATGCCGCTATGAGCCGCCGCGCAGGCATTTTGCAGGAAATGGGCCTCGGCCCCGTATGGACGCTGCGCCAGCCAGCGGGGGCGGCGCAGCCAGTTTCACTGGCCGAACCGGAACCGGTTGCACAACAGGCAATCGACACGGCACCGGCAACCGTTTTCAGCGCGGCAGAAGCGCCGCCACCCTGTTTTAATGCGCGAGCCGACGATGATCCGGCCGACAGTGGCGTTGACGTCGATGTGCCGCCGTCGTTTTTCGACGACATTCCGTGGGCCGAAGCAGACGCAATGGCACCGGTTTCATCCGACTGGGCAGATTCGTCCGAACCGCTGGCGCCGCCAGAACCGCCCAAGCCGGACGTGGCTGGCATGGACTGGGAACAGCTCGAACAAACCATCCTGCAATGCAACGCTTGCGGCCTGTGCCAGAACCGGACGCAAGCAGTGCCGGGCGTGGGCGACCGCAACGCCAACTGGCTGTTCGTCGGCGAAGGGCCGGGCTTCGTCGAGGATCAGCAGGGCGAACCGTTTGTCGGCCCTTCCGGCAAACTGCTGGACAACATGCTGCTGGCGATGGGTCTCAAGCGCGGCGCGAATGCGTACATCGCCAATATCGTCAAATGCCGACCGACCGACGACAATGGCCGTGACCGGCCGCCGTCCGTCGAGGAAGCCGCCCTGTGCCGGCCCTACCTCGAACGGCAGATTGCGCTGATCCAGCCGGAAATCATCGTCGCGCTCGGCAAAACGGCGGCGACGATGCTGCTGGGTAGCGATCCGCAGGCGTCGCTGGCCTCGTTGCGCGGCAAGCTGCACCGGTTGCGCACACCGGACGGGCGCGAGATCCCGCTGGTCGCGACCTACCATCCGGCTTACCTGCTGCGGCAATTGCCGGACAAGAAAAAGGCCTGGGCCGACCTGTGTCTGGCAATGCAGGCGCTCAAACCTGACGGCAATCTGGGCAAAAATAACTGACTTAAATGAATTTTGGGTTAATAAGGTCAAAAAATATACTGGGGGTAGTATTTAAAAACAGCCAGCTAATACGTGGCCTGGAACCGTGTTTTTACTATATACCCCCAGTGATGGATGGAGAGATTCGCATCAATCAGGTTTGGTGATGAATCCCAGCTTCAGAATGCCGGCTTTTTGCGCTGCCGCCATTGCTTGCGCCACATGCTCGTAGGCCACCTTGCGGTCGCCACGGATGTGAACTTCCGGTTGCGGCTGCTGCTCGGCCGCCACCCGCAGCCGAGCTTGCAGCGTCGCCAAATCAACCGCTTCCGAATTCCAGTGCGTGCTGCCATCCGCGAGCACGGAAATCGTCACCGTTTGTGGCTGGACAATGTTTGCCTGGTTTTGCGCCCGCGGCAAATCCAGCTTCACCGAATGCGTCATCACCGGCACCGTGATGATGAAAATGATCAGCAGCACCAGCATCACGTCCACCAGCGGCGTCATGTTGATTTCGCTGACCACGTCATCCTTGTCTTCGAGTCCGCCTCCGAAAGCCATTTCAGATTCCTCCGCCGTTGGTTGCCGCTTCGGATTTGGCCACTGGCGATCCGGTCAGGAAATAGGCATGCAGCTGGCGCGCGAAACGGTGCAGCTTGCTGATGATTCCCTTGTTGGAGCGGGTGAGCGCGTTGTAGCCCAGCACCGCCGGAATCGCCACCGCCAGCCCGAACGCGGTCATGATCAGCGCTTCGCCCACCGGGCCGGCCACCTTGTCGATGCTGGCCTGGCCGGAAACGCCTATCCCCACCAGCGCGTGATAGATGCCCCAGACCGTGCCGAACAAGCCGACGAAAGGAGCGGTCGAGCCCACCGTTGCCAGAATGGCCAGCCCGCCTTGCAGCCGCTCGGCGCTATCCTCGATTGCGCCGCGCAGGCATTCGGTCAGCCAGTCCGCCAGATTGATTTGCCCGTGCAAATCTTCGGCATTGGTGGCATGGTGTTCCACCGCGGCCTTGCTCTCTAGCGCCAGATGGCGAAACGGGTTGTGGCTGCCATTGGCCTCAAGCACGCCCATGCCTTCGGCAAAGCTGCGCGTGTGCCAAAAATCGGTCAGCGCGTGTTCCGCCTTGCGCAGCTTGAATAGCCGCCAAGCGCGGGTGACGATCACGTACCATGAGGCAATGGACATGAGCAGCAGCAAGATGGCGACAAACTTGATGAGCAAATCGCCCTGGTTCCATAATGCGGCGATGCCGTACGGGTTGCTTTCCATGATGTTTCCTTTCAGCGTTAAATGTTTATTCGTCCAGCGAGAATGAAATCGGCTGGACATACCAGTAGGGAATGGGTTCGTTGCCACGGCGCGCCGGAACATAGCGCCAGCGGCGCACGGCCGTCATGGCCGATTCATCCAGCCGCGGGTGGCCGCAGGATTGCTTGAGCCGGATTTCCCCCACGCTGCCGTCTGGCAGGATGTAAACCGACAGCAGCACGCGCCCTTGTTCCCCCATGCGGCGTGAAACGGAGGGGTAAACCGGCTTGGGATTATTCAGGTGCGCGGCATCGGTGCGCGGCAATGAAACCTGTCCGCCGCCTGCAGCGCCTGGGCCTGAACCGGTGCCCGCTGTCCCTTTGCTGGCTGCGGCTGGGGCGGCAGCTGCGGGGGCCGTGAGCGCGCGCTCGGAAGGCGGCGCCTTGCTCACGGCGGGAAGCGGGGAGGTTTTGTTTATGGTTCGCACAGGCGCAGGCTCGGAACGCGCCGATGGCTGCGATTGACTGTTGTCGGCGGCCGGCGCGTCCGATACCAGCATGCCGATGATGCGCGGCGCGACAATGGGCGGCGTCGGCGCGCCCAAGCCGATGACTGCCGCCGCCAGCAAGCAAAGGTGCAGCGCCGTGATGCCGGACAGGCACAGCAGATTGCCTCTCCGTTCGTGACTTGCCACGCCTGTGGCTGGTGCGATGTGTGGTTGATTCATGATCTCATGCCTGTTGTTTTTGCACTTTGGCCTGCATTTTCAGTTTCGCTTCCTGTTGCAGGCGGGAACGGCGTTTTTTTGCCCAGATAACCATGCCGGTGACGCACAGCACGGCGATCGCCAGGCCGATGAAAGTCATCAGGATGCGCCCCGGCAAACCAAGAATCCGGCCGGAATGGATCGGATACATGGCTTGCAGGAAAATGTCGCCGCGGCTGCCGCTGCCGGGCACGAGCGCACCCACCAGCTCGCCACTTCTGGCATCGAAATACAGCCAGTTATTCCCCAGGCCGGCACCGCCGCGTTCATTGCCAGGTTCGAAAAATCCCACGCCGTACAGGCTGGCGCGCGGAGAAAAAAACAGTCCGCCTGCCGGTGTGTTCCAGCCGCGGCTGGCCGCTTCGCCTTTTGCCAGCGAAATGGCCTGCTCCAGGCTGATACGATGTTCCGAAGGGGCCAGTGGCATCCGCCCGGCAAACGGCGAGGGCGACAAGGTGGAAAACAGCGACACCACCGGCCGCATTACCTGCTGGTGCAGATTCAGCGATACCGAACTCACGGCCAGCATCAGCAGCAAGCCCCAGATCCAGACTCCGCCAGAACGGTGCAGGTCGAATTGCCGCTTGTAGCCGCCATCGCGCCAGCGGATAACGAACGATTTGCGCCACGCGTTCAGGTTGGGAAACGAAATCGCCAGTGAAACGAAGCAGTCCAGCAACCAGCCAAGCGCCACCAGCCCCATCAGCCAGACGCCGGTCTGGATGCCGGAAGCCGTGGGCAAATGCAGGCTGTAATGCAGACGCCGCAAGAACGGCAGCAGGGTTTCGCGCGAGAGCGACAGCGAGTTCAAGTCACGTTTCGCCTGAATTTCACCGCTTGCCGGGTCAAGCGCGACCTGGTTGTACTCAAGTTCGAACGGCTTGCCGGTTTGCGGGTCCAGTCGCGGCTGCACCCGTGCAACAAAGGCGGCGCCTGGTGCCAGCGCCAGCGGCATGGTGCTGATTTGTACCCGCGGATCAGCCGCTTCCAGACGGCGCGCCAGTTCGGTTGCCGGCAGGGATGCGCCCGCAGTTCTGGCAACGAACAACTGCGGATTGAGCCAAGTGTCCAGTTCCTGCTGCCACGCGATAACCGCGCCAGTCAGGCCGGCGATGAACAGAAACGGAGCCATCGCCAGACCGACGTAGCGGTGCAGCAAAACCAGTCTGGGGCGCATCGTGCCGAGCATGACTTAGAAATCGACCGAGGCCGACATCACGAACGTGCGCGGTGCGCCCAGCACCAGGTAGCCGGAGTTGCCAGAGCCACCCGCCGATGCCCAGTAATCGCGGTTCATCAGATTTTCGACGCTGGCGCGCAGCGTGACCGCCTGGTTGCCGATCTTGGTCAGGTAACGCGCGCCAATGTCAAAGCGGGTCCATGACGGCACTTTCAAGGTATTGGCAGCATCGGCGAACTGCGATGAGGTGTACAGCGCGCGTCCGGTCAGCGTCAGGCGCGGCACGCCTGGCACATCCCACTCAAGCCCGACATTGCCTTGCAGCTCCGGGGCGCCAATCACGTCCTTGCCGTCATAGGTGCCGCCAGCGGTTTTCTGCTGTTTGGCATCCAGCAGCGTCACGCCGCCCAGCAGGCGCAGGCCACGCTGCAACTCGCCGTAAGCAGACAATTCGATGCCGCGGTTGCGCTGCTCGCCATTCAGGCCGAAGACGTTGTCGACCACAAAAGCGCTGGGCTTGCTGGTGCTAAACACGCTCAGGCTGCCGCCGAGGTTGCCGCCGTCATACTTGACGCCGATTTCCTTTTGTTTCGAGCGATACGGCGCAAACGCTTCGCCGGCATTTTTCACCGGTGTGCCGCCGCTGGTGGCTGGCGCGACTTCACCCGCAACCAGGCCTTCGACATAGTTGGCATACAGCGAAATCTGCTTGCTCGGCTTGAACACCACGCCCGCCATCGGCGTGACGCGGCTCTTGTCGTAACTCGTCGAAAGCGCGCCGGTATTGTAGTTAAAGGTTTCATCCTTGATGCTCTGGTGGCGGGCGCCTACCGTCAGCAGCAGCCGATCCTGCATCAACGACATCGTGTCCGCGAATGCAATGCTCGATGTTTCGGACTTGTGCGTGGTCAGCGGATTCGCCAGCGAGCCGCCAATGTAATAATCGGGAACCGGCGATGTCACGGCTACCGGGTTGTACAGGTTGCCGCTAAAGCCGGAAAAGTTCGAGAACGCATAGGCATTTTTCGAATCGAGCTTGAAGGCAGACGCGGAAGCGCTGACATTGTGCTGGATCTCGCCAGTCTGGAACTTGCCACGGATGCCGATTTCGCCCGTGCTGACATGATCTTCGCGGTTGTTATCGAAGCGGTAGCTGGTGGTGGTGCCGTTGGCAGTGGAACGCGGGTTGGCCAGCACGTTCGATTCGTTGCCTTTGCGCACGCCGCCCGCCGCCCAGACAGTGACATTGCTGTTGATATCGTATTCACCGCGAACCGTGCCAAAAGTCTGGCGCTCGTTCGAGTGCGTCCACGGCTGGGCGAAGTTGCTCGAAGCATCTGGCGCCGCCGGAATGCCGCCCGATGGCGTGACGCTAGGACGCGGCTGGTTCAGCTTGTGGTCCTGATGCCCGACATCGGCTGACAGGCGATAATCGCGGCCGCGATAATCCAGCCCGACAAAGGCCGCGTTCAGGTTGCGGTGTTCATTGTCGACCGAGGTATCGCCTTCGCGCTTGGTGGCGTTTACCCGCACCCCGAAGCGCTGGTCTTCACCAAAACGTCGTGCCAGATCGGCCGAGGCATAGGCCTGGCCGCCGCTCTCGACCCCGGCGGTCAACTGCGTCAACGGCTCGTTCGGAGCGCGTTTGGGCAATACGTTGACGGCACCGCCGATGCCGCTGCCGCCAGGCGCGGCGCCATTGAGGAAAGTGTTGGCGCCGCGGAAAACTTCAACCCGCTCGGCAAATTCGGCCGATACGTATTGTCGTGGCAGCAGGCCATACAAGCCGTTGTAGGCAATATCGTCCGAATAGACCGGGAAACCGCGGATGAGATACAGTTCCTGGAAGTTGCCATAGCCGCGAGCCAGACGGACCGATGGATCGTTGAGCAGCACATCCCCCACGCTCCTCGATTGCTGATTCTGGATTAACTCATTGGTATAACTCGTTGAATTAAATGGAGTATCCATCGTATCTTGATTGCCAAGAATGCCGACGCGGCCACCGCGCGCCACTTGCCTGCCAGCGTATTCTGGCGTCAGGCCTGCGGCCGAGGCATCCGCGCTGGCCTTGACCGTGACGGATGGCAGCGTCGACTGGGTTTTATCCGGTTCGGCGCTGCCAGCGGTTTGTGCCACGGCAAGTGCCGGCATCGAAAATGCCACGGCAATTGCAAAGGCAATCGGTGTCAGGCTGGTGGTTGCGGAAGCGTTATTTTTGTGCGGTTTCATACAGGTTTCCTAACGTAATAGCAATCATTCTCATAGTTACAAAAGATATGCCTCAGATTGGCGGGGATAAAAAAAGAAAGAAGTTAGCGCTGGAAGCTTGCGCCAGCGAAAGGGAGCATCCGCCCAAGGCAACGTTCACCCTGCGGATTGAAACTGCTATGCGCTCGCACGGTAGTGCCTACCTCATGGCCAGCTTTGACGCTGATTTCGGGCAGGGCAGGTCGGGCTTGTGCGCTGGCTAGGCGGGATTCAGCCGCTAGGGCATGCTGTCTGGGGGCGACATCAAACGCCTGGCGCTCGGCGGCCAATGCCTGGTCGCCAGCCATGGCTGAGCCGGAGAAACCGGCAACAAGGGAAACGGCTCCCAGCAAAGCACATGGCACGAGCAAAGCATTCCGGATGGCAAATACAGCCATTACATCTCTAACCGCAGACCGGCGTAGACCTGACGGCCACGGCCCGGCCCCCAGAAATGGGTTACGTCATAGTGGCCGTTCTTGTCCACCCACAGGAAATCTTCATACTTGGTCTGCACAAAATCAAACAGGTTGTTGACGCCAAAGATGAGCGAGGTATTCTTGTTGACCCGGTAGCGGCCATTCAAGTCCACCACCCAGTAGCTTGGGCTCTTGTCCAGCTTCGGCGTGCCATCCATGTTGTAGCGCGGGGTGTTGGCGTAATCGTAGAAACGCGCCAGATCCATTGATCCGGTCCAGGTCGCGCGGGCAAACAGCTGCCACGGGCCTTCGTTGTAATCCAGCCGCAGGTAGGCGCGGTGCTTCGGCCGGGCGAAGGAAAGGTCGCCCGGATGGAACTGGTAATTGAACACTTCGCCCGCAACCGTGGCCTCGAATGCCTTGCCCAGTTTGCGGGTGTAGGTGGCGTCGATGCCTTTGACGATCAGTGGATGCCCGGATTGGGTGAACACCGTGATTGGCGCGCCTGTCACCGGATCGGTCGCGCTCGAATCCAGCAGCGCATAGTTGGTGATCTTGTTGTAGTTGGCCGAAGCCACGAATGCCTGCTTTTCATCCGCGTATGAGAATGCATAGCTGGCATTCTTCGATTTTTCCGGCTGCGTGATTTCGCGTTCGATGCGGGTGGTGGAGAGAATGCCGTGATCCTGCTCGAAGAACGAGGTGGGGGCGCGGTAGCCGGTGCCAACCGCAAACCGGCTGGAAATGTCGTGCGTGTGATGCCAGAGTGCATTCAGGCGCGGGGTGTTGATGTTGCCAAACACGTTGTGGCGATCGTGGCGCACCGAGCCATTCAGCTCCAGCCGGTCGTCAAACAGCGCCCGATAGGCCTGCAAAAACACGCCCGGCGTGCGATAGGTGTAGTTGTCCAGTCCATTGACTGCCGTGCCATCGATCAGCGTGCCGTGCGATTTCAAGTCTTCATAACGATAATTCAGGCCAGCGGTCACAATGTTGGCGCCTAGCTTTTTCTGCCAGCTGGCTTCGGTGTAATACTGGTTTTGCTGCGCCTTGTAGTAATCGCCCTCGTAAAAGGAATCCTGAGCATGGTGGGCATAGCCAAACGCCAGTTTCAGCTTGTCGCCGCCGCCCATGTCGCGTTCGCCCGAAAGGATGGCTTGCTGACGCTTGGTGAAGATGATTTCCGAAAAACCGCCACGGCCGGAGTCGTAAGGAATGATGCTGCCGGTGGAAGGATTGACCCAGCCGCTGGAACTTGGCGAGCCGCCTTTGCCCTGACTCCAGTCAAACGGGTTGCCGCTCAGGCTGTGCTTGATGGCATCGTAATCGGAACCGAGCGGGCCGCCGCCGCGTTTTTCATCCACGCCATCCACCCGCCCGCGAATCTTGAACCCGCCAACATCGTCCAGGAACAGGCCGGCGCCGACCAGCGCCCGTTTGTAGCCGGTATATTCGCCCACGCCATTGCCATTGCTATCCACCGTATCATGATGATTGCCATGCACATTGAGCGTGATGGCACCGCCTTCAAATGGCTTGGCCCAGTAGCCGTCCACCTTGCGGTAACCATTCTGGCCAAACTGGGTTTCAAATACGGTTTCTTCCTTTTTTGGGCGCTTGGAAATGATGTTCACCGTGCCTGACAATGCTTCCGGGGCAATCAGGCTGGCACCGGCGCCGCGGGAAATGTCAATCCGTTCGACCCCGTTCACGCCAATCATGTCCAGACCGTAGGCGCTGGAAACCGAGGAAAAAATCGGAATGCCATCGATCATGATGGTGGTAAACCTGCCGGGCAGATTGTTCAGCGTGACATTGCGCACATTGCAGATCGAGCATTCGGTCTGGACCGATACCCCAGGATTGAAATCAATGGCTTCGTTCAGGGTCGAGGCATTGGTTTTCTGGATGGTTTTTTCAGAGATCGATTCGGTGGTAACAATTTCATCTCGCAGCTTGGGCTGAATGCGTTTCTCTTTATCACCGGCTCCTTTAACTTGCACTTCAGGCAATGCCTGATTGGTTGTTTGCGCAATTACGTCTAATGGGAGTGCGTAACCAAGAGCCATTGCCAGTGTTAATGGCGTCAATTTCAGAAATTGATGCATCGATTTTTGGGGAATATTTTTCATATGCGACTGAGAAACGTACAGCACAGGTAATAATTTGACGTCTATTTCGGCACGCAGCACTTTACAAAAGCCTGGAAAATCAAAAGACGACGTCTAATTACACGATGTTTAATGCATCGCCATGCGCATAGGTGAGTTAATCATGAGTACATGCGAATGATTCTCATTATATTTGCCTGCAACATACAGATCAACAAGTATTTGTCAGTCTCTCGGACTTTGCATTATGTCGATAGCGATCGGGCGATGCCTCTAGAGCGCAGTTGTTCACGTTGTTTGCTTTCGCCAATTTGGTGCTCGCCAGCAGGCGTTTTACGATCGCAGAAACCTGACGTGCGTTCTGAGCGCCGGAAGACGAGAAAAACAGGTCAGCTTTGCCCGGAAATGCATTTTTAAACGATTTTTGACCCACTCCGGTCCATCTATAAATTGGCATAGGTCGAAGAATCGATCTCAAGCTAGAAATCGCTAATTGATCAAGGAATCTCTAATTGATAGCGTGTTAACCTTCATCCAATTCACTCTAACCACAACCAAATCATGAAAAATAAATGCCTGAAAACGTTCAAGTTCGCTTGCGCGGCTGCCGCGATGTGTATCTTGGCCCAAAGCGCGCATGCCGGCCGTCCGCTATCGGTGGATGACGCGAATGTCAATGATCCGGGAGCCGGCCACGTTGAAGCCTGGTTTGCACGTACCGCCGGCCACGCGAACAGCTGGAACGTTGCGCCGGCTTATTCGCCGATCAAGGATTGGGAATTTTCAGCGCTTCTGTCGCGCAATACGACCGGCGAATGGACCACCAGCGCCATCCAGGCCAAATGGCGCGTGACTGCATCGCAACCCGAAGGCTGCAACCTCGGTTTGGTCGCCGGCATCTCGCATCAAAGCAATGGTGGCGGAAACACGCCGTATCTGAATGGCATTGCCACCTGCAACCACAAGGGAGGGGCCTTCCACGCTAATCTGGGATTGTCGCACCCGAACAACAGCGAAACGCTGACCAACTGGGGCGTTGCCTATGAGCGTGATTTGGGCGTCGCGATTGCGCATGTCGAGTATTTCGGATTAAAAAACAGCAAACCGACCGCGCAGGTCGGCATCAGAAAGGACATCGTGCCCGGCCTGCAACTGGATGGCACGGTAGGGCGTACCAACAGCGAAACGGTGTTCAGCATCGGCATGAAAAAATCATTTTGAGCTGGCGTTTATCCCATTAATGGAAAAGCAGCTACCGCGCGGGGTTGATATTTGAATTCCTTATTACGCCTTGGGGGGCAGATTTGCCTGTTGCTGGTGCTGATGCCGGTCGCACATGGCAAAGATTGGCACGAACTGGTTCAGCCGATTGGCAATCTGATGGCTGTGGAATCGGCTGCTACGGTAAACGGTCGGCTGGGAGGTTTTCCGCCTTTTGAAACAAGTACTGATGTCACAACCATTCAGACTGGTGTGCCGCAGTATTTCGTTCGTTTTTACAATCCGACCAGCGCTGAGAATCCATCCAATCCGGTTGGCAGTTGGGTCATGCGTAGCGCAACCGTACGCGGATTGACCCCGGCTCAGGTGCGCGACCTGTTTGCGTTGCCGGCCATGCCGACCATGATGACGATGGTGCTGGTGCCGGCAGGTTCGAATCTTTACACCGGAATTGCAGCGCCAATTGCAGGTTGGGGGGCTGGCGGAGGGCAGCAGTCGAAGCTCATCGGGCCGCCCTGGGTATCGGCCGATAATTTCATGAACCGGCAAGCCATTGGCGATTGCATCCTTTGTTATCGCACATTGGCGCCGAATGGCAATGCAAATCGGGTGGCGAGCTATTTGGACGCGCGGATCCCGACGGCATATTCCGATCTGGAAACGGTGTATACCAATCTGGACTTGCTGTATTACCCGCCAACGGCTCCACGGTTCAACCAGGCACTCAACCAGATTTCACCCCAGCGTTATGACCATCTGGCGATAGACGCGGTAAACGCTTCCGTGCTGCACAATGATGCCATCGATCAACGGGTTGCTGGCTTGCTGTTTGGCGACCGGAGCATGGGATTATCGCCAGATGAAAATGAGCCAAAGCGAAGGAATGTCTGGCTGCAGGCAGCCGGAAGTTCCATGCGCGCGCCAGGCTCCGGGTTCTCGACACATTCCAGCGGGATTGTGGCCGGAACAGATGCAAGAATTTCAGACAATGGGTTGCTGGGCTTTTCGGCTGGGATAGCGCGTAACGATCTTAACTGGAACGGCGGCATGGGCGGTGTGAATACCGATTATGCCAAGGCAGGGATTTATGCTGTGTGGAACCCCGGCAACTGGTTTGCACAAGGTGGCGTTAATGCAGGAATCTCTCATGGTGATGCAACGCGACGGCTGGCGTTTGCTGCGTTATCTCGGAACGCCACCGCATCAACTAGCGGCTGGGAAGGAAATGTGCACTTGCGGTTTGGTTACCGTCTGCCATACAGGGAATTGGATCTCGTGCCAGCCATCAGCCTGGATTATTTCTACCAAAGGCAGGGCAGCTTCAGCGAAAGCGGGGCAGATAGCCTGAATCTGCGGGTGCAGTCGGTAAAGTACCGAACCCTGCGCAGCAATGTGGGCGTGAGCGCTTCGTGGAAAAGCATCTTGCCGGACGGACAATTGCTGATGCCACGGCTCCAGTTAGGCTGGGTGCACGAACGTCCGCTCGACAATCGTGCCATTACCGCGCAACTCAATGGTCAGCCTGACAGTTTTACGGTTTATGGCGATACGAAATCAACCGATGCCATTTCGGCCAGCCTTGGTTTCAGTCTGATCTCTGGCAAACACTGTTCCCTGTTTGCTCGCTACAACCTTGAATATCGGCGCAATTTCACCGAGCAGGCGCTTTCGGCCGGGCTGAACTACCGGTTCTAGTGCTTGTGTTCGCCAATTAGCGCCAGCGAATCCTTGATGCGCTGGTTGGCGGCATGCCAGCGCATTACCAGCAGCATCATGCCGGCCACGAACAGGCCGAAGATGACGATGACCGCATTGACGCTCAGGTTGAGTGAAATCATCGCGGCGTACAGCACCAGCATCGACAGGATCGACAGGTTTTCATTGAAATTCTGCACTGCAATCGAATGGCCAGCGCTCAGCAGCACATGACCGCGGTGCTGCAGCAGCGCGTTCATTGGCACGACAAAGAAGCCGGACAGTCCGCCGACCAGCACCAGCAGCGGATAAGCGAGCCAGACGTTGTAGATGACGGTCATCAGCATCACCAGCAAGCCCATGATCATGCCCAGCGGCATGACCGAGAGCGCCTTTTTCAGCTTGACGAACCGCGCGGCCGATACCGCGCCGGCAATGACGCCCAGCGCCACGATGCCTTGCAGAAAAGCAGCCTTGTCGAGTTGCAGGCCGAGATGGCTTTCGGCCCATTTCAAGATCAGGAATTGCAGCGTCGCGCCCGCGCCCCAGAACAGCGTGGTGACCGCCAGCGAAATCTGCCCCAGCTTGTCTTTCCACAAGGTAACGCAGGCACTTGAAAAACCCACGATCAGCTTTATCGGGTTGCGTTCCTGTTTCTCGTATTTGGCGCCGGTATCGGGAATAAACAGGTTGAAGAAAGCCGCCAGCAGATAGACGAAACCGACAATGCATAGCGCGGCGCTGCCGGCCGTGCCCATGCCAGGCAGATTCAACGAAACCAGGAAAGCGGAGATTTTCGCGTTGATCAGCACGCCGCCCAGCACCGTACCGAGAATGATGGATGTGACGGTCAACCCTTCAATCCAGCCATTGGCGGCCACCAGTTTTTCCGGTGGTAGCAGCTCGGTCAGAATGCCGTATTTGGCTGGCGAATACGCAGCGGCGCCAAAGCCGACGATGCCATAGGCCAGCAGCGGATGCACGTTGAAAAACATCATCGCACAGCCGATGATCTTGACCAGATTGGTGATGAACATCACCTTGCCCTTGGGCATCGAGTCGGAAAACGGGCCGACAAATGCGGCCAGCATCACGTAGGACAAAACAAAAAACAGCTTTAACAGCGGCGTCATCCACGCTGGCGCATGGAGTTCCTTCAACAGAAAAATGGCCGTTATCAGTAGAGCGTTATCGGCAAGCGAAGAAAAGAATTCCGCTGCCATGATGTTGTAAAAGCCGCGATTCATTGATTTGCCGAGTTAACAAAACAGTCCGATTTTACTCTACAAAAGCGGCAAGCCAGCGAAAGTTTGCGCCGATACACGGCTGCGTCCGTTAAAATGTCGCTTTCTTATGCCGTTTCAACGACGGTTCTGCCGCCGTGCTTTACCATGTCCAGACCTCTTGTAGCCACCATTGATTTCGCTGCATTGCAGCACAACTTCTCGGTCGTACGCGCAGCAGTTCCCAAAGCCAAAACGTTTTGCGTCGTCAAGGCAAATGCCTACGGCCACGGGCTGGATCGTTGCGCGCGAGCGTTTGCGGCTTCCGAAGGGCTGGCGCTGATCGAAATCGAAAATGCGGTGCATTTGCGCGAAAGCGGCTGGAAAAAACCAATCGTGCTGCTGGAAGGGTTTTTTGACCCGCAGGATATCCAGACGGTGGCGCATCACCAGCTGGAACTGGCGGTACATTGCAACGAACAGATCGACATGCTGGAACAAGCGAAGCTGACCCAGCAGCTGGACGTGCACCTGAAACTGAATACCGGCATGAATCGCCTTGGCTTCAAGCCGGAAGTGGTGCGCGCCGCGTATGAACGCTTGCGGGCGCTGCCTGCGGTGCGAAGCATCAAGTTCATGACCCATTTTGCCAATGGCGAAATCGCCGATCTGGCTTATGTGTCGGTGGCCGAGCAGGTGCGGCGCTTTCAGGCGGCGACCGCGGGTTTGCCGGGCGAACGCAACCTGTCGAACTCGGGGGCGATTCTGATGTATCCGGAACTGGCGACCGACTGGGTGCGGCCCGGCATCATGCTGTACGGTGGCACGCCCGGCGGCAAGACGGCGGAAGCATTCGGCCTGAAACCGGCAATGACGCTGTCGAGCGAAATTATTGCCGTCCAGCACATCAACCAGGGGGATGCGATTGGCTACGGCAGCATTTTCGTCGCCGACAAGCCGATGACCATTGGTGTGGTCGCCTGCGGCTATGCCGACGGCTATCCGCGCCGCGCGCCGGAAGGCACGCCAATCGTGGTTGATGGCGTCAGGACGCGGCTGGTCGGGCGCGTGTCAATGGACATGCTGACGGTCGATCTGACGCCGGTGCCGAATCCGCATGTCGGCAGCAAGGTCACCATCTGGGGCGAAGGCATGCCGATCGAGGACGTGGCGCAGGCATCCGGCACGGTCGGGTACGAACTGATGTGCGCGTTGTCGCTGCGGGTGCCGGTGCGGGATAAGATTCCGGCATAACTGGCGGAGTATGCGTCAGAAATAATCGCTTCGGCCGGATATTCCGCGGCGCTTTTTTTATACTGGCACGAGTATATTTTCAGGGCATGACGCATGGCCAAGGTTAAAACTAACTTCACCTGTACCGAATGCGGCGGCATCTCCAGCAAATGGGCCGGGCAATGTCCGGCCTGCGGCCAGTGGAACACGCTGGTCGAAACCGTGATCGAATCCGGTGGCAACCGTTATTCGGCCACGCCGCAAGGCCTGGCGCAAAGCGCGCCGGTACAAAGTCTGTCCGAGATCGAAGCGGCTGACGTGCCGCGTTTTTCCACTGGTATCGACGAATTCGACCGCGTGCTGGGCGGCGGGCTGGTCGCCGGTGGCGTGGTGCTGATAGGCGGCGATCCGGGCATCGGCAAATCGACCTTGCTGCTACAGGCGCTGGCTGGGCTGTCGAAGGTGATGGAGGTGCTGTACGTCAGCGGCGAGGAATCCGGCGCGCAGATTGCGCTGCGTGGCAAGCGGCTCGGCATCGACGCGAAAAATCTGAAACTGCAGGCGGAAATTCAGCTGGAAAAAATCCTCGGCACGCTGGCGGCGCAAAAACCGCAGGTGGCGGTGGTCGATTCCATCCAGACGCTGTATTCGGATGCGCTGACTTCAGCGCCCGGATCGGTGGCGCAAGTGCGCGAATGCGCGGCGCAATTGACGCGGGTGGCGAAACAGACCGGCACCACCGTGATCCTGGTCGGGCACGTGACGAAAGAGGGCGCGCTGGCTGGGCCGCGCGTGCTGGAACACATCGTCGATACCGTGCTGTATTTCGAGGGTGACACCCATTCCAGCTTCCGACTGGTGCGCGCATTCAAGAACCGCTTTGGCGCGGTGAACGAATTGGGCGTGTTCGCGATGACCGACAAGGGCTTGCGCGGCGTGTCGAACCCGTCGGCGCTGTTTTTGTCGCAGCATGGCAATCAGGTACCCGGATCGTGCGTGATGGTGACGCAGGAAGGCACGAGGCCGCTCTTGGTCGAAATTCAGGCGCTGGTCGATTCTTCCCATATGCCGAACGCGCGCCGGCTGTCGGTCGGGCTCGAACAGAACCGTCTGGCAATGCTGCTGGCGGTGCTGCACCGGCATGCGGGCATCGCCGCGTTCGATCAGGACGTGTTCATCAACGCCGTCGGCGGCGTCAAAATCACCGAACCGGCAGCCGATCTGGCGGTGCTGCTGGCGATCAATTCATCAATGCGCAACAAACCGCTGCCGAAAGGGCTGGTGGTGTTCGGCGAAGTTGGGCTGGCGGGGGAAATCCGCCCCGCGCCGCGCGGACAGGAACGGCTGCGCGAAGCGGCTAAGCTCGGTTTTTCGATCGCGCTGATTCCGAAGGCGAATGCGCCGAAACAGAAGATCGAGGGCATGACCATCGTCGCGGTCGAGCGGATCGATGAGGCGTTCAACCGCCTGCGCGAGCTGACCTAGGGGATTTGACAATACCAAATGTGGTGTAGCAACTTTGATCGCGTCGGGTAGCGTCGCGAATCGACTGGTTCAGGATTTTCGATTCATCAGTCTGGATCTGTTTGCCGGGATACAGGTGGACACTGGCAGCGGTATAGCCGACTCGCCTGACCTTGATACCAGAGTTTTTGAGCCGTTCACCCATTTCGCAATCGCCATCACGGTATTGCATGCGTTCGTCGAAACCATTGACGGACAGAATGTCGGACTTCCAGCCAGAGGAATTATGGTGGTTCCATTTGTTTTGGGTCGGCACCGCAAAGTTCAGAAACTTGGCCCACCAGCCCTTTGCAAGCAATCGCATTTTGTTTGAATGATCCGGGTAGCCATGGGTCGTCAACCAGAAAATGTCGAATGCGCTGCCTGACATGATTTCTTCCTTGTTGACTTGTACACTGCAACATCTGGGCAATTTGGCAAAATCACCTGACAGGAAATAGCCTTGCTTGGCTCTTTTTTCGTGCGCATGCACAAAATCCTGCCGCGGAATGCAATCGCCCTCGGTGAAGATCAGATAGTCGCCGGATGCTCTCGTCACTGCCTTGTTGAGGATAACAGCTTTTTGGCACCCCATGTCCTCATGCCAGACGTGTTCAATTTCCAAGATGTTGTTTTTCCTGATGCTGGCGACCAGATCGGTTGTTTCTGTGGTTGAGCCATCATCTGCAAGGACAAGCTGATAATTTCTAAAATTCTGATTTTCAAATCCCCAAAGCACTTTCTCCAGCCATTCTGGTGAATTGTAAGTGCTGACAATGACGGAAACGGAAAAAGACATGTCACTCCTCCATTAAATGTGTGCGGGAATATCGACTCATCCTGGACACCAGGGAACAATTGGTGTGAGTCTCTATACACGATTCGTGCGTAAAACACATGCAATGGAAATAGTGGCCGTATCGCCCAAAACATGCCGATGCCTTCGCAGACATGTCGAGGATTGTGAAAACCGTGTTGGTTTTTCAAACCACAAAAATCTGCACCCAAACCTTAACATATATGGGTGTCCCGTGCTGTGACCAGTCAAATCAGCCCGAACCACCCCAACAACGCCCCAGCCGCCAGCATCCACAGCAGATGCAGCCGTGTGCGCCAGACCAGCAGCATGACGGTTGCGCTTACGACCCAAAGCGGCCAATCCCTGGTCAGATCATCATGCGATGCAGCGATGATCCAGGCGGAAGCCACCAGCAGCGCGGACACAATCGGGATCATGCCCTGGCGGAAGGCGCGCACCGAGCGGCGTTCGCGGTTGAACTGCAGCCAGCGCGACGCGTAATAGGTGACGGTGGCGGTCGGCAGCATCATGCCGGCCATGATCGCGGCTACTCCGACCAGGCCATTGAGCATCGAACCGGTTTGCAAGCCAATGGTCCAGCCGAAAATCGCGATCATCAGCACGTTCGGCCCCGGCGCTGCCTGAGCGATGACAATTGATGCGTTGAACTGCGCATCGGTCAGCCACGCATGATCGGCGACGATGTAATGGTGCAAGGCCGGCATGATGGTAATGCCGCCGCCAACCGATAGCAGCGATAGCATCGCGGTATGCAGGAACAGTCCGAGCCAGTCACTCCAGCCCAATGAAAGCAGCGCGGCGTCCGTCATGGTTTCAGCTTCCGGTAAGTCAGCACGCAGGTTGCGCCACCCAGTCCGAGCACGATGTAGCCCAGCGGCACCTGCAGCAGGCAGATACTGACAAAGACGACAATCGCCAGAACGGCGCAGGTCAGAAAGCCAAGCGGATGCGTCTTGAACGTGTTGACGAATTTCAGCCCGGTGCCGGCGATCAGTCCGGCGGCGACCGCGCTCATGCCGCGCAGCGCGCCGGCAACACCGGGATGGCTGGCAAAAAGCGCATAGGCCAAGGCAATCAGCAGCATCAGCACCAGCGGTATCGACAACATGCCAGCCAAAGCGACCACTGCCCCCAGCTTGCCGAAGTGACGCCCGCCCAGCATCACCGCCAGATTGCATACGTTCGGACCTGGCAGGATTTGCGCCACCGCCCATTCCTCAGCGAATTCTTCCAGTGTCAGCCAGCGCTTGCGCTCGACCAGTTCGCGCTGCGCCACCGCCAGCGCGCCGCCGAAACCTTGCAAGGCCAGCCAGGTAAACGACATATACAAATCGACCAGTGATTTGGGGCGCGGCTGGTCATCCGCATTGGCTGTTTTCATGATGTGGCAAAACGCATGTTTGCCGGCATTTTATACTTGACGGCGATCTGGTGTGCGATTCGGCTCGATATTTGTCGCACACTTTAGCAGAGCAGCCTGATACGCATCCACGCATCCCGACACCAGCCACGGCTATCGATCCACGGCGCCACCTGATTTTCTTGCGGGTATATGCCCAAAATAACTGGTTGGGCCAAATATTCCGGGGGCGCTTTAAATATACTCACCCCAGTATTAATCCCGGTATTATGGGAGCCGTTGTGGCAATGCACACTGACCAGCAAGGCGGCATTTGATGTGATGCTGACGCTGACTGCAGGTTTGCCGGCATGGCCGAATTCCGGTAGAATGGCATGTTAAACTGAACAATCGTACATACCCGTAGCGCATACCCCTTTTCCGCGTCAAAAACACGCGAATCCGTTGAACAGTCCGGCCATTTCGGCTGTCAGGGAGCGGCGCAGCTACGGCACAACTCAGGAGTTACCCTTGCTGCCATTCCTCTCTGGCCATGCCATACCTGCAGTTCTCGCGCTTGCCGATGGCTCCATTTTCCGGGGCGTTTCGATAGGTGCCGCCGGTCATGCGATCGGCGAAGTCGTTTTCAACACCTCGATGACCGGCTATCAGGAAATCCTGACCGATCCGAGCTACAGCCGTCAGATAGTGACGCTGACTTATCCGCACATCGGCAATACCGGCGTCAATCCGGAAGACGTCGAATCAACGCACGTTCATGCCGCTGGTCTGGTGATCAAGGACCTGCCGCTGCTGACCTCGAACTTCCGCAAGACACAGACGCTGTCCGAATACCTGTCGTCGGAAAACATCGTCGCGATTGCCGGCGTCGATACGCGCCGCCTGACCCGCGTGCTGCGTGAAAAGGGCGCGCAAAACGGCGCCATTTTCGTCGGCGCGGACGCGGACAAGGCGCTGGCGCTGGCGCGTTCGTTCCCGGGTTTGTCGGGCATGGATCTGGCAAAGGTCGTGACCACGCAAAAAGCTTACGAGTGGGCCGAAACCGAATGGAAGCTGGGCCAGGGTTATGGCAAGCAAACCGACGGCAAATACCACGTGGTGGCGTTCGATTTCGGCGTCAAGCGCAATATCCTGCGCATGCTGGCCGAACGCGGCTGCAAGGTTACGGTACTGCCGGCGCAAGCAACGGCAGCGGAAGCGATTGCGCTGAACCCGGACGGCATTTTCCTGTCGAACGGCCCGGGCGACCCGCAGCCGTGCGATTACGCGATTGCGGCGGCAAAAGAACTGATTGAAAAAGGCTACCCGACTTTCGGCATTTGCCTCGGTCATCAGATCATGGCGCTGGCTTCTGGCGCGAAGACACTGAAGATGAAATTCGGTCACCACGGCGCGAACCATCCGGTGCAAGACCTGGATACCAAGCAAGTGCTGATTACCTCGCAAAATCATGGCTTTGCGGTTGATATCGAAACCCTTCCTGCAAATTGCCGCGTAACCCACAAGTCGCTGTTCGACGGTTCGCTGCAAGGCTTTGCCCGCACCGACAAGCCGGCATTCTGCTTCCAGGGACATCCTGAAGCGTCGCCTGGCCCGAATGACATTGGTTACCTGTTTGATCGCTTTGTGGCGATGATGGAGAAGAACAAACATGCCTAAGCGTACAGACATCAAAAGCATCCTGATCATTGGCGCCGGCCCGATCATCATCGGCCAGGCGTGCGAGTTCGACTATTCCGGCGCGCAGGCGTGCAAGGCGCTGCGCGAGGAAGGCTACAGAGTCATTCTGGTCAACAGCAATCCGGCCACGATCATGACCGACCCGAACATGGCGGACGTGACCTACATCGAGCCGATCACGTGGAAAGTGGTCGAGAGCATCATCGACAAGGAACGCCCGGATGCGATCCTGCCGACGATGGGTGGCCAGACCGCGCTCAACTGCGCGCTCGACCTGCACCGCCACGGCGTGCTGGAAAAATACGGCTGCGAGCTGATCGGCGCTTCGCCGGAAGCGATCGACAAGGCCGAAGACCGGCAAAAATTCAAGGAGGCGATGACCGCCATCGGCCTCGGCTCCGCCCGTTCCGGCATTGCGCATTCGATGGATGAAGCATGGGACGTTCAGCGCGACCTCGGTTTCCCGGTCATCATCCGTCCGTCGTTCACGATGGGCGGCACCGGCGGCGGTATTGCGTACAACGAGGAAGAGTTTGACGCCATCTGCAAGCGCGGGCTGGAAGCCTCGCCGACGAATGAACTGCTGATTGAAGAATCGCTGATCGGCTGGAAGGAATTCGAGATGGAAGTCGTGCGCGACCGCGCCGACAATTGCATCATCGTCTGTTCGATCGAAAACCTCGATCCGATGGGCGTGCATACCGGCGACTCGATCACGGTCGCGCCGGCGCAGACGCTGACCGACAAGGAATACCAGATCATGCGCAACGCGTCGATCGCGGTGCTGCGCGAGATCGGCGTCGATACCGGCGGTTCGAACGTGCAATTCTCGATCAACCCGAAAGATGGCCGGATGATCGTGATCGAGATGAATCCGCGCGTGTCGCGCTCGTCGGCGCTGGCATCGAAAGCGACCGGCTTCCCGATTGCGAAAGTCGCGGCCAAACTGGCGGTCGGTTTCACGCTGGACGAACTGAAAAACGAAATCACCGGCGGCGCAACCCCGGCCTCGTTCGAACCGTCGATCGACTACGTGGTCACGAAAGTGCCGCGCTTCACGTTCGAGAAATTCCCGCACGCCGATCCGCACTTGACGACGCAGATGAAATCGGTCGGCGAGGTGATGGCGATTGGTCGCAGCTTCCAGGAATCGTTCCAGAAGGCGCTGCGCGGGCTGGAAGTTGGCGTCGATGGCCTGAACGAAAAAACCCGTGATCGCGAATTGATCGCGGAAGAACTGGGCGAGCCGGGTCCGGATCGGATCTGGTACGTCGGCGATGCGTTCGCGCAGGGTTTCACGCTGGAGCAGGTGCATCAGCTGACGCACATCGACCCGTGGTTTCTGGCGCAGATCAAGGAAATCGTCGAAATCGAACTGTGGCTGGAATCGCAGTCGCTGGATGCGCTCGAACGCGACACGCTGTTCCGCCTGAAACAGAAGGGTTTTGCCGACCGCCGTCTGGCGCATCTGCTGAAAACCTCCGACAAGGCGGTGCGCGAGCGCCGTCATGCGCTGAACATCCGCCCTGTGTACAAGCGGGTCGATACCTGCGCGGCCGAATTTGCGACCAATACCGCCTACATGTATTCGTCCTACGACGAGGAATGCGAGGCGCAGCCGACCGACAAGAAGAAAATCATGGTACTTGGCGGCGGCCCGAACCGCATTGGCCAGGGTATCGAGTTCGACTATTGCTGCGTGCATGCGGCGCTGGCAATGCGCGAAGATGGCTACGAAACCATCATGGTCAACTGCAACCCGGAAACGGTTTCGACCGACTATGACACCTCCGACCGGCTGTATTTCGAGCCACTGACGCTGGAAGACGTGCTGGAAATCGTTGACAAGGAAAAACCGGTTGGCGTGATCGTGCAGTTCGGCGGCCAGACGCCGCTGAAGCTGGCGCTCGATCTGGAAGCGAACGGCGTGCCGATCATCGGCACCACGCCGGACATGATCGACGCCGCCGAAGACCGCGAACGCTTCCAGCAGATGCTGAACCAGTTCGGTTTGCGCCAGCCGCCAAACCGCACCGCGCGCAACGAGCAGGAGGCGCTGGTGCTGGCACTGGAAATCGGCTACCCGCTGGTGGTGCGCCCGTCGTACGTGCTGGGTGGCCGCGCAATGGAAATCGTGCACGATCAGCGCGATCTGGAACGCTACATGCGCGAAGCGGTGAAAGTGTCGAACGATTCGCCGGTGCTGCTGGACCGCTTCCTGAACGATGCGATCGAGGTCGATGTCGATTGCCTGTCCGACGGCACGCGCACCTTCATCGGCGGCGTGATGGAACACATCGAACAGGCTGGCGTACACTCGGGCGACTCGGCCTGTTCGCTGCCGCCGTATTCGCTGTCGCAGGAAACAATCAATGAACTCAAGCGCCAGACGTCGCTGATGGCCAAGGGCTTGAACGTGGTCGGTCTGATGAACGTGCAGTTTGCGATTCAGCAGCGTGAAGTCGATGGCAAGCTGCAAGACATCGTTTTCGTGCTGGAAGTGAACCCGCGCGCATCGCGCACCGTGCCGTATGTATCGAAAGCCACCGGCCTGCCGCTGGCGAAGATCGCTGCGCGCTGCATGGCCGGGCAATCGCTCGACTCGCAAGGCATCACGACCGAAGTCGTGCCGCCGTATTTCAGTGTCAAGGAAGCGGTGTTCCCGTTCGTCAAATTCCCCGGCGTCGATACCATTCTCGGTCCGGAAATGAAATCGACCGGCGAGGTGATGGGCGTCGGCAAGACTTTCGGCGAAGCGTTCATCAAATCGCAGCTCGGCGCAGGCGTAGTATTGCCGCGTTTCGGCATGGTTTTCCTGAGCGTCAAGGACAGCGACAAACCGCGTGCGGTCGCGGTGGCGCGCGATCTGGTCAAGCTCGGCTTCACCATTGCCGCCACCCGCGGCACGTCGGCCGCCATCAGTGCCGCCGGCATTCCGGTCAAGACGGTCAACAAGGTGGTCGAAGGCCGGCCGCATGTGGTCGACATGATCAAGAACAGGGAAATCGCGCTGGTGATCAACACAGTCGAGGAAAAGCGTAGCGCAATCATCGATTCGGGCGCGATTCGCACCTCGGCGCTGGCCGCGCGCGTGCCGACCTGGACCACGATTGCGGGCGCCGAAGCCGTGGTCGAGGGCATGGGTTATCTGGATCAGTTGCATGTCTATGATTTACAAGGCTTGCATAAATCCTTAAACTGAACCCGTCCCCATTTCGTTTATTCGCTACATCTGGTAGAGGAGGTCACAGCGGGCATGCCCTGTTGTGACCTCTGACATTTTTTTGGCTATAAAACTTAACATGAGCACAACACCTCTGACCAAGCGCGGTGCGGAACTGCTGAAGCAGGAATTGCACCGGATGAAAACCAAGGATCGGCACGAAGTCATCGCGGCGATTGCCGAGGCTCGCTCGCATGGCGACCTGTCCGAGAATGCAGAATACGATGCGGCCAAGGAACGCCAGGCCTTTATCGAAGGCAAGATTGCCGAACTCGAAGGCAAACTGGGGTCGGCGCAAATCATCGACCCTGCGTCTTTGCCGAAAGATGGCCGCGTGGTGTTCGGTACCACAGTCCGGCTGGAAGACATGGAAAGCGGACAGGAAGTGCAGTATCAGATCGTGGGCGTGGACGAAGCCGATCTGAAGGAATCGAAAGTGTCGATCACGTCACCGATTGCGCGCGCCATCATCGGCCGTGAAGCCGGCGATGTGGTCGAGGTGCAGGCGCCATCTGGCATCCGCGAGTACGAAGTGCTCGAAATCCTGTATATTTGACCAGACGCTGCCGCAGCTTGTGCTGCGGCTTCTGTTTTGGATGGAAATTGAGGGGTATATGGTCAAATACCCCGATTGGGCCAGACATTCCGCGGTGTTTTTAAAATACTGGCGCCAGTATTTTCAGGCCTTGAAACAGCTTCAGGGTTTGTTCTGCGCACTCTTTTTGCTGCTGATCTGGCGTTTCTTCGCACGCTTGACGTTGCCGCCTTCGGTCAGGCGCTCATTGCCCTTGAGGGTCAGTTTGGTGACTTTGGGGCGCTGCATCGCGCTGGCGGCTTTTTTCACCACGGTAACACTGCGCAAACCCTTGCCGGTGGAGGCGGATGGTGTCTTGGCCGTTTCCTTTTTTGGCCGATAGATGACCAGCAGCTTGCCGATGTGCTGCACTGGCGCCGCGCCGAGTTCGCTGCAGATGGTTTCATACATCGCGATGCGCGCTTCGCGGTCGTCGCCGAAAACACGGATCTTGATCAGCCCGTGCGCATCCAGGCACAGCCCGATTTCCTTCATCACTGAGGGCGTCAGGCCGGATTCGCCGACGATTACGACCGGGTTGAGGGCATGGGCATCGGAGCGCAGCGCGCTGCGTTGGGCGGGAGTCAGTGTCGGCATGGAATTCCTTTTTTAAAAACCGTATTTTACGCGAATGACGAAAAGTCGAATCAATAAAACCTGGCTACATGGCCATATCAATGACCCTTACGTCAAACAGGCGCAAAAGGACGGCTATCGTGCGCGCGCCGCGTACAAGCTGAAGGAAATCGACGAACTGGAAAAGCTACTCAAGCCGGAGCAGGTGATTGTCGATCTTGGCTGCGCGCCGGGAAGCTGGTCGCAATATGCACGGCACAAGCTGGCTGGCAAGGATGGCGGCGGCATCCGCGGCACGATCATCGGGCTCGACATGCTGCCGATGGAACCGGTGGCTGACGTGCATTTCATCCAGGGCGATTTCCGCGAAGACGAAGTGCTGCAGCAACTGGAAGCGGTGCTGGCAGGACGCAAGGCAGATCTGGTGCTGTCAGACATGGCGCCCAATCTGTCCGGCATTGCCGACGCCGATTCAGCGCGGATTGAACACCTGATCGAGCTGGCAATCGAATTTGCGCAGGCGCATATGAAACCTTCCGGCGCGCTGCTGGTCAAATGTTTTCATGGGCTGGGCTACGATGACATCGTGCGCCGGTTCCGGGAAGCGTTCAAGACAGTCAGCGTCAGAAAGCCGAAAGCCAGCCGCGACAAATCCGCCGAAACTTTTCTGCTAGGTCGCGGCTTGAAATAACGCAATCAAGCCCTTGATTTCCGGCAAGCTGTAACCAGATACAGGTAATATCTGCATTAATCCGTGCAGGTTTGGCGCAATATCAATGCAATTGCCAGCGAGTTCATGGCACGCTAGTGAAAATCGCTGTAGAATCGAAACGTAATAAAGTATTCGAGGACTTATCTCATGTGGAACAACCGGTTTGGCAGATTTGCCATTTGGGCGGTTATCTCGGCGACCATCATGCTGGTCGCGATCAAGTATTTCAATACGCAGAATGCCAGCGCCAGCGCTGCGCCTATCAGCTACTCTGACTTCCTAAACGAGGTCAAGGCCAAACACATCAAGGAAGTCTCGATCGAGGATCGGACCATCATCGCCGTCAACAATGATGGCAAGAAGGTCAAGACGGCGGTCACCTACCTTGATCGCGGCCTGATTGGCGATCTGGTCAACAGCGGTATCAAGTTCGACGTGAAGCAGCCGGAGGAACCATCGTTCCTGTCGCAAATCTTCATCTCGTGGTTCCCGATGGTGATGCTGATCGCGGTATGGATATTCTTTATGCGCCAGATGCAGGGCGGAGGCGGCAAGGGTGCGTTTTCCTTCGGCAAATCCAAGGCGAGGATGATCGACGAAAAGAACAACACGGTCACCTTCAGCGACGTCGCCGGTTGCGATGAGGCGAAGGAAGAAGTCACGGAAGTGGTCGATTTCCTGAAGGATCCGAGCAAATTCCAGAAACTGGGCGGACGCATTCCGCGCGGCTTGCTGCTGGTCGGCCCGCCAGGCACCGGTAAAACCCTGCTGGCGCGCGCGATTGCCGGCGAAGCGAAAGTGCCGTTCTTCTCGATTTCCGGTTCCGACTTCGTTGAAATGTTCGTCGGCGTCGGCGCCTCGCGCGTGCGCGACATGTTCGAGAACGCGAAGAAGCATTCACCTTGCATCATCTTCATCGACGAAATTGACGCTGTTGGCCGTCATCGCGGCGCCGGCATGGGCGGCGGTAACGACGAACGCGAGCAAACGCTGAACCAGCTGCTGGTCGAAATGGATGGTTTCGAGCCGAATTCCGGCACCATCGTGGTCGCAGCCACCAACCGCGTGGACGTACTGGACAAGGCGCTGTTGCGCCCGGGCCGCTTCGACCGTCAGGTGATTGTCGGTCTGCCGGATATCCGCGGCCGCGAACAGATTTTGTATGTCCACATGCGCAAGGTGCCGATCGGGCCCGACGTCAAACACGACGTGCTGGCACGCGGCACGCCGGGCTTCTCAGGTGCTGACCTGGCGAACCTGGTGAACGAGGCGGCGCTGTTTGCCGCGCGCAAGAACAAGCGTCTGGTCGAAATGCAGGACTTCGAGGATGCGAAAGACAAGATCATCATGGGGCCGGAGCGCAAGTCGTTCGTGATGCGCGAGGAAGAGCGGATGAATACCGCCTACCATGAGTCTGGTCATGCCGTGGTGGCGAAACTGCTGCCGAAGGCCGACCCGGTACACAAGGTCACCATCATGCCGCGCGGCATGGCGCTGGGCCTGACCTGGCAGTTGCCGGAGCACGACCGTGTCAACATGTACAAGGACAAAATGCTGGAGGAAATCGCGATCCTGTTCGGCGGTCGCGTGGCGGAAGAATTGTTCATGCACCAGATGTCCACCGGCGCATCGAACGATTTCGAGCGCGCGACCAAGATGGCGCGTTCGATGGTCACCCGTTACGGCATGTCTGAATCGCTCGGCACGATGGTGTATGAAGACAGCGAACAGGATGCATTCTTTGGGCGGGTTTCGTCCAAGACCGTGTCAGAGGCCACGCAGCAGAAGGTTGATGCTGAAATCCGCAACATTCTTGACCAGCAATACGCGCTGTGCCGCAGACTGCTGGAGGAAAACCGCGACAAGGTCGATATGATGGCCAAAACGCTGATGGAATGGGAAACCATTGATTCCGATCAGGTCAATGACATCATGGCGGGGCGCGAACCGCGTTCGCCACATGATGGCGCAGGTGGCGGCAAATCCGCCTCCGGCGACAAGCCGACCGACATTTCACCGAACGCAACTGCGCCGGCATAACGCACGTCAAGCCGTTTCCGGCTGCATGCGCTCTATCATGGGGGCGAGGATCTTCCTCTCCCCCTTTTTCATATCGGACAACTGACATGCAATCCACCTTCCATTGCGGACGATACCGGTTCAATTTATCGCAGCAGGATGCGATGCCGCTGGTGATGGGCATTCTGAATGTCACGCCCGATTCCTTTTCCGATGGCGGGCAATTCAATTCGCTCGAAGCCGCTGTTGAGCGGGCAGAACAGATGATTGCCGCCGGCGTCGATATCATCGACATCGGCGGCGAATCGACCCGTCCGGGCGCGAAACCGTTGCCGCTGCAGCAGGAGCTCGACCGCGTGATACCGGTGGTGTACGCGCTGCGCGATTGCGGCAAGCCGCTGTCAATCGATACCTACAAGCCGGAGGTAATGCGCGAAGCGCTGGCTGCCGGCGCGGACATGATCAACGACATCAATGGTCTGTTCGAACCGGGAGCAGTCGAGATTGTGGCAGGCAGCCAATGCGGGCTGTGCGTGATGCACATGCAGCACAATCCCGAAACGATGCAAATCAGCCCCTACTATCAGGACACGGTGTGCGAAATCACCGCCTTCCTGCAGGAACGGGTGACGGAACTGGAAAAGGCGGGTATTGCACGCAAGCGGATGTGCATCGACCCCGGCTTCGGTTTCGGCAAGACGCTGGAACACAATCTGACTATTCTGAGAAATATCGAATCGATTCAGAATGCACTGGGTCTGCCATTGCTGGCCGGCTTGTCGCGCAAGACCATGATCGGTACCATAACCGGCAAATCGACCAATGCCAGGCTGGCTGGCAGTCTGGCTGCCGCGCTGGTGGCGGTGGCGAACGGCGCGCGCATCCTGCGGGTACACGATGTGGCGGAAACGGTCGATGCGTTGAAGGTGTGGCACATTGCAATGAAATGACAGGAAAAAGCATGGCGCGTAAGTATTTCGGCACCGATGGGGTGCGCGGACGGGTAGGCGAGGCACCGATCACGCCGGATTTTGTAATGAAACTGGGCTATGCGGCTGGCCGCGTGCTGGCGCAATCGCGTCCCGGCAAGGGACGTCCGGTAGTGTTGATCGGCAAGGACACGCGCGTTTCCGGCTACATGCTTGAAGCAGCACTGCAGGCCGGATTTGCCGCTGCCGGCGCCGATGTGATGCTGGCCGGGCCGATGCCGACGCCGGCCATCGCCTACCTGACGCGTGCGTTGCGGCTGGCTGCCGGCGTGGTCATTTCCGCCTCGCACAATCCGTATCCGGACAACGGTATCAAATTCTTCTCGTCGTCGGGCAACAAATTGCCGGATGAAATCGAACTGGCGATCGAAGCCGCGATTGAACAGCCGATGGAATGCGCATCGCACGACAGGGTGGGGCGCGCCAGAAGGCTGGACGACGCACATGGCCGTTACATCGAATTCTGCAAAAGCACCTTTCCGAACGAACTGGATTTGCGCGGGCTGAAGATCGTGGTCGATTGCGCGCATGGCGCCGCGTACAACATCGCCCCATGCGTATTCCACGAACTGGGCGCGGACGTGATCACGATGGGCGTGCAGCCGAATGGCATCAACATCAACGACAAATGCGGCGCTACGTCGCCGGAAGCACTGGCGGCCGCCGTTTGCGACAACGAGGCCGATCTCGGCATCGCGCTCGATGGCGATGCCGACCGGGTGATGATGGCCGATGCATCCGGCCAGTTGTATGACGGCGACAAACTGCTGTACGTGCTGGCGCGGGACAGGCTGACAAACGGTTCGCTGCCGGGTGTGGTCGGCACGCTGATGACCAACATGGCGCTCGAAGTTGCCTTCCGCGAGATGGGCATCGGCTTTGCGCGCGCGCAGGTGGGAGACCGCTATGTGCTGGAAGGGTTGCTCGAACGCGGCTGGCAGCTTGGCGGCGAAGGCTCCGGCCATCTGCTCTGTCTGGACAAGCACACGACTGGCGACGGCATCATTTCGGCGCTGCAGGTGCTGTCCGCATTGCGGCGCAACGGAGAAACGCTGGCGGAAAGCACGGCGGCGCTTGAACTGTTCCCGCAGACGCTGATCAACGTCAAGGTTGCGCCGGGCTTCAAATGGCAAAACAGTGCCGCAATGGTGTCGGAAAAGGAAACGGCGGAACGGGAACTGGGCGACAGCGGCCGGGTGCTGATTCGTCCGTCCGGCACCGAACCGCTGATCCGCGTGATGGTCGAAGCGCGCCAGGCACAGCTGGCCGAGTCGATGGCTCGCCGCATCGCGGCCCAATGCGCGGCTGCGTAAGAAGATATATTTGACCGCAACCGCATGGCGCTGTATCATTGCGCGCTTCGGGGCGTAGCGCAGTCTGGTAGCGCATCTGGTTTGGGACCAGAGGGTCGTGAGTTCGAATCCCACCGCCCCGACCAATTCGCAAACAGGCTGTCCATGACAGCCTGTTTGCATTTATGCAGACTATTTATCTGCCCATAGCTCAGCTGGATAGAGCACAAGCCTTCTAAGCTTGGGGTCGCAGGTTCGAGCCCTGCTGGGCAGGCCAGTTTTCTCAAGGGGATTTCCGCTGGCGAAGAACATGCCTGCACACTCGATCTCGGCGTGGCACGCGTAGGCAATAACCCTTTTCAGTGGTATCCCTTCCTCGCTTCGGTTTTGATACCATGATTGCAGGCAGATCATTTTGCGTGTCTTTTGCACATAACCGGCGGAGAAACCTTGCAACCCACAGTTACTTCAAACCCAATTGAACTGGTATGCCCGGCGGGCAGCCTGCCGGCGCTGAAAGCGGCGGTCGATAATGGCGCCGACTGCGTTTATCTCGGTTTCCGCGATGCGACCAATGCGCGCAATTTCGCCGGGTTGAATTTCGATGATGCCGCCGTGACCGAAGGCGTGCGCTATGCGCGTGATCGTGGGCGCAAGGTGCTGGTGGCGCTCAATACCTATCCGAAAGCCACGTCGCTGCACATGTGGCACGCTGCGGTTGACCGCGCGGCGCAACTCGGCGTCGATGCGCTGATCATGGCCGATCCGGGGCTGATGCAATACACAGCGAAAAACCACCCGCAATTGCGGCTGCATCTGTCGGTGCAGGGCTCGGCCACGAATTACGAAGCAATTAATTTCTATCAGCGCCATTTTGGCGTTTCGCGCGCGGTGCTGCCGCGCGTGCTGTCTGTGGCGCAGGTGGAGCAACTGGCAAGGAACACGACGGTCGAAATCGAGGTATTTGCGTTCGGCAGCCTGTGCGTGATGGTCGAAGGCCGCTGTGCGCTGTCGTCGTATGTCACCGGCGAAGCGCCGAACACCAATGGCGTTTGCTCGCCGGCGAAGGCGGTACGCTGGCAGCAGACACCGAAAGGGCTGGAATCGCGGCTGAACAGCGTGCTGATCGACCGCTATGCCGACGGTGAGAACGCCAGCTACCCGACGCTGTGCAAGGGGCGGTTCGAAGTGAATGACGAAAGCTACTATGCGATCGAAGAACCGGCCAGCCTGAACACACTGGAACTGCTGCCCAAGCTGCTGGAAATCGGCGTGCGCGCGGTCAAGATTGAAGGGCGGCAGCGCAGCCCGGCTTACGTGGCGCAGGTAACGCGCGTCTGGCGCGACGCGATCGACGCCTGCCGCGCCAATGCGCAGCAATACGCGGTCAAACCGGCGTGGATGAACGAACTGAACAAGGTGGCCGAAGGACAGCAGCATACGCTCGGCGCCTACCATCGCAGCTGGAAATAGCGGGAGAGAATGTGAAGCTTTCATTGGGGCCGTTGCTATATTACTGGCCGCGCGAACAGGTGCTGGCGTTTTACCAGCAAATGGCGGCCGCGCCGCTCGATATCGTCTATCTGGGCGAAGCGGTGTGCTCGCGCCGGCATGAGCTGCGGCTGGCGGACTGGCTGGAGCTGGCGGACAAACTAGCCGCCGCCGGCAAGCAAACCGTGCTGTCGACGCAGGCGTTGATCGAATCCGAAGCGGATCTGCAAACGATGCGCAAAATCGCCGGCAACGGCCGCTTTCTGGTCGAGGCGAACGATATCGGCGCGGCGCACAAGCTGGCCGACGCCGGCGTGCCGTTCGTCGCCGGGCCGCACCTTAACCTGTACAACCCGGCGGCGCTCGAACTGCTGGCCACACTGGGGGCAAAACGCTGGGTAATCCCGCTGGAAATGTCACGCGATGATCTGGCCGCGATGCAGCAAAACCGGCCAGATGGCGTCGAGACCGAAGTGTTCGCCTACGGCCGGATGCCACTGGCGTTTTCCGCTCGCTGTTTCACTGCGCGCCACCACGACCTGCCGAAAGACGACTGTCATTTCCGCTGCATCGACCATCCGGACGGGCTGACGCTCAAAACAAGGGAAGGGCAGCCATTCCTGGTGCTCAACGGCATCCAGACGCAATCGAGCCGGGTCTATAATCTGGCGAACGAATTGCCGCAAATGCGCCAGCTTGGGGTCGATGTCGTGCGCATCAGCCCGCAGGCGCAGCATAGCGGCGAGATTGCAGGCCTGTTCCGCTCGGTGCTGGCGCAGCAGTTGGCGCCGCAGGAGGCGCTAGCGCAGATGGCCAAGCTGATGCCGGATGAGCCGTGCAATGGTTACTGGCACGGCAAGCCGGGGCTGGACCTGCATCCGCAATGATGCCAGAATGGCGGGGTATATTGCCAAAACCATGGTCTGGGCCATGTTTTTGCTGGCTGTTTTAAAATACTACCCACAGTATATTTTCTGGCCTAATTGCACCAAACCGACTTTTGAGTCAGTTATTTTGGCATAACACCCCGGAACCACAAGGAAACACCACGATGAACCAGAAATACTTGCGGCTGCCCAGTTTCGTCGGCAAGGCAATGTCGCTGCTGCCGGCCTATCCCGGCTCGCTGCTGTTCGTCTCAGGGCTGAATCTGGCGTTGAAATCGCGCATTCCGCACGATGTGCAGCAATCGCTGGCAGGCAAGCGCCTGCGGATTCACGTCACCGATGCCGGTGTGACTTTCGATTTCACCTGGAAGCGCGACCAGTTCGTTGCTGGCTGGAACGGTGGCGAAACCGACCTGACGATCGCCGCCAGTGCGCACGATTTCTTGCTGCTGGCGCAGCGCAAGGAAGACCCGGATACGCTGTTTTTCAGCCGCCGCTTGCTGATGGAGGGCGATACCGAACTGGGGTTGATGGTGAAAAATACGCTGGACGCGATCGATCTGTCCACCTTCGATTTGGCGCTGCTGGCGCCAAACCGCGTTTTTTCAGAGTTGAAGTCGAAGTTTAAATAGCAGATGCAACCGATTGAAAGAAAAAGATTAATTTTTCTTTTTTCGTTGCTGCTCGGCTTCCGCCGCATCTTCTTCGGCGGCTTTGAGCTTCCATGAACGCTGGCGCTTGCCGGCATCGACAATCTGCGGATGGTTGCTGCACAGTTCAATCACGTCATTGCGCGGGATGCTGAGCGCCTTGGCGATTTCATCAGTGGTGGCGGCGTTCGGATTGCCGGCCGATGCGACCAGGTACTCGTAAATCGCAATGCTGTGCTGCTTGGCTTTCTTTTTCTGCCAGAACGACTTGAGCGAGCCGTAAATCAGCGCGCCAGCGATTGGCAACAGCAACATGGCCATGACACTGGCCGCCATATTTTTCTGGTAAAACGCAATCAGGCTATCCATGCTTTAACTTCGTTCTTGTTCGCTTAAGTACAGGGAAATCGGGATGTGCTGCCATATGCTTTGTCGCGGGCGCCATTCTGCGGCATCCGTCCTGACGAGTCAACGGAAATCAGTGCAGGAAGCGCGTCAGAGGCCAGGCATTGGCGCGAACGCTTCCCGCGATAGGGCGTTTAACTGGCCAAAGTCCGACCGAGCACGTTTTCGACCGAGGTGATCTTGCTTTTCAGGCGGCTCTTGTCGCCGGCACGGTAGTCGGTCTTGATGTTGGTTGTAATCCGGTCGCAGTCCTTGGCCAGATCCTTGAAGCAGGCCGTGGCAACCGCCATCACTTCATCCCATTCGCCTTCCAGGATGGTGCCCATCGGGGTCATCTGGTAGGTCACGCCGCTTTTGTCGATGATGTCCATCGCGCGCGCCACATAAGACGACAGGTTGACTCCCTTGTCATTCGGGAAAATTTGCAGTTCCAGCAAAACCATGTGTGCCTCCTCGTCAATGCGCAATAAAAGTTCAAGTATGCCTGAATTCACCCATGCATCAAACCGTTTGCGCATATAAAAAAGCATGATGGGGTATTTAGCCCCATCATGCTCAAAGGGAAGTGGTTTGTTAACGCGACTTGCTTAGGAACTGCGCGACTTCTGCATTATTGCGCTGGCGCTACTTTGGGAGATTTGCTTCCACAGCATTTCCAGCGCCATCTGCTTGGTGCTGAACGAAGGGTAGGTCAGGAAGTTGTCTATGGCCTCATTGGTTGATTGCGGTGCCAACTGCACAGTGGCGTCGGTCAGGGTTTCGGAACAACTTGATTGTGTCTGGTTAATCATCTCGGCTCCAATAATGTCTGCTACAACTTGACTGCACTGCTTGATGATTTCAATACGCTTGGTGCGTGAACGATACATGGTGGATTGATTGAAGACGAAGGTTGCTGAATTTCACTTTCGTGTCGGTTGACTGTGGTACATCTGAAGCACTGCGACTATCATTCTTTCAGCATGATCTTCCAGATACCGTATTGACATCTTGATATACCTCAATTCAGTTAACTGATGGCATACACACCTGTTTTTCTGCCTTTAACCAGTAAGCATTTACCGGATAATCCAGCATATATCATGCCAATGTTAACGATCTGTTACATAAGCATTTTTGCAAGCAAATTGACATGCCGAACCAACCAACTCAAGTGCTGATCGTCGATGACGACACCGAAATCTGCGGATTGCTGGTCAACTATCTGCGCGATTTCGGCATGAATGCGCAAGGCGTCCATGATGGTGCGGCGATGCGCACCGCAATGGCCGCCAATCGATACGATCTGGTGATTCTCGACCTGATGCTGCCGGGCGAGGATGGCTTGTCGCTGTGCCGGCAATTGCGCGTCAGCAGTGAAATCCCGGTCATCATGCTGACCGCCAGAGGCGAAACCGCCGATCGGGTGGTGGGGCTGGAACTGGGCGCGGACGATTACATCATCAAGCCGTTCGATCCGCGTGAACTGGTCGCCAGAATACACACCATCTTGCGGCGCAGCAGGCAGGGCGACAAACCGGCAACGCAATTGCCGGAGGATCAGGTTGGTTTTGACGGCTGGAAGCTGAACCGCACGATGCGGCAACTGGTCAGCCCGCAGCAAATGGTCGTGCCGCTATCGAATGCCGAATTCCGCCTGCTATGGGCTTTTCTGGAGCGTCCGCGCCGCGTGCTGAGCCGCGATCAACTGATGGATGCCGCACGCGGCCAGCTGGCGACGGCGTTCGACCGCAGCATTGATTTGCTGGTGTCGCGCCTGCGGCAAAAACTCGATGATGAACCCAAGAATCCCCGGCTTCTGAAAACCGTGCGCGGCGAAGGCTACCTGTTCGACGCGCAGGTAATGCGATGAAACGCCTGATCCCGGATACCATCTTCGCCCGGCTGTTCGCGCTGATCGTGCTGGCGATACTCGTCAGCCATCTGGCCACTTTCGCCGTTCTGTTCGGTTTTTATGGCGAGCGACTCCCGCCATCACCGGAGCACCGGTTCGAACCTGCGCCGCAGGGAACCTTCGGCCTGCCCGGCAACCATCGTCCGCCGATGCAGCCGCCGTGGCAAGGCAAATTGCCGCCACCACACGCACCCGAATTCAAACCGATGCGCGAAGGCGGCCCGCCGCCGGGATTATGGATCGGGCTGGTAACGCAATTTATCGCGCTGACGATCGCTGCCTGGTTTGGCGCACGTGTGCTGGCGCGCCCCATCCAGCGGCAGGCACGTGCTGCGGCGCAGCTAGGCGAAACGCTGAACAGCCCGTTGCTGGACGAGGAAGACGGCCCGGCCGAGGCGCGACAGGCAGCGCAGGTGTTCAACCAGATGCAGCGGCGCATCCGCGCGCACATCGACGAACGGGAGCGGTTTCTCGCCGCCGTGTCGCACGATTTGCGCACACCGCTCACACGGATGAAGCTGCGTCTGGAACGTCCGGATGAAAATATCCAGACCGATCGGCTGCTGTCCGACATCGACGAAATGGCCATGATGCTCAACGCCACGCTCGACTACCTGCGCGACGAATCGATGGTTGAGGAACAGCAAAAGCTTGATATCCACGCCTTGCTCGATTCGATGGCCGAAGATGCCAGGGAAAACGGACGCGACGTCACGCTCGCGGGCGAAGCCAGGCCGATATGGACGCGGCCGCTGACGCTGCGCCGCGCGCTGTCGAACCTGATCGAAAATGCATTGCGCTACGGTCACAAGGCCGCCATCACGCTGACCGATGCGCCGACATCGCTGGTGATCGAAATCCGCGATGCTGGGCAGGGCATCCCCGCCGACAAACTTGAAGCCGTGTTCGAACCATTCGTCCGGCTCGAAACCTCGCGCAACAAGGCCTATGGCGGCGTAGGGCTGGGGTTGTCGATTGCGCGGGAAGCGGCACGCCAGTGCGGCGGAGAGCTAACGCTGAAAAACGCCGATGGCGGCGGACTGCTCGCCATGATAAGCCTGCCGCGCGCCACCTGAATGCAAACTGTCGTATGTTTGCGAACTGATACAAACCGCACATAACGCCGATACACTCGGCTGAAATCATGGCATCACTGGAACTGGGTTTTGGTTCCTCTGGCTCACCAGATAAAGGAGATGATCATGAGCGCAATCAGCAGTGTAAGCAGCATGGTGAACAGCCTGTTCTCCAGAATCGATACCAGCAATCAGGGTTATATCGACAAGGCGGGGCTCAAATCCGCCTTTCAGGAAATCACATCGTCGGATGCTGAAAGTTCTTCCAGCAGCGTCGATGCCATTTTCAGCAAATTCGATAGCGACAGCGACGGCAAGCTCACCAAGTCGGAGATGACCGATGGAATGACGAAGCTGGCGCAGGAGCTGGACAACCAGTTCAACCAGTCGCGCCTGGCTAGCGGCACGAATTCGCTCGAAAACACCAGCGGCTACACCAAGGATGAATTGACCAGCCTGATCGACCAGGTCGGCAGCACCGACAGCAAGCGTACTTCGCTGATGTCCAGCATCGTCAGCAACTTCGACAAGGCGGATACCGACGGCAACGGTAAGGTATCGAACGCCGAAGCCATGGCCTACGACCAGACGCTGCAAGCCAGCAGCAGCTCAAGCACCAGTTCAACCAGCGGTACGACCACTTCCGATGCCGGCTTCACCAAGGATGAACTGACGGCGCTGATCGATGAACTGGGCAGCACCGACAGCAAGCGTACTTCGCTGATGTCCAGCATCGTCAACAATTTCGACAAGGCTGATACCGATGGCGACGGCAAGGTATCGAACGCCGAAGCGATGACCTACGACCAATCGACCAGCGCGACCTCATCCACCACCACGACCGCGCAAGCAGGCGCGATGCCGCCGCCTCCGCCGCCGGGAAAATCTCAGGGCAGCGGCGACAGCACCAGTTCTAGCTCCAGCAGCAGCTACGACGCGGCCGACACCAACGAAGATGGCGTCGTCAGCGCACAGGAACGCATTGCCTACGAGAGCAGCAATGCAACGTCGCAAACTGAAAATATGTCCGTGATGAAAATGATGGTGCAACTGCTGCAGGCTTATGGCACCACCTCCACCAGCAGCACGCAAACGGCAAGCAGCACCATTTCCGCCGTTGCCTGATTCCTTCTGCGCTCCCCAACCGGCTGGATGCTAGGCGATTTCGCCCATCCAGCCGCATAATCAAAAAACAATACCAATCAGGCAATTTCAGGCTATGCTTGCATACGGCGTCATTGCGCCGGATGACCGCAAGCAAAACAACAAATGCCTGAAACGCCACGCCTGATCTACACGATGGAACAAACGCACCGGCTGTCGGGATGCGTTACGTGCGCGCACGTCGAATACATTTACTTCACCGGCGTGGTCTGCCATCACCCATCGCCTGAAATCGATCCAGCCGGCGTATGCCGCAGCCACCAGCATCTCAGGCTTGCTCAAGATGCAGTAACAAGAAGTAATTAATAAGACACCGTGACCCAGAATTGTGCGTCCAATCGTATGAATCCTGTGGCGGATGTTCGTAAGTAGAGAGCTATCAGGTCAGATTAAGGAGAAAAATATGGATACGGAATTGAATGTGAATCGTTTGGTTGATATGGTGGATTATCAGCAGGATGCTGTCGTCAGCAAGACTATCGTGAAAAAAGGAACAGGGACGGTAACCTTGTTTGCCTTTGACGAAGGGCAGGGGCTTTCGGAGCACACAGCACCATTCGATGCGATGGTGCAAGTGTTAGATGGAGAAGTTGAAATCAGCATTTCCGGAAAGCCTTACCACTTGGCGCAAGGCGATTTCATTGTCATGCCTGCCAACGAACCACATGCGCTTAAAGGCATCAGGAAATTCAAGATGATGCTGATCATGATTCGTTCATGACAATCTCCAGATGGAAAAAACATCCAAACCCGCTTTGATCTGGCTGGCGTTGCTGTTTTGTTTGCTTGTGCTCGGTGGTTGCGAACGCGAAAAGGACCGGCTGGATCTGCAAGTGCGCGAACTGTGCGCCAAGGATGGTGACATCAGGGTGTATGAGACGGTGGTGTTGCCGCCTGAGAAATTCAATAAATGGGGGCAGGTGAATTTTTATGAGCCAACGTAGGACGGCTGCCCATACTGCCTTTAATTTTCGGCGTGTCGTTTTACATAATACAAATTATGCGAAATTGCAGGTCAATTTTCGGCGCAATGTGGACATGGTTCAAACGGCTGTTATCTGGCGCCGCACTTGCCCCGACAGCACTTTATAGAAAAATTTCGCGCTTTCAGACACCTGACAGGCACAGGCGCATTTCCTGTTCTTTAGCGGTCACCGGTTGTGGCGATCTCGGCGCGCTCACTGCCGTTGTCTGGCTTCATGCCATCAACACCATAAATGCTGCTGTGCACATCAATGAAAGACTGGCGGAACAAGAAGCTGGAAGCATCCTCCGGCATCGACAGGCATCCCATACGGACGGCTTCGGCGATTTCAAACAGGACGATATTGTTTGGCATGGTTCTCATGTTGCAGTTCCAAAAGTTAGACGCACGCATTCTGGCAGCAAAAAGTGACTGGCTGGTGACGCGGCAATATTCAGAACTATGCTGCCGGTTTGGCATCGATTCTCTTTTGTGGTGCGAATTTGCCATGTAATAATAGCTGCACGGGCATTTTGCCCTGATAACAACAGGAGAAAATTTATGAAGAAGATTGTGATTGCCGCCCTGCTGGGCCTGTTTGCCGCTACGTCTTTTGCTGCCGATGCCGCCTGTGATGCGAAGGCAGCCGAGAAAAAACTGGCTGGCGCAGCCAAGGAAAGCTTCGTCACCAAGTGCGAAAAGGATACGATCAAGGCTAGCTGCGACAAGCAGGCTGCCGACAAGAAACTCGCTGGCGCGGCCAAGAATAGTTTCGAAAAGAAATGCAGCAGCGATGCAATCAATGCCAGCTGCGACAAGGAAGCTGCCGGCAAGAAACTGGCTGGCGCAGCCAAGAATAGCTACGTCAAGAAGTGTGTAAAAGACATGCTGTAACTCATTGATGAAGAATAAAAAAACGGGGGCAGCCCCCCGTTTTTTTATTGCGCGGAAATGCTATTGAAATGCCGCTGCGGAACTGCCCCACAGGGATTTGACCATTCCAGCGCCAACCGATGCGCCGAACTTTTTCAGCATCCGTTCGCGCAAGCCTTCGTGTTCGGTGTAATCGACCATTTCATCCGCTTTCAGCACATCGCGCGCCACCGATTCGACCGTGCCGAAATCATCGGCCAGCCCCAGTTCAACCGCCTTGCTGCCGCTCCAGAACAGGCCGGAAAAGATTTCCGGATTTTCTTTCAGCCTGTTGCCGCGTCCCTTGCGCACCACATCAATGAATTGCTGGTGAACTTCATCCAGCATTTTTTGTGCGTGTTCCTTGTGTCTGGCCGATTGCGGACTGAACGGGTCGAGGAAGCCCTTGTTTTCGCCCGCCGTCATCAACCTGCGTTCCACACCCAGTTTTTCCATCGCGCCGGTGAAGCCGAAGCTGTTGATTAGCACGCCGATCGAACCGACTATGCTGGCCTTGTCGACGTAAATCTTGTCCGCCGCCGCCGCAATGTAATACCCGCCCGATGCGCAGATTTCATTCACGACCACATACAGCGGTTTTTCCGGATAGGCCTTGCGCAGGCGCTGAATCTCGTCGTTGATCATGCCGGCCTGCACCGGGCTGCCGCCGGGGCTGTTGATGCGCAGAACCACGCCAACCGAGCCCTTGTCGGAAAAGGCATTGTTCAATGCCGGTATCACCGATTTGGAGGCGCTGTTCTGATCGGCGCTGATCGGACCGTCGATGTCGATTACTGCGGTATGCCGGCCGAAGGATTCCTTGTCGCTGCGCTTCATGTCCATGAATTGCCAGATGCTGAACACGATCAGCAGCAAGACCGAGCATTTGAAAAAGATGCTCCAGCGGCGACGCGTGCGCTGTTCTTTTAGCGCGGCAAAAGCCAGCTGTTCGAGAACTTCGCGTTCCCATCCTTCCTTTTCCGGTTTGGCGGCCGGCTTGTCGTTTTGTTCGTTCATATGTTCGCTTGGTAAATGGTCAGTCATGCCCTGACAGGGCGCGCAAATTCATCCGGATGCCAGACAATCCGGCCATCCTTTTCTTCAACATGGATCACTTGCAGGCGCCCGCCACTGCATGGACCGCCAGCGCAGCGCCCGGTGTCCGGCATGTAAACCGCGCCATGCTTCGCGCACATCAGGAAATGCCCGCTTGAATCGAAAAATCTGCCGCTACCCTGATCGAGCTCCAGCGGCAAATGGAGGCATCGGTTCAGGTATCCATGCACCACACCCTGATGCCGCACCACGAAACCAGTTGCATCTTCACCCGCGGCGGTCAGCGGAAAACGCACACCCTGCTCGCCTTCCGGCAAATCAGCCGATGCGCAAACCGGGATGCCCTCGCCAGTCATCATGCATGCCTGCGCAGCCAGTCGTGCAATTCGGCTACGGAATTGGCGGCAAACAGCGGATTGAATTCGCGCAGCATCGTTTCCGGATGCGCGCCATAATGCACCGCAATGCCGCTGGCACCGGCGTTGCTCGCCATTTGCAAATCATGCGTGGTGTCGCCAATCATTACCGTGCGTCCGATGTCTTGCCCGAGCTGTTCGGTCAGTTCCTGCAGCATTGCCGGATGCGGTTTCGAATGGGTTTCATCGGCGCAGCGCGTGGCATCGAACAGCGAACCAAGGCTGGATTCCTGCAGCGCACGGTTCAAACCAGCACGGCTCTTGCCGGTGGCCACCGCCAGCAGATAGCCCATTTGCGATAGTTCGTCCAGCATTTCGCGCACGCCGTCGAACAGCGTCAGGCCGTGGTCGCGGCTCAGATAATGATGGCGGTAGCGTTCTATCATTTGCGGATAGTACTTCGGCTCCAGCCCCGGCATCGCCGCGCGCAATGCTTCCGGCAATCCGAGCCCGATCACGTATGCCGCGGCGTGATTGTCCGGCACCGGCAGACCGAGATCCCGCGCCGAAGCCTGGATCGATTTCACGATCGCGGCCGTGCTGTCCATCAATGTGCCATCCCAATCAAACACGATCAGGTCGAATTGCTTTTGTGCCATACCGTGGGCAGAAAACCGCCCGCTCCTTGTCAGTCAGTTGTCGTATCTTCGCGCACCGCGTCATCCGTCGCTTCCAGGCCATGCAGGAAACGCTCACATTCAGCCGCCAGCGGCGAATCAATGGTGATCGTTTCGCCGGTTTCCGGGTGCGTGAACTGGATCTTATATGCGTGCAAAAACATCCGTTTCAAGCGGTTGCGACCGCCTTCGGCTTTTTGCAGTTGCCGATTCAGCGCAAAATCGCCGTATTTGTCGTCACCTGCAATCACGAAACCACTTGATGAAAGGTGTACCCTAATCTGGTGCGTGCGCCCTGTTTTCAGTTCGGCTTCCAGCAACGCATAGTCGTCATATTTTTGCAGCAGGTTGAAGATCGTGTGCGACGCCATGCCGCCCTCCTGCACCCGCACCCGTTTTTCGCCGTCGGAAGTCGAATACTTGTACAGCGGCAGCTTCACATGCTGGCGCGCATTTTTCCAGTCGCCACGTACCAGCGTCAGGTAACGCTTGTCAACCGTGCCGCCGCGGATTTGCTCGTGCAGGTGCTTCAGCGCGGAGCGTTTTTTGGCCACCAGCAGGATGCCGGAAGTTTCGCGATCCAGCCGATGCACCAGTTCGAGGAATTTCGCGTCGGGCCGCTTGGCGCGCAACTGTTCAATCACGCCATAGCTGACGCCCGAACCGCCATGCACGGCAACGCCAGCCGGTTTGTCGATAATCAGCAGATGGCTGTCCTCGTACAGGATGGGGAAATCCGCTGCTGGCACCGTTTGCACAGGCTTTTCTGCCGTGCGCACCGGTGGGATGCGCACGATATCGCCCGCTTCCAGCCGGTAGGTTTGATCGATGCGCCCCTTGTTGACGCGCACTTCGCCGGAACGCAGGATGCGATAGATGTGGCTTTTCGGCACACCTTTGCATATGCGTAACAGGAAATTGTCTATGCGCTGACCGGCATCTTCGTCTGAAATTGTGACGAATTGCACCTCTGGCTGTGCCCGCGAAGCCTTCGCGCCGTGACGCTTTTCAGCAACTTTCCCTGAAAATCTCTCTAAGTCCTTCATTTTGAATATATAATCAACAGGGAGCCAGTATAAAACAAGTTCTGGCCTGACGGGTTACAATATTGTTTCCGTATATGGGGCCTTTCATCGGCCTAGCCCAGCTGCAAATTCGATGAAAAAAGTGTACGCATCATCCCCGATGCCCGCCCGGGTTGCGCCGTAGATGCAATCGGACAGGCATCGTGATGTCGAACAAACTGTTTGGATTTCAAGGATAAGTCCGGCAAGCACCACCTGAAATCGTGTGCTTGCTGGTTGATGAGATGGCGTTTCTGGCTGCCGTTAACCCTGTTTGTCGTTATCGATAAACCTGCTTGTTGCCCACGAATATGTTTTTTTTATTTGAAATATTCAGACTGCTCAATCGTGCAGAGGCATCCTGGCATGGCGGCCAACCCGTTCGCATCCGCGCCCATTTGCCGCAACGTGGTACCCATTCCATGTCGTTGCGCCGCATCCCATGGCAATTCCCACCTCCCCAGACACTTCGTTCGAGCGTACGTTCGATGACCATTGCCGCGTTTGCCTCAGGCTGAATGCGGCATGAATGAGAGCCTTCGGGCTCCGGAGTGCAATATAAATGAAACGCATGTTGTTCAACGCAACGCAGCAGGAAGAATTGCGCGTTGCGATTGTCGATGGCCAGAAGCTGATCGACATCGATATCGAAATCGCCGGACGCGAGCAGCATAAGTCCAACATCTACAAAGCCGTGGTCACGCGCATCGAGCCTTCGCTCGAAGCCTGCTTCGTGAACTATGGCGAAGATCGCCACGGTTTCCTGCCATTCAAGGAAGTCACGCGCGCCTTCTTCAAGGAAGGTGTCGACGTACGCAATGCGTCGGTCAAGACCGCGCTGCGTGAAGGTCAGGAAGTCATGGTGCAGGTGGAAAAGGAAGAACGCGGCAACAAGGGCGCGGCGCTGACCACCTTTGTTTCGCTGGCTGGCCGTTACCTGGTGCTGATGCCGAACAACCCTCGCGGCGGCGGCGTTTCGCGCCGGGTCGAAGGCGAGGAACGGCAGGAATTGCGCGAGGCGATGGACAAGCTCGAACTGCCGGCGGGCATGTCGGTCATCGCGCGCACCGCCGGCATTGGCCGCAGTGTCGAGGAACTGCAATGGGACTTGAATTACCTGTTGCAACTGTGGCGCGCAATTGACAGCGCCGGCAAATCAGCGCCGGGCGCCTTCCTGATTTACCACGAATCCTCGCTCGTGATTCGCGCTATTCGTGACTATTTCCAGCCGGATATCGGCGAAATTCTGGTCGATACCGACGAGATTTACGAACAGGCGCGCCAGTTCATGAGCCACGTGATGCCGGACATGGTGCATCGCGTGAAGCGTTACACCGACGACGTGCCGCTGTTCTCACGCTTCCAGATCGAGCACCAGATCGAAACCGCGTATTCGCGCACGGTACCGCTACCGTCCGGCGGCGCGATCGTCATTGACCACACTGAAGCGCTGGTATCGATTGACGTCAACTCCGCCCGCTCAACCCGCGGCACCGACATCGAAACCACGGCCTTCAACACCAACTGCGAGGCAGCGGAAGAAGTCGCGCGCCAGTTGCGCCTGCGCGACCTGGGCGGCCTGATCGTGATCGACTTCATCGACATGGAAAGCTCGCGCAACCAGCGCGAAATCGAAAACCGGCTGAAGGATGCGCTGCATTACGACCGTGCCCGCGTACAGATGGGCAAGATTTCGCGTTTCGGCCTGATGGAACTGTCGCGCCAGCGGCTGCGTCCTTCGCTGTCCGAAGGTACGCATGTCACCTGCCCGCGCTGCAACGGCACCGGCCATATCCGCGATATCGAATCTTCCGCGCTGCAAATCCTGCGCATCATCCAGGAAGAAGCGATGAAGGAAAATTCGGCCATGATTCATGCGCAGATGCCGGTCGATGTGGCGGCCTTCCTGCTGAATGAAAAGCGCGGCGAGATCCTGAAGATCGAAACCCGCCATCACGTGCGCCTGATCGTCATTCCGAACAAGCATCTGGAAACGCCGCACTACAAACTCGAACGCATCAAACAGGACGATCCGCGCCTCGATGACAGCGAGGCCAGCTATGCGCTGGCAGAACAGGCAGATACCGACGCCGGCTACGACAAGCGCCAGAAGGAAACAGCAAAACCGCGCCAAGAAGCCGTGGTTCAGGGCTTCACACCGGTACAGCCTGCACCAGTGCGCAAACCGGTCGAACCGGAGGTTGCGCCCGTAGCAGTGCAGGAAGAAGGTTTCTTCAGCCGCCTGTTTGGCTTCTTCCGTTCGAAACCGGCGGAACAGGCTGCTGCCCCGGCACCAGCCAAGGAAGGCAAGCCGGCACAGGGAGGCGAACGCTCTGCGCGTGGCCGCGGGCGTGGCCGTCGCGGTGGCCGTGATCGCGAGGAACGCGAAACACGCCGTAATGAACCGCGCAGCGAGCAACGTGAGGAACAACCGGCTAAACAGCAGCCCAAGACCGAGGTGACGGCCGAGCCGGCAGCACCGCGTCCGCCGCGCCAGCCACGTCAGCCGCGTGAAGGCGCGCGCAGCCAGCGCGAAGATCGCAAAGAAGCCGTCGCTGCCGAAGCGCGCACGGAAGAAGTGCAAAAGGACAAGGCATTGCTAGCTGCTGCCTCCGTGGCTGTAACCACAGGCAATATCGAGCCAGCTATGCCGTTGCAGGCTGGCGACGAAGCCGCGCCACAACTTGTTGATGGCATCGAAACGACCGAACAAACCGGCGAAGAACCGCGCCGCCGTCGCCGCCGTGGCGGCCGCAATCGCAACCGCCGTGGAGATCGCGCCGCGCGTGGCGATGCGCCTGAAAATGCCGAGGATATGGCTGAGGGTGGCGACGAGCAGCCCGCGAACGAATTGCAGGCATCGGCCGAACAGGCCACTGCACCACTGGCAGAAGCAGCAATCAACGAGCCAGTCAGCAAGCCAGTTGCCGTTACGGCAGAACCGGTTCAGCCTGCCGCACCAGCAGTCGCAGCAGTCGAGCTGGCGTCGGCCGTGGTGGTACCGGATGCAGTGCCGCCGGAAGTCGCCAGCGCCGAGCAGGAAAATGAAGCGCCTTTCTGCTGGACTGCGCCGGAACTTGCTTCGGCTGCCGTTGAAACGCCAGCCGTGCCGGCTGAAGCGCCTGCCGTGATAGAAGCACAAGCGCAATTAACTTTGGCTATCGCTGATGAAGTGCCGGCCGAAGTCGTGGCGCCGCGGGAAGCAGTCGCGGTTGAGGTTGAAACGGCGCCAGCGCCGGTTGTCGAAGCAGTTGCTGCTGTTCCGGTGCAACCGGCAGCGGTTGTTGTGGCAAACGCGGCCGAAAATGCACCTGAAGCAGCTTCCGGCAGCGACGACATATCCGACATCCTCGCCGCCGCCGGACTGACGATGGCAACGACCGATCCGGAAAAAGTGCGCGCGGTGCAGGATAGTCAGCCGGCGCAGGACGAAGTCGTGCCAGTGCGCCGCCGCGTACGCCGTCCGCAGCAAGCCGTGTCGGATGAACCGCTGGTTCAGGTGGATACCCGCCGCGACTGATCCACACCTATTTACTGGATAACAGGGGAGCGTGCGCGCTCCCCTGCGCTTTTTCCGCTGCTGTGCTAACGTATCTGCATGAACCACAAGATCATTCCGATCGCCAGTTACCATTATCCGAACGCGGTGCCAGCGGTTCCCCAGCGGCTTGAACAGCCGGATGGCCTGCTGACCGATGCGCACGGTCGTCCGCTGCGCGACCTGCGCATTTCAGTCACCGATCGCTGCAATTTCCGCTGCACGTACTGCATGCCGAAAACGGTGTTCGGCAAGGATTTCTTGTTCCAGCCGCATGCATCGCTGCTGTCGTTCGAGGAGATCACGCGGCTGGCAAAGATTTTCGTCGCACACGGTGTCGAAAAGCTGCGTCTGACTGGCGGCGAACCGCTGCTGCGCAAGGATGTCGAGCGGCTGATTGCCCAGTTGAGCGCACTCAGGACGCCCGATGGCCGCGAGCTGGATCTGACGCTGACCACCAACGGTTCGCTGCTGGCAAAAAAGGCGCTCAGCCTGCGCGACGCAGGCCTGAAACGCCTGACCGTATCGCTTGATGCGCTCGACGATGCGGTTTTTCGGCAAATGAATGATGTTGATTATCCTGTGGCCAGCGTGCTGCACGGCATCGAGATGGCGCAGCAGGCCGGCTTCGATGTCATCAAGCTCAACATGGTGGTCCGGCGCGGCGTGAATGAGCGTGAAATCCTGCCGATGGCGCGCCATTTCAAGGGCACGCGCTTCATCGTGCGTTTCATCGAATACATGGACGTCGGCTCCAGCAATGAATGGAATCTGGCTGAAGTGGTGCCGTCGTCCGACATCATCCGCATGATCGACGCTGAAATGCCGCTGGAACAAATCGATGCCAATTATGCCGGCGAAACGGCCGAACGCTGGCGCTACCTCGATGGCGGCGGCGAAATCGGCGTCATTGCCAGCGTCACGCACGCCTTTTGCAGCGACTGTTCGCGCGTGCGCCTTGCCACCGATGGCAAGCTGTACACCTGCCTGTTCGCCACCCAGGGCCACGACCTGCGCGCGCTGCTGCGCGCCGGCCGTTCGGACATCGAAATCGCTTCCGCGCTGGCGCAACTGTGGCGGGTGCGCGATGATCGCTATTCGGAACTGCGCGCCAGTCTGGCGAACGTGCCGCAAAAGAAGATCGAAATGTCTTACATCGGCGGCTGATTTGTCGGTTTTTCCGGGGGTATAATGCAAAAAGTAGCTGCTCCGCCACGGTTCCTGCGGCTGTTTTGAGATACACGGGGCAGTATTTTTTGGCACCCAATTCGGCCCGATGCGCCGCGTTTTGCGAAAAAAGGACTCTCGATGCCAGACAGGCAGCAGATCACCGGCCTGATCCTCGCCGGCGGACAAGGCTCAAGGATGGGCCATCTCGACAAGGGGCTGCAACTGCTGGCGGGCGAACCGCTGATCGCGCATGTGATTCGCCGCTTGTCGCCGCAAGTCGGCCCGCTGCTGATCAACGCGAACCGCAACCTCGAAACCTATCGCCAGTTCGGCTCGCCGGTGGTATCCGATGAATTGACCGGCTTCGAAGGCCCGCTGGCCGGCTTGCAGGCCGGACTGCGGCATTGCAGCACGCCCTACCTCGTAACCGCCCCTTGCGACGGCCCTTTCCTACCCGAAGATCTGGTGGCGAAACTGTCCGACGCGCTTGCGCGCGAGCAGGCCGATGTCGCACTTGCCGTCACTGGCGAAGGCGAACAGCGGCAGCCGCAACCAGTGTACTGCCTGCTGAAGACCGCGCTGCTGCCACAACTGGAAAACTATCTGCACAGCGGCCAGCGCAAAATTGGCGGCTGGTATGCGCCGCTGAAAGTGGCCGAGGTCCATTTCGGTGATGAAACGGCTTTTCGCAACATCAATACGCTGGACGAATTGCGCGCCTGCGCACCGGATGACACCGCAAAGGAAACGACACCATGACCAACCGCTCGCTGTCCGACATCGTCAGTTGCCTGTCAGATTACGACCCGGACGCATTGCCGGTTGAGCAGGCGCAGCGCATCATCCGCGAATTCATCACGCCGGTCGAAGCGATCGAGAAAATCGCCATCCGCAGCGCGCTCGGACGGGTGCTGGCGCAAGACATTGTTTCGCCGATCGACGTGCCGGCGCATGACAATTCAGCCATGGATGGCTATGCCTTCCGTGGCGCCGACTTGCAGCCGGGGGAAAATGCATTTCGCGTCATCGGCACGGCCTACGCCGGCCAGGCATACACTGGCGCGGTCGGAACCGGCGAATGCGTGCAAATCATGACTGGCGCGGTCATGCCGGCAGGCTGCGATACCGTCGTGCCGCAGGAATTCATCGAAACTGCCGGCGATCGCATCAGCATCGTGCCCGGCGCGGTGGTACAAGGCGACAACCGCCGGCTAAAGGGCGAAGACCTGTGTAGCGGGAAAATCGCACTGAAACAAGGCGCGATCCTGCGCCCCGCGCACCTCGGCTTGCTGGCCTCGCTGGGCATCGCCGAAGTCCCGGTGCGGCGCAAATTGCGCGTCGCTTTTTTTTCCACCGGCGATGAATTGCGCTCGCTGGGCGAACCGTTGGACCAAGGCAGCGTCTACGACAGCAACCGTTACACGATATACGGCATGCTGACCAGGCTGGGCTGCGACATCATCGACATGGGCGTGGTCAGGGATGATCCGGCGCTGCTGGAAGCGGCGCTCAAAAGCGCGTGCGAAAACGCTGACGCAATCATCACCTCGGGCGGCGTTTCGGTTGGCGCGGCCGATTACACCAAGCAAATCATGGCGCGGCTAGGCGAGATGAATTTCTGGAAAATCGGCATGCGGCCCGGCCGGCCGATGGCATTCGGCCGCATCAGTTCGAACGGCAAAAGTGCTTTCCTGTTCGGCCTGCCCGGCAATCCGGTGGCGGTGATGGTGACGTTTTATTTCTTCGCGCGCGAAGCTCTGCTGCACATGATGGGCGCCGCTGCCGCACCGCTGCCGCTGGCGCGGGTGAAATCGCTGTCGCCAATCCGCAAGAAGGCTGGCCGCACCGAATACCAGCGCGGCGTCGTGTCGCGTGGCGTCGATGGCGAATGGCAGGTGGAGCTTACCGGTTCGCAAGGCTCCGGCATCCTGCGCTCTATGACCGAAGCCAACTGCATCGTCGTCCTGCATGATGCCAGCGGCAATGTCGCCGCTGGCGATTCGGTCGAGGTAGTAATGTTCGAAGGGCTGGTTTAGCCCACTTCAGATAAACGCTCAGGCGAGCGTCCAGATGTCGTGCCGCTCGGCAAACACCTGTGTCGAGTAATACGATTTCAGCTTGCCAATCTCGAGCGCGACCGCTTCCGGGAAGCCCTGGCGCGTGCCGCGATGATCGATCATCAGGCCATCCATCACCTTGTCGCAGGCGGTAGGCGTCTTCCACGCAGCCGCGATCCTGTTGGCCACGCGCGGAAACTGCCGCGCCAGCCGCAACGGGCGCACTTCGTCCGGCAAACCAAGGATCCATTCGCGCGTCGTCGGCTGCAATTGCAGCTCTTCCGGCAGGGACGGCATGCGTTTCGCCGACCAGTCTTCCGCCGGCGGCTTCAATGCCTCCTTCTCTTCCTTGAGAATTTGCCTGGCCTCGGCCAGAGTGACCCTCTCAAATTCGATGGTATCCATGTGGTTCTCCTGCGTGTTTGCTGCTGCTACGGCGCGGATTCTAGCATCGCTTCCGGAAACCTGCAGAACATGAAACAATTCTCGTTTGCGAAATCACAAATTGGCGTTATTACTCCTCTGTCATTGCCTGCGATGCGCCATCCACTCCTAGCAATTGCTGTGCCATTTCTAACGGCAACGCTTCGACCGACTTGAGCTTGCGCGACATCTGCCGCGTGCGCACTTCGGCACTCTCGATGTTTTTCGCCGCCCGCTCCAGCGTCGCCTTGGTCGTCGCCAGCACTTCGCCAAACTTGCCGAACTCGGTCTTGACCGCGCCCAGCACCTGCCACACTTCCGATGATCGTTTTTCCAGCGCCAGCGTGCGGAAACCCATCTGCAGGCTGTTGAGCAGCGCCGACAGCGTCGATGGCCCGGCGATGCTGACGCGGTGAGCGCGCTGGACGTCGTCCGCCAGACCCGGGCGGCGCATCACTTCCGCATACAAGCCTTCGGTCGGCAAAAACAGGATGGCGAAATCGGTCGTCAGCGGCGGCGACAGATATTTGTCGGCTATCGTTTTCGCTTCCTGCCGAATCGCCCGTTCCAGTTCGCGCCCGGCGGCGGCCACGCCATCGGCATCCGCATGTTCGGCCGCCTCGACCAGCCGTTCGTACTGCTCCTTCGGGAATTTCGCATCGACTGGCAGCCACACCGGACGGCGGTCGTCATCCTTGCCCGGCAGGTTGATGGCGAATTCCACCCGTTCGCCACTGCCGGGAACGGTTTCGACATTTTTCGCGTACTGCTCGGCCGTCAGCACCTGTTCCAGCAGCATTTCCAGTTGCACTTCGCCCCAGGTGCCGCGCGTTTTCACGTTAGTCAGCACCCGTTTCAGGTCGCCGACGCCAACCGCCAGTTGCTGCATCTCGCCCAGCCCCTGATGCACTTTCTCCAGCCGCTCGGACACCAGCTTGAACGATTCGCCGAGCCGCTGTTCCAGCGTCGCGTGCAGCTTTTCATCCACCGTCTTGCGCATTTCCTCCAGCTTGGCCGCGTTGTCGCTCTGCAGCGCCTGAATTTTCTGCTCCAGCGTCGCGCGCACTTCGGCCATCCGCTGCGAATTCGATTCAGTCAGCGTCGCCAGCGTCTGGTTCAGCGTGTCGCCAAAGCGCTTGAGCGTGACCGACTGCTCTTCACGCGCCGCCTGTGACTGCTGCACCATAGCCTGACGCATCGCTTCCAGTTGTTGCGCATTGCCTTCGACCAGCTTCGCCAATTGCTGCGAAAAGCCGTCGATCTGGCTGTTTTGCACCGTGGCGACGCTAGTCATCTGCGCCGCCAGCGTCTGCTGCAACTGGGCGAAATTGCCCGACAGTTCCTGCCGCGTTGCCTGCGCGCTGGTTTGCACCTGCTGCCGCAATTCGCGTTCGGTGCGCTCGTTCGATTGCTGCAACTGCGCCAGCATCGGCGTCAAATCCTGCTCGCGGCGGCGCAGCGCAATCGCCAGCGACGCCAGCACCAGCAGCAACACGGCCAATAATCCAGCCAGCAAAACAAAAAATTCAGTTTGATTCATCGTATTAATATCCGGAATTCCCGGCCAGGATTGCCCATGCCGGCCCAAGCCAAGTTTTGACCGCAGTCTGCCGTAAAACTCAAATTATTTCAACGTGTTATCGTATTCAAGTAAGGAAATACACGAAATGATGATACCATTGCAACAAAAAATGGCGTGCCTGACAGGCGTTTAGGCGCCCCCCAAATACTCCTGCCAGTATTTAAAAACAGCCAGAAAAAACGTGGCCTAGCAGCACTATTTGGCCTTATACCCCCGTGATTTGATGAAATTGCAGGTTCATCAGCGGGCAGCGCCGCCAATCGCGGTAATCGAAATGCCACCATTCGTTTTCATACACGCTGAACCCCTCGGCTTCCATCAGCTTGCGCAGCAAATCGCGTGCGGCGCGCTGTTCTTGCGTGCCGCCCTGGTAGCCAGGGTGCGCGCGTTCGCTGAAATCGTCATAGCCGCTCGGCATCGGCACTTCGCTGCCGGTGCGCAAATCGTACAGCGTCAAATCAACCGCGCAACCGCGGTTGTGGCGCGATCCCTTGGCCGGGTCAGCCAGATATTCGCGGTACTGCGGGAATTTTTGCCAGAACTCTCTGGTCACCGACCACGGGCGGTAGGCATCGAAAATCAGCAAACCGTAACCTTGCTGGTTCGCCCTTTTCTGCACGCGCAGCAGCAATTCAGCCGCCGGACGCAACAGGAAGGCGCGAGCTTCTTCATATACTGGCTGACCGACGAAATTGTCGCTGCCCGCATAGCGGATATCGAGCTTGAACCCAGAATCCAGCTTGATCAGTTCGACCAGATCCGGCTGGAGAAAATCGCCGCTTTCCTTCGGCGGCCCCTCTTGTGCCAGCGCCGGACATGCGATGAACAGAAATAGAACGAAAGCGGCAAGACGGCGTTTCATTTTTCCTCCTCGACCTGAGTGTTGGCGCCAGCATGACACAGATTCCAGCGCACGCAAACACAAAGCCGGCAGCTTGCGCAATCGCATGAAGCTGTCATTTCCGCTTGCTAGAATGTATTCGGCAATTGCCAAAATTATATGTCTCTTCGCCGGGGAAAAGTCATGGACCAAACCCGTCATCATTATTCACCGCTGCCATTTCACGGCTGTGAACGTGGCTTGAGCTGCAGCCGGGAAACGCCCTGCTTCGTGCCGCATCCGTGGTCGCTGACGGGTGACACCTGCGTCTATGCCAGCGCCTACATGCGCGCCTTCCACACCCAGCCCGAGCCGACGCGCTCACTTACCGGCGAAGTCACCTACAAGGATGCGGTTGAAGTGCAGATGAAGGTGTCGCTGTTGAACCGCAAGAAAATGGATGGCTGAAACGTGCTTCGGCGTCAGCTTTCGCGCAAGGTCAGCAGCGGCGGCTGGTTGAGCACGTTGCGCAGCCCGAACCAGCCGCCGATGACCGCGCATATGGCGCCGCCAGCCAAGCCAGCCAGCCAGACAAGCGGGCTGAATGTCCACGGGAAACTGAAGGCGAAATGCGCCAGCACCCAGCCGGTGATGGCCGCGCCAGTCGCTGCCAGCAACCCGGACAGCCCGCCAATCAGCGACAATTCCACCCACTGCGCCTGCCGCAACTGCGTGCGCGTCGCGCCGAGCGCGCGCAACAGACCGGATTCGCGGATGCGTTCATCGTGCGAGCCGAGCAGCGCCGCATACAGCACCAACAAGCCGGAAGCAAGCGTGAACAGGAACAGGAATTCGACTGCCGCGATCACCTGTTCCAGCACATCCTGCAACTGGCGGATGATGCTGCCGGTATCGATTACGGTCAGATTCGGAAAATCGCGCGTCAATTCATGCTCGACCGCCGCCTTGCTGTCCGGCAGTTGAATGGCGGTGATCCACGATTGCGGCATGCCGCGCACCGCCTGCGGGTTGATGATGACGAAGAAATTCACCCGCATCGAGCCCCATTCGAGCCGCCGCAGGCTGGTGATTTTCGCTTCAATCTTTTGCCCGGCAATATCGAACGCGAGTTGATCGCCGAGACGCAAGCCCAGCAATTTCGCCAAACCGTCCTCCACCGACGCTTCCGGCTGCGTGTCGTCATACCAGCGGCCAGCAATGATTTCGTTGTACGGTTGCTGCTCGCGCATGGTCGACAGGTTGAATTCGCGCTCGACCAGCCGTTTAGCCCGATCCTCAACGTAATGTTCGCCGCGCACCGGTTGGCCGTTCACTTCGATCAACCGGCCGCGTATCATCGGATATAGCTGCAGATTGGCAAGGCCGGCCCGTTGCAACTGCTGTTCGACCGCTTCTTTCTGTTCCGGCTGGATATTGAGCACGTAACGGTTAGGCGCATCCGCCGGCGTGGTCTGGCGCCAGGCCTGCATCAGGTCGGCGCGCACGACCGTCAGCAGCAACAATGCCATCAGGCCGACCGCCAGCGCGACGATTTGCACGATGGTCGCGCCGGGACGGCGCTGCAGCGAAGTCAGCGCGAAATTCCAGTTGGGCCGGTTGATGGCGCGGCGCAACACCTGCACGGCTTTCAGCGCCAGCCAGCCAGCGAGAACGAACGCCGCCATGCCGCCGGCAAATCCGGCTGCGGCCAGCAAGCCGATTCTCGAATCGCCCGCCTGCCACAACAGCAGCAGCACAAAGGCGACCAGCCCGCCGCCGTAAGTCACCAGCGCCAGCGGCTGCGGCGCTTCGCGTTCGCGCCGGATCACGCGGTTATGCGGCACATTGCGCAATTGCAGCACTGGCGGCAGCGCAAAACCGACCAGCAGCAGCAGGCCGGCGGCTATCGCCTGGAAGGCCGGCATGATGGTTGGTGGCGGCATTTCGGCAAACACCAGCTTGCCCAGCCCGTCCATCAGCACGAAATGCGCACCAAAACCCAGCAGCGCGCCGATGCCGCTGCCGGCCAGCCCGATGAGCAGGAATTCAATCAGGTACAGTGCCATGGCCCGGTTTTGCGTCATTCCCAGGCAGCGCAGCATCGCGCACGCATCCAGATGACGCAGCATGAAGCGGCGCGCCGCCATGCCTATCGCCACCGCCGCCAGCATGGCCGACAGCAGGCCGACCAGTGCCAGAAAACGCTCGCCGCGTTCAAGCGTCGAGTGCATTTCAGGCCGGCCGGTTTCGAGCGATTCGATGCGCACGCCGCGCGCGCCATTGTCGAGCAACGCCTGTGCCCATAGCCGGAACCCAGCCACAGCCTTCGCCTCGCCCGCCAGCAGCAGCCGGTATTGCACGCGTGAACTGGGCTGCACCAGCCCGGTTGCCGCCAGATCAGCCAAATTGATCATCACCCTCGGCGCAAAACTCATGAACGATGCGCCGCGATCCGGTTCGATGGCAATGATCTTCGCCACCTGGAACTCGCTTTCGCCCAGCCGTATCGTGCCGCCTGGCTTGAGGTTCAGCGCCGCCAGCAGCGTGGCATCGACCCAGGCCGTGCCGGCAGCGGGTATGCCGTCAGCAGGTGAAGCCGGCGCGTTAGCAGCATCGGCCAGTTTCATGCTGCCGCGCAGCGGATAACCGGCGGCAACCGCCTTCAGCGCCACCAGCTTCGATGTAGCCCGCTCGCCTTCGCCCGCCAGTGCCATGCTGGGAAAACCGACGGTATCGGCCTGCGACAGTCCGCGTTTTTGCGCCTCGTCACGCCAGCTTGCGCCCAGCGGCTGGTCGGCATGGATCACCAGATCACCGCCCAGCATCTGGTGCGCATCGCGGCTCAGACCGGTACGCATCCGGTCAACGAAAAAGCCGACCGACGACAACGCCGCGACCGCCACCACCAGCGTCAGCAGCAGGAAGCGCAACTCACCCGCGCGCCAGTCGCGCAGCGTCATGCGGAAAGATAGTGATAGCATCTGTTCAGTGAAAAATTCGTGCTGAAATTCTGGCCGGGCTGGCGCTGGAAGCCCCAAATAACTGACTTAAATGAATTTTTGGTCATTAAGGCAGAAAAATATACTCCCTGCAGTATTTTAAAACAGCTATTAAATATGTGGCCCAGCGCTATGTTTTTACTATATACCCCTGCTGATTTGCATAAAACGCCTGACTTTATCCACTGCAAATTCCGCAGAACCGTAAATTTACCGGCCCGGCGCGTTGTGTTTCAGCCGGCAGAATTGGTCGCAAATCTGCTCCAGCCTGCTTTCCCGGCGCATGTCCGGCTCCTATCCGGCACCTGTCCCTGAATGGCCGGTGACAGGTGCTGACGGTCAGCATCAAGCCCAGATAAGGCATGGTGGAACAGGATGCGCCATGCTTCGCCGAAATGCTTCATGCCGTGCCCCTTCGTTGCGACGACGAAGTTGGCATCGTGTCACTGTTGCAGCGCGCCGGCAAGCAATTCCGCCAGATGCACCACATTGCCCGGATGGCTGACGCTGTCGGTGCTCCAGATGCTGTTTGCGCCCGCTGCGCGCAGTGCTTCGTCCGCACCCTCAACAAACAGCGCATGGCTAACGAACACGTCCACCCGCGCCGCGCCAGCGGTCAGACATTGCCGCGTCGCTTCAATCACGGTATGCCCGGTGCTGGCGACATCATCGACCAATACCACCCGTCGTCCGCGCAAATTCACCTCTGGCAGGTCAATTCGCACGCTGCGATCGTCGAACCGGCGCTTGTCGCATACGGCGAAGTCGAAGCCGCCCGGCAGCGCCACCGCCTGCACCCATTGCCGCGATTCTTCGTCCGGCCCGAGAATGAACGCCCCGGAAGCGTGCTGATGCAGGAAATGGCCGATGGCGCTGGCCGCCGTCAGTGCCACCGCCGTTTTGGCCGGCACCGCCGCGGCGATGGTCGGCGTCCGGTGCAAGTGCGGATCGAGCGTGACGATGCCGTCGAACAGTTGCGCCAGCCAGTAGCCGATGATGTGCTGGCTGATCGCTTCACCATCGTGGAACGCCTTGTCCTGCCGCATGTAGCACAGGTAAGGCGCCACCAGCGTCAGCGTTCGCGCGCCAAGACGGCGCGCGGTTTTCGCCGCCAGCAGCAGTTCGACCAGCTTTTCATTCGGCTCGTTCAGGCTGCGGCAGAAAATGACCTTCGATGGCAACGCAGCCGGCAGCGTCACCCGGCTTTCGCCATCGGGAAAGCGGTGCGTCTGCACGCACGCATAAGCCGCGCCCAGCTGCTGCGCCAGACGCTGCGCCTGCGCTTCGTATTCGAGAAAACCGAGGATCATCATGTCCGGATTCATGCCGCCACCGCTTATGGTTCGACGAACGCCGCCGGGATGTCTGCGGCCGCGCCGATGGAATACCCGTTGTTGCGCTGGCATAGCTCCTGCGCGAAATGGAATTCGGCCGGAAATTCGGCATGCACGCGGTACAGCGGCTCACCCTTTTTAACCGCATCGCCCAGTTTCCGGAACAAATCGACCCCCGCCCCTTCTGCGATCGGCGCGCCGGCATAGCGTGCGATATGCGCCATCTGCAGGTTGTCGATGGCTGTCACCACGCCATCAGCCTGGCTTAATACTTCAAAACTCAGTTTGCCGGGCGTGAATTCCGCCACACGCCGGCCCTGCGCATCGATGATCGCATTCATCTTTGCCAGCGCGCGACCGGATTCGAGAATGTCGCGCGCAATCGCGAACCCCTGCCCGCCGCGCACATCGGGATCGAATTCGAGTATCCGCCCGGCCAGGCGCAGCGCCTTTTGCCGCAGATCGGCCGGCGCAGCCGGATCGGTTTGCAGCACGCGCATCACGTCGCGAGCTTCCAGCATCGGCCCGATGCCGGAACCAATCGGCTGGCGGCCATCGGTAATCACCACTTCCAGATGGACGCCGAGATGGTCACCGACGAATTCGAACAGGCGGCGCAATTGCTGCGCCTCGTGCATGTGGCGCACCTTCGCGCTCGGTCCGACCGGGATGTCGATCAGCAGATGGGTCGAGCCGGCTGCCAGTTTTTTCGACAGAATCGACGCCACCATCTGGCCGTTCGAGTCGATGCCCAGCGGTCGCTCGACCGAAATCAGGATGTCGTCCGCCGGCGACAGGTCGGCCGTGCCACCCCATGCCAGACAGCCGCGATGCTTGCGCACGATCTGCTGCAGATCGGACATCGCCAGCTCGACATTGGCCAGCATCTCCATCGTGTCGGCGGTGCCAGCGGGCGAGGTGATCGCGCGGCTTGAAGTTTTCGGGATCAGCATGCCGTGCGCGGCCACGATCGGCACCACGAGCATCGACGTGCGGTTGCCGGGAATGCCGCCGATGCAGTGCTTGTCCGCCACTAGCGGTTCCTGCCAGTCCAGCTTTTCGCCGGATTCGATCATTGCGCGCGTCAGGTACAGCACTTCATCGCGATCCAGCTCGTTCTGGCCACAGGCGACGATGAAGGCCGAAATTTCCATCTTGGTATAATGGCTTTCAGTGATGTCGTTGATGATGGCGCGAAAATCGTCCTGCGAAAGCCGCCGGCCGCGAATTTTACGCCGCACCGCATCCATCGACGCCGGCGGTTCGGCATGGCGGACACACACCAGGCTGCCTTCGGGCTGTCCCAGTTGCGCAAACGCCTGTTCCGACAGGCCGAGTTCATCCTGACGCACGATGCCGACGTCATCGATAACATTCAGCACCGCCATGATGTGGCCTTCGTCACCACAGCTTGCGCCGACCTCGATTTTCGACAGCGCCTGGAAGCCTTCGATTCGATACACTTCACATTCGCGGTGCAGGTAGGCAACGTTCTCGCGGTAAGTGTCGATACCGATGCGGCGCAGCTTCAGGTTGCTGCTGCCGTTGCCATTCTTGCCGTTCAGGGTACAGTTCTCCATCCGCTTGCCCTTTCCCATGCTCGTTGCCATCTGGCGAATTTTTCGTCCATTCTAGCGCGCTCCAAATGGCAAAGGATGTTTCCACCAAAGCCGTTTCATTTTTTTGCAGCCAGGCATGATGTCTGTCATGAAATGGCGATATGCATCGCATTCGCATCCTGCGCATTACGTGCAATCGTACGGCAAACAGGTAAACTGAAAGGATTAGATCGAGGACGGAAATACGCTGAGGGCAACGCATCATGCGCTTATGGTCACTGCATCCCCAATACCTTGACGCCAAAGGCCTGGTAGCGCTCTGGCGCGAAGCCTTGCTGGCACAAGCGGTAATTGATGGCGAAACACGGGGTTACCGCCACCATCCGCAACTGGAACGCTTTCGCCAACATCCGACACCGCTCGCCGCCATCGCACAATATCTTTCGGCCGTGCAGGCTGAAGCCAAGTTGCGCGGCTATGCCTTCGACCAGAGCAAGATCCGGGCAGCAGGCGGGCCGGCCTGTACTATCCCGGTGACAACGGGCCAGCTCGACTACGAATGGCAACACTTGCTGCAAAAGCTAAGCGTGCGTTCCCCGGCAATGCATGAAAAATGGCATTGCACGCGAACGCCGACGCCCCACCCGCTTTTTCAAGTGCAGGATGGGGACGTCGAACCGTGGGAACGTCGGCAGTTACCAGGCAATTGACTGGTTTACTGATTAACCTGATTTTTCTTTTGCTGTCCCGGCGCATACTGCTTCGCGCTCTTGCCGCTTTGCGTTCCGCTCTTCTTGCGCTGACCTGGAGCATATTCCTTCGCGCTCTTGGACGTGCCGGTCGCCGTTTTCTTTTGCTGCCCTGGCGCGTATTGTTTGGCGCTATTGGATTGCGCGCCGACCTGTCCCGATTTCCCCCCCTGTTTGGCCTGAACGCCAGCCATCGGCAACAACAGCAGCGCGGCACAAAGCGGCACCAGCGCGGACTTGATACGAATTCTCATCATGGTTCTCCTTGTCGGCAAATAGATTGGATTGACGAATATGCTATATGTCGCAGAGTCGCGAAAGAGCATCGTACTGCGGGCAAACCAACCATCCTTGATCAACATCAAGCGAAATTCCGGCATGGACGAAATCCCGTGCGCACTGGCATAACTGCGGGGGTATATGCATGAAAACATGCGCCAGGCCAAGCATTCTGGCGCCCCTCAGACATACTGTACGAAGTATATTCTGGCACTTGAACCGGCGGCAAAAGTTGCCACTGCCACCGAAATTACAGTATCCTCGAACGCATTCTCTTCTTCACTCTTGCGCCATGTCCGAACTGATTCAAGTGCAGCACGATGGCTTCATCACCACCGTCACCCTCAACCGGCACGAACATCTGAATGCGATCACGCTGGCGATGTGGCGGCAACTGACGAATGAAATCGAGGCATTGTCGTTCGATGACACCTTGCGCTGCATCATCATCCGCGGCGCAGGCGAAAAGGCGTTTTCATCCGGCTGCGACATCGCCGAATTTTCGCAACTGCGCGCCAACCGGCAACAGGGGGTCGAATACGGGATTGCGATGCATACCGCGGCTGCCACGCTAGCGGCCTGCCCGGTACCGCTGGTGGCGCAAATTCACGGCATCTGCATCGGCGGCGGGCTGGAAATCGCGTCGCTGTGCGATATCCGCATCTGCGGCGAATCAAGCCGTTTCGGCGCGCCGGTCAAGCACCTCGGTCTGGCCATGGCCTATCCTGAGCTGACATCAATCATCCGCCTGACCGGAGCTGACGTGGCGCTCGAAATCCTGCTTGAAGGCCGCATCTTCGACGCGCAGGAAGCGAAGGAAAAACGGCTGGTGACGCGCATCGTGCCAGATGCGCAGGTCGAAGCCGAAGCATTGCTGGCGGCGAAGCGGATTGCTGATGGCGCACCGCTGGTGGCGCGCTGGCACAAGAAATTCGTGCGCCGGTTGTCCGATCCGGGCGCCATCACGCAGGATGAATATCTGGAGTGCTTCGACTGCTTCGATACCGACGATTACCGCAACGGCTATTCCAGCTTCCTGGCGAAAAAAAAGCCGGCTTTCGCCGGCCGTTGAATCGTCAGCCGCGCTCTTCTGCACCGTGGTCAACCCACGGAAACAGCGCGTCATTGAACCCGAAGCGCATCAAATCGCGCATCCGCATCGGATACAGGATGCCGCCCAGATGGTCGCATTCATGCTGCACCACGCGCGCGTGAAAACCATCCACTTCGCGCGAAATTTTCTGGCCGAACTGGTCAAATGCTTCGTAGCGCAGCCTGGCCCAGCGCGGCACCATGCCGCGCATCCCCGGCACGGACAGGCAGCCTTCCCAGGCTTCCTCGACTTCGTCGCCGATTGGCGTTATCAGCGGATTGATCAGCACCGTTTCCGGTATCGCCTCTGCCTCCGGATAACGCCCATTCTGGTTAAAGCCAATAATCACCAGTTGCTGGTTGATGCCGATTTGCGGCGCAGCCAGACCGGCGCCATCGGCCGCCGCCATCGTTTCGAACATGTCGGCAATCAGTTCGTGCAATTCCGGCGTGTCGAATTTGCGCACGGGCTCTGCCCTGCGCAATAAGCGCAGATCGCCCATCTTCAGTATTGGTCGAATGCTCATATCTCAGTTGCTGGAAGTAATTTCATCAAGGTATTCGGAAAGTTCCTGGCCAACATCCGGATGTTTCAACCCCAGCGCAATGCTGGCTTTCAGGTAACCGATCTTCGAACCGCAATCATACCTTCTTCCGGCATAACGGTATGCCATCACAGGTTCGGCCGCCAGCAAGGCTGAAATACCGTCAGTCAACTGAATCTCGCCGCCTGCGCCTTTGCCCAGCCCTTCCAGATGCGCAAATATGCTGCTGTTGAGCACATAACGCCCGACCACTGCCAGATTGGAGGGCGCATGCTCGGGAGCCGGTTTTTCAATGATCTGGGTAATCCGTTCAAGCTTGGGCTTGTATGGATCAACGCTGACGATACCGTACTTGCTGGTGCTCGCGTGCGGCACGTTCTTCACCGCAACCATGCTTGTACCCTCGCGATCGTATATTCCCACCATCTGCGCCAGCACATTCGGCGTGCCCGGCTTCGGGTCCATCAAATCGTCGGCAAGTACGACCGCGAACGGTTCATCGCCAATGACCGGCTTGGCGCACAACACCGCATGTCCCAGTCCGAGCGGCGATGGCTGACGGATATAAACGCAGGATATGTGTTTGGGCAGGATGTTTTGCACCTGTTCGAGCAAATCGATTTTGCCCGCGGCTGCCAGTTCCGTTTCCAGTTCGTAGGCCTTGTCGAAATGATCTTCGATCGCGCGCTTGTTGCGGCCGGTGATGAAAATCATTTCGGTGATGCCCGCCTCGATCGCTTCCTCCACCGCGTATTGCACCAGCGGCTTGTCCACCACGGTCAGCATTTCCTTCGGCTGCGCCTTGGAGGCTGGGAGAAAACGGGTTCCTAGGCCCGCCACGGGGAAGACTGCTTTGGTTACTTTCTTCATTATGATTGTTTCAAAAGTTCCAGAAATGCTGCTTCATCCAGTATGGTAATGCCTAGCGCCTGCGCCTTGGCAAGTTTGCTGCCGGCTTCATGGCCGGAAACAACAAAATGCGTTTTTTTCGACACGGAACCGGCCACCTTTCCGCCTGCCGTTTCAATCATTTCGGTTGCATGCTCGCGCGTCAGCGTTGGCAGCGCGCCGGTCAGCACGAAAGTCTTTCCCTGCAGCGGCTGCGGACTGGCAAAAACCGGTTCACCTTCGGCCCAGACTATCCCAGCCGAGCGCAATTGTTCAATCATCGACAGGCTCAACGGATCGGACAAATATTGCCGAATTGACTGCGCGACAACCGGCCCGACATCGGGTACCGTCTGCAACTCTTCAACCGTCGCTTTCGTCAGAGCCTCCAGGCGGCCGAAGTGGCTGGCAAGCGTTTTTGCGGTCGATTCGCCTACGTGACGGATGCCGAGCGAGTACAGAAAGCGCGCCAGTGTGGTCGATTTCGATTGCTCCAGCGCATTCAGCACGTTTTGCGCCGATTTATCCGCCATACGGTCCAGCCCGGCCAGCGCCGGCAATTCCAGCCGATACAGGTCGGCCGCGGTAGCGACCAGGTTTTTGTCCACCAGCTGTTCAATCAACTGATCGCCCAGGCCTTCGATGTCCATCGCCTTGCGCGATGCGAAATGCTGCAAACCAGCCTTGCGCTGCGCCGCGCAGCGAACCCAGCCGCCTGAACAGCGCGCTATCGCTTCATCCTCGGGTTTGACTATAGGTGAGCCGCAAACCGGACAAACGCTCGGCATCGAAAATTCGCGCGCATCCTGCGGCCGCATTTCCGGCACATGTGCCACCACTTCGGGAATCACATCACCCGCACGGCGCACGATTACGGTATCACCGATGCGGATATCCTTGCGCCGGATTTCATCTTCGTTGTGCAGCGTTGCATTGGTTACCGTGACGCCGCCGACGAACACGGGCGCCAACCGTGCAACCGGCGTAATCGCGCCTGTGCGTCCGACCTGCACCTCGATATCCTGCACCACCGTCAGCGCCTCCTGCGCCGGGAACTTGTGCGCGATCGCAAAACGCGGCGCGCGCGTGACGAAACCAAGCGCCTGCTGCTGCGCCAGGCTGTTGACCTTGTAAACCACGCCATCGATATCGTAAGGCAGACGGTCGCGCTTGGCGCCAATCTGACGGAAGAATTCCAGCAATCCTTCAGCGCCGGGAACCACTGCCCGTTCGCTGCATACCGGAATCCCAAGGCTAGCGAACCAGTCGAGCATGCCGGCATGGGTTTGCGGCGTGTCCACCCCTTCGAGCGCGCCGATACCATAGGCAAAAAAGCGCAGTGGCCGCTGCGCGGTGATGCGCGGATCAAGCTGCCTCAGGCTGCCGGCGGCGGCATTGCGCGGATTCGCGAATTCCTTTTGCCCCGCCTCGCGCTGACGCGCATTCATCCGATCAAAATCAGCCCGGAACATCAGCACTTCGCCGCGCACTTCCAGCACTTTCGGCGGATGGGCCGTGCTCAGGCGCAACGGAATCGCGCGCACGGTGCGGATATTGGCGGTCACATCCTCGCCGGTTTCACCATCACCGCGCGTCGCAGCTTGCATCAGGATGCCGTCTTCATAACGCAGGTTGATCGCCAGCCCGTCGAACTTGAGTTCCGCATTGTATTCGACCAGTTCAAGCTGCAGCCCTTCGCCGGCGCGGCGATCGAACGCAATCACGTCGTCGTCGCCGAAAGCATTGGCCAGCGACAGCATCGGCACCGAATGGGTGATTTGCGCGAACTCGGCCAACGGCGCCGCGCCAACCCGTTGCGTCGGCGATGCCGGCGTCACCAGTTCGGAATGTGCCGCTTCGAGCGCCAGCAGTTCGCCAAACAGCCGATCATATTCGGCATCGGGAATGGTCGGCGCATCGAGAACGTAATAGGCGTGGTTGTGACGGTTGATTTCGGTCGCCAGCCAGGCGGCACGCTCGCGCCAGTCAGTATGGTCAGCCTGCTCGCGTGTATTTGCGGCAAACAAATCCTGCTGCATCGTCAGCGATGTCAGATGAACAGGCGGCGCGCGCGAACAGAACCGGCAGCAATGCCTGCCAGCTCCATGTCGTCATAAAACGCATTTACCTGGCTTGCTATGTCTTGCAGCACTTCGTCGGTAAGCCGCTGGTCGCTGTCATCGACGATGGTGCCGTCAAGCCGCTTCACCAGCGTGCGGGCACAATCGATCATGGCATCGAAACCATTCTGGCCTGGCGCCACACGAGGAACATCAAGCAGCAATGTCAGCCGCGGCGTATGTTCCGCCGCCACGGTTTCATTCGTGGTCAGTGTGAACAGTGGCGTGCCTTCCGCATCGAGCATCGCAAAACGGCCATCCGGACGCACGTCAAAACCTTGCCGTTCCAGTGCCGTCAAAAGCGTACCAATCGCCCATGGCGCGCCATTCGAACGGACATTGATGCCAAGCTTGACATCATGGTCAATCACGAACTGGCGAAGCGTCTTCGCGTCCACCATGACTCTGGGCATGTCGGGTATCCCCGGCTCAGCCCCAATTTCATCGGCAATATGGCGCAGCCGCATCACCATTTCCGAATATTCCAGTTCGTTCAGCGCACCACTGCGGTTGGCCAGTTGCACGCCGGCCTGCAATTCGCGGTAAGTTCCTGCAGGCGATATCGGCTGCCAGCCTTCCGCTTCCACATATCCCATGAAATGCACCGGCTTGTTGCCGACATGATTCAATGCCTGAATCAGCGGTAGCAGTTTTTCTCCCTTGACGACACCCTCGAACGACAGCGGTATCACGCAATCGATCTTGGCATCAACCGGCAACGATGCGCTGGTGGCAGCAGCTTCGCTGGCCGTTGCAGCCTCGGCCACTGGCAGATCCGGCGACTCTTCCGGCAGCACAAATTCCTGCTCTGAGAAAACGGGTTCATGGCGTTCATCGCTGGCCACCTGCGCCGGAACCGCCGTTACCTCCGGTTCGACCGATGTTGCTGACGGTTGATATGCCGTTGGCGTCATCAGCACATCGTCCGGCTCGCTGGAGAAAGCGCGTTCGACATTCTTTTTGGCGCGATGTTCATGCCATTTGTTATATCCGATGACGCCGGCCACAATCACGCCGCCGATAACGATTAAGCTGGTCTGTAGGTCTGTCATGCTGCTTGCACCTCTGAAGCAAATTCTGCGGCGGATTCCAGATCCACCACGACAATACGCGACACCCCTTGTTCCTGCATGGTTACACCTATCAATTGCTGTGCCATTTCCATTGCTATCTTGTTGTGCGAAATGAACAGAAACTGCGTGTTGGCCGACATTCTCTTGACCATCTTGCAGAATCGTTCCGTGTTCGCATCGTCCAGTGGCGCATCCACCTCGTCCAGCAGACAAAACGGCGCCGGATTGAGCTGAAACATTGCAAATACCAGCGCAATCGCCGTCAGCGCCTTCTCACCGCCCGACAGCAGATGAATGGTTGCATTCTTCTTGCCCGGCGGTTGCGCCATTACCTGCACGCCCGCATCGAGAATTTCATCGCCAGTCATCGTCAGCTTCGCCTGGCCGCCGCCGAACAGTACCGGGAACAACTCTGCAAAATGCCGGTCTACCTTGTCGAAGGTATCTTGCAGCAGTTCGCGCGTTTCCCGATCTATCCTGCGAATTGCGTCCTCCAGCGTGCCGATGGCTTCCGACAAGTCCGCGTGCTGCGCATCCAGAAAACGTTTGCGCTCCGATGCTAGCACCAATTCGTCCAGTGCGGCCAGATTGACAGCGCCCAAAGCAGCAATCGCGTTGGAAAGACGCGTCACTTCACCCTGCAGCGATGGCGCTTTCATCTCAGCCGACAATTTTTGCGCCAGCGCCGATTCATCCGCCTGTGCTTCAGCCAGCTGCTGCGTGTACTGCTCCTGATTCAGGCGCGCCGCCTGTTCCTTGAGCTGCAACTCGACAATCCGGTCACGCTGCGGTTGCAGTCCACGCTCGGCAGCCAGGCGCGCCTCTTCCGCCGTTCGCAGCTGCTTTGAAAGCTGTTCCAGTTCATTGCGCGCATCCGCCAGCACGCGTTCCTGATCGATGCGCGTATTCAGCAGTGTCTGCAATCCGGCCTGCGCGGCCTGGTCATCGAGCGTTTCCAGTTCCAGCTGTCCCTGCTGCATGTCGGCCAGCAGCTTTTCCGCCTGCTGTTGTGCCGTGGTGATGCTGCGCTGGAGTTCTTCTATCCGGTTGTGCTGCGATTTGGTGGCGAATTCCGCTTCCTGCGCCGCACGCTCGCAGTCGCGCAGTTTCTGCCGCGCTTCATTCAGCGTTTGTTCCTTCAGCAGAAAATCCGTCTGGCATTGTTCGTACCGTTCCTGTGCTTCAGCCAGCGCAACGTCCAGCTGTTCGAGCCGCAGTTCGGCTTCGGACATGTCCTGCTGTTGCGCCGCTTCCTGTTCACGTATTTCCGTCAGATCCGCCTGAATCTGCGTGCTGCGCTGCTCGAAACGCTGCCGCATTTCGGACAGTTTGACCACGGCAATCTGCGTTTCGTGCGCGACTTTGGTCAAGGTATCGGCATTCTGGTGCGCATCCTTCAGCTGACGTCCGCATTGCGCCAGCGCCACATCTTCCTGAGCCAGACGCGCCCGCGCTTCTTCGGCCTGCCGTCTTTGCACATGCTGCTGACGATCGAGATGTTCAATTTCCTGCCGGCGCGCCATCATGCCGTCCTGCTCCGAATCCGGGGCATAAAACTGCATGCTGTGCTTGCCGACAAGATGCCCCTCCCGGGTGACCAGGCAACCACCCGCAGGCAACTTTTCGCGCAGGGAAAAGGCGGTGGCCGTATCGACCACAATGAACACGCACTGCAACCAGTCGTGCAACAGTGCGTCAAGACCAGCGTCGTTTAACCTGAGCAAACTCAGCAAAGGCGTCAACTCCGTCATGGGTGCCGCCATGGTTGCATCCGTACCCGCAAGATCCCTGCTCGCCGACGTATAAAACGCAAGCTTGGCCGGCGGCGCATCATTCAGAAATGCCTTGGCCCAATCAAGGTTTGAAACCTGCAAGGCCGAAATGCGCTCGCGCAAAACGGCTTCCAGCGCCGTTTCCCAGCCCGGTTCGATCTCCAGTTTTTGCCACAGACGAGGCAAGGCGCCCAGTTCGTGCCGGTCCAGCCACGGCTGCACCTTACCCTGGGATTGCACGTTTTGCTGCAACTGTTTGAGCGCCGCCAGACGCGCTTCCAGTTTCGCCAGACCGGCGTTTTCCGCATCGAGTGCGTCTTGTGCGGCGCGGCGGCTGATTTCAAGTGCAGCGCGCTGTTCGCGCAACGTTTCAATCCGGAGCTGCTCTTCCTGCAGCATCATCCGCGTTTCTTCCTGCTGCGCCGACAATTCCGCCAGCTGGTACGCATCCGGCGCCTGCAATTCGCTGCTTTCCCGGCCCAGACGCTCGCGCCGCGTTACCAGTGACGCCAGCATGCCGGAAGCATTGCGATGATGGGTCGAGGCCAATTCGATCTGCTGCTGAACCTGCATGATGCCCGTACGCAAACCACCCGTTTTTTCCTGTGCTTCGCGCCAAGCCTGCTCGTGCGTTGGCAGGGTTTCGCTTTGTTGTTGCAACAATTCCTGCGCCTGCTGCGCGCGCTCGCCAAGCTCATCCAGTCGCTGGCCAGCCTCAGCCAGTTCTTCCTGCTGGCGTACGCCCTGCTGCCGCCACTGATCCTGCTGCTTGGCCAATGCATTGATCTGGGCCTGCATCCGGCTGCGCGACTCAAGCACAAAACGGATCTGCGCTTCCAGACTGCCGATTTCCGAATTGGTCTGGTACAGATGCCCCTGCGCCTGATGCATCCGATCGCCGGCGGCGAAATGCGCTTGCCGCAACTGTTCCAGCGCAGCCTCCAGCCGGCGCAGTTCCGCTGTTTGCGCTTCCAGTCCGTTTTGCGCCTGTTCGACTTCCCGAAAAACTCTTTCCCGCTCCGCTTCCGCTTCATTTCTGCGGATCAGCCACAGCAGTTTCTGTTTTTCATCCTGTTCTGTCTGAAGAGCATGGTATTTGCGCGCGACTTCGGCCTGACCTTCGAGCTTCTCCAGATTGGTTTCCAGTTCCCGTCGGATATCCTCGACCCGCTGCAGGTTTTCCCGCGTGTCGTGCAGACGGTTTTCCGTTTCCCGGCGGCGCTCCTTGTAACGCGAAACACCGGCCGCCTCTTCGAGAAATATCCGCAATTCATCCGGCCGCGCCTCGATGATGCGCGAAATCATGCCCTGGCCGATGATGGCGTAGGCACGCGGCCCTAGGCCGGTGCCCATGAAAATATCCTGGATATCGCGCCGTCGAACCGCCTGATTGTTGATGAAATAACTGGAAGTGCCATCGCGCGCCAGCACACGCCGGACCGCGATCTCGGCATACTGCCCCCACTGACCGGACACCTTGCCGAGCGAATTGTCGAACACCAGTTCGACCGACGCCCGACCTGCCGGCTTGCGCCCGGTCGAGCCGTTGAAAATCACATCTTGCATCGACTCGCCACGCAACTCCGATGCGCGCGATTCACCCAGCACCCAGCGTACGGCATCGATGATGTTCGACTTGCCGCAACCATTCGGGCCGACAACGCCAACCAGTTGTCCCTTCACCTGGAAATTGGTGAGATCGACAAAAGATTTGAATCCGGTTAATTTGATTGAGGTTAGTAGCACGTTACCGACGGTTATCAGCTTTTATCCGTTAAAGAATAACCAACATATTCTTTCGGTGGCATGAACAGGCTGCCATCATATCATCGGCATCGTTACAATCCATCGTAACCGGACAATTTTCCGGCAAACAAAATTCATGAATCCTTTTTCTGGGCAAGAAACAGGCCTAGTTTCAGGTCTTCGGCCATCACGTGGCCGATCTGCCAGGACTTCAGAAAGGCAAGCGCCGTACGTCCAGCGGAGCAGGATCGGTTATTCGGCGCTCATTCAATGCAGAATTTGTCGCTCCAGCGCACCAATGGCATTGAGGTCACCTCCAAATCGTTCTGCCTCGCACCACACACAGCCTTGTCCTGCTAATATGGCACGACCGTCGGTGTATATCGCGATGAGGTTTTGATATGGTATTGCGTCAACGACACTCTGGCATTGATTTTTCTGGAAATTCTGTACTGTGAACCCACTTCTCGACAAACTTCAACCTTACCCATTCGAAAAGCTGCGCCGGCTGTTTTCCGATGTCCAGCCCAACCCTGCCTACCGGCATGTCAGCCTGGGCCTGGGCGAACCACGCCACCCAACCCCGGAATTCATCAAGCAGACGCTGACAGACAGCCTGAATGGGCTGTCCAATTACCCTGCCACCCTCGGCACCGAGGCACTGCGCGTCGCCATCGCCGGCTGGCTCGAGCGCCGTTATCATTTGCCATTGGTCGAGCCGGTCAGCCAGATTCTGCCAACGCTCGGCTCGCGCGAAGCGCTGTTCTCGCTGGCGCAGGCGGTCATCGATCCGAAACCCGGCGCGCTGGTGTTGTGCCCGAACCCGTTTTACCAGATCTATGAAGGCGCGGCGCTGCTGGCTGGCGCGGAACCGTATTTTGCCAACGCCGATCCGGCGCGCAACTTCGCGCCTGACTATCGCAGCATTCCAGCCGACGTCTGGTCGCGGGTGCAACTGCTGTACCTGTGCTCGCCAGGCAACCCCACTGGGGCCGTGCTAACGCTGGACGACTGGAAAGAGTTGTTCGCGCTGTCCGACAGATATGGTTTCATCATTGCATCCGACGAATGCTATTCCGAAATCTATTTCGGCGATCAGCCGCCGCTCGGCGGACTGGCAGCGGCGCACAAGCTCGGACGCGACGGTTTCCCGCGCCTGATCATGCTGTCCAGCCTGTCGAAACGATCGAACGTACCCGGCATGCGCTCCGGCTTTGTTGCCGGGGATGCTGAAATCATCAAGAAATTCCTGCTGTACCGCACCTATCACGGCAGCGCGATGAGCAATCCGGTGCAGGCGGCGTCGGTTGCTGCTTGGAACGACGAAGCGCATGTGATTGATAACCGCGAACAATATGCGACTAAGTTCCGGCAGGTAACGCCGCTGCTGCAACAGGCGCTCGACGTGCAATGGCCTGACGCGAGCTTTTATCTGTGGGCTAACGTTCACTCGCGCACGGGCCTGTCAGATGTCGAATTCGCCCGGCGATTGTATGCCGAATATAATGTGACCGTATTGCCGGGCAGCTATCTGGCGCGTGAAGCGCACGGCATCAATCCTGGCGCCAACCGCATCCGGATTGCGCTGGTGGCGGAGGTCGAGGAATGCATGGAAGCGGCACGGCGCATCGTCGAGTTTGCACAGCGATTCACACAGCCATGATGAGCAAGTGCGGCAAGATCGCTTTCCTGCCGCACTATTTTCAATCCGCTAAATTCAGCGAATCAGAGCAATTCCTTACGCAATTCGGCTGCACCCTTTGGCGACAGTAAGCCTGGTGCGACGTCAAAGGCGGTTTTTGCTCCCGTATCGCCCTTGCGATTCATGCGAATCGCCGCCCGTGCATAGGCGACGAGTGTGCTTGCGGTGAACTCCGGATTGCTACCCAGCGCAAGGCGAAATTCCAATGTCTGTGCCGTACCCTGACCTGTTACACCGCTACGGATCACGAAACCTCCGTGGGGCATTGCTGAATGTTTGCTCTTCAGCTCATCCTCACTGATGAAAGTAACCTTGGTATCATAATCGACGAAGTAGTCAGGCATCGTGACGATGGCTTGTGTGACAGCCGCCGCATCAGCACCTTCGGCAAGCACCACATAGCAATCACGCAGATGCTTTTCGCGGGTTGTCAGTTTGGGGCGAGAGCCGCTTCGCGCAAGTTCCATCGCCTTCTCCAATGGTACCGTGTACTGAACCGCGTTCTTCACGCCCGGAACACGCCGAATGGCGTCGGAATGTCCTTGGCTCACGCCATATCCCCAAAAAGAATACGTATCACCCTTGGGCAGGACAGCTTCTCCATAGAGGCGGTTGATCGAAAACAGGCCAGGATCCCATCCCATGGCGATCATGGCGGTATAACCGCCGGATCGTGCTGCTTTGTCCACTGCATCGAAATATTCTGGAATCTTCGCATGGGTGTCAAAGCTATCGACCGTATTGAAAAGTGCGGCGAGCGCAGGGCCCTGCTCGGGTAAATCACTCTTCGATCCGCCGCACAGGATCATAACGTCAATATCCTTCCGGAAATTGGCGACATCTGCGAGAGCATGCACAGATACTCCAGCAGTTAAAGGTTTGATGTCGACAGGATTGCGACGAGTAAAAATGCCGACCAGTTTCATGTCCGGGTTTTGCGTGATAGAAGCTTCTACGCCACGTCCCAGATTGCCATGACCAACGATGCCGATTCTGATTTTGTCGTTCATGCAAAGCAACTTTCTATGTTTAAATGGTTTAGAGAAATCGAATAGCAACTGCAAGAAGACAGTCGCCCCGGTCGCTTCCTCATCGGCGGCACGACTGTCCAAAAGTAGATAATTATAATTAGGGAATAGTAGAAAATTAGAATTCTAGCAGGCTATTCTGTTCTGCTATATGCTGTCAGACCAGCCATTTTCTGCGCTTTTAAAAGCGCAGCCTCTGCAATAAATATATAATTCTTCCTGAAACCAGCGTAAAAACAAGGGTTTCAGGGCATTCTCAACCCTGAAATGACTTTTGCACCATGACTCAACAGCTCCAAAAATACATCGATCAGGCATGGGAAGATCGTGCCAGCATTACACCCTCAAGCGCACCGAAGGAATTGTGCAATGCCGTGTTGCTCGTCATTGACATGCTAGATCGCGGCGCGTTGCGTGTCGCAGAGAAAATCGAGGGTGAATGGATCGTCAACCAGTGGGTGAAAAAAGCGGTTTTGCTGTCGTTCCGGCTGGAAGACAATGTTTCGATGCCGGTTGGCGCCAGCGGCATGAACTCGATGCAATTTTACGACAAAGTGCCGAGCAAATTCGCGCAATACACCGCGGATGACTTTGCCAAGGGCGGCTTCCGTGTGGTGCCGCCAGCGACCGTACGCCGCGGCAGTTTCATCGGCAGGAATGTGGTGCTGATGCCGTCGTTCGTGAACATCGGCGCCTATGTCGGCGAAGGTTCGATGGTTGATACTTGGGCCACGGTCGGCTCATGTGCACAGATTGGCAAGAACGTGCATCTGTCCGGTGGCGTCGGCATCGGCGGCGTGCTGGAACCGATGCAGGCAAACCCGACCATCATCGAGGACAACTGCTTCATCGGCGCCCGCTCCGAAGTGGTCGAAGGCGTGATCGTCGAAGAAAACAGCGTGCTGGCAATGGGTACCTTCATCAGCCAGTCGACCCGCATCTACAATCGCATGACCGGCGAAGTCAGCTATGGCCGCGTGCCAGCCGGTTCGGTCGTGGTGCCGGGCAGCCTGCCGTCCGAAGACGGCAAGTACAACCTGAACTGCGCAGTGATCGTCAAGCAGGTGGATGCGAGCACGCGCGCGAAAACCAGCATCAACGACCTGCTGCGCGGCGATTGATGCAACACATGCTGGCAATTTGACCGTATCACTTCCCGCCGGAGGAACCCATGCCGATGCAGCGATTGTTCAAACTGATGCAGGAACAACGTGCATCGGACATGTTTTTTGCCGTTAATTCGCCGATTCACCTGAAGATCAACGGTGAACTGGTACCCATCAACGATCAGAAACTGGAATGGACCGGCATCCGTGCGTTGCTGTCTGAGGTGGTAACGCCGGCAGACATGCAAAAACTTGCGACCGAAAACGAGCTGAATATCGGCATTCCGGCCGCCGGGGTTGGTCGTTTCAGGTTATCCGCGTTCTGCCAGCGCGGCAGCATTTCCGCCGTATTTCGCTACATTCCGAGCGACATTCCCGACCTGAATGTCCTCAATCTGCCCACCACGCTGACCGAACTGGTCACGCTCAAGCATGGCTTGATTCTGGTTGCGGGCGCCACTGGTTCGGGCAAATCGACCACAATCGCCGCCATGCTGGATCGGCGCAATGCGAGCCAGACCGGCCACATCCTGACACTGGAAGATCCGATCGAATACCTGTTCCGCAGCAAGAAATCGATTGTCAACCAGCGCGAAATCGGCGCTGACACAGCCTCGCTGAACCTGGCACTGAAAAATGCGCTGCGCCAGGCGCCAGACTGCATCCTGATCGGCGAAATCCGCGACAAGGAAACGATGTCGGCAGCCATTGCCTATGCGCAATCGGGCCATCTGGTGCTGGCAACGCTGCATGCAAACAACAGCTACAACGCATTGAACCGCATCATCAGCTTTTATCCGATCGAAACCCGTCAATCGCTGCTGCAGGACCTGTCGTCCACCATCCGCGCCATCATCTGCCAGCGCCTGATTCGCTGCACCACCGGCGGCCGCGTTCCCGCGGTCGAAGTGATGCGCAACACGCAATATGTGGCGGAGCTGATCGAAAAGGGTGAAATCGACGCCATTCGCGATGCGATTGAAAAGAGTCTGTCACCCGGCTCGCAAACTTTCGAACTGGCGCTGATCAAGCTGATCCGAGAAGGTATGATTACGCGAGAAGACGCGTTACTGTACGCCGATTCAGCCACCAATCTGATGTGGCATCTGAATAACGGTCAACAGGAATCCGGCAAACTGTTCCAGAAGCAGGACAACGAAGTTAAACCAAAAATTGACAATTCGGCCGATTTTGCCGAATTCACGATGAAGATATAACACCCCATGTTCTGGGTGTGATGTTTTCATCTCATTTCCAGCTTTTTTCGCAACAAAATTTTACCAAATGCGAAATTGCGAACGTGGCAAGGTAAGATACGCATGACGGATGCTGTATCAATCAGTCATGCTGGCATGGGTCACATTGTGCGTATCTGCACAATGCGTGCTTGTTCCTGAAACTGTCAGCGAGTTCCCCAAACAACCCCAACCTTTTGAGTTTCGACATGAAAAAACTGACTAAACTGCTGCTCGGCCTGCTGTGCGCCATTCCGCTGGTTGCATCCGCGGTTAACCACTATACGGTTGCTCACACTCGCATTCAAGGCCAGGACGTGATCATTTTCCCGGTTTCCGGAAAAATGCGAACTGTGCCCAACTCCGACAAGGAAGCACTCGTCAGGGGATTGACTCGATGCGCCAACAGCGCCGGACTCTCTGGTCGCGCGGTCATTGCCTGGCCAAATCATAATGGCACGGTCGGCGCTTACGGCCCTAAAAAAATCATTTCGCATTTTGATACCATCAACATGAACTGGATCAATCAGCGCGTCAACAAGAAGCTGGCTTGCTGATGCCCGTCCAGGCCGGGATTCGATGACGATAGCCATTGACTGACATGAAAGCACTCCAGCTGCTCTTATCGTTGTTGCTCGCGCTGTTCGCCGCGGTTCCCGGCACTGCCCTTCCGCAGCCATCAGGGAAAATGCTCCATGCTAGCCCTGAAGAAATCAAAAAACTGAACATCTTCCTGAGCAATTTCTCGGAAGTGTTCATGCAACCGTTCACCAGCAGCAACCTGAACAACAGCGAAATGATCCGCTTTTCGGTTGCGCACAATTACCAAAACCGCGAAAGGCTGTTCGAAAAACTTCCTGACGACGCGAAAGTACGGATCAAGGCCAGCCATGTCGCCGAATCGGCGCAAAAGTATTTTGGTCGCAAGATCGCGCAGCACCAGTCGGCGGGAGAATACGAGTACCGGAACGGCTACTACTATCTGATGCCTGCTTCCGGTGAAATGCAGCAATTCTCGCAAGCGACGCAAATACGCCATCTCGGCGGCAACCGCTATGCAGTTGACGTGAACGTCTATGCGGCCAGCTCCGGCTGGGTCGGCAGCATCACTGGTACGCCCGAATCATGGCAACGGGAAAGTGGCGAAGTACCGGAACTTTCGTACAAGATGAAAGCCATCGTGGCCAAGAATACTGGGGGCGATGGAAAAGCGCCGTACATCTTGCTTGAATACATTAAAAATCAATAACCTGCATAGGATTTCAAATGAAAAATATCAAGTTTTCCTTCATGTTTGCACTGGCGTTTCTGGTAGCAGGCAGCAGCTTTGCGCGCGACAACCAGAAGGAACTGCGCTTTGCACCGGGCACCAGCTCGGCCACGGTAAGCAACAGCGTCATTCGCGGCGACCGCGACATTTACTCGGTCACCGCCAAGGCGGGCCAGACGATGACCGTTGCCGTCAGCGCGAAGGAAGACAATGCCGCATTCCAGATTTACGAACCGGGCGCGAAATTCGTCAAGGAAGACGGCATGACCGACATCAAGGGCGCGACGCTGCCCAAAGCGGGCGAGGAAGACGATGCCAAATCATTTAGCGGCCCGCTGCCGAAATCCGGCAAATACCTGATCGTCGTCGGCGGCACACGCGGCAACGCCAGCTATAAACTGAAGGTCGCGATCAAGTAAAATAGCTGTTGTTGATTTGACGCCCATGAAGCGCGGTACTGGCGTTTCATGGGCGTAACTATTTCTGCTGACCCTGCTGACCATGAACAACACCTTTGAACTTGCTTCCGCCCTGATTGCCCGCCCCTCCGTTACGCCGGACGATTCCGGCTGCCAGCAACTGCTGAACGAACGGCTGGCGCCGCTGGGCTTTGCCTGTGAAATCATCGAATCCAACGGTGTCACCAACCTGTGGGCGCGCCATGGCACTACGCAACCGGTAATCGTGTTTGCCGGCCACACCGATGTGGTACCTACCGGCCCCGAAGCGCAGTGGCAATCGCCGCCGTTTGTGCCGACCGTGCGCGACGGCAAGCTGTATGGCCGCGGCGCGGCCGACATGAAAACCTCTGTCGCCGCGATGGTGGTAGCGGCGGAAGAGTTCGTCACCGCGCATCCGGATCACAAGGGCTCAATCGCTTTCCTGATAACCAGCGACGAAGAAGGCGTGGCCACCGATGGCACCGTCATCGTCTGCGACCGGCTCAAGGCGCGCAATGAAAAGCTCGATTACTGCATCGTCGGCGAACCCAGCTCACTCGAAAAACTGGGCGACATGGTGAAAAACGGTCGCCGAGGCTCGATGTCTGGACGGCTGGTGGTGAAAGGCATTCAGGGGCATATTGCCTATCCGCATCTGGCACGCAACCCGGTGCATCAGGTGGCGCCGGCGCTGGTCGAACTGGCGGCTGAAGTGTGGGATCAGGGCAATGAATACTACGATCCGACCTCATGGCAGGTGTCGAACATCCATGCCGGCACCGGCGCCTCGAACGTGATTCCGGGCGAAGCGGTGATCGATTTCAATTTCCGCTTTTCCACCGTGCATACGGTCGAGGCGCTGCAAAACCGCGTGCGCGCGATGCTGGACCGGCACGGACTGGAATACACGCTCGACTGGAGCGTCAGCGGCCTGCCGTTCCTGACCCCGAAGGGCAACCTGTGTTCCGCGCTGGCCGATGCCATCAAGGCTGAAACCGGGGTGGAAACCGAGCTTTCCACCTCCGGCGGCACGTCCGATGGCCGTTTCATCGCGCAAATCTGCCCGCAGGTGGTCGAATTCGGCCCGCTGGCTGGCAGCATCCACAAGATCGACGAACACGTCGACGTGGCGCACATCGAACCACTGAAAAACATTTACCGCCGCACGCTTGAAAACCTGTTGCTCTAAGGAGAACCTGACATGACGACCCCCGCCGCCACTTTCACCACCGTGCGCGACCTCGTGCGCTACGCGGTCACGCGCTTCACCGGCGCCAACCTCTCCTTCGGCCACGGCAATGCCAATGCCTACGACGAAGCGGCCTACCTGGTGCTGCATACGCTGTCGCTACCGCTCGATACGCTCGAGCCGTTCTTCGATGCGCGCCTGCTGCCGGAGGAAATCGGAAACGTGCTGGGCATCATCGCCAAGCGCGCCGATGAGCGCATCCCGGCCGCTTACCTGACCAACGAAGCCTGGCTGGGCGAATACCGTTTTTATGTGGATGAGCGCGTGATCGTGCCGCGCTCGTTCATCCATGAACTGATCCCCGAACACTTCGCGCCGTGGGTCAAGGACCCGGATGCTGTTGAAGAAGTGCTGGAACTGTGCACCGGTTCCGGTTGCCTGGCGATCATGCTGGCCGACGCCTTCCCGAACGCGCATGTCGATGCGGTCGACATTTCGGGCGACGCGCTCGACGTGGCCGAACAGAACATCGTCGATTATGGCCTGCAGAATCAGATCGCGCTGGTCGAATCCGACCTGTACACCCAGTTGCTGCCAAAGAAATACGACCTGATCGTCACCAACCCGCCGTATGTGAATGCCGAATCGATGGCCAGCCTGCCGGACGAATACCTGAAAGAGCCGCAAAATGCGCTCGCTGGCGGTGCCGACGGCATGGATCTGGTACGCAAGATCGTTGCGCAGGCGACGCACTGGCTCAAGCCGGACGGCGTGCTGGTGGTCGAAATCGGCAACGAATACGAGCACGCGATGGCGGCGTTCCAGCATCTGGAACCGACCTGGCTTTCCACTTCCGGCGGCGACGACCGGGTATTCCTGCTGACCGCGCAGCAATTGCAAAACAACAAAGGGCGCAGCGACGACAAGTTCGGCGCATAAAAGCCACAGTGGCCGCACGACAGCCGGCACATGCCCGGCTGTCGTGCACTCTGTGTGTACCCGCTTTTGTACCCAATTGCCACTCAAGAATACTCCTCGGTGTATTTATAAACTGCCGCAAACTATCTGGCGCAAGCCATCATTTTTGAAACATACCCCCGTTAATTTGTAATGATCCGCCTTTCGCAAGTCAACCTGATGCGCGGCGTCAAACCGCTGTTCGAAGACGCCACCGTCACCCTCAATCCGGGCGAAAAAATCGGCCTGATCGGTGCCAACGGCGCCGGCAAGTCCAGCCTGTTCGCGATGCTGCGCGGCGAACTGTACGCCGATCAGGGCGACGTCGACTTCCCGGCGCAGTGGCGCGTGGCGCATGTGGCGCAGGAAACGCCGGCGCTGGAACGGGCCGCGCTCGACTATGCGATCGACGGCGACAGCACATTGCGCACGCTCGAAACCGAACTGGCGGCGTTGGAAGCGCTGCCGGACAGCGCGAAAAACGGCTTGCGCATCGCCGAACTGCACACCGCGCTGGCGGATGCCGATGCCTATACCGCCAAATCGCGCGCCGAACAACTGCTGCTGGGGCTGGGCTTCACTGAGGCGCAGATGATGCAGCCCGTATCGCAATTCTCCGGCGGCTGGCGCATGCGGCTGAACCTGGCGCAGGCGCTGATGTGCCCGTCCGACTTGCTGCTGCTGGACGAACCGACTAACCACCTCGATCTGGATGCGATCATCTGGCTTGAAGACTGGCTCAAGCGCTACCCCGGCACGCTGCTGGTGATTTCACACGACCGCGATTTCCTCGACGGCGTGGTGAACGTGATCGTCCACATTGACGACAAGAAACTGAAGCGTTACAGCGGCAACTATTCGGCCTTCGAACGCCAGCGGGCCGAGCAACTGGTGCTGGCGCAGGCGGCGATCGAAAAGCAGACCCGCCAGCGCGCGCATCTGGAATCGTTCATCAACCGCTTCAAAGCCAAGGCAACCAAAGCGCGGCAGGCGCAAAGCCGGATGAAAATGCTGGAAAAGATGGAAGCGCTGGCGCCTTTGCGCGCGGCGGCCGAATTCTCGTTCGAATTCCGTGAGCCGGAAAATGCGCCCAACCCGCTGTTGCTGATGGATAACGTCAACGCCGGCTACCGCTTGCAGGACGATCACGGCGAGCCGGTCGAGGGCGAGGCCGGCAGGAAAACCATCGTTGCCGGCATCCACTTCTCGCTGCAACCGGGGCAGCGTATCGGCCTGCTGGGCGTGAACGGCGCCGGCAAATCGACGCTGATCAAAACCATCGCCGGCGACATCGCGCCGCTGTCAGGCACGATGACCACCGGCAAGGGGCTGAATATCGGCTACTTCGCCCAGCATCAGGTCGAAATGCTGCGGCACGACGAAACGCCGCTGTGGCATCTGACCAAAATCGCGCCGACCGCGCGCGAGCAGGAATTGCGCAACTTCCTCGGCGGCTTCAATTTCCCCGGCACGATGGCCACCAGCCCGATCGCGCCGTTTTCCGGCGGCGAAAAAGCGCGCCTGGCGCTGGCGATGATCGTCTGGCAGCGGCCGAACCTGCTGCTGCTGGACGAACCGACCAACCACCTCGATCTGGAAACCAGGGAAGCGCTGACCGACGCGCTGGCGCAGTTCGACGGCACGCTGATCGTGGTCTCGCACGACCGCCACCTGCTGCGCGCCACCACCGACCAGTTCGTGATCGTGGCCGACGGCAGGCTGCGCGAATTCGACGGCGATCTGGACGATTACCGCGACTGGCTGCTGCAAACCAAGAAGACCAATGCCGATGCCGCCGCCCCTGCCCTCGTTGCCGGACAGGAAGCGAGCGCGCCAGCGCTGGATCGGCGCGAGCAGCGCCGGCAAGAAGCGGAACAGCGACAGCGGCTGTCGGCGCTGAAAAAGCCGCTCGAAAACCAGATCAAGAAACTGGAACAGCGAATGGCGCAGCTGAATGAAACCAAAGCCGCCGTCGACGCGCAATTGGCCGAACAGACGATCTACGATGCCGCCAACCGCGACAAACTCAAAACGCTGCTGACCGAACAAGCTGGCTGCGCGAAGGAACTGGCGCAACTGGAAGACGACTGGCTGGATCGGCAAAACGAACTGGAGGCGCTGGAAACCTGACCAGACCGCAATGCGTCTAGCTGGCTACAGTGGGCGGCCACAGCGGCAGTTGTTGAGGGCTGCTGATGGCCCTAGGTGGCTGCTGGTGGCTGTCTGGGTGGACTTGGAAGGACTATCATGATGGCGATTGAAGTGGCCGCGTGTGCCACTCTCCCCGGCAACAAGCCCGCGAGGCAAAAATAACTGACCGAAGCCCCATTTTCGTTTAATTAGGCTGAAAAATATACTCCTGGCAGTATTTTAAAACAGCCAGCAAAACTGTGGCCAAGCATGGTATTTTGACTATATACCCCCACTATTTAGTTAATATTGCGGTTGCCCGCCGGTGAAATCGAGCGCAAAGAGCGGAGAAAGGACATGACGAACGTGAAAGCTGCCCATTCCTGGGCGCTGGTGACTGGCGCATCCAGCGGCCTCGGGGTCGATTTTGCGCACGAACTGGCGGCCGGAGGACACAACCTGGTGCTGACCGCGCGCCGCGCCGAGCGACTGCACGAACTGGCGACCGAAATCGAAGCGCGCTACCCGGTGCAAACGAAAGTGATTGCGCTTGATCTATCACTGCCGGGCGCTGCGGCGGAACTGAAACAGCAACTGGATCAGGCCAGCATCGTCATCGACGTCCTTATCAACAACGCCGGTTTCGGCATTTTCGGCGAGTTCATCGAACAGTCACTGGCGCGGGTGCAAGCGATGTTGCAACTGAACATCGCCGCGCTAACCGAACTCACGCACCTGTTCGCCACCGGCATGGTGGCGCGCCGGCGTGGCCAGATTCTGCTGGTGGCGTCGGTGGTCGCGTTTCAGGCATCACCAAACTACGCCGCCTACGCCGCCAGCAAGGCGTATGTGCTGAGTCTGGGCGAGGCACTGCACGAAGAACTGCGGCCGCACGGCGTGACCGTGACCGTGCTCTCGCCGGGCGCGACCGCGACCGAGTTTTTCGACGTTTCCGGCCAGCAATCCTCGCCGATGAAACGCGCTTTCATGATGCCCAGCCGGCCGGTGGTGCAAATCGGGCTGGCCGCGATGCGGCACGGCCGCGCATCGGTCGTGCCGGGATGGAAAAACACACTGATGACCTGGAGCACCCGCCTGCTGCCGCGCATCGTGCTGCGCAAGATGGCGCATTGGGTGTTGCGGAAGGAATAAAAGGTTCTTGGGTGTCTGCTTTCTACCCAAAGTGAACTCTTTTAACGTGAAGGTGAGGGGCAGCGGGCCGGCATCGCCAGCACGGCGTTCCAGCGGCAAAGCCGCGCTTGGACCGTAATGCTAGATTACTGGCCGGCCAGTGAGCACGGGGTCAAGTAGAGGTACGATAAAAGTGAAAGAGTATGAGGCCCATCCCGATGGTGAGTAAGCCTTGAAACCAACGCTGACCAGTACTCATTGGCTCCCTCTCACCGATACCAAACTGGATGCCAAAGATTTGGATAAAAACCCCGCTATTAACAAAGCCGCCAAACAGGATAAGTTTTATGCCATAGGAAACGCAGACTATTGCAACCAGTAAAAGAGCGGTGGAACTCTCAATGAGGTCAGTCATGGTGGAAGGATCAAACTTGTTTTATTCAACAGACTTGAATAATAACACCGTCAATAACCGGGCAATAAAATTTTATCAACATCGGAAACCCGAAGAAATTGGCAAAGAAATTGGGGGCAGACCACCATATTTCTTCATGATGCCCAGCCGGTGGCGCAAGCGCGGCTGGCGGCGATGCGACGCGGCCTCGCATCGTGCTGCGCAAGATGGCGCATTGGGTGCTGCGCAAGCGGTGATGCATCCCTGCCATGAAGGCCAGCGGTGGCAATGGCGGCAAGCATGGCATCCATGGGCTTTCGTGTATGATGGCTGGGCGCTCATTCTGGCAGTGTCCGGAGTGGGGCCTCCCGTAGAACAAGGAAGACGCGATGAAATCCCTGAAGGAGTTGTACCGCATTGGCCTGGGGCCTTCGAGCAGTCACACGATGGGGCCGCGCTTTGCAGCGCAGGCCTTCGCACAGGCTTTGCCCGGGGGCTGCCAGCGCATCCGCATCACGCTGTACGGCAGCCTCGCTGCCACGGGGCATGGTCACATGACGGATGTGGCGGTGCAAGGGCCCTTCGCGCCACTGCCGGTGGAAATCCTGTGGCGGGCGACGGAGTTGCTGCCGCGTCACCCGAACGGCATGCGTTTCGAGGCGCTGGATGAGGCCGGCCGGGTGCTGGCGGACCGGGTCTTTTATTCGGTGGGCGGTGGCGCCTTGCTGGACGAGGCGGGAGTACCCGATGGCGGTCCTGCGGTCTATGCCTGCACGAACATGGTGGAGGTGCTGGACTGGTGCGAGCGCGAAGGGCTGCAGATCTGGGAGTTGGTCGGTCAGCAGGAAGGGGAAACGATCTGGCCCTGGCTGGTAGCGGTCTGGCAGGCCATGCAGGCGGCGATTGCCGCCGGGCTGAGTGCTGAAGGGCGCCTGCCGGGCGCGCTCAAAGTCCAGCGCAAGGCCAGCAACTACCTCGCGCGAGCGCACAGCATGGCTGGCCATGTCGGTGATACGGGGCACCTGTTCGCCTACGCGCTGGCGGTGTCCGAAGAAAACGCGGCCGGGAGCCAGGTGGTGACGGCCCCGACCTGCGGTGCCTGCGGCGTGCTGCCCTCGGTGCTGCATTTTCTGCAGCAACGCTCATCTTTCAGCGAGGCGCGCATCGCCCGGGCGCTGGCCACGGCCGGCCTGATCGGCAATCTGGTCAAGCACAACGCTTCGATCTCGGGTGCCGAGGTCGGTTGCCAGGGCGAGGTCGGCACGGCCTGCGCGATGGCGGCGGGGGCGGCGGCCCAGCTCATGGGCGGTTCGATCCGGCAGATCGAATATGCTGCCGAGATGGGCTTGGAACACCATCTGGGTCTGACCTGCGATCCCATCGGCGGCTATGTGCAGATTCCCTGCATCGAGCGCAACGCGATCGCCGCCGTGCGCGCGATCGACTGCGCCACCTACGCGCTGATGTCGGACGGCTCGCATCTGGTGTCCTTCGACAATGTGGTAAACACCATGTGGGAGACCGGCCGCGACATGAAATCCATCTACCGTGAGACCTCGGAAGGCGGGCTGGCCAAAATCCAGCTCAACCGAAGCGCCAGCACCAACGTTTTTCTCGGCATGGGCAGCTGAAGGCGGGCGATCCGGGCTGCCGCAGCCTTGCCGGGACCCGTTTCGGGCTTTTCGTGGTGTCTTGCGCCGCGAACTGGATACGCGATGAGTGACCATCCGTTGCGAACAGACCATAGAATGTCTCATCTCCAAACTCAAGATGGGCAAGGACCAAGTTTTCTAGACGGTCGATAGCCGTCACCGGTGCAATTCACCATCCGCCTCCAAATAAAAAAAACCTCCGGCGTTACCGCCGGAGGCCAACATTTGCCGAGAGATGGCAGTATGACTATTTGGTCGAGTTGATGGTGATGGTGACGTTGTTGTCGCCCGGCGCCAGATCGGTCCAGATCGAGGCGATTGCCTGACCGAGGCTCTTGGTGGCGGCATCGCTGCTTTGCATCATCGCGGTATAGACGGCGGTCGCGGTTGCGTCCGGTTTCTCGTCACCCGCATAGTGGGCGACGAAACCGTTAACGATCACCTGCACTGCGCCCATCTGGGTCAGCGCCGTAATCTGCGCGTCGGTCAGGCCCATGCCTTTCAGGATGTACGGTGCCAGCGCGGTCATACCGTCGCTGAGGAATTTGCTCGAATAGGCAACGAAATCGCTCGGATGCGATGCGGTCGCCTTGACCGTGCTGGTGGTGATCGCCAGCTTGCTGTTGACGATGTCGAAATCGATCAGGCGATACGGGCTGGGCGCCGTGACCAGCGAACCGGTTTCGATGTCATGCAGCACCGAGGTGCCGAAATCCTTGCGTGTGATGTCGTTGGCGTGATAGTGGCCGGTGAACATGACTTGCAGGCCGGCATCGGACAGCGATTTCGAAACCGTGGCGTAATCCTTGACGACATATTCGGAGAACAGCGTGGCTTGGCCGGTGTAATGTTCGAGGATACCGTGGTGCATCATGCCGATGACTTTCTTGTTCTGCTGCTTGGCCGCTGCCAGCCGATCGAGAATCCAGGCCTGGGTTGCGGCCTTGATCGCACCAGCGGTGGTCGGCTTGCCATTGGCGATGTTCTGCTCATACTGGCAGGAATCGATCGCGAACAGCCACACGCCCGGCACCGGCTCGGCAATGTAGCTGAGCGAGTTTGTGTCCTTGTAAATCGCGCTGTTGTAGCCATAATCGGCATAGATCGTTTTGAACTCGTCCGGCGTGACCGTGGCGGTCTTGGTGGCAGGCGAAGTCTTGAAGCTCACTGCATCCGGGTTGTTGACGTCATGGTTGCCCGGCACGACGAACACCTTGGTGCCATTGGCGCGCAGTGCTGCCAGTTTCGAGGCCAGCAACTGGTGGTTGGCCTTTTCGCCATCTTTCGTCAAGTCGCCAGAAATCAGCAGGAATTCAGGTTTCTTCGCTTTCAGATCGGCAATCACACTGTCGAGGATTTCGGTCGCATCCACGATCATCTTGCGGTCGCTGGCGATGTAGGCGGCAAATTCCGGACTGGTTACCGTGCCGTTGGTGACGCCGCCCAAAGTGGCAACATCATAGGTGTGCACGTCGCTCATCACGGCGAATTTGGCCGACGTGGCAGGCGCCGGGCTGCTGTCGCCACCACAACCGCCCAGTGTCAGCAGCACCGATGTTGCCAGCGTCAACGTCAGTGCCGAAAGTGTTTTCTTCAGGTTTAGCATGTTCATGCCCGCAGGTGGAAATTGAAAATACCTCCACAATATGGGGCTATTGTGTCAACACCGTGACAATTATCCCCTACTGCCGGCTTTACAACGCCTTGCCCAGATTGCGGATTTCACGCATCCGGAACCAGTTTGGCAGCAACCGCCAGCCGACCAGCCCGACCGTACCGGCCAGAATCAGCGGCAGCAGGCGTATGTTGACGAATATCGGCACAAACAACGCCACCAGCGCGACGAGGCCGAATGACTCCCTGCTGAGCCATCCTTCATTTGCCGCCCGCCTTTCGGCCAGTTCATCGACCAGTTGCCGCAGCCGGTCGATATCCTTGCGGTAACGCGCCAGATGACGGATCATTTCCTGCCATGCTGCATCCATGTTGCCCTTGCTGCGCGCCTGCGTCAGCAATTCGTGGTATTCAGCCGTCAGTCGATGGATTTCGTCGCACACCGTTGGCGTTGCCATGCGGCTGGCCGTCAGTTCGCGCAACGCGGCGATAATCGCACTCCCCTGCTGCCGCATCCGCTGGCCTTCCCGCCTTTCCGCCTGCTGTGCATTTTCCCTGGCCTTTGCCTGCCGTCCTGCCGCATTGCGCATGTCGGGCAACAGCGCATCAATCACCAGCAGGGTTGCGCCATCCATCTGCTGCGGGTCGCCGATTTCCGCCAGCCACGGACAATCGGCCGCCAGCGCCATTATTTCGCCAGTCAGCCGCTGGCGTAATCGTTCAGTCCATTTCACGTCGAACGCCAGCGCCAGCAATTGCGCGTGCATGTCAGGCAGCTGCGGCTGGAAAATGCTGCTGTTGCCGAACAGCATCGCATCGACATCGACGCCACCTTCGGCATGCGCTGGCGCCCGGCGGTGCAGCAACGCCTGCATTACATCCCACGCATGATTGAAACGCTGCGCGGCTACATACCACTTCTGCACCAGATTTTCGGCTTCCTGATTGCCCGCCCGGGCGAAAATTTCGAGCACCCGGTGCTGGTACAGGTTATTGAGCCACCAGGCGGCATCGCGGTCGCCCTGCAATGCCACGTTTGCATGCGACAGGATCGCTTGCGTGTTGACCGACTCACCGCGCCATGCCAGCGGCACGCCCGACGCCAGATGCAGGATCAGTTTCAGCAGTTGCACATGCACCGATGCCTGCCTGTCCTGCCGCAGTTCGAGCAGCAGGCGCACGGCATTCTGGTCTTTCTGCACATCGCGAAACCACGCGAGCAACTGGCCGTTCGCCATATCGGCCACGCCTTCATTCCAGTGCTGCGCGAAGGCAACCGCCAGTTGCTCTGCCGTGTGACAGACTTCTTCGCCGACCAGGTACGGTTGCGCGAACCCGGCCGCGCTGAACTGCTCGATCGGCTCCGCCAGGCTGCCATCGCCTGCAAGCCAGCGCGCGATCTCGGCCTCGCCCCAGCGCTGTCCTGGATCGCGCAGCAGCAATCCGGCCAGCAGCTTGCGCAGATTGGCGTCAGCCACGCCGGACAAATCCATGCCGCGCGTGGTCAGGTGATGCAGGATCACCGGCTCGGACAATCCCGCGAACGGATGCACCCCGAGCGCGCCCTCGAGCAGGATCATCCCCAGCGACCAGTAATCCGCCTTGCCATCGATCACCCCGGACAGGCTCTCAGGCGAGGCGTAACTGAGCGTGCGCGCAGTGCCGGTGAAACACTGCGTCGCATCGATCACCGATGACACGCTGAAATCGGTCAATACCACATCGAACGGTTCGAGCGAACGCACCAGGATGTTTTCCGGCTTCAGGTCGCGGTGCACCAGACCGGCCGCATGCACCGCCGCCAGCGCCGGTGCCATCTCCTTTGCCAGCCGCGCCAGTGTTTCGGCCGGCTGCGGGCCGGATTTCATCTGTTCGCGCCAGGCACCCGGAGCGCAGTATTCCATCAGCTCGTACGCGTAGCCGTCTGACACGTCCGCCTCGTACACGCGCACGCGGTGCTCCGGCGGCATTTTCAGCACCCGTGCCAGCACCTCGCGCACCGGCTGGATGCCGTGGCGGTAAATTTTCGCCATCAGCGTCGGCCCGCCTTCGAGCCGTTCTACCAGCAGCAGTTCGGCCTCGGCACCGCGCGCCGGAAACGAGCGGACGATCCGGTAACGCTCGGCCAGCTTCGACGGCAGGCGCATCAGGCTGCGCATTTCATCTGCTGGCGTCAGCGCCGCTTCCGCCTTCAACGGGCGGTTGCAGTACACGCAATTCACGCTGTGCGGCGGGTTCGGTTGCGCACAATCGGGGAACCGGCAGATCGGCGCCGGTTCCGTGTCAGCCGGCGGCTCGATATCGGTAGCGGCATTTGTTGCAGCGACTGCATCCTTAGGTTCCTGTTTCAGTTCCAGATCGACGCCGGCCAGCAGTGCGCCGCAGGCGCAGCGCATCACCTCGGACGCGTTTTCCGCGCCGCAGCTCGGGCAACGGCGGATGTATTCGGCTAGCGCCATGACGCCTGCCCGAATTCCAGCCCGCGCTCACGGCACATGGTTTCCAGCGCTTGCATGTCGCCGCGCGCCGGGATGCCGGCGAACCAGACTTTGCCGTTTTCGACCATCGTCTGGATGCGCTTGTTGCCGTCGTCCGCCGGTGCATCGAGCATTGTCGCGTAGCGCGCCTGTCCGCGTTCGGACAGCGGCAGCAGCGGCTGGTTGGCCGAGCCGCGCCAGAGGCGGGTCAGCGGCTGGCTTTCGACGAAGGGTTCGGGAATCAGCGCGTCGAGCTTTTGCAGCAGGCGAGAATGGCGTTTTTGCAGCGTTGCCAACGGATAGCCGCTGTAGCACAGAATATCGAAATCCAGACCGCTGCCCTGCCGCCAGCGGATCAGCGCATCCAGCAACGCCGACAGCGCCTTTGGCTGATCGAACGGCTCACCGCCGGAGATCGTCACGCCGTCGAACTGCCCCTGCGTCGTCTGCCGGCACCAGGCCAGCAGTTGCGCCACCGTGATGTCGCGCCCCGGATCGCGCGCCCAGGTGTCTTGCGACACGCAAGCCTTGCAGCGGATCGAACAGCCTTGCAGCCAGATGCCGATGCGTCTGCCCGGCCCCAGCACCGTCACCGGGAAATGCGCCTTGTTGACCGAAATCTTCATGCCGCCTGCAGTTTCAGCGTGATCACCCTGTCCGTCTCGCTCAGGCCGGTGACGACCAGCCGCTCCTTGCCGTCGAGATCAAGCTCGAACAGCGCGCGCGACAGCGGATTGATGAACACCGATTCGAGCTGGTTGCCGATGCCGCGGCCGCCGTTCGACAGGTCCTGCGTGCAGCGCGCCAGCAAATCTGCCCGCACTTCCGCTGGCATCGCCAGCTTGATTTTTAGTTCGTCGAACAGTCGCTGCGCGACATTCTTCAGCATGCCGTCGAAAATGCGCTCTGCCACATCCGGCAGGATGAAATTGAACACCACGATGTTGTCGCCCATCCGGTTCAGCAGTTCCGGCCGCGCCAGCTTGAATTTGAAATAATCGCCAATCGCACCGCGCACCTTGGTCTCGACCATCTCGTACGGATCGCCGGGGCGCACGTTCTGGATGCGCCCGCCCATGCCGTCGTCGATGAAAATGCCGAGATTCGACGTGAACACAATGATCGCCTCGGAAAAATAGGCGGTGTCGCCGCGCCCGTCGGTCAGGCGGCCGTCTTCGAGAATTTGCAGGAACTTGTCCAGGATGCGCGGATGCGCTTTTTCGATTTCATCGAACAGCACCACCGAGAAAGGTTTTTCCCGCACCGCGTTCGTCAATTCGCCGCCGGCGTCGAAGCCGATGTAGCCCGGCGGCGCGCCCAGCAGCCTGGCGCTGCTGTGTTCTTCCGCGAACTCGCTCATGTCGAAACGCAGGTAGGCGTGTTCGTTTCCAAACACCAGTTGCGTCAGCGTTTTCGCCAATTCGGTCTTGCCGACGCCGGTCGGACCGGCAAAAAACAGCACGCCGCGCGGACGACTGCCGCCCGATCTGGCTTGCGCGCCGGTCATGCCCATCACCGAGCGTTTCAGGATGTCGAGCGTCTTGACCACCGCCTGATTCTGCCCCTTCACGCGGTCTTCAATGAAGCCGCGCGCATCGCGTATCTTGTCGCGCAGGTAATCTTTGCGCCACGGATTGTCCGGCACGCCAACCTTGTAGCAACGCACTGCATCGTCGATCTCCCTGATGCCGATTCGCTGCCGGTCGGCCAGTTCGGTGATATCCGACAGCGCGCACAGCGACATCCCTTCGGTGCCGTCAGTAAACGCCTTGACAAACTGAGCCCGCTCAGCCTCACTCGCGTTCGCATGGCCGGCGAACAACGGCGCCAGCTGCAGTGCCGCCGCCTGCCGCATTTCGAAATCTGGCTTGCCAATGATCAGGCTTTCTACCCGTTCGCTGTCGAGCGTGTACCACGACGGCATGTCCTGCGCGCGGTTCACCAGCCAGACGACCGGATTGAATTGCGGCTTGCCATTGCCTTCCTTCGGGGGCGACAGCGTCGTAGACGTGGGCGCCGCCGCTTGCGCTGACACCATTGGCACGACCGGCGCCGCCGACAGCGACAGTTTTTCGGCCGCGACAAAAAAGCGGTGTTCGCCTTCATTCAGGCTGTTGGCCTGACGCGTCAGGCGCGAGGCGAAATCCAGCACCAGCGCACAGCGCGCGCTGCGCTCAGCCACCAGCTTGCGCATGATGCCGGTCAGCGATTCGAGGCTGATCGGCTGCTGGCCGCCGCCGTTACCGTTGCCCCCGGCCAGTTTCAGCTCGAACAGCTTCGTTGCCAATTCCTTCGCTTCCAGTTCGTCCGGATAGACCCGTACGCCATCGATCGGGTCGTATACCAGCAGGAAACGATAGCCCTGCGCCTTCAGCCGTTCCCACATTGCGCGCAGCAGCGGTGCCAGCGTCGCGCCGCCGGCCAATGGCGTAAGGAAATTGTCGCGGATCGCGCCGGAGACGACAAATTGAGAACGGATCGGCAGCAGACGCTCGATATCGGCCAGCCAGCGGGGTGTGGGAACAGTCATCGCAGCTCACGTTGCATGGGTTGTTGTTGGGCGTCGGTCGCGGCGGCTTCTTCATCCGCGAATGACGGCAACTGGCCGGCATCGACCAGCTGCACCGGCACTTCACCGGCGGACAACTGGCGGGTCACGTTCAGATTCAGGCCGCGCGCTGCCAGCGCCCGCTTGAGTGCCGGAAATTCGGCGCACCATCGGTCTTCGGCCAGATGGTCGCGCACGCTGAACTCGCGCTTGCCGTCGGACACGGCGCGGATCACGTTGAAATTCAGCGTCGCGGCAGACGGAGCAGCGCGCATCCGCACCATGTATTCGCCCCAGCCTGCGCGGCGGAAATGCGCGACGCCGCCCTCGACAAACAGTGTGCTGCCGAGTTCTTCCACCTGATAGCCCAGATCCTTCAGCGTCTGCTCCAGCACCAGCGCGGTCGCTTCCTGCACCTGCCGCTGCTGCACCGCATCGAGGTAAGCAGCGATGCGGGCGCGCAATTCGGTCGCCAGCAGTCCGGCCCGCTCGTCCGGCGGCGTCGCTTCCAGTTCCTGCGCCACCGACTGGATGTTGGCGGGAATTTCGCCCAGATGCGCGATCCGCGCCAGCAGGCGCTGCGACACCGAAGGTGGCAATGGCTGCGATGGCGTCTGCGCTGGTGCCGCGGCGGCAAATTCGGCCGGAATCTCGATCTGCTGCGCGTCGTCTCCCAGCGCGCCCATCCGGCGCGCCGCTTCGGTCTTGAGCAGTAGTTCCAGTTCCGCTGTCAGTTGCTGCAAGCCGTGTGCGTAGGCGACCAGCGTTGCCGCATCGTTTCCCGCCGGCCGCACCGGACGGGTAGCAGTCATCCTGTCGGTCAGACCAAAACGTGCGGCGGATTGCAGCAAACCAGCGAAGCGTTCCTCTGCCTGCGCAACCTGCTGCTGCATCACCTGCTGGCCGGCGGCACTGGCCGCCTGCATGCCAGCCTGTTGCGCTTCGCGCTCAGCAGCATGCCGCTCTGACAACGCCTCCGCATTGGCTTGCGCCGATGCAATTGCTTCGGCCGCACGGATGGCGGCTGCGGAAATCAGGATCGAGATCGGATCGGCGCCGACCAGTGCCGTACAGGGGCCGCTCATCGCAGGGTTGTATCAAGAATGATTAAAATCTATAGACTTTAGCGCATTTTCAGTTGAAAAGGGGTGCTTACAACAGGCTTCCACACTACAACTGGTGCGGAAAATCAATCGCCCTGAGGATGGCGTTGGCCGCGTGGCGCGACTGGCACTGGCGCGGCACGGAAACGATGGTCGAATAGCGGCGCCAGATTTCATGCGTGCAATCGGGCGACTGCATCAGGAATTGGTAATCGGCCATGCGCAGCAGGCCGACCAGTTTGCCGAAATAATCGCTGGTGGTTTGCATCAGGCGGGCCACACCAGAACCGGCAGCGCCGGATTTTTGCCCCGGACGCAAAACGCCACCAAGTCGCGCAGCACACGCTCGGTTTCGGCCTTGAGTTCATCCATCGTCGGCGCTTCGCACACCAACCCGCGCAGATTCCTGCTGGTGGCGACATACACGCCCGCTTCTTCATCGTGCAGCACGTCAAGATTCACGGTCAGTTGGCGGCCAAAGCGCGCCAGAATCGACCACAGCGGATAATCGATCGGATACATCCGTTCCCCCCCTCGTTTGTGGCTCGTCAACGGAGGAAATTATAGCGCCAGCGCCCTGTCAGAACCATATTCCGACTGATAAAGCCGGAGTATGAATTCAAAATACGTCACTGGGCCACTGTTTCCGGGCCTGTTTTTACATACTGGAGGGGGTATATTTTTAGGCCTAATTGCACAAAAATGAAAAACGGGTCAGTTATTTTGACCCGTTTGACAAATGTTACAGCGCGCTGGCGCTTGGCCAGCAGGCCGCAAGGCGGCGTTCAGCCGAATTGCTCGGTGTAGTCTTCCATCGCGGCGCCAATCACGGCAAATGCATGTTCGCGGCCATAGATTTTCTCGATCCTCGCCTTGGATGGCTGGCCATACAGCAGCTTGTAGGTTTCGAAATAGTGGCGGATGCGTTCGAGCAGCGCGGGAGAAATGTCCTCGATATCGTTCGCGCCCTTCCAGAATGGATCGTTGTCGAGCACGGCGATGATCTTGTCGTCCGCTTCACCGTTATCAATCATCTGCAAACCGCCTACCACGCGCGCGCGCAGGATGACTTCGCCGCGATTGATCGGGCGTTCGGTGATCACGCAGATATCGAGCGGATCGTCGTCGCCCTTTTGCGACGTGGGCGACAGCGCGTTGACCCGCGCCGCGCAGTAGGTCTGCGGGACAAAACCATAAAGTGTCGGCGGCATCGACGAGGTCAGTTGCGGCCGATCGACGCGCAGGTAGCCAGTAGTTTTATCGACTTCGTATTTGACGTTGTCGTATGGCGTCATTTCGATATACGCATTGACCACCCGGGGCTGATCATCACCAACCTCAAGTCCATGCCACGGGTGCGGGCGCCAGCGATAAAATGTCGGGGGAAATGCCATGAGATACGTCCTTGTTCTTCAATGATTAAAAATGCGCCAAGCACAAAAACCGCTCGGTGTGTTTGTAAAGCAAGCTCTGAAAAACCGTTGTTGGCCACTGGAGCGCAAGGCGCACGCAACGCAGCAGGTTATCCAGAACTTCCTCAAGATGAGTGGGTATTTAAATGAAGTGCTTCGGCAGCGTGATTTTACCCTTCCGGGCGCAAAAAAGAATCGGCCTGCACTGTTTTTCATCAAACCGCCGCCGCGCCCGGCATGTATCCGTGCCCGATTTCATGTCTGAATGACGGACAAATCCACAGCTTATGAATGCAACCGGCTTGGAGCCATCATTAAATTTGAAACAACACATGAAAACCCTCAGAATACTTTTTGTCTGCACCGGCAACATTTGCCGCTCCCCCATGGCGGAAGGCGTGATGCGTACCCTGCTGCAAAAAGCGGGCATGGATAAACTGGTCGAAGTGGATTCAGCCGGAACGCACGGCTATCACATCGGCGAATCGCCAGATCCGCGCACCCGGCAAGCCGCTCTGGCGCGGGGCTACGACTTGTCCACGCTGCGTGCGCGCAAGGTGGCGCCGGAGGATTTCGCCCGCTTCGATTACGTGCTGGCAATGGATACCGGCCATCTGCGCCTGCTGCGCCGCGCCTGTCCGCCCGAACACCATCGCAAGCTGTCGTTGTTCATGCACTGCGACGTGCCTGATCCGTATTATGGCAGCGCGCAGGATTTCGAACATGTGCTCGCCCTGACAGAAGAAGGCGCGCGCGCCTGGATGACCCGACTGCCGGACGTGTCAGTCGATGGCAACGCCGCCGATCGGCCATAAAAAGGGCCGCGTTGCCACGGCCCTGTTGAACATACTGCTGTACGGCTTAAGCCTCAACCTGCTCGTCTTCCTTGAAATCCTTGGCCGAAAGACCCATGCGTTGCATGCGTGACAGCAGCGTGGTGCGTTTCAGGCCAAGACGCGCCGCGGCACCTCTCGGGCCAGCCACGACGCCATAGGTTTCGCGCAGCACGCGAATGATGGATTCGCGATCGACTTCAGGCAGGTCTTCTGCCTCCGGCTCCGGTGGCCGGGATACCACCGGCACCACGGGCGTCGGCGAAGAACCGGATAACGGCTCGCCCGGCTGCGCGGGATGGTACTTTATTTCGCTCAGCGGCAGTTCCAGCACGTTGCCACGGGTCAGGATGACCGCGCGTTCAATCACATTTTCCAGTTCGCGCACATTGCCCGGCCACGGCATCTGAATCAGGCGCGCAATCGTTTCCGACGGGATGCTGTCGATATGCTTGTTCATCCGCTGCGAAAATTTCTTGACGAAGAAATTTACCAGTTGCGGAATGTCTTCCGGCCGCTCGCGCAAAGGCGGAATGACGATCGGGAACACGTTCAGGCGGTAATACAGGTCACTGCGGTACTGATGGTCGGCCACCTTTTGCTTCAAGTCGCAATTGGTGGCGGCGATGACGCGCACGTCAACCTGAATCACGCGGGAACCGCCGAGGCGCTCGATTTCGCGCTCCTGCAGCACACGCAGCAGTTTCGGTTGCAGTTCAAGCGGAATGTCGCCCACCTCATCCAGAAACAGCGTGCTCTTGTTGGCCAGTTCGAAGCGCCCCAGCCGCTGCGCCTGCGCGCCGGTAAAAGCGCCCTTCTCATGCCCGAACAGATCGCTTTCCAGCAAGCCGGAAGGCACGGCAGCGCAGTTCATTTTCACCATCGTGTTCGCACTGCGGCTACTCAGCCGGTGAATCGCGCGCGCAATCAGTTCCTTGCCGGTGCCGGTCTCGCCCAGGATAAGCACGGTCGCATCGCTGGCGGCAACCATTTCGACCTGCTGCAGCACGGCTTGCATCGCCAGGCTGGTGCCGATGATTTCGTCGAAATCGGCATAGTTGCGGATTTCTTCGGTTAGATAGCTGTTTTCACTCGCCAGCTTGTCCTTGAGCGTTGAAATTTCTTCATACGCCAGCGCATTGTCGAGCACGATCGCCAGTCGAGCCGTGATTTGCTCGATCAGATCGAATTTTTCCGGCGTGAAAATGTAAGGCCGGTGGTGTCCAAGCTTGAGCGCGCCACGCGCCTTGTCGCCGGATATCAGCGGCAGCGCGAAGATCATCTGGAACCCCTGCTCGGCCAGCAGCGCAACCTGGCTGTATTTGCCCGACAGCCGTTCAATTTGCCGCCGATCGAGCAATGCCTTTTCCTTGTTCAGCATCACCTGCCCGGACAGCGAGGCATAGATCGACATCTCGACCGAATTGAGCATGCGGCTGCCATTGCCCTGATACTGAACCGCGTGCGTGCATAATTTGTGCGTCGCGAAATCGCAGGTATCCAGACTGACGTAATCAAAGCCGAAATAATTGTGGATGGAATCGGAAATCTCGTCCACCAGCTCATTCATGTTCAGCTTGGACAGCGCGGCATTGGTCACCTCCACCAGCACGCGATAATGCTCCCGTTCCTTTCGCGTCTGCTCCTGCCTGACCTGCAGCACCGCGCGTTCGAGAATGTTTTCCAGCGCCTGCGCCACCACCACCGTGAGCTGGCGCATTCGCAGCAATTCGTTTTCGCCGAATTTTTCTTCGTTCAGTTTGATGAATTCAATTCCGCCCAAGAGCTGTCGGCCTGTTTTCAGTGGCATCAGGCAATAAGCCTTCAAGCCGCTGTACGGCGGCAGATTCGCGCTCTTCGGATAGTCGTAGCGAAAATTGGTGCCATCGCATTGCATCATGCTCTGCGTGCTGAAAATCAGTGCCGCTGGCATGTTGCTGAATTGCACCGCCTCAAGGCTGGCAACGCCCTTGTTTGAACGCGACAGATAATGCAAACGAGGCTGCTGTGTCTGCGGATCGGACAGGATCAGATTGATCCGTTCGAAACCGATCACCGGTCCGGCGCTGTTCTCCAGCAATCGCAGAATATCCGGTATGTCGCGCAGGAACAGCAATGCCTGGGACAGGGACGGCAACAGATCCTGCCTGGCGGGAACAGTGCCTGGCGCTCTTTTGGAGGAGATATCTTCAACAGTCATTGGACACACCTACGACGGCCACAAAACGAGAGACCGCTTGGCAAACGATGGGCTGGCCGCATAAACCCGATATCATACGGCCATCTTCCTATTTCTGCATAATTTTAGGGCAGAAATAGTAAACGTGTTGGCAAGCGTTTTCAACCGCACCACAGACCATGCGTGCTGTTATCAGCAAAGCATAGCCGGTACATGAACAAAAAAAGCCACGCATTGCATGACGTGGCTTTTTTTTACAGCTTTAATCGCAAATGGCGAATTAGGCCGGTGGGAAAGACGACTCGTAAGAGTGCGATACACCCTCAGGAACCTCAGCCTCTTTCAGGCGGTATACCAGTACCGGAATCGTTGCGGTGGACAGGACCTTGTTGGATACCGAACCCATCAGCACGTGATCCCAGCCTGCGCAGCCGTGCGAACCGATGAAAATCAGGTCGCATGCGGAATCGCTACCAGCTTTTACGATAGCAAGCGCCGTATGATTTGCCGTGCGCTGAATGCCGGTGAACTTGACACCAGCCTTGGCAGCAGCATCCTTGAGCGGCTGCAATACCTTGTTGCTTGCTTCCTTGGCAGCGGCTTCGTATTCAGCTTTCGCTGCATCAGCCTTCACATAACCTGCCTGGAATTCGCGGGTTACATTGATACCTACCACTTCTGCACCAATCTTGGCTGCAAACTCAATACCACGCAGCGCGGAAATGTTGCCCAAGGCAGAGCCGTCACACGGAACCAGAATTTTTGCAAACATGATGTTGTATTCCCTTAAGATGTGATAAGCGTTGTCAATTCAGCCAGTTTGCATCCTTTGACATCCAGCGATGGATGCCGGAAACAAGCTGCATCCAAACCGACATGACACATATACGTTGTGGGTAATTCTTCTTGCTTTTATCCCACCCATGCCAGCCGGCGTGGGTGGGTTATCACTGCGGAGCCAGTCACACTTCCCCAAAGGTCAGCTTCAGGCTCCGAATGAGTACTGCGTGTTACGCGCCGGTTGCCGTTGCAGCTTCCTGAGCAGCAACACCACGCTTCTTCGGACGGCCCATACGCGGAATCACGAAGGTCGCCAGAGTGAACGAGATCAGGGACATGCAACCGCACAGCGTGAAGGCCGTGGTCCAGCCGAAATTGGTTGCAACTGCAGCACCAACGCCACCACCGAAAATCGATGCGGTCGCTTTAGCTGCCCAGAAGAAACCGTAGTTCTGTGCCGAGTAAGCGGTACCGAAGATATCGCTGTTGGTCGGCGGGAACAGAGCGTAGCTACCACCGGAGGTGAAGAACGCGATCATCAGAACAACGATGAAGAACGGGGTGCCGAGTGCAGCAACGTGCGAGAAAGCAAACATCGCCAGCGCGTTCACACCGAACATGATCGACATTGCTTTGTAGCGGCCGATGTTATCCGACAGCCAGCCCCAGAAAGGACGGCAACCACCGTTTGCCAGGTTCTGGAACATAACGACCACAGCCATGATCGTGCCAGCAACGCCAATCGTGCGGCCGAACGGTGCGCTGTTTGCAACCAGCAGCAGGAAACCGAAGTTAACCGAGAAGAACGCGGTCCACAGTACCCAGAATTGCGGCGTGCGCAGCATTTCAGAGGATTTGAAGTCTTTTTCCGTTGCGACAATAACTTTCTTGCCACCGCCTTGACCAGCCGGGAATTTGATGAAGCAGGAAACGAGCATGATCATCGCGCCCATGATGACGCCGGTGTACATGAAAGCCGAGCCGAGACCGGAGGTTTTCAGCGTTTCGCTGATCAGCGGCAGGAACGGCAGCACGCCCAGGCCATAGCCTGCAGCGGTGAAGCCGGAAGCGAGACCGCGCTTGTCCGGAAACCAGCGATTTGCGGTGTTCATCGCGATACCGTAAACGATACCGACACCAGCGCCAGCCAGCGTGTAGAGTGCGTACAGTGCAGGAATGCTGTCAACCTGACCCATCATGGACCAGCCACACAACACCATCAGACCACCGACGATGCCAGGAAATTTGGGACCAAATTTATCAACGAAGAAACCGCCACCCGGCTGTGAACCAGCCTGAATGACTTGGGAGAGCGTAAATGCCGTTTGAACAGCTGCGAGCGACACCGTCAGCTTTTCCGTCAATGGACGTGAAAACAGCGTCCATGCATACTGGACACCGGAAATCATACACATCAAAATTACTGCCAAAATCAAGTAAATCCAACGATTGGGCTGTGACCCCGTTGGCTGTGCTGCCTGTGTGTTACTCATAAATTCTCTCGCAAATGTTGATAGTGAAAATTGGTACCTTAAAAAGAACTGTGTCCCTGTGCGGCCAGGTCAACCTCATGACAGAAGACCCTTGACGACCAACACAGAGGACACTTGTTCACAGGAGAGTGCACTTTTAAGGAGAGTAGTGCACCCTTCTTTAAGCATTTCCTGTGCCATGTCTACCAGAAACCCCCATCGACACTTATTTGATGATTGAATTCAACCACTTACACCACATTCGCACATGTGTCGAAGAAAGTGTCGAAGATTGACTTTGGTGTCGAAATAGGTGACGACATGTGTCATCGTCATTTATTGACGAAGCTCATGCCATGCGTGTCAGACGTCTGATGGCATATGTGTCGTCACGGCGCACCGCGCCTTCAATGTCAAAATAGCAGCGAAACCATCCATTTTTGACAACACGGACAGGCAAAAACAACATATCACTTCGTCAAAGCGATTGATGGCATGAATGGCTGCAGGTATTCTCTCCTGTATTAACAATGCGTTCAGGTTCACAACTATGCCCAATCAAGTCAACTCCTCTAATGCACGCGTTGTATTCATCGTTTCCGATGGCACCGGAATAACTGCCGAAACCCTGGCAAATTCAGTGTTAAGCCAATTCGTTCAAACCTTCGACAAGATTCGCCTGCCTTTCATCGATACCGCCGACAAGGCTCGTCATGCCGTGCGCACCATCAATGCCGTCATCGGTTCCGGCAAACCGCGCCCGCTGGTATTCTCGACTCTGGCCAAACTCGAATTTTCGGAAATCATCCAGCAGGCCAACGCGCTGCATATTGACTTGATCCAGACATTCATCTCGCCACTGGAACGCGAACTCGGCCAGAAATCAGCGCAAACCATCGGCCTGAGTCACAAGAGCCCCGACAGTCAGGAATATCTGCATCGTATTGACGCCATCAACTATGCGTTGGCGCATGACGATGGCCAGTCGCACCGCAATCTGGCGAGCGCTGATGTGATCCTGGTCGGAGTGTCACGCTCCGGCAAAACGCCAACCAGCCTGTATCTGGCGATGCAATATGGCATCAAGGCAGCGAACTATCCGCTGATCCCGGAAGATTTCGAGCGCGGCAAACTGCCACCGGTACTGCTTGAATTCAAGGACAAGCTGTTTGGCCTGAGCATCGACCCTGAACGGCTGGCTAAAATCCGCCATGAACGCCGGCCTGACAGCGCATATGCATCGCTCGACAATTGCCGCCATGAAGTGCGCGAAGCTGAAGCCCTGATGCAAAAGGAAGACATACGCTGGTTGTCCACCACAACCAAATCGATCGAGGAAATCGCGTCGTCCGTCATGCAACAAATCCGTTCTGCCTGATAGACCAGAAACGCCGCTTAAGTTCTGTCCAGCGCGATTTTTTTGCCTATACCCTGGCTTTTTCAGGATTGGGAAACTGTGGGCGGGAAAAAATAAATGACCGGATCTGTGTTTTTGGTCATTAAGGCCAAAAAATATACTCCCGCCAGTATTCAAAAATAGCCAGTAAAACTGCGGCCCAGTGGCGCATTTTGACTATATACCCCCAAGTCAAGATGCGAAACCGACCTTGAGCCACTCGATTCCATCGTGATGACATTGCGCAATACTCGCCAGCTTGATCGGCACAACAATATGTGCGAATCCACCAAAAGGAAGCGCCCATGACCATTCGCAATCTCGTTCATCTGTTTAAACCCAGATCCGTTGCCGTGATCGGTGCCTCCAACAAGCAGCGCAGCGTGGGCGCAAAGCTGATGGAAAACCTGCTGGCAGGTGGCTTTCAGGGCGTGATCCTGCCGGTGAACCCGCGCCAGAAAAACATCGCCAGCGTGCATGCGTATGCATCGGTGGCCGAGCTGCCAGAAACGCCAGAACTGGCCGTCATCTGCACGCCGCCTGAAACCATCCCGCAACTGATCACCGAACTGGGCGAACGTGGCACCAGAGCAGCGATTGTGCTGACGGCCGGCTTGTCACGGGTGAAGGATGAACAGGGGCGCACCATCAGTGAAGCGATGCTGGATGCCGCCAGGCCATACATGCTGCGCATCCTCGGCCCGAATTGCGTCGGCCTGCTGGTGCCTGGCATCGGCCTGAACGCCAGCTTTTCACACACCAGCGCCCTGCCCGGCAACCTGGCTTTTCTGTCACAATCGGGCGCATTGACGACCATCGTGCTGGACTGGGCCAAATCAAAGGAAATCGGCTTTTCGCATTTCATTTCGCTGGGTGACAGCGCCGATGTCGATTTCGGCGACGTGCTCGATTATCTGGCGACCGACAACGACACCAGCGCAATCCTGCTGTATGTCGAATCGATCAAGGCGGCGCGCAAATTTTTGTCCGCCGCGCGTACCGTGGCGCGCATCAAGCCGGTGCTGATCATCAAGGCTGGCCGCGTGCCAGAAGGTGCGCAGGCAGCCGCATCGCATACTGGCGCGCTGGCCGGCGCGGACGACGTGTACGATGCAGCCATCCGTCGCGCAGGCATGTTGCGGGTAAACACCACCGAAGAACTGTTCGACGCGGTCGAAACGCTGGCGCGCTCGCGGCCATTGCAAAGCGAGAAACTGACGATCGTCACCAATGGCGGCGGTGTCGGCGTAATGACGACCGACGCGCTGGTGCTGGGCAATGGCAAGCTGGCATCGCTGAATGAAAACATCTTGGACAGAATGGATCAGGTATTGCCGTCGATGTGGTCGCGCGGCAATCCGGTCGATATCATCGGCGACGCGCCAGTCGATCGCTACCTCGAAACGATGAAGATTCTGCTCGATACCGACGAAACCGGCACCATCCTGTTCTTGCATGCGCCGACCGCAATCGTACCGAGCTACGAAATCGCATCCGCGCTGGCCAACCTGTTCAAGCAATCGACGCGGAACATCTTCGGTTGCTGGCTCGGCGGCGATTCGCTGTCGCGGGCGCGCACCATTTTCCGCCAGGCCGGCATTCCGACCTTCGATACGCCGGAACAGGCCGTGCGCGGCTTTTTGCAGGTGGTTGAATACAACCGCAATCAGGACATGCTGATGCAGACGCCGCCGTCGGCGCCGGAAGAATTCACGCCGGATACCGCGAAGGCCGTCGCCATCGTGCAGACGGCGCTGGCGTCAGGCCGGAAAACGCTGACCGAACCGGAAGCAAAAGCGGTATTTTCCGCCTATGGCATCCCGGTGGTTGAAACGCGCGTCGCGTCCACGCCGGAAGAAGCGGTGCGGGTTGCCGGCGAAATCGGTTTCCCGGTCGCGCTCAAAATCCTGTCGCCGGACATCACGCACAAATCCGAAGTCGGCGGCGTTGCGCTCGATCTCGAAACGGCGGAACAGGTTTCTGCCGCAGCCAGTGGCATGCTGCGCCGGCTGAAGAAAATCCAGCCGGGCGCGCACCTGACCGGTTTTAGCGTGCAACAGATGGCCCGGAAACCGAAAGCGTTCGAACTGATCGTCGGCGCCACCACCGATCCGGTGTTCGGGCCGGTGATCCTGTTCGGTCAGGGCGGCACGGCGGTCGAAGTGGTTGGCGACAGCACCATCGGCTTGCCGCCGCTGAATCTGGCATTGGCCAAGGACATGGTGTCACGCACTCGGATTGCAAAACTGCTCGCTGGCTACCGCAACGTGCCGCCGATCGATTTCAGTGCACTTTATCTGACGCTGACAAAAGTATCGCAACTCGTGTGCGACATTCCGGAAATCGTCGAACTCGACATCAACCCGCTGCTGGCCGATGAAAATGGCGTGCTGGCACTGGATGCGCGCATCGGTATCGCGCCGGCGATTTCATCCGGCACCGAGCGGTTGGCAATCCGCCCATATCCGAAAGAACTGGAAGAATGGACCGATTGGAACGGCCAGCCGCTGCTGCTGCGCCCAATCAAGCCGGAAGACGAATTGCGGCACGCCGATTTCATCAGTGCGCTGGCGCCGGAAGATTTCCGCAAGCGTTTCCAGCCGAAAGCGCGGCAAACGCCCTACCCGCAGCGTTCCCGTTCGGTATTGATTGATTATGACCGTGAAATGGCATTCATCGCCACCGCAAAAGGCGATGACGGCAAAATGCACACGCTCGGCGTCGTGCGCGCTTATGCCGACCCGGACAACGTGCGCGCGGAATTCGTCATCGTTGTGCGTTCCGATCTCAAGCGTCAAGGGCTGGGCGCAATCCTGATCAAAAAAATCATCTCATACTGCCAAAGCCGCGGCACGATGGAACTGGTCACATTGTCGCCGCCAGACAATCATGAAATAGCAGGATTTGCCAAAAAATTCGGCTTTGCCACACATAAGGACAAGGGCAGCAAAATTGCAGAATTACGCTTGAACCTGCAAGGCAGACCTGAAAAACCTCGGGCATAATTGGCCACATATTTGTCCAGCTAGAAGCATATTAGAAGCCTATGGAAAACGTACCGATTTCAGCGCCGAGAAAAAGCACGCTCGACTTCCTGTTGCGCAGGATGCAGCACAAGACGGATTTTCCCGCCTTGTCGGAAGCGGTCAGCGCCATCAACAAGATGGCCAGTTCCGAAAAAGAAAGCGTGGTTCAGCTTTCGAACTCAATCCTCAAGGATTTTTCGCTGACCAACAAGATCCTCCGACTGGTCAACACCGCCTACTACCGCCAGGCAACAGGCGGCAATATCAGCACGGTTTCACGCGCAGTGCTGGTGCTGGGGTTCGACGCGGTGCGCAACATAGCAATCACGCTGATGCTGTTCGAGCATCTGCAAAACAAAGCCAACGCGCATCATCTGAAGGAAGAATTCCTGCGTACCAACCTCGCGGGCATTCTAGGGCGCGATATCAGCGCCCACACCGGCATTTGCGACACTGAACAGGCTTTCATTTGTTCGATGTTTTGCAATCTGGGGCGTTTGCTGTGCAACTATTATTTCCCCGAAGAAAGTGAAGCCATCAAGCAGAGGGTCATACAGAAATCCCGCACCGAGGATGAAGCAATGGTCGATGTGCTGGGCATATCCTACGAGGATCTGGGGATCGAAATTGCGCGTTTCTGGGGTTTTCCCAACATCATCATCAACAGCATGAGAAAGCTGCCGGCCGGCAGCATCCGCAAGCCGATGAACGCCGAAGAACGACTGCAGGTACTGGCCGGTTTTGCCAATGAATTCTGTTACGTGATCGCCTCTGCCACGCCGGAGCAGAGGCAAAACGAGGTTCGCAAACTGATTGCACGTTTCGAGAAAAGCCTGCCGATTGCCGAACAGGAATTGCAGCAGACGCTGAGAAAATCGGTCGAGAGCATGAAGCAATTCGCCAGCATCATCAATCTCGACCTGCAGCACAGCGCGCTTGGCAGGAAAATCCGCTCATGGTTCGACAAACAGGCTGGACATGACGACGAGGATGGGCACCCAATGGCGGTGCTGTCAGGCAGCACGCTCGAAAGCTCACTCGAAGCCGAACTCTCTGGTAGAGATGCGGAAGCCATTCTGGCGGCAGGCATTCAGGACATCAGCAATACGCTGGTCGAGGATTACAAACTGAACGACGTATTGCGCATCATTCTGGAAACCATGTATCGCGCGAAGGGTTTCCGGCGCGTCATTCTGTGTATCCGCGATCTGAAACAGAACATGATGGTCGGCCGTTTTGGCTTTGGTCCTGACGGCATGGAAATCGCGAAACGTTTCAACTTCTCGCTCTCAGACGACCACAGCGTCTTTCATGCGGCGCTAACCAAAGGAGCGGATATCCTGATCAGTGACGCACACGGCGCCAAGGTCGAAGAGTACATTCCGGAATGGTTCATGAAACAGATAGCAGCGGAAACTTTTGTGCTTTTTCCGTTATGTATCAAAGGTAGCCCTGTGGCGATGATTTATGCCGACCGAGAACGGGCCGGAGATATCCTCATTCCGGAAAAGGAACTGTCACTGCTGCGCACGCTGCGCAACCAGGCCGTGCTGGCAATCAAGCAATCCGCATGACAATGCATGGACGCCGTCAGGCGCCCACACATCGTGTTTTACAGATAATTGAACAGCGACATGCCTGAGAGTTTGACGAATGACTGTTGCGCTGCTTCGAGAACCATTTTCTGAAAGGTCAGATCCGAAGCCGCCTTCGCATAATCCAGATCCTGCAAATCGGACAGCACGGCCGAATACTGCAAATCCTTGTCTTCTCCAGCACTGTCGAGTGAATCGATTTCTTTCAGTCGCGCGCCGACTGAAGCGCGCACCGTCAGCACATTATCGAGTGAACTGGCCAGATTGGAACTAGCAGCCGCCAATCCTTCAGTCAGATTAAACTTGCCGGAAACCGTTCCCGACGTTTTCGTCTCAAGCACATTGATGAGATCGGTTACGGTCGAAAACAGGCTTTGATTGCCCCCTTTGGCCGCAGTGGTATTAACCGTCACTGTATCTCCGGCAGCATGCGTGCCACTGAAGCTGAACTTGATGCCCGGTATGCTGGTCATCGACTGCGGCGACGTATAGGCCACGTTCGTTGCCACCGCCGTTCCGGTCGTGACGTCATTGACCGAATACGTCGTACCGCCGGCGCCAAACACAACCTGGTATTGATGGCCGGTCACGACAGTGTGGTCTGTCACCAGCGGCGAACTGATATCCGCTGCGTTGGTAAAACCGCCGCTGGGCGACACCGAAAATGTGGCACTGCCCGCATTGTTCTCGAACACCGAATAGCCGGTATCGTTGATCTCCATCTGGCGCAGCGAGTCAACCTGAATCTTGCGCACGCCCTGATCGCCAGCATACGTTGCGCCAGTCGATGTCGCGTTGAACGGTTGGGTCGAAAGCTGGAAGCCAGAGAACAGATAGTTGCCATCGCTGTCGCGCGTATTCGCCAGCCCCAGGATTTCTTGCAGCGAGCCACGAATTTCGGTTGCGATATAGGAACGCTGGTTATCGTCGAACGCAGCATTACCCGCCTCCACTACCAATGACTGCAAATTCTGGATTTGCGTCGTCAGCGTCTGCAACGCATTTTCTTCCAGATTCAATGCGTTTTTGGCTTGAGTCCGATTGTCACCGTACTGCGTATTCAGCGACTGGTTCTGGGTAACATTCAGCGCACGCGCGGCAGCAATAGGGTCGTCCGATGGCGATAGAATGCGCCGGTTGGCCGATATCTGCTGCTGCGTTTTGAGCAAAGCTGCCTGCTGATCGGAAATCCGGGCAACGCCGGAATCAAAAATCATGTTGGTGCTGATACGCATGATGCCTTCCTTATGCAGTAATTCCCAACAGGGATTTGAACATCTCGTCCGCGGCCTGCATCACCTTCGCCGCTGCCTGGTATGCCTGCTGGTATCGCAACAGATTGGCTGCTTCCTCGTCCAGATTGACGCCGGATTGCTCCTGCTGGGCTGCCACTGCCTGCGTATACGAGGCTTTCGCTGCCTTGCTGGTGACCTCCATTTCACTGGTTTTGTTGCCCACCATGTTCACCAGTTTGGAATACGCGCCCTGATAAGTGGTCGTGCCGCCAATCAGCTTGCTGGTTTGCAGGTTGCCCAGCAACAGAGCATTGCGGTTGTCGCCTGTTCCGCTGGTATTCGGACCAACGGTAAACGAGTCATTCATCGCCGGGCTGCCAGTAATCTGCACCGTCCAGCCGTTGTAGTTAAGCGTGGCACCTGCCGCCGGATCATAGGTACCGGTTGTTCCTGCCGGAATACCAGTGCCGGTAACAGTGTAAGCGGTTGCTGAAGTAAAGGTAATCGTCACCGGCTGCTGCAAATTGGTGTTCAGCGGCGAATTCGCCACGCCAGCGCTGATCTTGCCGGTACCAGTATTGGTCGTTGTTGCTTTAGCGGCAATCGGCGCGGCTGCAGCAATCTTGTTGGTATCGGTAATTGCGACGCCAATGCCCGACGCACCGTTGGCGGTTGGCTTGATCAGAAAACTGTCGCCGGCTGCGATCGTGCCCGAATCAACGCTGAAACTGAACCCTTCGCCTGCAGCGGCCGCCTGCGCCGCTGCCCAGGTCGTGCTAGCCAGTTCTGTCTTGTCGGAGAGCCGGGTCAGTACGTAATTCGTGCCGACACGCTTGAGTTCGTAGTCACTCGTTGTCAATGCGCTGGCGTTCGTGACGCTGGCAGAAACCTCCGCATTGGCTCCGGCAGATGTGTCATTGCCACCATTGGGGTACACCTGCGGCGTGCCGACGCTGAAGAATGCGCCACCAAGCGCCCCTTTCAAATCCTGCCCCAGAGCATGCTGCGCATTGAAAGTGGAAGCCAAGGTTGTAGCGATACGACCCAGCTCGTTTTGTGCCGGCTCTAGCGTCTGGCTGCGAAATTCCAGCAAACCGGCCAGACTGCCGCCACCCAGCCGGGTGCCATCCATGATGAACGATGCGCCACTGTTCTGATACCCGACCTCGATCTTGTTTGGGTCGGACGGCGATTGCACCACCGACAGATCGAAGGTGTTTTTACCGACCACCAGCGGCTGACCATTGCCGATGTAAACATTGTAGGTGTTGTTCTGTTTGACGACAGAAACCTTGACCAGTTCGCTCAATTCCGCAATTTTCTGATCACGCTGATCGAGCAAATCGTTCGGCGCCTGACCGTCATTTTGCCCATATGCAGCTTCAATCGCCGTGTTCAGCTCCGCAATTTCCTTCGTGTACGCGTTAATCTGGGTAACGGTCGAGGTAATGCTTTCATTGACCCCTTGGCCGATTTCGTTGAGCTGGCTGGCCTGGCTCTGGAAGCGCGCCACCAGTGCCTGCGCATCAGACAACAGCGACTGACGCGTCGAAGAAGATGACGGGTCGGAACTCAGATCGTTTACGCTATTGAAAAAATCTGTCAGCGCCGGCGTCAGCCCAACCGACGAATCGCTCAGCATGTTGTCGATTTGCTTAACCTGCGCATAATACGTATCCAGTCGACTTTTCGACGTCGCCGTCGCGCTTACCTGGTTTGTCAGGTACTCACTGTAAACTCGCTTGATGGAAAGGACTTCCGTGCCTTTGCCGATATAGCCAAACCCCGCCGCCTGCCCCGCGACTGCACCTTGTATCACCTCCTGACGGTTATAACCAGGAACAGATGCATTGGAAATGTTGTGCCCGGTCGTGGCAATGCCTACTTGCGCCGCAAGCAATGCTGTTTGACCGATATTGAGGATGTTGGGCATACGGATCCCGCTTAAAAGGTTATTGTCTGCTTAATCGGCACTTCATCAGAAAACTTGAATCAGGTTGCTATGCCGACAATGAATTCTGGATGATACGCGTCAATTTGACGGCATATTGCGGATCGGTCGCATAGCCGGCGCGCTGCAATCCGCGAGCGAAACCAACTGCATCCTGCGAATTGGCTATCACGTTCTGGTAACGTGGATTGCTTTTCAGCAACCTGGCGTAATCCTTGAAAGAATCGGCGTAGGAATCATAGGCTCGGAATTTCTCTTTTTTCCGGTAGGCGACGCCGTTCACGTATTCGGTCGTGGTTGTCTCTACCACCTTGCCCTTCCAGCCCTTACCGGCCTTGATGCCAAACAGATTGTTGCTGGGCGTGCCATCGGAGGCTTTGATAACCCGTTTGCCCCAGCCGCTTTCGAGCGCAGCCTGTCCAAGCATGAACTTGGCCGGAATGCCAGTAACTCGGCTGGCTTCCTCTGCATGCGCGCCCAGTTTTTCCTGAAATGCGCGCACGTGCGCCGGTTTCGATGACGAGGAAACCGCGGAATAAGCGGCCTGCAGTTGCTGCTGGCGCACCGCCATCAGATTTTGCTGCTGACGAATCGCATCAGTCAGCACATCGCGCATCGAGTCGGTTGCCAGCATTTGTTCGGACAGCGAGCGGTCCAATACACCGGAAATGGCCTTGGAGGCCGAATTGCCGCCCGTCTGACTCGATAGCAAACTATCAATCAGCGCTTTCTGCCCGTTTTCCAGCGCCGCCTGCGTCATTGCCTGCGCTGCTGGTGTCGATTTGACCGGGGTTTCCGCCGCCGTGCTCGTGGTATTCGTCGCACTCGTGATGCTCGTACCGCTAACGCCTGCCTGGGTCGCATCCTGCGCCGGCGTCATTTCGGATGGAGCGCGTCCGTGATTGCTCATCTGACGCAGCATGGCATCGGCCAAGCCGATACCGCGCTTGGCAAATTTCTGGCTCAGCTCCTGATCCAGCATCGAGGTGTAAAGCTTGGTCTGGTTGCTGTCGAACATCGTATTTTGCGTAGTCGTACTACGCATGCTCTTGAGCATCATGTTCATGAACAACGCTTCGAACTGACGTGCGGCAGCCTTCAGCGCGTCCGGCGAGTTTTCCCGCGCGGCCCGCCGTATTGCATTCAGGTCGGTCGTATCGCTCGCCGCCTGCATTGATGAAATGGGCTGGTTGCTCATCGGCCGTTTGTTGCCATTAGCCTTGCATTAATTTTTTGAATATGTGGGAGGTATATTTTAAAAACATGCCATTCGTCCCGATCTTCCGCGGCTGTTTAAAAATACTCCCACCAGTAATTTTTCACCCCAAATCAGGCCCAATCAAATGATTTCCAGTTCTGCACGTAGCGAACCAGCCACTTTCATCGCCTGCAATATCGCCAGCAAATCCTGCGGCGTCGCGCCAATCGTATTCAGCGCCTTGACCACATCGGCCAGCGACGGCGCATTCTTCAGCAGCAGCACCTGGCCTGGCTCTTTCTTGATTTCAATCTGAGCCGCCTGCGCCGGGTCAGGCTGCGCGCTGCCGTTCGCGCTGACTACGACCGACAGGCTGCCATGCGCGACTGCGCAAGGGTTAAGCGCAACCATCTGATTCATCACGACCGAACCGGTACGCGCATTCAAAATGACCTTGGCGCCAGCGCGCTCCGGCCTGACGTCGATGCTTTCCAGCGATGCCAAGAAACCAACTTTTTCATCCATTCCCGTCGGCACGCGTACCCGAATCACGCGACCATTCTGCGCCGCAGCGGTGTCTCTGCCGAAACGCCGGTTGATTGCGTCAGCCACCAGCTTGGCGTTCGAAAAGCTGTTTTCATTCAATTCCAGATGGATCAGGTTGCCCTGCCCCAGCGCCGTCGCCACCGGCCGTTCGACCGTCGCGCCAGCAGCAACCCGCCCTACGCTCAAATGGTTAGCCGCAGGCTTGCTGCCAGTCGGCGCGCCACCGGTCGTGGCAACGACCACATTGCCCTGCGCCATCGCATAGATGTTGCCATCCGCACCCTTGAGCGGTGTCATCAGCAATGTGCCGCCACGCAAGCTCTTGGCATTGCCAATGGAAGAAACCGTGATGTCGAGCGTCTGGCCCGGCTGCGCGAATGGTGGCAACGAAGTCGTCACCATCACGGCGGCGACATTCTTCAACTGCAGTTGCGTCCCGCCCTGCGGCAGATTGATGCCAAGCTGCTGCAGCATGGTGGTGATGGTCTGCACGGTAAACGGCGTTTGCGTCGTCTGGTCGCCGCTGCCATCCAGGCCGACCACCAGACCGTAACCGATCAACTGGTTGTGCCGCACGCCCTGAATGCTCGCCAGATCCTTCAGCCGTTCAGCCTGCGTGACCGGCGAGGCCAGCAAGCCGAAGCAGCAGGCAGCAAGCCAAATCAAGCTCTTGCATCGGTGCCAGAAATTGTTTCGATGTTCCATCTGTCTGCTCCTTGGTTCCGGCATGGTTACAGCGGCATCATGCTCAGGAAAAAGCGCGCGAATTGCGACATGATGTCGGCCTTGTCGATGCGGGTATTGGTGCGGTATTCAACCCGCGCATCGGCTATCTGCGACGAGTTGACGGTATTTCCCGCCAGGATGTAACGCGGATCGACCACGCCTGAGATGCGGATGAATTCGGCATTCCGGTCGAGCGCAATCTGCTTCTCACCCTTGACCAGCAGGTTGCCGTTCGGATAGACATCGATCACCGTCACGCCGAGCGTGCCGTTGAAATTGTTGCTCGAACTGGCCGCCCCCTTGTCTTCCAGCTTGTTTTCCGAACTGGTGGAAATGCCCATCTTGCCAGTGCGTGCGGATGAGAGTCCCATCATCTTGTTGACCGAGTAGTCAACGCTGCCAGTGTGGCTATTCGATCCCGCCCCCTGCTTGGCTGCGGTCGTTTTCTCGTTGATGACCACGGTCAACGTATCACCGACCATGCGCGCGCGCCGATCCTCGAACAGTGGTCGGTAGGCGCGATACTGGAAGATCGCGCCATTGGCCTCGGGCGGTACCTGCGGCTTATGCACCTGCGACGGCGACTGGTGCGTGATCGTATCCGGCACGGCCGAACAAGCCGCCAGCACGACTGCCACGCCACACAGAAGCAACTTGCCTGCCAGGGAATTCCATTGTTTCATCGCAGCCCCCATCATTCTGCCCTTATCTGCCGTTCAAACCTTATGAAAGCTGCGTCAGTTTCTGCAGCATTTCGCTCGATGCGGTAATCGCCTTGCTGTTAAGTTCATAGGCGCGCTGCGTCTGGATCATGTTGACCATTTCCTCAGCCACGTTGACATTCGAGGTTTCGACATATTTCTGTACCAGCAAACCGGCGCCATTGGTGCCAGGCGTATTGGTGTTGGCGGTACCGGACGCGGCCGTTTCGACATACAGATTTTCGCCGCGGCTTTCCAGCCCGGTCGGGTTGACGAAAGTTGCCAACTGGAGCGTACCAACTTGAGTCGTCGCCGTCGTGCCTGGCGTAGTGACGGAAACAGTACCATCGCGCGCGATGGTGATGGTTTGCGCATTGTTCGGAATCGTGATTGCCGGCTGGACGGTAAAGCCGCTCGACGTCACCAACTGTCCCTGACTGTCGAGCTGAAACGAACCATCGCGGGTATAGGCGGTCGTACCATCCGGCAGCAGGATCTGGAAAAAGCCTGCGCCCTGAATGGCGACGTCCTTTTCGTTGCCGGTTTGCTGCAGGTTGCCCTGCGTGTGGATGCGTTCGGTTGCGACCGGCCGCACACCGGTACCAATCTGCAGGCCGGACGGTAATTGGGTCTGCTGCGACGACTGCGCACCAGGCTGTCGGATGGTCTGGTACAGCAAATCCTCAAACACGGCGCGCGAACGCTTGAAGCCAGTCGTGCTGACGTTGGCCAAGTTGTTGGCGACCACGTCCATCTGCGTCTGCTGCGCATCCAGGCCAGTCTTGGCAATCCAAAGCGAGCGTATCATTTGTTACCTCCGCAATCCTGATAAATTCATTGGCGCGATCGGTCGCACATGCGGCCGATGGTGTCTATTGTGCGATCAATCCCATCAACTCAAAGCCAGAAGTTGCGAGGCCTTTGTCTCGTTACTCTCGGCGTTCTTGATTAAATTCATTTGCATTTCGAAATGACGCGACAGCGTAATCATGCTGACCATTGCATCGGCCACGTTAACGTTGCTGCCTTCCAGCGCCGAGCCGACGACGGTAACGCCGGCATCGGCATCCGGCACGGTGCCATCCTTGGTGCGAAACAGGCCATCATTGCCGCGCACAAGATTGTTTTCCTCGGGATTGACCAGCTTGATCCGGCCAAGGATATTCACCGCCCCTGGCGTTGTCGTTGCATCGATGGCCGAAACCGTGCCATCTTTCGCGATCGTGATATGCACATCCGGCGGCACTGCGATCGGCCCGCCGTCGCCCATCACGGTAACGCCTGCCTGCGTTTGCAGCACGCCGTTCTCGGATAGTTTCAGGTTGCCGCTACGAGTGTAGGCTTCAGTGCCGTCTTCGAGCTCCAGCGCAATCCAGCCCTTGCCGTCGAGCGCAATATCCAGCGCCCGCCCGGTCTGCTGCAGCACGCCCGGTTTGAAATCAGTGCCAACCGTCGAATCGACTACAAACGCGCGTGTCGGCATCGAATCACTGACGACCGGCACCGCGCGGAACGTGTCCAGTTGCGCGCGAAAGCCGGTGGTGGTTGCGTTCGCCAGGTTGTGCGACGTAGTCGCCTGCTGCTCCAGGATATGTTTGGCGCCTGTCATCGCCGTATAAATCATCCGGTCCATGTTCCACTCCCGCGTTTAACCACGCAGATGCCGACAAAATGGCGGGGTATATGCAATAAACATACACTCCCGCCGGATATTTCCTGGCCGAATAAAAATACTCCGGCCAGTATATTTATGCCTGCAAAACAGTCATTCAGGCATTACCTCAGGTTGACCAGCGTCTGCATCACCGCATCCTGGGTCTTGATGGTTTGTGCATTTGCCTGGTAATACCGTTGGGCGGTAATCATGTTGACCAACTCGGCCGTCAGATCGACGTTCGAATCTTCGACCGCATACGATTGCAGCACACCCAGATCACTGGTATCCGGCGCACCAACCATCGGTTGGCCTGAAGCCGACGTTTCAGTCCAAAGGTTGTTACCCAGCGGCTGCAAGCCATTCGGATTGCTGAAATTGGCCAGCACCACTTGCCCCAGCGTGGCCGATTTACCGTTGGTGTAACTGCCGGTCAGTATGCCGTCCGGCGAAACCGTGAAACTTGACAGGCGGCCGGAGGCGAAACCATCCTGCTTCAGCGTATTCACGCCAAATTTTGAGCCATACTGGGTCGTGCCAGTGAAATCGATATTGAAATCGAGCGTCGTGGTCGCACCGGTGCCAACCGTCATATTCGCCACAAACGGAAGCGTGGTGGCTGTGGTATCGATGGCACCGCTGGTGGTGAAAGTCAGCTGACCGAGATTGGTGATGCCTGCCGGCGGCGAAGCCGGTGGAGTTGCCGCTGCACCGGTTGCATAGGCCGCAGGATCAGTAATGCCCCACACCTGCCACACGTTGGATGCGCTTTTCACGTAGTACGTCTGCAAATCGTGTGAATTGCCGAGGGAATCGTAAACCGTGACCGTGGTTGCATTGTGATAGGTGTCCGGGTCGGCTGGGTCGAACTGGTACGGTGCCGCGGTATTAATCGCGGTTTCGCTCGAATCCAGGTTCAGCTTGGCGGTAACACCGCTGGTCGCCTTGGGCGCCAGATCGGAGGTGTTGATGTTCAACTCAACCGGCGTTCCCTTCAACAACACACCGTCAGCATTCACTGCGTATCCGGTCAGCCGATTGCCGGTGGCATTTACGATGTAGCCATTCTTGTCCAGCGTGAACTGGCCATTGCGCGAATAGGAAATCACGCCATTGTCGGATACGCGGAAAAAGCCGTCGCCGTTGATGGCGATGTCGAGCGGGTTTTTGGTCGTGCTAATGTTGCCCTGTGTGAATTGCTGCTGCACCTGCGCCACCTTGACGCCGATGCCGACATTCGATGCGCTGGCATTATTGAGCGAATTTGCATACACATCGGCAAACTGCGCCTGCCCCGCCTTGTAGCCAACGGTGCTGGCATTCGCGACGTTATTGCCGATTGTATCCAGTTGGGTCGAGGCTGCGCTCAGACCGCTCAATCCTTGTTGGAAACTCATATTGCTCTCCTTGTTTCAATCCGGATGGGTAAATTCGCTTACAGTATTTCGCGCACGTCGCTCAATGCCACATTGCCGATGTTCTGTACGTTCAGTTTCGCGCCGGAAGCGCTGGAAGTGACGCTCAACACCGAACCGTATGTGAGCGAGGTGGCCGTCACTGCTGTTCCGCTCTTGGTTGCCGTCACCTCGAAGGAATAAGTGCCGTCGGTCGCCTTGCCGCCAGACTTGTTGCTGCCGTCCCACGCAATCGGAATCACGCCGGCCTCCTGCTTGCCCAAGTCGATTTCCTTGACCACATTGCCGGATGCATCGCGAATCTTGATGGTAACCGCATCGGCCGCCTCGGCCAGTTCGACGCCGAATATACCCTGAGTAGTGCTGTCCTTGGTCGCAAGCGTGATGCTGGAGCCAGGCACGAACACGCCGTGACCAATCATATCGACCGCATCAGAAGACTGGCTGGAGCGAATGCTCGACAGCAGTGTCTCCAGCGTCGTATTCAACTTGTCGATGCCGGTCACGGTCGAAAGCTGGGCCATCTGGCTCGTTACCTGCGCGTTGTCGAGCGGATTGAGCGGATCCTGATGCGTCATTTGCGCAATCAGCATCTTCATGAAGCGATCCTGCGTTTCCTGTACCGAACTCGACGTGCTATTCGTTGACGATGTCGATGACGACGTGTTGTTCATGGTTGCCAGGAGGTTGTTTGATACGGTGCTCATTGGATAACCTCTTTAGGTGACGGCTGGTGGTGGCAAAAAATGGGGGTAGCCTGGCAGGCATCCCGGTTATTGACCAATGGTCAGGGTTTTCAGCGCCATGGTTTTGGCGGCATTCATTGTTTCAACGTTCGTCTGGTATGAGCGGGTGGCGGAAATCATGTTGACCATTTCCTCGACCACGTTTACGTTCGGCATTGATACATAACCCTTTTCATCCGCTTGCGGATGTTTCGGGTCATAAACTTTCTTCGGCTCCGAGGTATCTTCCAGAACTTCCTGTACCTTGACGCCGCTGGAAACCGTTCCGGCCACTGGCGCCTCGGCAAAAACAACCTGTTTTGCACGGTACGGCTGACCGTCGGCACTAGTCGTGCTGTCTACGTTCGCAATATTGCTGGCGACCACGTTCAGGCGCTGGCTTTGCGCATTCATGGCCGAACCGGCCACGTTAAAAATATTGAACAGTGACATGGCAATTACCCTTGGACTGCGGCGAGCAGATTCTTGATCTGCGCACCAATAATCGTGACCCCAGCCTCATAACGCAATGCGTTATCGACGAACTGGTTCCGCTCTACATCCATCTCGACCGTATTACCGTCCACGCTGGCCTGATGTGGCGTCCGGTAAAGCACTGGCGAGCCGCCAATGCTCTCCCCGGTCTTACCGTCCAGATGCGCTGCGTTGGTCTTGGTCATCCTGGTCGCATTTTCACCCGTTCCTGCCAACGCACCCTGCAGCGCCTGCGCAAAATCGATGTCGCGCGCCTTGTAATTCGGCGTATCGGCATTGGCAATGTTCGATGCCAGCAATTGCTGGCGCTGAGCGCGCAAACTCAACGCCGTCTGCTGAAAGCGCAACGCTTCGTCAAGTTTTCCAATCATCGAAGCCTCCTGAAACTTCCGCCGGTCATGCTGGCACGTGTCAAAAATGGATTTGTATGCCTATCATCATATAAAAACCTGTCATTTTTGATTGCCTGATAAGACTCTGAAACGCCGCCCTTTTCGGAGGTTTGGCTGTGCCGGATGTTTATAATATTGACCCTGAAACCATATGGAAGTTCACGAACGACGATGAAGCGGCTATTCAGAATTCTGCTTGTAACAATTCCGCTCCTGCTGGCGGTAACGACGCATGCGCAAACTGCGCCCGGACGGCAAGATCATGCGGTGCTGCGGCAAGTAGCAGAACAATTCTTGCGTGCGCAAACCGCTGGAATGCCGGGAGAAACTGAAATTACGATCGGTACCATCGACCCGCGACTGAATCTGGCAGCCTGTCCGATACCGCAGGCATTTCTTTCTAGCAACAATCGTGCATGGGGAAGGACAACCGTAGGCCTGCGCTGCGCCGCACCGGTAAACTGGACGGTATACGTTCAAGCCAAAGTAAGTGTTAAAAGCGAATATGTGGTTGCTGCCGCTTCACTTGCGCAAGGCCAAGTCATCAAAAAAGAAGACTTGACGAAAATGAAGGGCGACCTGTCAATGTTGCCACTAGGCACCATTATTGATGTTACCCAGGCAATCGGCCAAACCGTCGCCCGGTCGTTGCCGCAAGGCGCGCCTTTGCGCAAGGACGTGCTGCGCAGTCAGCGTGCAGTGCAACAGGGACAAGCCGTACGAGTGGTGACGAATGGCCCTGGCTTTAGCGTATCGACAGAAGGCAAGGCGCAGACTAATGCAAACGAAGGACAACCGGTTCAGGTACTCACAAATGGCAGACAAGTTGTCACTGGTACCGCCAGAATGGGCGGCGTAGTGGAAGTCGCTTTTTGAAAAAATGAGCAAAGCACTAAAGTTATTTGAAATGCCACCGATAACCAAGCAGGGATATAGTATTTCTCATGCAACCTTAGATAGGTGACGTCGTGAAAATTGAAGACGCAATCAAGAAAACATCTGCCTTGGGTGTCGGCACCAAACAGAACACCAGCGCCAGCAAGGGAGCGGAAAAGACTGAAGCAAGTACAGCTTCATCGGTAAATGTCAGTCTTTCTTCGAAACTGCAGGCGTTATCGAACACTGTTGCCAACAGCAGTGTGTTCGACACGAAAAAAGTCGAGGAAATCAAATCGGCCATCGCCGAAGGACGGTTTCAGGTCAATGCCGAAAAAGTTGCTGAAGGTCTGATCGATACTGTAAAAGACATGCTCCAGCGTCCTAAAGCATCATGATGGTATCAGGCACCATTCCCTCGGCAACCTTGCAGCAGGAAATCGACGCTGTTCGCCAGTTGCAGCAATTGCTTGAACAGGAGCAATCGCATTTGCTCAAGGCGGATATTGCCGGTCTGGAAGCTTTGTTAAAACAAAAGGCCGTGGTCGTCGATCGCATGGCACAATTGGCCGATGCTCGCTACAATGCGCTGGCAGCGGCAGGACTGCCTGCGGAAGAAGCCGGGATGCAAGCATGGATTGAGCGCGATGCATCGCAGGAAACAGCGGCGCAATCCTGGCGTGAGTTGTTGGAACTGACCGCGACAACCAAGGAACTCAACCGCATCAATGGCATGCTGATTGGCGGCCACATGGCACGCAACCAGGGAGCGTTGCAAATCCTCCAGAACAGTGCCCCGGGCGAAGGCACCTATGGCGCGGATGGCCGCCACAACATCAGGACTTCTGGACGCAATTTCGTTGTCGGTTAAACGACATTCAAAATCATTACGGTTTTACCGCTGGTTCCGATACTGATTCAGGCAACGCGGACAAAATCATCACTTGCACCCGTCGGTTGCGCAGCCGACCTTCGGCCGTGTCGTTGGAACTGACTGGCCGTGTATCACCGTAGCCGATTGCAGTCAGACGTTTTTCCGCGATACCATTTTCGATGAACAAGCGCACCACGCTACTGGCTCGCACGGCAGACAACTCCCAATTCGAAGGAAAATACGGATTGCTGATTGGCACGTTGTCGGTATGGCCTTCGATCTGCATCGGGAATAACTGGTTTTTCATGACCCGTGCAACCGCTGCCAGTGTATTGCTGGCTTCATCACTCAGTCTGGCCTCACCTTGAGCAAACAGCACACTGGCGTTAATCTCAACCGTAATGCCGCGCGCCGTCTGCATCACGTGTACCTGTCCCTGTTCAATCAGCGGCGCAAGTGACGAAATCAGATGCTGGGTAACCGCCTTCATTTGTTCGCGCTCACGCTTGACCGCAGCCTCGGCCACGCGACGCTTGTGCATCGTCAATGGCAACTCAAACGCAGGTGACGCAGCCTGTTCTGTCCCCTTTGACGCAGAAAGCAGTGATATCCTGCCGCCGAATGCGCTGCTCATCGAATCCGACAACACGCGGTACTTGCCCTCGCTCACCGACGACACCGCGTACATCACCACAAAAAATGCAAACAGCAAGGTAATGAAATCGGCATAAGACACTAGCCAGCGTTCGTGGTTTTCGTGTTCATCCTCGATTTTCTTCCGGCGTCGCGACATGGCCATTGCGCTCACAGTAAGCAGGCAAACTCCGCCCAACGGGCAGCCTTATTTTTTCCGGTAGATCAGCATGCGCTCTTCAATCACGCGCGAACTTTCACTGTTGGCGATGCCAACGAAAGCATCCGTCAGCATTTCCCGCCGCTGCACTTCCTTGCCGACATGAGCGCGCAATCTGGCACCAATCGGCAGAAAAAACAAGTTCGCCAGCCCGACACCATACACAGTCGCGACGAATGCCACGGCAATACCTGCTCCCAGACGGCTGGGATCCGACAGATTTTCCATCACGTGAATCAAGCCGAGCACCGCACCAAGAATGCCCACCGTCGGTGCATATCCGCCGGCAGATTCCCACACCTTCACTACCAGCCGTTCACGCGCCTCATAAGCTGAAATGTCCTGATGCAGCAATTCACGCATAATCGCAGGATCAATGCCATCGACAATCAACCGTAACCCCTGCTGTATAAAAGGATCCGTAGCGGTGGTCAGGTAACGCTCCAGACTAAGGAAACCTTCCCGCCTGGCGGTTGTGCTCCACATGACCATTTCGCGTGACAGCGCCTGATGATTTTCCGTCTGCGGCCGAAACACAGCACCTGCCATTTTTATTCCAGCGATAAAAATCTGCAAACCACTTTGCAGCAGCACAGCTCCCAACGTACCAATGACCACGATCACGAAGGCGGCCGGTTGTACCAATGAACCGGCATGGCCGCCTTCCAGCAGCTGGCCGGCCAAAATGCCACCGATTCCAAGTACCAGACCTATCAGGCTACCCCAGTCCATGCCCTCTCCCGTAATTTGGCGCGCATTCGTGCAATTGCCTGACTGTGCAGCTGGCTGACCCGCGATTCCGATACACCCATGATCGCGCCGATTTCCTTCAGATTCATTTCCTGCTCGTAGTACAAGCCCATCAGCAGTTTTTCCCGTTCGGGCAAGTCGTCAATGGCATCGATCACGGCTGAACGGAAACCGGTATTCATCAAAATTTGCAGCGGGTCGTCAGCCATTTCGGTCGCATAGCGATCGAGAAAATGTTCGTTTTCATCGTCGTCGTGGAAATCCTCGTAATAGATCAACTGGTGACCGCTGCCCTCGCCCAGCATTTCCTGATACGTTGCCAGCGGAACCTTGAGTTGCGCCGCCACTTCACTTTCATTCGGCGGTCGCCCAAATTTCTGCTGCAGTTTCTGGATGGCGGTTTCAATCTTGCGCATGTTCTGCCGCAGGCTACGTGGCACCCAGTCGCTATTGCGCAATTCATCCAGCATTGAGCCGCGAATCCGCTGCATCGCATAAGTCTCGAACTGCGCGCCATGAACCTCTTCATAACGGTTGACCGCGTCGAGCAGCCCCATCATCCCGGCCTGAACCAGATCATCGACATCGACGCTGGGCGGAAGTTTGGCTTTCATCAGATGTGCCAATTTCTTGACCAGCGGCACATGCTGGGTAATCAGATGATCCTTGTTGGTCTTTCCCTGAACGTTATACATGCTTTACGCTGAAAAACTTGGGCCTCGTGCCATCATGCCATAATCCACGCGATTATCGGAACAAATGAAACGCTCAGCCATGCGGCGAAATGCCACCGATGCCCCAGCGAGAGGAAACGCATCAATCACCGAACGCCCCAAACGGGCGGCCCGCGTCATGTGTTCATCCTGCGGCACGAAACCGATCGAATCAAGCGATATGGCCAGGTAGCGGCTAGCTGCCTGCGCCATGTTCTGGTAAACGACTTGTGCCCGCTGCTCCGTCGCGCCCGTAGCCAAAATGCTGAATGGTCGCCGGCCCAATTGTTCGTGCAAACGCTTGATCATCGCATACGCCGATTTGATTGATGCCGCACTGTCAGATACTTGCACGACTATGTCACTTTCTGCAAGAATCGGCAACGGCAAGGCATCGTCTTCATCCAGTTCTGCATCCACCATCAGCACTTCGGTTTGCTGCACCAGTGTGTCAAACGTTTTTTCGATGCTTTGCATCTGTTTTGAATGGCGCAGTGCCTGCCGGAACGCTGGCCCTGCCAGCACAGCCATTCCGAAACCCTGCTGCGTCGTCAGAATGGCATCGTCGATAGCTTTCTCACCGCGAGCAACCTGCAGCAGCGTCGCATCGGGTGTTACACCTAGTTTGCCGGCTGCACCGTGCGACCCCATGCTGGCATCAAGCAGGATGGCATTGCTGCCAAAACGTGCCAGCGAAGCACACAAATTAACCAACATGGCATTCTTGTCATCGTTTTTCATCGATGACAGAAAAGTGAACACGCGTGGTTTCGGTCCGGCGAGAATTCGCCGCAAGCCCTCGGCCTGATCGAATTGAAAATTATCCAAGGAGCACCTCACGCAAACCATTTTCCTTCACTGCGCGCGCCGTGTTCGCGACCACCAGCGGAAGTTCGTCGTCCTGATAGCGGAATGGCGCAGTTTCACGTTTAAGCTTGAATGCACGGTCGATCAGGTAATGCTGATTCGCCAGATGCAAATCTTCCGGCACGCGCTGACCATTGGCAACGTAATACAGCATCATCTTCTGCCGAATCATAACATCGAGCGCACTGCCAATGGTTGCTGCTTCGTCGAGTTTTGTCATGATGCAACCGGCCAGCCCATCTCCCTTGTAGGCACGCACAACCTCGTTCAGCGTTTCGCCGGTCGAAGTCGCAGCCAGGCAAAGCAGGCGTTTGACCGGCACACCTGCGCTCGACAGCATCGCAATCTGCTCTGTCACCATCTTGTCGCGCTGGCTGACGCCGACCGTGTCGATCAATACCATGTGCTTGCCACGCAATTCATCGAGCGCGATCCGCAAATCAGCCTCATCCTTGACCGAGTGCACCATCACACCCAGAATCTTGCCGTAAATGCGCAATTGCTCGTAGCCGCCAATACGATAGCCATCAGTGGTGATCAGCGCCAGCTTGTTGGCGCCGTGCTGCATCACGCAACGTGCAGCCAGCTTGGCGGTAGTCGTCGTTTTGCCGACGCCAGTCGGCCCGACCAGCGCATACACACCACCCTTGTCGAGAATCTCGTTCTCGTTTTTCATGATCGACAGGTTACGTGCCAGAATCGATTTGACCCAGTTCATGCCGCCGCGCATTTTCTCGTTTTCTGGCAGGTTTTCGGTCAAATAACGCGCCAGCGTGGCACTGAAACCGGCGGCCAGCATTTCGCGCATGATTTCCGCCTTGAACGGTTCGCGCTGCTGCTGGTTGCTCCACGAAATTTCGGCCAACTGCGCTTCCATCATGCCGCGCATCGAGCGGATTTCCGCCATCACTTCTTTCAGTTCCCTGTCGGCTGCTTCTCTGGCAGCGGTCAAGTCAAGATCAGCGGCGAAAGCGCGCATCGGTTCCGCTACTGGCTTGCTGACAGTTTTCGGTTTGGCCGAAAGCGAGGCCAGCAGCGGTTCATGGCGCACTTCACGCTCGACCGCCGGTTCCGCCAACGACGACATATCCTCTCCGGCCAGCGCCATGATTTCGACCTTGCCGTTAACCGTCCGGTTCGACAGGATGACAGCGTCATCCCCAAGCGCATCGCGCACCATACGCAATGCTTCACGCGACGTATCGGCTGAAAATTTTCTGACTTTCATGCTAGGCCTCCAACCAGACTGGTGACTTTAATGGTTTTCGTATCGGGTAATTCAGCGTGCGACAACACCTTGAGCTGCGGCAGTGCTCGGCGCAGGAAACGTGACAGCAGCGTGCGCAGCGGCGCAGGAACAAGCAGCACTGGCGTATGCCCAAGCTGTTCCTGCTTGCGCACCGCCTGTTCGGTTTGAGAAACGAGTGTATCGGCCAAACCTGGCTCTATGCCGGCGCCATCCGCACCGGTTGCCTGCATCGCGTGCATCAACAAACGCTCGAGCTTGCCATCGAGCGTCATCACCGACAGTTCGTTCGCTGTCGGGAAAATCTGCTGCACGATGGCACGACCCAGCGCGACGCGCACCATCGCGGTCAAGTCGTTTGCATCTTGGGTGTGGGTCGCGTTTTCGGTCAATGTTTCGATGATAGAACGCATGTCGCGAATATGCACGCCTTCGCTCAAAAGGTTCTGCAGCACCTTTTGCAAAGTGGATAGCGGGATCAGCTTCGGTACCAGTTCTTCAACCATCTTCGGCGCTTCCTTGCCAAGATGGTCGAGCAGCTGCTGCAATTCCTGACGGCCGAGCAATTCCGCTGCATGAGTCGTGATCAGATGGTTCAGATGCGTTGCCACCACCGTACCCGCATCGACCACGGTATAGCCCATTGACTGCGCTTGATCACGCAAGCTGGCATCGACCCAAATTGCTGGCAGGCCAAAAGCCGGGTCGGTGGTCGTGATGCCCGGCAAAGTGCCTGTGACCATGCCGGGATTGATGGCGAGATACTGGCCGCTTTGCGCTTCACCGCTGCCGATTTCGACCCCTTTGAGCAAAATGCGATAGGCCGACGGCCTAAGTTCAAGGTTGTCGCGAATATGCACCGAAGGCGCAAGAAAACCGACTTCCTGTGCGAATTTCTTGCGAATTCCCCTAATGCGGCGCAACAGTTCGCCGCCTTGCCCTTGATCGACCAGCGGTATCAACCGATAGCCGACTTCCAACCCCAACGTATCAACCGGCACCACATCGCGCCAGCTGGCTTCCTCGACTTCCGGCGCTGTTGTCGGCGCTGCCTGCTCCTTAGGCGCTGCCGCTTCCTGCTCGGCGCGGCGCGCAAGCATGTAGCCGCCAGCTGCCATAATCGCCGCCAGCATGATGAACGCCATGTGCGGCATGCCTGGAATCACACCCATGCCGCCAACGATGCAGGCAGTCACGTACAACACCTGCGGCTTGGCAAACAATTGACCAATCAGCTGACCGCCAATATCCTGATCACTGGCAACGCGTGACACCACGACACCAGCAGCAATAGAAATAATCAGCGAAGGAATCTGCGCCACCAGGCCGTCACCAATGGCCAGCAGCGTGTAATTCTTGATCGCCAGGCCGAATTCCAGATTGTGCTGCACCATGCCGACAATCAGGCCGCCGACGATGTTGACTATCGTGACGATGATGCCGGCAATGGCATCACCGCGAACGTATTTGCTGGCACCGTCCATCGCACCGTAGAACTCGGCTTCCTGCGCCACGGTCTGACGACGCGCACGCGCTTCCTGCTCACCAATCAGGCCGGCATTCAGATCAGCGTCGATCGCCATCTGCTTGCCCGGCATTGCATCCAATGCGAATCGTGCGCCGACTTCGGCAATCCGGCCAGCACCCTTGGTCACCACGACGAAGTTGATGATGGTCAGGATGACGAAGACCACGATACCGACGGTGTAATTGCCGCCGATCAGGAAGTGGCCGAATGCCTCGATCACCTTGCCGGCCGCATCCGGTCCGGTATGGCCTTCGGTCAGCACCACGCGCGTTGAAGCGACGTTGAGCGACAGTCGCAACATCGTGCTAACCAGAAGCACCGTCGGGAACACCATGAAATCGAGCGGCTTGACCGTATACAGGCTGGTCAGCAGAACGATAATAGCCAGCGCGATGTTGAAGCTGAAGAACATGTCCAGCGCGAACGCCGGCAATGGCAACACCATCATCGCCAGCATCATCACGATCAGCAATGGCGCTGCCAGCGCGCGCGAATTCTGCCCGGTAAGCCATGCAGGCAGCTTCAACCCTTTCATTGAATGCTCCTCGATTCAGTTTCGGCGTGCTGCGCCTGATTGTTCGGATCCATGTCTGGCGGAACCTGGATATTGGTCGGCATCTCCGGCTGCCTGCCGCCACTCTGCCGGAAAGCGCGCAACTGGAACACATATGCCAGCACTTCGGCCACGGCGATATACAGTGTTTGCGGAATTTCGTCACCCAGATCGGTGTGCTTGTACAGCGCACGAGCCAGCGGTGGAGCTTCCATCAGCGGCACGTTGTTTTCATTTGCCAGTTCACGAATACGCGCTGCCACCTCACCCATGCCTTTTGCCACCACCTGCGGCGCGCGCATCTTGCCATCGACGTATTTGATCGCCACGGCATAATGCGTCGGGTTGGTCACCACCACATCGGCCGTCGGCACCTGCGCCATCATCCGGCGACGAGCCATCTCGCGCTGCTGCGCTCGAATCTTAGCCTTGATTTCCGGATTGCCTTCCGATTCCTTTGCTTCCTGTCGCACTTCTTCGCGCGTCATCTTCAGTTTCTGGGTGTATTGCCACAGCTGGTAAGGCACATCGATGCATGCAATCAGCACCAATCCGCCGACGATCCACATAAAGCAGCCCAGCATCAAGTCGCCCATATGCGCCATGCCAGCTTTCAGCGGCTCCATCCCCAGCATCAGCATCGCATTCAATTTGCTGGACACCACCATCCACGCAATCACACCAATCAAGGTCGCCTTGCCGATTGCTTTCAGCAGTTCAACCAGCGCGCGCACGGAAAACATGTTGGCTAGGCCTGCCATCGGATTGAGCTTGCCGAAATCCGGCATCAGCGCGCCAGTGCTGAAAAGCCAGCCGCCAATCAACATCGGCGTTGCCAGCGCCACCACCAAAAACAAAATCGCCAGCGGTGCAAACGCCAGCGCCAAATCGCCCACTTGCGCGATAACGCGCGTCAGCAGCAGCGGCATGTCGAATGCCATCGAACGCTCGAAAGCCAGACTGCCGGATAGCATGTGACGAATTTTGAGCATCAGACCTTCGCCCAGCACCCACATACCAGCGCCACCGGCGAGCAGAATCGTGCACGTCGCCAGCTCGCGCGAGCGGGGAACGTTGCCTTCCTCGCGGGCTTTTTCAAGCCGTCTGGGCGAGGGTGATTCCGTTTTTTCGAGGTCGCTTTCTTCGGCCATGGCCGACTCCTGTCATCGCATCAAGGACACGCCAATACGCACGTATCCGGTTTGATACGATTATTTGCCACAACCTGAGGAAGGAAACGAAAGAATAACGCATGAAACAGGCCGCTTATTGCCACATGCCATCCGAAAATGTGACACCGACTGGAAGCGCGATCCACCACACACGACCGCGACATAGGCCTCACCAGCGAAGATAAAAGAGGAAAGGCAACGTTCAAGACGGTTGCATCATCAACCATTCACGGCAACAATTGATACGGCACAAGATCACTCAAGCGTTAACACACCAAAATCTGCTTGCGCGGAATCTCCTGCGCCGCCTTTGAAGGAATACGCATGTTCCGCTTTGTTCTGTCTTTTCTGCTAATGCTGCTGTCTGCGCTGCTACAGGGCAACGCGCTGGCACTGGCGGAGAGCCACCTCAATTCCAGCAGCATTGACCGCATTCCGCGCGTGGTGGCGGCGCTGGAACAGGGGGAGGCGGCCGAACGCGGTTCCGGCATGCGCAAGAACATTCCACAAGCCATCACTTTCTACTGCGATGCGATAGCCATGGGCAGCCCGGAAGGCTATTTCCGCGTCGGCCGCCTGCTATCGCAAGGACCACGCAAAGTACGCAACCAGCAGATGGCCAACACCTATCTCGCCTGGGCCGCGCTGCTTGGCCATCCGGAAGCGATGAAATACCGCGACAAGCAAGCCGGCAATGCCCCGCTAGGCTATTGCGGCGGTTTCTTGTATGGCGGCAGAAGCGCGCCATTTGACACCTCCGGCTATCTGGCGCGACAGTCTGCCTCGAAACAGCATATCGCCACCTTCATCCGTCGGACAGCCCCTCAGTATGGTGTAGATCCGCGTCTGGCGCTCAGCATCGCACTGGCCGAATCGAACCTGAATGCGAATGCTGTTTCACCGAAAAATGCGCAGGGCGTAATGCAACTGATCCCTGGCACACAGCGGCGATTCGGGGTCCAAAACCCATTCAATCCGGAACAAAACATTCACGGCGGCCTGGCCTACCTGCGCTGGCTGCAGAAGCGCTTTGGCAACAACTGGGTACTGGTCGCCGCAGCCTACAATGCAGGCGAAGAAAATGTGCAGAAATACGGCGGAATTCCGCCATTCCGCGAAACGCAGTATTACGTGCGGCGCGTACTGTATCTGGCCGGGAAACGCCATTAACAACAATTGAATGGACGTACCTCGAAGGTTTGATGCTTTTAGGCGCGATCCATGATTCTGTTCCGGCGCTCAGCCCCAAGTGCGCAGCAGCCCGACCGCCAGCCCTTCAAGCGCGAAATCCTCGCGTCCATCCTCGACCAGGATGACATCAAAATCGGGATTTTCAGGCTGCAACTCAATGCGAGAACTGGTTTTGTGCAAGCGTTTAACGGTCACATCATCACCCAACCGGGCGACAATGATCTGCCCATTGCGCACTTGATCAGTTTTCCTCACCGCCAGTAGGTCGCCATCTAAAATGCCGGCATCGCGCATCGACATGCCGCGCACCTTAAGCAGGTAATCCGGCTTTTGCGAGAACAGACCAGGATCGACGTTGTAGGTGGTTTCGATATGTTCCTGCGCCAGAATGGGTGAGCCGGCGGCAACGCGCCCAATCAACGGCAATGATAGTTGCTGCAAGGCTGCGTGCGGCAACGTCATCTGCGCTTCGACCACCGGCAGATTGACGTTGCACAGCCGGATGCCGCGCGAAGTGCCTGGCATGATAGTAATCGCCCCCTTGCGTGCCAGCGCCTGCAAATGCTCCTCGGCAGCATTGATCGAACGGAAACCCAATTCGGCCGCAATTTCGGCGCGCGTGGGCGGGAAACCGGAATTATCGATGGCGCTCTGAATGAGACCGAGTATCTGCTGCTGGCGTGCGGTAAGCTTGAGCATGTCGTTGCCCTCCTGAAAAAAACGGCACGGTGCTGTTTATTTGAACAGCCTGTATTTTTATACAGCAACAACCAAATTGCAAGTCGCAAGCACCCCATTCACGTGACGTTGGGCGGGCATGGCGACAAAAGTCGGCATGCCATTGATTTTCCAGCAATTCCGGGGTAGAATGGTCGGCTTACCTCTTCCCACACCCGTCCTGACGCCGGGGTGGGCGATTTTTCAATCCGTCCAAAAGGAGTTTACATGCGTCATTACGAAATCGTATTTATCGTTCACCCCGATCAAAGCGAGCAGGTGCCTGCAATGATCGAGCGGTACAAGAACACGGTCACCAGTCACGGCGGCAAGATTCACCGCGTCGAGGACTGGGGTCGTCGCCAGTTGGCTTACATGATCGAAAAGCTCGCGAAAGCGCACTATGTCTGCATGAATATTGAATGCAATGGCGAAACGCTGACTGAGCTGGAAACTGCATTCAAATTCAACGATGCCGTGCTGCGTCATCTGACCGTCCGCATGAAGAAGGCCGAGACCGCACCGTCGCCAATGATGAAGTCGGTACAAAAAGACGAATCCGCGAAGCAGCGTCCTGCTGAAGCGACCGCGTCGGCCTGACAATCGCTGAAAGGAGCGTGTGAACCGGCTTGAACTTGTTGCCGCCATTGCCGAGCGTGATGCACTGCGTTATACCCCGGCAGGCGTTCCGATAGTGTCGGCAAAACTGCAGCACGATTCGAAACAGGTTGAAGCCAAAACGGAACGGCTGGTTGAATTCGAAATTTCTGCAGTCGCTGCAGGCGAAATTGCAGGACGACTCAACCAGGCGGAATTGGGCAGCACGCATCATTTCACCGGATTTCTCGCACGCAGGAACCGCAACAGCAAAAGCCTGGTATTTCACATCATTGATTTTTAGCCGCAGTGGGCAAAATCGCCCCGGCGCACAGACATAAACAGGAGCCAAAAATGGCATTCGTAAAGAAATTCGACAAAAACAAAATGAAGGAAAAGCGCAAACAGCAAAACCCGCTGTTCAAGCGCAAGAAATTCTGCCGCTTCACCGCTGCCAAGGTCGAGCAGGTAGATTACAAGGATATCGACACGCTGAAGGATTTCATCCAGGAAAACTGCAAGATCATGCCGGCTCGCCTGACTGGCACCAAGGCGCACTACCAGCGCCAGGTCGATACTGCAATCAAACGCGCGCGTTATCTCGCGCTGCTGCCCTACACCGCCCTGCATACCGCGTAATCGGCGACAGTGGAAGATATCGGAGAATAAACATGGAAATCATTCTGTTGGAAAAAGTTGGCAAACTCGGCAACCTGGGCGACATCGTTCGCGTCAAGGATGGCTATGCACGCAACTTCCTGATCCCGCAAAAGATGGCTCGCCGCGCAACCGAAACCGCGAAAGCGGAATTCGAAGCACGCCGTGCCGAGCTGGAAAAAGCAGCAGCCGAAAAACTGGCAGCAGCCCAGGCGCTGGGCGAGAAACTGGCTGGCATGACGGTTCAGATTCTGCAAAAATCCGGCGTTGATGGCCGCCTGTTCGGCTCGGTCACCAACATCGACATCGCCGAAGCGCTGAACAAGCAGGGTTTCGCCGTCGAGAAATCGCAGGTCCGTCTACCGCAAGGTCCGTTCAAGACTGTTGGCGATTTCCCGCTGTCGGTTGCACTGCACGCCGACGTGGTAGTCGACATTACCGTTTCGGTACTGGGCGAACACGCCTGATTCCCGCGAGCGGAAACAGACAAAAAATCCCGCAGGTTTGACCCTGCGGGATTTTTTGTCCATTTGCGTCTGAAAAAGCCGTCAGAAGCTGGCTGGTTCCGACTTAGGTCCGGACGTTGGTTCCTTGTCCAGCCGGTCCACCAGCACCGGCACCGTGCTCAGCGCCAGCACACGGGTAGTGACGCTACCGAGCAAAAAACGACCGAGCCCAGTGCGGCCATGCGAACCCATAAAAATCAAGTCGCAGCCCTGCTGCTGCGCCACATCGACGATCTGTTCCGCCGGCACATCGGAAAACGCCGTGATGCCGGTGCAATTGATGCCCGCCGCTTGTGCTGCATCCTGAATCGGCTTGAGATGAATCTCGCCCGCCTTTTTCATTGTGTTCTGATATTCATCTTCCGACGGGTACGAAGGTGGAATGATTTCAACATAGACCGGATACTGGTATTCTGGAGCGACATAAATGGCGACGACTTCGGCACCGATGCTGGCGGCAAAACTCACGCCCTTGATGGCGGCGGCGCTGGATACTTCAGAACCGTCGGTGGGAACCAGAACTTTCTTGTACATGATGGTGTTTCTCCTGGAAAGAACATCAATGCTGCATGGATACTGCTTCATCCGGACGACATGCCGGAATTATACCGAACGCAGATGCAGCTTCAATGACGGCACATTTGCGTTCGGTCAGCCTTTCGGAATAAATCAGGTCAGCTCTTCCAACCGGATTTTTGTCACCTCACCCAATACTGTTGGCAATGCATTGATCTTTTCAATCGCCGTCAGCATGTTCTTTTCCTGCGTCTGATGCGTCAGCATGATGATATCGGTACGACTTTCGCCTTCCTCCGGCTCCTTCTGGATCATCGCATCGATCGAAATCGTTGCATCAGCCAGAATGCGCGCCACATCAGCCAGCACGCCCGGTTGGTCGATCACGTGCATCCGCAAGTAGTAGCTGGTGGTGACTTCGGTCATCGGCAACACAGGGGTGTTCGCCATCGCATCCGGCTGGAACGCCAAATACGGTACGCGATGCTCCGGATCGGCCTTCGCCAAGCGGGTAATATCGACCAGGTCGGCAATCACCGCCGATGCAGTCGGCTCGGCGCCCGCGCCTTTGCCGTAGTACAGCGTTGAACCCACAGCATCGCCCTGGACCACGACTGCGTTCATCGCGCCTTCAACGTTCGCAATCAGCCGCTTTTCCGGAATCAGCGTCGGATGGACGCGCAGCTCGATCCCATTCAGCATGCGCTTGGTGATGCCCAAGAGCTTGATGCGGTAGCCGAGCTGTTCGGCGTAGCGGATATCAGCCGCTTCCAGCTTGGTGATGCCTTCAACGTAAGCCTTGTCGAACTGCACCGGAATTCCGAACGCAATAGCTGACATGATGGTCGCCTTGTGCGCGGCATCCACACCCTCAATATCAAACGTCGGGTCAGCTTCGGCATAGCCGAGGCGCTGTGCCTCCTTCAGCACCACGTCAAAATCCAGTCCCTTGTCGCGCATTTCTGACAGGATGAAGTTGGTGGTGCCGTTGATGATGCCGGCAATCCACTGGATGCGGTTCGCAGTCAGACCTTCGCGCAGCGCCTTGATGATCGGAATGCCTCCGGCGACTGCTGCTTCGAACGCAACGATCACTCCCTTTTCCTGCGCCGCCTTGAAAATTTCATTGCCATGCACCGCCAGCAAGGCCTTGTTCGCGGTCACGACATGCTTGCCGTTGGCGATTGCCTTCAGTACCAGATCCTTTGCAATACCATAACCGCCGATCAATTCGATCACGATATCGATATCAGGATTGCTCACCACCAGTTCGGCGTCATTGACCACCTCGCATTCACCGCGCGTGATTTCCCTCGCACGCTCAAGATTGCGGTCGGCAACCATTGCGATTTGAATGCCGCGACCAGCTCGGCGGGTGATTTCCTCCTGATTGCGGCGCAACACCTCGTAAGTGCCGCCGCCGACAACGCCAATGCCCAGCAGGCCAACTTTGATCGGTTCCATAAACTCCTTTTTCAACTCTTTCTATTCATGCGTGCGCGACATCAGGCCAGACGTAGTTCCGGCGCTGATGTGCTAACCGATGTACCAGACGTGCCGTAACGCCGACGATAGCCTTCAAGAAAGCGCGCTAGCCTGCCAATAGCATCGGTCAAATCATGCACGTTCGGCAGGAACACCACACGGAAGTGATCTGTGTCGGGCCAGTTGAACCCCGTACCTTGCACAATCAGCACCTTTTCCGCTTCGAGCAATTCGTAGGCGAACTGCTTGTCGTCGGCAATCGGATACATCTTCGGATCAAGCCGCGGGAACATATACAGTGCCGCCTTCGGCTTTACACAGCTAACACCGGGAATGCTGGTCAGCAGGCGGTGTGCCACTTCGCGCTGCTCGTACAAACGCCCCCCCGGCATGACCAGATCGTTGATGCTCTGGTAGCCACCGAGCGCGGTCTGTATCGCATACTGTCCCGGCACGTTCGAACACAGGCGCATCGACGACAGCATGTTCAGCCCTTCGATGTAATCCTTCGCATGCCGCTTCTCACCGGAAACGATCATCCAGCCAACGCGATAACCGCACGAGCGGTAGCTTTTTGACAGCCCGTTCATTGTGATAAACAGCACATCATCAGCCAGCGATGCCATCGACGTATGCGTCGCGCCGTCGTACAGCACCTTGTCGTAAATCTCGTCGGCGAACACAATCAGCTGATGCTGGCGCGCAATCTCGACGATCTGCTTCAGCACCTCGTCCGAATACAGTGCGCCTGTCGGGTTGTTCGGATTGATGACGACGATCGCCTTGGTTTTCGGCGTGATTTTCTTCTTGATATCGTCAATGTCGGGATTCCAGTCCGCCTGCTCGTCGCAAATGTAGTGGATCGGCGTGCCCCCAGACAGCGAAACGGCTGCAGTCCACAGCGGATAGTCCGGTGCCGGTACCAGCACCTCGTCGCCGGCATCGAGCAGCGCCTGCATGCTCATCACGATCAACTCGGAGGCACCGTTGCCGATGTAAATATCATCTACTGTCACGCCTGCGATTTTCTTTTCCTGCGTGTACTGCATGATGGCCTTGCGCGGCGCGAACATCCCCTTAGAATCAGTGTAGCCGGCTGCGCTTTGCATGTTGCGCATCATATCGCGCACGATCTCATCCGGCGGATCAAAACCGAATGGCGCCAAGTTGCCGATGTTCAGCTTAATGATCTTCTGGCCTTCCTCTTCCATCTGCCGTGCTTTCTCCAGCACGGGCCCGCGAATGTCATAACAGACATCGTCGAGTTTTTTGGATTTCTGTATCGGTCGCATGGCACAATCTCCCCGGTTCCGTTGCCAAAGCGGCACGCATAATCGCGCCGCGAAAAGATTCATTCTGACGAAACTGGACCGATTTATCAAGGCATATCGGCAACAACAAACACAATCGACAAATAACCTTCCGGCGAACAAGGGAAAGGCTACAATTCGGCCACTACTTACCAGAACGTGTTTCTGCCGATGAAGTTCCATTTTGCCGAGCAACAGCCATTCCAGCACATCACCGCGTGCGACGATGGCAGTGTAACGATTAATGGCATCATCCACAGGGAGAGTCTGATCGTGCTGCCGCATGTCGCGCCCGCAAAATGGCCAGTTATTTCATTCGATGCGCTGACGACCAGTGACCTGATGCTATTGACGAAGGCATTGCCAGATGTCGTGCTGCTAGGAACCGGCCGCCGTCAGCGTTTTGTCCGACCGGAACTAGCCGCGCCCCTGCTTGAGCGTCAAATCGGCATCGAATGCATGGATAACCACGCCGCATGCCGCACCTATCATCTGTTATCAACTGAAGGGCGCAAGGTCGCGCTGGCGCTGATATTCGATGCACAAACATCTTATTTTTCAGGGGTATAACCCCAAAATGTTCAGTTCGTCCGGAACTTCTGCGGCTGCTGAAAAATACACCACCGAGTATATTTGGCCGTCCAAACCGACTTCCAGCGCAACAATCCCCTTGCCGGCGGCGGATATATCATGGCAAGCTAACGTCTGCAATCTTTCAGGAGTAATGCATGGCTGACACCCCCTCTGCAATCGGTTTGACCGTACCGGAATTCTCCGCACCAATGACAGGCAACAGCAGCTTCACCCTGTCAACCCACAAGGGCAAAAACATCGTTCTGTTCTTCTACCCGAAAGACAACACGCCAGGATGTTCGGCGGAAAGCATGACCTTCCGCGACCTGTACGCCCAGTTCCAGGCAGCAAATACCGAAATTTTCGGCATCAGCCGCGACAGTATCAAATCGCATGAAGGCTTCAAGTCAAAACTGGCGATGCCGTTCGATCTGATTTCCGATGCAAATGAGGATATCTGCACAATGTTCAACGTGCTGCGCGAAAAAACGATGTATGGCAAGAAAGTGCGCGGCATCGAACGTAGCACCTTCGTCATCAATGCCAGCGGCACGCTGGTCCAGGAATGGCGCGGCGTGAAAGTGCCCGGCCACGTCGAACAGGTGCTGAAATATGTCACCACGCTCAAGCAGAATTAATCGTTTCCAGAAACCTTACAGTCGAGATTTCAATGCCTCTGCCGAAAATGCCCACCCAGCCAGCGACCCTGCTCTCCACCAAAGATTATCCCAAAGCAAAAAACAGCAAGACCACTAAATCCGCCAGCAAAACCAGAGCCAAGCCTGTGGCCGAAACAGTAAAACCAGCCATTGCTTCGCCTGTTGCCGCTGCCGCTCCGGCAATACCAGCACAAGCAGCGCTGAAATCGAAAGCGAAAACGCTGCTGGCCGATAAACCGACACCCGCGGCAGTCAAGCCGCCAAAAACGAAACTCAAGTCCAGCGCCAGCCGCGCCGCTGACCATGCCGGTACAACCAAGCTGTTCGTACTCGACACCAACGTGCTGATGCACGATCCGACCTCGCTGTTCCGCTTCGAGGAACACGATATCTTCCTGCCGATGGTCACGCTGGAAGAACTCGACAACCACAAGCGCGGCATGTCAGATGTTGCACGCAATGCGCGTCAGGCGTCGCGCACGCTGGACGCACTGGCGGCCGACATTGATGAAAACGCGATCGAGCACGGCATCCCGCTGTGCAAGCTAGGCAACAAGGAAGCGAAAGGCAACCTGTTCTTCCAGACCAAGCTGCAATTCGGCACGCTGCCGGAAGGCTTGCCTGCTGGCAAGGCAGACAATCAGATTCTCGGCATTGTCCGTGCTCTGACCAACGAACAGCCTGGCCGGCTGATTGTGCTGGTGTCGAAAGACATCAACATGCGCATCAAGGCGCGCGCGCTCGGCCTGCCGGCGGAAGACTACTTCAACGACCAGGTGCTGGAAGACACCGACCTGCTCTATTCCGGCGTGATGCAGCTGCCAGACAATTTCTGGGACAAACACGGCAAGGGCATGGAATCCTGGCAGGAAATGAAAAACGGCGTCAACCGCACCTACTACCGCCTATCGGGACCGCTGGTGCCGTCGATGCTAATCAACCAGTTCGTCTATCTCGAACCAAAAGATGGCGATGCCCCGTTCTACGCCCAGGTCAGGCAGATCAACGGCAAAACCGCCGTGCTGGAAACGCTACGCGACTACACGCACGCTAAAAACAGCGTCTGGGGCATCACTGCACGCAACCGCGAACAGAATTTTGCACTCAACCTGCTGATGAACCCGGACTGCGATTTCGTTTCGCTGCTCGGTCAGGCAGGCACCGGCAAAACATTGCTGGCGCTGGCAGCCGGCCTGGCGCAAGTGCTGGATAGCAAGCGCTACAACGAAATCATCATCACCCGCGTGACCGTGCCAGTTGGCGATGATATTGGCTTCTTGCCGGGCACCGAGGAAGAAAAAATGTCGCCCTGGATGGGCGCACTGGATGACAACCTCGAAGTGCTGCACAAGACCGATGCCGAAGGCGGCGACTGGGGACGCGCGGCAACGCAGGATCTGATCCGCTCGCGCATCCGCATCAAATCGCTGAACTTCATGCGTGGCCGCACCTTCGTCAACAAGTTCGTGATCATCGATGAAGCGCAAAACCTGACGCCTAAGCAAGTGAAGACCCTGATCACCCGCGCTGGTCCGGGAACGAAAATCCTCTGCCTAGGCAACATCGCGCAGATCGATACCCCGTATCTGACCGAAGGCTCCAGCGGCCTGACGTTTGCGGTGGATCGCTTCAAGGGCTGGGAACACAGCGGCCATGTCACGCTGGCGCGCGGCGAACGCTCGCGTCTGGCGGATTACGCAAGCGAGGTACTGTAAGGCGCAACATGAAAATGTCGCTGGATTGCGTGACCTGCTTCGTGCGGCAATCGCTGGATGCCGCCAGGCTGGTCACGAATGACCACGCCGAGCAGGAGCGCATCGTGCGCGATGTGATGCGCTGGCTGAGCGAACACGGGCTAGAACATTCACCACCCGTGCTGGCGCAAATCGTGCACCGCAAGCTGCGCGAGATTTCTCAGGTTGGCGACCCGTATGCGGCCGTCAAGGTCCGCCACAATGCGATGGCGCTGGATCTTCTGCCGGAACTGCGGGCGCAAATCGCTGCCGCAGCCGACCCGCTGGCCATGGCCACCCGGCTGGCGATCGCCGGCAACGTGATCGACATGGGGATGAAAAGCATGGTGGCGGAAGATGACGTGCGCGAGTCGATCCGCCATGCGCTGGCCGAACCGTTCGTGGGCGAATGGGAACACTACCGGGCAGCCGCCGCAGCGGCGAAAAGCATCCTGTATCTGGCCGACAACGCCGGCGAAATCGCATTCGACCGGCTGCTGATCGAACAGCTCGGGCCAGAGCGCGTGACCGTGGTGGTACGCGGTGCACCGGTATTGAACGATGCCACCCTCGCGGATGCGCATGCCGTCGGCCTGCCTGAGATTGTCACCGTGATCGACAACGGCTCGGATGCCCCCGGCACACTGCTGGCAGAGTGCTCGCCGGAACTGCAACGCCAGTTCGCCGCGGCAGACATGGTGATCGCCAAGGGGCAGGGAAATTTTGAATCGCTTTCCGCCCAGGGGCATGACGTATTCTTCCTGTTCAAGGTCAAATGCCCGGTGATTGCCACGCATGTCGGCCTGCCGATGGGCACGCAAATCCTGCGGCAATACCGGCAGCCACCAACCAAGGGCACCTCATGAGAATTGTCAGCTGGAACGTGAATTCGCTCAAAGTGCGCCTGCCGCAAGTGCTGCAATGGCTGCAAGACAACCCGGTCGAGGTGCTGTGCCTGCAGGAAACCAAGTTGACCGACGACAAGTTCCCGCTGCTGGAAATCGAAGCTGTCGGTTATCAGGCCGTTTTTTCTGGCCAGAAAACTTACAACGGCGTTGCCATCCTGTCGAAACTGCCGATGAGCGATGTGGTGAAAAACAACCCGCGCTTTGCCGATGAACAGCAGCGCATCATTGCGGCCACCATCGATGGCGTGCGCGTGATTTGCGCCTATGTGCCCAACGGGCAGGAAGTCGGTTCGGACAAGTACGCCTACAAACTACAATGGCTGGACGCGCTGCACGACTGGCTTGCCGACGAAGCAAAAGCGCATCCATCGCTGGCGCTGGCGGGCGATTTCAACATCGCGCCGGATGACCGCGACGTGTATGACCCAGCCACCTGGCAAGGCAGCGTGCTGGTTTCCGAACCAGAGCGTGCCGCCTTCAGGCAATTGCAGCAAATCGGGCTGCAGGATGCATTCCGGCTGTTTGAGCAACCGGAAAAAACTTACAGCTGGTGGGATTACCGTCAGCTCGGTTTCCAGAAAAACCGCGGGCTGCGCATCGACCATATCCTGCTATCAGACCCGTTGGCAAAACGCTGCACCGGCTGCATCATCGACCGTGCGCCACGCAAATGGCAGCAGCCATCTGATCACGCGCCAGTAATAGCGGAAATCAGCTGACCATACGCCTTTGCGTTATGCACAGCCATGGTGCGCAATATCACCAGTCGGCCCACAGCTTATGGGCAATGGCGATGCTGATGACTTGCAAACCGAGCATCAATCCGACACAACCGGTCCAGCCTGTCGAGTTCCAGAGATAACCGGGCAACGACGAGCCGACAAAGCCGCCCAGATAATAAAAGGTCACATACAGCCCTGCTGCGGAAGAGCGCGCTTCGCGCGCAGCCTTGCCTACATGGCCGGAAGATGCCGACTGGCATGCAAACACGCCGCTGGAATGAATCGCTAGTCCGACAATCACGGCTGGCAACGACTGCATGAATGTCAGCAACAAGCCGCAAGCGGACATGCCCACGGCCAGCATCAGCATCCGCCGAAAACCAATGCGATCGAGCAGCCGGCCAGCCAAAGGCGTCACCACAGCACCGACCAGATACACGGCAAATATCGATGCCAGCGCCGCCGTACCCAGCATGAAGGGTTCATCCGCCAGATAGAAATTCACGTAAGTGAACGCGCCAACCAGACTAAACAGCACATTGAACCCGACCGCAAACGTAGCCAACAATTGCGGATTGCGGAAATGACGGCCCATTGACCGCAAGGCATTGGCGACATTTTTTTGCCGCACAAACCGGGTAGCTGCCGGCAGCAGCCACCATGCCATCAGCGCGATCAGCAGCGACAGCACGCCCAGCAGCACAAATGCCTCGCGCCACCCCCAGTGCTGCGCAATCCAACCGACGGAAAAACGGCCAACAAACCCTCCCACCACCGTGCCTGTGACATAGGTCGCCATCGTCGCACCAACCGTGCCGGCAGCCGACTCCTCGCTGATGTAGGCTATCGTCGCGGATATGACCGCCGGCACAAAAATTCCCTGAAAGAATCGCCAAAGTATGATTTGGTTCAGATTGACCGAAGTCGCCACCAGAACGGTGGGCAACGCCAACCCGAAAAGAGCGGCCACAATAACCAGCTTGCGCCCCAATGCATCCGCCATCATGCCTGCCAGCGGTGCCATCAAGGCGACAGCCAGCACCGGCGCGCTCACGGTCAGGCTAGCCTGCAATTCGCTCACGCGATATATCTGCCGGAACATCGGCAGCAAGGGTTGTGTGCAATACAGAGAAAGAAAAGCGCCGAAACCGGTGGCAAACAATGCGATATGGGTGCCCAACGTCTGTCTGGGAACAGTGCCGTCATGAGCAAGAGAATCGGTGTTGGAGCGTATCGTGTCTGGCATGCCTTATAGCCCGACGCAAACCGCCAGGAATGGAATTTTTCAACAGTCGTCAGCCTGCATCCAGGCGGTGTAACAGTATAAACCCCGCACCAATCGTGATCACGCGCTTAGGCATCGCAACACTTGTGACGATTTTCATGAAATTTACCGAATGCGCGATTCAAAATGCTGGTTGTTGTAAAGGCTTGAATTTATTGTAAAATCTCGCAATTTTTCATCCCGCGTCAATGCCAAAAGCTGCGCGCAAATTAGGTACAACTTAACACCCCATGACTACGCCACAATCCGCCAAAAACATCACATCGGAATTAACACCAGACCTGCTTCTATCAGAAACGGCTGACAATTCCGGACTGCCAGACTATACGCCCGACGAAAAGAGAAAACGCATTTTTGCCATCTTTGCTGCATCGTCTGGCAATCTGGTCGAATGGTTCGATTTCTATGTCTATGCTTTTTGTGCCGTTTATTTCGCCCCGGCTTTTTTCCCGCAAAGCGACCCGACGGTACAGCTGCTGAAAACGGCTGGCGTGTTTGCCGTTGGCTTCCTGATGCGGCCCATCGGCGGCTGGATCTTCGGACGGATTGCAGACAAGCGCGGACGGAAAAAAGCGCTGGTTACATCGGTGCTGATGATGTGCGGCGGCTCACTGGCGATCGCCCTTCTGCCTGGCTATGAAACCATCGGCCTGCTGGCACCGGTCGTGCTGCTGCTCGCGCGCATGCTGCAGGGATTGTCTGTAGGCGGCGAATACGGCACGACGGCCACCTATATGAGCGAAATCGCAATGCGCGGTCGGCGCGGTTTCTATTCATCGTTCCAGTATGTGACGCTGATCGGCGGCCAGTTGCTGGCCGTGCTGGTTCTTGTCATCCTGCAACAACTGCTGGACGATGCCCAGTTGAGAGCGTGGGGCTGGAGGATTCCATTCGTTATTGGCGCCATCGCTGCCATCGTCGCGCTGATGCTGCGCGGCACACTGAAGGAAACAGCCAATCAAGAAGTCACGAAAAGCAAGGATGCCGGCAGCATTCGCGCTCTTTTCCGCGACCACAAGGCAGCTTTTTTCACCGTCGTCGGCTATACGGCTGGCGGTTCGCTCAGCTTCTATACCTTTTCGACCTACATGCAAAAATATCTGGTCAATACGGTAGGCATGTCAATCAAGACCTCCAGCACTGTCATGACGGGTGGGCTGTTTGTTTTCATGTGCATGCAGCCGGTACTGGGTGCCTTGTCCGATAGAATTGGCCGCCGCAATAACATGCTGTTGTTCGCGGGGCTGGGTGCGCTGGTTGCAGTGCCGCTGATGACGACGCTGCGCTTCATTTCAAGCCCCCTGCTAGCGTTCGTCCTGATTTCGCTGGCGCTAACCATCGTCAGCCTGTACACCTCGATTGCCGGCATCGTCAAGGCAGAAGTGTTTCCAATGGAATTGCGAGCACTCGGCGTTGGCCTGTCTTATGCCGTGGCCAATGCGATGTTTGGCGGTTCGGCCGAATTCGTCGCGCTAGGCTTGAAATCCATCGGGCATGAAACCACGTTCTACTGGTACGTTACCGTGATGCTGGTCATATCCTTCCTTTTCAGCCTGCGCATTCCAAAGAATGCACCTTATCTGGCCAAGGATTTTTAAGCGTCAAATGATGTGCAGGCGCTATTGTCAGCCGCCTGCACCGATTTAGCATCGATACTGAATACGCGCGTCAAAACGGCAAACGCAAATTTGAACTTGACTTATATGTCGAAATGTTTAAACATATAATCATGAAAACCGAATACGTCCAAAACCTGCCCGAGGCCTGGCAAACCATCGCCAAGGTATTCACTGCCCTTGGCGACCCGCATCGGCAGCGAATATTGCTGATTTTCGAACCGGGCGAACGGCTGAACGTGAGCCAGATTGTCGAAACCTCGACCTTGTCGCGACCGGCGGTATCGCACCATCTGAAAATTTTGCGAGAAGCCGGCGTGCTGGGCAGCTGCAAGGAAGGCAAGGAAGTGTTCTTCTGGGTCGAAAAGGCATTCCTGCGCGATTCGCTCGAAAAAGTGCTGCACTACATCAACACCGAAGCCTGAAGGAAAGGAAACAGATGGAAAACCAGTTCACGCTTCTAGGCACAAAACGTTTCCTGCCGCTGTTCGTAACGCAATTTTTCGGCGCCCTGAACGACAACGTACTGAAAAACGCGATGGTGATCCTGATCGCCTTTCAGGGCGCGAAGATGAGCAGCATCGCACCGGAACTGATGGTCAATATCTGCGCCGGCCTGTTCATCCTGCCGTTTTTCCTGTTTTCGGCCACCTCCGGCCAATTGGCAGACAAGTATGAAAAATCGCGCCTGATCCGGCTGGTGAAACTGATGGAGCTCGGCATCATGCTGATTGCAGCAGTCGGTTTCTGGCTGCCGAACCTGCCCTGCCTGCTGGTGGCGCTGTTCTTGATGGGGCTGCATTCGACGCTGTTTGGGCCGTTGAAGTATTCGATCCTGCCGCAGCACTTGCATGAAAACGAGATGATCGGCGGCAACGCGCTGGTTGAATCCGGCACGTTTCTGGCGATCCTGATCGGCACCATCCTCGGCGGCTCGCTGATTGCGATGGGCGAATATGGCGCGCATCTGGCCTCTGTTGCCTGCATGACGATTGCGATTGCCGGCTATCTGGCCAGCCGCGCCATTCCGCTGGCACCGGCGCCCGAACCGGAGCTGGCCATCAACTGGAATCCGTTATCCGAAACCTGGCGCAATCTGGCGGCGCTGAAACAGAACCGCGCCGTGTTTCTCGCCATCCTCGGCATTTCCTGGTTCTGGTTTTACGGCGCTATCTTCCTGTCGCAATTCCCGGCTTACGCCAAAGATTACCTGGGCGGCAGCGAAGGCGTGGTCACGCTGTTGCTGGCGATCTTCTCGGTCGGCATCGGTGCCGGTTCGCTGCTGTGCGAAAAACTGTCGGGGCAGAAAATCGAACCGGGGCTGGTGCCACTCGGTTCCATTGGCTTGACCGTATTCGCGCTCGACCTGTGGCTGGCAAGCCCGCATGCGGGCGCGCTCGGCCTAAGCGTAAGCAGATTCCTGTCCGCCCCCAACAGCTGGCGCGTACTGGCCGACCTGACGATGATCGGCATTTTTGGCGGTTTTTACTGTGTGCCACTGTATGCGCTGATGCAGACGCGCTCGGAAGCCTCGCACCGTTCGCGCGTGATTGCCGCCAACAACATCCTGAATGCGGCCTTCATGGTGGTGGCGGCCTTGCTGGCGATTGCGCTGCTGAGCTTGGGCGCCACCGTACCGCAGATTTTCCTGCTGACCGCCATCATCAACGCCGGCATCGCCGCCTACATTTACAGCGTAACGCCCGAATACCTGAACCGCTTCGTCGCGTGGATTTTCCGGAGGAATTAAGATGCTGAAAACCCTGCTCCACCCCATTTTGCGCCCGATTCTGCTCGTGCTGTGCAAGCTGCTGTTCCGGGTCGAGGTCAAAAGCGCGAATCCTGATTTCGGTGTGCCGAAACTGCTGATCGTCGCCAACCACGAATCCTTTCTTGATGGCCTGCTGCTCGGCCTGTTCCTGCCGGTCGACCCGATTTTCGTGGTCAATACCCGAATCGCACAAGTGCCTTTTTTCAGCTTTGTGCTGGCGATGGTCGATCACATCACGGTCGAACCGAGCAATCCGATGGCAACGCGGCAAATCATCCAGCTGGTCGAATCCGGCCGGCCAGTGGTGATTTTCCCCGAAGGCCGGATCACGCTGACGGGCGCGCTGATGAAAGTGTATGAAGGCTCGGCCTTCGTTGCCGGCAAAACCGGCGCCACCATCATCCCGGTGCGGCTCGATGGCCCGCAACGCAGCTATTTTTCGCGCATGAGCGGTTCCGCCCCGCGCGGCTGGCTGCCAAAAATGCGGCTCACCATCCTGCCCGCCACCAAAATCGAGATGCCCGCTCTGCCGACCGCCAAACTGCGCCGTCACCAGATGGCGGAAGCGATGCGGCGTCTGATGCAGGAAATGCTGTTCGAAACTCGGATGCCAACCACGATTTTCGACGCGGTGCTGGAAGCGGTGCGCATTTTTGGCCGCCAGCGCCCGATGGTGGAAGACGTCAAACAGGTGATTTACAGCTATGGCGACATGCTGAAAATGATCCTGATGCTGGGGCGCATCGGCAGCAAACTGGAAGCGCCCGGCGCGCGCATCGGCCTGCTGCTGCCGAACCTGGCGCCAACGCTGGCGATGATCATCGGCTTGTCCGCCTTCCGCCGCGTGCCGGCGCTGCTGAATTACACCGCCGGCACCGAAGGCATGCAAAGCGCCTGCATTGCCGCCGGTGTGCGCACCATCGTCACCTCGCGTGCTTTCCTCGAACAGGCGAAGCTGGAAGACAAGGTCGCCGCCCTGCAAGGCTTGCGCATCGTCTATCTGGAAGATTTGCGCCAGCAGCTGACGCTGGCCGACAAATTGTGGTGGGTAGGTTACGCGCGCTGGTTCCCGCATGCCGCCAGCCGCTGCAACGCCTGCCCGGAAGATGCGGCGGTGGTGCTGTTCACCTCCGGCTCCGAAGGGCGGCCGAAAGGCGTGGTGCTGTCGCACCGGGCGATTCTGGCCAACATCGCGCAGGTGCGCGCCATCATCGACATTTCGACCGAAGACAAGTTCCTGAGCGCGCTCCCCATTTTTCATTCGTTCGGCCTGACCGCCGGCGCCATCCTGCCGCTGCTGACCGGCTCCAGCCTGTTCCTGTACCCGACGCCGCTGCATTACCGCGTGATCCCCGAACTGGCCTACGACCGCGGCTGCTCGGTGCTGTTCGGCACCGGCACCTTCCTTGCCCACTACGGCAAGTTCGCGCATCCGTATGACTTTTACCGCCTGCGGTACGTGGTCGCCGGCGCGGAAAAACTGTCGCAGCAGGTACGGGACTTGTGGTTCGAAAAATTCGGCATCCGCATTTTCGAAGGCTATGGCGCAACCGAAACCGCGCCGGTGCTGGCGGTGAATACGCCGATGGCGTTCAAGAGCGGCACCGTCGGCCAGTTGCTGCCGGGCATCCACCACAAGGTGGTGCCGGTGCCTGGCATCGATCATGGCGGCATCCTGCATGTCAGCGGCCCGAACGTGATGAGCGGCTATTACCGCTACGAGCATCCGGGCGAACTGGAAGCGCCGCAATCGGCTGTCGGCGCCGGCTGGTATGACACCGGCGATGTGGTCGACATCGATGCCGAAGGCTTCGTCCATGTGCTCGGCCGGGTCAAGCGCTTTGCCAAGATCGCGGGCGAAATGGTGTCGCTGGAAGTGGTGGAAAGTCTGGCGCTGGCGGCCAGCCCCGACAAGATGCACGCCATCGTCGCCCAACCCGACCCGCAACGCGGCGAGGCGCTGGTGCTGTTCACCACCGATGCCAAGCTGACCCGCGAGCAACTGCGCGCAGCAGCGCAGGCGCAAGGCTTGCCCGAACTGCTGCTGCCGCGCAGGATTGAGCTGCTGGAACGCCTGCCGCTGTTGGGTACGGGCAAAGCGGATTACATGACGCTGAAAAAGATGGCCGAAAACGTGTGATGCGTCAAAAAATACCGTCATCAAACCGGCATTCCTTTAGCTGCCGGCGATCACCGCCTCAATCTCGGCAAAGGTGCGCGCCGTTTCATGCGACACTACATCAGCGCCGATCTGCTTCGCAATATACGCCGCCGAGAAAATGCCGCGCAGTTTCTGACTGCCCGCCAATTCATCGCACACCACCAGCGCATGGATCCGGCCGGCGGCCTTCAGTGTCGCAATGATGTCGCCAACCTTCGCCTGTTCGATATCACTCAACCGCAGTACATCCAGCGATTCGACCGGCGTCATGATGTCGCGCACAAGCAGTTCGCTATGCCGGATGCCGCGTTTGACCGCAATCTGCATCGGCCGTTCACTCCACAGATCGTTGGTGGTCAACACACCCTCGATCCTGCCATCGCTACCAATGACAATCAGTTGGTGCACTTTGGCCTGCACCATCGTGTGGTTGGCTTCGGCATAGGTGACATCCGGGGACACCGTAACCGTCTTGGTCTGGCGCAAATCGGTCATCACCAACAACGCGGGAGAATGCACTCGTATGGGTTCAGGTGCTTGAACTTCGATGACGTAGCAACCGCCGCTGGCTATGTTGCACTGTTTGATGGGTTTATAACCGAAACGCATCATGATCGAACCTCCGTGTTATCTGGTTGAACGAATATGTCTGTGCGAACCCTGTGTGCTTATTCTATCCCCATTCAAGAAAAACCGATGGCGAGATCAAACGTGGCCCATATCCGGGCAAACACTTTGTGCGGCATCTATGTGGCAAGCAAAAACACCGAGGAGTTTTTTTTCAATCTCTCAAAATCCGGCTTCAGCCAGTAAAAGTCTGCGACCAAGCCAATGCGGCCAGATGCGCATCGTTGACTTCCTGCGGTTGCAGGCTAAGCGCGCTTGCCAATGCGCCAGCAAAGCCGTTTCTGATTTCGCACGCTTCCGCCAACACAAGATAGGGGCCGTAAGGACCTTCGCGCGTCAGCAACGCTTGCGTTATCGCTTCGGACAACTGCACATGCTGCAGCACTTCCTCCATCGGAATGCCCAGCAAGCGATCCAACAATGAAAACATGCCGGTAACAAACAGATTCTCCGCTTCAGTTTTCGGTAGCTTATCTTGCGCCAGCAATTCAGCCATGCGGCCGCGAACGATCGCGGTCTGCATCAGTACTGCTGCATTTTCAGTCGTACTGGCGGTTGCCAGCAGCAGCGACAGCCAGCGGTAAAGCGGCGAATAGCCGATCAGCGTGACGGCATGCTTGAGGGAATGAATTTCCGTCCGAAGGCCGAATCCCGCCGAGTTGATGTAGCGCAGCAATTTGTACGACAGCGCCGCATCGCGCTTGAGCAGCGATTCCAGATGCGGAACATCAGCATTCTTGCGCACCTGATCCATCAGTTGCATGATCAGCGCCTGCGATGGATTCATACCCTTGGGCTGATAACCTTCCCGCGGCGTCAGATGCAGTTTGCCGACAAAAGCGTCCAGCCCCAAAGATGCACAGGTATCGTACTCTTGCCAGTTGCTAACCTGGCTGGCGACCATTCGCACCGAAGATGAATGCTTGAGCGCCGCATACAGCTTGGCCAGCTTGGACACATCCGCATCGCCGCATCGGACCTCGATGTGCGTGACATGAGACATCAGTTCCTTGTTCGGCGTACGCGCGTTTGCATTACGCAGCAGAATGCCAAACCCCTTGGCGCGCGCATTTTGGACTGCTTCGATGGTATCCGGGCTATCGAGTTTGACCCGATTGAGGATCAGCACCACCTGTTGCGATAGCAAACCTTCCAGCGCGCCACCAGCCATCAGCGTGGGCGTCGCCTCCAGAAAGAGCTGCGTACCGCCCATCAGCCATCCGTCCTCGCCACCATTCAACTGTTCTGCGACATATGAAATGAGCGCTTCCAGATCTTCATCGCCAGGCACGTCAGATTCCATCCCTGCGCGCTGCCATGAAAGCTCATAGCCTACGACCTGCTGTTTCGGATCGAGCAATGGTTCGCGTACGATGAAATTCGTTTGATGCATGTCTGTCAGTGAAAGGTTGACGGGAAGCAAACACAAGGAAGACGTTTAAAAGCCAAGGCTGTCAAGCAAATCGTCAACCTGTTCCTGATCGGCCACCACCTCCGGATTTCCGGTCGGATGGATTTGCGGCCCATTCAGCAAGCCGGAACCGGTATCGCGCCGCATTTCCTGTGGAGCATAATCAATCAACAACTGCACCAGTTGCTGTTCGACGCCGCGAGTCAAATCAATGATCCGCTTGATGACCTGCCCGGTCAAATCCTGAAAATCCTGCGCCATCATGATATCGAGCAGATATTTTTTTGTTTCCTGCGAGACTTCCTGCGCTTCATTCAGGTAAACCAGCGTCTTGTCCGCCATCAGACGATACTGCTCATCTGAACAGCCCGCATTAAGTGCGGTCCGCCATTCCTGCGCCAGTTCTTTTGCCTGTTCATCGATTTGATCCTGAAGTGGGCCCGCCGCATCTGTGGCATTCAATACACGCTGCGCCGCCTGCTCAGAGAGATTGGCAACGTAGTTCAAACGATCCATTACGTTGGGAATTTCATGCGCTGTTTTTTCAATCAGCTTGTCCAACCCCAACCCACGCAAACTTTCATGCAAAGTGCGCGTCATTTGACCGATTCTATTCAGAACTTCTTCATGCTGGCAGTTTTGTGACACAGCTGTTTCTGACGCTTGTGCCGAAGCCGAAGCGCTATCTTGTTGCATATTCATTTCAAGCGCCTTCCTTCTCCATTTTCTCGAAAATCTTCGACAGCTTTTCGTCCAGCGTCGCTGCGGTGAAAGGTTTCACCACATACCCGCTGGCACCAGCCTGCGCAGCGGCGATAATGTTTTCTTTTTTAGCCTCGGCGGTCACCATCAAAACCGGCAACTTGGACAAAGCCGCATCAGCGCGAATATTCTTGAGCATTTCCAGCCCGTCCATGTTCGGCATATTCCAGTCCGACACGACAAAATCGAATTTTTCGCTTCTGAGTTTGGATAGCGCCATCACGCCATCCTCGGCCTCGTCAACATTCGTATAACCGAGTTCTTTCAATAGATTTCGAACGATGCGCCGCATCGTCGAAAAATCATCTACCACAAGAAATTTGGTTTTGGGATCAGCCATTCATTACTCCAGAAGATCATCATTCAGACGCCAATTTTATCGGTAATTGGACACAAAACTTAAATAATCGTTGCTGCAAGTTGACACAACTCACACACGCAGCGCCCTGCCCCCCTGCTTGTTCAGGAAATCCAGCACCATTCTTGGCAAATCACCCAATGCGCCGACTTCATGTACCGCCCCAACATGCACTGCTTCCCGCGGCATTCCATACACCACGCAAGTCGCCTCATTCTGAGCAAAATTATGCGCCCCTGCGTCTTTCATCTCCAGCATGCCCAGCGCGCCATCTTTCCCCATCCCGGTCAGAATGACGCCAACTGCGTTCTTGCCGGCATGTTGCGCCGCCGAGCGAAACAGGACGTCAACCGATGGGCGATGACGATTGACCGGCGGCGTTTGCTCCAGATGCGCAACATAGTTCGCACCACTGCGTGCAAGCAGCAGGTGGGAGTGTCCGGGCGCGATATAAGCATGTCCCGGCAATACGCGATCGCCATGAGCCGCTTCCTTGACCGAAATGGCACAAAGCGAATCCAGCCGCTGCGCAAACGAACGCGTAAACCCTTCCGGCATATGCTGAACAATCAGAATGCCAGGACAATCAGGCGGCATCTGTATCAGGAATTCCTTGATTGCTTCGGTGCCACCTGTTGACGCGCCAACAATAATCAGTTTTTCACTGCTGGCAAAATTGACCCGTATCGGTGCCTGTACCTGCGCCGCAGTCGTACTGGCCGCTCCAGCTGGCTGCGTTTTTGCACGAATTCTTGCCTTGGAGGCGGTACGAATCTTGTCTGCAATAATGTCTGCATAATCCCGCATGCCGCTCTGGATCGCAATTTTTGGCTTGGACACAAAATCCACCGCGCCCAGTTCCAGCGCGCGCATCGTAATTTCCGACCCCTTTTCCGTCAGTGACGACACCATAACCACCGGCATCGGCCGCAGGCGCATCAGCTTTTCCAGAAAATCCAAACCATCCATCTTGGGCATTTCCACATCCAGCGTCAGCACGTCCGGATTTGTCTGGCGAATCATTTCGCGCGCAATGATGGGATCAGGAGCAACACCAACAACCTCCATGTCAGGCTGGCTGCTGATGATTTCGCGCAATACGCTGCGTATCAGCGCCGAGTCATCGACAATCAGAACCGAAATTTTCTTCATGATTCATTTACTCGTTTCATTTATTACAGCATGGACAGCCCAAACAGGGCATCACCAAAATTCTAAACATTCCCTACATCTCGAGCTGAATATTATTAGCCCATGCCAGCGCCTGCCCCTGCGCCTGATTCAAGATATCGACGTTACGATTCGGCATAGCTGCAATATAGTGTGCGACAAAACCGTCATCTCCACCTTCCAGCGCCTGCGCCAAACTCAACAAATTTCCCAACGGCCCCTCACGTTGTAACAATGCCAGCTTGACCTCCTCACTCAAGCCCAGCGATCCGAGCAAACTTTCCATTGGCACGCCCAACATCAGCTCCATCACCGACACGACGCCAACAATGAACGCGCTATCAACTACAACCATCTGATGTTTTTCGGCCTTGGCAACCAACTCCATGAACTGCCCACGCGTTGCAGCAAGATGTAGCCAGAATGAGCGCCGGCTTCCTTCATGATGGTGCTCGGTCAACAAGAGCAACAGCAGCCAGCGCTGTAATTGACGCCGTCCCAGTACGACAATGGCATTTGCGATTGAACGTAACGGTGCACGCAATCCCACCGCAGCTGAATTGGCCAATCGCATCAAATTGACCCCCAGAAACGGATTCTGTTTGAAAACGTTTTCTATCTCGAATACTTCTGCATCCCGTCGAATCAAATCCAGCAATTGCACTACGATCAGTTGCGACGACGACAATTTTCTTCCGGGAACAATCTCCGGAGTAGAGAAATAGTACCCTTGAAACAGGCGATATCCGAGTGAAACACACTGCCTGAAAATGTCCTGCGTTTCCACTTTTTCCGCCAGCAGAATTGCATCCGAACCGGTCGCCTCCCGTGTAACTTCCGTCAACCTGCGTTCATCCATTCCCAGAACGTCAACCTTGATGACGTCTACCAAGGGCAAAAACCCCCGGTTGTCATCGTGAACACCCTGAAAATCATCCAGAGCGATCCGGAATCCCTTTGTCTTCAAATCGCAGCAACGTTGCAAAACATCTTCCGATGCCTTGGTCGTTTCAAGAATCTCCAGCACAACTTTGTCCGGCGGCAACAACTCGATTTCATCGCTTAGCAGGAAGGCAGCATCGCAATTGATAAACCCTGCATGCTTTCCAAGAACCGATTCAATCCCGAATTCGCTCAAGGCCTGCACAATAACCGACGAAGTTGCTTTGACACCATCTGCAACGCCCGCGTGATTGGCATTGCCAGAACGGAACAGCAACTCAAAAGCCTGAATCTGCTGTTCGCTGTCCAGAATTGGCTGACGCCCCAGATAGATGTCTTCAGTTAATTGCAATTTTCGCCTTGCAGCAGTTACTCAATAAGAATTTGATCAGATCGATAAACAACAGATTCCGATTTCATGCCAACCTGACTGCACTCAAAAAAGCTTTTTAGAACTCTTCCCAGTCGTCACCTTTGCCGGCATCGGCCCTCGGCGCGGAAATCTGTGGCACTTTAGTTGGCGCCGGCTTGCTCACTGCCCTGGCTGCGGGCTTAACCGCGATAGCCGGTTTCCTGACCACTGGTACCGATGCCATCGCACCTGTCCTGAACACGCTTACCACCTGCACCAGATTCGCCGCCTGATCCTGCAGCGATTCCGCCGCTGCCGCCGCTTCTTCCACTAGCGCCGCGTTCTGCTGCGTCACCGTATCCATCTGCGTAATCGCCTGGTTCACCTGTTCGATGCCGTCGCTCTGTTCGCTGCTTGCGGCTGTGATTTCACCCATGATGTCGTTTACGCGTTTAATGCTCGACACCACTTCTTCCATCGTCGAACCTGCTTGCTCAACCAACTTGCTACCTTCACCGACCTTGTTGACTGAGTCATCGATCAACGCTTTGATCTCCCGCGCCGCGGCCGCGCTGCGCTGCGCCAAGCTACGCACTTCGGTTGCTACCACCGCGAAGCCGCGTCCCTGTTCGCCTGCGCGCGCTGCCTCGACCGCTGCATTCAGCGCCAAGATGTTGGTCTGGAATGCGATGCCGTCGATCACGTTGATGATGTCGGCCATCTTCTTCGACGATTCATTGATCGCCCCCATCGTTTCGACCACTTGCGATACCACTTCGCCGCCCTTGACCGCAACATCGGATGCCGTCACCGCCAACTGGTTCGCCTGCCGCGCATTGTCCGCGTTCTGGCGCACGGTCGAGGTCAGTTCTTCCATCGACGACGCGGTTTCTTCCAGCGAACTGGCCTGTTCCTCTGTGCGCGATGACAGATCCTGGTTGCCGGCGGCAATTTGCGCTGAGGCGGTGGCTATTGTGTCGGTGCCGGTGCGCACTTGACCGACAATGTTGACCAAACTGTCGTTCATGTTTTTCAGCGCCTGCATCAACTGGCCGGTTTCGTCTTGCGAATGCACGTCGATCCGATTCGTTAGATCTCCTGCGGCGACCGTTTCAGCAACCTTAACCGCATCGCGCAAAGGTCTGGTAATGCCTGCAGTCAGCGTCGAAGAGAAGACGATGCCAATGATGATGGCGGCAATGCCCAAACCTATCAGCAACATCCGTCCCATCTTGTAATTCTCGTCAATGGAAGCAGCCGATTTGTCGATCTGCACTTTCTGATATTCGAGCACTTTTTCGACACTGGCGACATACGCATCAAGCGCCGGGATCATCTTGCTCAACACCAATTGCTTGGCATCTCCATCCTTGCCACCAGCCTTGATTTTCAACACATCATTTCGGATTCCGATGTAAGCAGACCGCTTCTCGGCAACAGAGGCAAACAACTGCTGCTCTGCCGGCTCCTTTTTCATCGCATCGATATTCTTTTGGATCTCAGAGATTTTCTTGCTGGTTTCATTTATCTGTGCCTGAAAGAACTTCTGATCATCGGCATCAGTACTTTTCGTCAACGCAACCGTACGCACACCATTGGCTGTCGTCATCGCGACCCAATCTTCAGCCAAACGCTCACGTTGCAAAGCTTCCTTCACCATGAATTCGGTTGCCGACCCGACCTCCTGCAAGCGCCAAATGCCAATCGCTGTAATCGCCGTCATCAACACCAGCACCAAAGCAAAGCCTATTGCCAAACGAGCCCCAATCCGCAAGTTCTTCATACCTGTACCCTTCAGTCGTAGTTATGTACCTTACTTCAGCGCTTTCACAAAATCACAATGCCAACGAATCCACCAACCCCATTTCCGAGCTTGACATCAATTTGTCGATATCAACAAGAATAAGCATCCGCTCGTCCAGCGTACCCAAACCAATCAGATAATTGGAATTGAACACCGTACTCATTTCTGGCGCAGGCCTGATCTGCTCTGGAGACAGCGTTGTCACATCAGAAACGCTATCGACAACCATTCCCACGACCCTGCCAGCAATATTCAATATGATGACTACGGTAAACTGGTCATATACCGGAGTGCCCAAATTGAATTTGATGCGCATATCAACAATCGGCACGATCGTACCGCGCAAATTCACTACGCCCTTGATGAATTCAGGTGCATTCGCAATCCGGGTAACACTGTCGTAACCACGGATTTCCTGTACTTTCAGGATATCGATACCATATTCTTCCCGCCCCAGGGTAAACGCCAGAAACTCCCGTGTCGTTGGGTCTCCGCCAGTCTTGGCACCCGAAACCCCCGTCCCGGAGCGCGCCTGTGATTCTTGCTGCATATCAAATTCCTTTTATGAAAAAACTCAGTCGGGAGAGTGGCTGCAAACTTTTGCTGTCTCAATCATGCAAATGCCATTTCGACATTCAGCGTACGGCTTGAACGCACAATTGCAGAAACGTCGAGAATCAACGCCACACCACCATCTCCCAGAATTGTTGCACCTGAAATGCCCGGAACCTTGCGATAGTTCGATTCAAGATTTTTGACCACGACCTGTTGCTGTCCAAGCATTTCGTCAATGAACAGGGCTGCTTTGTTGCCATCCGATTCGAGAATCACCACGATTCCATCCGAAGGTTCAATATAACGCGCCTGTATGTTGAAAATCTGGTACAGAGGAATCAGTGGCAGGTACTCGCCACGCACCTTGATAACCCGGCCCTGACCAGTGATTTCCTTGACGTCGTTTGGCGACGGTTTTAGCGATTCAATCACGAACCCCAGCGGCAGGATGTAAATCTCCTCACCGACCTTGATCGACATGCCATCCAGAATGGCAAGCGTCAAGGGCAGGGAAATCGAAATGGTCGTACCTTTCGACTTGGCAGAACGAATATCGACCACACCTCCCATCGCAGTAATGTTGCGCTTGACGACATCCATGCCGACACCACGTCCCGATACGTCAGTAACGGTTTCTGCAGTCGAGAATCCGGGCGCAAAAATCAACTGCCACACCTCACTGTCCGGCATGTTGTCTGAAACCGGCAAACCGTTTTGCGCAGCTTTGGAAAGAATTTTTTCGCGATTCAAACCGCCGCCGTCATCACTCACTTCTATGACGATGTTGCCGCCCTGGTGTGCAGCAGACAATGTCAACTTGCCGGATTCGCTTTTACCATTTGCCAAACGCGCATCCGGCATCTCAATGCCATGATCAACACTGTTGCGCACCAGATGCGTCAACGGATCGGTGATACGTTCGATCAATCCCTTGTCCAGTTCAGTGGCAGCTCCGTGGGTAACGAAATCAATCTTTTTGCCAAGTTTGACCGCCAAATCACGCACCATCCTCGGGAAGCGGGAAAAGACATAATCCATCGGCATCATACGAATCGACATCACCGCTTCCTGCAAATCGCGAGTATTGCGCTTCAACTGGCTCACACTGCTCAGCAAACGCTCGTACACCATCGGGTCCAGAATGCCGCTAAGCTGTTCCACCATTGCCTGAGTAATGACAAGCTCGCCAACCAAGTTGATCAACTGATCAACCTTGTCGACCCCAACCCGTATTGACGAGGATTCCTGACTGGATACTGCAGCCCTCTCGGGCTGCTGTCTAGGCGCCTTGGGTGCAGCGGTCTTGCTTGTGTCTGCCGGCGCTTGTGGTTTGGGTATTGCAGGCGCAACCGCAACTGGCTGGTCTTGCGCAACCGGTTCGAAAAAACCGTATGCCTGACCTGCCGTTTCGCCTCCTGCGGCGGGCAAAGAAGCCGTTTCAGCCTTCGCCTCGACAGGCGCTTCTTCGGTGATTTTCAAATCATCTGGATCCAGCACGAACGAACAAATCGCCAAAATATCATCCATGCTTTCTGCCGTAGAAAGCACGAAACCTTGATGCCCATTTTCCAGATGTATGCTCTCAAGCGTTCCCAGCAAGCCCATTTCCACCGCCAGCGCATCAACATCCTTTTGTGGCACATCAGGAAGCTCAATACGAATGCGTCGCCCGGAAACTGCCGCTGCAGCTGGCGCTGCATTCATTTGCGCAGGCGCTGCTTGAGCAGATGCAGTCGTCGCATGAGCCGGCACATGCGCTCCGCCAGCAGCTTTTTGCTGGGCCGCCTCCTGCGCCAGGGATTGCAACCTAACCATCACTTCAGCGACAACATCCTGATCAACAGGCGCGCCATTGCGGTGGCCATCACGCTGCATTATGAGCACATCCTTGGCAGCCAGAAATGCATCGACATGTTCCGCCGTCAATGCAATTTCCTTTTTGCGAATCATGTCAAGGAGGGTTTCGAGTATGTGCGTGACCTCGGTCATATCTTTCAACCCGAAGGTAGCGGCCCCCCCCTTGATTGAATGGGCTGCACGGAAAATTGCATCAATATCTTCCATGTCCGGCGATTCCAAATCAATTGCCAGCAACAGCCTTTCCTTTTCAGCCAGCAGTTCTTCGGTTTCGTCGAAGAAAACCTGGAAAAACTGACTCATGTCGATATTCATCTTAATTCCCCGAAAATTGCCCGTACCTATGTTTCTTGCCAATTACCCGCTATAACTAACCAATAACCTTCTTCACCACTTCAACCAGGCGTTGCGGATCAAAAGGCTTGACCAGCCATCCGTTTGCTCCCGCAGAGCGTCCGCGCGCTTTCATTTCCGCACTGGCTTCGGTCGTCAGCATCAGTATGGGTACATTCTGATACTTCGATAACGCACGCAGGGAACGAATCAGTGCCAAGCCATCCATGCGAGGCATGTTTTGATCCGTCAGCACCAGATCGAAATCTTCGTTTTTGGCTTTGTCCAGACCATCCTGTCCGTCCACAGCCTCGATAACCTGGTAGCCTGCCGCATTCAGACTGAATACCACCATTTGCCGCAACGAGCCTGAGTCGTCCACTGCCAGTATTTTCTTTGCCATCTTTGCTCCCAATCACTATCTTTGTATGGATGTTCGAATTCTTGCGTATTTCCTGCGAGTCTTCAGAAAAGTTCTATATCGCCACTATCCATGTGCTTTTGCCGCACTGTTTTCCAGAGCATTTCATTCAATTCGGCATTTTGCATCGCAAGTTGCCGATTGATACTTCTCATTATCGCCACAAGTCTTTCATTTTCCGCGCTCACGGGCATCCCGGCACCGCTAGATCCCAACGATGCCATGATTCCCCTTAAGCCAATAACCCGCTTCATGACCCGTTCGATTAATTGGCGCGTCATGTCCTGAAACTGCATGCCGGTTATCGCATCACCGATGTGGCGGTTTATCTCCTCCGAAACCGCCTTCAAACCAACCGCCGTATCCTCCACGGAAGTCTGCCCGGAAACCAGCCCGTCCATCATCTCCTGCTGAACACTGATAGCGGCATTTACGGCCATGAAGCTGGCAACCAGTTTCGCTATTGCTTCCTCAAGCAATACATTGGTTTGAAGCAGATCTGTTTCAATCTCGGTCAGATGCTGGACTCCCCGCTCGGACATGCCTGTCAGCATGCTCTTCAGCTGTGTTCCTACCAGACGTTTATCTGCCATGAAAATGCTCCCGATCATACAGATGAGCAATACCCTTACTTTTTCTGCTCGCCCACTAATTGCTTCTCAACATCCGTATTTTGCGACACATTGAGCGTTGCGCCATCCCTGCCCGCCGATTCTTCAGTTTTCTTGTTCATCACAATGATGCTGATACGGCGATTGATTGGGTTCAACGGATTTTCCCGATCCATCAATACTGCGGATGAAAGGCCAACAACGCGCAGCACCTTGGCTTCATCCATGCCTCCCGCAATCAATTCACGACGCGACGCATTCGCGCGATCGGCAGACAGTTCCCAATTGCTGTATCCCCGCTCTCCGCTCGCATAAGGCGTCGCGTCTGTATGTCCTGAAAGGCTGATCCTGTTAGGTACACCATTCAGCACGCGACCAATTTCATGCAATATCTGTTTCGTGTAGGGCTGCAATTCCGCCTTTGACATGGCAAACATCGGACGGTTCTGCTCATCCACAATCTGGACGCGCAAACCTTCGGTCGTGATATCGATCAGCAACTGGTTGCGAAACTGCCTGAGCGTCTTGCTCGCGTCAATGGCCGACTCCAGCTTCACCTTCAGCTCGCTCAGCACGACGCCTTCACGGCGTTCCAATTCAGCCTGCATTTTTTTCTGGTCGATGCTTTTCTTCAGGTGAGGATCATCACCCTTGTTCACCTGTTTGGTCACTTGGGTCAAGTCCTGCCCGCCACCTTGAATAACGGAAAAACTGTCACCAGCACCAGAACCACCAGACATCGAAACCTTGACCGGATTCTGAAAATATTCTGAAATGCCTTTCAGGGTCCCAGAACTGACAGAACCAAGCAGCCACATCAGCAGAAAAAATGCCATCATCGCCGTAACGAAATCGGCATAGGCAATTTTCCATGCGCCCCCATGATGGCCACCACCGGATTTTTTAATCCGTTTAACGACTATTGGTCGAAACCCATCATCAGCCATAGTGAATTACCCTGATTACTTGGTTCGGGATTGCTTGATATGCTCTTCGAGCTCGCTGAATGACGGCCGCTCGGTTGAGTACAGAACCTTTCTGCCGAATTCCACCGCAAGAGGCGGCGCGTAACCATTCAGGCTCGCCAAAAGCGTAACCTTGATGCACTGAAGCATTTTGGATGATTCGTCTAGCTTCTGTTCCAATGCTGTAGAAAGCGGACCGACAAAACCGTATGCCAGCAAAATCCCGAGGAAGGTGCCAACAAGCGCGTGCGCAATCAGAATACCCAATTCTGCAGGCGGCAGCCCTACCGATTCCATCGTATGCACCACCCCCATCACCGCAGCCACAATACCAAACGCCGGCATTGCATCACCCACTCTGGCAATGCAATGAACAGGAACGTGCCCTTCCTGATGGTGGGTATCAATCTCGTTATCCATCAGATTTTCAATCTGGAACGCATCCATGTTACCGGATACCATCAGCCTCAAATAATCTGTTATGAATTCGATCACGTGGTGATCTGACATGATGCCGGGATACTTGGAAAATATCGGGCTCTGCTCGGGCGAATCAATATCACCCTCAATTGACATCAAGCCTTCCTTGCGCACTTTTGTCAGAATTTCAGACAACAGCGCCATCAGCTCAAGATAAAGCTCCTTTGTGTAATGGGAACCTTTCAGGACTGTCGGCAGCGCCTTGAGCGTTGCCTTGATTGCCTTGCCACTATTTCCGACAAAAAAGGCGCCAATAGCAGCGCCACCAATCATCAACAACTCGAGCGGCTGAAACAACGCCACCATGTTCCCACCAGCCATGGCGAAACCGCCAAAAACGGAGGCCATGACAATCACATATCCAATAATGACTAGCAAAGTCGCTTTCTCCCGTCACAAAGCAAACAAAAACCGCCCACTTTTCGCCACCTACGACACAAGGGTAACAGTTATCGGATTGTTGAAAACCTGCAAAAAAGCCCGAAAACCTCGTTGTTTCCGCGAAGCACAGAAAACCGGATACTGGACGTGATTGTAGCGGAGAAACTTATATATGAGAAATGCCGGGCATCCGCCAGCCATACAGAATTGAGCCGTGTTGTTCCAACTGGACAACAATATCGGGCTTGACATCTGGAACGGGAAACTCAAAACTCAGCAACAGTGTTCCAGCACGCATTTCTGCAACGGCTTTTTGCCAGAGTACACTCATGACCGGGGGTGATAAATAGGCAAACGCCACATCAAATTGCGCTAAATCAATCAAACCGTAATCGCCATAAAGAAGGCGCACACGGCTGCGCGCAAGCAGCGCCCGCAACCAGCCAATCAACCACGGCAAAGGCGCCAACTCGATTCCCGTCAGACTGGCGTTCGGATATCGTTTTTCAAGATGCAGCAACAACCCGCCGAGTCCGCTGCCAATATCCACGAAATGAAACTCACCATGCTCTGGCAGCAGGCCGCATACACTTTCCCATGTTTCAGGCCCAGAAAGATATAACGGCACCCGCGTACGAAACACCGTCCAGTAAACCGCCAGCAACAACAGAAACGCCGTCAAATAGACCAACGGCGGCAGAGAAAGCCGATGCGTAACCAACAAGGCCAGCGGAAAAATAAACTGGATGGCAAGCCACCATCTGGCAAGGCGCTTAAGGTATGAGAGAAATGACGCAAGGATTCCCTGCAGCAGCACAGCCGCCAACAAGGATACCCGTAGCCCTACGGAGATTTGCGCCAGCCAAAGCAGCGCGAACAGGGAAATGAGCGAAATGCCCTGGATGAAAAGCGCCTGAACTGCAGGCAGCTTCCGGAACGGGATTCCGGTTTTTGTTTCCAGCGCAGAGGGGTCGGTCGGCGGCAGTGCTGACGGCAATATCCCCTCCGATGCGTTAATCAGGCTGCGGCAAGAGCAGCTTCCCGGACTTTCCTGGTCTTGCCTGCGCGCGACGGCACGTGGCAAAGCCCACAGACATAATTATCCAGCAAATCGAAACTGTTGGCGACAAAATGACCGCCGCACTTCTTGCAGGGCACCAGTTTCAGCATCTTGCTTTCAAAAAAACGCACCAGTGTCCACGCCCTCGTCAGCGACAGTGCCGGCTCATCATCATTGTTCGACTGCACCTGCTCCAGATAAAGCTGGTAAGCCTTGAGAATGGCTTCGATGCCCTTGATGCCTGCGTTCTCAAGCAGGAAGCGATGAATATTGATGAAAATCGACGAATGGATATTCGGCTGCCAGGTAATGAACCAGTCTGTCGAAAAAGGCAGCATGCCTTTCGGCGGCGACACGCCTTTCAATTCCTTGTACAGCTTCAGCAAGCGTTCGCGCGACAGCGAAGTTTCAAGCTCCAGCAACTGCAGACGAGCTCCCATCTGAATCAGTTCGATTGCCAGTCGTATCTCTTTTGCTTCCGACACTAAGCTTTTTTTTGCCATGATTGTTCTCCCCGGATTCAAATTGCGCGCACGTCGCGTGTATTCAGCGGATATCTTCAACCTGCTGACCAGCCATCAGGATGGCCGCGTGCGATTGCGCCAGCGAACGCTCCTTGTTGTAGTTGGTAAGCATGCCGAGGATGGTGCTGTCTTCGAAACGGAAGCGCGCCAGCATCATGTTCGAACTGGCAAGTTTCAAAAGTTGGGGATTGCTGAGGCCTGCCAGCAACTCAGCAATGTTCTGGCTGATGCCAAGACGGAAAATGGCGGTTGCCTTGTCCGAGCGAATCATTTGTTGCGCCAGCATCAAATAGCTCAGGTTCGCATCGCGAATTTCAGCCATCATGTCGTTCGTATTCATCCAGTTCTCCCTCATCAATGTTGCCCGCACAGCTTGTGTGCCTGTGAGAAACATTCTGATTGCAGGAGCTGGATAGAGAAATAGGCCGTGTGCGGTATTTTTCGTCGGACACATACGCACTGCCATGTAGGATTTTGTCCTACACACGAACGCACACCAACCATCCTGCAGATTTATTCCGCAGGATGGTTGGCTAAATTCTTTTAAATACGTTTAACTGGTTCCAATTCACGCGATCTTATTCGCGCCAGTTTTTCCTAAAAATTTCTAAATTACCAATAACTGTTCCTGAAAATCTTTTGATACTTGTCATATCTTTTTTCTTTAACGGCAGCAGAAACCAGAACTTTAGGGTTCCAAACAAAAAAATTTAAAATTTTTTGTTGCCGCTAAACAACCAGATGTTTCCAGCTGTCTTTTGGTATTACGGACACGGAAATCAGAACTTTAGGGTTCCGAGCAAAAAAATTTAAAAATTTTGACTACCCAACACCCTGCCCCCCCTATCTTTGTCCTCTGTCCTTGCTCCCGCGTGCGGCCGCATATCAAAACATTCGCCGCTCAAATCATGGTCGGCAACAAACTGGCGATTGCACAGCCCTATTGCACTGCCGCATCGGCATGTAAAATACCCCGATTGACCATGCCGGCATCTGACGCTGATGACTGGCCAACCTTTTACAAGAACACTGCCATCCGACCATGACCATCATCCAGCAAGACGACCTGATTGAATCCATCGCCAGCTCACTGCAATACATCAGTTACTACCATCCGGCCGATTTCATTCAACACCTGGCGCGCGCCTACGAAATCGAGCAAAGCCCGGCAGCGAAAGATGCGATCGGTCAAATCCTGACCAATTCGAAAATGTGTGCCGAAGGCAAGCGCCCGATCTGCCAGGACACCGGCATCGTGAACGTGTTCCTCAAGATCGGCATGGACGTTCAGTGGCAAGGCTTCACTGGCTCGATTGCCGATGCCATCAACGAAGGTGTGCGTCGCGCATACAACCTGCCTGAGAACAAGCTGCGCGCTTCGGTGGTCGACGATCCGCAATTCGAGCGCAAGAACACGCGCGACAACACGCCAGCCGTTATTAATATGGAGCTGGTGCCGGGCAACACGGTGGACGTGCAGGTCGGCGCGAAAGGCGGCGGCTCGGAAAACAAGGCCAAGCTGCTGATGCTTAACCCGTCCGATTCGGTGGTCGATTGCGTGCTGAAAGCGGTGGCCGACATGGGCGCCGGCTGGTGCCCGCCCGGCATGCTGGGCATCGGCATCGGTGGCACGGCCGAGAAGGCGATGCTGATGGCGAAGGAATCGCTGATGGAATCGATCGACATGACCGAACTGAAAGCGCGCGGGCCGCAAAATAAAACGGAAGCAATGCGAATCGAGCTGTGCGACAAGGTGAACGCGCTCGGCATCGGCGCGCAGGGTCTGGGCGGGCTGACCACGGTGCTGGACGTGAAGATCAAGATGTACCCGACCCACGCGGCCTCGAAGCCGGTGGCGATCATCCCGAACTGCGCCGCCACGCGCCATGCGCATTTCGTGCTCGACGGTTCCGGCCCGGCCTATATCGAGCCGCCGTCGTTATCCGACTGGCCGGAAGTCAGCTGGCAGCCGGACACCGAGAAATCGCTGCGGGTGAACCTCGATACATTAACAAAAGAACAGGTTGCATCGTGGCAGCCGGGGCAGACGCTGCTGTTGAACGGCAAGATGCTGACTGGCCGCGATGCCGCGCACAAGCGCATTCAAGACATGCTGGCCAACGGCGAAACGCTGCCGGTCGATTTCACCAATCGCGTGATCTATTATGTTGGCCCGGTCGATCCGGTGCGCGACGAAGCGGTCGGCCCGGCCGGCCCGACGACCTCGACCCGGATGGACAAGTTCACCGACATGATGCTCGGCCAGACCGGCCTGATCGCCTCGGTCGGCAAGGCGGAGCGCGGGCCGGAAGCGATCGCATCGATCAAGCGGCACCAATCCGCGTACCTGATCGCGGTCGGCGGCGCAGCCTATCTGGTGTCGAAGGCGATCAAATCGGCCAAGGTGGTCGGCTTTGCCGATCTGGGGATGGAAGCGATCTACGAATTCGACGTGGTCGACATGCCAGTCACGGTCGCGGTCGATTCGCATGGCGTGTCGGTGCACAATACCGCGCCGAAGGAATGGCAGGCGATCATCGCCACCCTGCCCGGCGGCAAGATTCCAGTCGCCAAACGTGACTGACCGATGAGCAACAGCACAGGCCAGGCAATGCCGGATTCCGACCGGCCGATCGGGATTTTCGATTCCGGCATCGGCGGCCTGTCGGTGCTGCGCCATATCTTGCAGCAACTGCCGCAAGAAAACCTGATCTATTTCGCCGATTCCGGCCATGCGCCCTATGGCGACAAACCGCTGGCGCAGGTGGTTGAACGCTCGCTCGCGGTTGCCAATCACCTGATCGGCTCCGGTTGCAAGGCACTGGTGGTGGCATGCAACACCGCCACCGCAGCCGCGATTGTATTGCTGCGCGAGCAATACCCGCATATTCCAATCGTCGGGGTCGAACCGGGGCTGAAACCGGCGACGGTGCTGACGAAAAGCGGCACCGTCGGTGTGCTGGCGACCGAACGCACGCTAGCGAGCAAAAAATTCAGCCTGCTGCGCGACCAGTTGGCGGCCGACACCGGCGTGCGCTTCGCCGTGCAGGCATGCAATGGTCTGGCTGACCGGATTGAGCGCGACGAGCTGGACACCCCAGACACCCAGGCACTGCTGCAACGCTGCGTCGCGCCACTGGTGGCGCAGCAGGCGGACACGCTGGTGCTCGGCTGCACCCACTACCCGTTCGTGCAGGCACAGATTCAGGCGGCGGCACGACAAGCCGGCGCCCATGCGGTGCAGATAGTCGATACCGGCGAACCGGTCGCACGGCAACTGGCACGGCTGCTGGCACAACGCCAGCTCGAAAACCGTTCCGACATCACTGGTAGCACTGGTACCTTGACCGCGCTGACCACTGGCGAAGCGGCCCATCTGGCGGATGCGTTCAATACCTTGCTGCACATCAAGCCGCCCGTGACGACCATCAACGTCTGAGCAAGATCGAAGCGGCTGAAACCGGCCGGGCGAAAACTGACGCCCCGAACTCTGCCAGCAAGCATCCCAGGCAGTGATACTGGGCGGAGTATTTTCCAGAAGCCTATAAAATCCTAGAAAAAATCCATGGTTTTCGCCTATACCCGTGCTTTTTCAGGCGTTTTTTGGCTACGACAGAAAAAATAACTGACTCGAAATACTTTTTTGCTCAATAAGGTCAAAAAATATACTCCCATCAGTATCTAAAAACAGCCAGCAAAACTGTGGCCCGGCACCGTGTTTTGGCCGTATACCCCAGATAATTACCGCCACAGCCATGCCTGCAGCGCCTAGTCCGCACCAATATCTTCATTCCACAGCGCCGGATGCGCGGCGATGAAGGCGCGCATCATTGCGATGCATTCTTCGTCCGCCAAATCGATCACGTTGACACCGTTTTCTCGCAGCCAGCCGGAACCGCCCTTGAAATTCACCGATTCGCCAACAATCACGGTGCCGATGTTGAACTGCCGGATCAGTCCGCTGCAGTACCAGCACGGATCGAGCGTGGTCACCAGAATCTTGTCGCGGTAAGTGCGCTGCCGGCCAGCCTTGCGGAAGGCATCGGTTTCGCCGTGGATCGACGGATCGCCTTCCTGCACCCGCCGGTTATGCCCGCGCCCGAGCAAATGGCCGTCGGCATCGAACAGCGCCGCCCCGACCGGCACGCCGCCCTCGCTCAACCCCAGTTTCGCTTCCGCTATCGCCACCGCCAGCAGTTGTTTGTAATCCATGTTCAATCCCGGAATGTAGATTTGTTAACCGCCAATTGATAACCTCGCATGTGCGTCACTCCTTGGCCATCATTCTTTCGCCTCATCCTTTCGCAATGGCCAGCACATCGGCCTCAAGCAGCGTTTCCTTCTCCAACAGCAGCTTCGCACCCTTCTCCAGCGCCGCTCGCTTTTGCTCCAGCAGCTCGTACGCCCGCTGGAATGCCGAGTCCACTATCTCACGCACCGCTTGGTCGATCTCTTTCGCCGTTTCTTCCGAGTAGCTGCGGAATTCCGGCGGCGCATCGCCGTTTGGCCCCAGGAAGCCATAGCCGCTGTTTTCATACGCCAGCTGACCCAGCTTTTTGCTCATGCCGTAGCGCGTAACCATGCTGCGCGCAATTTCCGTGACTCGCATCAGGTCGTCCGCCGCGCCGGTCGTCACTCGCTTGAAGATTAATTGTTCCGCCGCACGACCACCCAGCAGTACCGCCATCTTGCGTTCCAGTTCTTCTTGCGTCATCAGGTAGCGGTCTTCCGTCGGCCTTGAGATCGTGTACCCGAGCGCTCCTATCCCGCGCGGGATGATCGAGACTTTGTGTACCGTTTCGCCTTCCTGCAGCGTGACCCCGACTATCGCGTGTCCCATTTCGTGATACGCGACCACTTCCCGTTCCATCGGGTTGATCAGCCGGTTTTTCTTTTCCAGCCCGGCGACGATCCGTTCTATCGCGCCAGTGAAGTCGTCCAGCGTGACTTCCGCCCGCCCTTTGCGCGTGGCCAGCATCGCTGCTTCGTTGACCAGATTGGCCAGATCCGCGCCGGAGAAGCCGGGCGTGAGCGCCGCGATTTGTTCGCGATCCAGCTCCGGTGCGAGCTTGACCTTTTTGAGGTGGACGTTGAGTACCTGAATCCGCCCGGCCTTGTCTGGCCGGTCAACCAGTATTTGCCGGTCGAAGCGCCCGGCGCGCAATAGCGCCGGATCAAGGATTTCCGGCCGGTTGGTCGCGGCCAGCAGCACCAGCCCGGAGGCGGAGTCGAAGCCGTCGAGTTCAGCCAGCAGCTGGTTGAGCGTTTGTTCCTTTTCGTCGTGTCCTCCCAGCTTGAAGCTGCCCCGAGCCTTGCCCAGCGCATCCACTTCGTCGATGAAGATGATCGCCGGTGCGTGCTTGCGCGCCTGTTCGAACAAGTCCCGCACCCGCGCCGCGCCGACGCCAACGAACATTTCGACGAATTCGGAACCATTGATCGAGAAGAACGGTACGCCGGCTTCGCCCGCGACCGCTTTCGCCAACAGCGTCTTGCCCGTGCCCGGCGGCCCGACCAGCAGAATCCCGTGCGGTACCCGCGCCCCCAGCCGTCCATACGATACCGGGTCGCGCAGGAAACCAACCACTTCCTTCAGTTCTTCCTTCGCTTCGTCTACCCCGGCCACATCGTCGAACGTGACCCCGATGTCCTTTTCGACATACACCTTCGCGTTGCTTTTGCCAAACGACATGAACCCGCCGCCCAGTCCGCCTCCGCCCTGCTCCGACAGCCGACGCGAGAAAAACACCCAGAAGCCCGCAAACAGCAATATGGGCATCACCCAGCCCAATATGTCTTTCAAAAACCTGTTCTCGACCAGCCCGCTAAACTTCACCTGCTGATTCGCCAGCAAATCAACCAGTTTTTCATCCACCCGAATGACATAGAAGAACCGCTTGCCGTTGGCACCCGGCTTGATGAACTCACCGCGGATAACGTCGCTGTTCAGCGTCACATTCCGGATATTGCTGGCCTCAAGCTGTTGCAGGAATTCGCTGTACAGAATAGGTTCCGGCTGCATTTCGGGCAGAAAGAAAATGCCGGGTACCGCTGGCTGCTGAACTGCGGCGCTGCGGTCGGATGAACCGACGGGTGATTGCGCATCCTTGATGATTTCGCGATAAGTCACCACCGCATAAAACACCATCGCACAAAGAAACGCTGTCAACAAAAAACCAACGATCCATTTTTCCCTGCGCGTGTATTTCCGCTTGCGTGCCATTTAACGCCCATCGTTATTCACATGACATCCCGTCGCCATGCTCGGATCAATCGAAATGCATCCCTGCCAGGCAGTGAATTCAGCCTGCAAGCGGCAAGGCAACCATGCCCGCGCCGTCACTCCTTGGCCTCATTCTCTTGCAATGGCCAGCACATCGGCCTCAAGCAGCGTTTCCTTCTCCAACAGCAGCTTCGCACCCTTCTCCAGCGCCGCTCGCTTTTGCTCCAGCAGCTCGTACGCCCGCTGGAATGCCGAGTCCACTATCTCACGCACCGCTTGGTCGATCTCTTTCGCCGTTTCTTCCGAGTAGCTGCGGAATTCCGGCGGCGCATCGCCGTTTGGCCCCAGGAAGCCATAGCCGCTGTTTTCATACGCCAGCTGACCCAGCTTTTTGCTCATGCCGTAGCGCGTAACCATGCTGCGCGCAATTTCCGTGACTCGCATCAGGTCGTCCGCCGCGCCGGTCGTCACTCGCTTGAAGATTAATTGTTCCGCCGCACGACCACCCAGCAGTACCGCCATCTTGCGTTCCAGTTCTTCTTGCGTCATCAGGTAGCGGTCTTCCGTCGGCCTTGAGATCGTGTACCCGAGCGCTCCTATCCCGCGCGGGATGATCGAGACTTTGTGTACCGTTTCGCCTTCCTGCAGCGTGACCCCGACTATCGCGTGTCCCATTTCGTGATACGCGACCACTTCCCGTTCCATCGGGTTGATCAGCCGGTTTTTCTTTTCCAGCCCGGCGACGATCCGTTCTATCGCGCCAGTGAAGTCGTCCAGCGTGACTTCCGCCCGCCCTTTGCGCGTGGCCAGCATCGCTGCTTCGTTGACCAGATTGGCCAGATCCGCGCCGGAGAAGCCGGGCGTGAGCGCCGCGATTTGTTCGCGATCCAGCTCCGGTGCGAGCTTGACCTTTTTGAGGTGGACGTTGAGTACCTGAATCCGCCCGGCCTTGTCTGGCCGGTCAACCAGTATTTGCCGGTCGAAGCGCCCGGCGCGCAATAGCGCCGGATCAAGGATTTCCGGCCGGTTGGTCGCGGCCAGCAGCACCAGCCCGGAGGCGGAGTCGAAGCCGTCGAGTTCAGCCAGCAGCTGGTTGAGCGTTTGTTCCTTTTCGTCGTGTCCTCCCAGCTTGAAGCTGCCCCGAGCCTTGCCCAGCGCATCCACTTCGTCGATGAAGATGATCGCCGGTGCGTGCTTGCGCGCCTGTTCGAACAAGTCCCGCACCCGCGCCGCGCCGACGCCAACGAACATTTCGACGAATTCGGAACCATTGATCGAGAAGAACGGTACGCCGGCTTCGCCCGCGACCGCTTTCGCCAACAGCGTCTTGCCCGTGCCCGGCGGCCCGACCAGCAGAATCCCGTGCGGTACCCGCGCCCCCAGCCGTCCATACGATACCGGGTCGCGCAGGAAACCAACCACTTCCTTCAGTTCTTCCTTCGCTTCGTCTACCCCGGCCACATCGTCGAACGTGACCCCGATGTCCTTTTCGACATACACCTTCGCGTTGCTTTTGCCAAACGACATGAACCCGCCGCCCAGTCCGCCTCCGCCCTGCTCCGACAGCCGACGCGAGAAAAACACCCAGAAGCCCGCAAACAGCACCACCGGGATTACCCAGCCCAGAATATCCCGCAAGAGCGAACTTTCCGTCACTCCGCTGAACTTCACATTGTGTTTCGCCAGCAGCTCCGCGATCCGCCCGTCTACCCGCGTGACGATAAAACGCTTCCTGCCTTCCGCTGCCGGTTTGATGAGTTCGCCCCGGATAACGTCTTGCTGGATGAAAACTTCGTTGATATTTTTTGCTTCGAGCTGCTGCAGAAACTCGCTGTAGGACAATTGCTCGACTTGCTGCGAATCTCGGTATGACGCAAAAAATATGGCCGCAACGGCGACCGCCAGCACCCAGGCCCACATGATCCATTTCTGCTTGCGACCGTTTTCTTCCATGCTTCCCCCACGAAATCACCGAACTTCAAACAGATGCTGCGATAAGCTGCTACCTCAGATCGCGCAACACAGAGTCATGAACATTGTACGCAAAGCACACCCGAACAGCGAGTTAAAAACAACAGCCATATTCACCTTAATTTGGCGAACGCTTCCAACAGCACTTCCGGCTCGCCAGCCGCCAGTTTCTTCGGATCGGACAACATCTGTCTGAATGCACGCGCGCCGGGCAAGCCATTGACCAGGCCGAGCATATGGCGCGTGATGCTGTTCAGTCTCAATCCGCCGCCTGCCGCCGCGCCATAGCGCGCCAGTTGATCGCGGATATAAGGCAACATCGCCTGCACCACTTCCAGCCGCGTTTTCGGCGCTGCCTGATCGCCGTAATAACGCGCATCGAACGCCACCATCAGATAGGGATTGTGATAGGCCTCGCGCCCGATCATCACGCCGTCGAGCTGCTGCAAATGCGCATCGATCTGTTCAAGCGTGCTGATGCCGCCATTGAGCAGGATTTCGAGTTGCGGAAAATCGCGCTTCAGCCGGTAGGCCACTTCGTAACGCAACGGCGGAATTTCGCGGTTTTCCTTCGGGCTTAGCCCTTTCAGGATCGCATTCCTGGCATGAACGATGAACGTGGTGCAGCCTGCCTGCGCCACTTCGCCGATGAAATCGCGCACGAAGTCGTAGCTTTCATTCTGGTCGATACCGATGCGGTGCTTGACGGTGACATCGATCGTTACCGCATCGCGCATTGCCTTGACGCAATCGGCCACCAGATTCGATTCATTCATCAGGCAGGCACCGAACGCGCCCTTCTGCACCCGCTCGGACGGGCAGCCGCAGTTCAGGTTAATTTCATCGTAGCCCCATTTCTGGCCCAGCTTCGCGCACAGCGCCAGATCGGCCGGTTCGCTGCCGCCGAGCTGCAATGCAACCGGATGCTCGGCATCATTGAAATTCAGATGGCGTTCAACATCGCCATGCAGCAATGCGCCGGTGGTCACCATTTCGGTATACAGCCAGGTGTGGCGCGTAATCTGCCGGTGAAACATGCGGCAATGTCTATCTGTCCAGTCCAGCATCGGCGCCACACTGACAGTGCGTTTTGGTAGGATCATCGGTATTAACTACTGGTTGAAATGGCGCGCACCAACCGTCGGCAGTGCGCCGCCGGTGAAATTCACGGACGCGACAGCAATGCGCATTCGCGGTAATGCTTGGCCGCTTGCTCCGGCTGTTTTAATGCTTCGTGCAACTGCGCCAGACGGAAATGCGCTTCGTGCGCCAGAGCGGCGTCGGTTTCGCCCAGCAGCGCCTGCTCCAGATGGCGCTGCGCCTTGCCCCATAACTTTTGCTTCAGACACAGTGTACCCAGCGTCAGCGCCAGTTCATGATCGGCCGGCCGACGGTTCAGCCACTGTTCGCACTGCTCGATCTGTTCCAGCAGCGCCGGAGAACCTTCATCCGCCGCCGAATCGCGGTAGGCACGCAACAGGCGTTCATCCCACTCGTCGCTCAGCGCTCGCACCACCAGTTTGCGCGCATTGTCATGCAAGCCAACCTGATTGAATGCATTCGCGGCGCGTACCGCGACATATGGTCGTTTACGATCGTCGGACGGGATTTTCTGCCATACGCGACGGATCGATTCGGCATCATGCGGATGGGCGGACAGCAAGTCTTCGTAGGCAAGTTCGCGCAGGCGCGCAGACAGCGCCGGATGAATAGCCTTGTGATTGTCGAGCGTTCTTACCAGCCGCAGCACTTCGTCCCAGTTTCTGGCCTGCTGGTTCGCCTTCAATGCCCAGCGCTGCGCATGGATATGCCGCGTGCCGGTGGCATTCAATTCGTCGATAGCTTTCAATGCCGCCTTGGTCTGGTGATCGTCCACCAGCAGTTCAATCGCGGAAATCAGCCGCGCGGTGCGAAAAGCATTATCACTTCTGATTTTCGCCAGCCACTCGTCGCGGCGTTCATGCTGGCGCATCGCGTGCGCGGCCCGGGCGCCAATCAGCGCGGCGCAACCGGCATTCTCTGGCACCAACTCAGCGCGCGTTGCCGCCTTTTCCGCCTGCACGAAACGCCCTTCATACAGCGCCTTCAGCGCCTCGCGCAAAGCCTGATTGCTATCGCGCTCACTCTTTTGCTGCCGGTAGCTGGCAACCCGCTCCGGCATCTTGCGCGCATTGCGCACCGTGCGGATCAACGCATACAGCAGCAGAAAAGCCAGCAGCGCCAGCAAGATGAACAGATTCAGCGACAGATCGATGCGATAAGGCGGGTAGAACAGCACCACGTTGCCGACATTAAAACGCGCTGTCACCGCGAGGCCAGTTGCCGCCGCGAACAGGGCGATGAGCCAGAGAAAGAATCGCATCGCCGTCAGCCCTTGCTCTTGTGGCTGTTGATCGCGTTCAGGCTTTCCAGCGCCGGCATCTGGATCACCAGATCGCTGCCCTGCACCTGCTTCAGCAATGCCTGCACCGCTTGCGTCTGCTTGGCCAGCGTGTCGAAATACTTGCCGACCGCATCCTGCGCCGCGACGATGTCGCTGCGGAAAGTCGCCTCGTTGCGCGACAGCAGCGCCATGCGCGCGTTCAGCAGACGCAGCTTCATGTTTTCACGGATGAAATAGGCCTGGTTCGGCGACAGCATCAGCGCATCCGGCTCATCGACGCTGCGCACGCGTATCAGCTGCCTGAATTCGCCCCAAATTTCGCTCGACAGGCTTTGCCACTTGTTCTGCACGCCTTGCCACCAATCGGCTGCCACTCCATTGCGCTCAGTTTTGGCGGCAGAAGCGCTATCATCCGTTTTCGGCCGTTCAGCCGCCCGCACTTTCGGCTGAACAGCTGCCACCACCGGCTTTTCGTCCGCATACAGCGGCAATTTGTCGATCTGGCTGATAACACTGTCCAGACGCAAGGCGATGCCAGTCACATCCACGTTTGGCAGCGCCCTCAGTTTGTCGATATCCCTGGCAATGGCGCGCCGAACGAGCACGAACTGCGGCCGATCGAGCCGGGCCAGACTGCGGTCGGCATTTTGCAGCGCAATCAATGCCCCCTGCACGTTGCCAGACAACTGCAACTGCTGCGCGGCGGTGGACAGCACCTGCTCGACTTCTGCCAGCGCCCAGTCGTCGCGGTTTTTCGACATATCCTGATACATCTGCGCCAGCGCCAGTTGCTGGCTCTGCGTTTCAGCCTGCCTCGCCTCGAGCGCCGCGACCTTGGCCTGCAAATCCTTGATGCCCTCCTGCGCGGAACTGGCCAGCTGCTTGGCTTCGGTATTGGTGCTGTCGCCAACCTGCAACCGGCGCGCAAGCTCCTCGCGCAATGAACCGATTTCGGAATAGGAACTCCACCATTGCAGCAGCAACAGCAGTGCCAGCGCCACGCAGGCGGCTGACATCAGCTTTTGCCATAGTTTCTGTTTGTTGTCTTGCTGCGCCACGGTTTCGGCAGACGATGGTTGCCCGTTTGAAACCTGCGCCTGTTCGGAAGAATTTGGAAGTTCGCTCATAGTGAAGATTGTATCGCAGCCAGCAAATGTTCGTCGCTTGAGCCAGCGCAAACGACATTCGCAAAACCAAGCGTTTGCGCCTTCTCGGCAATGCGCATGTGAGAAACGATCAGCCGTTGCTGTTGCAAATTTGCGACAGCCGCATCGCCAACCAAATCGGAGGTCATTTGCTGCAGGTTGCGCAAGGCTTCTGAACTGGTCACCACCCAGACACTGTCCGATGCCAGCAATTCGAGCAACCGCAAGCGCAATGCCTGATCCAGCATCGGCGCGGTGCGACGGTAGGCGGCCACCTGGCTCACGGCAACACCAGCAGCACGCAACGCATCAGCCAGCAGCTCACGTCCGGTTTCACCGCGGATGATCAAGGCCTTCTTGCCGCGCAATGCCGGCAAATCCAGCGCTGCCAGCAGCGATTCCGAATCCGCGCGCTCTGGCGTATGCGGACGGTAAATGGTGGCATTCGCCTCGGTGATGCCATGCCTGGCCAGCGCCAGCCTGCTGCCATCGCCCATGATAGCAATCGGTACGCCGGCCGGCCAAACTTCCAGATGCGTCAGCGCGGCATCGATCGCATTCGGCCCGACGAATGCCACCAGCGAAAACGGTTGCAGATCCGCCAGCACTGCCCGCAATGCCGCCTGATCGGGCAACTCGCTAATGACCAGCAACGGAAACACCACCGCCTCCAGCCCCAGCGCCGACACTTTGCGCGCCAGCAATTCTGCCTGTGCCTGCGGACGGGTGATGACGATTCGTTCAGTCATCACCACCGGATTTTTCAGCGCACATGGCCATCATGCCTGCCCCCCCTTGCGCCAGCAGCGATTCCGCCACGATTTTTCCCAGCGCTTCCGGTTCAGTGGCAGCTCCTTCGGCCTCTGCCCGAATCATGCTGCTGCCATCCGGCGTTGCCAGCATCGCGCGCAAGCGCAGGCGACCGTCGTCAAGATCGGCATGCGCCGCCAGTGGAACCTGGCAACTGCCGCCAAGCAGCGCTGAAACGGTTCGTTCCGCCGTCACCGCCTGCACGGTGGCACGATGGTTCAGCGGCGCCAGCAATGCACGCAAATCGTCGCGGTCATGCCGGATTTCAATCGCCAGCGCGCCTTGGCCTGCCGCCGGCAGCGCCAGATCCGTTTCAATGAAAGCGCGGATGCGCGAATCGAGCCCGAGCCGTTTCAGCCCGGCAGCGGCGAGGATGATGGCATCGAATTCGCCCCGATCCAGCTTTGCCAGACGGGTATCGACATTACCGCGCAGCGGCAGCACGCGCAAGTGCGGGTAACGAACCGCAATCGCGGCCTGCCGGCGCAGGCTGCCGGTGCCAATCACCGCGCCGGCCGGCATCGCTTCCAGACTGGCATGGCTGTTCGAGATGAATGCATCGCGCGGGTCTTCGCGTTCCAGAATCGCCGCCAGCACGAAACCGTCCGGCAACGCGAACGGCACATCCTTGAGCGAATGCACCGCCAGATCGGCGCGCCCGTCGGCCAGCGCCGTTTCCAGTTCCTTGACGAACAGCCCCTTGCCGCCGACCGCCGACAACGCGCGATCGAGGATCTGGTCACCACGCGTTGTCATCCCGAGAATGTCGATCTCGTACTGCGGATATAATAACGAAATCGCGGCGCTGACATGCACTGCCTGCCACAGCGCAAGGCGGCTCTGGCGCGATGCAATAATCAGTTTTCGCCTGGTGTTTTTTTCCAAAAAGAATCTCTTTCGCTTTACTGTCGGGTTCACTACACTCATGCATCGCAGCGGAATGCTCCGCTCCCAATGGTTTTTGCAGTTTAGCACGCAGCCATCGCCGTTCATTTGCCATATTCTCGATCAATCAATACCCATTTTTACTGTCAACGCTCACCATGGCAACAAAACCTTCCGGCACCAAGCCGCTAGTCCAAAAATCCTCGAACGACATTGACGCGCCCCTGCGCGAAGATATCCGGCTGCTGGGTCGGATGCTGGGCGACGTTCTGCGGGAAAAGGAAGGCGAAGAAGTTTTCAACATCGTCGAAACCATTCGCCGCACCGCGATTCATTTCCGTCGCAATCCGAACGCGCAGGCCGATTCGAAACTCGACAAGATGCTGCGCGGCCTGACCAAGGAGCAGACGATTGCGGTCGTGCGCGCATTTTCGTATTTCTCGCACCTGGCCAACATCGCGGTGGACAAGCACCACAATCTCAGCTACCGCGAGAGCCTGATCAATGGCGAACCGCCAGAACCGGGCAGCGTCGCGCTGGCGTTGACCAGATTGCAGGATGCTGGCGTTTCGGGCGATGCCGTGCGCGAATTTTTCAGCGATGCGCTAATCTCGCCGGTGCTGACAGCGCACCCGACCGAAGTGCAAAGGAAGAGCACGCTGGATGCGGAACGCGAGATTGCTCGGCTGCTGACCGAACGCGACCGTCCGCAGACGCCGAAAGAGCGCAACGAAAACACGCATCGGCTGTATGCGCGCATTGCCACGCTGTGGCAGACGCGGATGCTGCGTTATTCGCGCCTGACCGTGGCCGATGAAATCAACAATGCGCTGTCGTATTACCACACCACGTTCCTGCATGAACTGCCGGCGCTGTATGACGCGATCGAGCATGAAGTCAGCGAACGTTTCCCGATGCAGGACAAAGACGGCGCATTTCCGTCATCGACCTACGTACAGATGGGCAGTTGGATTGGCGGCGACCGCGACGGCAACCCGAACGTGAATGCCGACACGATGCGTCAGGCGCTGACCCGCCAGTCCTCCGTCATTCTCGATTTCTACCTGGAAGAAATTCATGCGCTTGGCGCCGAACTGTCGATGTCAACGCTCCTGTCCGGCGTCAGCCCGGAACTGCTGGCGCTGGCCGATGCGTCGGCTGACACTTCCCCTCACCGGGTGGACGAGCACTATCGCCGCGCGCTGATCGGCATCTATGCCCGCCTGGCGGCCACCGCGCGTTCGCTGGGCGCAAACAACATCATGCGGCATGAAGCCACGCCGGGCAAACCGTATGCATCGCCGGCCGAATTCGCGGCCGATCTGGATGTGATCGTCGATTCGCTTAAAATCCACTCCGGCGCCGCGCTGATTCAGCCGCGCCTGGGCACGATCCGCCGCGCGACCGAAATCTTCGGCTTCCATCTGGCAACGCTGGACATGCGCCAGAGTTCGGACATCCACGAACGCACGCTGTCGGAACTGTTTTTGCAGGCGAAAGTCGAGCACAACTACGCCGACCTCGACGAAAAGGCCAAGGTCGCACTGCTGCTGACTGAACTGAACCAGCCGCGCCTGCTGTACTCTCCGTTCATTACCTACTCGCCGGAAACCGCGGCTGAGCTGGAAATCATGCGCACGGCGAAGGAAATCCGCAACCGCTACGGTGCGCATTCCATCCGCCAGTACATCATTTCGCACACCCGTCAGGTTTCGGACCTGCTCGAAGTGCTGCTGCTGCAGAAAGAATCAGGGCTGCTGCACGAAAAATGGGACGATGATGCCACCCTGTGCAGCGGGCCGACGCAGGCCGAACAGGAATTGATGGTGATTCCGCTGTTCGAAACCATCCCCGATTTGCAGCGCGCGCCGGAAATCATGCGCAAAGTGATGGCGATCCCGCTGGTGCGCCAGTTGATTGCGCGTCAGGGCGATCTGCAGGAAGTGATGCTCGGCTATTCGGATTCGAACAAGGATGGCGGCTTCTTGACCTCCAACTGGGAGCTGTACAAGGCGGAAAAATCACTGGTCAAGGTGTTCAACGATGCCGGCGTCAAGCTGCGCCTGTTCCACGGCCGCGGCGGCACGGTCGGCCGCGGCGGCGGCCCGAGCTACGATGCGATCCTGGCGCAGCCGCCAGGCACCGTGAACGGCCAGATCCGTCTGACCGAACAGGGCGAAATCATTGCATCGAAGTATTCCCACGGAGAAATCGGTTCGCGCAACCTGGAACTGCTGGTCGCAGGTACGCTCGAAGCCAGCCTGACGCCGCATGCGACCGAAGGCAAGTCCGCGAAGAAACTGGACGAATACGAGCGTTTGCTGGCAAAGCTGTCCGATTTCGCGTACAAGGCTTACCGCAATCTGGTGTATGAAACCGTCGGTTTCACCGATTATTTTTTCATGGCCACACCGATTGCCGAAATTGCCGAACTTAACATCGGTTCGCGTCCGGCATCACGCAAATCGACCCGCCGGATCGAAGACCTGCGCGCCATTCCGTGGGGCTTTTCCTGGGGACAATGTCGTCTGCTGCTGCCGGGCTGGTATGGCGTCGGCAGCGCGATTTCCACCTGGCTCGAAGGCAGTGACGACAAGGCCAGAAAGCGCAAGATCGGCACGCTGCAGGCGATGGCGCGTGAATGGCCGTTCTTCGCCACGCTGCTGTCGAACATGGACATGGTGCTGTCGAAAACCGATCTGGCGATTGCCGCGCGCTATTCCGAACTCGTGCCGGACAAGAAACTGCGCAACTCGATTTTTGGTCGCCTCTCGGCCGAACTTGAACTGACCACCAGATACATCGATGAAATCACCGGCGACAAGGAACGGCTGGTCGGGAATCCGCTGCTGGCCAGTTCGCTCAAGCACCGTCTGCCTTACATCGACCCGCTGAACTATCTGCAGGTCGAACTGATCAAGCGTCACAGGAAGGCCACCGTTCAAGCGCCGGAAACCATCGACGCGCGCGCGCACCGCGGCATCCACCTGTCGATCAACGGCATCGCGGCCGGCTTGCGCAATACCGGCTGATCACCGCCAGCAACGCGGAAATTCTGCCAAATAGCGGGGGTATGCAGTGAAAAACTGTTCCCCCGCCACATTTTTCGCGGCTTTTCAGATTTACTCCCCCCTGTATTTTTTCGCGCTCCCATCGCCCTGCGAACGACGCGCGCGTGACCTGTTGCGCCGAAATGACGTACGGCAAGGTCCGTTGCGATAGCGCTTGCTTGAACATATGGCAATGCGATAGTGTGCAAATGCTAACATTGGTCAACCTCAAAGAACCGCTAAACAACCCGTCGGCGGTTCCCACGCATCCGGGGGAGCGCGATGAACCTGCCCGTCAGCCGCAAGAATCTGGTTGTTGCCCTGCTTGCCATCGTCGCCGTGGTTGTGGCGCTGGCAGCGTATTTCGCCCTGAAAGAATCCCCTGATGCCGACTCGTCTGGCGAATTCGTGCTGGTCGAAGCTTCGCACCGCGAATTCGACGGCAGCCCGGCGCTGGCGCTGACTTTCAGCCTGCCGCTCGATGCGCGCAACAATTACGACCGCCACATCCAGGTATTCGAGATGCCGGCCGACGGCAAGAAAGCAGCCGCGAAATCCACCCCGAGCGCCGATGAACAGCAGGAAAACGAACACGAGGCAGATGGCGAAGATAAGCCACTGCAAAATCCGGATGCGAAGGTCAGCACCGCTGCCGCCGATGTAAACACGCAGGGGGGCAAGCTGGTGGCCGGCGCCTGGGTCGTGGGCGAAAACCCGCGCATGCTGTTTTTCCCCAACGTGAAGCCGGACACGCGCTACGTGATCAAGGTCAGCCACGAACTGGCGCTAAAAAATGGCACCAAACTGAAAGCCGACGCCAGCTATTCGATCCTGACCGCCTCGGTCGCGCCGGCGTTCTACTTCGCCAGCAACGGCATGGTGCTGCCTGCCAAGCAGAACGGCGGCCTGCCGGTGGTCACGGTCAACGTACCGGAAGTCGATGTGCAATTCCTGCGTATCAAGCCCGATCAGTTGCCGAAATTCCTCGACCGCGTGATTTCGTCCGCGCCGCGCAAAATCGAATCGAAACGCGGTGAATCCGAGGACGAGGACGATGGCCGCTATCAGGACAATTCGCGCAAGTTCCGCGGCGCGGTCAACATCTACGAACTCGACACGCTGCGCACGATGAGCGACAGCGTCTATCTCGGCCGCTTCCTGACCGAAAAACGGGCGAATAAACGCGCGGTCACCTTCCTGCCGGTGGAACACATCAAGGAATTGCAGGAACCGGGGATTTACGTTGCGGTGATGAGCCAGCCGGGCCGCTTCCGTTACGACTATCAGGCGACCTACTTCTACGTCAGCGATCTTGGCCTGCACCTGCGCCAGTTCGAAAAGGCGGCCGATGCCTATGTCAGCTCGCTGATCACCGGCAAGGCGGTGTCCGGGGTCGAGATCGCGTGGCTGGACGCGCAAGGCAAGACCATCGCGCACGGCGAAACCGACGATGACGGCCGCGCCAACTTTGCCGAACGGCCGAACAAGGCCAAGGTCGTGCTAGCGCGCAAGGTGCAGCAACTGTCGATGATCGCGCTGAAAGAACCGGCGCTCGACCTGTCCGAATACCACATCAACGGCGGCACTTACAAACCGGTGCGGTTGTTCGCCTATTCCGGTCGCGACCTGTACCGTCCGGGCGAAAGTTTCACGCTGTCGGTGCTGGCGCGCGATGCCGACGGCCAGCCGGTGCCGCCGCAGCCGGTGCAGGCGGTTTTGAAACGTCCGGATGGCAAAGTGCATTTCACCTCCACCTGGCAGCCGGACGACAGCGGTTACTACAGCCGCCGCATCGACGTGCCGGCGGATGCGCCGACCGGCTTCTGGAAACTCGAACTGCGCGCCGATCCGGCCGATGCGGTGGCCGCCACCGTATTCAGCTTCGGCGTGGAAGAATTCCTGCCGGAGCGGATGAAGCTCGACCTTGCCGCGCCAAACGTGCCGCTGAATGCGCGGCAGCCATTCAAGATTCAGGTACGCGGCGATTACCTGTACGGCGCACCCGCTGCCAGCAACCGGCTCTTGGGCGTGGTTCAGCACGAGCGCAGTCGCAATCCGCTGGCATCGAAACTGCCGGGATTCGAGTTTGGCGACAGCAGCGAAGACACAGTCAAGGGACGGCAGGAACTGGCGGAAAAAACGCTGGATGAAAAAGGCGCGGCGGAAATCGACGTCGATCTGGCCAACGTCAGCAAGCGCCGCTCGCCATTCACCGTGCGCGCCACCGTCAGCCTGCTCGAAAGCGGCGGCCGTCCGGTCGTGCGCAGCATCGAGCGCACCTGGTGGCCGGCGCCGGTGCTGGTCGGCGTGCGTTCGCTGGCAACGGGCGACTATGTGCGCGAAAACAGCAATGCCGATTTCGAAGTCGTGCGCGCAACGCAATCGGGCGAACTGAAGGCCGGCCAGGCATTGCCGGTGCGGCTGTTCCGCGAGGAGCGGCAATATTACTGGCGCTTCGAGGATCAGCGCGGCTGGCACTCCGGCTTCACCGAAACCGACGAACTGGTGCAGACGACCACGGTCAATGTGCCGGCGAACGGCCGCGGCAAGCTGATGCTGCCGGTCAAATACGGCCGCTACCGGCTGGAAATTGCCGACCCGGAAACCGGCAAGCTGCTGCGCTACCGCTTCTATGCCGGCTGGAGCGCGCGCGCCGATGAAAGCCAGGGCAACCGCCCGGATCGGGTCGCATTGAAGCTCGACAAGCCCGGTTACGCGGAAGGCGACACCGCGCAACTGACGATCACGCCGCCGCACGCGGGCGAGGCGCTGGTCACGGTCGAAGGCGACCGCACGCTGTGGGCCAAGCGCATCGCAGTGCGCGGCAGCAGCCATGTGATGTCGATCCCGATCGACAAGGCATGGAAGCGGCATGATCTGTACGTGTCGGTGCTGGTGCTGCGCCCGGGCAACAGCGGCGAGAAAGTGACGCCGACGCGCGCGCTCGGCATCGTCCACCTGCCGCTGGAACGCGGCGAGCGCAAACTGGGCGTCACGCTCGACGCTCCGAAGAAGATGCTGCCTGAAACGGCGATGAAGGTGCGGGTCAAGGTGCCGGAGGCGAAAGGCGATCAGGCGATGGTCACGCTGTCGGCGGTCGATGCCGGCATCCTGAACATCACCCGCTTCGCCACGCCCGATCCGCATGGCTTCTTCTTTGGCAAGCTGCGCTATGGCGCCGACCAGTACGACGTCTACGGCCGGCTGATCGAGAAAATGCCAGGCGTGCGCGGCAAGCTGAAGTTCGGCGGCGACAACACACCGAAAACCACCCGCAGCCTGCCGAAAAAAGTGAAGCTGGTCGATCTGTACAACGGGCCGGTGAAGCTGAACGCGAACGGCGAAGCTGAAATCAGCCTGCCGGTGCCGGATTTCAACGGCACGCTGCGGCTGATGGCGGTCGTATCCGGCGGCGGCCGCTACGGCTCGCAGGAGGCGGAAGTGACGGTGGCCGCGCCGATCATCGCCGAACTGGCGACGCCGCGCTTCCTGTCGATTGGCGACAGCGCCAACCTCGCGCTCGATCTGCACAACATGTCCGGCACGGCGCAGCAATTGTCGGTGAAGCTGCATTCGCCGGACGGACTGAAGATTTCGCAGGGCGAACGCTCAGTGCAGCTCAACGATCAGCAAAAGACCATCCTGCGCTTCCCGCTTGAAGCCGGGCGCGCATTCGGCCTGGCCAACCTGAAACTGTCGGTCGCCGGCAAGGGCGTGAAATTCGAGCGCAGCTTCCCGCTGCAAGTGCAGTCGCCAACGCCGACGCAGCAGGTGGCGCGGCGCTTCACGCTCGAACCAGGCCAGAGCCTCGTGCTCAAGGAAAGCGATTTCGGCGGACTGGCGCGGCAAACCGTGCTGGCGCACCTGACTGCTTCCGATCAGCCGCCGATCGACGTGCGCTCCGCCGTTCATGGCTTGCTCACCTACCCCTACGGCTGCGCCGAGCAAACCACCAGCACCGCCTATCCGCATGTGTTCATCGACGAGGAGGCGGCGGCCCGCTTCGGACTGAAGCGTTACACGCGCGCGCAGCGCACCGAAATGCTGGAAAAGGCGATTGGCAAGCTGTCCGGCATGCAAGCCAGCAACGGCGGCTTCAGCCTGTGGGGCAAGGTGTCGCAATATGAATACTGGCTGTCGGCCTACGTCACCAATTTCATGCAGGATGCGCGCGAACAGGGCTTCGCCGTGCCTGAGGCGACCCACCGCAAGGCGGTCGATTTCCTGCTGAAGGCGTTGCAGGAAGGCGTCAGCTCGATGCCGGTCAAGCGGCCGGCGGCGAACGACCGGCTGTGGCAGGACCAGCATTTCGGCGGCGCAGGACGCTTCGGCGTGCTGGCCTACGGCGCCTATGTGCTGGCACGCGAATCGAAAGCGCCGCTGTCGACGCTGCGGCAACTGTATGAATCGCGGGCGAACGCCTACAGCGGCCTGCCGCTGGTGCAACTCGGCATCGCGCTGCGGCTGATGGGCGACGAAGCGCGCGGCAACGCGGCCATTGCCGAAGGTCTGGGCAAGGCGCGCGAAAGCGGCTACTGGTGGGGCGACTATGGCAGCACGCTGCGCGATGCGGCGCTGTCGTATGCGCTGCTGGTACGGCACAAGATCGACCATCCGAAGCGTGAAAACCTGATCCCGGCCATCGTGGCTGAACTGGAAAACGGTCGCTATTTCAGCACGCAGGAAAAACTGGCGCTGTTCCTCGTTGGCCAGTCGTTCGGCAGCTCCAATGCAGTCAAGGGCAAATGGAATGCCGAGTTCAGCGCCAATGGAACCAATGTCAAAGCCGCCAAGGTCAGCACACAAGGAAACTGGTTCCGCGAACTGACGCCGGAGCAGCTCGCCAGCGGCGTGAAATTCACCAACCGGCACGGCGGCAAGCTGTATCTCGAACTGGCGATGAGCGGCAATGCAGCCAAGATGCCGGCGCCGCGCACCGACCCGATCAGCCTGACGCGCACGCTGTTCACGCCAGATGGCAAGCCAATCGACGGCAAATCGCTGAAAACCGGCGAATCGGTGATCGTGCGGCTCGACGTGATGAGCAAGGTCAGCATTGCCAACGCGCTGGTGGTCGATCCCGTTCCGGCCGGGCTGGAAATCGAAAACCTGAACCTGGTCAAGGGCGAGCAGATGAATCTGGTGAAAATCGGCGATGCCAACCCGGCCGAGGCGATGAATGACGCCCGCATCCAGCACACCGAGTTCCGCGACGACCGCTTCGTCGCTGCGGTCAAGCTGAACGGCGGCGGCAAGCTGACGCTGTTCTACCGTGCGCGGGTGGTCACGCCGGGCAGCTTCGTCGTGCCGCCGTCGTATGCGGAAGACATGTACCGGCCGAACTTGTTCGGGCTGGGCAGCGGCGGCGGAACCATGACGGTGAGTGACACGCCAGCCAAACGACCGTGAGCGCCGCCAGCCGTCTTGCACAGCTGGCGCATGCCGCCAGCGTGATGCTGCGCCGCCATGTGCGCCATCATGTAATACTTGGCCGCGCCTGGGTCGATGCGCGCCCGTGGCGGCGGCGCACCTGCCACACGCTGCTGGCACTGGCGCTGACAGTGCTGCTGCTCGACTTCCTGTTCCCGCTGCCGCAGCCGGGGCGCAGCGCGCCGGCGGCAACGGTGGTGCTGGCGCGCGACGGCACGCCGCTCAGGGCCTTCCCCGACAAGCAGCACGTGTGGCGCCACACGGTTGCGCTGGACGATGTTTCGCCGCTGTACCTAGACGCGCTGATCCGCTACGAAGACTGCGCCTTCTGGTGGCATCCTGGCGTGAACCCGTATGCGCTCGCGCGCGCCGCGTGGCAATGGCTACAGGCCGGGCGCATCGTTTCCGGCGGTTCGACGCTGACAATGCAGGTGGCGCGCATCATCGACCCGATGCCGCACACGGTGCCGGGCAAGCTGCGCCAGATCCTGCGCGCGCTGCAACTGGAACTGCATTACTCAAAGCGCGACATCCTGGCGCTGTACGTCAATTACGCGCCGATGGGCGGCGTGCTGGAAGGGGTCGAAGCTGCCAGCCGCGCCTATCTCGGCAAGCCGTCGCGCCGGCTGACCCACGCCGAAGCGGCCACGCTGACCGTGCTGCCGCAATCGCCGTCGCTGCTGCGCCCTGATCGCTACCCTGCCCGCGCCCGTGCTGCGCGCGACAAGGTGCTGGCGCGGATGGCCGACGACTGGGGCGCGGAAACCTGCGACGACGCGCGCAAGGAAGCGGTCTATGCGCAAACGCTGCGCGAACCGATGCTGGCGCCGCTGCTGGCGCAACGGCTGCGGCCGCTGACCAAAACCCGCCGCCGGATCGACACCACCATCGACGCCAACATCCAGACCACGGTCGAAATGCTGCTGACGGATCGCGCGCGCGCGCTGCCGCCGCGGGTGTCGCTGGCGGCGCTGGTGATCGACAACCGCACGATGGAAGTGCTGGCCTACGCCGGTTCGGCCGATTTCGGCGACGAGCAGCGATTCTCGCACGTGGACATGGTGCGCGCCTCGCGCTCGCCCGGTTCGACGCTGAAACCGTTTCTCTACGGACTGGCGCTGGATGAAGGGCTGATCCACTCCGAATCACTGCTGGCCGACGCGCCGCAATCGTTTTCCGGTTACCAGCCGGGCAATTTCCAGCAATCGTTCCACGGCGCGGTCAGCGTGTCCGAGGCGCTGGTGAAATCGCTCAACGTGCCGGCGGTCGAAGTGCTGGAAAAGCTGGAACCGAACCGCTTCGTGGCGCAACTGCGGCGCGGCGGGCTGAAGCTCGATCTGCCGCGCGGCGCAACGCCCAACCTGAGCGTGATCCTCGGCGGCGCCGGCACTTCGCTGGAAAACCTGACCGGCGCCTACGCCGCGCTGGCGCGCAACGGCCTGTCGGGCAAGCCGCGGCTGCTGCCGGAGCAGCCGCTGGAAGAAGCGCGGATGATGAGCGAAGGCGCGGCCTTCATCGTGCGCGACATCCTCGAATCCGGCGGCCCGGTCGGACGCGCAACCGAAGGCGCGGCCAACAGCCGGCAGGGGATCGCGTGGAAAACCGGCACCAGCTTCGGCTTCCGCGATGCGTGGGCGGTCGGCGTATCCGACCACTACACCATCGGCATCTGGGTCGGCCGCCCGGACGGCACGCCCAATCCCGGCTTTTTCGGCGCCAATGTCGCCGCGCCCCTGGTGGTCGACATCCACGCCGCGCTGCCGCAAGCGCAAGCCGACGCCGACGCCGCCGCGCAACGCACGCCGCCGCTGAACGTGACCCAGGCGGCCATCTGCTGGCCGCTCGGCCTGCGCGCCGACGCCACCGATGCGGCTCACTGCCACCTGCACCGCACCGCCTGGCTGCTCAACGGCCTCGCCCCCGCCACTTTCGCCGACCGGCTGCGCAGCGGCGAACCGCGCATCAGCTACTACATCGACCCGAAGAGCGGCCAGCGGGTGGTGCCGGAATGCGCCAAACGGCCGCCGCAACGCATCGACAGCGCGCGCTGGCCAGCCGCGCTCGAACCCTGGCTCGACGGCGGCCTGCGGCGCAAGGCGCTGCCGCCGGAATGGGATGCCGCCTGCACCAGCCACCGGCGGGCCGAAACCGAAATCCGCATCGCCGGCCTGACCGACGGCGCAGTGCTGAAAAAAGCGAACAATCAGGATGCGCTGCTGGTGCGGCTGGACGTGCGCGGCGCGCAAGGCGACGTCATCTGGCTGGTCAACGGCCGCGTCGCCGCGCGCAAAGCCGCCAGCGCCGGCCACGTGGAAGCGATCCGCGAACCCGGCCGCTACGACGTCACGCTGCTCGACGGCCACGGCCACTTCGACCGCATCAGCTTCAGCGTGCGCTAGCCGTCCTTCAAAATTCGTAGGGGTATAGTGCCAAAACCATACGCCGGGCCATATTTTTGCTGGCTGTTTTTAAATACTGGGCGGAGTATATTTTTTAGCCTTACTGACCCAAAATTCATTTGAGTCAGTTATTTTGGCCCTGAATAACGCCTGCCGCCTGCCGCAAACAGCGCGGACCTAGATCAGGCGCGAAAACCGCGCTGCGGTCGCTTCGAGTAGCCAGGCATCGAACACCATCGCCACCGCACGCACGAACAGCCGTCCCTTTGGCAGCACCGTCAGCCGCAACCGATCGAGCGCGATCAGGCCCAGTTCGCGCAGCGGTTGCAGTTGCGCCAGTTCAGGCGCGAAATGGCTGGCAGCGTCGAGGCCGGTTTCGGCGCACAGCGCATCCAGTTCGACCGTTGCGCCGCACATGATGCCGATGATGATGCGGCGGCGCAGCAGGTCATCCGCCGACAGCGCGATGCCGCGCTCGACCGGCAGCATGCCGGCATCGAGCCGCGCATAGTATTCATCCAGTGTTTTCACCGACTGGCTGTAGCTGGCGCCGATCTGGCTGATGGCGGAGACGCCCAGCCCGAGCAGATCGCAGCCGGCGCGGGTGGTATAGCCCTGAAAATTGCGGTGCAGCGTGCCCGCCGCCAGCGCGGTGGCCAACTCATCGCCCGGCTTGGCGAAGTGATCCAGCCCGATGTAGATGTAACCGGCATCGAGCAGCCGTGTCAGCGACAGCAGGAAAATCTGCAGCCGTTCTTCGGCCGACGGCAAATCCTGCTCCGCGATCCGGCGCTGCGCCAGAAAACGGGTCGGCAGATGGGCGTAGTTGTACAGCGCGATCCGTTCGGGCGACAGCCGGATCACTTCGTCCAGCGTGGCGTTAAAACTGGCGGCGGTCTGCTTCGGCAAGCCATAGATCAGATCGAAATTGATCGAGGCCAAGCCGGCTTCGCGGCTGGCTTGCAGCACGCGCTCGACCATTTCCAGCGGCTGCACCCGGTGCACCGCCCGCTGCACCGCCGGGTTGAAATCCTGCACGCCGAGGCTGGCGCGGTTGAAGCCCAGTTCCGCCAGCAGCGGCATCGTGCCCTCGTCCACCGTGCGCGGGTCGATTTCGATGCTGATTTCCGCGTCGTCGGAAAACGCTACCTGCCGCCGCAGCAGCGCCATCAGTTCGCGCAGTTCGTCCGCGTGCAGGAAGGTGGGCGTGCCACCGCCAAGGTGCAGTTGCACTGCGCGCTCGCCGCCGATGCCCTGCCCGGCCAGGAGCGCCAGTTCCTGTTCCAGATAGCGCAGGTATTTGGCCGAGCGGCGGTGATCCTTGGTGATGATGCGGTTGCAGGCGCAGTAGTAGCACAGCGAGGCACAAAATGGCAGATGCACATAGAGCGATAGCGGCGGCCTGCCGCTATCGGCGGCGCGCTGCGCCAGGTGCCGCGCCAGATCGTCCGCGCCAAACGCGGGTGTAAAGCGGTCAGCGGTCGGGTATGAGGTGTAGCGCGGGCCGGCGATGTCGAAACGCCGGATCAGGTCTTCTGGGATCGCGAGGTCGGGAAAGGTTCGAGCCATGCTTCGGATTGTAACCGCGCGCCGCCAAAGATGCAGCGGGTGCAACCCAGCCGCAACCCGGACAGCAGAATGCCGCGTTTGGACGAAAAAAAAAACTCCGCCAGACATTCATCCAGCGGAGTTTTCGCGGCAAAGCCAGATTACTTGATCTTGGCTTCCTTGTACGGCACGTGCTTGCGCGCCTTCGGATCGAACTTGATGATTTCCATCTTGTCCGGCGTGGTGCGCTTGTTCTTGGTGGTGGTGTAGAAATGACCGGTACCGGCGGTCGATTCCAGCTTGATTTTGTCGCGGCCTGATTTCGCCATGATGATTCCTTTATTCTGCTAGTTAGATTTTCTCGCCGCGAGCGCGCATGTCGGCCAGCACCGCGTCGATGCCGATCTTGTCGATCACGCGCATGCCTGCGTTGGACAGGCGCAGGGAAACCCAGCGATTCTCGGATTCAACAAAAATGCGACGGTTTTGCAGGTTAGGCAACCAGCGGCGCTTGGTCTTGTTATTGGCGTGGGAAACGTTGTTGCCGGTCATCGGCCCTTTCCCGGTTACTTGGCAAACTTTTGCCATAACGTGCTCCTTAAAAATTCCCGAAATTGGAAAAACCAAGAGTTTAGCTAAAAAATTTAGATTTATCAAGCACTTGTGCAAAACAATTGTTACACACAAAGACCGTTTGATTTAACATTTGCACAAACGCAAACAGGCTCACGCTTGATGGCGAAAAACCAACGCGGTCTGACCAAACGTTGTTAACATGCAATATCACCCGCGTCATCAAGCGTTTACACAGGAATGACATGATTGATCCGGAAATTTTGCAAGAAGCTCTGTATAATTCGCTTTTGCGCCAAGAGGAATTGCTATGCGAATCTCCCAAAAAGCACTCACTTTCGACGACGTGCTGCTCGTTCCGGCTTATTCTGCCATCCTCCCGAACCAGACTTCCCTCCGAACCCGCCTGACACGCAATATCACGCTCAACATCCCTTTGCTGTCGGCGGCGATGGATACGGTGACCGAATCGCGACTGGCGATTGCAATGGCCCAGGAAGGCGGCATCGGCATCATTCACAAGAATCTGAATCCGCGCGATCAGGCACGCGAAGTGACCCGCGTCAAACGCTTCGAATCCGGCGTGGTACGCGACCCGATCACGATCCCGCCGACGATGCGCATCCGCGACGTGATCGCACTGACCGAACAATACGGCATCAGCGGCTTCCCGGTAGTTGAAGGCAAGACGGTAGTCGGCATCATCACCAACCGCGACCTGCGTTTCGAGGAAGACCTGGACGCCGAAGTGCGCGCGAAAATGACGCCGCGCGACAAGCTGATTTTCGTCAAGGAAGGCGCCGCGCTAGACGAAGCGAAACGCCTGATGAACCGCAGCCGGCTGGAGCGCGTGCTGGTGGTCAACGACGAATTCGAACTGCGCGGCCTGATCACCGCCAAGGATATCCAGAAAGCGACCACGCACCCGAACGCATCACGCGATGAGAACGGCAAGCTGCTCGCGGGTGCCGCCGTTGGCGTCGGCCCGGACAATGACGAACGCATCGACCTGCTGGTAAAAGCCGGTGTCGATGTGATCGTGGTCGATACCGCACATGGCCACTCGAAAGGCGTGCTCGACCGCGTCAAGTGGACCAAGCTGAATTACCCGCACGTCGAGGTTGTCGGCGGCAACATCGCCACGTCCGATGGCGCCCGCGCGCTGCTCGATCATGGCGCTGATGCAGTCAAGGTCGGCATCGGCCCCGGCTCGATTTGCACCACGCGCATCGTCGCCGGCGTCGGCGTGCCGCAGATTTCTGCCATCGCCAATGTCAGCAAGGTGCTGCAAGGCAGCGGCGTTCCTGTCATCGCCGACGGCGGCATCCGTTTCTCCGGCGATATTTCCAAAGCGCTGGCCGCAGGCGCGGACACGGTAATGATGGGCAGCATGTTCGCCGGCACCGACGAAGCGCCGGGTGAAGTCATCCTGTACCAGGGCCGCAGCTACAAGTCGTATCGCGGCATGGGCAGTCTGGGCGCGATGACCGATGGCTCGGCTGACCGCTATTTCCAGGACTCGTCGTCCGCGTCCGAAAAGCTGGTGCCGGAAGGCATCGAAGGCCGCGTGCCATACAAGGGCAGCATCGTGCCGATCCTGTTCCAGCTCACCGGCGGTGTACGCTCCTCGCTCGGTTACTGCGGCTGCGCCACCATCGCGGAACTGCAGCAGCGGGCCGAATTCGTCGAAATCAGCTCGGCCGGCATGCGCGAATCGCATGTACATGACGTGCAAATCACGAAGGAAGCGCCGAACTACCGCGCCGAATGACGCGGTAACCGGCACGGCCAGCAGATTTTCCTAGCTTTTCCAAGCGGGGCGACATGGATCAAGTCAGACAGTCAGAAATGAACATTTCGAGCGTGCCTTCCGCCGCCGAGGCAGGATTGATTCCGCTGGACGCACAACAGGTTCAGCGGATCAGACGCATCGGCAAACGCCTGCTGCGCGTTGCGAACTGCCTGATTGCGCTGGCCGAAGATGCGGATAAACCTGCCGATGGCGAACGCTCGATGGAATCGATCGAAGCGCAGTTCTCGAACAGCGTGCCTATCTCCGGCATTCCGGTCTATGTGCCGGATGCGCGCGCCGATCGGTTCCTGTCCACGCATCGCCAGGTAGTCGGCGCGCCGTACATCCGTTTTTTTGCCTCGTATCCGATCCGCAACACCGAGAATGCAGTCATCGGCAATATCCGCCTGCTCGACTATTCGCCGCGTGTATTGAGCGACGAGGAAAAGCAATCGCTGTCCGACATCGCCGTGCTGGTCGAACGCGAATTCCAGCTCAGTGCGACCAACGCGTCGCGCATGGAATTGATGAAGAAGAACTGGAACCTGCGGCGCGAATCAATGATCGATCCGCTGGTCGGCACCTGGAACCGCACCGCCATCACGCGCCTGCTGAAACAGGAAATCGAACAGTGCCGCAAGGATGAAAAACCGGTTTCGGTCGTGCTGGCTGATGTGGATGCGTTCAAGAAAATCAATGAAGCGCACGGACGCGGCGTCGGCGACCTGATGCTGCAAAAACTTGCTAGCCGCCTGCGTTCATGCATCCGTCCGCACGACACCCTCGGCCGTTACGAAGGCGGCAAATTCATGATCATCCTGCCCGGCGCCGACCATCTGGTTGCGAAGCTGGTGGCGGATCGTCTGAACAACGCCATCAGAACCAGCCCGGAAAAAGCCGGTGAAGCGACGATTTCGATCACCATCTGCTCCGGCACCGTATCCAGCGACAAATTCCCTAGCGCAGGCGCGGATGAACTGATTTCGCGCGCCAACACCGCGCTGTCAACGGCCCAAAAAATGGGACACAACAGCATCGCCCAGGCGGTTCCGCCTGCCACCTGAACATTACCGCCATAACCCCGCAAAGCGCACCACTCATGCATGCAAAAATTCTCATTCTCGATTTTGGTTCCCAGGTTACCCAGCTGATCGCGCGCCGGGTGCGCGAAGCCGGCGTGTTCTCCGAAGTGCATCCGTATGATGTCGGCGACGACTTCATCCGCGAACAGGCGCAAGACGGCAGCCTGCGCGGCATCATCCTCTCGGGGGGACCGAACAGCGTAACCGAAGGCGACACGCCGCGCGCGCCGCAGGCAGTGTTCGAACTCGGCGTGCCCGTACTCGGCATCTGCTACGGCATGCAGACGATGGCGGCGCAGCTTGGCGGCAAGGTTGAAAACGGCAAGGTGCGCGAATTCGGCTATGCGGAAATTCGCGCCCGCGGCCATAGCGCGCTGCTCGACGGCATCAACGATTTCGTTACGCCGGAAGGCCACGGCATGCTAAAGGTCTGGATGAGCCATGGCGACAAGGTGGTCGACATGCCATCAGGTTTCAAGCTGATGGCCTCGAACGACGCCTGCCCGATCGCCGGCATGGCCGACGACGAGCGCAAGTTTTATGCGGTGCAGTTCCATCCCGAAGTCACGCATACGGTGCAAGGCAAGGCAATCCTGGGCCGTTTCGTGCATGAGATCTGCGGCTGCAAGTCTGACTGGAACATGCCCGATTACGTGGCTGAAGCGATTGCCGCCATCCGCGCGCAGGTCGGCCAGGAAGAAGTCATTCTCGGCCTGTCCGGCGGCGTCGATTCCAGCGTTGCGGCAGCACTGATCCACAAGGCGATCGGCGACCAGCTGACCTGCGTGTTCGTCGATCACGGCCTGCTGCGCCTGGACGAAGGCAAGATGGTGATGGACATGTTCGCCAGAAATCTGGGCGTAAAAGTCGTGCATGTCGATGCAACTGCGCAATTCATGGGCCATCTGAAAGGCGTGACCGATCCGGAAGACAAGCGCAAGATCATCGGGCGCGAATTCGTCGAAGTGTTTCAGGCGGAAGCCGACCGGCAAAAGAATGCAAAATGGCTGGCGCAGGGCACGATTTACCCTGACGTGATCGAAAGTGCCGGTCAGGGCAAGAAGGGGCATACGATCAAGAGCCATCACAACGTCGGCGGCCTGCCGGATACGATGAACCTGAAGCTCTTGGAACCGCTGCGCGAACTGTTCAAGGACGAAGTACGCGAACTAGGCGTGGCGCTCGGCCTGCCGCACGACATGGTGTACCGTCATCCGTTCCCCGGCCCAGGCCTGGGCGTGCGCATCCTGGGCGACGTGAAGCCAGAATACGCGGAACTACTGCGCCAAGCGGATGCGATTTTCATCGATGAACTGCGCAACACCTACGTCGAACAGCCGACGGCCGAAGGCAACCGGCGCATCAGCTGGTACGACGCCACCAGCCAGGCATTCGCGGTATTCCTGCCGGTGAAATCGGTCGGCGTGATGGGCGACGGTCGCAGCTACGATTACGTGGTCGCGTTGCGCGCGGTGCAAACGCAGGACTTCATGACCGCACACTGGGCGCATCTGCCGCACGAACTGCTCGGCCGGGTGTCGAACCGCATCATCAACGAAGTGCGTGGCATCAACCGCGTGGTATACGACATCTCCGGCAAGCCGCCTGCGACGATCGAGTGGGAGTGAGTTCGTTTTAGAGTCGTCGTTTTGAGGTTGTTTTAAGGGCGTTTCATGCCGTATCGTATTCAATGGGAAGAGCATGGCATCCTGCTGGAACGCACTGGCGTGGTAACGCTGGAAGATTTTCAGCAAATTACGGCGCAACTGACGGGTGATGAGCGATATGATTCCATCCGCTATCTACTGTGCGACATCCGCAACGAAGAGTGCGTGGATGAGGTGGCCTACGCTGAAATGAGCGAAATACTGGCAACCCTCATGTCGCGCCTGTTCAGCGAACGGAATTTTGCCGTAGTCGACGTTGTGTCCGATCCGGCATCGGCGCAACGATCCGAACATTACGCCGCGCTGGCAGCGCATCCGTTCGCGATTGTCACCAGCATGACGGAGGCGCGCAACTGGATCAACGATTACCTGCACAAAACCTGGCCTACCCCGGAAAACCGCCATCATGCCGTTGAACCGGAACAGAGTAACTCTGCAAGGATGAAACTGCAGTGGGAGGATCAGGGCGCGCTGGTGGAAATTCACGGCAAGCTGACGCTAAATGATTTTCGCCAAGTACTCAAGCTCGCGCGACAAGATCCACGCTACGATCAAGGCCGCTACCTGATTCTCGATTCCACCAACCAAAAACTCCGATCCGCGCTGCGCAAGTGGGAAGTTGAAGTGCTAGGGTTCATTGCCAAGGGTATGCTCAGGGAAAAGAATTTCATCGTGGCGGAAGTGATCCATCCGGCGCACAGGGAAAGCATGACCGCAGCTGAATGTTATGACAAACTGGCCGTGCACCCGCATGCCATATTTACCAATGTTGCCGATGCACGGACGTGGGTACAGGCTTATCTGGGTAAAACCCGGCTGAGCAGGGATAATCACCCGTCACCCAACGAGTAATATCATGCCAATCAGCGTGCAATGGGAAGATGGCGGAGTTCTGGCAACAATTGCCGGTAAATTGACACTTGGCGATTATCACACCGCGCTCAAGATTGCATGGCTCGATCATCGCTACAACAGCGTGCGCTATATCATCCTTGATGCCAAAAATCAAAAAATCGGAAGCGCGTTATCCAAATGGGAACTGGAAGCGCTCGCGTTCTTCGCCAAGGGCGTTTTCAAGGAAATGAAATTCGCCGTTGCCGTGGTCGTCAATCCGGCCAATCATGCCAGCGTGTCGGCGGCAGAATGCTATAACAAAATCGCCGTTCATCCCCACGCCATTTTCATGGACATGGCAGAGGCGCGAAACTGGGTGCAGACCTATCTGGAAAAGCAATAGCCATCCCGAAACAGCAATCAACCTGAATTCTTACGTGACATACGCCATCAAGGAAATTTTCTACACGCTGCAAGGCGAAGGCGCGCGCGCCGGCCGCCCGGCGGTATTTTGCCGTTTTGCCGGTTGCAACCTGTGGTCCGGCCGCGAAGCCGACCGCGCCGGTGCCGCCTGCCGCTATTGCGATACAGATTTTGTCGGCACCGACGGCGAACTAGGCGGCAAATATGCGGATGCGGCAATATTGGCTCAGACGATCGACAACCTATGGCCGGCGAGCTATCGGACGAGAAAATATGTGGTGTTTACCGGCGGCGAACCGCTGCTGCAACTCGATGCGCCACTGACAGCCGCGCTGCACGAACGCGACTTCGAAATCGCGATCGAAACCAACGGCACGCTGCCTGTGCCGGATGGCGTAGACTGGGTCTGCGTCAGCCCGAAAGCTGGCTCCCAACTGGTGGTCACGCATGGGGATGAACTGAAGGTCGTACTGCCGCAGCAAGGGCTGGATCTGACAGCGCTGGAATCGCTCGATTTTTCCCATTTTTTCGCGCAACCGATGGATAATGGCGAATTGGCCGCGAATACGCGGCTGGCGATTGATTTCTGCCTGCAACATCCGCGCTGGCAGCTAAGCCTGCAGATACACAAGTTTTTACAGATTCCGTAGTTTTTGTTTTTCCGTTTTTCATGCTGACGATTACCCGCAAACTCGAATTCGATGCCGGTCACCGGATTCCGGACCACAACAGCCAGTGCCGCAACCTGCACGGGCACCGCTATGCGCTGCACATCACGCTGACCGGCGAGGTGGTTGCGCAGGCAGGCCGCCCCGATACCGGCATGATCATGGATTTTTCCGATATTAAGGCGCTGGCAAATGAATATCTGGTCGAGCGCTGGGATCACGCGTTCCTGGTGTACGAAAAGGATGCGGCCGTGCGGCAATTTCTCGATAGCCTGCCGGATCACAAGACGGTGGTCATTGACCGCATTCCGACGGTAGAGAATCTGGCGCATATTGCGTTCGATACGCTCAAGCCGGTGTTCGAAACGAAAACCGGGCTGAAACTGGTCAAGGTGACGCTGTTTGAAACGCCAAACTGCTGGGCAGAGGTGACCGGTGCCTGACCGGATGTTCATGCGCCAGGCGCTATCGCAGGCGCACAATGCCTGGGCGCTGGGCGAAGTGCCGGTCGGCGCGCTGGTGGTGCTGGAAGGCCAGGTGATTGCGACCGGCTTCAACCAACCAATCGGCAGCCAGGATCCAACCGCGCACGCCGAAGTGATGGCCTTGCGCGCGGCGGCCAATATCCTCGGCAACTATCGCCTGCCCGGCTGCGAACTGTATGTGACGCTGGAGCCATGCGCGATGTGCGTCGGTGCGATGATGCATGCGCGAATTGCGCGCGTGGTTTTCGGCGCGCCCGACCCGAAAACCGGCGCCTGCGGCAGCGTGCTCAACCTGTTCGAGCAGGAAAAACTGAACCATCACACCAGCGTAACAGGCGGCGTGATGGCGGACGAATGCGGCGCGGTATTGCGTGAATTCTTTGCCGAACGGCGCGCTGGCGGACAGAATCGCCCCCCATTGCCGAATTTCGAGCCGTGAGAGGGAAAATAATACTCCTGGCAGGATATTGAAACTGCCTCGGAATATCACGCCAAGACCAGATAAAACCAGACATACCCCGTCCCTTTCCGATTATCGAGGCAACAGGCAATGTCCGTACAGGCAAACAGGAAGATAGGCGTGGCCATCGTCGCGCCCAGCGGTTTCGCGGTAGACGAGGCCGGATTTCATCGCGGCGTGGCGGCATTACAGGAGCAGGGCTGCGAAGTTCACAGCTATTACGATCCGGCGCAAAAACACCAGCGTTTTGGCGGCACCGATGACACGCGCATCGAACAATTGTATGCGGCGGCAGACAATCCGGCGGTGCAAATCGTGCTGGCGTTGCGCGGCGGCTATGGCCTGTCGCGCCTGCTGCCGAAGCTGGATTTCGCCAGGCTCGGCGCCAGTGGGAAGCTGTTCGTCGGCCACAGCGATTTCACCGCTTTCTCACTCGCACTGCTGGCACAAACCGGCGCACAGAGTTTTTCCGGGCCGATGCTGTGCGACGATTTTTCCCGCGCCGAACCGAGCGGATTCACGCAGCAGGATTTCTGGCGCTGCATCACGTCAGGCACGCATACGATCGGCTGGGAAACCACCGGCAATCCGCCAATCAGCGTTGCCGGCAAACTGTGGGGCGGCAATCTGTCGATGCTGGCCAGCCTGATCGGCACGCCATGGCTGCCGAAAATCGACGGCGGCATCCTGTTTGTCGAAGACATCAACGAACATCCATACCGCGTCGAGCGCCTGCTGCTGCAACTGCTGCATGCCGGTGTCCTGGCGCGGCAGAAGGCGTTGATTCTGGGCGATTTTTCTGGTTACAGGCTGGGAGATGGCGACAACGGCTACGATTTCGGGACAATGCTCGGCTGGCTGCGCAAACAGCTGCCATTGCCGATTGTCACCGGCCTGCCGTTCGGCCATATTCGTGACAAAGTAACGCTGCCCATCGGCTGCGAGGCGCAACTGGATTTGCTCCAGAACAAAGCGCTGCTCGGCTGCGTGCGCTACCCCTGCCTCGCATAAAGGCAAAATCGTCATCACCATGGATCAGCACATCGTTCCCATTGTTCCGGACAAAGCAACCATTGGCACCGCCGATTTCGCCCAGCTGCTGGAGTTGCTGCTGGGTGATGTCGACATGATTGTCGGCTTGAAGGACAAGCGCCACCGCTATCTGTTCGTGAACAGCGGATTCGAACACCTGTTTCCGGCACAGACTGGCAATGTGCTGGGTAAAACGGTAGCTGATTTGGCCGACCGTGAATTCGCGAAGTGCATCCACGCGCGCGAAGATGAAGTCATGCGAAGTGGCAAACCGGTTCGCAACCTTGAACAGATTAAAATTAATGGAATAACGTATTGCTGGGAAACAATACGCTTCCCATACCGTAACCAGCAAGGACAGATTATCGGCACCGGTTTTGCCGCACTAGATGTCAAGCCGCAAGAACAGTTGAGCGGATTTGTCCACAACGCCTATGAACGCGCACAGAAGCAGATTGCCGAACTGCAGCATGCGGTCGAGGAAATGCAGTTGCGTGCCTCAACCGATGCACTCACTGGTGTCTGGAACCGGACCAGGATGGAAGATTTCCTTCAACTTGAAATGGCGCGCCAAGATCGTTACGGGCACCCGGTATCGATCGTCCTGGCTGATCTCGACTATTTCAAAAACGTGAATGACACCTGGGGCCATGCGACTGGTGATGCCGCCCTAAAGGATTTCTGTGACTGCACCAGCCGCTCCTTGCGCTCAACCGACATGCTGGGCCGCTGGGGCGGAGAAGAGTTCGTTCTGCTGCTGCCAAACACCGGCCGTTCAAGCGCCATGTTCGTCGCGGAGCGCGTGCGGGATGCGCTCGCCTCGCACGAATTTCTCCCGATAGGCCGCATTACTGCCAGCTTCGGCATCGCCACGCGTCAGCCGGAAGAAAGCCTCGATGACTGGATTGCCCGCGCCGATGCGGCCATGTATCGGGCCAAACAGGGCGGACGAAACCGCATCGAAATCGACATTCCTGCAAATGAAAACCATTCTGCCCAGCCCGAAGTCATCGCACCCGGATTCATCCATCTCATATGGCGTACTGAATTCGAATGCGGCCATCCACTGATTGATGCGCAACACCGCACACTGTTCGACTATTCAAACCAGCTGCTATCCGCCATCCTGGCCGCGCAACCGAAGGAAGAAATCACGCCGCTGATCGATGCGCTGCTGGCTGAGATTAAGCGACATTTCGAGGACGAGGAAGCTGTTATCCGCTCTGCAGACTTCCCGCAAGCTGATGAACACCATCAGATTCACGACCGACTGCTAGCGCAAGGTATTGCGCTGGCAAAACATTTCGCCGAGGACAGGCTGAACCTTGGCGAACTACTTAATTTCCTGGTGTATGAAGTCGTCACACGGCACATGCTGGCTGACGATCGCAAGTTTTTTCCGTTCATTTCCATGGCGGCACCGTAAACGCTGCCGCTGCCTCAGCAATATTCCCCAACTGTATTTTCAAACCACTGCAGAATATCAGCCAGGGAGCTGGTTATACCCCTATCACTTGGCTGATTCCTGCAACGTATCGGCGCATTCGTCGAGCGCAAACGCGCCAGTGCGCTCAAGCCAGATCGTGCCGCGAATGCAGCCGGCGAGAATCGCGCCCAAGCAAACCAGCCAGATGAAATACCACATGTCGTTCTCCTAGTACGCGGTGTGTTCGTTGTTTTCGATGTGGGCCTCATCGATCCTGCCGCGCATCACCCGATACACCCATCCGGTGTAGAAGATAACTATCGGCAACATGATCACCACGACCCAGAACATGATGCCCAGACTCTTGTGGCTGGCAACCGCATCCCACAACGTCAGGCTGCTGTTTTCCGCCAGTGACGACGGCATCACGAACGGGAACAGCGACAAGCCGGCGGTCAGGATGATCATCACCACTGACAGGCCGCTCGACAGAAATGCCCTCATTCCCTGCCGCCGCATCGAGAATGCCACGCACAGACCAGCGCCGACGACCGCCAACACCGGCAGCAGCCACATCAGCGGCCAGCGAAAGTAATTGTCCAGCCAAGCGCCGCGCGCCCGAAACACTTCCTTGACGATCGGCATGAACGAGGCATTCGCGTCCGGCATCGACACGATGCGGTAACCATCGATACCAAACGCAACCGCAAAACCGCCGGCAATGAAACTCACGATCGTGACTGCCGCCGCAATCGGCGCGATCTGGCGTGCCCGTTCGGACACCACACCGCCAGTTTTCACCTGCAGGAAAGCAGCGCCGTGCATCGCCAGCATCGCCACGCTGACAACGCCGCACAACAGGCTGAACGGATTGAGCAAGCCGAAGAAATTGCCATCGTAGGAGAGGCGCATTGTATCGTCGTAGTAAAACGGCACGCCGAGAAACAGGTTGCCGAACGCAACGCCGAAGATCAGCGGCGGCACGAATCCGCCGATGAACAAGCCCCAGTCCCAAGCGCTGCGCCAGCGCGGATCGGCCACCTTGCTGCGGTAATCAAAACCGACCGGACGGAAGAACAGTGCGAACAGCAGCACCATCAGCGCGATATAAAAACCGGAAAACGCCGCCGCGTATACCAGCGGCCAAGCGGCAAACAATGCGCCGCCGGCAGTGATGAACCACACCTGGTTGCCCTCCCACGTCGGCCCGATCGAATTGAGCATGATGCGGCGTTCGGTATCGTTGGTGCCGATAAATGGCAGCAGCATGCCGACGCCGAAATCGAAACCATCCATCAGCGCAAAGCCAATCAGCAGCACGCCGACGAACAGCCACCAGATCACTTTCAGGGTTGCGTAGTCAAACATGACGGCTCCTTCATTTCAAACCGGCCGAATGGTCGGATTGCGCCAGCGTTTCCCAGTGGTATTTGCCGGTATGCAAGCTGCTGGGGCCAAGTTTGGTGTACTTCACCATCAGGAACAGTTCAACTATCAGCAATGCAGTGTAAAAGCCAAGGAAGCCTGCCAGACTGAAATACAGGCTGGAGGGCTGCAAGGTCGATGCCGACAGGTAAGTAGGCAGGATGCCGACGATGGTCCACGGCTGGCGGCCGTATTCGGCCACGAACCAGCCCAGTTCGGCCGCGATCCACGGCAATGGAATGCTCAGCAGCGCCACATACAGGAACCAGCGCTGCCGCAATACCTGCTTGCGATAGAGGAAGAACAGCGCCAGCGAGAAGGTGCCAAGAAACATGAATCCCAGCCCGACCATGATGCGGAACGACCAGAACAGCGGCCAGACTTTTGGCACCGTATCGTTCACGGCCAGCCTGATCTGTTCCGGCGTGGCGTCGATCACGCTCGGGGTGTATTTCTTCAGCAGCAGGCCATGACCGAGGTCGTCTTTTACCCGCTCGAATTCGGCCAGCGCCTCGGGCGATTTGTCGCCTGCCTTCAAACGCGTCAGCGCCGCATACGCGACCATGCCGTTCCTGATGCGCACCTCAGTTTCTTTCTTCAGATCCTTGATGCCGGTAATCTGCTGCGTGGTCGAGCGGGTCGAGATCAGCCCGAGCACATACGGAATTTTCACCTGAAAATGCGTTTTTTCCGCCTCGTTGTCCGGCCAGCCGAAAATCGCCAGACCAGTGGGCGCCGGTTCGGTTTCCCATTCGGATTCGATCACCGCCAGCTTGACCTTGTTGACCTTGGCCGTCACCACGCCGGATTCATCGCCCAGCACCACCACGCCGATCGTGCCAGCCAACCCGAACGCGGCCGCAATCGCGAACGAACGCAGCGCGAACGCGGTATCGCGCCCCTTGAGCAGGTAATAGGCCGAAATGCCCAGCACGAACATTGCGCCGGTGACATAACTGGCGGCAACGGTATGCAGGAACTTCACCTGCCCGACCGGATTCAGAAACACTTGCCACAAATCGACCAGCTCCATCCGCATCGTGTCGTAATTGAAGGCGGCGCCGACCGGGTAAGTCATCCAGCCATTGGCGATCAGAATCCACAACGCGGACAGACTCGAACCCAGCGCCACCAGAAAAGTCACCAGCAGATGCTGTTTTTTCGATAGCCGCTGCCAGCCGAAAAAGAACAGGCCAACAAAAGTCGATTCGAGGAAGAACGCCATCATCCCTTCGATCGCCAGCGGCGCGCCGAAAATATCGCCGACATAATGCGAGTAATACGACCAGTTGGTGCCGAACTGGAATTCGAGCGTGATGCCGGTGGTCACTCCCATCGCGAAATTGATGCCGAACAGCTTGCCCCAGAACTGCGTCATGTCGCGATAAATCTCGTTGCCGGTCCGGACGTAGATCGCTTCCATGATCACCATCATCCACGCCAGTCCGATCGTCAGCGGCACGAACAGGAAGTGATACATCGCCGTGGCAGCGAATTGCAGCCGCGACAGGTTGACGACTTCTTCAATCGGCGCCATGGCGTTCCTCCGTTTTGACTGCGGATGGCAGGTGACTAACCATGCGCGTACCTGCCTCACTGTCGCGGGCACGGGTATCGGCAAAAAAATGCTGTTCGATCTGCTGCGCCGGAACGACCATTTTTTTCGCCTGCGGGTTCGAAAAAAATGCGCGGTGCAGCACAACAATAACCGAGATCTTGACCGCCAACACCAATGCGATTTCGAGTGCCAGCGGCATTCCGGTCAGTCGCCACCGGTTTGAATTCAACAGCTTAGGCATTGCTCCCCCTTGCAGCCGTCCAGACTGCTCCCAGTATTAACTGGCATTATATGTGCGCGCGAGAAAACCGGCTTGATACACAATAAATCAAACCAGCTGCCAGTTCGCCCGGCGTTGCGCCTTTGGGGAAGATTGATGTCCAGCCGTTTCATCTGCATGCCGCACTGCACCAGGAACAGGTGCGCCGCGCATTCAGCCCTTGACCCGGTGCAAACGATCATTTGTTGTAGGCGCCGCAACCGATGATCACGTCCTCGAATTTTTCGAGATACATCGACTTCGGTTCCATCTGCTTCGTGACCGGATTGGTGAAGGTATAATCCTGCCAGCCCTTGCCGAACTTGTTGATGATGTCCAGCCGCTCTCGAACATAGAACTTGCCGGCGCCATCCTTCGCGTCGATCAAATCCTTGCCCACCATCGCCGGGAAAGCGCCGTGCGCGACATTGCGTCCATGCAGGTCATACACCACCACATACAGATCGCGATCGGTATAGACGCCGTTCGGCTTGTTCACTTCGGCAAATGTCCGCTCACGTCCATTCTTGCGCAGTGAAACCAGCACCCTTTGCACGGCATCGAAGGCTTCGTCCTTGGTGCCATAGGCATTGGTCTTCAAGGTAAAGGAACCGACCAGCTTGACCAGTTCGGCGGCCTGCCCCTGCAGCGATTCCGCCGCCGCAGCCGCCTGCTCGACCAGTGCCGCGTTCTGCTGTGTCACCGTATCCATCTGGGTCACCGCCTGGTTGATTTGATCGATGCCATTGCTCTGCTCGCTGCTGGCTGCGCTGATCTCGCCCATGATGTCGGTCACGCGCTTGACGCTGTTGACCACATCACCCATCGTAGCGCCCGCCTGCTCGACCAGCTTGTTGCCGACATCGACTTTCGCCACCGAATCGTCGATCAGCACCTTGATTTCCCGTGCCGCTGCAGCGCTGCGCTGCGCCAGGCTCCTGACCTCGGTCGCCACCACCGCGAATCCCCTGCCCTGCTCGCCAGCGCGCGCGGCTTCCACCGCCGCGTTCAGCGCCAGAATGTTGGTCTGGAACGCGATGCTGTCGATCACGTTGATGATGTCGGCAATCTTCTTCGACGACTCGTGAATCGCATGCATCGTTTCGACCGCCTGCGACACGACCGAACCGCTCTTGACCGCCACATCGGATGCGGCGAATGCCTGTTGGTTTGCCTGCTGCGCATTATCGGCATTCTGCCGCACGGTCGAAGTCAGTTCTTCCATTGACGATGCGGTTTCTTCCAGAGAACTGGCCTGCTGCTCGGTGCGCGACGACAGATCGTGATTGCCGGAGGAGATTTCCTGCGTGGCCGCCGCAATCGTATCGGTGGCATGGCGCACGCTCCATACCAGGTTAGCCAATCCCTGCCCGATGCCGTTGATCGCCGTCAGCAATTGCCCGACCACATCGGTGCGGTTGGTTTCGACACGGCCAGTCAAATCACCCTGCGCAATCCGCTGCGCCACTTCGGTCGCCTGCTGCAGTGGCCGGGTCAGCCGGTTGCGAATCAGCAGATGCACCAGAAACACCAGAATCGCGACGCCGACCAGCCCCACTCCGGCGAACAGATAACTGAGCTTCGTTACCTCGCCGGTAATCTCTGCGGTATATGTGCCGCCGACGACAACCCAGTTCCAGTCCTTGAAATAGCTGAACGCAATCATCCGCTCACGCGCGGAGGCGCCAGATTCTTCGCCTTTGCTGCGATAGCGCATCGAGCCATTTTTCTGGCTCAGGATTTCCTTCACATATTCGCGTTCATCGGCTGTTTTTTCCGCCAGCACGTTCTGCCCCTCGCGCTTGCCGTGTATGACCAGATCGCCCATGCCCTTGCCTTCCCTGGCGTCGAGCGCATAGAAGTAGCCAGTTTCTCCCACCGTCAATGCATTGATGCGATCCTTGACCGACTTGATCTCATTGGTGAAATCAATGCCTATATACAGCGCGCCGATGATCTGGCCGCCGTCATCCTTGATCGGGTTGTACTGGGTGAAGAATTTCTTGCCAAAGAGCGTTGCCACGCCACTGTAGGACTTGCCAGCCATCAGCAGCGCATATCCGGGGTGCGCGCGGTCCAACGGCGTGCCAATCGCCCGCTCGCCCTTTTCATTCCGGAGCGAGGTGGAAACGCGAACGAAATCGTCACCCGCCCTGACGAAAACAGTAGCCGAAATACCGCTGCGCGAACTGAAGCGATCCACCACCGCGAAATCGAGATTCACTGTCGCGCCACCATTTCTAAGCGATGGCGTGGACTTGCCGGCAACATCCACCTTGCTGGATGTATCCAGCGAAAATTTGCCGGGGAAATTGCCCTCAAGAATTTTGATGGAGCGACCGGCTTCCCGCTGCAAATCGGAATTGAACACATCGAGCATGTCGATGACCGTGCGGGTTTTTACTGTCAGGTCATCAATCGCACGTTTTTCCAGCAGGCCTGAAACCGTGTAAACAACGCCCCATAACAGCAAGCCGAAAAACAGACTGATGAGGACGAATGCAATGCTTGAAATCGATGCGCGCGCGGAAAGATGGCGCAACTTCTCGGTCAGGTGATCCATGATGCCCCCTTATGTCATCGTGGTTCTGCAGCAGCTACCTTCGCTGTCCACCGCTACCTTTCCGGTCAAAAACAGGCCGCGCGGTGGGCTATCCTTTATATGAACTCATTTACATATACTGTCATTATGATTGCATGATGGCAATGAAAACATGCTGACAAGAATCATTCACGTCTGAAAAGCATTCTTTATCTTGTTACCTGATGTCATAAAACAACACTCGCTCGAAATCAGGCGCAAATAAAAAGGCCCGCCAGATCTGGCGGGCCAAGTTGCTGTTGTCGCTTGGCGGTAGGCAGCAGTACCTGGTTTAACCGCCGCGGAAGAATTGTCGCCAATAGTTGGCGACAAGCAAAACCGCTTATTGACGCAAAACAGAAAAACAGGCATCTGCACACACAAAACCACAAAATGCTGCGATTTATTGACATATCCTGCCTTTGCCGCAAAAACACTGCCATGCAGACGTGGCAAATGCTACATTGACTTGTCAGTGATTTTCATTGCATCAGGCAAGTTCAGGAGGCTCGCAAGAAACTGCTGTTGAATTTTTCCACGGTCGTTCCCACTCATGGAGGGTTCGCGCATGTCCGTTTCAGACAGGTTTTTTTCCCTCGTTCCCGACAGGCAGTGCGGCAGTTGCATGGTGTGCTGCGAATACCTGTATATCAACTCGCCGAGCCTGAAAAAGCCGGCGGACGTACTGTGCGGCAATTGCGTCAGCAATCAGGGATGCCGCATTTACGACACCCGGCCAAGCGTCTGCCGTAGCTGGCATTGCCTGTGGCGGCGTGACGCAACGATTCCGGCAGAACTGCGACCTGACAAATCCGGCGTGTTGTTTTCGCTGAGCGTCTGCGACGAACCAAGATATCTGTTTGAAAATGCCTACATCGTCTGCATGGCGCTGAAAACGCCGGCCGCTTTCGACGCGCCGCTGGTGGCAGCCACACTCGCGCGCTACATCGGCGAAGCCATGCTGCCGGTCTGGCTAAGCCATGCTGGCGGCAAGACCCTCGCCTGGCCCGATGACAAACTGGCCAACGCCATCCTGAGTCCGGTAGCGGCGCAATCGGATCAACTGGCGGACGAAGGCAAGATTTGGCTAGAACGCTATGAAGCGATGCTGGAACCGTTGCAGGCGAAAAACGCGCGCTTCCATCATCACCACAGTCCAAACTAACGCGAAGCGGGCATCAGCAACCGCATATCCACACAAATTTTGTGGGGGTATATAGCAAAAATCATGTGCCGGGCCACATTTTTGCTGGCTATTTTTAAATACTGGCTGGAGTATATTTTTTAGCCTTATTGACCGAAAAGTCATTTCAGTCAGTTATTTTGGCTGCCGCAGCATACTCCAGCTTTTGCCAGCGGTTCATCGCCCCGGTTTTCCTCCCGCTTGCGCCATGCCCGCCATCTGGCGCTCGAATGCGGCAAAACGCTGCGCCAGTTGCGCCATCTGCGCACGTTTTTCGCCATCGGTCAGGAACGAATGGCGAATCGTGTTGTAAACCGCTTCCTTCAGTTGCGCATAGCTCGGCCGGTAGCGGCTGGCGAACAGCAGGTATTCGCGGCTCAGGCTGTTGCGCGAAACGCCGGTATCGTCGCTCGCGATGATGAACGGCACCCGCTGCTGGCGATACAGCGGCAGAGGGTGCGCTTCGCCCTGCAGGCCGAGGATGAAGGCATTGCTGCTGAGGTTGATTTCGACCGGAATCCGGCGCTCGCGCATCAGCCGCAATGTATCCAGTGCATCGGTTTCATGCGCGATGTCCGCGCCGTGGCCGATGCGATCGGCGCCGGCTATCAGCAGCGCGTCGCGGATGTGATGCCGCAGCCCTTCCGGCGGCACCATGCCCAGCGCCAGTTCACCCGCGTGCAGCGACAGTTTCACTTGCGGATACTGCCGCTTCAGGAAACGGAACATTTTCATCTGCAGCGTGTAATCGCGCATCGCGACCGGCGAATTCTCCGCACCGACGATGTTCACGCCGACAATCCTGCCGCTTGCCTGCGCAGCGGCGAATGCCGTCGCCATCGAAGAGAAAACGCTGGCAGGTTCGCCGCCGCGGAACACGAACGCGTGCAAGCGCAGCGTGAAACGTTCGTCGTCGATGCCAGCCGCTGCCTGCTCCGCCATCTGCACATAGCGGCGGATGGCTGCCCGCGCTTGCGGATCATGCGCGATGAAGTCGGCGTAGGCGGACAGCGCCGCCTCAACCTGCGCCTCGCCCGACGCGGCATCGAGCGCATTGATCTTCGCCGCCAGCAGCGGATTTTCCACCACCGGCGCCATCGCAAACACCGATTCCAGGTATTGTACGTTTTCCGCCAGCGCGCGCTGCTTCAGGATTTGCAGGCCGACTGGCGATGAGAAATCCACCAGCGGAATGAAATGCTGGAAGGTATTGAAGAAATGCTGATCCGGCGGCAATTGCCGGTGACCATGGTTGCCGTAATCCTTGACCGACCAGCGCTGCAGCAATTGCTGATAAAAAACGCCATCGTTGCGCGCCGCAGCCGCATCCACGCAGATTTTCCGCGCCGCCTTCGGCAATTCCTGCGGCTTCATTTCGACACGGAATTTCTCCGCCTTCAGCGCGGTATCGCTTTCACGGTAAATGCACCATCCGTGCTGCTGCGCCCAGTCGAGATAGTTCTCCGCATACAGCGAACCGTCGTAATGTTGATGCAAATCGCCGCCCTTGGGCATCATGTTCGTGAACAGTTCCAGCTCGGCCAGCCTGGGCAACGGCGCTGAAATCAGCGACTGGTAGTAACGAGCTGTGATGACTGCATCCCGTCCGGGATTCGCGTTGACTGGAATGGCAGCGATGAAAAACAGGCTGAACGCGATCAGCAGTGAGCGAATGTTCATGGAATTGGCTAACAAAGGAAATGTGCCGATACATGTGGCAAACGCACGCAGTAAAACCGATCCCGAGCAAACACGCAAGCGTTCAGGCAGCAGCGGACATGGCTTCCAGCCCCAGATCCAGCACCCCGATTACGTGCTGCAAGGCAGTTTTGTCGCGCACGTCGATTTCGTCAGCATGCAAGGCCAGATAACGCGCAATATCGCGCAAACGCCATTCGAATTCCTTGGAGGCGACAGCCGCCTCGAACAGAATTTCCGTATTGTTCGCCTCCAGCAGCCTCGCATTGGCCTCGATGCAGGCATACAGCCCTGTGCTCCTGAATGCGCGCCGAATGATGATTATCTGATTCATCGAACGTTGCAGCATATCCTTGGCCCGCGCCGTTTTCAGTTCAGAGCCGTCAAGCAGTTTTTGCGTTTCAAGGATGGCCGATGCAATTCGCGCATCAATGCGTTGCACCATATCACGCGCGCGCTCAGCCGGAATGGATTCCACATTCCTGCGCCCAGATGCACCTGTTGCGCGCAAGGTGCTAGAAATGGCAGACACCAATTCTCCGCTATGTTCGCCCGGCACAACCTTCAGCGCCAGTTCGGCCCGTTCAAGCGGCCGATCCTCATCGGTCAGAACGCCTGACACCATCTCGGCTACCGATACGACCTGACCGACAATGCTGATGTTTTTCCCTGACAGCTGGCGCGGATAACCTGCACCGTCAAAGCGTTCGTGGTGTTCGGATACCGCCTGCGCCACGCCAGGCGGAAAATTGTCCAGCTGCCTGATAAGCAACTGGCCGACTCTCGGATGGACGACAATATGGCGCCATTCATGCGGCAGCAAATGCCTTTTCCGGTCAAGATACACCGGATCGATATACAGTTCACCGATGTCGTGAAACAAGCCCGCGAGCGCGGCGCACATCTGCTCATTTTCACCGAGTCCGATTTGCTTGGCCAGACAAATCGACACCAGACTGACCATGACACTATGCGCTGACGCCGTATTGCCACCGCGCTCGGCGATGGTCAGCATGGTGCGCATCGCGCTGCCAAAGTGCGCCCCGGACAAAACACTGAAAGGACAGGAACCACCACCCGAACCAGCCACATGCAGCAGACGCGCTACCGGTTCAAGTCTTTCCGAAATCTGCCTGGCTTCCGAAACGACGATACCAACATCGACCCCACCCTGCACGGCAATGCTCGCTTCAAGTGGCTTGCTGAGCTTGTGCAGCGCCAGTTTCTCCTGCACATCCCTGGATATCTTCGCCCCCTTGGCAATCAGCTTCATCTTGTGGGCGCTGAAAATATCCTCGATGGCCAAAACCTCGGCTGTTTCAGCCAGATTCATGACCTTTTCCAGATAGTTCCGGTTAACGGAACCTACCATGTTTTCCTCAGACATAATGCGTATGAAAAAATTGAGGCTTGTTCATGTTATTCATTCCGCTGGCATACCCGCCTGCCGGCGAATCTCGGCCACCCAATTTCACGCTGCATTTTGAAACATCTATGCCAGCCGTAGCCTGGACAACTACCATCAGGCCGCATTATTGCTATGCACAGGCCAGCACAAATGTTTCCCAAGATAAACACTATTTGATTTCATGCATTGAATCCAGCAAAAAATTCAACCCGTTGCGAAAATGTCACGTCGATTCCAAAACGCATCAGGCTGACATGAAAGGAAGCAAAAAATGGCTGAAATTCAACAAGGAGGACGGCCTGAAGGAGTAACGGCCGCCAGAATATGACATGCGCGTTTTTCGCAGCAATTGTCGGCATTCTTGATACGCCATTTGCCACGCCACCATGCTTGCTACGTTAATCGTGCTCCACCCGGTTGCGGCCGCTTTCCTTCGCCCGGTACAACGCCGTGTCCGCACGCGCCAGCGCGACATCAATGGTGACATCGACATTTTTCACCGCCGTCACGCCAAAGCTGGCGGTATAGGAAATAGCCGCCTGTTCAATCGCGACCGGGGAATTCGCCACCGTTTCGCGCAAGCGTTCGGCAAACAGCAGCGCCTGTTCGGCAGTCGTTTCCGGCAACAGGACCGCGAATTCCTCGCCCCCGATCCGACCGCAATAATCGCTGCGCCGCAGCGTTTTCGACACCGTTTCGGTCAAATGCTGCAAAACCTGATCGCCGATCGCATGGCCGTAGGTATCGTTGATGCGCTTGAAGTAATCGATGTCAAACATAATCAATGCCGCGCCGCCAGCCTTGCCGCGCTTGATGCGCGCCAGCTCCGCTTCCGAACGTTCGAAAAATCCTCGACGATTGGGCAGCTTGGTCAGCATGTCGGTGCTGGCCTGAAAGCGCAACTCTTCCTCCAGCCGCTTGCGTTCGGAAATATCCTGCTTGATGCCGACAAAATGATGAATGCGCCCCTTGGAATCCTTGACTGGCGCGATGATCAGTTCTTCCTCGATCAGGCAGCCATCCTTGCGGCGGTTGACGATTTCGCCGCGCCAGGATCTGCCTGTCAGCAATGTACGCCACATATGTTCGTAAAACGCATCATCATGCATGTCCGATTTCAGCAGCGCCGGCGTTTTGCCGATGATTTCATCCGCGCTGTAACCGGTCAATGTGCAAAATGCCGGGTTGACCCATTCGATGTTCGCATCCACGTCGGTAATCACCACCGAATTCGCGCTGGCTTCAAGCGCTGCCACCAGCAACTGGTTGCGCGCTGCCGCTTGCTGCCGCTCGCTGATATCAATGAAGCTGACGACCACGCCGGTCAATTGCTCGTTTTCCCGGATCGGCGTCACGATAACCGAAACCGGAAAGCCGCGGCCATCCTTGTGCCAGAACCAGTCCTCGAACTGCCGCATTTGCCCATCCTGTATGCTCATGTGAACCTGACAGTCGCTGGCCGGATAGATGCTGCCATCGCGGTGGCGCGAGTGCGTCAGTTGATGCAGGTTGCTGCCCAGTGCCTCACCTTCGTCCAGGCCAAACATTTCCATCGCCCTTTGGTTCATGAAGGTGGCGCATCCGTGCAAATCCAGGCCGACAATGCCTTCTCCCAGCGCAGCCAGCACCTGGCGATGCAGTGTCGAGTCGCGCGCGAACCGGTCTTCCAGTTCCTTGCGCTCGGTGATGTCGGTCACGAAGCCGTGCCATAAAATGCTATCGTCGGCCTGTTTTTCCGGCCAGGCATTGGCTTCGCGCCAATAGGTTTTTCCATCGGCCAGAATGACGCGATATTCGCCCTTCCACGCCTGCATGGTTTGCGCGGACTGGCGTACCCGCTGATGGAATGCAGCAACGTCATCCGGATGCAGCAGGCGAAACATGTTTTCCGCGCTGTCGTTCAACGCCTGCGGCGTAACGCCAAACAGCTTTAGCGCCCCTTCGCTGGCATATGGATAATGCGACGTGCCATCAGAGCGCAAGTGGAACTGGTAAATCATGCCAGGCACCTGTTTTGAAAGCTGCTGCAGCCGGTCATCCCCTTCTTCTGCCAGAACCTTCATTTCATGCAAACGCCGGTTGTAGCTCGCCAACAGCAACAGCAACAACAGGATCAGCGCCACCAAAAGGCCGCCGATGACAACTTGCACGCGGTATTTTTGCCAGATGTCGCCAATGGTAAACGCTGGCGGCGCCTCGAACGGAGGCTGGCGCAATGCGCGCAGCAACTCCACCACAGGATGGTAATCCATTGGCACGATGAAACCGTGAATGCCGATCCTCTGCGCAATAGCGCCTTCGTGCGGCAGCTTGAACAAGGCGGCCGCAATGGCGCTGGTCATTTTTTCGCTGACGTGCGGCAAAACAGCAATCGGCCATTCCGGATACAGGCGGGTTGATATCGCATACGGAAAGGCGAACGCCTGCTGGCGGTTGATGATGCGCAACTGGCCTTGCGTGAGCTTGCCTTCCTTTTGCAGTTCCTCGATCAATCCGCTGCGCACAAAGGCGGCATCGGCCGTGCCGGCCAGCAATTCGTCGACCGCATTATCGTGCGGCATGCCGGTTTCGATCAGCCGTTCCCCTTTCGGCAATGGAATGCCCGCCAGATGCAGTTCATGCGCTGCCATCAGGTAGCCGCCAAACGACTTGCTGCTGGCGGTCGCTATCCGCTTGTCGGCCAGATCGGACAACTGTCGCAAATCCTCGCGCGAGGACAGCACCGCAATCACGCCGCCGAAAGCACGCAGCGGTATCTGGTTTTCAACGTTGACCAGCGTCGCCAGCGGCGAGGTCAGGCCGTTGCGCTTGCTCATCAAAACGTAATGCGCCGGGTTAGTCAGCACGATATCGACCTGCCGCTTCGAAACTGCGTCTTCCATTTCGGGAAAAGTCAGCGCGCGCAGATGAAAACGCTTGCCTGGAATGCTCTGGGTCAGATAGTCGATCAGCGGCCGCCACTGCGTTTCGATGACGGGTTTGGGGCGAAAAGCCAGCACGCCCAGCGTGATATCGCCCGGTTCCTCGGTAGCCGCTGGCGCTGCATGCGATATCGTCGCAAGCAGCAGACCAAGCAGCATCAGGCATTTTATTATTCGTTTCACCATCCTGCGCGCCAGACGTTCATGGCGCGGATGCGCCGACATGTCATTCAGCTTACATAGCTTTGCTGCGCATCGCCGTGAAAACAGCAGAACTATTGCGCAATTTCAAACGAACATCGACAAACTGAACACTGATAAACGCATTTTGTTTCCACAAGCCAATTTCGTGTACAACGTTTACGGCATGACTGTTTTGCGGTAACTTGATGCTGCATACCACGCTCTGACGAAGGGCCGAATTTTTAATTTTACGAACATTCCGGAGCACCGCAATGACCCATTTTGTCTGGACCAACAACCTGAACACGGGTCAGCCCTTCATTGATGAAGATCACCGCAAGCTGGTAGCGATGATCAACAGTTTCCATGACTTGATCGAGCAGGGGAAGGGGCGCGATGTAACTGGAAATGTGCTGGACAACCTGATCACCTACTACAACGTGCATTTCACGCGCGAAGAAACGGAAATGCAGCGCATCGGCTACCCGTTGCTACAAGAACACAAGCAGGAACACGCCCGCTTCATCGCGGAAGTGACGAAACTGAAAAAAGATTTCGACAGCGGCGCCAGCATCAATCCGACCTATATGGCGCGACTGCTGGACGACTGGCTGCGCAACCATATCGTGAAGGTGGATACCAAACTGGCGGCGGCGCTCAAGGCGGCGAAATAAGTCGCCGCACGCGCGGCGTTATCCCACCGATTCAACACCGCGGTTCGCCAGCGCATCGGCCCGCTCGTTGCCTTCATGCCCAGCATGGCCGCGAACCCAACGCCAATCGACCGCATGCCGCGCCTGTGCTTCATCCAGCGCCTGCCACAAATCGGCATTTTTCACCGGCGACTTCGAGGCGGTTTTCCAGCCACGCGCCTTCCAGCCATGAATCCACTCGGTAATGCCCTTTTGCACGTACTGGCTGTCGGTATGCAGAACCACCTCGCACGGCCGCCGCAATGCATTCAAGGCCTCGATCACCGCCGTCAGTTCCATCCGGTTGTTGGTCGTTTCCGCTTCGCCGCCAAACAATTCCTTTTCATGTCCGCCAGAAACCAGCAGCGCGCCCCAACCGCCCACGCCGGGATTGCCCTTGCACGCGCCATCGGTAAAAATTTCAACCCTGTCCATCAATTCCCTGCCTGTTCTTGCTGGCGACCGGAATGTTGATCACCTGCGGTTTCTTTTTGAACTTCACCGGACCAACCATCGTCATCCCGCGCACGCGCTTGACGGCCTGCAGGATATACACGCCGCCCAGCGACGGCCACCAGCGATTGCCGGCCTTTTCCATGAACGCAAAACGCCGGATGGAACTTTCGGTCATGCGCGGCGGAATATAGCAGCCAAAATGGCCGCGGTTGATTTCCAGACTCAGGAGCTTGAGCCAATCCTTGATGCGCCGCAGGCCGATCAGTTCGCCGCCTGAGGGCAGGAACGTGCCGCCAGTCAAACGGCTGGTCGCCCGCCGCAAGCCCCACAGGCTGGCCGGGTTGAAGCCGCAGATGATGACCTGCCCCTCTGGAATCAGCACCCGCGCCACTTCGCGCAACACCTGGTGCGGCTCGGCCGCGAATTCCAGCACATGCGGCAGTACCACCAGATCGAGGCTGTCGGATGCAAACGGCAAGTCGCAGAAATCGTGCAGCAGATCCGGCTTGCGAGCGCCGTTTTCCGCTGGACCGCCCGACTCGTCCGACAGCCAGCGGTGCTGCATCCGATTGGCACGCAAGGCATCAATCTGAGGCAAGCCAACCTGCAACGCCTTGAAGCCGAAAATGTCGGCCGTCAGCGCATCCAGCCGTTCCTGTTCCCATAACCGGACATAGTTACCGAGCGGAGTACCCATCCAATCGCCCAAGGTCGCTATAATTGGCGTTTTTGATGACCGGTGTTGTTCCATGTCTTCCGTTAAACCACTTTCCGTTCTGGCCGTTCCGATTCTGTCGGACAACTATGTGTGGCTAATCCACAATGGCGTACATGCGGTAGCCGTCGATCCAGGCGAAGCTGCGCCGGTGCTGGAAGCACTGAAAGCACATCAGCTCAAGCTGGCAGCCATTGTACTGACTCATCGCCACGATGACCATATCGGCGGCGTGGCGGCACTGCTTGATCATTTTCCGGTGCCGGTATTCGGCCCGCGCAAGGAAGCCAAGCCGATCGCCACCGTCACCCGTGCCGTGTCCGAAGGCGACGAGATCACCGTTGCCGCGCTGCCGCTGCGCCTGCGAGTGATTGACACCCCCGGCCACACGATCGGCCATGTCGCCTATTACGTCGAAGCGCAGCACTGGCTGTTCTGTGGCGACACGCTGTTCGCTGGCGGTTGCGGCCGGCTGTTTGAAGGCACGCCACAACAAATGACCGAATCGCTGGCCAAATTCGCCGCGCTGCCCGACAGCACGCTGGTGTATTGCGCGCATGAATACACGATTTCGAACCTGAAATTCGCGCTGGCGGTCGAACCGGACAATGCGGCGCTGGTTGCGCGCATGAAGGATGAGCAGGCCAAACGCGAACAAGGCTTGATGACCGTGCCTTCGACCATGGCGCTGGAAAAAGCGACCAACCCGTTCCTGCGCAACACCGAACCGGCGATCATCGAACGGCTGATGGCCGATGGCCGCCTGACGCAGCGCGATCCGGTCGCCTCGTTCGCCGCCATCCGTGAATGGAAAAACAATTTCTGACGCGGTTGGGAAAATTCGTCCATTGGTGCTTTGCGCTGACAATTTCAAACGTTTTGCGCCAACAAGCAAGGGTATATAGCAAAAACACTGCTCTGGACCACATATTTGGTGGCCCTTTTAAAATACTGCCCGGAGTATATTTTTGGCCTTACTGACCAAAAATTCATTCAAGTCAGTTATTGGGGGCTTCCCGCGCCAGCCCCGCTCGCGTTTCAGCACGGATTTCCGTGGGGTATGCAGCAAAATAGTTCTGCTCAACCACCATTTCCAGGACTATTCAAAAATACACCCGGCAGTATATCCCCTTGCCAGCAGACACAAAAGGCTGCCGCTGATGCCGCAGCCACAACTGCAACCAACGTTCGCGCCGACTGGAACCACTGAATGCTTTTTCGCAATCTGAAGGGCGATTTCCGCCAACCGGAAACCGCGCAGGTGATGAAGTGGATGCTCGGCTGGCACGATGAAAAGCAGCCGAAAACACCCTCGACTGGCGTGCCGCTGCCTTTCATGCACAACGATGGCAGCGCCTTGCGCAAATCGGTCAACGATACGCTGACCTGGATCGGCCACGCTTCGTTCCTGCTGCAGTTGGGCGGCCGGAACGCGCTGCTGGATCCGGTGCTGTCAGCCTCGCTGGGCTGGTACAAACGCAACCTGCCGCCGGGACTGGACTGGCCGGCGCTGCCGAAAATCGATGTCGTGCTGATCACGCACAACCACCGCGACCACATGGATGCGCCAACGCTGCAACGGCTCGGCCCGGAGCCGGTATATGTCGTGCCGCAGGGACTGGGGCCGTGGTTCAAACGCGCCGGCATGCGCCGCATCGTTGAAATGGCGTGGTGGCAGCAACTCGATATCGAAGGCTTGAATATCACCTTCGTGCCGGCAGAGCACTGGAGCCGGCGCGGACTGACCGACCTCAATTCGAGCTGGTGGGGCGGCTACGTGATCGAGCGTGGCGGTTTGCGCGCGTACCACTGCGGCGATTCGGGCTGGTTCGACGGTTTCCGGATGATCGGCGAACGCTGCGGCAGCATTGATGCTGCGATGCTGCCGATTGGCGCCTACGCGCCGCGCTGGTTCATGCGGCCACAGCATATCGACCCGAATGAAGCGGTGAAAGCCTATCAGGCGGTCAAGGCGAAAAACTTCATCGCCATGCACTGGGGCACGTTCAAACTGTCAGACGAGCCGCTGGATGAACCGCCGACCGTCCTGCGCGCCGCGTGGGAACGCGAACACCTGCCGGAACAGCGGCTGCATGTACCCGCCGTCGGTCAAACATTGCGGCTCGACCGGATGACATGAACTAAGCGCCCTCGGTCAATGCCGAAAAACTCGCTGCCGTCACGCACAGAAAACAAAAATCGGCGATCATATGGGCAAACGAACTGACAAAATTTGTGAATGGAGAACAGAATGGCTAACGAAACGCCACAACAACGGACGAAACCGCCGGAGCAATACCTCTTCGGCCTGCTGAAAACCTACCGTCGGCCGATGTTCCTGCATGAACGGTTTGAAAGACTGGTGGCGCTCATTCTGAGTTGCGCGATTGCCGTGATCATCATCATTTCACTGATCCAGGTCATCCGCACCATTTTCATGATGCTGGTGGTCGGTGCGCTCGACCCACTGGATCACACCGTATTCCAGAGCGTATTCGGCATGATTATGACGCTGCTGATCGCCATGGGATTTCTGCATTCCGTGGTGCGGATGGCGGTACGCAATGACAGTTTGATTCAAGCGAAAACCCTGCTGCTGATCGGCCTGCTGGCGCTCACCAGAAAGTTCATCATTCTCAGCCCGTCCGAAACTGAACCGGACAAAATCGCCGCGCTGGCCGGCGCAACGCTGGCGCTGGGCGCTGTCTACTGGCTGCTGCGCGAACGCGACGACCGGCTGCTGGCGCTGCAGTCAGAAGAAGAAAAAAACCGCACAGAAACCAGCGTTTAGCCTGAACGCCCATGCCGGCCTGGACGCCGGCATGAAGGCGAGATCGCGCTCAGTGGCAAGCGCAAGCCTGATGAGCAGCGCCGCTGTCATCTACCCTGCCGGCTGCCATTTCTTCTGCCTGCGGAAACAACACGTTGTTTTCCAGATGGATGTGCTGCATCAGGTCTTCACGCAATTGCGCCAAACCGGCATACAGCGCGCGCCAGGTATTGCAGGCATTTGCCGGCGGCGTAATGTCGTTGGTCAGTTGCGCCAGCCGTTCGAGATTGTCGCCATGCTGGTCGTGTTCGTGGCGCATCACCAGAATCGGCTGCAGCGATTGCTGGCAGTAGCCGCGCAGCAGCAGCGGGAACAGGATCTGCTCTTCCTTTTGCATATGACTTTCCAGTTCCTGCTCTACGCCTTCGAGCAGGGCGGCCAGTCCAAGCGGACATTCCGGCTTGTCGCCATGCACTTCCTCGACCCGGCGCGCAAGACGGATCAATTCCGGCAACTGTTCGCGATGCCGCTCATGAAAACGCTCCAGTATGTGCATGATCAATTCCGGCACCGGCGCATCGCGCCAGTCGCGACCGGATTGCTGGCTCTGACGCAATTGCTCCAGTTCAGCTGTCAGCACCGCTGTATCCACGCCACGCCTCTGCGCCGCTTCGCGCAGGCTCTTGCCGCCACCGCAGCAAAAATCCAGCTTGTGCTGGTGAAAAATGCGCGTTGCGCCAGGAATGTCGCACGCGATGCTGCCAATGGTCTGATCGAGAAGTTCCATGTCTGCCTCCAGAAATAAACGGATTGAGTAGCTCGGTTATCGCAAACCGCATGCCAGCCTGTAATACATTGATATCAAACGACATTATTTTATCGATGGTAAAATTCACCAAACTGTAAAAAGGTAATTAGCACCACAAAAAGGTAAATTTGACATCATGGATATGACCCTCATCGCCGATCTCGCCAGCCGCTTGCCGCATGGCGTGCGGCTGCAACGTTTGACCGCAGGCGCGCGACAATATTTCAATTGCGGCGCGGTGGCACTGCTCAAACTTGAAGACAGCTCACTGCGGCCGGTCGCGGCCGATGGGCTGGCGCGCGAAGCCATCGGGCGCCGCTTTGAAGTGGCGCAGCATCCTCGGCTGGCCGCGATTCTTGCCTCGCGCGCGCCAACCCGATTCGAACCGGGCAACACGCTGCCCGATCCGTATGACGGCCTGCTGGACAACCTGCTCGGCCAGCCGCTGCCAGTGCACGACTGCATGGGCATCAGCCTGCATGTCGATGGCCAGCTGTGGGGCGCGCTGACGCTGGATGCGCTGCACAACACCGTGTTCGATGACGATGCACAGATGAAATTGCAGCAATTCGTGCTGCTGGCAGCCGCCGCAATCCGCATGAGCCAGCTCGAACAGGAAAACAGCAGCCTGCGCTCCGGCCTGGGCGACACCGGAACGGATGCGCCGATGCCGCGCGGTGAAATCGAAATCATTGGCCGCAGCGCGGTATTGCAGCGGCTGCTGCATGAACTCGACGTGGTGGCAGATTCCGAACTGCCGGTGCTGCTGATGGGCGAAACCGGCACCGGCAAGGAACTGTTCGCGCGCCGGCTGCATTTCCGTTCGCGCCGCAGCAAGGCGCCGCTGGTGCATGTGAACTGCGCCGCGCTGCCGGAAACGCTGGCCGAGAGCGAACTGTTCGGCCATGTGAAAGGCGCGTTTTCCGGCGCGACCGCTGATCGCCCCGGGCGCTTTGATGCCGCCGACGGCGGCACGCTGTTTCTGGATGAAGTGGGCGAACTGCCGCTGGCGATTCAGGCCAAGCTGCTGCGCGTGCTGCAAAACGGCGAAATCCAGCGCCTGGGCTCGGACAAGACGCTGCGCGTGAATGTGCGCGTAGTGGCCGCCACCAACCGGCAATTGCGCGACAGCGTCAGGGATGGCGCTTTCCGCGCCGACCTGTACCACCGCCTGTCGGTCTATCCGGTGCAAATCCCGCCGCTGCGCGAGCGCGATAGCGATGTGCTGGAAATCGCCGGCAATTTCCTTGAACTGAACCGCACGCGCCTCGGATTGCGCAGCCTGCGGCTGTCGCCGGCGTCCGAACAGGCGCTGCTGGCCTATGACTGGCCCGGCAACGTGCGCGAACTGGAACATGTGGTCAGCCGCGCTGCCCTGCGTGCCGTCAGCCGCGGTGCGCGCCATGCGGATATCGTCACCATCGAACCGGAACTGCTCGGACTGGACAGCGCCGCATCGCAGCTCGCGGTAAATGGCGACTCAGTCCCGCTGACAGCCATCGCCGGCGGCACCTGTCTGCCGTCAATGAAAACCGCGCTCGACGCATGCCAACGGCAGATGATCCATGCCGCACTCGAACGCAGCGCCGGCCGCTGGGCCGATGCGGCGCGTCTTTTGGGGCTGGATCCGAGCAACCTGCACAAACTGGCGAAACGTCTGGGGTTGAAGAACGCAGCCGAGTGACGAAATCATCATGGTATCGGTCGAATTGCATCGACCGGGCCAAATTTTTCGCCGCAACCAAAAATACTCCCCCTCAGTATAAAAACGGTGCCAAACCGACATTTCGTGCCACGAAAAAGACAGTTGGCTCATTGCGTCCCTCGCATGCCACTAAATTATGACCGGGTAAACATTGGCGCGATACCATTGGCGGCAATACCGTCACCAGGGAGGAACTGATTGATGTCGTTAGAAAACCAAGAAAACATCCTCCGCGCCGCTTCCCTGATTGCTGACGCCGATGCGCTGATCATCGCCGCCGGAGCCGGCATGGGAGTTGATTCCGGCTTGCCGGATTTTCGTGGCAACGAAGGCTTCTGGAACCAGTACCCGGCACTGGGCCGGGCCGAAATCGATTTCACCAGCATCGCCTCGCCGGATGCATTTGCGCGCGCGCCGCAACTCGCCTGGGGGTTTTACGGCCATCGTCTGGCGATGTACCGCCGCACCATGCCGCACCGCGGCTTCGAACTGCTCAGGCAATGGAGCGAAAAGATGCCACAAGGCGTATCGGTGTTCACCAGCAATGTGGATGGCCAGTTCCAGAAGGCCGGTTTCGATTCTTCCATCATTCATGAATGTCACGGCTCAATCCACCATCTGCAGTGCTCCGAACCCTGTACGGCAAGCATCTGGAGCGCCGACAGTTTCAAACCGCAGGTGGATGATGAGGCCTGCCTGCTGACCAGCGCCATGCCCGTGTGCCAGCATTGCGGCAAGCTGGCGCGGCCTAATATCCTGATGTTCGGCGACTGGTCCTGGATCCCGTCACGGCAGGAAGCACAGGCGGGACGGCAGCGCAAATGGCTGTCCGGCGTGAAAAAACCGGTGGTGATTGAACTTGGCGCAGGCACCGCCGTGCCGTCGGTGCGCTATTTCAGCCAGCACATTGGCCGGCAATATGGCGGGCGGCTGGTGCGCATCAACCTGCGCGAACCGGGAGTAGAAAACAGCGCCGATGTCGGGCTGGCCGTCACCGCGCTTGATGGCTTGAATGCGATTGCAGCCGCACTCGGCAATGACTGGGGCGTTCCTCAATAAAACCGGCTTCAAGCAGCGCCAGCCTCGTAATATTCGGCGCGCTGTTCACGCATCCAGCCTAGCACCCGCTCGAACGCTGGCGCGACCTGCGCAGCACTTCCCTTGACGCCCAGTTCGATGCAGGCACGGCTGGATTCGGTTTTCACTTTCGGCAGGCTGAAGGTTTTTACCTGCGGGAAATCCACCTCGATCCCTTCCATCAAAGGCGTCAGCGCCGATTCCATCACGCCATAGACGAATACCGATTTCTCCAGTTGCGGAGCGCGATGGAACAAATCGGCATGGTAGGTATCGAGCGCCCATTCAATCATTGACCAGGCCATTTCCGGAAAACCGGGCACGAAATAATGCGTGCCGACCGAAAAACCTGGAATGCCGTTGAACTGGTTCGGCACTGCGCCTGCCCCTCGCGGGAATTCGCCCATCTTCATCCGGTTGCGGTTTTCCGGCGCTTCCAGATCGATTGGCTTGCCCGTCTCGTGCGCCATGTTCGCAATCCGCTCCAGAATCCGCTCCTTCGCAAACGGATGCAACTCAAGCGGTACTCCCAACGCCTCGGCCGCGCAACGGCGGGTATGGTCGTCCGGCGTCGAGCCGATGCCGCCGCAGGAAAACACGATATCGCCACTGGCAAAGGTTTGCCGCAGAGTGGCGACAATGCGCGACGGTTCATCACCCAGATACTGTGCCCAGCCGAGCTGCAATCCGCGTTCACGCAGGATTTCAATCATTTTAGGGAGGTGCCGGTCGGCGCGTTTGCCGGACAGAATTTCGTCGCCGATGATGAGAAGCCCGATGGCCATGATGTCGATTTAAAACTGAGATATTGAAAAATGGCAGTTTAATCCATAATTTCAGCCTGTCTTTACCAGCTTGAGTTTGGTTTACACTAGCAACTTCTTTTTTTTCCAACTTTTCCGCATATAAATCATGTCGTACATCGTTAACGAAAATGGATTGAAATACAAGGACGTCACCGTTGGTTCCGGACCGGAAGCCAACCGGCGCTCGATCGTAGTCGTGCATTACACCGGCTGGCTGCAAAACGAAGATGGATCAAAAGGGCAAAAATTTGATTCAAGCCGCGACCGAGATCAACCGTTCACCTTCCCCATGGGCGTCAGCTACGTAATCCCTGGCTGGGAACAGGGCATCATCGGCATGAAGGAAGGCGGCGTGCGCGAACTGGTTATCCCGCCGCTGCTGGCATATGGCCCGAGAGGCGCGGGCGACGTCATCCCGCCAGACGCAACCCTGATCTTCGAAGTCGAGCTAATTGAATCCTGAAGACAGTAATACTACCGTTGACACGATGAAATGCGGCATTTTGGGCTTTATATGCTTATGCCAATAATGTCTGAACCGCGTTTGGCGCAAATTGCGCCATTGTCTTAAAATACAATGCCTTGTAACCGGAGCGCAGCAGGCGGAACCGAACCGCTGGCGGCGCTCCCGTCATTTTTATCGATAGGATTGCCATGCCCCACGTTGTCACCGATGCCTGCATTCGTTGCAAATACACGGATTGCGTTGATGTCTGTCCGGTAGATTGTTTCCACGAGGGCCCGAACTTTCTCGCCATCAACCCGGACGAGTGCATCGACTGTGCCGTATGCGTGCCAGAATGTCCGGCCGGCGCGATTTACGCTGAAGAAGATGTGCCTGCAGATCAGGTGCAGTTCATCGCGCTGAATGCCGAACTCGTTCGCAGCTTCCCGCTCATCACCCGCGCGAAGGCCGCGTTGCCTGATGCGGACGAATGGAAGGACGTGAAAGACAAGTTGAAATATCTTGAACGCTGATTTTTGCACTTACACCGGTGCAGCAGGCAGCGTATTTTAAAGTTGAAATACACATGAATACCCAAACCATCCAACAGCCCACCCAGCAACCGATCGATGCCGATGCCGTCATCGTCGGCGCCGGCCCGGTCGGCCTGTTCCAAGTTTTTGAACTCGGCCTGCTCGAAATCAAGGCGCATGTGATCGACTCGCTGCCGGTTGTCGGCGGCCAGTGCATCGAACTGTATCCGGACAAGCCAATCTACGATATCCCTGCCGTGCCGGTCTGCACCGGCAAGGAATTGACCGACAATCTGATGAAGCAGATCGAGCCATTCGATCCAACCTTTCACCTTGGACAGGAAGTGGTCAAGGTCGAACGTCGAACCGATGGCCGGTTCGACCTCGAAACCTCGATCGGCACCAAATTCATCACCAAAACCGTGTTCATCGCCGCCGGCGTCGGCGCCTTCCAGCCGCGAACGATCAAGCTCGACGGCATCGAGAATTTCGAGAATGACCAGCTGTTTTACCGCGTGCGTGATCCGGAGTTTTTCAAGGGCAAAAATATCGTCATCTGCGGCGGCGGCGATTCAGCGCTCGACTGGACGCTCGATCTGGTCGGCAAGGCTGAATCGGTGATCCTGCTGCACCGCCGCGAAGAATTCCGCGCCGCTCCGGCATCGGTAGCGAAGATGCAGGAACTGTGCGACAACTTCGACATGCAAACCATCATCGGCCAAGTTACCGGCTATGAAACGAAGGACGGCAAACTGTCGGAACTGAAAGTGACCGGCCAGGATGGCGTCACGCGCCGTCTGCCGCTCGACTGCTTGCTGGTGTTCTACGGCCTGTCGCCGAAACTCGGCCCAATCGCCGAGTGGGGACTGGCTATTGAGCGCCGCCAGATCGTGGTCGATACCGAAAAATTCGAAACCAGCATCCCGGGCATTTTCGCCGTCGGCGACATCAACACCTATCCTGGCAAGAAAAAGCTGATCCTGTCTGGCTTCCACGAAGCTGCGCTGGCAGCGTTCGGCGCTGCGCCGTACATTTTCCCGGAAAAGAAAATCCACTTGATGTACACCACCACCTCGCCGAAACTGCACAAGGTGCTGGGGGTGGAAACACCGACTTTCGACTGATTCATTCCACATCTCAAAAAAAGCCGTTTCTCTGTGGAGCAAACGGCTTTTTTTTGCCTGATAATGGTGTTTTTCCTCTCCTCTTCCCTGCCGTGAACAAACCGCTGGCCGATCGCATCGAAGACCTGCTGCCACAAACGCAATGCACCAAATGCGGCTACCCGTCCTGCCGCCTGTACGCCAAAGCGATTGCAAGCGGCGAAGCCGCCATTAACCAGTGCCCACCCGGCGGCAGCGAAGGAATCGCCCGACTGGCGCAATTGCTGGGCAAGCTGCCGCTACCGCTGAATCCGGCCAACGGCATCGAACGCCCGCGCCCGGTAGCGGAAATAGACGAAGCGCTGTGCATCGGCTGCACACTGTGCATCCAGGCTTGTCCGGTCGATGCGATCGTCGGCTGCGCGAAGCAAATGCACACCATCATCAGCGATTTCTGTACCGGCTGCGACCTGTGCGTGCCAGTGTGCCCTGTCGATTGCATTGCAATGCGGCCCGTCACCGGCGACCTGACCGGCTGGGCCGCGTGGTCGCAACCGCAGGCCGATGACGCCCGCGCGCGGCACGATTTGCGCACAGCACGGCTGCAGCGAGAGCGCGCCGAACATGAAGCGATGCTGGCCGAGCGCGCGGCACGGATGCGCACCGCAGTCACGCCTGATGAACTGGCGGAAAAGGATCGCAAAAAAGCGCTGATTCAGGCAGCACTGGAACGCACACGGCAGAAGGCTGCAGGCAAGGATTCGGCATGAAAGCGGTGAAAATCCGCGAGATGTTCGAGCGTTTCCGGCAAGCGAACCCGCATCCGGCGAGCGAACTCGACTATCGCAGCCCGTATGAACTGCTGGTGGCGGTGATTCTGTCGGCGCAAGCGACCGACGTCTCGGTCAACAAGGCGACGCGCGTGCTGTTTCCGATCGCCAACACGCCGGTTACCATCGCCGCGCTCGGTGTCGATGGCTTGACGCCGTATATCCAGACCATCGGCCTGTACCGCAACAAGGCGAAAAACGTGATCGCAATGTCGGAAAAGCTGCTGGCCGAACATGACGGCGAAGTGCCGGCTGAACGCGAGGCACTGGAGGCGTTGCCAGGTGTCGGCCGCAAGACGGCAAACGTGGTGCTGAACACCGCCTTTGGTCAGCCGACGATTGCGGTCGATACCCATGTATTCCGGGTGGCGAACCGGATTGGCCTGGCGCCGGGCAAGACCGTGGATGAGGTCGAACAAAAGCTGCTCAAGGTGGTACCGGACGAATTCCGGCATGATGCGCACCACTGGCTGATCCTGCATGGACGCTACACCTGCACCGCGCGCAAGCCACAATGCTGGAACTGCCTGATCGCCAACCTATGCGCCTTCAAGCAAAAAACGCCTCGACCCGACAATGTTTAATCCGACCCAACAGGAAGTGCGGCAATTTTTTTGCGATGTGTCCCGCAAAGCACGTGCGGGCGAGGTGCTGGCGCCGCTGGAAGCGATTGCCGCGAACTGGATTTCTCAGCATCCGGAATACGATCCGCTGCTGGCCGACGCGGAGAAAGCGCAGGCAGCCGATTATTCGGTCGAACGCGGCGACAGCAACCCGTTCCTGCACCTGTCAATGCATCTGTCGATTGCCGAACAAATCTCGATCGACCAGCCTGCCGGCGTGCGCGCTGCATTCACCACACTGGCCAGCAGGCTCGGTTCCGAACATCAAGCGCATCATGTGATGATGGAAGCACTGGGCGAAATGCTGTGGACTTCGCAGCGTAGCGGCCTGCCGCCGGATGGCGCGGCCTATGTCGCCCAATTGCAGGCCAAAGCCGGCAGGTAGGTTTTACTGACAAAAACAACAGCATGGCAAACCATGACGACATGCCACCATCTTTGCCGAACAGCGTTTGTCAGAGCAAACCCGTGAGTACCTTGACGGATATCGCGAGCAGGAAAAAGGCAAAAATCCTCCTGAGCGTTTTAACCGGCATTCTATGCGCCATTCGCGCACCAAATGGCGCAGTGAGCATGCTGACGACAACGATGCCAAGCAAGGCAGGAATATAGACAAATCCCACGCAAAATTCTGGCAGGGCAGGATTTCCCAGACCGTTGACGATATAACCGATGCTCCCGGAAATGGCCAACGGAAAACCAACTGCCGCTGAAGTGCTGATGGCGCGGCGCATATCGACACTGCGCCATGCCAGAAACACCACGATAAGTGAGCCACCGCCAATGCCGACCAATGCGGAAATGACGCCAATCGTCAGCCCGACAAGGCTCATGCCGACAAATCCCGGCAAATGGCTTCCCGAACTTTGCTGCGTACCACGCAGAATGCGATACGCAAGGTAGATAAGAAAGCAGGCAAATGCAGCCTGAAGATGGGTCGCGTGCATGACCGCTGCCAGAAAACTGCCACCGTACGTGCCGACCAGTATGCCTGGAGTAATATTCCGGAATATTTTCCAGTCAACAGTTCCCAAACGGTGATGCGCCCATGCGCTAGACATGGCGGTGAACGTGATGCTCGCCAGAGAGGTTCCCAAAGCCATGTGAACCAGAACATCCGGAGAGTATCCGTGCCATCCAAAGACAACGATGAGCATCGGCACTACCAGAGCGCCACCACCAATACCCAAAAGCCCGGCCAGAAAACCGACAATGGCCCCCAGGGGGAAATAGAGCAAAAAAGAAGATGAAATCACCGCAAGCGCCGTATTCCGCAGAACAAAAAGCTAGCATTATAGGATTTCTGGCCAGCATTTCCCAAATCATTCTGCCGGATCGAGCCGATGTCAGGATGATGCGTTGAGCGTCTGTTTGCTGGCAAGACGAACCATATGCAATGATTGTGGCAATGCCAGAATTCGCAATTCGGCAGCTCTGGAATTACAATCATAGGCACCAAACAAGGTTTGGGGGACGTTACGCAATAACGGTCAGCAACCATGCTCGCAGAGCGCTCATTCTGAAACCATAAACGTCAAGTTAACAATGACATCGAACGAATGGCATGACACTTTCCGGAGAATATGATGAAAATGATTTCTGCTGTAGGTTCGCTGTTGCTGGCCTTTTTTCTGGCGTTGCTTGCAGGATGCGGTGGCAGTTTCGGTTCCACTGCGCCCGATCCGCTGAACGCCAGCAATCTCAACCTGATCTTCGTGGTTAGCCCGGATTTGGCTTACCACACCGCCGGAGACATCCATCCCGATACAGCTAACCTCACTAGCCAGGGACTGCAGCGTTCACTGCTCATGGCGACTTACTTGCAGCAGCAGGTATTGGGCATGAAGAATGTAACTGGCCTCTATGCGCTCTCACCCATGACGCATTTGCAAACCGCCAACAATTATCCCGACATGGCGGCACTGACAAACATTCAGCAATTCGCCATGATCAACCAGAATACCTTGTCTGGTGCGCCAGGCTCAATCTCGTTTACCGGCAACAGCTACCCGATCAATGTTTCGTATGCGTCAGGCGATGTTCCGCCAGGCGTCGTGACACCTACACCATCGCTACCCTGTCCGGCGTGCCAGGGGCTGGTTTTCGACGATGCAAAAGGCAACAATGTGGCACTGGTTAACGGCATCATCAAGACCAACGCCCCAGGCTTTCACGTTTTTTCAGCGCCATGGGAAGTCATCAGTCGACTGCTGGCAGACATCAACAAACTCAAGGGTTATAACCTGCCCATTCCATCGCGTTTTACCAGCACCAACCAGATATACGCGATCACCATCACGCCGTCCGGTGATGCCAGCCTGCTGACTTACGACAGCAACATCAGCCCGCCAGCCACCTACCCGGCGCTATCCCCCAAGTTGCCCGCCCTCGCATCATGCGCAGCAACACCGTTCAGTATCACCGCGACCGGGGGGGTCGATGGTGTGGTCGTTCCGGCGAATGCCAACACCAACCAAACGCTTTACATTGTCCGGCACGCAGAGGCACATCCAACGGCTTACTATGGCAACGGCAACTATGTGGCAGCAGGACAATGGCGCGCGCTGGGTCTTGCACAAGCCTTGCACGGCAAAATCAGTCCGACCCAGGTGTATTCATTTGACCCGGCACAGATCGCCCAAGGATCTGTGGACTCATCCGGCAAGTTTTACTGGTCAAATGTAGCTCCATCCTTGACGGTTCAGCCCTATGCCATCGCCAACAACCTTCCTTACAAGCTGGTTACCAACTTTTTGATTGCTGATGCGAATTCGCCTCAAGCGGCCAGTGATTTTTTCTTTACAGGCGGCCGATTCAGCAATCAGGCCGTACTTTTAGGTTGGCAATTCACTCAAATTCCGCAGACAGTCAGTGCGCTGCTCGCCAGCTATAACTACAACGGCCCACCGGTGCCGGCCTGGTCGGCCACCGACTACGACTCCATTTGGACACTACGGTTTGACGCTCGCGGCAACCTGACTGTAAACAACCTGCTGTGCGAAGGAATCAATTCCGCAGCGCTGCCGACCACCGCACCGCAATTCTGAACCCAATAAAAAAAACGGCGCGGAAAACCGTGCCGTTTTTTCTACATGGCGATGCGAAATCAGACTGCAACGTACTCGCTGTATGTCGGCTTCCACATCTTGTCTTGCACCATCTGCTCGACCTGAGCATCGGTCAGCTTCTCGGTCAGGCCTTCATCACGCGCCTGCTTCGCCAGCGCAATCGCCAGTTTGGTCGACACTTCGCGCATGTCTGCAATCGCCGGCAGCAGACCGGTGCCCTTGCCGGTCACGGCCGGCGACATGTCAGCCAGCGCCTGCGCGGTGGCGATGAACATGCCGTCGGTCACGCGGCGCGCCTTGACTGCAATCGCGCCCAGACCCATGCCAGGGAATACGTAGGAGTTGTTGACCTGCGTGACGTAGTGCGTCTTGCCATTGTGCTCAATCGGCGCAAACGGGCTGCCGGCTCCCACCAGCGCGCGGCCGTCGGTCCAGCGAATAATATCTTCCGGACGCGCTTCCACTTTTTCAGTCGGATTCGACAGCGGGAACACGATCGGGCGTTCAACCTTGCTTGCCATGTCGCGGATGATGGCTTCGGTAAAGGTGCCGGCAACCGCGGACACGCCGACCATCACCGTCGGGCCGACATTGCGCACCGTGTCCGCCAGCGTGATTTTGCCGCTTTCCGGGTTGTCCAGCTTCCAGCCAGCCAGATCGGCATTCTTGTGGCGGAACACTTTCTGGAAATCTTCCAGATCAGGCGTGTCTTCCTTCAGCAAGCCATTGATGTCGATGATGTAAAAACGCTTGTATGCCTCTTCCTTCGACAAACCTTCCTTGATCATCGCTTCAGCCATCAGCGCAGCAATGCCACAACCTGCCTGACCACCACCCTGCAGCACCACACGCTGGTCCTTCAGCGGCACGCCGGTTTCCTTGATCGCGGCCAGCAGCGTGGCAATCGCCACCACCGCCGTGCCCTGGATATCGTCATTGAACGTGCACAGGCGGTCCTTGTACTTGTCCAGCAGACGGTTCGCGTTCATCTTGCCGAAGTCTTCCCACTGCAGCATGATGTCCGGCCAGCGCTTCATCACCGCCTGCACGAACGCTTCGACGAAATCGTCATATTCCTTGCCGCGCACGCGCTGGTGGCGCGCGCCGATGTAGAGCGGATCAGCCAGGCGTTCTTTATTGTTGGTACCAACATCGAGCGTGATCGGCAGGCTGTTGGCCGGATTGATGCCGCCGCAGCCGGCGTAGATCGACAGCTTGCCGATCGGAATGCCCATGCCGCCGGCGCCCTGATCGCCCAGACCGAGGATGCGTTCGCCATCAGTGACGACGATGCACTCGACATTATCGAAACGCGGATTGGCCAGAATCTGATCGAGCTTGTCTTTCTGCGACAGCGTCAGGAACAGGCCGCGTGCGCGGTTGAACAGGTGGCTGAACTGCTGACAGGCAGCGCCGACCGTCGGCGTATAGATCAGCGGCAGAATTTCTTCCAGATGCTTTCCGATCAGCGCGTAGTACAGCGTTTCGTTCGTATCCTGCACATTGCGCAGGAAAATGTGCTTGTCCAAGTTAGTGGCAGCAGCGCGCATGCGCTCGATCGCGCGATCAACCTGCTCGTCCAGCGTCTCAACGTGATCTGGCAGCAGACCATGCAGGCCCAGAGCGTCACGCTCGGCGTTAGTAAATGCGGTTCCCTTGTTCAGCAGCGGGTTTTCCAGCAATTGCTGGCCGCGCAGGGCCAGCGAGATTTTGTTGTTGGTAGCGTTCATTTTCAACTCTCAAAAAAAGCGCAGTGAGCGGTTAAACCGGGAATACTGCGCCAAAAAAAATTTTTCGTCAAAGGATCAGGTCAGCGCCCGCAGCAGGAATACCGCCGACACCACCATGCACGCGCCGCCAATGCGGGTCGAGATTTGCGCGAACGGCATCATTTCCATCCGTTCGGCCGCCGACAGAATCGCTACGTCACCGGTGCCGCCCAGACCGCTATGGCATGCATTCACCAGTGCCGTTTCGACCTGATACATGTTCATCAACGCGCCAACCACCCAGCCGGATGCGATCATCGCCAGCACGGTCACCGAACAGATAATGAAATACGAGAACGTGAACGCCTCGACCAGCTTGTTCCATGGCATGTACAACGCACCCAGACCGACCATCAGCGGGAAGGTCAGGTTGGTCGCGATGAAACGGTACATCTGATACGCGCCCTGCTCCATCCTCGCCGGCATCAGATTCGTGATCTTGAACATCGCACCAATCAGAATCATCAGGATCGGGCCGGGAATGCCTGTGTACGGCGCCAGCAAACCACCCGCGATGAAGAAGGTGCAGGCGATCAGCATGCCAGCGCCCATCAGAGGCAGATCCAGCGGCTTGGACGCAATTTCATTCTGCGACTTCAGCAGTTCCGCATCATCGCCACTGCGAACCAGCAAGCCATTGCCACTGAATCGCGGAAATTTTTCGCCGATACGCTTGAGCACGCCGGCCGACACGATCGCCACCACATTGCCAATCAGCGCCGCCGGCACCAGTTGTGCAATCATTTCAGCCTGTGATTTGCCCAAAATTTCCGCATAGGCAATCGAAGTCGGCAATACGCCTTCGCCAATGCCGCCACCCATAATCGGGATGATGATGAAGAAGAAAGTGTGCTTCAGGTCATAGCCGAACAACAGGCCGGCAGCCATACCGGACGCAACCGCGGCCACTGTACCAACCGCCAGCGGCACGAACATCCGCAAAAAGCCCTGAATCAACACGCGCCGGTTCATGCCCAGCAGGCTGCCCGCGACCAGACAGGCGATGTAAAAATAGAGGAAGTTCGAGGTCTTCATGATCGCGGTGATGGCCTTGTTCATCTCCGGATTCATCACTTCCATGCCGATCATTGCCGACGGAATGAACAGCGACAGAATCGCCGGACCGCCGATATTGCGCAGCACCGGAATTTTGCCGCCGACATCGCCGAACAGAAAACCCAGAACCATGATGCATGCAAAACCGCCAATCATGTCAATCGGCAGTTTCTTGGCCGAGGCGGCCGCCAGAATGATAATCGCTATCGGGATGTAAATCAGAATGGGAACTGGCCCAACCGTGATGCCCATCAATTTCTGCAGGAAATTTTCCTGTTTGTCTTGTTCGGTAAATGCCTGTTCCACTGGCCTCTCCAATCGTGAATTAATATGTATGGTCTATGTATTTTCCGGCGCTTATGGCGCCAAAAATCCGCAGAATATACAACAAAAAAACTGTTTTCGCACAACGGCTTAGCGGAAAAGCATGGCGATAGCGCTAATAAACAACATCAGCGCAAAGATGGCGCGCAACTTCCTCTCTGGCAAGCGATGCGCCAGTACCACGCCGTGGGAAACGGTCAACATGCTGCCCAGCGCCAGCGGAATCCCGAGCAGCCAGTTAACAAGTCCGAAATGCGCATAGGTCACAAGTGCCACCAGCGAACCGGGAACCAGCATCGCCAGCGCTAGCCCTTGCGCGGCCGTCTGCGCAAAACCGAAGAAACCGATCAGTATCGGCACCACCATCACGCCACCACCGATGGTGAAAAAACCGGAACAGATGCCACCGATGCAGCCGACTAGCGGCAGCAGCCACAGCGAGGCGGATTTACCAACGGTAGCGCGCGAAACATGGCGCAGGCTGCGCCACATCAGATTGCCCGCCAGTCCGATCATGAACAGCGCCACCAACGTGCGCAGGAAACTGGTGGAAACCTGCGCCGCGACAATCGAGGCGAAATAGCTGGCGATGACCGAGCCGATGCCGAGCGAAGCCGCCATGCCCAACGTGATCGGGTTGCGCTGGCGATAACGCCAGAAGCCGATAATCATGTTTGGCGTCATCAGCACCAGCGCCGTTCCCTGCGCGACCTGCTGATCCATGCCGTAGCCCAGAACCAGCAACGGAATCGCCAACAATCCGCCACCAATGCCGAGCATGCCGCTGACATAGCCAAGCGCCGCACCAACAGCGAGATTGATGACTATCTGCAATAGAGCCGAATCCATGCCTGCTCAGCTTTCGCTACCCTGCGCGGGAGCCTTCAACCCTTCCTTAATACCGGGTGGAGTATTTTCAAACAGCCTCAGAAATTGGGGAAGAAGCGGTATGTTTCTACCCATACTCCCGCTAAACCTTGCTGCGGCGGCGTTGGCCCGAAGGAGCGCGATTACCTGACGGGGCGCGATTACCTGAAGGTGCGCGGTTACCTGATGGCGCACGATTGCCGGAACGCGGCTGGCCGAGCATGCCGTCCTTGACCGGAGCGCGGCTGCCGCGCGGGTTGCTCATGCCGGGGAAACCGAAGGTGGTTTGCAGCGGATCGGGCTGACGCGCCCCCTTGCCTCCCTGCGCGCCGCGCTCGCGCGCATTGCCCTTGCCGCCGCTTCCCTGCTTGCCCTTGTCCGCCAGTTTTTCCAGCCCGCAGGCACGCAGCAGGTCGCGCACCGCATTTTCCTCCAGTTCTTCCCAGCGGCCGCGTTTCAGCCCCTGTGGCAGCGCCATCGCGCCATAGCGGGTACGGATCAGGCGCGACACGGTCAGCCCGACCGCCTCGAACATCCGCCGCACTTCGCGATTGCGACCTTCACCGATGATCACGCGATACCATTTGTTGACCCCTTCGCCGCCGCCATCGGCAACCTTGGCGAACTGTGCCACCCCATCTTCGAGTTCGACCCCTGCCAGCAATTTCTGCCGCATCCCTTCTTCCAGTTCGCCCAACGTGCGCACCGCATATTCGCGTTCAATGTTGTAACGCGGATGCATCAGCCGGTTTGCCAGATCGCCGGATGTAGTGAACAGCAGCAGGCCTTCGGTATTGAAGTCCAGCCGGCCAATCGCGAGCCATTTGCCGGTTTTCATCGTCGGCAGACGATCGAACACCGATGCGCGCCCCTCCGGATCGTCGCGGCTGACGATTTCGCCTGCTGGCTTGTGGTAGATCAGCACGCGCGGCGGACGTTTCGTCACCTTGCGCTGCACCAGCTTGCCATTGATGCGTACCTGATCGGTCGGCAGGATGCGCTGCCCGATATGCGCCGGCTCGCCATTCACAGATACGCGCCCGGCGACGATCAATTCTTCCATGTCACGCCGTGAGCCGAGGCCGGCTTCGGCCAGCACTTTATGCAGTTTCGGCGCATCGTCTTCCGCCGTCAGATCGCGGCGAGCCTTGCCGCCCTTTTGTGGCCGGCCATCACCGGCATCCGACTTGTCAAACGCATCCGAAGTCACGAAAGAAAAAATGTCATCCGTCTGCGCCTTTTTGCCGCCTGGCTGTTGTACCGGCTTGGATTGACCATCCTTGCGGCCACCCTGCGGCTTTTTCGCGCCCCGGCCAGCACCGTGCTTCGGGTTCCTCTGCGGTCGAGCTTCCTGCGGCGCACCAGCTTCTCCTGCCTCGTCGGCCCTGGCTTCACTACCGTCGCCGACGGCAGCCTCTTTCGGCTGAGTGCGTCGATTGTTGCGGGCAAAACGCGCTGCACCGCGCGCATTGCGCCGCGGCTTGTTGCCAGCATTGCCGCTGTCGGCTGCATTTCCCTGCGCCTCGACTGCGGACGAGGCCGGCTTGGACATTTCATCTTGCATGTTCGTTGAATCCATTCGATATCTTGTTGTAAAACCTGGTTGCGGCACTGGCTGCGCCGACCCCATCATCCTGTCAGCATCCGGCTAGCACGACTCGTCCGGCCTCGCGCCTTCGGCATCGGTGAAAACGATGGCCGTCTGGTTCGGATCCGGCTGCAAACCCGAAGCGAGGAACCGGATATCTATCGGTGCGCCATCTCCCAGTTCATCGCCATCGGTTTGCATCAGCGGCGGCAATTGCTGCAGTGATGCCAGCCCCAGATCATTCAAAAACTGCTTGGTCGTCGCCAGCAGCGCCGGCCTGCCGGGCGCATTCTTGTGTCCGACCGTCGCCACCCAGCCGCGCTCCTCCAGCATCCGGATGGTTTGCGAATTGACCGTCACACCCCGAATTTCCTCGATGTCGCCGCGCGTCACCGGCTGGTGATACGCGATGATGGCCAGGATCTCCAGCGTGGCGCGCGAATACCGCGGCGGCCGCTCCGGATTCAACCGATCCAGATACTTCTTCATCGACGGCTTGCTCTGAAAGCGCCAGCCAGACGACAGTTCAACCAGTTCGATGCCGCGGTCCGTCCAGTCGATGCGCAATGCTTCCAGCGCCTCGCGGATCGCCGGCGTGCCGATAACGCCATCAACATCGCTGGCTTCTTCGGCAAACAGTGCCTTCAAATCATTGAGCGACAATGGCTCGGGCGCGCACAAGAGCGCGGTTTCGAGGATCAGCTTCGCCTCAGCGGTATTCATGCACGACGACCTGTATGACAAAGTTTTGCCGGAAAACACCCAGCGAACGGGCACAACGCTTGTTGCGCTTTCAGGAAATTCGCTGAAATTGCACTCGCCAAATCGGAAAGGCGAACAACGGGGAGCATGCCGACATGGCACGGAATACTGGCTGCCTTTCTGTGACGGCCACTTCCGCCCCTGACAGAACGGTATCCAGCAATCAAGGATACCGGCTGGCGCTGCATTGGCACCGCCCGGATGGGCGCTGGCAACGCGCTGTTTTTTGCAAACGTGCTAGATTGTACATGAATATCGGAACGGGTCATCCACAACACCGTTTTTTGTTGCAGCGTTTGCGAAAGAGCAAGAAACAGCCGACTGAGCCGCCTACCATCATCGCCAGCAGAACAACACTGGCGCCACGCCGGATAAAGGGATGAGCATGGAACCGATCGACGCCGATTTCTGGAACCTGCCAGCCGCGCAACTCGATGCCCGGCTCGAATCAGGCATGAACGGGTTGAGCAGCCAGGAAGCCAGCCAGCGTCGTGAACGCTTCGGGCCAAACCTGCTGAAGGTGCAGCACGAGCGCGCGCTGTTGCTGCAATATCTCGCGCATTTCAAGAATCCGCTGGTGATGATCCTGCTCGCCGCCAGCGCCATCTCTGCCATGACAGGCGAAATCACCGGCTTTGCCATCATCTGGGCCATCGTGCTGATGAGCGTCACGCTCGATTTCGTGCAGGAACATCGCGCCAACCGCGCGGCCGAAAAACTCAAGCAGCAGGTCGCGGTCACGGCCACCGTGCTGCGCGACGGCCAGCCTCGCAGCATTCCAATGGCGGAACTCGTTCCCGGCGATGTGGTCCAACTGTCCGCTGGCGACCTGATGCCGGCCGATTGCCGCCTGCTCGAAGCCAAGGACTTTTTCGTCAACCAGGCACTGCTGACCGGCGAATCCTACCCGGTGGAGAAACGCGCTGCCGATCTGACCGCTCCCACCGAGGCGCTGGACGAAGCGAGCAACGCGGTATTCATGGGCACCTCGGTCATCAGCGGCATTGGCCGTGCGATGGTTTGCCGCACCGGCAGCGACACCGCCGTCGGCCGCATTGCCGGCGCGCTGGAAAAGAAAGCGCCGCCGACCGCATTCGAACGCGGCACACACGATTTCGGCATGCTGATCATGCGGCTGACCGTACTTCTGGTGCTGTTCGTGTTTCTGGTGAACGCATTGCTGCACCGGCCATTCATGGAATCCTTCCTGTTCGCGATTGCGCTCGCGGTCGGACTGACGCCGGAACTGCTGCCGATGGTGATTACCGTCACGCTGTCGCGCGGCGCTATGCGAATGGCGAAGGCGCAAGTGATCGTCAAGCAACTGATGGCGATCCAGAACCTCGGCAGCATGGACGTGCTGTGCACCGACAAGACCGGCACGCTGACCGAAGCGCACATCCGACTGGTGCGCCATCTGGATGCCGACGGTGACGACAGCGAATACGTATTGCAGCTTGCCTACCTCAACAGCCATTTTGAAAGCGGCATCAAAAGCCCGCTGGACGACGCGATTCTCGACCACGAATCGGTCAACATTGAAGGCTGGAACAAGATCGACGAAGTGCCGTTCGATTTCGAGCGCAGGCGCGTATCGGTGCTGCTGGAAAAGGACGGCCAGCGGCTGCTGGTGGTCAAAGGCGCGCCGGAAGACATCCTGCGGCTATCGACGCAGCACGCGCCGAACCCGGAACATACGGCACAGCCGCTAGACGACGCCGCACGTGCGGCCATCGACACGCTCCATGATAGCCTCGGTAACGAAGGCTTCAAGGTACTAGGCATTGCCTGGAAAACGGTTCCGCCGGATCACGATCATGCGGTGGTGGACGATGAAACCGAACTGGTATTCGCCGGTTTCGCAGCCTTCCTCGATCCGCCGAAGGAAAGCGCCGGAAATGCGTTCAAGGCGCTAGTCGCCAGCGGCGTGCTGGTCAAGATTCTGACCGGCGACGGCGAACTGGTCACGCGCCACATCTGCCAGCAGCTCGATATCCCGATCACCGGCGTCCTCAACGGCAGCGAAATCCAGCAGATGGACGACGTTGCCCTTGCCGTGCGCGTGCAGGAAGCGAACGTCATGTGCCGCGTCACCCCAGCGCAAAAGAACCGCATTATCCTGCTGCTGAAATCGCAGGGGCACACGGTCGGCTATCTCGGCGACGGCATCAACGACGCGCCGTCACTGCACTCGGCCGATGTCGGCATCTCGGTCGATTCGGCGGTCGATGTGGCCAAGGAAGCGGCCAACATGATCCTGCTGCGGCAAGACCTCGGCGTACTGCATGCCGGCGTACTCGAAGGACGGCGCACGTTCGCCAACATCATGAAATACATCATGATGGGCACCAGTTCGAACTTCGGCAACATGTTCAGCATGGCCGGCGCCACGCTGTTCCTGCCATTCTTGCCAATGCTGCCGGTGCAGATTTTGCTGAACAACCTGCTGTATGACGTATCCGAACTGCCGATCCCGATGGATTCGGTCGACCGTGAATCGCTCGCCCACCCACGCCACTGGGACACCGGCTTCATCCGCAATTTCATGCTCGCCATCGGCCCTATCAGCTCGATCTTCGATTTCCTCACGTTCTACATCATGCTGAAGGTTTTCGACGCTGGCGAGTCGCTGTTCCAGACCGGCTGGTTTGTTGAATCGCTAGCGACACAGGTGCTGGTGATCTTCGTCATCCGCACGCGGGGCAATCCATTCAAAAGCCGCCCCAGCCGCGCCCTGATCGCCACCTCGCTCGCGGTCGTGATCGCCGCCGCCGTGTTGCCATTCACCCCGCTGGCCGCGCTGCTCGGCTTCACTGCCCCGCCGCCACAGTTTTACCTGCTATTGCTGGCAATGGTTCTGACCTACCTCGTCATCGTTCAAGGCATCAAACGCTGGTTCTACCGCCGTTTTGCGCACCGCTGAGGCCAAGCAAAATAGGCGCCGTTGAAATATTTCAGACACTCTTACACCAACAAGACATGAACACTTGATGTCTCCAGAATCCTTCATCACAAATTTGACTGAAACCTCTGATTCCGACTGGCAGCCAGTTTCCGGCGCTGACGTGATCGGGCTGGGCGAAAATCTGATTGAACGCTGGACGTTACATGAAGAATGAGCGTGCGCAGGAAATTCCGCTGGTGGGGGATCAGCGACCATGACTGGACGGAAATTTTCAACCGATGAGGACTTCTGTCGTCGGATGCGCGATCGGCAACACCTCCCACCTACTCGGTTTGCTGGACGCGCAGTTTGCGCTCTAGTGGCTGTGGCGTGAATCGCGCGCATCCGGTGTATGAAGAGCAACACCAGAGCGACCTTGAACACCACCTTAACCAACGAACTGAAGCTGCCAACATTCTTCGCTTGCGAATCGAAAACGCTGGACAATATGACGCCATGTCGGATTAAATCATTGCTCGAATTCTAACCATTACACTATCCAACCAGGGAGCGACCGTGAAACTCCGCCTGCTGTTTGCCGCCATACCATTCGTAGCCATCAGCACCCTCGCGCTGGCGGCCGAACCGTCGTGTCTGGAATACGAACCCGCCGAAGTGACTCTGACAGGCAAGCTCAAGCGCTACACCTTTCCCGGCCCGCCAAACTTCGAGAGCGTGGCCAAAGGCGACATGGCCGAAACCGGCTATTACCTGCAACTGAAGAAAGCGGTGTGCATGAACGGCAATCCGGATTCGGCCGACTCCTATCCGCAAAAGAATGTGGATTTCATACAGCTGTTTCTTTCGTCGCAGCAAATCAAGAAGCTCAAGCCCCGACTGGGCAAGGAAATCAGCCTGAAGGGCACGCTGTTTGCGCGCCACACAGGGCACCATCACGCGCCGCTGATTCTCAAGCTTGCCGAGCAGGCCGAAAAGAAACGCTGAATTTATTCCACATGGCTGGCGAATGCATGGTTTCATACTTGTTACCGCTTGCAATCAAAAAAAAAACAACTGACTGAAACACAACACCCAGTCAATAAGGCTAAAAAATATACTCCGCACAGTATTTTTTAACAGCCAGCAAAACCAAGGCCAAACATCGCATTTTGGTCACATACACTGCAATTTTTCTCTAAAAATTGATTGATGCGCCCGAATTTCTATTCGTGCCAGCATCTTTTGGCCTTGTGCAAGCCGGCTTTCTGTTGCCGCCAAACCAGCTATGACATGTGTTCGCTCCTTTTGGCAAAAGTCATTGACTCCCCCACACATGCGCATGATAATCATTCTCATTATCAACAAAAATGGAGCAACATTCATGGCTCGCCCTCAAGTCCGCACACTTTCGACACAGAACGCTGATGCCTACCAACAGAAACATAAACCAACCACACTCGTTGCAGCCATGCAGCGCGTTTTCTTCGGATTAGCCTTTGGCTTAGCGGTTCTGCCCCAGGTTTCACAGGCGCAGTCGACCAATGCGGACACGAACTCTGATGAAGCCAGACTTCCCACAGTAAACGTTACCTCAAACAAAGTGCATCATCCTGCAGATCTTCCTCCCCCGTACGCAGGCGGACAGGTGGCAAAAGGGGCAAGGCTTGGTTTGCTCGGCAATCAGGATGTCATGGATATGCCGTTCAATGTCACCAGCTATACCAACGAAACCATCCAGAACCAGCAAGCAAGAACCATTGCTGATGTCGTGGCCAATGATCCCTCTGTACGAAACACCACATCAAGCGGCCACATGTATGAAAATTTCCGTATCCGCGGTTTTGACGTGAATGCGTCTGAAATGGCCATCAATGGCATGTTCGGTGTCTCTCCCATCGGGCACGTTCCGCTTGAGTTCATCGAGCGTGTCGAGGTCCTCAAGGGGCCAAGCGCTCTTTTCAGCGGCATGCCGCCCGGCGGCGGCGTGGGCGGCGTGGTCAACCTTGTGCCCAAGCGGGCTGAAAATGACCCACTGACGCGCGTTTCCGTTGGCTTCCAGTCAGAAGGCCAAGCGGGGGCAACGATTGATCTCGGCCGTCGTTTTGGCGAGCACAAGGAGTGGGGCGTGCGCGTGAATAGCGCTCACAGTGATGGCGATACCGAACTGAATGGGCAATCCAAGAAACGCGAATTCCTGTCTGCGGCGCTAGATTACCGCAGCCGCGATCTGACGGCATCCCTGGATGCCTACCATAGCAAGGAAGCCTTCAATGGCGGCACACCGGCGATGTACTGGTTCCAGGGCGGCATCCCGATTCCAGCCGCGCGCGACCCGAAAACCAACCTATTTCCCGGAACGAATGGATCACTGGAAAGCAATGGCGTAGTTGCCCGCGCAGAATACGCATTCAACAAGAATCTGTCGGCTTTTGCTGGTGTCGGCGTAATGAACTTCGATTCTGCTGGCTTCATTAACGGTACCCATGCGCGCAATATTGCCGCCAATGGCAATTTCTCTGCAATTGTCAACAATACCCGTTCATATACCGACAGCGTTGCCGCAGAGGCCGGACTACGGTCCAAATTTGCCACCGACAACGTGCTACATGAAATGGTGCTGCATGCCTCAAATCTGGAACAGGAAAATGGTTCTGCCACCAACTTCGCCAGCTCGGTCACGTCCAACATTTACAAACCAGCAACTTCGCTCACCATGCCAGCCACACCAGCCTATGCCCCCAAGACAAGCGAAACCACGCTGTCGAGCGTCGCGCTGGTGGACACGATGTCGATGCTGAATGACACCGTCCGCCTGACGCTCGGCCTGCGCAACCAGACGGTCAAGAGCAAGAATTTCAGCACCAGCGGCGCTGTGACCTCATCCTACGACAAGAGCGCAGTCACGCCCGCGGCGGCGGTGGTCGTCAAGCCATGGGGACCCAATCTCTCGCTATACGCCAATTATGTGCAAGGCCTGAGCCAGGGAAGCACGGTCACGGACACTGCAGCCACCAATTATCAGCATGTGTTTGCCCCCTACAAGACCGAGCAAAAGGAAATCGGTGCCAAATGGAATGCCGGCACTTTCACGCATACCGCCAGCCTGTTTGAGATTACCAAACCGAGCCTGGTTGCGCTCGGCAGCAGCGTCAACCCGACCTACTCGGATGAAGGCGAAAAGCGGGTTCGTGGCCTGGAATGGAATACCTTCGGTGAAATTTCGCGCGGAGTGCGAGTGCTGGGCGGCCTCACCTATGGCAAGGGAGAGCAAACACGGAGCGCCTACGGCAAATATGATGGCAAGGAAGCCATCGCGTCACCGCGCTGGCAGGGCAATCTTGGCGCGGAATGGGATACGCCCTGGATGGCAGGCCTGACCTTGAGCGGGCGCGTCAATGCCACCAGCAGCCAGTTCCTTGATGCGGCCAATGCCCAGCAAATTCCTTCCTGGACCACGGTCGATGTCGGCGCGCGTTACACCACGCGCGTGGATGGCAAGAAACTGATCTTGCGCCTGAGCGTCAATAACCTGTTTAACCGCCAGTACTGGTCTGGCAGCTTCAGCGACAACTACGCCATGGCCACATTGGGTGCGCCTCGCACGGTTACCGCCTCAGCCAGCATGGATTTCTAATCACGTATGTTGCTGCTGAAAAACATGATGTATTGCTGTGTTCTGGCACTGGCGGCACTCGCGCTGCCGGTGCCGGCTACGGCCGAAAGCAATCATTGGTCGGATGTGACGCTTCCGGCATCACGCCAAATCGACATCAGCGCCCCCCGAACTGGAAACTGCTACCGTATTTTCGTATCGGTACCATCTGCCCCGCCACCGGCTGAAGGTTATCCCGTGCTGTATGTGCTGGACGGGAATGCCGCTTTCCCAGTGGCGGCTTTTCTTGCTCGCAGTGCAGCCAGCCGCCGTAAAGTCACTGGCCTCCAGCCTCCACTGGTGGTCGGCATCGGCTACCAGGGGGACGCGGACTTTGATGTCAAGGCACGACAGCGGGATTACACCATCGGCCAGCCCCAAGCTGGTGCCGCCCCCACCGAAGGCGGCGCGGATCGCTTTCTCGACTTTATCGAACAGGAACTCAAGCCAATGATTGCCGCCAGCTACCCCGTCAACAACCGGCGGCAGGCATTATTCGGCCACTCCTTCGGCGGCTTGCTGGTGCTGCATGCGCTGTTTACCAGACCCGGCAGTTATTCCACCTTCCTGGCATCCAGTCCTTCCATCTGGTGGCACGACAAGCTGGTCTTGGCCGAATTGCCCAAGCTGACGAATAACGCTAGGCACGACCTGCCACGGGTTCAGATCAGCGTCGGCGCTCTCGAAGACCAGCCACGCAAAGGCAATTATCCGCCGCAGATGTTAGCCATGCTGGCCAAACGCCCCATGGTGACCGAAGCGCGCGCCCTGGCAGCACACTTGCAGCAAATGCCTGACTGGCACCACCGAGTGGCCTACTACGAACTGGAAGGGGAAGACCACGGGCCAGCGTGGCTACCAGCGATGACGCGCGGCATGCAATTTTTTCTGGAACAACCCTGACCACCCAAACCATTGATTGCTACCGGAAAAAGCCATGTCCAGCATTCACCTGTTTGCATTTCTGGAACTTGCTGCCTTGCCAGCAGGTTGTTCCTGCCTCTATCTCGCTTCGCCCAATCAGCGCTGGCTGGCAAATGCGTTGCCTTACCGCGGCATCAGGCGATTCGGCGTTGTCTTGCTGGTTGCCAGTTTGCTGGCTCTCATCAAGAGAATGCAGCCGGCTGCTGCCATTTTCGTTTTCATTATCTCGGTGATGCTGCTGTTTATCCTGTTTTCCTATGTCGGCGCACTCATCTCGGCAAAGAGAGGGCGTTAGCATGAGACCTCCCAAACCACACCTGATCCAACGTGACTGGATAGCCAAGACATCGGCTGGCCTGCTGCTCGGCTTCACGCTTGGGCTGGGGTGCAGCGGTCTGTTTGCGCATTTGTGCGCGGACATGCCGCTCTCAATCAGGTCGCAGCTGGCGATGTGGATGGTGGCACCCGTCTGGCTGTGCACCCTGAGCGCCACATATCTTTTTGCCAGCGGCCTGCGTGCCTGGCTCTGGCTGGGATGCGCCAACTTGCTGCTCTTCGGTTTGCTTGGCCTAGCTCGCCTGTCCTGACAATGCAAGCATGAACAACAGCCCCTGTCATTCAAATTAAGCGCCATCATGAAAGCAGACACCCTCCGCGTTTACAAATCGGTCCACACCTGGGCCGGCATCATCAGCGGCATGGCCTTGTTCATCGGCTTCTACGCTGGTGCGCTGACCATTTTCAAGCAGCCTTTGACCCGCTGGGCAACCCCGCCCGCCATCCATCAAGCGGTGCCTTTGGAACAGGCGCAGCAGTTGATCGTCAAAACATTGCAGCAGCAACCGACAGTGGCCAAAGACTTCCAGATCCATCTGCGACAGGACGAACAGGTTCCGGCGCGCATGAGCTGGCGGGTGCCTGATCCGAATGCCGACGATCATGACCAGTTTTCGACCAGGCACTATACCGCCAGACTGGATGCCAATGGCCTGGCAGCAATCGAGCAATCCCAGCCGGCGCCCGTGGCCGAATTCATTGATGTGCTGCACCGCGTCGTTGGCTTGCCGGTGGACAATGACCCGGCTCGCTGGTTCATGGGTGCCGTCGCCATACTGTATTTTCTGGCGCTGGTGTCGGGTGTGATCCTGTTGCTGCCGTCGCTGGTCAGGGATTTCTTTGCCATGCGCGTGGGCAAAAACCTCAAGCGCATGTGGCTTGATGCGCATAATGTCGTCGGTATCATCAGCTTGCCGTTTCACGTACTGATAGCGTTGACAGCCGTGGTTTTTGCCTTCCATGACGGTATTTACCTGCTGCAAAACCACCTACTACACGACGACAAAATGGCGACTGCCTTCCGCGGGCCGCGCGCAAATGCGGGCGTACCGCTGGCGCGCGAACCAGCCAACATGCGCACGCCAGCCGAACTGGTCGCCTCAGTCCGCGCACTCTCCCCCACCTTTGAGCCATCCGCACTGCAATACCAGCACATCACCAGCCCCAGAGCGGTGGTGCGCATCTGGGGCAGCGACAGCACTGCTGTCATGCCTCGCGCACGCGGCGGCTTTGTCGCCGTTGACCCATATAGCGGCAAAGTGGTCAACAGCGATTACCTGCCCGGCAAACAAAACGCCCCCAGCCTGATTATCAGCAGCCTGTTTGCGCTACACATGGGTTCCTTTGGTGGCACACCAGTCAAATGGATGTATTTCCTGCTGGGCATGGCGGGCGCGTGGCTGTTTTACAGCGGCAACCTGCTGTGGATAGAAAGCCGCCGCCGCAAAGCTGCACGTGGAAGCCCTAACATACCTGTGCAGACGCTGTCTGCACGCATGATGGCGTCCGGCACAATCGGCGTTTGCCTGGGGTGCATATGCGGCATCTCGCTCATCATCACCGGCAGCAAGTGGCTACATGGTCATGTGGGGAATTTGTATGAATGGCTGCGCATTCTTTACTACGCAACTTTTTTTGGATGCATTATCTGGGCGTTCTGGCGCGGGGTGGCACGGGCCGCAGTACACCTGCTTTGGCTGGCAACACTACTCACTCTGGCCATTCCGCTCACCAGCTTGCTGGCCTGGCTTTTCCCAGCAACCGGCTTATGGGTCAACCCCTCTGCCGCGGCTCTGGGCGTTGACGCAACCGCTTTCGCTGGCGCACTGGGATTTGCCTGGATGGCAAGGGCAACGTCACATCGAATCTGGCGCAATGAGGAACGTGATAGCGTCTGGTCTGGCTATGCGCCAACACGTCAAATTGCCATTTCTGGCAAGCAGACTCATGACGGTTAATGGAGATTGAGCAGCAACGCGTTCAAGAATCCGGTGCTGCGGCCAACGGTTGGTTTTTAGGCCGCCAGCCAGCAAAAAAATACTCCACCTAGTATTAAAAATGGCCTCCGAAATATGGCATGGCAACATCATTTCAGACAATACACCCCGTTTAATCCGTTTCAAAGCCATTCCGTGCGCTTGAAACGGCGGTACAGGTAAACGCAGCCAGCCAGCACAAACGCCACGCTGGCCGGATATGCCAGCGGCCAGTCGAGTTCTGGCATGTGCTTGAAATTCATGCCATACATGCTGAACACCATGGTCGGAATTGCCAGAATCGCGCCCCAGCTGGCGAGTTTCTTCACGATTTCGTTCTGGCCGATGGCGATCATCGCCAAGTCCACCTGCATCGCGGCCGTCACCATGTCGCGCATGTTGTCTATCGATTCGTTCAGTCGCAGCACATGGTCGTAAATGTCGCGGAAATAAATGCGGCTTTCGCGCGGGATGATGTCGGTGTGAAAGCGCATTAGCGCGTTGCAGATATCCAGCAGCGGCAGAATGGCGTTGCGCAGCAGCAGCAGCCGGCGCTTGAGTTCATACAACTGCTGCAGGCATTCGCTGCTAAAGCGTGCGCTGAACAGTTCATCTTCCAGCGTGGCCAGCCTTGCTTCCAGTTCATCAACTATCGGGCGGTAATTGTCCACCACGAAATCCATCAGCGCATACATCGCGAAGGCCGGCCCTTCGGACATCTGTTCCTGCATCTTTTCGCAGCGTTCATGCACCCGCGCATAGCTTTGCGAATGACCACGCCGCACCGAAACCAGAAAACGATGGCCGAGAAAAAGGTGTGTTTCGCCGAATTTCAGCGCATCGGTATCCTGGCACAACTGCGCGGTGCGCAGCACGATAAACACCGTGTCGCCGTATTCCTCCAATTTCGGCCGCTGGTGCGCGGCATTGGCGTCGTCAATCGCCAGCTGGTGCAGGCCGAATTCTTCCTGCAGTTTGGGCAGCAGGTGCAAATCGGTTTCATGCAGCCCGACCCAGATGAACGCATCTTCGCGCAGCATGTAATCGCTGATTTCATCCAGCGTAATGTTGGCCAGTTTTTTGCCATACAGATAGGCAGCGCAATACACACCCAGACGGGTGGTCGGCACCGAACCACCGTCCACGCCTTCGCCAGAAAAAAACACTTCGGTCATCGACTGCCCTCGCTCAATGTTTCAGGAATGCCTGCAATATGCGCTGCGAATGGTAGCAACAACAAGATTTCCGGCGGTGCCGCGCAAGCCGGCAGGAGTTACTCTGTCGGTCTCAATTCCTGACCGGTCAAACGGAAGATTGCTGCAGGTGGGACGTGTCATCGTCAAAACCGGACGGCGGAACGTCCGAATCGCCCTCTGCGTCTGGTTCATCCGGCACATTCTGCGCGTCTGGCACCGCATGCCGCGCTTGCTGCAGACGGTTCTCGGCCAGTGCCACCATTTTCTCGACCGACATGTTTTCCGGTGCGAACTCCGAACTGTCGGCGATGCCGTGGCTGAACGCAAGCGGGATTGCCTGCCCCTGATAGTTGAAAACATGCTTCTTGATCACGCCGACAATGCGCTGGATCAGGTAGCCGGTTTCATGTGCGCTCGCATTTACCGACACGATGATGAACTCGCCTTCGCGGTAGCAGCCAACGAGGTCATACGGGCGAATCGTCGAGCTGATAATTGACGCGAATTCCTTGAGGATGAAATCAGCCGCACCTTGGCCATGCTGCTCGTCGAGGCGATCGAAGTCGTCGATATCTAGCAGCGAAATGCAGAAATTCCGCCCGAGGCGCGCATACTCGGCATCAAAACCGACCAGCCGATTGAATACATAGCGCCGGTTATACACGCCAGTCTGCGCATCATGGATCGAACTTTCCTCGACCATCCATGCCGGCTCGCCTTTTTCTTCCCGGAACTGCGCGCGCATGACCTCACGCTCGCAGAAGGCGGAAACAAGGGCCGATGCTGCCTTGAGCAAATCGATTTCTTCTGCCGTCCAATGGCGGCTGTGCCAGCAAACGTCGAACGCGGAAAAACCGGCAATTTCATCGTCGATGATGATGGGCCAGACTTGCACTGAGCGGATACCATGCTGTTCGAAAACAGCGAGCAAATCTCCCGGCAGCAGCGCCGTGTCAGGCGCGATGATTTGCGCATCCTGCGCCAGGATGCGCTTGCACGACAGATAGAACGCATAAGGGACATCCTGCAGCCATTGCTGCGGCACGCCCTCGGCGCACCATTCGTGGATATAGCCCATCGTGGCGCGCTCCTGTCCTTCGAAAAAGACGTAGGCGCGTGAAAGCTGCATCCCGGTGCAAAGTGACTTCAGCACCCGGCTCAAGCGCTCGCCAAACCCGTCCCGGCTGACAAGTGCCAGTGCCACCTCGGACAACAGTTCAGAATTCATCGCACTCTCCCTGGCAGATCCATCCTGTTGGCTGGTTGTAGCGTCGATTGTAAGCCGAATGCAGGCTCAACCGAAGGCTGCCGTTGCAATATCAAGACACAGTGGGGAAATAGCCTGCCAATTCTCTGCACCGCCAAATCTGCGGCGGAACAAAGTGCGCGCTTACAGCAAATCGCGGCGCACGCACTCCTTGTGCAGTTCTTCCTGCGACCAGTTGTTGTAGCCGATAAAGCCTTCCATCATCATCGTGGCCAATGCAATCTTGGCTGCATCCGAGGTGCGGATGTAGGCGACAAAATATTCGATGTCGTAAGCCACCAGATTTCTGATCAGGACATCCTTCGCAGTCGCCAGTTCATTACTCATTTCAGCCTCCAGATGGCCATGCGAAACAGACGCTGAAGTTTGCCGTCAGCATTGCCGCCTTGCCGTTTCATTCCTCGGTGAGGTCATACCGTTCGAAAGTCTCGACCACATCCGGATCGGATACCAGTTGCGCCTCATCGCTGGATATCTTGACCCAGCGCTCACCGCTGATCGGGTCAAGAAATTCTTCGCCTATCCTGACAAACTGAAAATTCTGCATGGTTCTTCCTTCAATTACATAAAACGCACGCCGAATTTTACCGCAGCGGATGCGTTGCCTCGCACGGCAAAAACTACCGCACCACCTGCGCCAGATGGGCGCGGTAACGGACGACATCATTCTCAATCTCCGGCTGCTTCATCACGTCGTTGCACATGAAGGTTGGCAGTGGCGACAGCCCGATGAACTGGTTCGCCTTGTGGAACGGGAAGTACACTGCATCGACGCCCTTGCCCTCGAAAAATTCGACCGGATCGGTGAAAGCTTCGACGGGCGCATTCCAAGTCACCGACAGCATGTAGGATTTGCCTTGCAACATGCCGCCCTTGCCGTAATTCTTGCTCGGCGCGGTGCGCGAGCGGCCATCATCGCGAAACAGCTTACCGTGACCGGTGGTGAATACTTCATCCACGTATTTCTTCAATATCCACGGCTCGCCCATCCACCAGGCCGGCATCTGGTAAATGATCGTGTCGGCCCACAAATATTTGCCAATCTCGGCTTCGATATCGTAGCCCTGATCGACATGGGTCACCTTGACCGCATGACCGGCCTGAACCAGCGCCTGCTGCGCCACGTCAGTCAGAAATGCATTCAATTTGCCGCCAGAATGGCCAAACTCCTTGGCAGCATTGACAATCAATACGTTTTTCATGCTGGCTCCTTATGAATGACTTTCACCGGTCAGGTTCGCCACGGCACGATGCCGCGTGGCGCCCTGTTCGATTCACGGATTCTTTACAGGCGGCGACAGCACGATGTTGACATCCAGCACATCCATGTCGCCATGCCGGTCGCGCGAGATCTTGATGTCTTCCGGCGAAACCGGAACGTACTTCGTGATCACGGCAATCAAATCGCGATGCAGATCCTGCAGGTAATCCGGCGTCGAACGATCACTGTGCTCCCGCGCGATGACGATCTGCAGCCGCTCTTTCGCCTGACTGGCAGATGACACTTTCTTGGGAAAGAAAAATGAGAACAGCGACATCGTCATTTCCCTCCCAGCAGCCGCTTGAAGAAGCCGGGTTTTTCGTAAGTGGTAAAACGAAGCGGGGTTTCCTTGCCCAGGAAGCGCGAGATCACGTCCTTATAGGCTTCGGACACATCCGAATCGTTCATGTGAATTACCGGCACGCCCTGATTCGATGCGGTCAGCACGTCATCCGATTCCGGAATCACCCCCAGAAGCGGGATGCGCAGGATTTCCTGCACGTCCTGGTAGGGCAGCATCTCGCCGTCTTCAGCCCGCTTGGGCGAATAGCGCGTCACCAGCAAATGTTCCTTCACCGGCTCGCCGCCTTCCTTGGCGCGCTTGGATTTCGCCTGGATGATGCCCAAAATCCGATCGGAGTCGCGCACGGATGAAATTTCCGGGTTGGTAACCACAATCGCTTCGTCAGCGAAGGTCAGCGCCATCAGCGCGCCCTTTTCAATGCCGGCCGGCGAATCGCAAACGATGTATTCGAATCCCATTTCGATCAGCCCCTGCAGAACCTGCTCGACGCCTTCTTCCGTCAGCGCATCCTTGTCCCGGGTCTGCGAGGCAGGCAGCACGAACAGATTTTCGCAGTTCTTGTCCTTGATCAGCGCCTGATTCAGCGTGGCTTCGCCATGTATCACGTTGACAAGATCGTACACTACGCGCCGTTCGCATCCCATGATCAGATCGAGATTGCGCAGACCGACGTCAAAGTCGATCACTGCAGTCTTGTGGCCACGCAATGCCAGTCCGGAAGCAAAGCTGCCGCTGGAGGTCGTTTTACCGACACCACCTTTTCCAGACGTAATCACAATAATTCTTGCCAAGATAAAACTCCTTTGCGTAAAAAATTACATGGCACCATTAACCGGTTTGATACGAATTTTATTGCCGTCCAGGCTGATTTGCGAAGGCGAACCTTTCTCGACGGTAGCTGCAAATGCTTCATTGGTGCTGTACACACCGGCAATCGACACCAGTTCCGCTTCCATGCTCAGCGTGAAAATTCGCGCCTGCGTATTGCCGCTGGCGCCGGCAGCCGCGCGTCCCTTCAGCGGCGCATAAACATGAATGCTACCATCCGCGATCACCTCCGCTCCGGGATTGACAACGGCAGTGATGATCAGGTCGGCATTTTTAGCATAAATCTGCTGGCCACTCCTGACCGGCGTATCCACGAACATCGCCGATGCGGCCGGCACTTCGACCTGCGCCGAAACCGGCTCGGAAACGGGCTGCGCCGCCTGCTGCGCTGGTTGTGCCGGTTGCGTGTCCTCGGCTACCTGCTGCGGCGGGATGCGCGGCTGCAGCGCGATTTCATCCAGTGCCAGCCCATTCGAAAGAATCTGCTCCTGCATGTGCTGCGGTGCATTACGAACCAACACCGGATTGAGCCGGCAGGAGCGAAACAGCGCCAGAAGCTGTTTCCAATCTATGGCCGCATCTTTGGACAGATGGCCGATATCAATCACGGTAAAGTCGTTCTCGAAGAAATCCTTTTCCGGCCCTGCAGCTTCGGACAGCGCGATTTCCAGGCCATCCATGTCGGTGCTGTGCAAAACCGCGGTCACGGTAAGCATGCTGGTGCTTTTTAGCTCAAGAGTTTTCTGCATTTTTGTTACGAAATTTTCAACACAACACTGAATCGCCACCGCGTTCCAGTTCCGTTACCCGTTCACAAAGCGCCTGCCTTGTTCGCTTGATGGCAAACAAACGCTGAACCGTGACCAACTTCGGGATTGTAAAACATCTCGCCGTGCGAAACGACAACTTGTTGGAGCTTTTGCTGCCGAATCAATGGCGCGGCAAAACGTCGCAACGCGCGTCAGGCAAACTGCCGCACATATTGTTCGAACTCTGCCACCGGCAGCGGACGGCTGAAAAAATAGCCCTGATACGCGTTGCAACCCGCATTCGCCAGAAAATCCCGTTGCATCGCCGTTTCGACACCTTCCGCAATCACCCCCATTCCCAGGCTATCAGCCAGCGTGATGATGGTTCTGGCGATGGAAGCATCGTTCGGGTCAGTCAGCACGTCGCGCACGAACGACTGATCGATTTTCAATTGATCCAGCGGCAGCCGCTTGAGAAACGACAGTGACGAATAACCGGTGCCGAAATCATCCAGCGCGAAACCCACGCCGCTCGTTTTCAGCACGAACATCTTCTCGATCAAATCTTCGACATTGGTCACCAGCATGCTCTCGGTTAACTCCAGCTTGAGCCTGCCCGGGTCTGCGCCGGTGCGCTCGATGGCCGCCAGCACCTGCGCCACGAAGTCGGACTGATGGAACTGGTGTGCACTGACATTGACCGCGATGGTGAGGTGCGCCATCCCCGGTTGCGCGCGCCACAAAACCAGCTGCCGGCATGCCTCCTCCAGCACGAAGTTGCCGATATACTGAATCAGGCCCGTATCTTCCGCCACCGGGATGAACTCGATCGGCGGCACGAGTCCGCGCTGCGGATGCCGCCAGCGCACCAGTGCTTCCGCCCCGGTCAGCACACCGTTCGCCACCTGCGCCTGATAGTAAACGACGAACTGGCGTTCCTGCAGCGCCAGACGCAAATCGTTTTCCAGCGCAGCCCGCCTGAGCACGATCGCTTCCATTTCCGGATTGAAGAAACGCAGTGTATTGCGGCCCGCGTCCTTGGAACGATACATGGCGAGATCAGCCTGCTTCAACAGCACATCGAGTTCGATCTTCTGGCCGCAAAACAGGCTCGCGCCGATACTGGGCGTGCTGTGATAGGCAATCCGCCCAAGCCGGTAGCTCTCATTCAACGCCGCCAGAATTTTCTTGCCGATCAGTTCGGTTTGCATTGAGGCTTCCTTCTCGTCAGCCCCTAAACCGGACAGCATCACGACAAACTCGTCCCCGCCAAGCCGCGCAACGGTATCTTCCGAACGGACGACGGATTGCAGGCGCAGCGCAACCTGCTGCAGCAGCAGATCGCCCATATCGTGACCCAGCGTATCATTCAAGGTCTTGAAATTATCGAGGTCAATCAGCAACAGCGCGCTGCACGCGCCACTCCGCTCGCTGGCAGCCATTGCCTGCCGAATCCGATCATGCAACAGCGTCCGGTTCGGCAAACCGGTCAATTGATCATAAAACGCCAGTTCGTTGATTTTTTCTTCGGCCTGCTTGCGTTCTGTAATATCGACCTGCGCGCCGATGTAATGGGTCGCATTGCCTTCATCGTCAACCACGGTCGAGATGATCAGCCACTTCGGATAGATTTCGCCGTTTTTCCGCCGATCCCATATTTCTCCCTGCCACCCGCCGGTATCGCGTATCGATTGCCACATATCGCGGTAGAAATCTGCATCATGCCGTCCGGATTTGAGAATGCTCGGTGTTTTGCCCACCAACTCGTCAATCGTATAACCGGTCGTTTCGGCAAAGGCACGATTGGCCCGCAGGATGACGCCGCTGGTATCGGTAATGATCATCCCTTCCTGCGAATCAAAAGCAAAGGCCGCAACGCGCAAATCCGCTTCGGCCCGCTTGCTCTCGGTAATATCCTGCACCGTGCCAACCAGCGATGATGGCGTGCCATTGGGCCCAAACTGGAGTTTGCTGCGGCAATGCACCCAGCGTTCTTCGCCATCGTTTTGGCGAATGATGCGGAACTCGCGCTCGGCGGGAGCATGGCCGCTTCGCGCCGCGTCAAACCGAACCTGGATCTCAGCATGCACCTCCGGCGCAAAAAGCTGAAGCCACTGCTGCGGGGTGCGCGCGTAGTCGGCGCCTATGCCAAACATGTCATCAAAGATTTCCGAACTGTGCCACCGGCCGGTATGCAGATCATGACGATATTGGCCCACATGTGCGATCTGCTGCGCTTCCTGTAGTGAAATCAGAGCATCTTCCTGACGCCGCCAGGCACGACTGATCAGTGCCATTAACGCCGACAAGGCAGCGATCAGTATCACCACCAAACTGCTCACAACCCATACCAGCTTGCGCCAAGCGGCAAAAGCCGTGTCGTGGCTGATGCCGACATTCACCATGAAACCGTACTTGTCACTGCGCTGGTATGAATAGGTGCGCGCCACGCCATCGGAGCGAGAAGCTTGCGAAACATACGTTCCTTCGGACGGATTGGCATTAAGCGCCACCAGCCATTCGGCAGAGAACCGCTGCTCCCCGACAGGGAAATCTACATTCTCACCCAGTGGATATCTCGCTATCAGCTGATCGCTGGCATTCCGCAACGAGATGCTGCCGCCACGTTCCATCTGGATTTTCCCCAGCATCTGGCCGATCTTGTCAACAAAGACGGCTGCAAAGGTCACGCCGCCAAACGAGCCATCCGGCTTGTTGATCCTGCGTGCAAATGTCCACACCCACTGTTTGCTGATTCTGCCGAGAAATGGCTTGTCCGTGACCAACCCGGCCTCGGGATGGTCGCGCAAGGTGATGAAATGCTCGCGATCGGAGGTATTGACCGGCGGCACCGGAATGTCCGGCCCATAAATGATGTCACCGTGTTCGTCGGTTGCCCTGAAATGCGCGACTACCGGAATATGCTTGCGCTGCTCTATCAGCATTCGGGTAATCGACGGCGCATCGACTTTCCCGGTCAACATCTGCCGGCTGATTTCTTTCGAAGATGCAACAAAGGCAACATCTATCGTATCCAGCAAACCATCCAATGTCTGCGTAATTGAGCTGGCCAAAGTTCTGGTGGCAACTTCTGTCCTGACTCTTACTTGTTCATGCAAATGCATCAACGCCACGATCGCCGTAACAATGACGAGCAACAAGAATACTACCCCACCGCCGTACAGATAGGCACGGTTGCCGAACGATGGCCCAACGCGGGGTAATGACTGCTGCTGTTTCATTTGCGAATCAATCCTTTCCAACCTCAAAATCTCGAACAATCGACTACAAATGAAATGGACCACGGTGCGCCACCGAACTCGGGGCGAGTTTAGCATGGCAATGGCCCGCATGAAGATGGCACCAGAGTGTGCACCAAATGTGAATCCGGCGGCCATGTGGATTGGTCAATCGATGCCCATTTTTCCCAGTTCAATTCGCATCTGCTGACATATCTCAAAGTGCGGCACAACTTGATGGCGTACGTTTTTCGACAGGCATTCAACCCGCCACATTCGCGGCAGCATCCTGAAATACATTCTCATGCCATGGCTCACCAGCCTGTGGCGGCATCGGGTGATATTGGATGCATCTGCCGGCAGCCAGAATCAATCCACAAAGAGAAAGGTCATCTCATGAAAACCAGGAAATTCGCACTTGGGATTACGTTGGTACTGGGCCTGCTCGGCCTGACTTCCTGCGCCGACATGTCAACCCGGGACAGCACGGTCGTCGGTGCCGGCGTCGGCGCCGTGACCGGCGCCATCGTGACTGACAGCGCCGTCGGCGCGGTCGGTGGCGCGGTCGTCGGTGGCGTCATCGGCCATGAAATCGGACGGCATAACAACCGCTATCCGCCGGACAAGTATTACTACAACGAATCCAACGGTCGGCACTATCACCGACACTATCGCCGCGGCCATACCAAAGTGCGCTGCAACGATGGCGTCATCCGCAATGCCAGATCGAACGCCTGCCGCAATCATGGCGGCGCCAAGTATTACTGGTAAAACAACCGCGCGGTTCATGCCTTGCGCCGCCAGCGAACGGCCATTTTCACGCAGGGAAACATCCTATGAACAAGGCCGCAGGAATTCTGCGGCCTTGTTGCATCTTTCCGGCGGAAAAGTCGTAAGGTGATGGCGCGGATGATTCCGCCGCTATCCGAAACGCCTCGATGCGTTAATGCGCCAGACCGGGAAACAGGCTCAGCAGACCGCCCGCCATCAGTTGCACCGCCATCGCGGCCAGTATCAACCCCATCAGCCGGGTAGCAATGTTGAGTCCGATGGTGCCGAGCCGCTTGCCAATCGGCCCTGCCAGCAGCAGCACCGCCCAGACGATGGCTGCGATCAGCATGATGCCGACGCTGAGCACGATTTTCCCCGACCAGCCCGCTGCCTGATGCGCATCCACAATGGTAAGGCTGATTGCACCCGGGCCTGCAAGCAGCGGCACGGCCATCGGCACCACGGAAATATCGTCCTTCGTTTCGGCTTCGTCCTGCTCAGCCTGCGTGTGCCGCGCCCGGCTGATTCTGGCATCAAACATGGCGATGGCAATGATTAACAGCAAGATGCCGCCCCCGATGCGAAAGGCCGGGATTCCGATGCCAAAAAAAGTCAGCAGGCTTTCGCCTGCCCAGACAGAAGAAACCAGGATGACCGCAACCGCGGCAGCGGTCTTGAATGCCGTCTTGCGCATTTCCTCAACGCTGCGGCCCGCCATCAGCCCTAGATAAATGGGGATCGTCCCAAGCGGGTTCAGGATGGCGAAGATGCCGACGAGGTAAGTCAATTGCTCGGCTAGCACTGTTTCAGTCATTGGCGCCCCATGCAGATTCACGCCGCGCAAAAAAATCGGCGATCTGCCAACATTATCCTATTAATGCGCCCATTTCGTTTGATACAATCGAAATGCAGCATGTTCGTCTTACAACAATTATTGCAAGCCTTTTCATCGGGAGAAGACTATGAAAACTGTGATGACGATATTGATTCTAGCCCTTTCCGCAATTTCTGCTTCCGCCGCCCATGCCCAGGCCAATTGCATGAAGGACTGCGACACAAACGCCAAGCAATGCATTGCCAAACACTCTAAAGCGGACTGGTGGGGCAACAGGATCGCGACGCCTGAAGGAGAAAAAGCCTGTCAGGACGGTGCACGGGAATGCAGAAGAAATTGCGTCAAGCAGATGTCGACCAAGTAATCGCAGGCTCTTTTTTGCTTTCAGTTGCAGCATAGCGCGACACGATGGCTTGTCGCGCGGGATTAGTTCGCCCAGCACAAACCGGGCGCGCCTGAATAAAACCGCCACGGCAAATTCGTCACCCGTCTGAATTTACCGCAGGCATCACCAGTAACACGGGCTGGCGCTCCTCGCTTCACCGCAGTCATGGCGTGATCGCTGAAAGACACGGCAGCAAATCACCGGATTCGCACTGGCGCTGTTCGCTTCGCGTGGCAACAAAGCAAAAGATCGTGGGGTATATAGCAAAAATCATGTTCCAGGCCACGTTTTTGTTGGTCGTTTTTAAATACTGACGGGAGTATATTTTTGACCTTACTGACCCCGAATTGCGTTTCAGTCAGTTATTTTGGAGCGCACGAGGCAAGCGCCTGAATTCCCGCGGCGACGCCTCGCGCACTGCCTGAACCGGAGCTTGCGGCCGCCACCGGCCTACCCCCGACCGGCAGAATCCGCGACCGATTGCATGATCCGATGCCAGCCCGGCTGCGCATTTTCTCCCGCCGCGCAAAACGCCTCGTTCAATTGACGCGACTGGGTTGCGGTCAGTTGCTGTTCCAGTTGCTGCCCGCTCTCAGTCAGGCGCAGCTCCTTGGCGCGACGGTCGTGTTCCGCCGTTGCGGTTGAAACCAGCCCCATGCCAACTAGCTGGCGCAACGGACTGTTCAGCGCCTGCTTCGTCACCTGCAGTGTATTCAGCAACGACGTCACCGTCATGCCGGGATGGCGCGCGACGAAATACAGGATGCGATGATGTACCCGCCCCAGCCCGCGACGCTCCAGGATTTTGTCCGGCAGCGCGGTGAACGAGCGATAAGCGAAATAAAACAACTCGATCGATTCCAGCGTCGCCGGATTGTCATTTAGGTCAACCATATTGACATATTTACCAAAAAGCGCTACTGTGTCAATAGGTCAACCACATTGACATAACACCCGCACAATCATGGATTCCCGCACAGCCCGCTTTTCGCACCGCACCAACGACCTGAAACCTTCGCCCGTACGCGAAATCCTCGCCGTGATAGACCGGCCGGGGATGATCTCGTTCGCCGGCGGCTTGCCGGCAGCGGAAAGTTTTGTGTCGATGAACCTCGGCACGGTGCCGCAGGAAATGCTGCAGTACGGCGCGAGCGAAGGCGAAACGGCATTGCGCCAGAAAGTGGCTGCCTCAGTCAACGAACTGGGGCTGCAATGCTCGCCCGAACAGGTGCTGATTCTGTCCGGCTCGCAACAGGGCATCGATCTGGTGGCCAAACTGTTCATCGACCCGGGCACACCGATCGCGGTTGAAACCCCCACATATCTGGCTGCGCTGCAGGTATTCCGCTTCTTCGGCGCCAGTTACCAGTCGCTGGATCGGGCGCAAACGGATTTCGGCCTGAATCAGCCACAAACGCCATCACAAGCGACGCCAGCGTTCGCCTACGTCATACCCTCGTTTCAGAATCCGACCGGTTATTGCTACACCGAGCAGGAACGCATCGCATTGGCCGATGCCTGCGACCGGCACAACGTGGTGCTGTTCGAGGACGATCCCTACCGCGATCTGGTGTTCGATCCGTGCGAACGCACGCCGGTCTGCGCTCACGTCAAGCGCGCCTCATGGGTCTATCAAGGCTCGTTTTCCAAGATACTCGCCCCCGGCCTGCGCCTCGGCTACCTCGTAGCCTCGCCCGATCTGGTGCCCTACCTCACCCAGCTGAAACAGGCGGCCGACCTGCACAGCAACCGCGTCAGCCAATGGGCGGTGCTGAATTTCCTCAACGATCCCGGCTACGCAGCCCGGCTGAAAAACGTGGCCGAACTGTATCGGCGCAAGCGCGACGACTTTTCCGCCGCGCTCGAGCGGCATTTTTCCGGGCTGGCAAGCTGGCAAATCCCCGCCGGCGGCCTGTTCTTCTGGCTGAAGCTGAACAGCAGCATCGACACCGAAAAGCTGCTGCCGCTCGCCATCGAACGAGGCGTGGCGTTCGTGCCCGGCAAACCGTTCTACGCCAACGACGCGGAAAGCCAAGGCACGTTGCGGCTGAACTTCAGTCATGCCACGCGCGAACAGATGGATACCGGCCTCGCCATCCTCGCTTCGATGCTCAAATGAGGCAGGCGCTCGCATTTGCTTGCGGGCAGCCGTAGCGGCGTATCATGCTAGAACACTCACGACAGGAACAGATCATGATTGAAGTCACACCCTTGTTTCGCCTGCAGGCCAAGGTAGATGGACCGCAGATAATCGAGGGGCCACTGGGAAAAAGGCTGTTCATCCCGGTGACAGGCGGCACATTCAGCGGCGAACGGCTGTCGGGCGTGCTGCAGGCCGGCGGTTCGGACTTCCAGCTCATCCGTCCAGATGGTGTGGCCGAACTGGACGTTCGCGTCACGCTGAAAACCGACGATGGCGTGACCATCCAGCTCAAAGGCCATGGCATGCGGCACACCACGGCGCAGGTGTTTGAAAGAATCATGTCCGGCGCCGAAGTCGACCCGTCCGAATACTATTTCCGCGAAGCGCTGTTTTTCGAAGCACCGACCGGCAAGTACGAATGGCTGAACCGGATCATCGCCATCGCCAAAGGCGGCCGGATGAAAACCGAAGTCTTCATCGACGCCTACGAAGTGCTGTAACCCCTTTAGCCTACCGCTGAAATCCCCGGCACCGTGCTTGCGCCTGCCTTAGTCAGCGATGAATGTCGCAAACGCGGAAACCGGCTCGCGCTCGGGCACCAGACGATTGATCGGCTCATTCATGTCGGCATACCCCAGCGCCATGCCGCCGAACACGATTTCCTCCTCGCCCAGCTTCAGTTCCGACGCAATCACGCTGTGGTAATCGCCCCACCCGAGCTGCAGGCAGGAATCCAGCCCGCGTGCACGGGCGGCGATCATCAGGTTCTGGCAGAACGCGCCGTAATCGATGAAATACGGCTGCGGCAGCGTGCGGTTCAGGGTAAAGAACAAACCGACCGGCGCACCAAAGAATTCGAAATTCTTCCGCGCCTGCAGGCGCATGCGCTCGCGGTCGCCTTTTTCGATGCCGACCAGACCGTACATCGCAAAGCCGAGCTTGCGGCGGCGGGACAAAAACGGCTCTTCAAATTTTTCCGGGTAGTACGGATATACGCTCTTGAACTGTTCCGGCCCGGAATCGAACGCCTGGCACACTGCCCCGGTTACGCGCTTGAGCGCCGCCCCGGTCAGCACATACACCTTCCATGGCTGCGCATTGGTTGACGACGGCGCGCGCGACGCCAGATCAAGCAGCTCCGTCACCAGCTCTGCCGAAACCGGCTGGTCAAGATACGCACGGATGGAATGGCGGCTACGAATGGCCGCATCAACAGCGGCGACGGCATCAGTCATGAAACGCTCCTCTATGGCAAAAAAAAACACGCGTCATTATGCCCGAATGACACGCAGGACAATGTCGAATTCAGCCGGCAAGCGTTCACAAAAAAACAGCCTGCCTAAATTATCCATTCCCTCGACTTCCCCTTTGCGCTTCAAGTCGACAGCTTGCGCCCGAGCTGTTTTTCAACCGCATCAACTTTGCCTTGCAGACGGTTGACGCCGCCTTCACGGTAGTCGATCTTGATGCCAACGCCAATGCGCCGGCAGTCTTTTTGCAGTTCCTCGAAACAAGCATCGACGACGTTCATCACTTCCCGCCATTCTCCTTCGAGGATGGTTCCCATCGGAGTGAGTTGATAGGCGACGCCGCTTTTGTCGATGATGTCGATAATGCGTGAAACGTATTCGACCAGTTCCTCCCCTTTGTCGCGCGGGGCCATGGCAAATTCGAGTAAGACCATAGGAATGCTCCGTAAAATGTGAAAAACAGTGCTGTCATTATGCACCTGAAAATCGGCCAATACCCATACAGAACAACTGGTCTGAAATTACCTTTGGCAAAACCATCAGATAACCATTCGCTCTCCGGGTGGACGGCCATGCCCTTTTGGCATTATGCTGCGCACTTTTGACGCTGCCCATGAAGCGGCCCTTGTTACCTGTAATACAATGGAAAACATTTATCTGGAAGCCCGCCAGTCAAACATCGAAGGCACGGGCTGTTTCGCACGGCGGCACATTCCCGCCGGAACGCGCATCATCGAGTACCTGGGCCAGCGCATCCCGCCTTCCATAGTTGAAGAACGCAGCCTAGTCGAGGTCGACGATACCGGCGAAATCATCAAGGAATCGCACGTCTACATGTTTTACGTCGACTGGCGCACCACTATTGACGGCGGGGTGAACGGCAACGACGCGCGTTTCATCAACCACTCATGCAACCCCAACTGCAAATCGACAGTCGAAAACCGGCGCGTGTTCATCGATGCGCTGCGCGACATCGGACCGGGCGAGGAACTGACTTTCGATTACAAGCTGGACGTCAACGCATCATCGGAACAGAAAAAACGCTACGCCTGCCTGTGCGGCGCCCCCAACTGCCGCGGCACGATGCTGGCGCCGCCGAAAAAGTGATGCCCGTGAATTTTGACGGCTATGTCGTATTGAGCTGTTGAAACCTATCCAATAAGCAGCCGGCGCAGGCTGGTGCTGCCTGCATTGTCATTCCAGCCCCGGCCTCAAGCATGCCGGACAGACTCCGACTGGAAGCCAGCGCCGTTGGTGTGTGGCTCCAGCCTGGCGCCTGCGTTTCGCGATAAACGCCGCTGGACCCCAGCCTGCGCTGTGGCGACGACAGTGACTTGCTGCTCGCAACCCATTCAACAACTTTGGGACATAGTTAAAATGGCGGGGGTATATAGCTAAAACCATATGCTGGGCCACATATTTGCTGGCTGTTTCTAGATACTGGCCGGAGTATATTTTTTAGCCTAACTGACCAAAAATCCATTTAAGTCAGTAATTTGATGAGGTGGACAACCAGGACAATCAGGAACAGACCACAATCACCTTTAAACAATACCATCGCATCAATTGTGATCCATCCCTGAATTTCTAGAACTGTTCCCACTCATCACTGCTGCCCGCCACAGCCTGAACGCGTGCCGGCGTCATGTTGTGGCTCGCAGAAGTGGTGGTTGTCGCTGGCTTGCCGCCCGATCTCGGTTGACTGCGAAAGGATTTGATCGTTTTTGCTGGCGCAGCCGTGGCAACAGCTCCCGTTCTGAACACGCCCACCACCTGAACCAGTTTCGCCGCCTGCTCCTGCATCGATTCCGCCGCAGCCGCCGCTTCCTCGACCAGCGCCGCATTTTGCTGCGTGACCTGATCCATCTGGGTCACCGCCTGATTGACTTGTTCGATGCCATCAACCTGCTCGCGCGTGGCCGCCGTGATCTCCCCCATGATATCAGTCACGCGGCGTATGCTGCTGACGATCTCGGTCATCGTCGTGCCGGCCTGGTCGACCAGCCTGCTGCCAGCGTCAACCTTGTTGACCGAGTCGTCGATCAGTGTCTTGATTTCCCGCGCTGCCGACGCACTTCGCTGCGCCAAGTTCCTGACTTCAGTGGCGACTACCGCAAACCCGCGCCCTTGCTCGCCCGCCCGTGCGGCTTCTACCGCCGCATTCAGCGCAAGGATATTGGTCTGGAATGCAATGCCATCGATCACATTGATGATATCGGCCATCTTCTTTGAGGATTCATTGATCATGCCCATTGTCTGAACCACTTCGTCGACCACAGCGCCACCTTTGACGGCAATGTCGGAAGCCGATATCGCGAGCTGATTAGCCTGATTGGCGTTGTCACCATTCTGGCGTACCGTGCTGGTCAGCTCTTCCATCGACGAAGCCGTTTCCTCCAGCGAACTGGCCTGTTCTTCGGTGCGCGACGACAAATCCTGATTGCCGGCGGCAATCTGCGCCGAGGCAGTCGCTATCGTGTCCGTGCCAGCACGCACTTCAATAACGATCTTTATCAGGTTTTCCTGCATGGCTGACAGCGCTTTAAGCAACTGGCCAATTTCGTCATTGCCGCTTGCTGTCAATGAATGCGTCAAATCACCGTCGCCGATGCGCTGTGCTGCGTTCAGCGCTGTATTGATTCCACGCGATATGCTGCGCGACAGACTCACGCTTGTGAAAACGGCCACGATCAGCACAAACACCAGCAAAATTGCGCCTATCATATACAGCTGCCGAAACATTGCGCCGACATCCGCCTTGGCGGCATGAACATTCGTCACCTCACCATCTACCAGTTCCTGCGTAACGCGAATATAGTTGTCCGTTGCCTGCACGAATTTGCTCTTGACCAGTGCAATGGCAGCCGCACCATCTCCGGATGCTTTCAGGGCATTAATCTGATCGCGCACCGCGATAAATGCCGTCCTCACCTGCACCACATTGTCGGCACGTTTTTTGGAACCTTCATCCTGCACCTTATCGAAAAAAGCTTTTTGGGTTTCGGTTGTCTCGCGCGTTGTCGCAGCGATGGACTCCTTGAAAAAATTGAGCATGTCATCGCCTTTGTCATAGGCCACGGCCAAAGAACGCGCCGAGTTTTGACGCACATCCCCCTGCCATTTTCCAGCCAGCTGCAACAATTCGGTTGAACGTTCCATGCGTTCCGTTGCCTCAAAAGCCTTCATCGCCCGCCACGTGGTAACACCTGCCAGCAGCATGAATATGGCAATCGTGACGAGAAAACCGAGATAGATGCGAGTGGATATCTTGACGTTGTTCATATGGTGGCTCCATGCTATGTGTGTAACCGACGGCCTTTTAAGCGTTATGATTATTGGCGCATCACCACTTGCCACTGTTGACGAAAAACAAAAAGCCCGCGTCTGCGGGCTTCGTGTTTCCTGCATAAAATCACAAGAATTGTTTCTTATCCGGCACGCCGGTCGAAGCTAAGCTCCCCCTCCTTCACCCCGACCACCACCGTATCCTTCGGCCCCAGCTTGCCTTCCAGAATCAGCCGCGAGATCGGGTTTTCGATCTGCTGCTGGATGGCACGTTTCAGCGGTCGCGCACCATACACCGGATCGAAACCGGCTTCGGCGATTTTTTGCAGCGCCGGGTCGGAAAGTTCCATCGCCATTTCCATCTTCGCCAGCCGCAGCTCCAGAATCTTCAGCTGCACCTTGGCAATCGCGCCGATGTTCTTTTCATCCAGCGCATGGAACACTACGATCTCGTCAATGCGGTTGATGAATTCCGGCCGGAAATGCGTTTTCACCTCGCTCATCACCGCCAGCTTGACATCGGCCGGCGCGCTGCCCTGCATCGCCTGGATCATGTGCGAGCCAAGGTTCGAGGTCATCACGATCACGGTGTTCTTGAAATCCACCGTGCGGCCCTGCCCGTCGGTCATGCGGCCGTCGTCCAGCACCTGCAGCAGCACGTTGAACACGTCCGGATGCGCCTTTTCAATTTCGTCCAGCAAAATCAGGGAATACGGCTTCCTGCGCACCGCTTCGGTCAGGTAGCCGCCTTCTTCGTAGCCGACATAGCCCGGCGGCGCGCCGATCAGCCGCGCGACCGAATGCTTCTCCATGAATTCGCTCATGTCGATCCGGATCAGTGCCTCTTCGGTGTCGAACAGGAAGCTGGCCAGCGCCTTGCACAGTTCAGTCTTGCCGACGCCGGTCGGGCCGAGGAACATGAACGAACCGTAAGGCCGACCCGGGTCGCCGAGGCCGGCACGCGAACGGCGGATCGCTTCGGACACCGAGACCACCGCTTCATGCTGACCGACCACCCGCTTGTGCAGTTCATCTTCCATCTGCAGCAGTTTGGCGCGCTCACCCTGCATCATTTTCGATACCGGAATGCCGGTCGCGCGCGACACCACTTCGGCGATTTCTTCTGCGCCCACCTGCGTGCGCAGCAGCTTGGGCTTGCCCGGTGCCTCACTGCCCTCGCCCTGCGCATCCTTCCTGGTCTGGATTTCCAGCGCCTTTTCCAGTTCCGGCAGCTTGCCGTACATCAGCTCCGACATCTTCTGGTAATCGCCCTGGCGCTTGGCTTCCTCCACCTGCTGCCGCACGCGGTCGATCTCTTCCTTGATGTGCTTCGTACCTTCGACCCCGGCCTTTTCCGCCTTCAGGATTTCCTCGTAATCGGCGTATTCGCGCTCCAGCTTGCCGATTTCTTCCTCGATCAGCGCCAGCCGTTTTTGCGATGCCTCGTCCTTTTCCTTCTTCACCGCCTCACGCTCGATCTTGAGCTGAATCAGCCGGCGCTCCAGCCGGTCCATCACTTCAGGCTTGGAATCGATCTCGATCTTGATTTTCGAGGCCGCTTCGTCGATCAGATCGATCGCCTTGTCCGGCAGGAAACGGTCGGTGATGTAGCGGTGCGATAGTTCGGCTGCGGCGATGATCGCCGGATCGGTGATATCGACCCCGTGGTGCACTTCGTATTTTTCCTGCAAGCCGCGCAGGATAGCGACCGTGTCCTCGACACTCGGTTCGTCCACCATCACTTTCTGGAAACGCCGCTCCAGCGCGGCATCCTTTTCGACGTACTTGCGGTATTCGTCCAGCGTGGTCGCGCCGACGCAATGCAGTTCGCCCCGCGCCAGCGCCGGTTTGAGCATGTTGCCGGCATCCATCGCGCCCTCGGCCTTGCCCGCGCCAACCATGGTGTGAATTTCGTCGATGAAGACGATGTTCTGGCCTTCATCCTGCGCCAGTTCCTTCAGCACCGCCTTCAGCCGTTCCTCGAACTCGCCGCGGTATTTTGCGCCCGCCAAGAGCGCCGCCATGTCGAGCGACAGCACGCGCTTGCCCTTCAGGCTGTCCGGCACTTCACCATTGACGATGCGCTGCGCCAATCCTTCGACAATCGCTGTCTTGCCCACGCCCGGTTCGCCGATCAAGACCGGATTGTTCTTCGAGCGGCGCTGCAGGATCTGGATTGCGCGGCGGATTTCTTCGTCGCGGCCGATCACCGGATCGAGCTTGCCGCTTCTGGCGCGCTCGGTCAGGTCGAGCGTATATTTCTTCAGCGATTCGCGCTGGCTTTCGGCATCGGCCGAACTCACGTTCGCACCGCCGCGCACGGCATCAATCGCCGCTTCCAGCGCCTTCCGCGTCAGGCCGCTGTCCTTTGCCAGCCGGCCCGCTTCGGATTTGTCCTCGGTCAGCGCTAGCAGGATCATTTCGCTCGCCAGGAACTGGTCGCCGCGCTTTTGCGACTCCTTGTCGGCCAGATTGAGCAGCGCCATCAGCTCGCGCCCGACCTGCACATCGCCGCCGGTGCCGCTGACTTTTGGCATGCGATCGAACGCCGTTTTCAGCGCCGCCGCCAGCCCGCCCACATTCACGCCGGCACGCTGCAGCAGCGAACGGGCTCCGCCGTCTTCCTGCTGCAGCAATGCCGCCAGCAGATGCACCGGCTCAATGTACTGGTTGTCGTTGCCGACCGCCAGACTGCGCGCATCGGATAATGCTTCCTGCAACTTTGTGGTCAGTTTTTCTTGCCGCATCGTTCACGCTCCTGATAAATTCTGAATGATCCGACTATTGGGTCGGGCAGCCGTGTTTTCAAGAACAGAATAATCGGCGTGACAAAACGCAACTAGACCTGGATCAAGCCGTGCGACAATGATCCGGTTTGTCCAGCCAGCCCAACCGCCACCGCGCATGAGAAAAAAACTGCCGTTCCTGCTCCTGACCTGCCTGCTGTGTGTCAACAGTGCCAATGCGCTGGCCAATATCATGCTGTATGGCAACCTCGACATGGGTTACATGAAATGGAGCGGCAACAAGCTGCGGATGGAAGAACGGTCGAGCAGCCGGATCGGTTTTCTGGGCGAAGAAGACATAGGCGGCGGCACGAAAACGATTTTCCAGCTCGAACAGCGCTTCACCGCCTACGATGGCATCGCACCAGCTTCGTATGCGTTTCAGGGCGGCTCGAATCTTGGTCTGGTCGGCAGCTTCGGCAAGCTCCGCTTTGGCCGCCTCAACCAGATGGTGACTGAAACGATGTGGGATTTCGACCCTTGGTACGACGATGGCATCGCCACCCATCAGCGCAACGTGGTGGCCGGCGGCAACTGGCGCATGGGCACTGCCGGATTGCCCGGCAACGGGCGACAAGACAATACCGTGCGCTGGGATAGTCCGGCCTTTGGCGCTTATGCCTTCGGGCTGGCGTATCAGCTCAGCGGCAACGATGAGCACCCGTCCGGCCAGCAGCAAAATGCCGGTTTCAGCCTACTGGCGAAATACAACCGGGGGCCAACTACGCTGGCGCTGGGGTTTCACCGGCGCGCGAATTCAGCCAGTTCGCAATACTGGACGGCCGGCGCCGCGCACGAATTCGGGCCGCTGCGGCTGGTGGCGCTGTACGAACGCGCCACCAGCCGCAAAGAGTGGATCGGCGGCGACTATGACAGCGACCTGCTGGAGCGCAATTTCCTGCTTGGCCTGATTTACCAGCTTGGCAATCACACCATCAACGCATCCTACCAGCAGTTGAAAGCCGAAACCGGCGGCGCTAGCATCGGCATCGACCGCAAATACTCGCTCGGTTATGTTCACTGGCTGAGCAAGCGCACTTCGGCTTACATCGATTGGACACGAATCCGCCACGGCCAGCAATCCATCTTCTGCGGCAGCGGCTGCGGCTGCGGCACGGTAGGCGGTATCGCCATCGGCATGAACCACCGTTTTTGATGGCTTCAGGCGGTCAGGCTGCGATACAGCGCAAACCCCAGGATGCAGCACATGATGGAGCCTGTCAGGTGCAGTGCGGAATGGCCAAAGGCCCACAGGTAATCGCCGCGCTGCAGCAGCAGCATCGATTCGGCGGAAAAAGTGGAAAACGTAGTCAGCGCGCCCAGAAAGCCGGTGATCACCATCAGTCGCCACTCGGGCGCAAGACCTGGATGGCTATTGAAAAATGCGACCGACAGCCCGATGATGAATCCGCCACCCAGATTGGCGGCGATGGTGCCGAGCGGCAAATGGCTATGCACCGGATTCAGCCATACCCCCAGCCACCAGCGCAACCATGCCCCCAGTACCGCGCCAACGCCAACTGCAGCAAAACTCATTTCGTTTTTCCTCCATTTTCATTCCAGCGCGCCAGCGCCGTGTCATCCGATGTGCGCGCATCGACCCAGCGCGCGCCGTCCGGCGTCTGTTCCTTTTTCCACAACGGCGCAGCGGTTTTCAGGTAATCCATCATGAATTCGCACGCCGCAAACGCTTCGCCGCGATGGCTGGCAGTCACCGCCACCAGTACGATCTGATCCAACGGCTTCATCGGCCCAACACGATGGATGATCAGCGCATCAATGAATTCCCACCGTCCGCGCGCTTCATGCACGATATTTTCCAGCGCCTTCTCGGTCATGCCGGGATAGTGTTCCAGTTCCATCGCCGCCACGCTTGCGCCGTCGTTCAGGTCGCGCACGGTGCCGACAAAAGCCACCACCGCACCGATTTTCGGGTTGCTGGCGCGCAATCGCGCCACTTCGGTCGAAAGATCGAAATCTTCGGTCTGGATGCGGACTGTCATCGGGATTTCAAGCTGTCTGAAAATGCAAAGGTAGCTGTAATGGTAGCACTATCGGTCGGCCATAACCGCCAACCGCCAGAGCGAAGTCACCTCGGCCGAGCGTGCTGCGTGCAGCGGATCATCGGCATCGGTCGCCTTCGGGTGCGCTGGCTTGGCATCCAGCCGCGCAAGAACTGTCAGCCCGGCGCCATCTATCCACGCCAGCAGTTCGTCCCGCGTGCGCAAACCGAGGTGCTCGGCCAGATCGGACAGAATCAGCCAGCCTTCGCCGCCAGATTCGAGATGCGCGGCCAGACCGGACAAAAAGCCTTTCAGCATCGCGCTGTCTGGATCGTACACCGCGCGCTCAATCGCAGCATTGGGCCGCGCCGGCACCCACGGCGGGTTGCAGACGACCAGCGGCGCCTTGCCGAATCGGGCAACATCGGGAAACAGATCGGCCTGCTGCAATTCGATCTGGCCGCGCAAGCCTAGCCGTTCGATGTTGTCCGCGGCACAGGCCAGCGCACGCGGGTCCGTGTCGGTCGCAATCACGCGCCGAACACCGCGTCTGGCCAGCGCGGCGGCAATCACGCCGGTGCCAGTGCCGATGTCAAACGCCAGTTCGGTCGATGGCAACGGCGCTTGTGCCACCAGTTGCAAATATTCGCCGCGCACCGGCGAAAACACGCCGTAGTGCGGATGGATGCGCGCGCCCAGCGCGGCGATCGGCACCCCTTTTTTGCGCCATTCGTGCGCGCCGATCAGCCCCAGCAGTTCGCGCAGCGATACCACCGAGGCTTCGCCGGCCGGGCCATACGCTTCTTCGCATGCCGGCCGCACCTCCGGCGCGCGCCGCAGCGGCACGGTGTAGTCCGCGTCGAGCGGCAGCAGCAGCATGCCCAGCGTGCGCGCACGCTGTGACTGCGCCTGCCGGTGCAGGTGAAACGCTTCGGTCGGTGACGCTGGCGCCGTTTTGGCCTTGCGTGGCTTGCGCCCGGTGCCTGCTGCACGCCGCGCCATTGCGTTCAGCAACTGGCGCGCATTCTGGAAATCGCCGCGCCACAAGAGCGCCGTGCCTTCGGAAGCGAGGCTGAATGCGCGGTCGGCCGGCATCGTGTCGTCGGCAACAACTACCCGCTTCGGCGGCAAAGCGTTATTTTCCGAGCGCCAGCGCGCCTGGCGCATTTCGCCAGCTTCCTGCCAGTACATTGTTGGTGGTGCGCTCATAAAGGTTCGTCTTTCAATCTCGAACTGTTTGCAGCCAGGCTGCGAGCGCAGGCTGTACGAATAGTACGCAAGGGGAAGCTATCGAAACTACGGGCTATTCGGATTGAAATCAGCCGCCGGTCACCGGCGGGAAAAAGGCCACTTCGCAGCCTTCCGTGATCGCCGTATCCGCCTCGGTCATCACATGGTTGTAGGCCATCCGCAGCGATTTGCCTTCTGCCAACGCTTCTGCCCATGCGCCGCCGCGCGCGACCAGCCACGTACGCACGCCACCGACCGTGGTTACCTCCGGCGGCAGGCTGACATTTTCCGAAGCGGTGCCGACCGCTTCGCGCACGCTGGCAAAAAAGCGCAATTCGATTTTCATGGTCAGTAAAGGAGTTCGTTGAAAGGCAGGAAGCGGACGATATCGCCCGGTGCAATCAGGTTGTTGGGCGGATTGTCAATCAGGCCATCGCCCCAGACGGTCGAGGTCAGCACGCCAGCGCTCTGGTTCGGGAACAGATCCAGCCCGCCCTGATCGTTGATGCGGGCGCGCAGGAATTCATTGCGCCGGTCGGCCTTTTGCTGCGCGAAATCGGCCCGCATCGCATAGGCGGTCGGCACAACCTTTTGCACCCCTTGCAGGCGCAGCATGAACGGCTTGACGAACAGCAGAAAGCCAATCAGCACCGACACCGGATTGCCCGGCAAACCGATGAAGAATGCATCGTCCCGGCCGGCGACACAGCGGATTTCGCCAAACGCCAGCGGCTTACCCGGCTTGGATGCAATCTGCCACATGTTCAGCCGTCCTTCGGCCTCGACCGCCGGCTTGATGTAATCCTCCTCACCGACCGAAACGCCGCCGGAAGTGATGATCAGATCATTTTCCTGTGCCGCGCGCGCCAGCGTTTGCCGGGTGGCTGCCAGCGAATCGGGCACGATGCCGTAATCGGTGAGGTCGCACCCGATATTCTGCAGCAGGCCGCGCAGCGTGAAGCGGTTGGAGTTGTAAATCGCGCCCGGCTTGAGTTCCTCGCCCGGCATCGCCAGTTCGTCGCCGGTGAAAAACACCGCCACCCGCAGGCGGCGCACGACCGGCAGTTCGGCCAATCCGACCGATGCCGCCAGCCCCAGTTCCTGCGGTCGCAGGCGCGTGCCCGCTGGCATGATCACGCTGCCGCGACGGATATCGCCCCCCGCAGGCCGGATCCATTCGCCAGCAGTCGGCTGATAGTTGATGGTCACGCGCTCGCCGTCAGCCACGCAGTCTTCCTGCATCACGACCGCATCCGCACCCGGCGGGATCGGCGCTCCGGTGAAAATCCGCGCCGCCGTACCCGGCTGCAGGGGTTGCGGCACGGTTCCGGCTGGAATGCGCTGCGACACCGGCAGCGTAGCCGCACCAGCTGCGCATTCCGCCACCCGCACCGCGTAACCGTCGCGGTCGGAATTGTCCGCCGGCGGCACGTCAAGCTGTGACTCGAGATCTTCGGCCAGCACGCGACCGTTCGCCTCCAGCGTCGGCACGCGCTCGACCGCAGTTATCGGCCGAACCGCCTTGAGCAGCAACTCCAGCGCCTCGGCCACGGTCAGCAAGGGTTTCGGTTGGTTCATCATCTGTTTTCCGGTTGCAGTTCCGTTCTGGCGGCCAAAAAATACTCCCGCCAGTATTTTTACATCGCCAGCAAATATGTGGCCTGGCGTTTCTTTTTAACTCATACTCCCGCAAAACCGTCTCTCATGCGATTGCCCGACGATGACCAGACGGGCTGGCGCATCACAAGCCGGTGCGCGCGGCGATATAGGCCTTCATCTTTTCGGCATCGGCCGGCATCACGTCGAACCGCTGTGGCAGCGACTCGATGTTTTCGAACCCGGCCGGGCGCGGCGCATCCTTGCCCAGCGCTTCCTGTATCGTTTCGTTGAACTTGGCTGCCAATGCGGTTTCCAGCACGATCATCGGCACGCCGGGTTGCGCATGTTCGCGCGCGACCTTGACGCCATCAGCGGTGTGGGTGTCGATCATCACGCCGTACTTGGCGTACACGTCGCGTATCGTCGCCAGCCGGTCGGCATGCACCGACTTGCCGGATTCGAAGCCGAACCGACCAACCTGCCTGAATTCGTTGCCTTCGCTACCCGGCTGACCCGACAGGTCGAAACCGCCGTGGGTATCGATTTTGCCGAACAGCGCGCGCACGCGGTCACCATCGCGCCCGGTCAGGTCGAAGATGAAACGTTCGAAATTCGATGCCTTCGAAATATCCATCGACGGGCTGCTGGTGTGGAAAGTTTCGGCCGACTTGCGCACGCGATACACACCGGTGCGGAAAAATTCGTCCAGCACGTCGTTTTCGTTGGTCGCGACCACCAGCTTATCGATCGGCAAGCCCATCATGCGCGCGATGTGGCCGGCGCAAATATTGCCAAAGTTGCCGGACGGCACGGTGAACGACACTTTTTGTTCGTTCGAAGTCGTGGCCGACAGGTAGCCCCGAAAGTAGTACACCACCTGCGCCACCACGCGCGCCCAGTTGATCGAGTTCACGGTGCCGATTTTCTGTTTTGCCTTGAACGCCAGATCGTTGGACGCCGCTTTCACCATGTCCTGGCAATCGTCGAACACGCCTTCGACCGCGATGTTGTAAATATTTTCATCCGGCAGGCTGAACATTTGCGCCGTCTGGAACGCGCTCATCTTCTGGTGCGGCGACAGCATGAACACGCGGATGCCCTTTTTGCCGCGCATCGCGTATTCGGCCGAGCTGCCGGTATCGCCGGAAGTGGCGCCGAAAATGTTCAGTTCGGCCTTTTGCTTCGCCAGCGCGTATTCGAACAGGTTACCGAGCAACTGCATCGCCATGTCCTTGAACGCCAGCGTCGGGCCGTTCGAGAGCGCCTGCAGGAGCAGCGTCTTGCCGCCCACGCTTTCCAGCGGATGCAGCGGTGTAATCTGCTGCGCATCGGCCGGCGTGCGCGCGTTGCGGTATACCTGTGGCGTATAGGTCTTGTGCGCCAGCGCCTTCAGATCCGCTTCCGGGATGTCAGTCGCGAACTTTTTCAGGATCTCGAACGCCAGATCGGCATACGACAGCTTGCGCCATGCATCCAGCTCGGCACCAGTCACTTGCGGATATTCAACCGGCAGATATAGCCCGCCATCGGGCGCCAGACCTTCGAGCAGGATTTCTGAAAACGAACGCGGCGCAGCGGCGCTGCCCTTGCTGGCGCGAGTGGAAACGTATTGCATGATGATTGCGCGAAAACAATGTAAAACCCAGATTTTACCCGTAACCTGTATTTGCCGGTGAGCGCATGCGATAATTCCCGCAACTGTTTTGCTCAAACCCCGTCAATGTCATGACCATCAAAGTCGCCATCGCCCAGATCAACTGCACTGTCGGCGATTTCAGCGGAAACCGCACCCGCATCGCCGAACTGGCCCGTCGCGCAGCCGCCGCGGGAGCCGACATTCTGCTGACGCCGGAACTATCGATTTCTGGCTACCCGCCGGAAGACCTGCTGCTGCGCAACGCTTTTTTCGACCTCACGCAGCAGGCGCTCGATGAACTGGCAGCGGAACTGTCGACACTCAAAGGGCTGCATGTGATCGTCGGCCATCCGCTGTTGCGCGACGGCCAACGCTACAACGCCGCTTCGGTGCTGCTTGAAGGCAAGACGATCGGCACCTACTGCAAGCACAAGCTGCCGAACTACATGGTGTTTGACGAGATGCGCTATTTCGCCTCGGCCAATGAACCGTTCGTGTTTGACGTCAAAGGCACCCGATTCGGCCTCAACATCTGCGAAGACTGCTGGTTCCCGCAAGCGCCGAAGGCGGCGCGCGATGCCGGAGCAGAAGTGCTGCTGATCCTGAACGGCTCGCCGTACCATATGCACAAACAGCATGTGCGCTACGACATGATGCGCGAGAACGTGCTCGCCTGCGGCATGTCGCTGGTATATGCGAATCTGGTCGGCGGGCAGGATGAACTGGTGTTCGACGGCAATTCGTTCGTGATGAACAGCAAGGGCGAACTGTGCCTGCAACTGCAGCACTGCGAAGAAGACTGGCGCATGGTTGAATTTGATGGCGCCGAACCCCGTCAGCATCCATTTGAAGGCGATCGCTCCATCGAGGCGATGGTCTACCACGCGCTGGTGCTGGGCGTGCGCGACTACGTCGGCAAAAACGGCTTTCCGGGCGTCATCATCGGCCTGTCCGGCGGCGTGGATTCGGCGCTAACGCTGGCGGTGGCGGTCGATGCGCTTGGCGCGGACAAGGTGCGCACGGTGATGATGCCTTCGCCATACACCGCCGAGATTTCGCTGACCGATTCGCGCGACATGGTGCGTCGCCTGGGCGTGCGCTACGACGAAATCCCGATCAATGCCTGCTTCACCGCTTTCAGAAACACGCTGTCGAAGGAATTCGCCGGGCTGGCCGAAGACACGACCGAGGAAAACATCCAGGCGCGGATACGCGGCACGATCCTGATGGCGCTGTCGAACAAGCATGGCTCGATCGTACTCACCACCGGCAACAAGAGCGAAATGGCGGTTGGCTATTGCACGCTGTATGGCGACATGGCCGGCGGCTTTGCGGTGATCAAGGATATCGCGAAAACGCTGGTATACCGCTTGTGCCATTATCGCAACACCGTATCGAACATCATCCCGACGCGCATCCTGACGCGCGCGCCGTCGGCCGAACTGAAACCGGATCAGACCGATCAGGATTCGCTGCCGCCGTATGAAGTGCTGGATCCGATCATGCAGCTTTACATGGAGGAAAACCAGAGCGCGGCCGAGATTGTCGCCGCGGGTTATGCCGCCGCCGACGTGCAGCGCATCACCCACCTGATCCGCATCAACGAATACAAGCGCCGACAGGCGCCAATTGGCATCCGCGTCACGCACCGCGCCTTCGGCCGCGACTGGCGCTATCCAATCACGTCAAAATACCGCGAATAGGCTAGAATCGTTCAAGTCACATTTTCAGGAGCAAGCATGAAGAGCATTACCGCCATCATCAAACCTTTCAAACTCGACGAAGTGCGCGAAGCACTGTCACTGGTTGGCATCACCGGCCTGACCGTGACCGAAGTGAAAGGTTTCGGCCGCCAGAAAGGTCACACCGAACTGTATCGCGGCGCGGAATATGTGGTTGATTTCCTGCCAAAGGTGAAAATCGAAGTTGTGGTCGATGACAAGATCGCGGAACATGCGATCGAAGCGATCATCAACTCGGCCCGCACCGGCAAAATCGGCGATGGCAAGATTTTCGTGCACGATGTCGATCAGGTGATCCGCATTCGCACCGGCGAAACCGGACCTGACGCGGTCTGATGTGTTCGGGGCAGGTCTGAAGCCTGCCCCTGCTGGCCGTGGCGCGGTTCACCCCGCGCCAGAGTTCATTCCTTCACTGGCTTCCAGTCTTTCGCCAGTTCCTTCGCCTGCGCAACCTGCTGCGGTGTCATCGTTTCTTCCAGATCCTTCATCCGCCGAGTGGCCGGGCCAAAACCCTGATTCGACGACAGCGTTAGCCATTTGTCGGCTTCAACCAGGTTCTTTTTCACCGTCACGCCGCTGGCATACATCTCGCCGACATTGTTTTGCGCTTCAGGATGCCCCTGATTGGCGGCCTTGCGCGCCCAGAACGTGCCTTTTTTATCACTGTGATCGACCCCGTTCGCGGTCAGGTACAGCATCGACAGCTGATGCTGCGCTTCCGCATCGCCCTTTTGCGCCTTGATGGTGTACTCTTTTTCCAGATCGGTGCTGGACGTGCATCCTGCCATCGCCATCGTCGCCAACGCGATCGCACAGGCCGCGCCCCATTTCTTCAATCCTGCGTGCATCTACTCTCCCCGTTATGTTACAAACCTGCCAGCCTTTCAGCCACGCCCCTTGAGCAACACCACCAGCGCGCCGGAACCGCCATCGGCCGCCTTCGCCTGGCAAAAGGCAATCACCTCATCCTTTTGCACCAGCCATTTGTGTACCATCTTTTTCAGCACCGGTTCCTTGTTGACCGAACCCAGCCCCTTGCCATGGATGATACGCACGCAGCGCAAGCCGCGCTTGGTCACTTCTCGCAGGAAATCCGCCAGCGCATCGCGCGCTTCGTCGCGCCGCATGCCATGCAGATCGAATTCATCCTGGATCACCCAGTGCCCCTTGCGCAGCTTGCGCACCACATCCGGACCAATGCCATCACGCCGGTAGCTCAGTGTTTCATCGACCTCAAGTAACGTGGTCACATCGAATTCGTCCGACATCGCCGCGCGCAACACTTCGCGTTCGTCCGCGTGGCGCTGGTGCGGGATCGGCGATGGCGGCGAAACCGCAACATCCACCCGGTTCTGCTGCGCCAGCGGCGTCACGTCGCCAACCGCGCGCCGGAAAATATCGGCCTCGCGCTGAGTCTCGCGTTGCTGGCGCGCGCGCTCCCGTTCGGCCGCCTCCTGCGCCTCCTTCTGCTTTTTCAGCGCCTTGCCCAGATGCTTGAGCTCGGCCAGATCCTTGAACGATTCCGACATCGACACCCCCCGGTCAGCCGTCCATGCCTTCCAGGTAGCGCTGTGCATCCAGCGCCGCCATGCAGCCGGTGCCGGCGCTGGTAATCGCCTGGCGATAGATGAAATCCTGCACGTCGCCAGCAGCGAACACGCCCGGCACACTGGTGGCGGTCATCATTCCATCCTGACCGATGCCGGTCTTGATGTAGCCGTTGATCATCTCGATCTGGCCGTCGAAGATTGCCGTGTTCGGCTTATGACCAATCGCCACGAACAGGCCATGCACCGCGATCTCCTTGAGCGCGCCATCTTTTGTCGATTGCAGCCGCACGCCGGTAACGCCGGAATCATCGCCGACGACTTCATGCAGCGTCTGTTCCGTTTCCAGCACCACCTTGCCTTCAGCCACCTTTGCCATCAGGCGGTCGATCATGATCGGTTCGGCCCGGAACTTGTCGCGCCGGTGAATCAGCGTCACTTTCGACGCGATATTGGCCAGATACAGCGCTTCTTCGACCGCGGTGTTGCCGCCACCAATCACGGCCACATCCTTGCCGCGGTAGAAAAAGCCGTCGCAGGTCGCGCAGGCGGACACGCCCTTGCCCATGAACGCCTGCTCGGACGGCAGGCCGAGGTACTGTGCCGACGCGCCGGTGGCGATGATCAGCGTATCGCAGGTGTATTCGGCGTTGTCGCCCATCAGCCGTATCGGCTTTTCGGACAGTTTCGCGGTGTGGATGTAATCGAAAATGATTTCAGTGTTGAATTTTTCCGCGTGCTGCAGGAAACGCTGCATCAGTTCCGGCCCCTGCACGCCCATCGGGTCGGCCGGCCAGTTTTCAACTTCGGTCGTCGTCATCAGTTGGCCGCCTTGCTCGATGCCGGTGATCAGCACCGGCTTGAGGTTGGCGCGCGCAGCATAAACAGCGGCGGTATATCCGGCAGGGCCGGAACCGAGGATCAGCACGGAAGCATGTTTGGCGTTGGACATAGTCGTCTGCAATCGGTAAATTGGGTCATCATCATCCGCCGTGCGCCATGCGCCACATGCGGCCTTCCGATTTTTCGGCTTTACTGCCGGAAACGGGTTAAGATTTGAAATTATAGACGAACAGGGCAAAATAACGCCCCCGCAATAAAGCACGATGCATCATGAGCCGAACCAGCAGAGCCTATACCCGTAACACTGACTCGCAAAATGAACCGCAGATGCTGACGCGGTTTCAGCGGTTGCTATCGGAAGCCTGGCTGCTGGCACTTGCCACCCTGACCCTGTTTGTCGTGCTGGTGCTGCTGACCTACCACCGCGCCGATCCGGGCTGGTCGCATGCCAGCATGGTGCCGCGCATTGCCAACTGGGGCGGCCGTTTCGGCGCGCTGCTGTCAGATCTGATGCTGTACGTGTTCGGCCTTTCCGCCTGGTGGTGGTGCATCCTGCTGCTGCACCGGCTGTGGCGCAGCTGGCGCCGGCTGGCGCGGCAGCTTGCATTGCAACCAGAACCAGAACCTTCGCACAGCTTTGAAAAGCCGGTGCGCGTGCTGGGTTTCCTGTTGTTGATCATCGGCAGCACCGGCATCGAATTCCTGCGGATGCATACGCTGAAAGCGCAGTTGCCGCGCGCACCCGGCGGCATTGTGGGCGAAATGATTGGCACGCCACTGTATGGCGCGCTGGGCTTCAATGGCGCCACGCTGCTGCTGCTGCTGCTGTTCGCGCTCGGTTTCAGCCTGTATTTCCACCTTTCCTGGCTGCAGGTGGCGGAGAAGATCGGCGGCGTGATTGAAGGTGCGGTCGTCTGGTGCCGCAATCTGCAGGCGGCGAAAGAAGATCGCCGGCTCGGCCAGGCCGCCACCATCAAGCGCGAGGATGCGGTGGTGCAGGAACGTGCACGCATCGTCGAAGCGCCGCCTATCCGCATCGAACCGCAAGTCACCATCGTGCCGCGCTCGGAACGGGCGGAAAAGGAAAAACAGGTTGCATTGTTCACCGAATTGCCGGATTCCCATTTGCCGCCGCTGTCGCTGCTCGACCCGCCGGCGCCAGCGCAGGAAACGGTCAGCGTCGAAACGCTGGAATTCACCAGCCGCCTGATCGAAAAGAAACTATCGGATTTCGGCGTATCGACCAAGGTGATTGCCGCCTATCCGGGGCCGGTGGTCACGCGTTACGAAATCGAACCGGCCACAGGCGTCAAGGGCAGTACCATCGTCGGGCTGGAACGCGATCTGGCGCGTTCGCTGTCGCTGACCTCGATTCGCGTCATTGAAACGATTCCGGGCAAGAATTACATGGGGCTGGAATTGCCGAATCCGAAACGGCAAATCGTCCGCCTGACCGAAATCCTCGGCTCGAAAGTCTATAACGACAGCGCCTCGACGCTGACGATCGCAATCGGACGCGACATTGCCGGCAATCCGGTGGTGGCCGATCTGGCGCGGATGCCGCATCTGCTGGTCGCCGGCACCACCGGTTCCGGCAAGTCGGTCGCGATCAATGCCACCATCCTGTCGCTGCTGTACAAGGCCGACCCGCAGCAGGTGCGGCTGATCCTGATCGACCCGAAAATGCTGGAAATGTCGACTTACGAAGGCATTCCGCATCTGCTGGCGCCGGTGGTGACCGACATGCGTCAAGCCGGCCATGCGCTGAACTGGGCCGTGAACGAGATGGAACGGCGCTACAAGCTGATGTCGCACGTTGGCGTGCGCAATCTGGCGGGCTACAACAACCGCATCGCCGAAGCGGCCAAGCGCGAAGAGCATGTGCCGAACCCGTTCTCGCTCACGCCGGATGCGCCGGAACCGCTGGAAAAGCTGCCTTCGATCGTGATCGTGATCGACGAACTGGCTGACCTGATGATGGTGGTCGGCAAGAAGGTCGAGGAACTGATTGCACGCATTGCGCAAAAGGCGCGCGCCGCCGGCATCCACCTGATTCTGGCCACGCAGCGACCGTCGGTCGATGTGATTACCGGCCTGATCAAGGCCAACATCCCGACCCGCATCGCGTTCCAGGTCAGCAGCAAGATCGATTCGCGCACCATCCTCGATCAGGGCGGCGCGGAAACGCTGCTCGGCCTGGGCGACATGCTGTACCTGCCGCCGGGCACCGGCCTGCCGATCCGTGTGCATGGCGCGTTCGTGTCGGACGATGAAGTGCATCGCGTCGTCAGCCACCTGAAGGAAAGCGGCGAGCCGGATTATGTCGAAGGCATCCTTGAAGGAGGCACGCTGGAAGCCGGCGCCGATGGCTTGCCGGGCATGAACGGCAGCGGCGGCGAGGCGGACCCGATGTACGATCAGGCAGTGGCGATCGTGCTGAAAAACCGGCGTGCCTCGATTTCGCTGGTGCAGCGCCATCTGCGCATCGGCTACAACCGCGCCGCCCGTCTGCTGGAACAGATGGAACAAAGCGGCCTTGTTTCGGCGATGCAATCGAACGGCAACCGCGATATTCTGGTGCCCAACTCCAACGTGGAATAAAAATGCTTAACCGCCTCGGCGCCCGTTGCGCCCTTTTCGCTGCCGTCACTCTGTCTGCCCTGCTGCCTGCGCTGGCGCAGGCTGGCGCGGTCGAACAGTTCAAAACCTTCATCGCCTCCACCCGTTCGGCCAAAGGCGAATTCAGCCAGCATCTGGTGAAAATGACCGATGGCAAGGCCAGCATTGCCAAACGCTCCAGCGGCAGCTTCGCCTTTTCCCGCCCGGGCAAATTCATCTGGACCTACCACAAGCCATATGAACAGGTGATTCAGGCCGATGGCAAGGATGTGTTCATCTACGACAAGGATCTGAACCAGGTCACGGTCCGGAAGCTCGGCCATGCGCTCGGCTCCAGCCCGGCGGCGATCCTGTTCGGCAGCAACCGGGTCGAACAGAATTTCACGCTGAAGGAAGCCGGCACGAAACAGGGCATCGAATGGCTGGAAGCGGTGCCGAAAGCGAAGGACTCCACCTTCCGCCAGATCGGTATCGGCATGAAAAACGGCGTGCCGGTGGCGATGGAACTGCACGATTCGTTCGGCCAGGTATCGGCGCTGACGTTCCACAAATTCGACCGCAACCCGCCCGTATCTGCCAGCCAGTTCAAGTTCGTCATGCCGAAAGGCGCTGACGTCTACCGACAGTAACGCCCATTCCGGAGGCACGAATGACCCAGACAACTGAACTGCCTCCGCCATCCGCTCCCGACCTGCCGGCGCACAACCTGTCGCGCCACGTCATCAGCTCGCTGGTGCCGGTGGCAGCGTTGCTGGTCGCGCTGGCGCTGCTGCCGTTCTGGTCCGGCGGCGGCGTCATCCGCTGGCTCGGCATCGTGCTGGCAGGCGCCGCCTTGCTGCTGTTCTATCTGGCCGCGATGCGTATCGTCGCCGCTGCGGCGCAACGCATCCGGCAAGGCGCCGACCAACTGGCCGAGCGCGAACAGGATCTGGAGCGGCTACTGTCGGCCTGCCCGGCCGCGATGCTGCTGCTCGATGCCCAAACGCTCACCGTCGTGCGCGCAAACCGCAAGATGCTCGAACTGACCAGCCGCGCGTCAGGCGAATTGGCCGGCATCGCGCTGGAGAGTCTGCTCGCGCCCGGTTCCGGCGCGAACCACGATTTCATCGACAAACTGCGCAGCGCACGAACGTTGAACGAATTCGAAATCGCACTGCTCGACCGGCAAAATGACGTGGTCGAATCGCTGGTATCGACCAGCGCGCTGCGCTTTTGCGGGCGCGATGCGCTGCTGCTTGGCTTCACCGACATCAACGAACTGCGACAGGCGCAGCACAGCCACGAATACTATGCCAGCTACGACGAACTGACCGGCCTGACCAACCGCCGCACCGGGCTGATGTTTCTGGAAAAGGCAATGGCGCGCGCCTGGCGCGAAAGCAGCCCGCTGACGGTGATTCACGCCGATCTCGACGGCCTGAAGCAAACGAATGATATTTACGGCCATGCGGCAGGCGACCGGCTGATCCGCGCCGCCGCCAACATCATGACCGGCCTGATCCGCAGCTCCGACTTCGCTGTGCGCCTCGGCGGCAATGAATTCCTGATGATCCTGCCTAACTGCGCGCCGGAAAATGCAACGCGGATTGCCGCCAACCTAGAACACCTGCTGGCTGCGCTCAAGGCCGACGACGATCGCCACCACCTGCTATATGCCATCAGTTGCGGCATCGCCGGCTATGCGTCCGACACCCACGCCACGGCCGACGAACTGATTGCAGCCGCCACGGCAGCACACGCGCAGGCGGACGAAACGGTGGCTGCAAGCGCAGAAATTTCGCTTCCCGCCTGATGTTTATTGGGGGTATATAGCAAAAATACGGCGCTAGGCCAAACTTTTGCTGGCTGTTTTAAAATACTGGCAGGAGTATATTTTTCGGCCTTATTGACCGAAAAGCCAGTTTCAGTCAGTTATTTGGGCGCTCCGACGGCTATGCCGCCCTACGCAGACAACCAAACCGCTGCTTGCGCCACTGTTGCCGCTGGCATCGAAAAGGCGAATAGAATCCACACCATTCACCCAATGCAAGCCTTGCGCCAACGTCATCCTGCCACCCGTTAACCAGCCGCGACCCACCAGCCATCCCCCAACCAGACATGAACGAACAACAGCTTTCCGATGCCAATCAGATCCGCGCCGCCCGTGCAGCGCAAACCGCCGCCATTGCCAGCGGCGATTTCGAAGCGGTTCCCGCTTTCTGGACCAAAGACATTACCGTGCGCAGGGCTCTGGGTCAGGCGGTCAATGGGATGGAACAGGCGCTGGCGGCATTGAAGCCGGATGGCGATGCTTCACTGGTCTATCAGCGCGAAGCGGTATCGGTCGAAGTCAGCTCGCACTGGCCGCTCGCTTTCGAGCAGGGACGCTGGTCCGGCCATCCAGGCAATGCGCAGACGGCGCCAGTCATCGGCGGGCGCTATGCAGCGCAGTGGGTGAAACAGGATGGGCGCTGGCTGATCCGGTCTGAAATTTTTGTCGCGCTGACCTGCGCCAGCGGTCAGGATTGACTGTGCCAGCGAACGAACCCGCGCAAACAATCGCGCAATGCCGCATTAACGCCAAACCAGATACCCGGCCGACATTGTCGAAAATCATCGACAGTCAAACTTCGACACAAAATGACGACGTTTGGATTGATTCCCGGATGCAAGTGACGATGAGGAAGAAAATCTCGACACCTCTGTAAGTCATTGAAACAAAACAACAAAACAGCAAACAAAGCCGCCGCGCCATTTGCCGGCATCACATGGCACGGGATATGCGTATATCAAAGCGTCCGCAATGCCGCCATCCAAAGCATCCTGACAAGCTGTTTGATGATGGCACTGTGACAAGTATATTTTGTCTGTTTGTTTTTTTGTCGGCGTGCGTTGAACGCACCATTACTGCTATGTTACCTATCATTCCGCTCCTGATCGGCGCCATTCCGGTGCTAACTTTTGCCAGCTTCTGCGGCATTGCGATTTATTACCTGATTTCCGAGAAGAAGCACAAGCAACAGCTTGGAAAGTACTACAACCATCCCGACCACGACAGGCCGCTGTACAACATGGGGCACTGTGACCGTTATTCGGCTGGAACCTTTTCCTGGTAATCTCTCGCAAAGGTGCTACGGAGCATCATCCCCTGAAACACCCCCCCCCTCCCGGGGGGGCTGCATCCGCTGTAATCTATTCGTTCTATTGGTTCGGCTGGCGTTTTCAAGGCCGATCAAAAATGCCGGATGGAGTATGTTCCGGCGCGGTTTGGCACCATCCAGATTCGAATTTCTCTCTGCGGCTATTCTGCCGCAACTTTGATGGCAAATCAGCCCTGAGGCGCGCTGCCGTTTGAGTCCGGGCGTTCGTCCAGCACGCGCACCACGCGCTGCGGATACGGCACTTCTACCTGGCGTTGCTGCAATACCTTCCACACGGCGCGGTTCACGTCCGACAGCACCTTGCTGGTACCGTTTTCCGGATCGTCAATCCAGAAACCGACGCGCAAATCCAGCCCGTCCGCGCCAAACTTGACCAGCATCGCCGCCGGCGACCGTTCCTTCGATACGCGCGGCACCGCCGCCGCCGCCTGTTCCAGCACTGGCAGCAGCGCCTCGATATCGGTGTCGTAACCGACGCTGACATCGGTCGAAACCCAGATGTGCCGATCAGAATACGAATGGTTTTGCACCGCGCCCGAAACCAGCATTTCATTCGGGATGATCGATTCGATGCCGTCCAGCCCGCGCAGCACGGTAAAGCGGGTATCGATCTTCGTTACCCGGCCGTAAAATTTATCCACCGCGATCATGTCGCCGATCGCCAGACTGCGGTCGAACAGGATGATGAAGCCGGATACATAATTGCTGGCAATCTTTTGCAGGCCAAAGCCAAGGCCGACGCCCAGCGCGCCACCGAACACCGACAGCACGGTCAAATCAATGCCGACCATCGACAGGCTGACCAGCACCGCCACCAGCATCAACAACGCGCGCAACAGCCGCGACAGCACGACGCGGAACGACAGATGCACTTCCTCGATGCGCATCAACCGCTGTTCAATCACCGCCGCGCCCCACAGTGCCAGCAGCAACGTGATGACAACCGAAATGCCGGCCTGCATCATCGACAGGATCGAAATTTTCTTTGCGCCGATGGTGAACACGATGTCGTCCAGACCGTGCATCATTTCATTCCACAGCCCGGTAATATGCAGCGCAAACCAGCACCACAGCAATCCCGCCAGCACCCGTTCGAGGAATTCCAGCCGGCTGCCAATCCAGCCGATACTGGTGATCAGCGGCTGCATCACCAGCAGCACGAAACGCAACAGGCTAAGCGCCAGCAGGAACGACAGCGATGCGCGCAGCACGTTCACGCTGTGCCACTGCATCAGCACCTGCTTCGCCACCGCCACCAAGATCAGCGAGAACAGCGCGGTCAGGAAATACACGAAACTGCGCGTGCCGAGGCGCACGCCCTGCGCGATCGCGTCCGCCGACGACAGCTTGCGCTGCACCAGCTTCGCCAGATGCCAGCCGGCAACGATGGAAATGAGCAGCGCGCCAATCTGCCACACAACCCCCGGTTCGCTCAAATCGCGCCAGACATCGAGCAGCATGCCTGACAACAACGTGACTTTCATTAAGCGCTTTCCTCGCCAGACGGAACGGCATTCGCCTTCTCATTCGCCTTCTTTTTGGCTGCCGCCTTGCGCTCGAACACCGCGGCAAAGAAGCCGTCGGTCTGGTGCCGGTGCGGCAGCAGCGCCAGATAATCATTCATTTTCAGCGGAATCTTTTGTTCAGCCAGTACGCCCTTCATCGGCACCAGCGCAAAATCCGGGTGCGATGCGAGGAATTGCGCCGCCACGTCCTCGTTTTCATCGTGCAGCAGGCTGCAGGTTGCATACACCAGGCGTCCGCCCGCCTTCACCAGCCGCGCAGCCGAATTCAGGATCGCGATCTGCTTTTGCTGCATCTCGGCCACCGTTTCCGGCGTCTGCCGCCATTTGATGTCCGGATTGCGGCGCAGCGTGCCCAGCCCGCTGCACGGCGCATCGACCAGCACGCGATCGAGCTTGCCGGCGAGGCGCTTGATGCGCGCATCGTTCTCATGCTCGATCCTGACCGGATGTACGTTCGACAAGCCGCTTCTCGCCAGCCGCGGCTTGAGCTTGCCCAAGCGCTTTTCCGAAATATCGAACGCATACAGCCGGCCGGTGTTGCGCATCAGCGCGCCCAGCGCCAGCGTCTTGCCGCCCGCGCCGGCGCAAAAATCGGCCACCATTTCACCGCGCTTCGCACCAACGATGTGCGTCAGCAACTGGCTGCCCTCATCCTGCACCTCAATCGCACCATTCTTGAACAGCGGCAGGTTTTGCAGCGCCGGTTTCTTCTGCACCCGCAAGCCCAGCGGCGCATAGGGCATCGGCTCGCTCTCAATCGGTGCGGCTTTGAGCGCGCCGATCACCTCCTCGCGCGATGCCACCAGCGAATTCACCCTCAAATCGAGCGGCGCGTTCTGGTTCAGCGCCTGCGCCAGTTGCTGCGTTTCCTGTTCGCCATACTGCGTAAGCAGACGTTCGTACAGCCATTGCGGCAGATTCGCGCGCACTTCCGGCGGCAGCAATCCGCGGTCGGTACCCATCACGCCGCGCAGCCACTGTTCCTCGCTTTCGCTCAGGCCGGGAACGGTATCGACGCCGACATGCTCGGCCAATCCAAGCAGCGCCAGCTGATGCATCGACGGCGTATTGCCGCTGCCGACAAAATCGGTGAAGAAGCGCTTGTTGCGCAGCACCGCGTACACGGCTTCGGCAATCGCGCCGCGTTCGCGCGAACCGAGCTTCGGATGGCTGCGGAAATAGTACGACAGCGTGCCATCGGCCGGACCGGCAAAGCGCAACACTTCGCGCAGCACGTCTTCAATATGGGTCACGATCCAGGGAGGCAATCTCATGCGGGTTCCTAACTAAAAAAAGCAAAAAGTCACGACAGGGCCGCCATCAGGCGCGGCTCACCCTGCCCTGCGAAACGGTCAGGCGGCCTTCGACAAAGTCGAGCACCGCCTGCGGGTAAATCAAATGTTCCTGCGCCAGCACGCGCGCGGCCAGCGTATCTTCGGTATCGCCGTCATTCACCGACACCGCCGCCTGCGCGACGATTGGGCCGTGATCCAGTTCGGCCGTGACGAAATGCACGGTCGCGCCATGCAGCTTCACCCCCGCATCCAGCGCCTGCTGGTGCGTGTGCAAGCCCTTGAAACTCGGCAGCAGCGATGGGTGGATGTTCAGCATCCTGCCTTCGTAATGACGCACGAAAGATTCAGTCAGTATACGCATGAAACCGGCCAGCACCACCAGATCCGGCGCGTAACGATCAATTTCCGCTTGCAGCGCGGCATCGAACGCCTCGCGTGACGGAAATTCCCTGCTGGGCACCACCGCCGTTTGAATGCCGTTGGCGGCGGCAAATGCCAGCCCGGCCGCATCGGCGCGATTGGCGATCACGGCCGCAATCCGCGCCGGCCAGTTGCCAGCCTGCGATGCGCGCACGATGGCTTCCATGTTGCTGCCGCGCCCGGAAATCAGGATAACGATATTTTTCAAGATAACTCCCACTTGAATCTAAAAACAAAAAGCCGACCTCGCAGTCGGCTTGCGCAATTCAGTTCGCAGCCAGCGTTACTCGAACGAATAAAACACCCGGAACTGCACCTTCTTGTCGCCCCAGAAATCGGCGGCATCACGAAAAACATCAAGCAGCTTTTCCCGCGCCTCCTTGTCGAATTTGGCCGTCTCGGGCAAATGTTCCAGCACCACCACAAAACCAGGCTGAGCGCCGGCCTTGTGCGTCAGGTCGGTCAGGCAATCGGCCAGTGCATCGAAATTCTTGCCGAAATATTTCGGGAAGTGGAACGATTCGGCAATGCGCGTCAGCACCTGCTGCTTGGTGTTCGTGCCCGAACAGTGCGCATACAGGAAATGCTGCCCCAGCCTTGCCGCCTCGGCCTGCAAATCGGCCACGCGGAAGGCGCGGATCGACTGCACCAAGTTCGGCGGCACGTTGGCAAACAGGCTTTCGCTGGAAAATTGAGCGGTTGTCATTAACATTGGACTGACCTTGGTCATTCTCTTATGCGTCTGAAAGTCTGGTAATGATCGGCAGTGTAATAGTATTCGCCCGACAGTTGCGGCTGGCCACCGGCGATGATCCGGCGCGCGCCGCGGTTTCTCGCCCTGGGCGTTTTCACCGTGTATTCATGGTAATAGCCGCGCTTCTGCTTCGGCAATGCGCCTTCGTAATTGCCGAACACGGCGCCATCCTTCGCATACGGAAATGGCCCGCCACGCTTGATCAGCACCAGCGTCTGCTGCGCTTCCGGCGGCAATTCGCCAACTGGAATCTCGCCCGGCAAGCCCTTGGCCTGCACCGCCAGCGAAAAAAACGCCGCCGCCAGGAACAGCGACCATTTTCTGAAAAAAGCCTGATTCACACTTGTCCCGAAACAGATTGTTGCAAAACGGCAACTTCAATATTCGCAAAACATTAGGTTAACTTGTTGCACAACAGGAATCAACCGCTTTGTCATATTGCGCGTTGCACTTGCAACAAGCCGCCGGTAACCCGCTCCAGCCCAGCCAGATCGCGCCAGCTTTGCACTTGCGCAAATTGCGCCGCCACCAGCAGCGCGCGCACAGCTTCCGCCTGATCGTAGCCATGTTCCATCAGCAGCCAGCCACCGGGAACAAGGTATCGCGGCGCACCGGCAATGATGGCGCGCAATGCGGACAAACCATCCGCGTGGTCGGTCAGCGCATCGGGCGGCTCGAAACGCAAATCGCCCTGTTGCAAATGAGCATCATTTTGCTCGATATACGGCGGATTCGACACGATCAGCTCGAACCTCGCTCCATCCGGCAGCGCCGCATACCAGTCGCTGTGGATGAAATCGACCGTCTGCCGCGGCAGCAGCCGCGCCGCATTGCCGCGCGCCACCGCCAGTGCCGCTTCGCTGGCATCGACCGCCGTCACCCTCACATCCGGCTTCGCGTGCGCTGTATCTGCGGCCATCGCCACCGCAATCGCGCCCGAACCGGTGCCGAGATCGAGCACGCGCCCGCCTGGCGGCAAGCGTTCGAGCGCCAGTTCGACCAGCAATTCGGTTTCGGGCCGTGGAATCAGCACGTCGGGCGTGACGCGAAACGCCAGGCCGTAGAATTCGCGCTCGCCGACGATATACGCCACCGGCTCGCCCGCGATCCGGCGCGCCAGCAGCGCGCGCACCCGTTCCGCTTCGCCGGCAGTCAGTTGCCGTTCGGATTGCGTAATCAGTTGCACGCGGCTCAGTCCGAGCGCGAACGACAGCAGCACGCGCACATCCACCGGCGCCAGTGAATCGGACGCCGCCTGCCGCTGCACTTCGCCGACACGGATGCCGGCCACGATGTCAGCCAGCGGCACGCGGTTCCTCATGGCGCAACGCGAGCCAAATCAGCACGACGGTGAAAGCCGAAAACGACAGCAGGCCCCACATCGGCAGCGACAGCCAGAACAGGCGGAAAGTGTCGTCGGCGCAGTTCCCGTCCGCATACAGCATGAACGGCAACCAGTTCGCGCTCGGCAACCGGTTGACGAAGGTTTCCACCGGATCGAAGCCGCACAGCACGCCCGGCGTTGCCCGTACCCACAACTGGTACGACGCCAGCCCCAGGCCGGAAAGCGAGGCCAGCGCAGCCAGCGCAGCGCCAACGCGCGGCCAGCCGATAACCGCGCCGGAAAGGGAAAACAGCGCCACCGCCAGCAGCGCGTAGCGTTGCAGCACGCACAACGGACATGGCAGCACGTCCTTGAAATGCTGCAGCAACAGCGCGATGCCAAGAAAGCCGATGCAGGCCGCGCCAATCAACCCCAGCAGGTGGCGCGAGCGGATGCCGCCCTTCAGATAAGCAAAAATATACTCCATGGTGTATTTTCAATCAGCCTTGGGAATTGTGGCCCGGCAATGCATTTTCATTCCATACCCCCTCGTTTTCGCAAAACAGGGCGAGATCGGCAAAAATAACTGACCGAAAAGTAATTTCGTTCAACAAGGCACAAAACATACTCCCCACAGTATTTTTAAACAACCAGCAAAACTGTGGCCCAGCGCAGTGTTTTGGATATATACCCCAGCTATATCCAGACGATGGCAGCGCCATGCGACACGCGGACTATTCATCCATCCCGGCAGCGCGGGCTGGCAACCAGCTTACCCGGCTTCGCCCAGTTCCGCCAGCAATTCCGCCTGCCGCTCGGCCGCCAGCGCGGTCGTCAGCTCGTTCAAATCGCCATCCATGATGAAATCGAGCTTGTACAGCGTCAGGTTGATGCGGTGGTCGGTCATCCGCCCCTGCGGGAAGTTGTAGGTGCGGATGCGCTCGCTGCGGTCGCCGGAACCGATCAGGCTCTTGCGCGTGGCCGCTTCCTTCGCCTGCTGCTCGCGCAGCTTGACATCCATGATCCGTGCCGCCAGCACCGACATCGCCCGCGCCTTGTTCTTGTGCTGGCTGCGATCGTCCTGACATTCGACCACGATCCCGGTCGGCAAATGGGTGATGCGCACAGCCGAATCGGTCTTGTTGATGTGCTGGCCGCCGGCGCCGGAGGCGCGGAAAGTGTCGATCCGGATTTCGGACGGATTGATGTCGACTTCATCGACCTCGTCGGCTTCCGGCATCACCGCCACCGTGCAGGCCGAGGTGTGGATCCGCCCCTGCGCCTCGGTCGCCGGCACCCGTTGCACGCGGTGGCCACCGGACTCGAATTTCAGCTTCGAATACGCGCCCAGACCGGCAATACGCACGATCACTTCTTTGTAGCCGCCCAGATCGGACGCCGATTCGGAAATCATTTCCACCTGCCAGCGGTTGCGCTCGGCATAGCGGGTGTACATCCGCAGCAGGTCGCCAGCGAACAAAGCCGATTCATCGCCGCCGGTGCCGGCGCGGATTTCAAGAAAGATGTTTTTTTCGTCGTTCGGATCTTTCGGCAGCAGCATTTTCTGCAATTCGTCCGCGCTGTTTTCCATCCGCTCCTTCGCAGCGGTGATTTCATCCTGCGCCAGCTCCTTCATTTCCGGATCGGACAACATTTCCTGCGCGGTTTTCAGGTCGTCGTCCGCCTGGCGGTAGTCGTGGTAGCGCGCTACCAGCGGCGCCAGTTCCGCGTGTTCGCGGGTCAGTTTCAGGTATTGGTCGCGGTCGGAAGCGACACCTTCCTGCATCAGCAATTCGTTCACTTCAGCCAAGCGATCCGCCAGTTGATCGAGCTTGGCCAGCATCGAGGGTTTCATAGATTTCCTGCGTAAAAAATGCGAAAACGGCGCGGCACTGCGCCACGCGGTGAAAAAGAAAAAAGAGAAAGCGGCGCTAGCGCCGGGTGCGGAACAGTTGCGGCAGCAGTTCGGCCAGACGGGCGCGCTCGTCGCCCTGCGCCTCGCGCAGCGCCCGCTTCGAACCATGCAGGAACTTGGCGCTCAGCCCTTTCGACAGCGCTTCGAGCACGGCGTCAATATCGTCGCCACGCGCCAGCCGCTTTCGCGCGCGCGCCAGTTCGCGCAACCGCATCGCTTCGCCCTGCTCGCGCAGGCTGCGGATTGCCGGCACTGCGGCGCGGCTTTCGACCCAGTGCATGAACGACTGTACCCGGGTTTCGATGATCGCTTCGGCCTGCACCACCGCCGCCTGACGGGTTTCCAGCCCGGCGGCCACTTCCGCCCCCAGATCGTCGATGGTGAACAGCGACACGTTTTCCAGCCGCGCGATTTCGGCTTCCATGTCGCGCGGCACTGCCAGATCGAGCAGCAGCATCGGCTTGCCGCCGCGCGCAGCGATTGCGCGCTCGATCATGCCCAAGCCGATGATCGGCAGCGTCGCGGCCGTGCTGGAAATCACGATATCGTACTGCGCGATGCGTTGCGGCAAATCAGCCAGCCGCATTGCGCTGCCGCCATTGCTGGCGGCCAGCGCCTCGCTGCGCTCCAGCGTGCGATTCGCAATCGCCAGCGCTGCCGGCTGCTGCGCGGCGAAGTGCGTCGCGCACAATGCAATCATTTCGCCCGCGCCGATGAACAGCACGCGCTTGCCGGCCAGATCGCCCAATGTGCGCTGCGCCAGCTTGACCGCCGCCGCCGCCAGCGACACATTGCTGGCGCCAATGTCGGTCGTGCTGCGCACTTCCTTCGCCACCGCGAACGTGCGCTGGAACATCCGGTTGAGGTAAACCCCCAGCCCGCCCGCTGCCTGCGAACGGCGCACGGTATCCTTCATCTGCCCGAGAATCTGCGGCTCGCCCAGCACCATCGAATCCAGCCCGGAAGCAACCCGAAACGCATGGCGCACTGCATTCTGCTGCGGTAGCACATACAGATGAGGCCGCAGCCGGTCGGCCGGCAGCCGGTGGAAATCCGCCAGGAAACGCACGCCTGCGCCCAGCGGATCGGGCGCAGCGCAAGCGGCATACAGTTCGGTGCGGTTGCAGGTGGAAAGAATCGCCGTCTCGCACGCGCTGCCGCAGGCATCGCCACGGCCAAACCAGTCGCGCGCCGCCGTCACCGCCGCGCCAATCTGCTCAGGCGCTAACGCCACCTGCTCGCGCAAGGCGAGCGGCGCAGTGGTGTGATTGAGGCCGACGGCGATGAGTTGCATTCCGCGAGGGGGATTGTTTATCAATGTTTTCAATTATATCGGCAAGCGGCTGGCTGCGTATGGCGCGCTTCAGCCGGGAATCTGTTCCAGCAGATAGCCGTAACCATAAACCGGCGCCAGGCGCCAGCCATTGGCCGGCCGCAAGCCAAGCTTGGCGCGCACGCGCGACACGTGCGTATCGATGCTGCGGAAAGTCGCTTCCTGCTCGCCGCCCCAGACCGATTCGAGTATCGTCGCGCGCGACAGCGGTTGCCCCGCGTGGCGGAAAAACAGCAGCGCCAGCGCGAATTCCTTTTGCGTCAGCTCGACCGGCCTGCCATCCACGCTCGCATGGCCTGTTTGCGCATCGAGCAGGCATGTCCCCAGCCGCAACTGTTCCTGCTCCGCCCGTTCAGGCCAGGCACGCCTGAGCAGCACCCGCACGCGCGCCAGCAAATCGCGCTGGCGCACCGGCTTGAGCAGGTAATCGTCCGCCGCCAGCGCCATCTCCGCCAGCATCGGGTCGGCATCGTCAAGCAGCAGCATGATCGGCAGCACGCCACCCGCCGCCGCCCTGGCATCCCGCAGCAGCGCGAGCGCAGCCTGTCCGTCTGTGGCATCGGCAACCAGCAGTTCGCAGGCGTCAACAGACAAGCCCTCGAGCAATGCCCTGACGCTGCGGTAGGCGGCGCAATCAAACCCGGCCGCGCTCAATGGTTCGTACACGGCGCGCACGCCAGCATCAGCATGGTGGAATATGGCAATTTTCATCGTCTCAGGCCAGCCGCCTTGCGCCAGCGGAAAAGTTTTTTGATTGCGCGTGGCATTTGCCGCTTAACAGCCGCGATTGTAACCGTTACTATTATCGATGCTGTCCTGAATTTCAAACAAGAAGGAATCCCTTATCGAACGTTTTTTTGACAGGTAAACCAAATTGGATAATCACATCAAGCACGCACAATTTTCCGGCAATCTGGTGATGGTCGGTTTTGGCAGCATCGGACGCGGCGTCCTGCCGCTTTTTCTGCGCCACCTGCAAATGGATCCATGGCAAATCATCATTTATGCGCCTGAAGGCGATCCGGAAGGGATTGCCCGCAAATACGGCGCCACATGCGAACGGCTTGCCATTACCGAAGAAAACTACAGGAGCGTGCTGGAACCGCATCTGAACAAGGGTGATTTTCTGGTGAACCTGTCGGTCAACGTTTCCAGCCTGGCCTTGATCGAACTGTGCTGGCAGCGCCATGCGCATTACATCGACACCTGCATTGAACCGTGGGAAGGCGGCTATACCGATACTGCGCTCACCGCCTCGCAACGATCTAATTACGCGCTGCGCGAACAGGCGCTCGAATTCAGCCGCGGCAAGCACAAGGGGCCGACCGCCGTCATCTCGCAAGGCGCCAATCCCGGCCTCGTCTCAGCGTTCGTCAAGCAGGGCCTGATGAATATCGCGCACGACAATGATCTCGAGATCGAACGGCCGGATACCGCCGAAGACTGGGCCAGGCTGGCGCAACGACTCGGCATCAAGGTAATCCACATCGCCGAACGCGACACGCAAATCCCATCGCTGCGCAAGCGCCGCGGAGAATTCGTCAATACCTGGTCGATCGACGGCTTCGTCAGTGAAGGCATGCAGCCGGCCGAACTAGGCTGGGGCAGCCATGAAAAACAGTGGCCGGAAGAAGCACGCCGCCACGACTACGGTTGCGACGCAGCGATCTATCTCGACCGCCCCGGCATTCACACCCGCGTCCGCAGCTGGACGCCAATCGAAGGACCGTATCACGGCTTTTTGATCACGCATAACGAAGCGATTTCAATCGCCGACTATTTCACGCTGAAGGATGGAGATACAGTCATCTACCGCCCGACCGTGCATTACGCCTATCACCCGTGCGACGACGCGGTGCTGTCGATCCACGAAATCGCCGGCAAGAACATGCAGATGCAGGCTGGCACACGCCTGATCCGCGACGAAATCGTCAGTGGCACCGACGAACTCGGCGTGCTCCTGATGGGCAACAAGGAAGGCGTGTACTGGTATGGTTCACGCCTGTCGATTGAGCAAGCGCGCCAGCTCGCGCCGCACAATAATGCGACCAGCCTGCAAGTCGCGGCCGGCGTGCTGGCCGGCGTGGTCTGCGCGTTGAAGGATCCGGATCTCGGCGTGGTCGAACCGGATGACATCGACGAGGAAGAAATGCTCAAAGTGGCCGAACCCTACCTCGGCGACATCGTCGGCGTGTATGGCGACTGGACCCCGCTACAAGATCGCACCGCGCTGTTCGACGAAGATATCGACCGCGACGACCCGTGGCAATTCAAAAATATTCTGGTGAAATGACCGCCTGAACCTGCCGGCAGCGCACTGCCCGTCAGCGCCTGCCGGCCCGCGCCAGTATCCCTTCAGCCTGCAGCAGCACCGGCTTGTCGACCATTTTGCCATCGACCTGCACCGCACCCTGCACACTCGATACCATTGCCACCGCTGCCACCACGCGCTGCGCCCAGTCGATTTCCTTTTCTGTCGGCGCCATCGCGCGTTCGGTGGCGACAACCTGCCGCGGATGAATGCACAGCTTCGCACCAAAACCGAAAGCGCGCGCAAACGCCAAGTCGGCCAGCAATACCGCTTCGTCGTCAATCGCCAATGTCACGCCAGCCACTGGCGCGGCAATGCCGGCGCAACGCGATGCCAGCGCAATCTGGCTGGCCGGATAAATCAGCCCGCGCTCGTCGCCGGACAGGTTCATGTCCAGCGCATAATCGATCGTGCCAAACACGATCCGCTGCACGCCAGCCGCAGCGGCAATTTCCTCGACACGGCGCACGCCGCGTGCGGTTTCGATCAGCGGCAAGACTTCGCCGTCTTGCGGCAGAGCTGCCAGCACAGCGACAACGTCATCCGCCGATTCGGTTTTCGGCAGCATCACCAGCCTGATCCGGCTGTCGCGCAGCAGCGCCAGATCGTCGGCAAACCACGGCGATTGCCGGTCGTTGATGCGCAACACGATATTGGCGGCATCGTTTTGTGACGAACACCAGCGGGCAATCTCGTCGCGTGCCGCCGCCTTGCTGTCTGGCGCGACCGCATCTTCCAGATCGAGAATGATGGCCCCCGCTCCGGCAGCCTGTGCCTTGACAAAACGCTCCGGCCGGTTGCCGGGAACAAACAGATAGGTAAACGGAAGCATCATTTTTGCGACTTGAAACCAATCCGTTGATGGCTGTTATCGCAAAATGGCTGGTTGCCGGTGCCACCGCAGCGGCACAGCGCCGCGCGGCCGGGGGTCGCGATTTCCGTGCCGCCTTCATCCTGCAGCGTGAACTGCCCCTGAAGCAACAGCGGCCCGTTGCGGCTCGCCTGAATCGCCGCACCGGTCACCGCTTCGACGGTGGTCTTCTGTTCCGCGACGCCTTCGCGCAGATAGGTCAGCGCACCAGACGGACATTTTTCGATGGTTGCCATCACTTCCTCGACCGAAGCGGCGCCGGGCAGCACCCACGGCCGGCGATGGACATCGAACACCGCCGGCAAGGTTTTCAGGCACACCGCCGAGTGATAGCACAGATTCGGATCAAAATTCACCGTGATTCCCGTCGCGCTGTACGACTGCAGCGGCTTTTTCGGCGCAGTTGCCGATTTTGCTGCCGATTGTGTTACCGGTTGTGTCACCGATTGCGCCACCGTTTCCTGCTGCCGGCTCTTTTCCTTCAGGTAGCGCTCGGTCGCATCGCGCGCAACCGCGGACGAACCGATGACTTCACCTGCCCCGTTTTTCACGATGGCGAAACTGACGTCGATGTACAAACGCTCTCCGCTCTTGCTCAACGCACGGGTGATCATCGAACCGCCCTTGTGCCGCGTTTCGCCGTGCGCAATCGCCCGGCGGTAGCCATTCCAGTGCGCGTCGCGCATCGCTTCGGGAATGATCAGATCCAGGCTGTGCCCGATGGCCTCGGTCGCATCAAAGCCGAACAGCGATTCCGCGCCATGATTCCAGATGCGGATGATGCCCTCGCGATCCGCCAGAATCAGCGCTTCCGGCATTGCAGCCAGCACATCCCGGTAAACATTTTCGATTTCATTGCCGCCGTGGTCTGCCATGCTTCGTTCTCCAGAAATTTTCGACGCCATCGAAACGCATTCTGCCAGCAGGCTGGCGCAGGACGTTGCGTCCGTTCAAGCCTCGAATGCCGCGCCTGTCGTGAAAAAACTGCCGCCGGCAACGTAATGGATGGTTTTCATTTCCTCGGCCGGGAAAGTCCAGCGGCCATCGTTGAATACGCGCGGATCCGCCCAAGCCGCGACAATCTCGCCAAAGAGCAAATCGTAGTGCTGCTGGTTGTGCGCCTCAGGAATGAGACGGCACTCAAGCCAGCCAACGCAACCATCAACCAGCGGCGCGCCGACTTTCGACGCTGGCTGCGTGCCAATCGCATATTTCGTGAATTTGTCGACATCCCTGCCTGACTCGGAGCCGACCGACAGCACGCTGGCTGCCATTGCTTTCGATGGGATGTTGACCACAAATTCGCCGCTGGCCTCGATCAGCTCCCGGCTATAGGCGGCGCTGCTGATCACAACCGCTACCTTTGGTGGAGAGAAATCCAGCGGCATGGTCCACGCCACCGCCATCACATTCTGTTTGCCGGCATGCGCGCTGGAAATCAGCGTCACCGGCCCATGGTTCAACAGCAGGTAGGATTTTTCCAAAGGAACCGCTTGTCTGGCAGACATTTATCTTCCTTTCCATTCAGGTTTAATGCAGGCCGATTTTCTTCAGCCCGGCGAACAGGCCGCTTGCCATCTCGCGATAGCCTTTGGCATTCGGATGAATCGCATCCGCGCGCAAATCGGCTTGCGCCAGCACGTTCGAAAACACGTCGACAATCACCGGCAATTTTTCTTCCTTGCCAAGCTCGGCGTAAATGGCGGCATCGGATGGACGCTTGGCCACCGCCGCCATCAGCGACGGTTCCGGCACGGCAACCAGCACGGCTGTTGCACCGCTTTGCCTGATGGTCGCCAGAATCGCGCGAAGATCATCCTTCACCGCTTTCTGCGGACGCCCGCGAAGAAAATCGTTGCCACCAATTTCAACTATCACCAACGCCGGCCTATGCTCGTCGAGCAAAGCCTTAATCCGGCCCTTGCCCGCGTCCGCGGTATCGCCGGGAATGCCGGCGTTGATGATCCGCCAGCCGGTCATGCCGGCCAAAAGCGTCGGCCAATCCTCGCCCTGCGATGCGCCGGTGCCATAAGTCACGCTATCGCCGAACGCCAGTACGGTGCTGCCGGCCGGCACAGGCGCAAGCTTAGGCGCACGTGAACATGCAGCAAGCATCAATACGGCGAACAGGAAAGCAAAGTGGCGATAAAACATGGGCAGTTGCCGCTATAATCGGGAAATTGCAGAATTCCCACTATAACAAACTGGCGAAAGCATATGAACACATTCCGTTTCAAGAACAACGAACATTATGAAGGTGAAACCTTGTTCGGCGGCTGCGGCTACGTCAACCGCAATGTCATCCATTTGCTGAAAAGAACCAAGAACTACATCATTTATCGCGATCAGTGGGGCAAGACGTATAAAACCCGCCGCATGTACCACATCAAATGTGAGTTTTTCAGCAACAACTTCGAGAGCTTCTACGCTGATTCGATTGGCGAACACATGCGGTTCAAACTGGACGAGGCTTGATGATCGTTCGCCGGTAGAACAAGGATACACACCATATCCCAGGACGACGTTCCAGCGCCGCACGCGCATGTGCTGCCAATGTTTACGCCGTCCTGCTCGCCACTCTTAAGCCGTCAATCAAGCATTCAGACGTCACCACTGCCCGCCGATGGCGGCGATCAGCGCCACGTTGGCGATGTACTGCCTGTTCTTCACTGTCCACAACGTGTTTTCCGCCGTGATGCGGCTGTTCTGCGCCGTCAGCACGTTGATGTAGCCGACAACGCCAGCGTTGTACTGATTCAACGTAATTTCTTCCGAACGTTTGGCCGCAGCCAGCGCCGCTTCCTGCAACTCGGCCTGCTGTTTGAGCATCGTTTGCGCGCTCAGATTGTCTTCGACTTCCTGAAAGGCCGTCAGCACCGTCTTGCGATAACTGGCCACACTGGCATCGTAACTGGCGATCGCCTGATCGCTCTGCGCGTTACGCAAACCCGCATCGAAAACCGACAGCGCCAGTTGCGGCCCTATCGACCAAATACGGTTGGGCAGGCTAATCAAATTGGCCAGCGTCGAATTGCGGTAGCCGCCGCTGGCCGACAAGCTTAACGTCGGGAAGAATGCGGCCTGAGCCACGCCGACCTGCGCGTTGGCTTGCGCAACTGTACGCTCGGCGCTGGCGATATCCGGACGCCGTTCGAGCAAGGTCGAAGGCAAACCCGGCGGAATAAGAGGCAAATGCGGCGCATGTTGGCTCACCGGCAGCGAGAAACTCGCTGGCACCTGCCCCAGCGCAACCGCAATTGCATGTTCCAGTTGTGCACGCGTCAATCGCTTGTCGACCGTTGCCGCTTGAGCCGTCTTCCACTGGCTCTCGGCCTGAGCCACGCTGGCATCGGAAACGTAACCGGCGTTGTACTGGTTGCGCGTAAGTTCCAGCGTTTCCTTCAACGCGTTTTCGCTGGCCTGCAATTGTCCGATTTGCAGATCGGCCACCACCAACTGCAAATAGGCTGTCGCCAACTGTGACTGACTGCTCAATCTCACCGCCGCCAGTTGTGCGGCGCTGGCTGCCGCCTGGGCTTCGCCGGCTTCGACGTTCCGGCGTATGCCGCCCCACAGATCCAGTTCCCAGCTGACATTGCCGCTGACGGAATACTGCGAAGTCACGGCTGAGCTGGAACTGGACAGCGTACCACGCGTCTTGCCTGCAGAAACTGACAGCGACGGGAACAGACTAGCCTCTGCTTGGCGCAACAATGCCTGCGCCTGACGGTATTGGGCTTCCGCCTGTGCGATGGTTGGGCTTTGCCTGTTCAAGGTATCCATCAGCTTGTCGAGTTGAGTATCCTGATAAATGCGCCACCATTCGCCACGCTTGATTTCGTCATTTGGCCTGGCGGTTTTCCACAAGCCATCTTCCTTGTATTGGGCGGGAACATCCATTTTCGGTTTGACGTAGTCCGGCCCCGCCGCGCAGCCGCCCAGCGCCAGCAGACAGGTACCAAGCACCAACGCGCCCCAGGCGCCGACCTGTCGCATTGGAAAAAATGGGCCACTCTCGGGCGACAGCCTGTTCAGCGTTTCGCGTGTCGTACGCGCAGGGATTTTCATAGCATTTATTCCTTATTCTCGGCCATGCGGGCGTAACGTCTTGACTCACGCCATTGCAGGCACCACAGACGGAAACGATCGAGGTAGATGTAAACCACAGGCGTGGTATACAGCGTCAGCAACTGGCTCAGCAACAGCCCGCCGACAATCGAGATGCCCAGCGGCGTTCTCATCTCGGCGCCGTCGCCCCGCCCCAGCGCCAGCGGCAGCGCACCGAACAGGGCAGCCATCGTCGTCATCAGGATCGGACGAAAACGCAACTGGCAGGCTTGCAGAATGGCTTCCTCCGGTTTGAGTTTCTGCTCCCGTTCGGCCACCAGCGCAAAATCGATCATCATGATCGCATTTTTCTTGACGATGCCGACCAGCAGCAAAACACCAATCAACGCGATCACGCTGAAATCGGTTCGTGCAATCATCAATGCCAGCAACGCACCAACGCCGGCCGACGGCAGTGTGGACAGAATCGTGATCGGGTGCACCACGCTCTCATACAGCATGCCAAGCACGATATACATCGCCACGAAGGCAGCCAGAATCAGCAGCGGCTGATTCTTCAGCGATTCTTGGAAAGTCTTGGCCGTACCCTGGAAGCTGCCGTAAATGGAACTGGGCAAACCAATATCGGCCACTGCATGCTGGATGGCGTTGGTCGCATCGGACAACGAGGCGCCTGGCGGCAGATTGAACGATATGGTGCTGGCGGCAAACTGGCTTTGATGGTTGACGGACAGCGCCGTATTGGCCGGTTCCCAGCGTGCAACGGCCGACAACGGCGTCGCTACACCGCTGGATGTTTTCAGGTAGATATGACGCAACGCATCAGGATTTTGCCAGTATTCCGGCGCCACACTCAACACGACACGATACTGATTGAGTTCATTGTAAATCGTTGAAACCTGACGCTGTCCGAACGCATCGTTCAGAACGTTATCGACCTGCTGCTGGGTCAAGCCTAGACGCGCCATCGCATCCCGATCGAACACCAGTGTCGTCTGCAATCCCTTAACTTCCTGATCGGTATTCACATCGACCAGCATCGGCAATTTGCTCAGCGCCTGCTGAACCTTGGGCGTCCATTCGCGCAATTCATCCAGACTGTCGCCTTGCAGCGTGTACTGATACAGTCCGCCACTTGAACGACCGCCGACGCGAATGTCTTGAACGGCTTGCAGGAGCAGGGTCGCACCTGCTTCGCCGGACAGTTTCTTCCGCAACCGTGCCATGACCTCATCAATGGTATCGCTGCGCTGACTTAACGGCTTCAGGCTGACGAAGACATTGGCGACATTTCTTTGGCTGCTGCCGGTCGAACCCATCGCCTGATCAACTGCCGGATCGGCACCGATGACAGAAACCACCCGCTGCAGCTTCTTCTCCATCGCCTGGAAAGAAATACTCTGGTCGGCACGGATCATGCCAACCATGCGCCCGGTATCCTGCTGCGGGAAAAATCCTTTTGGTATTGCGATGTACAGACAGACGTTGAGCGCAATCGTCCCCAGCATCATAAGCATCATGCTGCGCTTATGGTTCAGCGCCCATTTGAGCGAGCGATGATATGCCGCCTGCATGGAAGCGAAGAGCCGTTCGCTGGCTGCGAACAGGCGCGTCTGTTTGCGCTCGTCATGCGGTTTCAGCCAGAGTGCGCACAGCATCGGAGTCGTGGTCAGTGAAATCACCAGCGACACGAGAATGGCTACCGACAAAGTCAGCGCGAATTCACGGAACAGCCGGCCGATGATCCCGCCCATCAGCAGAATCGGGATAAATACGGCAATCAATGAAATGCTGATCGACATCACGGTAAAACCGACTTCACGCGCGCCCTGCAAGGCGGCATCAACCGGGCCCATCCCGTTTTCGATGTGCCGCGAAATATTCTCCAGCACGACAATCGTGTCGTCCACCACGAATCCGGTCGCAATGGTCAGCGCCATCAGGCTGAGGTTATTAAGCGAAAACCCGGCTAGATACATGATGGCAAAAGTACCGACCAGTGACACAGGTACCGAGATGGCCGAAATCGCCGTCGCACGGGCATTCCTCAAAAACAGGAAAACCACCAGAATCACCAGCGCAACGGAAATGATCAGCGACAGTTCAACGTCGGCCAGAGACGCACGAATGGTCGAGGTGCGATCCATCGCAACATGCATATCGATAGCAGCGGGAATTGACGCCTTCAGTTGCGGCATTATCGCCTTGACACGATCGACCGTTTCAACGATGTTGGCTCCGGGCTGGCGAAAAACCACCAGCATGATCGACGGCTTCTCTCCGAACAACCCAGCATTGCGCACATCAAGCACGGAATCCTGAACTTCCGCGATGTCTGACAGCCGCACCGCCGCACCGTTCTTGTAGCTGACAATCACCGGCAGATAATCGCTCGCCTGTCGCGCCTGATCGTTGGCATGAATCTGCCAGTGGTGCTGCTCGCCGTCAATTCCCCCCTTGGGACGATTAACATTGGTACTGACAATAGCAGAGCGCACCTCCTCAAGGCCAATGCCGTAATGACTGAGCTGCATCGGGTTGACGTTCACGCGAACGGCCGGCTGTGATCCACCGCCCATGGTAACGTTGCCGACACCTTCCACCTGCGCCAGTTTCTGCCCGATAACGGTATCCGCCACGTCATACATTTGACCGCGTGTCAGCGAATCGGATGTCAGCGCAATAATCATGATGGGCGCGTCGGCCGGGTTCACCTTGCGATAAGTCGGGTTCGACGGCAATCCCGTCGGCAGCAAAGCCCGCGCTGCATTGATTGCGCTTTGAACATCGCGCGCCGCACCATTGATGTCGCGATCCAGATCGAACTGGAGGGTAATGTTGGTCGACCCCAGCGAGCTGTTCGAGGTAATTTCCGTTACGCCGGCAATTCTCCCCAACGCGCGTTCCAGCGGCGTGGCCACCGTTGCCGCCATCGTTTCCGGGCTGGCACCCGGCAGTCTGGCACTAACGGAAATGGTCGGGAAATCAACCTGCGGCAGCGGCGAAACCGACAGCAGCCGGAAAGCGACAAAACCGGCCAGCAAAATCGCCAGCGTCAGCAAGACAGTCGCGACCGGTCGGCGAATGAAAGCGGCGGAAAAGTTCATGCTTTGACGCCATTGCCGGATGCCGCGTCCTTGCCGCGCCCGAAGCGGAGCGACATTCTGTCGAACGCCAGATAAATGACGGGCGTGGTAAACAACGTCAACACCTGACTCAGCATCAGCCCGCCAACCATCGTAATGCCGAGCGGATTACGCAATTCTGAACCCATGCCCCTGCTCAGCATCAGCGGCAATGCGCCCAGCAGCGCGGCCATGGTCGTCATCAGAATCGGACGGAAGCGCAGCAGGCAAGCCTGGTAAATCGCTTCGCGCGGACTCAGCCCCTGATCGCGCTCTGCTTCCAGCGCAAAATCGATCATCATGATCGCGTTTTTCTTGACGATGCCGATCAGGAGAATGATGCCGATAATCGCAATCATGCTCAGATCGCTTCTGCAAACCATCAGCGCCAATAACGCGCCAATCCCGGCCGACGGCAAGGTCGACAGAATCGTGATCGGGTGAATATAGCTTTCGTACAGCACACCGAGCACGATGTACATGGTGACGATGGCGGCCAGAATCAGCCACAAGGTGCTGCTCAATGAACTTTGAAAAGCCATTGCTGCCCCCTGAAAGCGCGTTTCGATGCTGGCTGGCAGATTAAGCTCCCTTTCTGCCATGCGAATCGCATCCACCGCACCGCTTAATGATGCGCCATCCGCCAGATTGAAGGAAACGGTCGCGGTCGGGAATTGTCCGAGATGATTGATGGTCAATGCGGTCGATCGCTGCTCGACACTGGCCATTGTTTCCAGCGGAACCGGAACGCCGCTTGCGGTCGGCACATAGATGCCTTTGATCGACAGCGGATCGCGCTGTTCCTGCGGCGACACTTCGAGCACCACGCGATACTGGTTGGTCTGGGTAAAGATCGTGGACACAAGCCGTTGCCCGAATGCGTTATACAAGGCATTGTCTATGGCGGCAGTGGTCACGCCCAAACGTGCGGCCGTATCGCGATTGATATTCACATATGCCTGCAGCCCTTTTTGCTGCAAATCGCTGGCCACATCAGTCAATTCCGGAATTTGCCGCAAACGCTCGATCAGCTGGGGCGTCCAACCGGACAATTCCTCCAGGCTCGTTGCCTGCAAGGTGAACTGGTATTGGGTACGACTGGACTGGCTGTCGATGCTGATGTCCTGCACGGGCTGCAGATACAATGCCATGCCGGGCATATCTGCAATGCTTTGCTGCAGACGCGCCATGACCGTGCGAATGTCGTCACGTTCATTCTTCGGCTTGAGATTGATAAGCAGTTTGCCATTGTTGAGAGCAGCATTCGTGCCATCGACCCCGATGAACGACGACAGGCTGCTGACGGCCGGGTCCTGCAGCAGCTTGGTGGCCAATGCTTCCTGCTGGCGCGACATCGCGCCAAAGGAAGTCGTTTGCGACGTTTCGCTGACCCCCTGGATGACGCCAGTATCCTGCAGCGGGAAAAAACCTTTGGGGATTAACACATACAGCAGTGCTGTCATCACCAGCGTTCCAACCGCGACTGCCAGCGTTAATTTTTGCCGCTCTAGCACCCAATTCAGGCATTTTCCATATTCGCCGATGATGCGGTCGAAAATTCTGCCGCTGGCATGGTAGAAGCGGCTCTGTTTTTCTTCGGGTATGTGTCGCAGCATCTTCGCGCACATCATTGGCGTCAGCGTAAGGGAAATCAGCGCCGAAAGGAGAATCGACACCGCCAGGGTGACGGCGAATTCGCGAAACAGACGTCCGATCACATCGCCCATGAATAGCAGCGGGATCAAGACCGCTATCAGCGATATCGTCAGTGAAACAATGGTGAAGCCGATCTGCTTCGAACCTTTCAGCGCTGCCTCCATCGGCGCCTCGCCTTCTTCGATGTAACGCGAAATATTCTCAATCATCACGATGGCGTCATCGACAACGAAACCGGTCGCGATGGTCATAGCCATCAGTGTCAGGTTATTGATGGAAAAACCCATCATGTACATGATGCCGAAAGTGCCCACCAGCGATAGCGGCACGGCAACGGCAGGAATGATGGTGGCCGGCACATTGCGCAAAAAAAGGTAAACGACCATGACAACCAGGGCAATCGACAGCATCAGTTCGAATTCGACATCATCGACCGAGGCGCGAATGGTTACCGTGCGGTCGCTGAGCACCTGCACGTCCACCGATGCCGGCAAACTGGTCTTAAGCTGCGGCAGCAGTTCCTTGATGCGATCCGTAACCTGGATCACATTGGCTCCAGGCTGGCGCTGCACATTCAGGATGATAGACGGCGTGCTGCCAGCCCACGCGGCCAGCCGGTTGTTTTCCGCTGAGTCGATCACGGTTGCCACATCGATTAATCTGATCGGCGCACCATTTTTGTAGGCAATGATGACGTTCTTGAATTCATCCGCCGATTTGAGTTGATCGTTGCCATCAATGGTCGATCCCTGCAAAGGGCCGTCAAGGCTCCCCTTTGCCTGGTTGGCATTGGCAGCAACAACCGCGACGCGAACGTCTTCCAGTGTCAAGCCCTTGGCCGCGAGCGCCTTGGGATTGCCCTGAATGCGCACGGCCGGCCGCTGGCCGCCGCTAATGCTGACCAGGCCGACGCCGGGGACCTGCGATATTTTTTGCGCCAGCCTAGTATCGACATAATCTTCCAGCTTGGTCAGCGGCAGCGTCGGTGAACTGACGGCGATGGTCAGCACAGGCGTGTCTGCCGGGTTGACCTTGCTGTAAATCGGCGGATTCGGCAAATCCGATGGCAGCAGGTTGCTGGCGGCATTGATGGCCGCCTGCACTTCCTGCTCTGCCACATCCAGCGTCAGCTTCAGATTGAATTGCACCGTAATGACCGAGGCACCGCCTGAACTGGTGGAGGACATTTGCGACAATCCCGGCATTTGCCCCAGTTGCCGCTCCAGCGGCGCCGTAATCGACGAAGTAATGACTTCGGGACTGGCACCCGGATAGAGCGTGACTATCTGGATGGTCGGGTAATCAACTTCCGGCAAAGCCGATACCGGCAAAATGCGCCAGGCCACCAACCCCGAAAGAAACAGCGCCACCATCAGCAACGTCGTGGCAACCGGCCGGAGAATAAACGGACGTGAGGGATTCATTCCGCTGCTTTCGACTAATTGGACGACGATGCGCGGCTCTGGGCGCGGGCATCTGGCCCGCTGGCCGCATTGCGTTTATCCGGCGGTGTGCCCGCTTGCGCGGAAGCTGATGCGTTGTTTTGTGATGCTCGTTCAATGACCTTTATTTTTGCGCCATCACGCAATTTGTCCAACCCATCGATGACGACTTTCTGTCCTGGAGCCAGCCCTTCTTCGATGATGGTGTTGTCACCCGACGTTGCTCCCGTCTTCACCTTGGCGAGGCTGACTGTCATGTCTTCATTGACGGTGTACACATAGCTGCCGACCTTGCCCAGTTGAATGGCGACAGTCGGAACGGTAATCGCATTGAGTTGCGCCCCCAGCTGCAAGTGAACATTGACGAACTGGTTGGGAAACAGTTCCTGCTTGTCATTAGCAAAAACCGCCTTGATGCTGATCGTGCCGGTGCTGGTGCTGAGCTGGTTGTCGACCGCCATCAACTGGCCATCGGCCACTTTCGCACGGTTTTCGCGATCCCACGCCTCCACCTTAAGCGGCTGCTTTTGCGCTGCCTTGGCCTGAAGCACCTGAGTCAGACTGACTTCGGGAATCGCAAACACGACATTGATCGGCTGGACCTGGGTAATCACCACAATACCGTTGGTATCCGTCGAATGCACGATATTGCCGAGGTCAACTTGCCGCAGGCCGACCCGGCCGCTGATCGGTGCCGTGATACGGCTGTATGCCAACTGCAGCCTCGCATTGTCCACTGCGCCTTTGTCCAGTTTGACCGTACCCTGATATTGACGCACCAGCGCCGCCTGTGTATCGACCTGTTGCTTGGCGATGGATTTCTGCGACAGCAACAACTCGTAACGGGTCAAATCCAGCCTGGCGTTTTGCAACAAGGCGGTATCACGCACCAGTTGCCCTTCAGCCTGCGTCAACGCGGCCTGATAAGGACGTGGATCCAGTTCAGCCAGCAGTTGCCCTTCCTTGACCAACTGACCTTCCTTGAAATGGATTTTCATCAATTGCCCATCGACCCGGCTGCGCACGGTTGCGGTATAGGTCGAATTCACAGTCCCCAGCGCATTGATTTGGAGCGGCGCATCCTCTTTTTGTACTGTGGCGACACTGACGGCAACGGTGCGCACACCGTTCTGCTGCCCTTTTCCATACTTGAAGATAAACCAGTAAAGACCGGCGGCGATGAAAAGCAAAATCAGAAGGGAAACCGCGATGATGAGGATACGGCGTTTTTGTGGGTTCAATTCCAGCATTTTCAATTCCGTGAATGGCATGACATCTTTGTTATGGCCGCATATTCGCATCAGCCATTTTCTTGATATCCGCTATATTAGCTTTGACATTGTTTCAAAGAATTTCACTGCTGCGACAAACGCATGCATTCGACCGTTTAGTCAATCCTATGGGCAGCACTTTCAGGAAAACGCATAATCACTTCCAGTCCGCCGCCGATTGCATCATCGAGCGCCATTTCACCATGGCACATTTCGACTATGCGATGTACGATTGCCAATCCAAGACCGCAACTTCCTCGCGTAGCCCGCGCTGGCTCGATTTGAACGAACGCATCAAGCACGCATCGGCGATGTTCAGGCGGAATTCCCTGGCCGTGGTCACGTATCCGTAATGTCACGACACCTGACTGCTCCACGGCGAGGGAAACATCTACCGGGGGCGCACCATATTGGAGTGCATTATCAATCAGATTATCCAGGATGCGCTGCAGGTTCCCGCGGTCGATCATGACCTTGCTGGCCACAGCTGAAGCGCTGACGTTCAGATTGACCTGTCGTCCCATGTCTCGATGGCGCGCCAACTCATCATCAACTGCGGTCGCCATCGTCAAAGGATCTGAAGCTCTTGTGCCATGATCTTCGCTGCGCAAAAAAGCCAGACATTGGCCAACAATGCGCTCCATGTCATCTGCATCGCGCATCAGGCCATTCGCTTCATCCTCATTTTCCAGCAATGCCAGTCGCATTCGCAATCGGGTCAGCGGCGCACGCAAGTCATGCGTCAAACCAGCCAGCATTTCACGGCGCTCCGCATCGGCTTTGGCCAATTGCGCAACCATTGCATTGTGGCATTCGGCCAAACGCCGCACTTCTGTCGGGCCTTCTGGCACGGCTGTGTGCAGCCGGCCATCTGCCGTTGCGTTCACAACTTCAGCCAGACGAGCCAGCGGTTTGATTATGCTAAGCACGAACAAGCCGGCAAACAACATGAGTGACGCCAGCGAGAACGCCAGCCATAGCCACATATCGTACGGGATATCGTACTGCTCAAAATTCCGCAAGGGCCAAACCAGCCACCAGCGCTCCTCTCCGGCCGTGAATCCAATCCACAGACTGCGCTGCGACTCACGGCAATCCAGACGGATGACCGCTGGAACGTCGAGCAATGGGTCGAGCGCGGCAACAAATTTTTTAACAAAATCGGAATCCGGCTTCTGGTCAGGTACAGAGTCATTGTCCGTGTGCAACTGCAGTTTGCGTTCGCCAAGCTCAAAGCCTGATAGTCGCTGGTGCGTTTCACGATCGACACCTGGCAATATGACTTGCAATATCCTTATCTGCCCAGCCACAAGCCTTGCCGCCTTATTGGCATGCTCCACTTTCCTGTTGCCCATGAACAGCGCGAGTGTAGCCATCTCGGCGATAAGCACCACAGCAATGACCAGCAGCACGGTACGTGCGACCAGCGAAGAAGGAATCAGCCTGGACAAGGTCAAGTTTGCACTCCTGCGCCATTTTCTCCGGCGTGTACAAATACGTAACCAACCCCTCGCACTGTTTGCAAATAACGTGGCTGAGTCGAATCGACCTCAATCAGCCGTCGCAGACGATGCACCTGCACATCGATAGCCCGGTCGAAAGACTCACTATCATCACCATGCGTCAACTCAAACAGACGTTCACGCTTCATCGGCCGATTGACATTGGAAACCAGTACGTTAAGCAGCGCAAATTCGCCGCTGGTCAAAGGCACCTCTTGTCCGTTGCGGGAAAGCTGGCGGGTCGAACGATTGAGCGCCCAATCACCAAAACAGAAAACTCCACCATGAGCAACCGGTGCCGCTGCCGGCTGCGTTCTCCGGCGCAGCACGGCAGACACGCGGGCAACCAACTCACGCGGATCGAACGGCTTGCCAACATAATCGTCCGCCCCCATTTCCAGGCCAACAACACGATCTGTCGGCTCATCACGCGCCGTGAGCATGATGATCGGCAACGATGCATCCTTTTCGCGCAAACGTCGGCAGGCGGCCAAACCGTTTTCGCCCGGCATCATCAAATCGAGTATGACGAGATGCGGTTGGTAGCGTTCCAGATAAGCATCAATCTGCCTCGTATCGGGCAGCAGCAGCGCATCGTATCCGTGACGCCCCAGATAAGTCGCAAGCAACTGGCGCAAGTCCGGATCGTCATCGACGATAAGTATCTTTTTCATGCTTCAACCGGCATCTTATCCTCCAAAGATATTCATTCTATAGCGACAAGAGGTCGACAACCGGTGGATGAAACATTTTGAAATGCAATGTTGGCAATAGGCGTTTTTGAGAATAACAAAGCTCTATGCGCTGCTGCCATCAGCTAACCGCAACTGCCTATCGCACCGCAGGCGGTGCAGAAATCGCAACCATCCTTCCTGATCAAGGCCATATTGCCGCACTCGCGGCACAGCTTGCCATGAATCACTGGTGCCGGCCTGGCGGTGTGATGTTTCGGATCTTCGGTCACGACGCCCATCTTGATCACAGGCATCCCTTCTTCATCCAGAATGCCGAGCATCGCATAACGGTGAATCACCAGTTGCGCCATATAGGCGACCGTCGATGGATAGCTCGCCATCTTTTCGCTTCCCGGCACACGAGCGAGAAAATCGCCGCGAGGTTCGGCATAGTTCAGAAGCTTGCGCAGCTTCATGCCGATCCATGCCGGATCGATAATGCGCATATCAACCGACAACAACTTGCACAGACCATCGAGCGTGCGCGGATGGCCGCCGGTCAGTCCCATGCTGTATGGCCGGCGCGTGCCATCCGGCATTTCCAGTTCCTTAAGCATCAGCACAAAATCATCGTCAGTCGATGGATTGCGCACGTCGGCCACCCATGCCAGCGTGCCATCGGTGCCGGTTTTCGGCTCGTGCGGCGAAAACAGCGCATCCAGCACCGGCGTCGAATCGCTGTCGCTGTAATCCAGCGCACCGAGCTGGTTGTAACGCCACTTGACCAGTTTCGCCAGCGCCGCGGTCGCGCTCGGCACCTGCACCATTTCGCCATTCGGCGGCATCGGCATCACGAAAGGATCGCCATATGCCTGCTCCAGCATCGCAAACCGTTTGCTCAGCCAGCCACGATCATTCGCGCGCATGTCGGTTGACAGTGTCTTGGCGATCGCATCCAGCCCGCGCGGCGGCTGCCCGCCCAGCACCCAGACTTCGAACGGAATACCGCCGTGATCAGAAACAACGACCGCAAACTCGCCCTGCGGCGTCATGATCTGCTCGCTGACCCAGCCTGTCGCTCCGGCAGGCAGTGTCGGGCGCGAAGGCCAGCGCAACGAGGCCAGCGGCGGCGACATCACGACCTCCTTTAGTATCATCCGCCGATCCTGCTCGGACAGCATCAGCGACGGCGCTGTTTCCTGTGCAGTCTCGGCCACCGGCACCGACAGCACCGCCCCCAGCACGCTGTTCGGACGGTAGGTAGTAATGCCTTTCAAGCCCTTGCGCCACGCTTCCAGATACAGATTCTTGAAATCTTCGTATGGATAATCCTCGGCCACGTTCACCGTTTTCGAAATTGCTGCATCGATATACGGTGCAACCTCTGCCACCATCGTCATGTGATCGATGGCTGAAATTTCCAGCGCCGAGACGAATGCCGGTGGCAGGTTATCGGTATCGTTGCCAAGAGCGCGATAGACGCGATACGCATGATCCTCAACCGTATAATCCTTCTTGCTGCCGTCCGGCATCCGCTTGGTGCGGTTGTAGAACCAGGAAAATGCCGGTTCGATGCCGTTCGAGGCATTGTCGGCAAACGCGAGCGAAATCGTGCCGGTTGGCGCGATTGAGGTCAGATGCGAATTGCGTATGCCGTGCAGGCGAATGCCTGCCTTGATGGCTTCCGGCAAACGCGACGCAAAACCGCCTTTCAGATATTTCTCGACCTCGAGCAGCGGGAACGCACCGCGCTCTTTCGCCAGTTCGATTGAAGCCGAATAGGCCGCATCGCGCATTGCACGTGCAATATCTGCCGCCAGTTTTCGCCCGGCTTCCGAATCGTAGCGCACGCCAAGCATGATCAGTGCATCACCCAGCGCGGTGAATCCGAGGCCGACACGCCGCTTCGCTTCCGCTTCCTTCGCCTGTTCCTCCAGCGGCCACTTGGTTGCGGTCAGCACGTTGTCCAGCATCCGCACCGCCACGCCAGTCACCTTTGCCATCAACTCGAAATCGAATTCCGGCTTGGCCGAAAACGGCGCTTTCACATACGCGGTCAGGTTCAGGCTGCCAAGACAGCAGCAACCATAATCCGGCAGCGGCTGCTCGCCGCACGGGTTGGTCGATTCAATCAATTCACAGTAGGCCAGATTGTTTTCCTGATTCACGCGATCCATGAACAGCACGCCCGGCTCGGCCGCGTTATAGGTGCACTGCATGATCAGATCCCAGACTTCGGAAGCACGCAATTTCTGGTAAACCCATTTGCCGTCATTGCGACGGTAAGCACCGCCTATTTTCAATTCATCGTTCGGCTCTGCCTCGTGCGCTAGTTCAAAATCGCCATCGATCTCGACCGCGCGCATGAACTCGTCGGTAATGCCGACCGAAACGTTGAAATTGTTCAGCTGTCCCTTTTCCTGCTTGACGGTGATGAATTGCAGGATGTCCGGATGGCTGATGTTCAGCACCGCCATCTGCGCGCCGCGGCGCGCGCCGGCCGATTCGACCGTTTCGCACGAGCGGTCGAACACCTTCATGTACGAAATCGGGCCGGATGCGCTGCTGCCGGTCCCCTTGACCTTCGCGCCTTTCGGCCGGATGGCGGAAAAGTTGTAGCCGACACCACCGCCGCGCCGCATCGTTTCCGCCGCCTGCGCCAGCGCGGTGTAAATGCCGGGCTTGCCGCCAGCATTATTCGTGATCGAATCGCCAACCGGCTGCACGAAACAATTGATCAAAGTAGTTTCAAGACCGGTGCCAGCGGCGCTGGAAACACGTCCGGCGGGAATGAAACCATGCTGCATTGCCCAATGAAATTCTTCCGCATGTTTTTTACGGCTTTTGACCGGCTCAACTTCGGCCAGCGCCCGCGCCACGCGCGCGATCACCTGCTCGGTGGTGGTTTCGTCACCCTTTGCGTATTTTTCGATCAGGACTTCGGTCGAGATTTCCTGCGGCTCTGCCAGGGCGGCAATGGTGGCACTTGTCTTGTCGAGCATTCATCACTCCTTCAAACATGGTGGAACGGGCTGTTTTTAATGCATGAAGCGCTAGTGTAATGCGAAACAAAAAACAATGCAGACACAAGATGTAGTGTTTTTTTCCAAAGCAAATACTATATATGGCACAGAAAGCGGGGTTTCGCTGCTACGCTCCTACGCATGCCAAATATTGGGCGCGAATGAAAAAAGCGCGCCGAACATGGTTCAGGCGCGCTCAAAAAAATGACAAGAAAGACGGGATTAACCGAGCTCGGTCAGCAGTTGCGGCAGGATTTCGAACAAGTCGCCGACGATACCATAATCAGCCACAGCAAAAATCGGCGCTTCCGGATCCTTGTTGATGGCGACGATGGTTTTTGCATCCTTGATACCCGCCACGTGCTGGATCGCGCCCGAAATACCGACCGCGATGTAAAGCTGGGGCGCGACGATCTTGCCGGTCTGGCCGATCTGCCAGTCGTTCGGCACGTAACCGGCATCGACTGCGGCGCGCGAGGCGCCGAGCGCACCGCCGAGCCTGTCAGCCAGCTTCACCAGCAATTCGAAATTCTCGGCTGAACCAACGCCGCGCCCGCCGGCAATGACTACCTTTGCCGCCGGCAATTCCGGCCTGTCTGATTTCGCCACTTCACGCGCAACGAAGCGAGATTTGCCGAAATCGGCCACTGCATCGACTGATTTGACTGCCGCCACGCCACCAGTTGCGGGCGCCGGCGCAAAACAGGTAGTACGCACCGTCAGCACCTTGACCGCATCAGACGACTGCACGGTCGCAATCGCATTGCCGGCATAAATGGCGCGATCGAAAGTGTCCGGTGAATGGACTTTGAGAATTTCCGAAATCTGCTCCACATCCAGCCTCGCCGCCACACGCGGCAGAACATTCTTGCCAAAGGCTGATGCCGGCGCGAGGATGTGCGAATAATTGCCAGCGACTGAAATCGCTTGCTCGGCTACATTTTCGGCCAAGCCGTCGGCCAGATACGGCGCATCGGCAACCAGCACCTGCGCCACACCAGCAATGGCAGTAGCAGCCTGTGCCACGGCGGCACAATCGTGACCAGCGATCAGCAGATGGATGTCTCCACCACACTCAGCGGCCGCGGTAACGGTATTGAGGGTGCTTGCTTTCAGCAAAGCATTGTCGTGTTCGGCGATAACGAGTACGGCCATGTTTTTTTCCTGAATTGATGCGGCAGTGCCAAAGCACCACCCGCGATGATTAGATGACTTGCGTCTCGGTTTTCAGCTTGCCGACCAGCGTCGCGACATCCGGCACGATGACACCGGCGGAACGGGCCGGCGGTTCACAAACCTTGAGCGTTTTCACGCGCGGCGCAATATCCACGCCCAGCTCAGCCGCAGGAATAGTTTCGATCGCCTTTTTCTTCGCTTTCATCATGTTCGGCAAAGTCACGTAGCGCGGTTCATTCAGACGCAAATCGACTGTAACGATCGCCGGCAGCGTCAATTCCAGTGTTTCCTGTCCGCCATCGACTTCGCGCATCACCAGCACCTTGTCCCCGTCAATCACGACTCTGGAAACAAACGTTGCCTGCGGCCAGCTAAGGAGCGCTGCCAGCATCTGACCGGTCTGGTTGGCATCGTCGTCCGTCGCCTGCTTGCCAAGAATAATCAGCTGCGGCTGCTCCTTCTCCGCCACAACCTTCAGCAGCTTGGCCACGGCCAGCGGCGTCAGTTCAGCCTCCGTTTCAACCAGAATGCCACGATCAGCACCAACAGCCATCGCCACGCGCAGCGTATCCTGCGACTGTGTGGCACCGCACGAAACTGCAACCACCTCGGATGCCTTGCCACCTTCTTTCTGGCGCACCGCTTCCTCGACCGCAATTTCGTCGAACGGGTTCATCGACATCTTCACGTTCGCGACGTCAACGCCGCTTCCATCGGATTTGACACGCACCTTGACGTTGTAATCGACCACCCGCTTGACTGGCACCAGAATTTTCATTGTTTTGCCTCTAGAACTTATATGAAACCGAAAAGTAATTCCGCCGCATTATAAAAAGAGATGTCACATTCGTCACTTGCCCCACACACTGGAAGCAAAAGACAAAAAAAACACCATCAGCAGACAAATTCACGCATTACGTCTTTATCTTCAGCCTTTTGGCGGCAAAATAACGCCAGAAGCAAGGCCGCTGACCCTGATATTCTTTTGTAATAAGCAAAGAACGAGCCAATAGATAGAAATGCGCTCACCTCAGCCAGCACAGCCTGAATAACACCTGTAAGCCGGATACAAAAAGGCCAGATATATACTCCGGCAGGTATATTTACACCACCGCAGAATATCTGGCCCAGAGGGGTATTTTTGTCACATACCCCTGATTAATGCGCAATGATGCCCGACTGTTCGAATGTTTGCTGCAGTAGCAGGATTATTTGCGGCGCAAATAAAACTCGTACTCGTTCTCGCGTTCGTCCTGCTGCAACAACTCGTTGCCGGTCTGCTTCGCAAATGCCTGAAAATCGCGCAGCGACCCTTTGTCGGTCGTCGCCACACGCAATACCTGACCGCTTTGCATGCCGGCCAACGCTTTTTTGGCCCGCAGGATCGGCAGCGGGCAACTCAAGCCGCGCGCATCCACATCAACGTCGAATTCCATGCTGTTATTCCCGTGCCATGCCAAATTATTAGCCAACGCGCTCGCCGACCCATGCCGCCACGCCTTGCAGCGCCGCCGCCAGACCGGACGGATCAGTGCCGCCTGCCTGCGCCATGTCCGGCCGGCCGCCGCCTTTGCCGCCGACCTGCTTGGCGACGAAGTTCACCAGCTCGCCCGCTTTCACCTTGGCCGTGGTATCGGCCGTCACCCCCGCAATCAGGCTGACCTTGCCGTCAGAAACGCTGGCCAGCACGATCGCCGCCGTTTGCAGCTTGTCCTTCATCTTGTCCATCGCCGTGCGCAGGCCGGCCACATCGGCGCCGTCAAGCGTTGCCGCCAGCACTTTCACACCATTGACGTCGACCGCCTTGTCCAGCAACTCGTCGCCCTGGCTGGACGCCATCTTCGCCTTCACCGTCGACAGTTCCTTCTCCAGCGATTTCATCTGGTCCTGCACTTGCAGGATGCGCGGGATCAGCTCGTCCGGCGCGGTGCGCAATGCAGCCGCTGCCTCGTTCACGCGGCGTGACAGATCCTGCACCAGATGCATCGCGTTCATGCCGGTGACCGCCTCGACCCGGCGAATGCCGGCAGCAATGCCGCCTTCGCTGACAATCTTGAACAGGCCGATGTCGCCAGTGCGGGCAACGTGCGTGCCGCCGCACAGTTCGCACGACGAACCAATGTTCAGTACCCGCACCTGATCGCCATATTTCTCGCCGAACAGCGCCATCGCGCCGTGCTTGACCGCATCGTCGAACGCCATCACCTGCGCCATCGTCGCCTGGTTTTCCAAAATCTCGCGGTTCACGATTTCTTCCACCTGACGGATTTCATCCGCCGTCATCGGCGCGTTGTGGCTGAAGTCAAAGCGCGTGCGCTCGGCGTTCACCAGCGAGCCTTTTTGCGCCACGTGCGTACCGAGAATCTGGCGCAGTGCCTTGTGCATCAGGTGCGTGGCCGAGTGGTTGCGCACCGTCTGCTCGCGCTGAAGCACATCAACAGTCGCGCTCACCTTGTCGCCAACCGACAGCGTGCCCTTGGTCAGCAAGCCATGGTGGCCGGACACTTCCGGCTGGATGCGCTGCGTATCTTCCACCGCGAACGCCGCGCCAGCCGACACTATCACACCAGCATCACCGCACTGACCACCGGATTCAGCGTAGAACGGGGTCGTATCGAGCACGACCATGCCGTGCTGGCCGGCTTCGATTTTCTGTACCGGCACGCCATCAACGTATAACGCGATCACCTTGCCTTCGTGCGCCAGCGATTCGTAACCGACAAACGCCGTTTTTTCGCCATGATACTCAACCCCGGCTGCCATCTTGAACTTGCCGGCCGCGCGCGCGGTCGCACGCTGACGCTCCATTGCGGCTGCAAAACCGGCTTCATCGACCGCAATCTCGCGTTCGCGGCAAATGTCGGCCGTCAAGTCAAGCGGGAAGCCATAGGTGTCATACAGCGTAAACGCGGTTTCGCCGTCGAGATTTTTCTCGCCTTTGGCCAGCGCCGCTTCCAGAATCTTCATCCCGTGTTCCAGCGTCTCGCCAAAACGTTCTTCCTCGTGTCGCAGCACGCGCTCAACCTGATGCGCAGCTTCCGTTAGTTCCGGATAGGCCGCACCCATTTCCTTGACCAGGTCATTCACCAGCTTGTAGAAAAACGGCTTCGGCTGGCCCAGCTTGTGGCCGTGACGCAGCGCGCGGCGGATGATGCGGCGCAGCACGTAGCCGTGGCCTTCGCTGCCCGGAATCAGGCCATCGACGATCATGAACGCGCAGGCGCGGATATGGTCGGCAATCACCTTGAGCGAATTGTTGGTCAGGTCGGTGGCGCCAGTTTCGCGCGCAGCCGCCTTGATCAGATTCTGGAACAGATCGATTTCATAGTTGCTGTGCACATGCTGCAATACCGCCGCCAGACGCTCCAGCCCCATGCCGGTATCGACGCACGGCATCGGCAGCGGATTCATGTTGCCCGCTTCGTCGCGGTTGAACTGCATGAACACCAGATTCCAGATTTCGATAAAGCGATCGCCATCCTCTTCCGCGCTGCCCGGAGGGCCGCCCCAGATGTCCGCACCATGATCGTAAAAAATTTCCGTGCACGGGCCGCACGGGCCGGTATCGGCCATCTGCCAGAAATTGTCCGACGCATAGCGCGCGCCTTTGTTGTCGCCGATGCGGATGATCCGTTCTTTCGGCACTCCGACTTCGTTCGCCCAGATGTCGTACGCTTCGTCATCCTCATGGTAGACCGTGACCGTCAACTTTTCCGCCGGCAGCCCATATACCGTGGTCAGCAAATCCCACGCATAGCGGATCGCGTCGCGCTTGAAATAATCGCCAAAGCTGAAATTGCCGAGCATCTCGAAAAACGTGTGATGGCGCGCGGTATAACCGACGTTTTCCAGATCGTTGTGCTTGCCGCCGGCGCGCACGCAGCGCTGCACCGAAGTCGCGCGGGTATAGGCGCGCTTGTCGGTGCCGAGGAACACATCCTTGAACTGCACCATGCCGGCATTAGTCAACATCAGCGTCGGATCGTTGGCTGGCACCAGCGAACTAGAGCGCACCACCGTGTGGCCCTTGGATTCAAAAAAGCTCAGGAATTTCTCGCGGATTTCGGACGATTTCATGTTTATGCAGAAAATGAAGGCAAAACAGCCAAAGGGAAGATTATAAGGGATGCTTGCGCCGGATTAGCCACTCATGCATAGAATCACCCCATGATGCAAACAAAATGCTTACAAATACGCATAACAGGGTTCAAATTCAGCCCGCCGTCTGCGCAAAGGCGCTTTTGGCGTCATAAAGACCGGACACCAACACAACCGTTGCCGCAAAGCAACAATCAAAAATTCGCGGCAAACCACATCTCAAGCCGCCACGCAATTCCCCCAAAGCGACATACTCCCATCAGTATATTTTCTTGCCCAACAGAAACCATAGCTAAAACCAATAATTTTAAATATACTCCTGAAGAACACTGTTCAAACCGAGGACAAGGACTTGCCTAGGCTTGACAAAAGTTGCAAAAAATCAACTTGTGATTAAAGGCAATCCGCGAAACAATTTCGCTTTACTGAACACAGTTTTACCTCAGCCAAGTGAAATTATTTTTTGATATGCATTTGAGTTTTTTCTATCTGGAGCGTTCATTGATGCACGCGCTACGCAAGACCACCTTGCCGTTTGCATGTTTCCAGATAGAAATTTCATCAGCAGGCAGCGTTTCCCCTTTCTAACAAGGATGCGCAACTGACATGCACGGCTCCTCCGACATCCGCAAGCAACTGCTGACAGCACGCCTGCCCGCCCTGCCGCAGATACTTGCCAAGCTGATCGAATATTGTCAGGAAGATGACGTCGGCATGGACAAGCTGGCGGAACTGATCGGCAAAGATGCGGCTATCACCACCAAAATTCTGACGACTGCCTCCAGCACGGCATACCGCCGCAGCAATTCTTCCAAATTGCAATTGGAACAGGCGTTGATTTCACTCGGCACCGATCTGATCCGCACACTGGCAATCAGCGAATCCATCTTCCAGACCTTCGGGCGCTTTGCCGGCTCAAGCATCGCTGACCTGCGACGCTTCTGGAAGCATTCACTGACTGTTGCCGCCATCGCGCGCGACATGGCAAAAGCGATTGGCTACCTCAACATTGACGAAGCCTATCTTGGCGGCCTGCTGCACGATATCGGCCGTCTGGCTTTCCTCGCGGTGGCGCCAAGCAAATATGCACCGACGTTCCATCTGCCCGACAGCGACAGCCTGTGCGCAGCCGAACAGTCTGCGCTGCATATTACCCATCAGGAAGCAGGCGCTTGGCTGATCGAGCGCTGGAAACTTGAATCCTGCCTGACCGACAGCGTGCTGTATCACCACGAGCCGATTGCACGGGTTGAAACCGCCCATCTGCTGGTACGCATTGTTCATGCGGCTCACCTGCTTTGTTGCAAAGGGGCAAATGATAAACTGGCACAACAGTCAGGCGCGTTGTGCGGGCTGGATGCCGACATACTTCACACCATCAGCAACAACGCTGGGGCAAAAGTGCTGCAAGCGGCCGAATTCCTCGGCATCGACCTGACCGGCATTGACGATGCGCCCGCCGAAACGGCGGAACCGCCGCGCGCTCAGCCACAGATGGACAACGAGTTGCACAACATTGTGCTCGCATCCGAAGCCGGCCGGACTTTTGCGCTGCAAACCGACAAGACCGAACTGTGCGAAACCGTCACGCGTTCGGCCTGCATCCTGTTCAACCTGGATGATGCCATCGTGTTTGAACTGGATCATGAAACGCAAACGCTCATTCCAGCCGATGAACGCCGCCAGCGCCTTCCACGGCTGTCACTGCCATTGTCGAGTGGCGGTTTGGCAGCGGAAGCCGTGTTGCGCCAGCGCCCCGTATTCGCCAGCCGCGAGCAAACCCTGATCGGCATTGCCGAAGCGCAATTGCTGCGCACGCTGAATGCAGAGTCACTGGTCTGCGTGCCGCTAGTCGTCCGCCGATATTGCACGGGCGTGCTGATTGGCGGCGCTTCGACGCTGCAAATACACAAGCTGGAACAGACGCCACGCTTTTTGCTTTCCTTCGCCTCGCAAGCGGCTTCTGCCATGCGCGCACTGAATGCAAAACAGCAGACGGCCACACTGCAAGCGGAGCAGGAAGCAGAGGAATTCCGCCTCTCCTCCCGCAAGATGGCGCACGAAATCAACAATCCGCTGGCCATCATCAAGAATTATCTCAGTCTGCTGAACGATAAACTGATGAAGCAGGAACCCATCGGCGGCGAGATTGTGATGCTTGATCAGGAAATTGACCGCGTCAGCAAAATCCTGCGCCAGTTCGTCAATCCTGTTCCACCCGGCAGGAAACAGGCTTCCGACGTGAATGCGATCATCCGCGAAGTCGTCCGACTATTTGATGACACCGGCTTCACCTCGCCGGACATGCAAATCATCGCGCAGACGCAGAACCAGCTGCCGCACGCAGACTGCGATCAGGACATGCTGACGCAGATATTGACCAACCTGATCAAGAATGCCATTGAAGCAATGCCGCAAGGCGGCCAGCTGCGCATCACCAATACCGGCCATGTGCAGCGCAACGGCAAACTTTTCTTGCGCCTGACGGTTGCCGATACCGGCCCCGGCATCCCGACCGACATCCTGGAAAATCTATTCCACCCGATACGCAGCATCAAATCGGTCGAGCAGCATCGCGGTCTTGGCTTGTCCATCGTGTACGACCTGATCAACAAGTCAAACGGGCAGATTGCCTGTCATAGCGACCAAAACGGCACCACATTTGAACTGCTGCTGCCGTCCAGCAGCCGCGCGATGGCCGCGCCGGAGGCATCATGACCGACAGAAAATTTCCTGTCAGTTTTCCGCTGCCATACGGGTTTGGCATGCCTGCGCTACCTGAAATCGACCGGCCACCGCGACTGTTGCTGGTGGATGACGATCCGGGCATCCTCGGTAGCCTGAGAGAATTGCTGCACCCGCACGGGTTTGAACTGGTGACGGCATCAAACGGCGAAGATGCCACCCGACAAATAACCGAACAACGATTCGATCTGGTACTGCTCGATCATGGGCTACCAGACATGAGCGGTCTTGATGTCATGGATTTCATCAAGCGCGAAAACATTGAAGTCAGCGTCATCGTCATCAGCGGCGATACGGAAATCGATACCGCGATTGGCGCGCTCGAACGCGGTGCGTTCAACTTCCTGCGCAAGCCTTTCCCGCCGGAATCGCTGCTCAAGACCATCAACAATGCGCTGCAGAAACGGACGCTGGAAAAACGCAACCGGCAAATCGGCTGGCAACTGGAATACTCGGAAAAACTGTACCGCAACCTGATCGACAACTCGCCGGACATCATCTGCACGTTCGATCAGGCTGGCCGTTTCACCTTCGTCAATGATCGTGTACAGCAAACGCTTGGTTACCGGCCGAACGAACTGCTCGGCAAGCATTATTCGCTGCTGGTGCATGAAGATGATCTGGGGCGCGCGCATTACCTGTTCAACGATCGGCGAACAGAAGCACGCGCACAGCGCAATATCGAATTGCGTTTGCGTGGCAGACACAATATCGCCGACGAGCGCATCTTCGACCTGACGCTGATGACGGTATCGTTCAATTCGACCGGCATGTACATTCCGGATACCCTGGGCAATGAACGCGAATATTCAGGCGCCTACGTCATCGCGCGCGACGTATCCGACAGAAAACGCGCCGAAGAACTGATTTCATACCAGACGCACCACGACATCCTGACCGACCTGCCGAACCGCCTACTGTTCAAGGAGCAGCTCAGCCTGGCCATCATCCAGGCCCGGCGCAAGGAAACGCTGCTGGCCATCATGATGCTCAATCTGGATCGTTTCAAGCTGGTCAACGATACACTGGGGCACGTCAAGGGTGACGAATTGCTGCAACAGGTCGCCTACCGCTTAAGGCAATGCCTGTGCGAAGAAGACATGCCGGCCAGACTGGGAGGGGACGAATTCGGCCTGATCCTGCCCTGCCTGACCAACCGGGAAGAAGCATCCGCGAAGGCGGGCAAAATTCTCGCCAGCCTGAATCAGCCTTTCGTGCTCGACGGCTTTGATGTCCACATTTCCGCCAGCATCGGCATTGCCATCTACCCTGAAGATGGCGAATCGTCCAACGACCTGATCCGCCATGCCGATATCGCGATGTACCAGATCAAGGCACAAGGCAAAGATGGCGTCGGCTTTTACGACGATTCAATGCAGGATCTGTCGCATGAAACCATCACGCTGGAAAAGAAACTGCGCAAGGCGCTGGAAAACGGCGAACTGGAAATGTATTACCAGCCGCAAACTGAAATTTCCACCGGCAAAATCCTCGGCGTCGAAGCATTGATGCGCTGGAACCACCCTGAACGCGGGGTGGTGTCGGCGGGCGAGTTCCTGCCCATCGCGGAAGAATGCGGCTTGATGCTGCCGCTAAGCGACTGGATGCTCGGCGCCGTCAGCCGCGATATCCTCGCCTGCCAGGCAGCAGGCTGCCCGCCAATCCGGTTCGACGTCAACGTTTCGCCACAATCGCTGGAACACCGTGATTTTTGCGAAAAACTGAACACAACCTTGGATCGGTACAGAATTTCGCCCGAACGCATCGGCATCGAAATTACCGAAAACATCTGCATCCGCAACCCGCAAAACGCGATTGAGCAACTGAACAAACTGTCGCATCTCGGCATCAATGTCGCGATTGATGATTTCGGCACCGGTTACTCGTCGCTCGCCTATCTGCACCGTTTTCCGATCGGCACCATCAAGCTCGACCAGATGTTCGTGCGGGAAATTCAGTCGGCGGAAGGTCATTTCCCGGTCGTGCTGGCCATCATCTCGATTGCCCGTGGGCTGGGCCTGCGGCTGGTGGCCGAAGGCGTCGAAACGGAAATCCAGTCACGCTATCTGGAACAGGCCGGCTGCCAGGTCATGCAGGGCTACCTGCTGCATCGCCCGATGCCGCGCGGCAAACTGATCGAACTGCTGCTGTTGCAGGCGACCAGTCAGTCGAACTGATCAGATTCATTTTCATCACACTATTCGGCAAAACGCCGCTGTTCGGCCAGATGATCCAAGGCCCCAACAGATACTCATCCCGATATATTTCCCGCGCACCTGGTTGATGCAGGCGTCGCCATGCCCCCTGCAGCCCCGCCTTGCGCCTGATTGCCACTGGTTGCGGCTGACGCGCTTGTCAGCCGCAAAAAACGGGTGCGCGATCGCATAATTACATGTATATTAAAACATGTGTATTGCTGTTTTGACGCATGCACGTCGCAGTACCCCCTTCCCCGTCATCTTGCCTGTGTGCTGACGAATGCATGACATTCGCCCGGCGCGCTCATGCTGAGCCTGACGCGGAAGGCATTTGGCAACACCCGTTTTTCCAATAACTTTTCATCACAACAAAGGATTCACGTATGCTGTTCAAACGCTCGCTTCTTTCCGCCGCCATCGTTTTGGGCCTGTTCGCCGGCCATGCCGCGGCTGCCGATCACGGCGCACACTGGGGATACGAAGGCAAGGAAGGTCCTGCCCACTGGGGCGACATGAAGGCTGAATATGCAACCTGCAAACTGGGCCAGGCGCAATCGCCGGTCGATATCACTGGCGCCGTGCCGGCAAATCTGGATTCGATCAAGTTCAGCTACCAGGCCACGCCGCTGAAACTGATCGACAATGGGCATACGATCCAGGCCAACTACGGCAAGGGCAGCTCGATCACGGTTGATGGCAAACAGTACGATCTGATCCAGGTGCACTTCCACCAGCCGAGCGAAGAGCTGGTCGATGGCAAGGCCTATCCGATGGATGCGCACCTGGTGCACAAGAGCAAGGATGGCAAGCTGGCCGTCGTCGGCGTGCTGATGAAAGAAGGCAAGGAAAACCTGTTCCTGCAAACGCTGTGGGAAAACACGCCGAAGAAACAGGGCAAGGAAGTTGCAGTGAAGGATGTCCAGATCCATCTGGAAAACCTGCTGCCGAAAACGCGCTCGTATTATTCGTTCGCCGGTTCGCTGACCACGCCGCCGTGCAGCGAAGGGGTGAAATGGATGGTCATGACCACTCCGGTCGAAATGTCGCCGGAACAAATCAAGTTCTTCGGCAAATACTACAGCCACAACGCACGTCCGGTTCAACCGCTGAACGGCCGTGTAATCCAGGTCAGCAAATAATCCCTGCAGCCACAAACCAAACGCCCCGTAACGCGGGGCGTTTTTCATTGGGAAGCATTGAAACAATGCCTGAACGCGTTGCCATCGATTGGCTCACCAGCCGAGTTACTTTTTACCGTAAGCCGCCAGGAAAACGCTGACCGCGTTTTCGACCGTACGCGCCAGCACCTCGTCAGTCACGGTTTCATCGACGCCATACAGTCGCCGTTCCTGCACATCCGCCTCGAGCAAGCCGCGGAAATGCGCGGCGGCAATACTGGCATCAGCTTCGCGCAGGCGTCCCTCATCCATCGCGCGGCGAAAGAATTCAGCAATCCGTTCCATGCCTCGCTTCGGGCCGCTTTCATAATAGAAACGGCCGATGTCGGAACGCCCGGCCTCGGCAATCAGCAGGCGGCGGATTTCCAGCATTTCTGGCGCGCAGATGAACTGGAGCAATTTTGCGCCAAAACGGCGCAAGGCGACGGCGATATCCTCGTTCGGGTGCTGCAATTCCAGAAACAGTTCATCAACCTTGTGCTGGCAATCTTCGGTCAGCGCCGGGAACCGTACCTCAAGAAATGACACCACCTGTTCTTCCTGCTTCGAGGCAAGCTCGCGCACCACTTCGAGGAAGATTTCGCTTTTGGACGGGAAATAGTTGTACAGCGTCGCTTTCGAGCCGCCCAGCCGCGCAGCGATCTCGTTCATTGACGTATTCTGGAATCCCATTTCGCGGAATACCTCGGTCGCAACCTTCAGGATGGCCTGTTTTTTTGCTTCTGTCTTTTTCCTCATCTCTTTTCTGAACCAGCCTGTACAGTTTTTTGTTGACAACAAAAAATCTCCATACAATAATTATACCGTACAGTACAGTTATGCAAAAGGAATTCTGTGTTTATCCCCCGACGTTATCCCTTGTTTGCCCGTCCCAGACGGGCTTCTTTTATATTGCTTGGCCTGTGCGCGACGTTGGTTGCCGGTTGTGCGCAACTGCCGCCACAGGATAAAGCGCCCGAACTGAAAGCTGCCAGCCAGTATCCGGCTGAACAGACTTTCTCCGCCGCCTCAAAGCCGTGGCCGCAGGAAAGCTGGTGGCAATCCTATGGCGATGCGCAGCTGGACGCGCTGATAACCGAAGGTTTGAAGGAATCGCCGAGCATGGCGATTGCCCTCGCCCGCCTGAAACGCGCCGAGTCGATGACGCAAGTAACCGGCTCGGCCTTGCAGCCGCAACTGGATGCGCACGCGAAGCCGACGATGGAAAAGCAAAGTTACAACTATCTGTTCCCGCGCTCGGCCGTGCCGCAGGGCTGGAATGATTACGGCCAGGCGACACTGAATTTCAGTTGGGAAATCGATTTCTGGGGCAAGAACCGCGCCGCGCTGGCCGCCGCGACCTCGATGCAGCAGGCAGCGGCAGCCGACGCGGCACAAGCGCGGCTGACGCTGACCACCTCGATCGCCGCCGCCTATGGCGAACTGGCGCGGCTGCATGCAGCGCATGACACCGCCAGCGCCGCAGTGAAGGTGCGCCAGAAAAGCATGGAACTGTTCCAGAACCGCTTCCAGCACGGGATGGAAACGCTGCTGAGCGTAAAGCAGGCGCAAGCCAGGCTGGCCGGTTCGGAAGAAGAACTGCTGGCGCTGGATGAACAGCTCGCGCTGCAGCGCAACAAGCTGGCGGCGCTGCTGGGCACCGGGCCGGATCGCGGGCTGACGATTGCGCGGCCAAAACTCGATGTTGCCGCCGGTTTCGGCCTGCCGCCGCAATTGCAGCTTGAATTGCTCGGACGGCGGCCTGATGTAGTGGCCGCACGCCTGCGGGCCGAGGCATCCGAACAAAGCGTCGAGAAGCAGCAGGCTGAGTTCTATCCGAATGTCAATTTGTCGGCGATGATCGGCGTGCAAACGCTTGGTCTGAACATGCTGACCAAATCGGGTTCCGACCTGGGCAGCATCGGCCCGGCGATTTCGCTGCCGATCTTCAATGGCGGCCGGCTGCGGGCGCAACTGTTTGGCGCGCGAGCCGAGCATGAAGAAGCCATCGCCAGCTACAACCAGACCGTAACGCAGGCGCTGCAGCAAGTGGCCGATGCCGCCGTCAGCCAGCGTTCGCTCGGACTGCAACTGGCCACGGTTGCGCGCGCCACCGATGCCGCGCGCGAAGCGTACCGCATCGCCAGGAGCCGCTACGATGGCGGCCTGTCGAACTACCTCGAAGTGCTGACGGCCGAAGAAACGCTGCTGGCCAGCCTGCGCACGCAAAGCGACCTGCAGTCGCGCTCATTCACGCAAGATGTGGCGCTGATCAAGGCGCTGGGCGGCGGCTATCGCGCGCCATCGAAGAATTGAACATTGAAGGAAAGTAAAAATGACTGACAAGGCACTCAAGGTACCTGAGCCGGGCGAAGGTTCCCGCCGCAAGAAACTATTTCTGACGCTGGGCGGCACCGTCGCCATCTGCGCGCTCGCTTACGGCGCATACTGGCACTTCTTCGTCTCGCGCTATGTCTCGACCGACAATGCCTACACCGCAGCCGAAGTGGCGCAGGTGACGCCCTCGACCGGCGGCACGGTAAAGGAAGTGAAAGTGGTCGATACCCAAAGCGTGAAGCAAGGCGAGGTGCTGGTGGTGATTGACGACACCGACGCCAAACTGGCGCTGGCACAGGCGCAGGCCGATGCCGAACGCGCCGCAGCGCAACTGGCAAGCGCGGAGGCTGATCATGCACGTGCCACGGTCGATCTGAAGCGGCGCGAAGCGCTGGTCGGTTCCGGTTCGGTTTCCGGCGATGAATTGACCAAGGCGCAAAATGCATTCACCTCCGGCAAGGCGGCCATCGCGGCGGCGAAAGCGGCAATTGCACAGGCAAAAGCGAAAGTGGATCAGGCGAAGGTCGATCTGGCCCGCACCACGGTGCGCGCGCCGGTCGATGGCGTGGTGGCGAAACGCACTGTGCAGGTCGGCCAGCGGGTGCAGGCTGGCGCGCCGCTGCTGGCGGTGGTGCCGGTGCAGGACATCCACGTCGATGCCAACTTCAAGGAAATCCAGCTTGAGCGCGTGCGCGCCGGGCAAAAGGCGGAACTGATCACCGACGTGTATGGCAAATCGGTGGTCTATCACGGCACGGTTGAAGGCTTTTCCGGCGGCACCGGCTCGGCCTTTGCGCTGATTCCGGCGCAAAACGCCACCGGCAACTGGATCAAGGTAGTGCAGCGCCTGCCGGTACGCATCCGGCTTGAACCTGAAGAACTGAAAGCCAATCCGCTGCAGGTCGGGTTGTCGATGACGGTTACGATTAATACCCGCGACAGCGCGCAAGGCAAGTAATCCTCATGCAAACCGGACTGGAAACGGCGACCAAACAGCCGCTGAAAGGCAACATGCTGTGGTTTGCCGCGCTGATACTGGCGGCGGCCAACTTTATCGCGGTGCTGGACATGACGATTGCCAACGTCTCGGTCGCCAGTATCGCCGGCAACCTGGGCGCGACCACCAGCCAGGGCACCTGGGTCATCACGTCATATGCGGTGGCGGAAGCGATCACCGTGCCGCTGACCGGCTGGCTGGCGTCGCGCTTCGGCGCGGTGCGCGTGTTTGTGACCGCGATGGGCATGTTCGGCATCTGCTCGGCGCTGTGCGGCTTTGCCGATTCGCTCGGCCTGCTGGTTGCGGCGCGCGTGCTGCAAGGGCTGGCCGGCGGGCCGATGATGCCGCTGTCGCAGACGCTATTGATGCGTATTTTCCCGAAGGAAAAGGCAGCGGCCGCGAACGGTCTGTGGGCGATGACCACGCTGGTCGCGCCGGTGGTCGGGCCGGTGCTCGGCGGCTGGCTGTGCGACAACTATTCGTGGCCGTGGATTTTCTACATCAACGTGCCAATCGCGCTCGCCTGCGGCTGGATTGCATGGCAAATGCTCAAGCGTTATGAACAGAATCTCGACCACTCCCGGATCGACAAGGTCGGACTGGGGCTGCTCATCATCTGGGTTGCCGCGCTGCAAATCATGCTCGACGAAGGCAAGGATCTCGACTGGTTTTCGTCACCCATCATCGTCGGGCTAGCGATTGTGGCCGTGGTCGGATTCGTCGCCTTCCTGATCTGGGAGCTGACCGAAAGGTATCCGGTGGTCGATCTGCGCGTGTTCCGGCATCGCGGCTTTTCCGCCAGCGTGCTCACCATCAGCCTCGCGTTCGGTGCCTTTTTCGCCGCCAACGTGCTAACGCCACTATGGCTGCAAACCAACATGGGCTACACCGCCACCTGGTCCGGCAAAACCACCGCCTGGAGCGGCGTGGCGGCGGTCACGGTGGCGCCACTGGCCGCCTTCCTCTCGACCAAAATCGACCCGCGCAAGCTGGTATTCTGCGGCGTGCTATGGCTCGGCATGGTCACCTTCGGCCGCAGCATCCTGACCTCGGACGTGAACTACTGGTGGATTGCCGCGCCAATCTTCCTGATGGGATTCGGCCTGCCCTTCTTCTTCGTGCCGCTGACCGGGCTGGCGCTGGCCAGCGTCGATGAACCGGAAATGGCCTCGGCCGCCGGGCTGATGAACTTCCTGCGCACACTCTCGGGCGCGTTTGCCACCTCGCTCGTGAATACCGCGTGGGAAGACAAGACCAACTACAACCACGCCGAACTGTCCGGCCTGGTTGATGGCGCCGGCGTTTACGGCCACGCGATGACGGAGGCCGGCATGACGCCGGAGATGGCGCGCGGCTTGATCGACCAGCTCACCACCAGCCAGAGCGTGATGCTGGCGACCAACGAAATCATGATTTATGCCAGCATCGCGCTGGTGATCGCCGCGTTCGCCATCTGGCTCGCGCCGAAACCGACGCGCGTGGTCGATGCATCGCAGGCGGGGCATTAGCGCCGCCGTGAATCGCACATACTCCCGTGGGTATTTATGAAAACCAAGAAAACATGAGGACGGGAAGCTGATTTTTTCTCATACTCCGTCAATTTCAGCCCAAAGATGACCGGTTTTGGCAAAATAATTGACCCGAAGTCGATTTCGGGTCAGTTAGGCCAAAAAAATATACCCCCTCCAGTATTTAAAAACAACCAGCAAAACTGTGGCCTGGCTGGCTGTTTTCACTATATACCCCAACATATAACATTCGGCTCTTGGTGATTTACAGTGGGTAAATTGCCAGTTGGATGGTGCTTATTCAGCTTGCGCCCTGGCTGAAGTGCAAGCAGCCTGGTTGCCGCCGGTTTTCATCCGCTTGCGACGCTGCCGATACCCACTATTTGTTAACGCCATAGGCTTGAGGAGCTATCCGCTTACCCACACCAAACCACCAAGAGCCCAACATTCCCGGCTGTATCGCAATGGGCTATTGCGAAAAATCGTCCAGCGAACGGAAATGGAGGATGGCGAACCGGCGCAACTCCTTCATACCAGACAGCCCCAGCTTGTCGTTGATGCGGGCGCCGTAGCTTTCGACCGTGCGCACGCTCAAGTCGAGCGCCTCGGCGATGTCGCTGTTGCCTTTGCCTTCCCCCAGCATTTTCAATATTTGCAATTCGCGCTCGCTGCAACGTGGCAGCGACGACATTTCGCTGGGGCGGCTTTTGATTGCCTGCCGGATGCGCGGGCTAAGGTAATCGCGGCCCTGAATCACTTCCATGATGCCGTGCAGCAGCGTGTCGGAATCCTCGCGCTTGCTGATGTAGGCATTGGCGCCGCATTCAAGGCTGCGGTCAATGTGGCCGCCATCTTCGTGCATCGAATAGACCACCACCGGTATCCGCCGTTGATGCAGGGCGGCGATCAGGTCGAACCCCTTGTCGCGCTCGAAAGAAAGATCGACCACCGCCAGATCGATTTCCAGCGACGGCAGGCGCTGCATCGCCTCTTGCGCGCAATCGGCCTCCACGCTGGCCGCGAACCCGTGGCGTTCGAGCAGCAGCGACAGCACTTGCCGCATCGCCGGATGATCATCAACCAGAAACGCGCGCCACGGCTGCTCATTCATATTCGGATTCCCTCCAAGGAAGCGGATGGTCTTGATCGCCCATTGTGGCAAATTCCTGCGCGCCGCGCGAGAGTGGTTTCCCGGACAGCGCTCACCCGGCGCGTGCCAGCACGAAGCGAACGCAAGTGCCGCCCTCCGGCCGCGACAGCAGGCTTAGCGTGCCGCCAATGAAATCGGCATGGTGCGCCATGATCTTGCTGCCCAGCCCGCCCTTGCTGGGCGCGGCCGCCCGCAGGCCGATGCCATCGTCTTCCACCAGCAGTTGCAGCCGCGCGCCCATCCCGTCGGGAAAATGGCGCAGGCTGATGCGGGCATGCCGCGCCCGCGCATGTTTGACGATATTGCTCAGCGCTTCCTTCGCGATCAGGAACACATGCTCGCGCTGAGCCTGCGACGGCGCAAAGCCATGCATCTCGTGCTCCACCGTCACGGCAATGCCATGCTCGGCCGTCAGCTTGTCGCCCAGCTCCTTCAGCGCGCGCGGCAAATCCGCGATCTCCATCCCGACCGGCCACACCCCGCGCGAAAGTTCATACGCCTGATCGACTGCGCCTTCCAGCAGCTCGGACAGCTTGCGCAACTCGGTGCTGGCGCGCATCTCCGGCGCGGCAGACTGCAATAGCGAACAGCGCAGCCGCGCCGCCGTCAGCTCCTGACACAGGCCATCGTGCAAGGCCCGGCTCATGAAACGGCGCTCTTCCTCGCTGACGGTATTCAGTTTCTGCTCCAGCCGGTTCCTCTCCGCGATTTCCTGCCTGAGCGCGCTGTTCTGCCGCTCCAGTTGCGCCGACAACTGTTCGGCCGCGGCAAACGAACGCGAAAAACGGTAAGCCAGCAGGCCGGACTGGCACAGTATGAACGTCAGTGTGCCCAATGGCGTCAGCCAGATGCTGTCGATCACGCCTTTCGCCAGCAGCAAGTCGTTGATGCCGCTGGCCACCATCGCCAGATAGCCCAATAGCAGCACCGCCGCGCCGGATTCGCGCGCAAACGATGCCCGCGCCAAGTTGACGATGGAATAAACCGAAACCAGCAGCGTGTAGCCAAACAGCAGGCTGACGGCCAGGCCGGTGATGCCATATACCAGCTCGAACAACAGGCAAACCATGCCAGCGGCAATCAGACCATACAACCCCACGAGCGGAAATTGACGCGGCAGCACCTGACGGAAAAACGCCTGCAGAAAAGAAAACGACAGGGTCAGGCCGAGTAAGCCAATCATTCCCGCCAACTCCATGTCGAGTGAAGGCATGAAGAACAGAATGCCCCAGCCGCTGCCTTCCGAAAACAGCGAATTGACGGTGCGCAGCAAGCAATAAATCGCCAGAAACAGCGAAGCCCAATGGCTGCCGCGCGAAATGAAGATCACCAGGTGATACAAAAACATCATGAACAGCGCGCCGCATACCAGCAATGCGCCGTGCCGGTACGAAGGGCTGAACGCCGATTCCGCGTGCGCCACCGCCGGCAGCAGAAGCGCATGCAAAAACAGAACGCAAAGAGCGGCAAAACGGCGGAGTCGCTGAATCATGGTTGGGACGAGGAATATCGAGGGCCGTGCTGGAATCGAATGCCCATCATACCAGCCCATTACATCGTTCTTGCGCGCTGATGCCACCTTCACCGCTGCCCAATGCCTAGATTCCGGCACGAACAAACCCACGTGCGAACCGCAAACAAAAAAGGAAGCACGCCCATGCGGTTCGCCTGATGAATGCGGCCATTCACAGGAATGCATCAAAACAGCGGTTTGTTTCCCTTGCAAAGCATGACGCTGACCGCGCCGCGCGAACATGCAGATGCGCTGACCTAGGGCCTCATCCCCAAATAACTGACAAAAATGACTTTGGGGTCAATAAGTCTGAAAAATATACTCCCGCCTGTATCTAAAAACAGCCAGCGAAAATGTGGCCCAGCGCCGTGTTTTTACCACATACCCCAGCCAAATTCTGCTTTGGCGCAGGCCGCGCATCCGATGCCAGCCAATGCGCGCCACGCGGCATCACTCAACCACCAGCCGGTTGCGCCCTTCCCGCTTGGCCTGATAGAGCGCATCATCCGCACGGCGCAGCAGTGCGCGCATGGCGAGGTCGTCCGCCTGCATCGTCGTCACCCCGGCGCTGACGCTGAAGTCGAGTTGGCTGCCATCCTCGATTGCCACCCGCGCGGCGCTGACCGCATCGAGCAGACGCAGGCCCGCCTGCCGTGCGGCGGCGCTGTCGGCCTGCGGCAGCAATAGCGCAAACTCCTCGCCGCCGAGCCGGCCAACGCAATCCGAGGCACGCGATTGCGCCGTGAGGATGGCCGCCAGTGCCAGCAGTACGCGGTCGCCGGCTTCATGGCCGAGGGTATCGTTGACCAGCTTGAAGTGGTCGATATCGACCATAATCAAACTGAGCGGCTGGCCGTAGCGCCGCGCGCGGTCGATTTCCTCCTCCCCGCGCGCGAGGAAATGGCGGCGGTTGAACAGACCTGTGAGCGAATCGGTGGTCGCCAGCCGGCGCAGTTCGGCTTCGAGCCGCTTGCGTTCGGTGATTTCGCGCCAGACCAGCAGCCGTCCGGAAAAACGGCCGTCGGCATTGTTCAGTGGCGCCACGCGCACGTCGTAAAAATGTTCGCCCAGCGCCACTTCGCCGCGATGCTCGCCGGCCGCGCTTCGCAGCAACTCCCGCGCCTGCGGCAGCAGCACCGCCAGCGGCTGACCGATGTTTTCCATCGGCGATGGCGGCAGCAGGTGGTGCGCCGGCCCGTTCAAATCCTGCAGCCGGTCGGCATCATCAACCACGAATACCGCATCTTCCAGACTGCGGTAAATTTCGTGCGCGGTCACCGGCGCGAGTTCGAACATCCGCTCGCGCTGCAGGCTGCGGATGAACACGAACACGACCACAATGAACGCCGCCGGGGTCAAATCCATGTTGCGCATCGGCACCAGCCGCATCATGTACAGCCCGTTGGCGACCAGCGGCAGCGCCAGCGAGGCAATCAGCAGGTAAATCTGCCGCCGCTGCGGCGGCTGCAATTCCCCCAGGCGACGGGCGAGAAAACCGCCCGTTACCAGCGCCAGCAGGTTGCAGTAGGCGGCATAAATCCACAGCAGCGGGCCGTGCGTGTTGGCCAGCGTCGGGATCGGCGTGCTCATGTCCATCTTGACCGTAGCCCAGATCCAGCCATGCCATTCGTTGGTCCATGCTGCCAGCAGCGTCGCAACCGGCAGAATCGACAGCGACAGCACGCGGCGAGTCGTCAGCAGGTGGCCATGGCCGACATATTCGATCGCAAACAGCACGGTGACCAGCGGCGTCAGCGCCACGCCGAAATAACCGATTTTCCAGACGAACAGGATGCCGCCCGGCGGCAAGCCGACAAAACCGGCACCTTCACCAAACGCCCAGCAGACCGCCGTGACCGCCACCAGCCACAGCAGCAGGCCGCCGCGCTGCTTGCGGAATCGCCACACCAGCATCGCAACAAATGCCATGCCGAAACACGCCAGCAGATTCGGCAAGACATAGGCAAAGCGCCACAGTGCGAGGTTGTCGGTCATCTGGATGGCTATGAGGAAAACGGCGGCAGGCAGTCCGCCGCGCGATTATGGAGGGGAAAAATGGAATTATTCTACGAAATGATTCCGCGCAACAAGAAAATTTGGCAATCAAACCGCGCCGGGGCCGCTTTATTTCACGCCGCGCAGCAGCACGTCGGCATAGGAAAACAGCGCTGGGCCGCCGCCGGTGTGCCAGAACAGCACATTATCGCGCGATGAAAATTCCTTTTGCCGGATCAGGTCGATCAGCCCAGCCATTGCCCGGCCGGTATATACCGGGTCGAGCAGAATGCCTTCGTGCCGTGCCAGCAGCGACACCGCTTCGCGCTCGGCCTCGCCGACCACGCCATAGCCCGCGCCGGTGTATTCGGAGCGCAGCCGCACGTCATCCGGCGTGAATCGCGCCCCGAGTTCCAGCCTTGCCGCGACCGCATTCGCCAGCGAGAGGATCGCGTCGATAAAATCCAGTTCGTCCGCCACCGGCTGATCGATCCGGATGCCAATCACCTGGCAATCCTGCGCGCACAACCGCCGGCCAGCAAGCAAGCCGGCATGCGTACCGCCGGAACTGGATGCAAACACCATGTGCGACATGCGCTCACTCATTTCGGCCTGCTGCGCAAACAATTCCTGCGCCGCCAGCACGTAGCCAAGCGCGCCGACCGCGCTCGAACCGCCGTAAGGCACGATGTACGGCTTGCGCCCGGCCGCTTGCAGGCGTTCGCAAATCAGCGGGATATCCTCGCCCTTGCGCTTTTCGCCGCACCAATGCACCTGCGCCCCCAGCAACTGATCGAGCAGCAGGTTGCCGTTGATCTCGTCCGGCGCATGGCCCCCCAGCGCCAGATGGCATTCAAGGCCGGAGGCAGCGGCGGCAGCGGCGGTTTGCCGGCAGTGGTTCGACTGCGCCGCGCCACCGGTCACCAGCGTGTCCGCCCCTTGCGCCAGAGCATCGCCCAGCAGGAATTCGAGCTTGCGCGTCTTGTTGCCGCCGAATGCCAGCCCGGCCTGGTCGTCGCGCTTGATCCAGATGCGCGGGCCACCCAGCAAGGCCGACAGGCGCTTGAGTTCAACCAGCGGCGTCGGCAGAAAACCGAGCGGCTGGCGCGGCAGTTGTTGCAGAATTGTCATTGCGTATCGTTGCCCTTCATGCTGCACCACAACCGGAGATTACTCGGCCGGGCAGACAGCGGCAGCATCGTCGCGCGCATCGCGCACCAGCACTACCGTCAATTTCTCTTCCACCTTCGTTGCCGTTTTTTCGACCGACTTCGTCACTTTCCGGCCGGACTTGTCCAGAAAGGTCGCCACGGTGCAAACCGTCACGTCAATTTCGGCCGGCTTGGCCACGCCCTTCACCTTCGCACGAAACGTGTACGGCCCCATGCGCGCGCCCCCCAGATGCACGAACTGGTTGCCGAAACGGATTTCGGCATCGGCGGTTTCCGGCAATACCAGTGTCGATGTCAGCCACTGCTGCGTCACCGGCTGCGCGCGGAGCAGCGATGCGACATCCTCAAAGGCGACCGATCCGCCCGCATGGCACAGGCCGGAAACGAAAACAGCCAGCAAGGGAAACAGCTTATGTCGAAAACTAATCATGGTGTATGCCTCGATTGAACATTGAAGTTGAACAGCGGCCGCCTGTGCGACCATGCAGTGGCGCGGAACCATCATAAGTGCGCGCACTGTTCTTGTCCATCAGGCTGACGACAACAGACGCTCGCAATCCTGCCGCCGCCAGGCGCAATGAGGAACATGTAAGAAAGTGTGAAAATGAGCATCAAATGTAAGATGGCGCCAACCGTGGCAGGAAGCTGCCTATAATTCCCTTGCAGTCCGGTTCGAATCATCCGCGCCCCGACAACACTTCTGCCACGAGATACCATCATGAAAAAAATCCTGTTCGCACTTGCCGTCCTGTTCTCCGTCAATGCACTGGCTCAACCCGTTCCCCCGCCACCACCGGAGCATCACTATTATCGCCACGGCCTGCGCAATGACCGCTACCCGGCACACCTGTATTACTACCACCCGGCAGAGAGGCGCTACTATCGCCGTGTCTATATTCGCTCCCACCGTCATGCACGCTGCATGGATGGCGTCGTGCGTCCGGCCAGCCCGAGCGCCTGCCGCTATCACGGCGGCGTGCGCTATTTCTGGTAACGGACAGGCGTCCACGGTTCCGGCAAAATTCATCGGCGAGCGCACAGAAAAATACGCGCTCGCCCGACAGCAACCCATACCGCCACTTATGCACGCGCCAGCGGCAATTCGTCCCAGCTGGTCGTATAGCGCGGCGTGCGGTTTTCTGAACGCCCCTGCCAGCGCCGCTCCAGACCGGGCGAACCAAGACGAAGCATATCCCGGCCATAACGCGCATTGACCGCATCCAGCGCCACCATCAACTGTGCCGAACGCGCATCGTCAACCACAGGGCTGAACAGGCGGTGCTGACATACCGACGAGGGCGACAAATCCAGCAGCACCACGCCAGCCTTCCTGTAACGACAGCCATCACGGAAAATGCGCGCCAGACCTGACAACGCCGCGCCAGCCAGCGCACGGCTATCGCCGGTGGCTTCAGGCAAGGCAACCGTGATGCCATTCAGGTACCTTTGTTCGGTGTCGGCAAAGCGGCTGGTGGCAATATTCACCTGCACCGCACCGCACACCAATTGCTGCCCACGCAGGCGCTCTGCCGCGCGCGACACATGCGTCGTGATCGCTTCGCCAAGTTCTTCGACCGTTCTCACTGGCACGCCGAACGAACGCGATGCGATCAGTTGCTGCCGCGGCTGCTCGACCTCCTCCAGCGAAAGGCAGGGAATGCCGCGCAATTCGCTGACGATGCGTTCCATCACGATGCCAAATCCGGCGCGCAAGCGTTTCAGCGGCGCAGCGCGCAATGCGCCCGCCGTCACGATACCCAGCCGTTGCAGCCGATCTGCCATCCTGCGCCCGATGCCCCAGATTTCGCCAACCGCGATCTGCGACAATTGCTGCTGCAGCATGGATTCCGTCATCGCAGACAAATCGCACACACCATCAAAATGCGGTTGCGTCTTCGCGATATGGTTTGCCAATTTCGCCAGCGTCTTCGTCGGCGCGATGCCGACGCAGACCGGCAGGCCGGTGCATTGCAACACGCGACGACGCATCGCCTGCCCGGTGGCAACCGGCGATTCAGCTCCGGCACAAGCGCCGCCCAGACCGACAAAACTTTCATCGATCGAATACACCTCCACTTCGTCGCTGAACTCGCGCAGCACTGCCACCACGCGATCGCTCATGTCGCCGTACAGCACGAAATTCGACGACAGCGCAACGATGCCGTGGCGACGCGCGACATCCTTCATCTGAAACCACGGCGTTCCCATCTTCACGCCCAGCGCCTTGACCTCGTTCGAGCGCGCCACCGCGCAGCCATCATTGTTCGACAGCACCACCAGCGGCCGATCGTGCCAGCGCGGGTTGAACACCCGTTCGCACGAGACGAAAAAATTGTTGCAATCTACAAGTGCGATCAATGCCGGCGCACTCATATCCGGTATTTCCGCACCATGCCGACCACCACGCCCCAGATGCGCAACTCCTCTCCTTCGCGCAACCTTATCGGCGCATAGGACGGGTTTTCTGCGCGTAATTCGAGCGTGCCGCCACGTCGATAAAGGCGCTTCAGCGTGTATTCGCCATTCACCACCGCCACCACGATATGCCCATGCAGCGCCTCGACCGAGCGATCCACCAGCACCTTGTCACCGTCGAAAATGCCTGCGCCGCGCATGCTGTCGCCAGCAACGGTAAAGTAAAACGAGGCGGCACGGTGGCGCACCAGATAATCGTTGATGTCCAGCGCATATTCGCCACAGTCGGCTGCTGGCGACGGAAAACCCGCCGGCATCTTTTGCAGCGGCAAAGGCAAGGAACAAGGCATCGTCGTTTCGGATACCGGCATGCACCGCTGCGCCAGTGACTTATGTGATACCGACGAATCAGGCAACGATGGAGGAAAAGAAATCATGATCGCACCAATAACACTGTATTTATTAACAGTATAAAGGTACGCGATACAGCCAACAAGGGAAAGGGAAATACCGCCTGCTCCGGCAGGCAGAAATGTTCATCTCAAGTGAAAGAAGCCAGCACAATGGCTGGCTTCCGGTATTGGTGTTGGTATTTATCATCCCGCCAACTCCGGTTGAATAAAAAGATTTTAAGCGGCATTCATGACTGGCTGATGACTGCCACCGCACCAATACCCATGTGCAAACAAAACAGGCATAAAAACAACCAATCTAAAATTCGTCCCAATCCTCGCCTTTGCCGGCACCGGTTCTGTTTGCCGCGAGTTGCAGTACGTTCGCCGGTGCCGCCAATTCTGCCGCCGGTTTGGCTACCGTTACCGATTTTTCAGCCTGTTTTGCGACTGCCTTGGGCGAGGCCACACTTCGATGAATGGCCCTGGCCGCCACATTTTCCTGGCCGGTCTTGAACATGCTGACCACTTGCACCAGATTCGCCGCCTGATCCTGCAACGATTCCGCCGCCGCAGCGGCTTCTTCCACCAGTGCCGCATTCTGCTGCGTTACCCGATCCATCTGGCTGACTGCCTGGTTCACCTGCTCGATGCCTTCGCTCTGCTCACGGCTGGCAGCCGTGATCTCGCCCATGATGTCGTTTACCTGCTTGATGCTGGCCACCACTTCTTCCATCGTCGCGCCAGCCTGTTCGACCAGCTTGCTGCCGGTATCGACTTTTTCAACCGAATCGTCGATCAATGTCTTGATTTCCCGCGCCGCCGATGCGCTGCGCTGTGCCAGGCTGCGTACTTCGGTTGCCACCACCGCGAAACCGCGTCCCTGTTCGCCTGCGCGTGCAGCTTCAACCGCCGCATTCAGCGCCAGAATGTTGGTCTGGAATGCAATACCATCAATCACATTGATGATGTCGGCCATCTTGTGTGACGATTCGTTGATGGCGTTCATCGTTTGCACAACTCGCAACACAACCTCCCCGCCCTTGCTTGCGACATCGGACGCATTCACCGCCAGCTGGTTCGCATGGCGCGCATTGTCTGCGTTCTGACGCACGGTCGAAGTCAGTTCCTCCATCGACGATGCTGTTTCTTCCAGCGAACTGGCTTGTTCCTCGGTGCGCGATGACAGATCCTGGTTGCCTGCGGCAATCTGCGCCGACGCAGTCGCGATCGTGTCGGTGTCAGCCCGCACTTTGCCGACGATGTTGAGCAAGCTGTCGTTCATGTTTTTCAGTGCCTGCATCAAATGCCCCGTTTCGTCGGTCGAATGCACTTCAATCCGGTGCGTCAAATCGCCTGACGATACCGTATCGGCAATCCTGACCGCTTCATGCATTGGGCGTGTAATCGAGCGGGTTGAAACAAACGCCACCACGGCAGCCATGGCAACAGCAATCCCTCCTAGCACCAGCAACAGAATGCGAGCCACTTTATAGGTATCCGTTGCCTGCTGCTCTGCCTTCTTGATCAGGTTTTCCTGAAAAGCGATGAACTGTTCCAGCACCGCAAAATAGGCGCTCTGCATTTTCCGGATATCCTTCAACAACAAATCTCTCGCCTCGTCCTTCTTGCGCTCGTCCATCAATTTCATGAAGCGCCCAACTGCTTCCACATACGGAGCGCGAATATCGGCCAGCTTCTTGAATATCGCCCGTTCTTCTTCCGTCGTCGCCTGCTTTTCAAGCTTGAGCATCAGATCGGCGATCGCCTTTCGCGATTTTGCCATCCTGTCCAGCTCAAATTTGACTTGTTCTGGTTCAGTCACCAGCAAAATATTGCGATTACCGCGCGCAATCAGATTCAATTCATCCTTCACATCCCGCGCCATATCCACTTTCGGCAGCCGCTCCTGAACAATATGCGTTGATGAATCGTTCACAAGTGCCAACCGGTTGATGCTGACTCCAATCACTACCATCAACAACAAAACAACCAGCGCAAACCCTATTCCCAGTCGAGTACCAATTTTCCAGTTTTTCATTTTTTTCTTACGAGTAACAGAATGCCAAATTGTAACAAATTCGTTTCCCCAAAGAAATGTTTTATTGTACTTTGCCTTCAATTATCTCGCTGAAAAAACATGAGAACCGAGCAACGCCATCCGCCAGGCATGCTCACACGATGGATTGCGCAAAGGAATTTGAGTGGGAAAATCAGCGTATCGGTTTGATGTATCAACTCATGGAACGCAAACCGATTTTCGGACGTATAAAAAAAAGCGCCCGCTAATCGCGGGCGCTTAAAAACTGGGGTGGCTGATGGGGATCGAACCCACGACAACAGGAATCACAATCCTGGACTCTACCAACTGAGCTACAGCCACCAATGGTGCCCTCAACTGAGGGAACTTGCAATTATACCGAAAACTCACGCATGATGACAAGTATTACGCTATCAATGCTTGAGCAAACCATTCACCCGAACCAAATCATCTTCTTTCAGAATTCCGGCCGCGGATTTCAGCTTCAATCCATTCATGATGGCATCATACCTTGCCTTCGCCAGATCCTTGCGGGTTGAATACAGCTGCTGCTGTGCGTTCAGCACATCGATATTGATGCGCACACCGACTTCGTAGCCGAGCTTGTTCGAATCGAGCGCCGACTGGCTGGATACCTCTGCCGCTTCAAGCGCCTTGACCTGCGCCAAACCACTGGTCACGCCAAGGAATGCCTGTCGCGCACCATGCGCGGCGCTGCGCCGCGTATATTCGAGATCGTTGCGCGCCTTGTCTTCCAGCGCTATCGCTTCACGCACCTTGCTGCTCACGCCCATGCCGGCAAACAGCGGCACCGTCCATTGCACGCCAATCGAATTGGTAAAACCGCTGCCGCTGACATTCGCGCTACCGGGTCCGGTGTATTCGGTATTGCCGCGCTTCGCCACCAAATCAACTGTCGGCAAATGACCTGCGCGCACTCTGGATATTTCACGCTGCGCGATTTCCAGCACCAACTGCGCCCCAATCACGCCGAAATTCTGCTTTTCTGCATAGCCAACCCAGGCATCGATTTTCATCGGATCGGGCGAACTGATTGTGATGCCGGTTCGCAGCGGAGACAAATCGCCAGGCACTTTGCCGATAATCTGGTGCAATGCATTACGCTTGACCTCCAGATCATTGATGCCGGCAATTTCCTGCGCCACGGCAAGGTCGTAACGCGCCTGCGCCTCGTGCGTATCCGTGATGGTGGCCGTACCGACTTCAAAATTGCGTTTGGCGGAAGCAAGCTGCTCGTCAATGGCCGCTTTTTGCGCCTGCACGAACGTAATCACGTCCTGCGCCGCCAGCACATCGAAATAGGCCTGCGCGACGCGCACAACCAGATCCTGCTGTGCCTGCGCAAACGCCGTTTCGCTGGCGGCAGCGACAAGTTTTCCTTGCCGGTATTGCTGGATATTCGCCCAGTTGAACAACGGCTGCGTCAGCGCAACCCCGTAAGTGTTGGCGTTATAGCGCGGAAGGTTTTCCGGCGTGATGCGGGTATAACTGCCTGATGCGCCAACCACCGGCAGCAAGCCCGACAATCCCTGCCACTCCTTTTCCTGGCCAGCAGCAAAGCTGGCGCGCGCGCTGGCATACTGTGCATCGTTGGTCAGCGCTTCCTTATACACCTGCAACAGGTCAGCCGCCTGTGCGTTCAGTGCAAGAAAAGCGCCGGCAATCAGCGAGGCGACGAGCGATTTACGCATGATGTTCTCCGCGATGATATCTGCTTGATCTCAAATATGTGGTCAGCCATGTTCACAGCCGAAACAACGGCGAATGCTCCGCCTGCCGCAACGGTTTGACGCATGTATCGAATAATGTCACCGTTTCATAGGTCGAGCCAGAAACGCGTGTAACAAGCGTAGCCGCCATCAATGGCGCCGAACCAATAAACGCCGCAACCCTGCCACCGATCTTGACTTGTTTCAAGAATGATTGCGGCAGTGCCGGCAACGCGCCGGATATGACAATGATGTCGTATGAGTCCGCCGCATCACCCCATCCTTGCGCGCCATCGCCCAGTACCACCTCGACATTCACCACACCATAGTCCGCCAGATTCTTTTCGGCCAATTCCTTCAGCGCAGGCTCGATCTCGACCGTCTGCACATGGCGTGCACGATGCGCCAGCAGCGCCGCCATGTAACCCGAACCAGTACCGATTTCGAGCACGTTTTCATGGCTCTTGACAGCCACCGCCTGCAAAATCCGCGCTTCGCACAATGGCGTCAACATGTTTTCGCCGCACGGCAACGGTATTTCGATATCGGCAAAGGCCAGATTGGCCAAGGCAGATGGCACGAAATGTTCCCGCCGAACGACCGTGAACAGATCCAGCACCTCCTGTGCGCAAACGCCCGCGGGACGAAGCTGCTGTTCAATCATGTTGAAGCGGGCCTGCTCGATGTTCATTTCTGAAGTCCCGGAGAGGAAAAGCCAGCGGACATTCTATCAAATGCCTTCCTGTTCCTGCTGCTGTTTTTCGCCAAACCACTTGCGCTTGCCCCACTCGGCCCAGTCATCCAGATAGGTGTACAGCACCGGCACGACGACCAGCGTCAAGAGCGATGACGTGATAATGCCGCCAATCACCGCCTGCCCCATCGGCGCGCGCTGTTCCGAACCTTCCGCCATGCCGAATGCCAGCGGCACCATGCCGAAAATCATTGCCAGCGTGGTCATCAGGATCGGCCGCAACCGCACGTCGGCTGCCTTCAGCAGCGCTGCGGAACGCGCCATGCCTTCCTTGCGCGCCTGATTGGCGAAATCGACCAGCAGGATCGCGTTTTTAGTCACCAGCCCCATCAGCATGATGAAACCGATGATCGAGAACATGTTCAGCGTCGAACGGAAAAACAGCAATGCCAGGAATACGCCGATCAGGGTCAGCGGCAACGATGACATGATGGCAACCGGCTGCAGGAAACTGCCGAACTGCGATGCCAGAATCATGTAAATGAAAATGATCGCCAATAGCAGCGCCGATACCGCATAGCCGAACGATTCGTTCATGTTCTTGGTTGCCCCGCCAACCTGGAAGCGATAGCCGGGCGGCAATTCCATCTGTGCCAGCGACTGTTTGATGTCGGCACTCACCTGCCCGGCGGAACGACCAACCACGTTGGCCGACAATTCAATTTCCCGGTTCAGGTCGCGCCGGTTGATCTGGTTTGCTCCCAGAGACGGCACGATATTAGCCACCTGTCGCAGCGGCACCATCCTCGTCGTTCCATCCGCATTCTGCTGCGAACTGGCGATCATCAGTCGCGACAGATCGTCGATGTTGACGCGATCCGCCGGCGACAGGCGCACCTTGACGTAATAGTTTTCATCGTCCGGCCCGCGCCAGGTGCTCGCATCCTCGCCCGCCAGGAACGGCCGCAACGCGGTGCCGATCTGCGCCACGCCTGCACCAAGATCCGCGCCTAAATCACGCTTAGGCTCAATCGAAATCGTCGGCTTTTCCGCCTTCAGGCTGGAATCGATATCCACGATGCCGGATATCGCGCGCATCCGCCGCTGCACTTCGTCCGAAATCGACGCCAGCTGCTTCAAATCCGGCCCGAGCACGCTCAGGCGAATCTGCTTGTTGTCCCCCCCGACACCATCGAGCGATCCGATGTGCGTGATGGTGATGCCCGCAATTTGCGACAGCCGCTCGCGGATCGGCTGCGCCATCTCGGTCGTGCTGCGGTCCCGCTGGTTGCGTGGCTTCAGGCGCACGAACACCGACGAGTAATTCTTGCCCTGCAGCGAACCGGTGTTGATGCTGGCATAGGTATCGAGCACTTCCGGAAATTCGCGCAACACGGTTTCGACCTGACGGGCCTTGCTTTCAGTCAGTTCAAGCGAAGACCCGACCGGGGTATTGAAGGTGACGCCAGTTTCGGAATAATCCGCCTGCGGCACGAACTCGGAGCCAATCAAACCGCTGGCCGGCATCAGCAGCCCAATCACAAACGAAGCTGCAGCAATCACCATCGTCATGCGGCGATGTTCGAGCGACCATTTCAACAGTACCTGATAAGTATCCGACAACCATTGCACGAAACGATCGAATGCCACCAACACGCGCCCGATGGTTTTTTCATACCAGCCATCGCGCTTGCCGCCTTCGCCATGCGTATCCGGATCGGGCCAGACCGATGACAGCATCGGATCGAGCGTGAATGAAACGAACATTGAAATCATCACCGCCACCGTGACCGTGATGCCGAACTGATGGAAGAAGCGGCCGATGATGCCGCCCATGAAGCCGACCGGCAGGAACACGGCCACAATAGAAAACGTGGTCGCTAGCACCGCCAGCCCGATTTCCTGTGTGCCGTCGAGCGCTGCCGTCTTGTGATCCTTGAACTTGGCATCGACCATCATCCCTGCATGGCGGACGATGTTTTCGCGCACCACGATCGCATCGTCAATCAGCAGACCAATGCACAGCGACAGCGCCATCAGCGTGATCATGTTGATGGTAAAACCGAACGCATACATGAACAGGAAAGTGCCGATCAGCGCAATCGGCAAGGTCAGCCCGGTGATCACGGTCGAGCGCCATGAATTCAGGAACAGGAAAACGATCAGGATGGTCAGCACCGCGCCTTCAAGCAGCGTGCTGCGCACGTTGTCGACGCCGACGCGAATCTGCCGCGAACCATCGCGGATCACCTCGACCTTCACGCCGGGATACAGCGCCTTCAACTGCGGCTCCAGCTCCTTGATGGCCACTATCAACCCATCGGTCACGTCGATCGTGTTTTGTCCTTGCGCCTTCAGGATATCGAGCGCCAGCGTGCGTTTGCCGTTATACAGCGCCAGGCTTTCCTGCTCTTCCTGTCCATCGACAATGGTTGCCACCTGCGACAGGAATACCGGCTGCGAACCGCGCCGCGCGACGATGATGCGCCCGAAGTCGGCCGGATTCTTGATCCGTCCCTGTACCTGCACCACCTTTTCGTTCGCCAGCGAACGCACTGCACCCGCCGGCAGTTCCTGATTTTCGTTGCGCACAGCATTGATCACCTGCTCGACGCCAATGCCAAGCGATTCCATTTCGCGCGGCTTGACGTAAATCTGGATTTCACGCTTGATGCCGCCCACCAGCGTGACCGAACCGACGCCGCGCACGTTCTCAAGGCGTTTCTTCACCACCTGATCGGCCACCGTGGTCAAATCGCGAAAACTGCGCTGCTTGACGTTTTCATCATTCGTCACCGAAATCGAAAAAATCGGCCGGTCCGCCGGGTCATAACGCGTGACTTTCGGCTCCTTGACTTCCTTGCGGAACGCAGACTTGACCAGCGCCACCTTTTCGCGCACATCCTGCGCCGCCTGCGCCGGATCAACTGTCAGCACGAATTCAATGATCACCACCGAAATGCCTTCGTAAGAACGCGATGTCAGGCTGTTGATGCCGTTGATGGTATTGACCGATTCCTCAATCTTGCGCGAAATGTCGGATTCGACCGATTCCGGCGAAGCGCCCGGATATTCGGTCTGCACCACCACCACCGGGAAGGTCACGTCGGGAAACTGGTCAACCCGCAAACGCTGGTACGAAAACAGGCCCAGCACCAGGAGCGCGGCCATCATCATGGTCGCAAACACCGGATTGTTGATGCTGACGCGGGTAAACCACATGATTCACTTGCCCGTTGCGGATGATGCGGCAGACGAGCCAGCAGTTGACGCAGCCGGTGCCGGCTCAACGGATTTGGCAAACCGCACCGGCGTGCCGCCCAGCAGGTTGCCAAGGTTCACCTTCACCACCTGCGCATCCTTTTCCAGTCCGCTGACGATCTCGACCGCATTGCCTTCGCCATCGTCGCCGCTGATGCCAACCGTCACTTCCTTCTGTGCCAGCCTGCCGTTCTCAATCGCATACACGATCGGCTTGCCCGCTTCGGTCTGCACCGAGGTTTCAGGTACGCTCAGCACGCCGGAACGTTTGGTCAGCGTCAGCTTGCCCTCGGCGAACATGCCCATCTTCAGCGTGCCTTGCGGATTGTCGATCTGGATGTAGGCCAGAATCGAACGCGAGCCAGTCTGGATCGACGGGTTGATGCGCACCACCTTGCCGATAATCATGTCCGGCACGCCTTCGATTCGGAGCTGCATCTCCTGCCCAACGGCGACGTTCACGATATCAGCTGCAGGCACGGCCGCTTCCATTTCCATTTGGCGCAGGTCGACAATTTCCAGCAGCTTGTTATCGGTCGCAACCTTCTCGCCCGGCTGCACCGCACGAATACTGATCTGACCGGAAATCGGAGCACGGATTACGGTATCGTCCAGCGCCTTTTTGGCTACATCAAACGCCCCTTTGGCGGATTTCACGTTCGATACCGCAATCTGGTACTGGCTTTGCGCATTGTCGAATGCGTTTTTCGAGATGAAATTTTTTTCCAGCAGTGCCTTGTTGTTGTTGCGGGTCTGAGTCGCGATGTCGAGCTGGCCTTGGGCTGCCTGCCATGCGCCCCTGGCTTGATCAAGTTTGGCCTGGTATTCGCTTGCATCCATCCGGATCAACACTTGGCCCGCCTTGACCGTTTCGCCTTCGCGCACCAACACTTCGCGCACCTCGGCACTGACCTTGGCCTTGACCGGCACCTGATTGACCGCGCGCAACGAACCGGATAATGGCAGCGTCCGGCGCAGATCACCCAGCCTGACCTGCGTCACATCGGCTGGCTGGAATTCAAGCGCGGCCGGCACCTTTGCCTGCGCCGATGCCGCCTCAGTTTTGGGCGAACGCTTCAACCCAATCAGAACAGCACATACCAGCAACAGCAAAACGGCAATGCACAACCATTTCTGCCGACGCGTCAGCTGTTTCACTCTCGACAGCAATGGGAATTTCATGACTATCCGGTTGCTTTTTCATTCAGCAAACCATGCAGACAGAGGTCGATGAAACTATCCATGTACGGTTCTGGTGATACCGGCGCAGCATGATATGCGCTGGCAGAATGCCGCCACATCATGAGCATCACGATGGGTGCAACGATAATCTGGGTCAGCTGTTCGGTATCCACTGCGCGGAAATCGCCGCGTTCAATGCCAATTTCCAGCACATTCCTGATCATGGCCCGGCCGCGGAAAATATATTCGTCGTGGTAAAAACGCGCCAAATCCGGAAAATTCGCGGCCTCGAGCATCATCAGGCGGCTGATGCCAGCCAGTTTGGTATTGCCGATGCGCTGCCACCAACCCATGATGATGGTACGAAACAATTCAACGCTGCTCATGTCATTGTGCGCGACCATTTCTTCCGCGAAATCGAGTACTGACACCAGATTTTCCCGCACAACCGCCTTGAACAGTTCTTCCTTGCCAGGGAAATACAGGTAAAGTGTCCCTTTCGACACACCAGCGCGCTCGGCAACATCTTCAAGCCGCGTCGTCGCATACCCGTGTTCGACGAACAAATCCAGCGCAGCGGCAAGAATTTCTCCCGGTCGCGCTCCCTTGCGCCGTGACCAGCGCGGCGTTTTCTCGGTTTTCGACGAATCAGCCATGGCATTTAAATTTAAATAACCCAGAAGTCAGAAATATATGACCACCAGTTCCAAAACGTCAAGATATTTGTAGCGAGAGGCAACAGCTTGTTACAAAACATCAAATCACGTTTGATACCATCCATTACAATCCAAGACTCACGCACTCTTTTCGTACGCACATGAAATTCGACCCAAGCTGGTTACGAAAATGGCAGTTCTGGCTGGCGACTGGCGCCATTACGCTGGTCGTGATCGTTGGCCTGACGTTTGCCTTGTCCGGCAGTTCGGGACCGGAATACAAGATCGCGAAAGTCGAAAAAGGCGCGGTAACCGCAACGGTTTCCGCTTCCGGCACACTGAATGCGGTCGTGTCGGTGCAGGTCGGATCGCAGATATCCGGCCAGATCAAGGAACTGTTCGCCGATTTCAACAGCGAGGTGAAGGAAGGTCAGTTGATCGCCCGCATCGATCCGGAAACTTTCGAATACAAGGTGCGCCAGGCACAAGCCGACCTCGACGCCGCGCGGGCGCAAATCATGATGCAGCGTGCCGAAGCGACGCGCTACCAGGTCAATGCCGCCAATGCAAAGCGCGATTATGAACGCAACCAGCAACTGTATGAAAAGGGTTTCATCTCGATTGGCGCACGCGATACCTCGCACACTAATTACAGCGCAATGGCCGAGCAGGCAAAGAGCGCCAAAGCGCAGGTGGCAGTCACAGAAGCTGGCCTGAAGCAAAAGGAAGCGGTGCTGGCGCAGGCAAAGGTTGATCTCGGGCGCACGGCCATTCGCGCACCGGTCAATGGCGTCGTGATCAAGCGCAGCGTGGACCGAGGCCAGACCGTTGCCGCCAGCCTGCAATCGCCGGAACTGTTCGTTATTGCCGAAAACCTGGCCGACATGCAGGTGGACACTTCCATCGACGAAGCCGAAATCGGCCGCGTACGCGAGGGGCAAAAAGCCACGTTCACCGTCGATGCATTCCCCGGCCGTACGTTCGAAGGCACGGTCAAGCGCATCCGCAAATCGGCGCAGATTGCATCAAACGTCGTTACCTATCTGGTGGAAATCGCCACCGCCAACCCGGACAAGGAATTATTGCCGGGCATGACCGCCAACGTGCGCATCGTAGCTGATACTCGTGAGGATGTGCTGCGCGTGCCAAATGCTGCCCTGCGTTTCCGGCCGGCCGGCACATCGGCCAAGACGGCTGCCAGCGGCAATGCCGGCGCGGCGCAGATGAAAGCGCAGCGCGAGCGGCTGGAAAAGGAATTGCAACTGAGCGACGAGCAAAAGACCAAGCTCGACGGCATGTTCAACACGATGCGACAGAAGATGGGCGCAGCGCGGCAAGCGCAGGAAGCCGAACGCAAGAAATTGATTGAGCGCGCGCGAACCGAAATGAATGCACAGATTGCCGAAATGCTGACGCCGGAACAGAAAGCAAAGTTCGATGAAATCAATGCCGAAGCCTCCAGCCGGCGGCAGGGAGGCGGCACGACCGCCGGACGCATCTACGTGATGGAAAACGGCCGACCGAAGGAACTGGCGGTACGTGTCGGCCTGACCGACGGCACGATGACCGAAGTGAACGCACCCGAGCTGAAGGAAGGCATTGAAGTGATTGTCGGCACGGTGCAGAAACAGTCCAGCTCGACAACGGCAACGCCGCCTGCCGGTCCGCGGATGTTCTAACGTCTTTGCACCTGCCGCCATGTCAGCGTTGATCGAAACCAGTCACTTGATCAAGGAATACGTGATGGGCGAGCATCACGTATTCGCGCTCAACGATGTGTCGATTGCCATCGACGAGGGTGAATTCGTTGCCATCATGGGCGCTTCGGGTTCCGGCAAATCAACCTTCATGAACCTGCTCGGCTGCCTCGACGTGCCCACCGCCGGCGACTATTTCCTCGCTGGGGAAAAAGTATCCGATCTGGACAACGATGCACTGGCCGCAATCCGCAACCGGCGGATCGGTTTCGTGTTCCAGCAATTCAACCTGCTGCCGCGCACTTCGGCGCTGGAAAACGTCGAACTGCCGCTGCTGTATTCGAACGTGCCCGCGCCGGAACGCAAGCAACGTGCGCGACACCGTCTGCAACAGGTCGGTCTGGGCGAACGGATGGCGCACACGCCAGCCGAACTGTCCGGCGGACAGCAGCAGCGGGTTGCGATTGCGCGCGGGCTGGTGAACAATCCGTCGCTGATCCTGGCTGACGAGCCGACCGGCGCGCTCGATTCACGCACCAGCGTCGAAATCATGGCACTGATGCAAAAGCTCAGCCATGAAGGCATGACCATCGTCATCGTCACGCATGAACGGGAAATCGCCGAATTCGCGTCGCGCATCATCACCTTCCGCGATGGCCGCGTGGTCAGCGACGCGCCGAACGAGCCTGAAGATGCGGAAGCCATGCTGGCGAAAATATCACATCCGGGGACACAGCCGTGAACCTGAGAGCCACATTCCGGATCGCGATCATCGCCTTGCGGCTGAACAAGCTGCGCTCGTCGCTGACGATGCTAGGCATCATCATCGGCGTCGCGGCCGTAATCGTGATGATCGCAGTCGGCGGCGGCGCGCAGGAACGCATCCAGAACCAGATCAAGAGCCTGGGCTCTAACCTGATGATCATCCTGCCCGGCTCGACCACCGCTTCCGGCGTGCGCCTCGGTTCCGGCGCCAACCTGAACCTGACTGAAGATGACGCGGTGGCGATCGCGAAGGAAGTGTCCGAAGTGCAGTTCGCCGCACCATCGAACCGCGGCGGCGCGCAAATGATCGCCGGCAACAACAACTGGTCAACGCAGGTTCAGGGCGTCACACCGGATTACTTCGATGTGCGCGAGTGGCCGCTGGCCACCGGCCGGATGTTCGAGCAAAACGAACTGGCCGGCTCAGCCAAGGTGGTCATCGTCGGCCAGACAGTCGCGACACAACTATTTGGCGATGCCGATCCGCTCGATCAGACGATACGAATCAAGAACGTGCCGTTCACCATCATCGGCGTGCTGAGCAAAAAAGGCCAGAGCATGCTGGGGCAGGATCAGGACGATATTGCGATGATTCCGATTTCAACCCATCGCAACCGGCTGTTCGGCACCACGCAGGGCAAACTGCGCCGCGTCGGCGTGATTCAGGTAAAGGTGTTTGAAGGCGCAAGCATGAAGGATGCAGAGGAAAAAATCCGCGACCTGATGCGCCAGCGGCAACGCACGCAACCCGGGCAGGATGACCAGTTCACCATCCGCAACCTGACTGAAATCCTGCAGGCGCAGGAAGAATCGTCGCGCATCATGGCGCTGCTGCTGGCGGCGGTCGCGTCGGTATCGCTGGTCGTTGGCGGCATCGGCATCATGAACATCATGCTGGTGTCGGTGACCGAGCGCACGCGCGAAATCGGGCTGCGGATGGCGGTCGGCGCCAGAAGCCGCGACATCCTGAACCAGTTTCTGGTCGAGGCGGTCACGCTATCCTTGATTGGCGGCTTCATCGGCATCGTCATCGGCATCAGCGGTTCGCTCATCATCGGCAAATTCGCCGGCTGGGCGACCAGGCTATCGCTGCACGCGATCCTGCTGGCGGTCGGCTTCTCTGCCTGCATCGGCATTTTCTTCGGCTTCTATCCGGCGCACAAGGCCTCGAAGCTGCTGCCGATTCAGGCGCTGCGATATGAATAGTAGCGGCACAGGACTACAATAGCGCCTTTTCAAGCAATACACCGCAACATCATGGATATCGCACTCGTCATCAAAACCATCATCATGGGGCTGGTCGAGGGATTCACGGAATTCCTGCCCATTTCCTCCACTGGCCACCTGATCCTCGCCGGCAGCCTGCTCGATTTCTCCGGCGAAAAAGAGAAGGTATTCGAGATCGCGATCCAGTCTGGCGCGATGCTATCGGTGGTGTGGGAATACCGGGTGAAAATCTGGTCGGTGCTGCGCGGTCTGTTCAATGATCGCAACGCGCAGCGATTCGCCGTCAACATCATCGTCGGCTCTATCCCCGCCATTGTGCTTGGTCTGCTGTTTCACCGCAAAATCAAGGATGTGCTATTCGCGCCGATTCCGGTTGCGCTGGCATTCATCATCGGCGGCGTCATCATCCTGTGGGTAGAACGCAGCCGGCGCTTCAGCGATTTCAGCGCACGCATCAAATCGGTGGATGACATGAGCGTTTTCGATGCATTCAAGGTCGGTTGCGCGCAAGCGTTTGCACTGATTCCGGGCACCAGCCGCTCTGGCGCCACCATCATCGGCGGCATGCTGTTCGGCATGTCGCGCAAGGCAGCGACCGAATTTTCATTCTTTCTAGCCATCCCGCTGCTGTTTGGCGCAGGCGGCTACTCGCTGTACAAGGAGCGCGCGCTGCTGTCCATGGCCGATTTGCCAATGTTTGGCCTCGGCGGATTGGCCGCGTTCGTGTCCGCCTTCCTGTGCGTGCGCTGGCTGCTGCGCTATATCAGCACGCATGATTTTTCGGCGTTTGCCTGGTACCGCATCGCGTTCGGCATCTTCATCGTCGTCAGCGGCTATCAGGGCTGGGTCGTCTGGGCTGATTGACGCCCAAAAAGCAGCGCCTCCCGCCAGCGCCTCTCCTGAATTCGGCATGAATATTGCATGACTTGTGTGCCACGACTGGCATACAAGCATGAATATTTATGGGGGGCAGGAAAATGCCGGGTTATACGGTATCAGGCAATAACGCTTTGACAACGAAGCATTCAAGCGAGCAACAGCGCAACATCGAGCTGATCACCATCTATGAAATCAGCAAGCTGCTGGGCTCGTCGCTCGATTTGTCGAAAACGTTGCGGGCGATATTGAACCTGCTGAGCGTGAACCTGAAAGCATGGCGTGGCCTGATCTGCCTGGAAGAGGATGACGGCGAACTCGGTCTGGTGGCCGTCAGCGGCGTTTCGCCGGAATTACTGACACAGGAACGCTATCAGGTCGGCGAAGGCTTGACCGGCAGGATTTTCAAATCGGGCATGCCCATCGTCGCGCCCGATGTATCGAAAGAACCGCTGTTCCTCAACCGCTGGGGCACGATGGATGATTCCAAGGATCGGGCGGTGGCCTTTATTGGCGTGCCGATCAAGGCGGCGCAAGCCACGCTGGGCGTGCTGTCGTTCATGCGCCTGATGGATGACCGCGCAAAGCACAGCTTCGATCATGACGTGCTGTTCCTGACCATGGTGGCCAACCTGATCGGCCAGACTGTGCGGCTGTACCGCAGCATCAATGCCGAACGCAAGCAGCTTCTGGAAGAGAAGCGCATGCTGAAAAAGGAATTGCAGCGCAGATACAGCATCGACAACGTGATCGGCTCGTCCAAAGCGATGCAGGAAGTGTTTGCCGAGGTGCATCAAAGCGCGCCGTCGCGTTCAACCGTGCTATTGCGCGGCGAAAGCGGCACCGGCAAGGAAGTCATCGCCCGCGCCATCCACTTCCTCAGCACGCGCAAGGATGGGCCGTTCATCAAGCTCAATTGCGCCGCGCTGTCCGAAAGTCTGCTCGAATCCGAACTGTTCGGGCATGAAAAAGGCGCGTTCACCGGCGCGCATGCCGGCCGCAAGGGACGGTTCGAACTGGCGCACGGCGGCACGCTGTTCCTGGACGAGATCGGCGACATTTCGCCTGCGTTTCAGGCAAAGCTGCTGCGGGTGCTGCAGGAACGCGAATTCGAGCGCGTCGGTGGCACGCAGCCGATCAAGGTCAACGTGCGGCTGATCACCGCCACCAACCGCGATCTGGAACAGGCTGTCACCAAAGGCGATTTCCGCGCCGATCTGTACTACCGCATCAACGTGGTCAGCATTTTCATTCCGCCGCTACGCGAACGGCGCGAAGACATTCCGCTGCTGGTCGAACACTTTCTCGAACGGTTCAACCGCGAAAACAAGCGAAACATCCGCATTTCGCCGGATGCGATGAGCAAGTTCCGCGAATGCAACTGGCCGGGCAATGTGCGCGAACTGGAAAACTGCATCGAACGCACCGCAACCATGGTACAGAGCGACCTGATCGACGAAGCGGATCTGTCATGCATGCACAGCAAATGCATGGGACAACTGCTGCATTTCCGCCCGGCAGCCGGAATGCCGGTGACGATGATCACGCCGGTATCCGAGGCCGACAGCGATGACGCAAAGCTGCCCGAGCATGAAAACGACACCCCCGTCCGGCATGCGCCGGCCACCGAGCGCGAACGGCTGATCTGGGCGCTGGAACAATGCGGCTGGGTGCAGGCAAAAGCCGCCCGCCTGCTGAACATCTCGGCACGGCAAATGGGCTATGCGCTGATGAAGCACAACATCGAAGTCAAAAAATTCTAGAAAAACCCAGGGGTATATAGCTAAAACCCCATGCTGAGCCACATTTTTGCTGGCTGTTTTTACATACTACCCAGAGTATATTTTTTGGCCTTATTGACCCCAAAAGTGGTTTCGGTCAGTTATTTTGATGTCCCCGGCATTGTCGCGTTTCTGACAATCACCGTACAATCCCTGCATCATTTGTTCATCAAAGCAGAAATGCCCCTCCTCAGGCAGGAAGAAATGAGCGCAAGCATTTGATTTACATATGAAACTTCCGTTGGCATGAAACTCGCTAATCAGGAGGTAACAGACGCCGCGGCGTCATTACCTCCAGAGGCGACCATGCAATCCAGCAAAGTTATCCGTTTACATGAAATCCCGTCCGGCAACGCTGAAATCGCCGGCATCGCCTCCAGTCAGCTTTGCACCAGCAGCGGCACCGGCGGCAATTGCGGCGGCGGCAAGCGCCCGGACAACCTGTCACCGGAAGTGTGGGACAAGGTCAAGAACCACCCGTGCTACAGCGAATCGGCGCATCATCATTTCGCGCGGATGCACGTCGCGGTGGCGCCAGCGTGCAACATCCAGTGCAACTACTGCAACCGCAAGTACGATTGCTCGAACGAATCGCGCCCGGGGGTGGTGAGCGAGCGGCTGACGCCGGAACAAGCGGCGAAAAAGGTGATGGCGGTGGCCAGTCGGATTCCGCAGATGACGGTGGTCGGCATTGCCGGCCCCGGCGATGCGCTGGCGAATCCGGAAAAGACCTTCCGTACCTTCGAGCTGATTTCCGCCTTCGCGCCGGACATCAAGCTGTGCCTGTCCACCAACGGCCTGCTGCTGCCGGAATACGTCGATCGCATCGCGACGCTGACGATCGAACATGTGACCATCACCATCAACATGGTCGACCCTGAAATCGGGCAGCACATCTACCCGTGGATTTTCTTCCAGCACCGCCGCTGGGAAGGGATCGAAGCCTCGCGCATCCTGCACCAGCAGCAGATGAAAGGGCTGGAAATGCTGACCGAGCGCGGCGTGCTGTGCAAGGTCAATTCGGTGATGATCCCCGGCATCAACGACCGCCACCTGATCGAGGTGAACAAGGCGGTGAAGGAGCGCGGCGCCTTCCTGCACAACATCATGCCGCTAATCTCGGAACCGGAGCATGGCACCGTGTTCGGCTTGCGCGGACTGCGCGGCCCGAGCGCCCAGGAATTGAAGGCGCTGCAGGACGAATGCGAAGGCGAAATGAACGTGATGCGACATTGCCGCCAGTGCCGCGCCGATGCGGTCGGCATGCTGGGCGAAGATCGCAGCGCCGAGTTCGCAACCGAAAAGGTCGAAACGATGGCCGTCGCCTACGATGCCGATGTGCGCCGCCGCTATCAGCAACTGGTCGAACGCCAGCGGCAAAACAAGCTGGCCGAAACGCAGGCACAACTCGAACATTTGCCGTCAACGGCGCAAGACATCCGCATTCAGGTGGCGGTGGCCAGCAAGGGCGATGGCAAGGTCAACCAGCATTTCGGCCACGCGAACGAATTTCAGGTATACGAAGTTTCAGCCTCCGGCGCGAAATTCATCGGCCACCGACGGGTCGATCTGTATTGCCAGGGCGGCTATGACGATGAAGAAGCGTTGCCGACAATCATCCGCGCGCTGAACGACTGCCATGCGGTGCTGGTGGCGAAAATCGGCGCCTGTCCGAAAAGCGAACTAGCCAAGGCTGGCATCGATCCGGTCGAGGGCCACGCGTTCGAATTCATCGAACCGGCGGTGATTGCCTATTTCAGCGCCTACCTGCAAAAAATTGCTGCGGGTGAAATCGTGCATGCCGAGCGCGGCGATGCGCAAATCCGTCAGGGCGCCTATACCTCGGCTGCGTGAAATCGCAGCATTCGGAGAAAACCATCATGGCTTACAAAATCATCGCCTCCAAATGTACCGCCTGCGCTTCGTGCGAAGACGTCTGCCCGAATCTCGCCATCCGCGAAAAGGACGGGTTTTTTGCCATCAATCCGAAAAAATGCACAGAATGCAGCGGGCATTTCGACACGCCGCAATGCGTGGCCGCCTGCCCAGGCTACAAGACCATCGTGCCGGACGCGTAAACGTGCCGCTTTCCTGAACCCAGCCATCAAAAGGAGCTGAAAATGAACATTGTTCGCGACTCGGATGTGGTGGAACTCGATGGCCCGCCAGCTTTCAGCTATGGCGAAAAAGTGCGCAGCCGCAAGATGGTGCGCAATGACGGCACTTTTCTCGGACGCGAGATCGGCGAAACGCTGGTCGAGAAAGGCGACGAAGGCTATGTCGTCAGCATCGGCACCTTCGTGCAGCAGTTCTACATCTACGGGGTTGAATTCGTTTCCCGCGGCTATCGCGTCGGCATGAAGGCGCGGGAACTGGAATCGCTTGAAGCCGTAACCGGCATGGTGCAATCATGAACATTCCGAGAGAACCCAAATACGCATGGGGACAGCGTGTGACTGCTGCCATTCCGCTGACCAACGACGGCAGCTATCCCGACAGCGAGCCGGATGCGCTGCTGGTCAACCAGGGAGAACCGGGTGAAGTGGTGCAGGTCGGATTACAGGTAGAGCTGAACCTGCCGGTATATCTGGTCGAGTTTTCCGGCAACCGCGTCGTCGGCTGCGTGGAAGAAGAAATAGTGCCGGCATGAGCGCAAGGAGGCCAGACGATGCATACCGCACTCATCTCGCCTCGCCTGCACGATGCCGATGGCTGCCATCCGAATGAACTAGACCTGCGGCGCATCGCGCACATGCTGGAAAAACGGACACGCTACCGTTACGTTCCGGTCGAAGTCGTGCCGGCTACCAACGGTTACCGCATCGTCAGCCCGTGCTGCTCACGAACGGTTGATCCCAATGGCGGCAAAATTGACATTGCGCTGATCGAGTTCGACCAGCAGTCGAACAAATGGAAGCTGTTCAACAAACTGCATGAGCGCAACATCTGGCTGTTGCATCTGTGCGCCGACAGGCTGCAGCAACTGCTCGACTGCCTGAATGAAGACCCTGCCCGACTGTTCTGGCAATAAGCCGGATCAGACATGCGCCACGCCAGAAATCTCGCATCACCGAATCATCAACCACCATTTTGGACAGGAGTCAGCAATGAAAGTCATGGTACGAAAAAACGCCGGCAAGCTCTCGATCTACGTCGCCAAGAAAGACCTGGAAGAACCGATCGTCGCGATGGAAAAAGACACCCTGTGGGGCGGCATCATTACGCTGGCCAACGGCTGGCGGCTGGAGTTGCCCGACATGGCGGCCGACACACCACTGCCGATCACGATTGAGGCGCGCAAACTCGGCGACTGATCCCTGCCCTCCCCGCATGCCGGACACTCCGGCATGCGCTCTCATCGCACGCGGCATGGCCGTGCCGCAAATTCTCCTCCATTATCCCCGACCGCTTGCGGCCAGCGCCGTCGCCTTTCCCCGCGACCTGCAGGCGCAACACGCATCATCCAATGCATGCAGCACTTCCGAAACGCACTGTGCTTTTTCCTACAGACAGACCGCGATTTGTGCCGTTTGCAACAAGCGCACAAAGCACCTCACTCAACACAAAAATAAACGATTTCTCATTATTTATCAATCACTTGCAAACAACAAAACGAACTGGCACAGCTATTGCTCAATGTTGATTGAACCGACCCTGTTTTGCCGAATGCGTAACTTGATTCGAGGAGCATGAAATTCGGAGGCAGCTGGAAACCGGTTGCGTGTGCATCTTACAAATCGGCATACACCATCAACCTGCTATTTACTGAAGGAGAATCAAAATGGCTGCTGTTAGACAAATCGCCTTTTACGGAAAAGGTGGCATCGGCAAATCGACCACGTCCCAAAACACCCTGGCCGCGCTGGCCGAACTGGGTCAGAAAATCATGATCGTCGGCTGCGATCCGAAAGCGGACTCGACCCGCCTGATCCTGCACGCAAAAGCGCAGGATACCGTGCTGGGCATGGCGGCGGAAGTGGGCGCGGTCGAGGATCTGGAAATCGAAGATGTAGTGAAAATCGGCTACCGCGACATCCATTGCGTTGAATCCGGCGGCCCTGAACCTGGCGTCGGCTGCGCTGGCCGCGGCGTCATCACCGCCATCAACTTCCTGGAAGAAGAAGGCGCTTACAAGGGCAAGGACTACATTTCCTACGACGTTCTCGGCGACGTGGTTTGCGGCGGTTTCGCCATGCCGATTCGCGAAAACAAGGCGCAGGAAATCTACATCGTCATGTCCGGCGAAATGATGGCGATGTTCGCCGCCAACAACATCGCCCGCGGCATCCTGAAATACGCTAATACCGGCGGCGTGCGCCTTGGTGGCCTGATCTGCAACGAACGCCAGACCGACAAGGAACTGGAACTGGCCGAAGCACTGGCCAAACGCCTGAACACGAAACTGATTCACTTCGTACCGCGCGACAACATCGTGCAGCACGCCGAACTGCGCCGGATGACGGTGGTCGAATACGCGCCGGATTCGAAGCAGGCCCAGGAGTACCGCGAACTGGCTCGCAAGATTCACGAGAACGCCGGCAAGGGAACAATCCCGACGCCGCTGTCGATGGACGAACTGGAAGAACTGCTGATGGAACACGGCATCCTTCCGGCGGAAGACGAATCGTTGGTGGGTAAGGCAGCCGCTGCTGCCTAAGTAGGGAGAGGCCGCCCGCGCAGTCTGGCGGGCGGCTTTGCAAACCGGACAAGCACCATCAGAAAAATCAGCAATTTAATAGGAGGGCGAGATGAGCCTCACGATTGAAGAAACCAAAGCACGGAACAAGGAACTGATAGACGAGGTTCTCCAGGCCTATCCTGAAAAATTCGGCAAGCGCCGTGCACGACATCTGAACACGTTCGAAGAAGGCAATGCCGATTGCGGCGTGCGTTCGAACATCAAATCGGTCCCGGGCGTGATGACCATTCGCGGCTGCGCTTACGCCGGCTCGAAAGGCGTGGTCTGGGGGCCAATCAAGGACATGGTGCATATCAGCCATGGCCCGGTCGGCTGCGGACAGTATTCGTGGTGGTCGCGCCGCAACTATTACAACGGCACCACCGGCGTCGATGCGTTCGGCACGATGCAGTTCACGTCCGACTTCCAGGAAAAGGACATCGTTTTCGGCGGCGACAAGAAGCTCGACAAGCTGATGGATGAAATCCACGATCTGTTCCCGCTGGCACGCGGTATCAGCGTGCAGTCGGAATGCCCGATCGGCCTGATTGGCGACGACATCGAAGCCGTTTCGCGCAAAAAATCGAAGGAATTCGACGGCCTGCCGATCGTGCCGGTGCGCTGCGAAGGTTTCCGTGGCGTGTCGCAATCGCTCGGCCACCACATCGCCAACGATCAGATTCGCGAATGGGTGCTTACGCCTGGCGAAACGAAACATGCGGACTTTGTATCCACGCCGTATGACGTCGCCGTCCTCGGTGACTACAACATCGGCGGTGATGCCTGGTCTTCCCGCATCCTGCTGGAAGAAATGGGGCTGCGCGTGATTGCGCAATGGTCCGGCGACGGCACCATCGCGGAAATGGAGCGCACGCCGAAAGCGAAGCTGAATCTGCTGCACTGCTACCGCTCGATGAACTATGTCGCGCGCCACATGGAGGAAAAATATGGCGTGCCCTGGGCAGAATACAACTTCTTCGGCCCGTCCCGCATCGCTGCCAGCCTGCGAGAAATTGCCAGCCATTTCGATGACAAGATCAAGCAAGGCGCGGAAAAGGTGATTGCCAAATATCAGGCACAGGTCGATGCCGTGGTCGCCAAATACAAGCCGCGCCTGGATGGCAAGAAAGTGATGCTGTATGTCGGTGGCCTGCGTCCGCGTCATGTGATTGGCGCCTATGAAGACCTCGGCATGGAAGTGATCGGCACCGGCTACGAATTCGCGCACAACGACGACTATCAGCGCACCACGCATGACATCAAGGACGGCACACTGATTTACGACGACGTCACCGGTTATGAATTCGAGAAATTCGCCGAAGCGATACGCCCAGATCTGATCGGTTCCGGCGTCAAGGAAAAATACATTTTCCAGAAGATGGGCGTTCCCTTCCGCCAGATGCACTCCTGGGATTATTCGGGTCCTTACCACGGCTACGACGGCTTTGCGATTTTCGCCCGTGACATGGACATGGCCATCAACAGCCCGGTCTGGAGCATGACCAAGGCACCGTGGAAATAACTATCGAGTGAACCACGGTCAGCGGGGTGCAAGCTGCCCCGCTCAACCTGAGCCCGCCCGAATCTCACACTGGAACAAAGGATACACATCATGTCTCAAACTGCCGAAAAAATTGTGGAACACGAGGAGTTGTTCCGCCAGCCGGAATACCAGGCTCTGTTCGAAGGCAAAAAAGCGTTCGAAAATGGCCATTCCGCCGAAACCGTCGTCAAAATCTGCGACTGGACAAAAACCAAGGAATACCAGGACAAGAACTTCGCCCGCGAAGCGCTGTCCATCAACCCGGCCAAGGCGTGCCAGCCGCTTGGCGCGGTGTACGTCGCCGCTGGTTTCGACAAGACCCTGCCGTTCGTGCACGGTTCGCAAGGCTGCGTCGCCTACTTCCGCTCGCACTTCACGCGCCATTTCAAGGAGCCGACCTCCTGCGTCTCGACTTCGATGACCGAAGATGCCGCGGTGTTCGGCGGCATGAACAACATGATCGACGGTCTGGCCAATGCAATGAGCCTGTACAAGCCGGAGATGATCGCGGTCAGCACCACCTGCATGGCTGAAGTCATTGGCGACGATCTGGATGCCTATATCAAGAATGCGAAGGAAAAAGGCAGCATTCCCGGAAATTTCGATGTGCCGTTTGCGCATACGCCCTCGTTCGTCGGCAGCCACATCACCGGCTACGACAACATGCTCAAGGGCATCCTGACCCACTTCTGGGATGGCAAAGCCAAAACCGTGCCGCCGCTGGAACGCAAGCCGGGAGAATCGATCAACTTCGTCGGTGGTTTCGACGGTTACGTCGTCGGCAACAATCCGGAAATCAAGCGCATGATGAAGTTGATGGATGTCGATTGCACCATGCTGTGTGATCCGTCCGACGTGTGGAATACGCCGACTGACGGCGAATTCCGGATGTACGACGGCGGCACCACCAAGGAGGAAGTCACCAAAGCCATCGATGCCAAAGCCACCATCCTGTTCCAGGAAATCTGCACCACGAAAACCGGCGACTACATTGCCGACAAAGGTCAGGAAGTCGTGCGTCTGAATCATCCGATGGGCGTCGGCGGCACCGACAAATTCCTGATGGAAGTGTCGCGCATCACCGGCAAGCCGGTTCCGGCGGAGCTGGAAAAGGAACGCGGCCGGCTGGTCGATGCCATCGCCGATTCGCAAGCCTACCTGCACGGCAAACGATTCGCGATTTATGGCGACCCGGATTTCACGCTCGGTTTGACGGCGTTCCTGCTGGAACTCGGTTGCGAACCGGCACACATCCTATCAACCAATGGCGATGACGAGTGGGCAGCCAAGGTGCAGGCGCTGCTGGATGCATCGCCATTCGGTGCCGGCTGCAAGGTCTATCCGAAGCGGGATTTGTGGCACCTGCGCTCGCTGCTGTTCACCGAACCAGTCGATTTCCTGCTCGGCAGTTCGTATGGCAAGGCGCTGGAACGCGACTGCGGCGTGCCGCTGATCCGTCTCGGCTTCCCGATCATGGATCGCCACCATCACCATCGCTTCCCGATCTGGGGTTATCAGGGCGGCCTGCGCGTGCTGGTTTCGATTCTGGACAAGTACTTCGATGTCACGGACGAGCAGGCGAAGAACACCACGAGCTTCGATCTGGTCAGGTAATGCCTCAGTAACTGAGCAGCACCGGGGGCCCTTTCCGGCCCCCGGCATGGCAATACAACGCGGGAGAGCATCATGCAAACCAACCTGTCCGCAAAAGTGCAAGCGGTCTTCAACGAACCTGGCTGCGATCACAATCAGGCCAAGAGCGACAAGGAACGTAAAAAAGGCTGCTCGGTGCAGCTCAAGCCAGGCGCCGCTGCCGGCGGCTGCGCATTTGATGGTGCGAAAATTGCACTGCAACCGTTCACCGATGTCGCCCATCTGGTGCATGGCTCGATCGCCTGCGAAGGAAACTCGTGGGATAACCGCAACACCCCTTCCTCCGGCCCGCAACTGTTCCGTACCAGCTTCACCACCGACATCAATGAATTCGACGTGATCTATGGCGGCGAAAAAAGGCTGTTCAAGGCCATCCGCGAGATCGTCGAGAAATACAATCCGCCAGCGGTATTCGTTTACCAGACCTGCGTCACCGCTATGATTGGTGATGACATCGAAGCCGTTTGCAAGGCTGCCAGCAGCAAGCTAGGCAAACCGATCATTCCGGTCAATATTCCAGGCTTTGTCGGCGTCAAGAATCTGGGCAACAAGCTGGCCGGAGAAACATTGCTTGATTACGTCATCGGCACCGAGGAACCAGCACTGACCACGCCATTCGACATCAACCTGATTGCCGAATTCAACGTCGCTGGTGATCTGTGGCAGGTCAAGCCGCTGTTCAACCAGCTTGGCATTCGCGTCCTGGCCAGCATTGCCGGCGATGCGCGTTACAAGGAAGTCGCCTGTTCGCACCGCGCCAGGGCGGCGATGATGGTCTGCTCGCGCGCGATGATCAACGTCGCGCGCAAGATGGAAGAACGCTACGGCATCCCGTTTTTCGAAGGATCGTTTTACGGCATCGGCGACATGTCTGATTCGCTGCGGCAAATCGCCACGCTGCTGGTGCGCCGCGGTGCCCCCTCTTCACTGCTGGCGCGCACCGAAGCGCTGATTGCTGTCGAGGAAGCGCGCGCCTGGGCGCGGCTGGAGCCCTACCGCGAACGGCTGCAAGGAAAACGCGTGCTGCTGATTACCGGCGGCGTCAAATCCTGGTCGATGGTGGCCGCACTGCAGGCGCTCGGGATGGAAGTAGTCGGCACCAGCGTCAAGAAGTCGACCAAGGAAGACAAGGCGCGCATCGTCGAGATCATGGGTGACGATGCGCACATGATCGATGACATGCGACCGCGCGAAATGTACGCAATGCTGAAGGAATCGCGCGCCGACATCATGCTGTCCGGCTCGCGTTCGCAATTCGTCGCGCTGAAAGCCAGGATGCCATGGCTGGATGTAAATCAGGAACGGATGCATGGTTATGCCGGCTACGAAGGCATGGTCAGGCTGGTGCAGGAAATAGACCGGAGCATCAACAATCCCGTCTGGGAACATGTGCGCGCAGAAGCACCATGGGACTGACAAGGCATGACATTTGCAAGGGTTAGAACATCATGGCCAAAGTTAGCAAATCCGTTAAAGCTGCCAGCGTCAATCCGCTGAAGATGAGTTCACCGCTGGGCGCCTGTCAGGCATTTCTCGGCATCGATCGCTGCATGCCGATGATGCATGGTTCCCAGGGATGCGCCTCGCTCGGGCTGGTGCTGCTCGGTCGCCACTATCGCGAAACCATCCCGATTCAGACCAGTGCGATGAATGAAGTCACCAGCATTCTCGGCGGGCACGAAAACCTCGAACAGGCGATTCTGAATATCCGTCAGCGTGCAAAGCCGGAACTGATCGGCATCTGCTCGACCGGTTTGACGGAAACTCGCGGCGACGACGTATCCGGGCATCTGACGCTAATCCGTCAGCTTCACCCAGAACTTGCCGATACCGCCATCGTCCATGTATCGACACCGGATTACATTGGCGCCTTTCAGGATGGCTGGGCGAACGCGGTGCTCGCGACCATCCGCACGCTGGTGCAACCGGCGGCATCGACCGACAGCCGGCAGGTGAACATCCTCGCCGGTTGCCACCTGACCGTGGCCGACATCGAGGAAATCCGCGAAATCGTTGAATCCTTCGGCTTGCGCCCGATCATCCTGCCAGATATTTCCGGTTCGCTCGACGGCCACATTCCGGACGATTTCAGCCCCACCACCATCGGTGGCACCAGCATGGCTGACATCAAGACGATGGGCGGTTCGGTGGTCACGCTGGCCATCGGGGAACAGATGCGCGCCAGCGCAACCGAACTGGAGCGCATCACCGGCATTCCGTTTGTGCTGTTTGACTGCCTGACCGGGCTGGAGGCCAACGACCGGTTCCTGGCCTATCTATCCTGGCTCAGCGACCTACCCATCCCAGCCAGATATCGACGCCAGCGCAGCCAGTTGCAGGATGCGATGCTCGATGCGCATTTTTCCTTTGGCGGCAAAAAAGTTGCCATCGGCGCCGAACCGGATTTGCTGTGGTCTCTGGCGAACCTAGTGACGGCAATGGGCTGCGTGCTCAAAAGCGCGGTCACGACAACCGAATCACCTTTGCTGGAAAACATACCGGTAGACGAAGTACTGATCGGCGACCTCGAAGATCTGGAGGCTGGCGCCAGTGGATGCGATCTGCTGATCACGCATTCGCATGGCCGTCAGGCAGCAGCGCGGCTGGACATTCCGTTTTACCGCGCCGGCTTGCCCATTTTCGATCGTCTTGGCGCAGCGCATCAGCTATCGGTCGGATACCGCGGCACGCGCGGCCAGTTATTCACCATTGGCAACATCTTTCTGTCCAACCTCACGCCCAAGCACCCGGGGCAATGGCAGTTGCCAGAATCCAGCCTGCGTGCCATCGCCAACGCAGAAATTGAACAATCCGAGCTGAAAAAGGAGTCATGATGAAAATCGCATTTGCAACTGAAGACTTGCGGCGGGTCGATGCGCACTTTGGCTGGGCCAGGAACATCATGGTTTATGACCTGACCCCCGACGGCCATTCGCTGCTTGAAACCTTCACTTTCGGCGGCTTGCTGGAAGAAGATGGCAACGAAGACAAGGTCGGCCCCAAAATCGAAGCCATCAAGGATTGCGCCATTGTGTATGTGGCCGACATTGGTGGCCCCGCTGCTGCCCGGGTCGTGGCCAACAAGATTCATCCGGTAAAAGCCAAGGAGAAGGAATTCATCCCAGATATTCTGGAGAAAATCCGCCAGGTGATGAAGGGTACGCCACCGCCGTGGCTGCGCAAAGCGATGATGAAAGGCCAGGAACGCACGGTCGATTTCGAGTCGGAGGCTCCCCATGGCTGAAACAGAAGCCACTGGCGCGAGCACGAATGCTTCATCGGAATTCGTGGCTGAACTGGTCAAACAACTGCGGGCGCAGGACTGGAGCGGCGCGCTGGACAAGAAGACGCCTGATGAACTGCTAGCGCCATACATCGTGACGCGCGAGCAGCGGCGCAAGATGCCACTCATTGGCGATCCGGACGCCAGAACGCTGTTGCGGATCGAACTGTTTTACAACGCCGTCGGCATGGCAATCGAAAAACGTACCGGCGTGATGGCATCACCAATGCTCAAGCTGCACCAGGAAGGGTTTGGCCGTCTGGTGATGATTGCCGGCCGTCTGGTGGTGCTGAACCGCACGCTGCGCGATGTGCACCGTTTCGGCTTCGACAGCATCGGAATGATGACGGCCGAAGGCGAAAAACTGGTCGATGGCTGCGTCGAAATGATTAATGCCTTCCCCGCTGTCGTCAATTACGACAGCTAACCAAGAAAGAAAATCTCATGAGCAACTTTACCGTTACCCTGCCCTCCGGAGAACTATGGACTCCGCTGTTTGTCACCGGCATCGATGCTGAAAAGTGCATCGGCTGCGGACGCTGTTTCAAGGTTTGTGCACGTAACGTGCTAACCTTGATCGGCATCGACGAAGACGGCAACCGCATCGCACTCGATGGCGATGACGACGACGATGAATACGAAAAGAAGGTGATGTCGGTTTCAAAGCAGGAAAGCTGCATCGGTTGCGAAGCCTGTGCCAGAATCTGCCCGCGAAAATGCTATTCGCACGCACCGGCACAAACCTGAATTCGAGGAGCAAGGCCATGGCAACGCCGGAACAGAATTATCGCAATCTCATCGCGGCAGCGCGCCATCCGCAGGATGTCGTCACTATCGCGCTGGCCGGCGTCATCGCGCTGCGGACGCTGCGCAAACCGCCGTATGACGTGCCGATTGCGGGGCTCGACCGGCTTGCCATGGATGCGCTGAAACAGCAGTTTTTCCCTGCGATGGACATTGATTTGCACGCCAGCGTGTCCGCTAGCGACAACAGTCAGCCAAGCGACGAATTCTCCGATCTGGTTGGGCTGTTGCTGGAGCACCGCAGCCGCCACGACGAACAATCGCTATGGCTGGCGCATGCGATCGCCACCGCCAGCATGGCGGACAATCATCTGTGGCAAGACATGGGATTGCCGAACCGCGCCACGCTGTCCGAATTGATGGCCAGCCATTTCACGCCGCTGGCCAGCCGCAATACCGGCGACATGAAGTGGAAGAAATTCTTTTACCGCGAACTGTGCGCACGCGAAGGGCTGACGCTGTGCCGCGCACCGAGTTGCGGTGTATGCGCCGACCAGCCGCAATGCTTCGGGCCGGAGGATTCGGCCAGCGGCAGCTTCCTGCTGTATGCATCCAGCCGCCCATCGAGCATATGAAAACAGCGGAAATTTGCCTGAAAATATACTGGTACCAGTATGCATGAACAGCCGCAGGATTGCCCGAGGAACCCGGTGATTTCGAAGCATACCCCGCACAATCAGAACCATGCCAGCTTCGGCGACGAATGCGCCGGCGTCTGCATTTTTTCGATCAGCGTGCTGATGTTCTGCCTTCAGCTGCCGCTGGCGGAATATGCCTGAACTGCGCCCCGGCCTGCATACCCGGCCGGCAGCGTCACTCCATCAGCGCGACCGATTTGATCTGCACCCAGACATCTTCACCACGCGCAATGCCCAGATTGTCCGCGGCACGTCTGGTCAGGCGTGACAGCAGTATCGAATCGCCGACCCGAATGCGCACCAGCGCCAGGCCAGGGTGATCGTCGCCAACGATTTCATCGACCTGCCCCCGCATCACGTTCTGGATGCTGATCTGTTCCGGCCGCTGGCGTGCCAGGCTAACATCACGCGCCAGCACATGAACCCGCACCCGCCTGCCAGGCGGCAAACCAAGCGAACGGGTCCACAGGCCGCCGCCAGGAAAATCGACCCGCATCAAATGCCACTTCTCATCGATTTCGCCGACCACCGCATCCAGAATCGCGCCGACTTCCTCGCCGAGCCGAATCGGCAAATCGAGCCGCGCCAGCGTTTCCACCAACGGGCCGGAAGCCAGCACCCGGCCTTTGTCCAGCGCCACGATGTGATCCGCCAGCCGCGCCACCTCGTCCGATGCATGGCTGACGTAAATGATTGGAATATCGAGTTCTTCTCGCAGACGCTCCAGATAAGGCATGATTTCCCGCTTGCGGCGCAAGTCCAGCGCCGCAAGCGGCTCATCCATCAGCAGCAGACTTGCATTGACAGCCAGTGCGCGCGCGATGCTGACACGGCTGCGTTCGCCGCCTGAAAGACGTTCGGGCCGTCTATCCAGCAAATGTTCAATCCCCAGCAGGCCGATGGCCTTGTCGAGATTGAACTGCTGTTCGCCGGTAATCCGCTTCATGCCGTAACGCAGGTTGTCGAGCACGTTCAGATGCGCAAACAGACTCGCTTCCTGAAAGACATAACCAATCGGCCGCCGGTGCGTCGGCAGGAAAATGCCATCATCCTGCCAGACGTCGCCATCAACCACCAGCCTGCCGCCGGCAACCCGCTCCAGCCCGGCAATCGCGCGCAGCAGCGAAGTCTTGCCCGAGCCGGACTGTCCAAACAGCGCCGTGATGCCAGACGATGGCAACGTCAGATCGACATCCAGCGAAAAGCCGGGGTACGCCAGCTTGAAACAAGCTTCGATACTCATTTTTTCTTTCCGGTCGGATTCAGCACGTAAAGCGCCAGCAGCACGCAAAACGAAAACAGCACCATGCCGCCGGCCAGCCAGTGCGCCTGCGCATATTCGAGCGCCTCGACATGATCGTAAATCTGTACCGACACCAGCCGGGTTTTGTCCGGAATATTGCCGCCGATCATCAGCACGACCCCGAATTCCCCGACCGTATGCGCAAACCCCATGATGCATGCGGTCAAAAAACCCGGCTTTGCCAGCGGCATGGCCACGCTGAAAAAAGCGTCCAGCGGGCTGGCTCGCAGCGTTGCCGCCACTTCCAGCGGCCGATCGCCGATCGCTTCGAACGCATTTTGAATCGGCTGCACCACGAACGGCATCGAATAAAATACCGACGCCACCACCAGCCCCCAGAACGTGAATGGCAGCAAGCCAAGTCCGGCCCATTCGGTGAAACGCCCTATCGGGCCATTCGGCCCCATCACCAGCAGCAGGTAAAAACCCAGCACAGTCGGCGGCAGCACCAGCGGCAATGCCACCACCGCACCGACCGGCCCTTTCCACCAGGATTTGGTACGCGCCAGCCACCAGGCGATGGGCGTACCGATGAGCAGCAGCAACAGCGTCGTGAGTGTCGCCAGCTTGAGCGTCAACCAAATTGCAGCGAAATCCGAAGAATCAGGCATCGTTAAAGGTCATAGCCATATGATTTGATAACCGACCGCGCCTTGTTCCCGCGAAGATATTTCATCCAGGCGAGCGCCGCGCGATTGTTTGCACCCTTGGCCAGAATGACGGCATCCTGCCGGATTGGCTGATGCAATCTGGCGGGCACTATCCAGACCGAACCGTTCTCCAGTTTGCCATCGCTGGTGACCTGCGACAATGCCACGAAGCCGAGTTCCGCATTGCCGCTGGCAATAAACTGAAATGCCTGCGCGATATTTTCCGCCTGAACCAGCTTCGGTTGCAAGCTTTCGGCCAATTTCAGCGCCGCCAGCGTTTCCATCGCCGCCAGACCATAAGGCGCCAGCTTCGGATTGGCAATCGCGAGATGGCGGAAATTGCCTGTTTTCAGCACATTGCCTTTACCATCAACCAATCTTCCCCTGGCCGACCACAGCACCAGTTTGCCGGTCGCGTAAGTGAAACGGCTGCCGGCGACTGCCAGGCCTTCCTTTTCCATTCTGGCGGGCGTGGTGTCATCGGCCGATAGCAGCACATCGAACGGCGCGCCGTTGGCTATCTGCGCATAAAATTTTCCGGTCGCACCAAATGAAAGCACAAGCTTGTGCCCTGTGTCATGCTCGAACTGCGCGCCAATGGCCTTGGCCGGCGCGGTGAAATTGGCGGCCACCGCCACCCGGACTTCATCCGCCCATGAAAAGGCAGATGCCACCAGCAAAACAAAACATAACGCGATTCGTTTCATGAAAAATTCCCCTGAAAAATAGCAATCTGCAACAGCGGGAAAAATGTATGAGCCTGAGACCACCATCACTGACACCATGTTTCCGCAACCATTTTCCATACTCAAGCAAATAGCACACCTGCTTCTGCTGTAGATTTCAATTCAATGCAAGTGACATCATCATCGGCGCGCAAGCATAAGCATTCGGCACCACAGGTCGCGCCAACACTAAACCACAGCGGAAAATGCAGTCTCCGTGGTTCGATCGAGCGCCAGCGCCAGCAACGCGCTGGCCTGATCGGTGATGGCGCGCACCACGTCTCGTTCCAGTCGGTTCAGCCAGCGCGACGGCAGCATGCGCGCGCCGCAACGCGCGCCAACCAGCATCCCGACCAGCGCGCCATTCGTATCGGCATCCTCGCCGCGATTAACCGCAATCAGCATCGCTTCCTCGAAATCATCGCTGCTGGCAAAGGCGTGCAGCACGGTTTGCACCGTATCGACCACATAACCGCTCGCGCGTCCTCGATAAGGCCGGAAAGCGAATTTCGGCCATGCGCGCACCCACTCCGCCAGAAAGCCGTAGATGGCCCGGTTATCGGCGCCGGTCAAAATCATCCGCAGCAACCGTCCGATTCCCAGCACGGCCGCATCCGATAGCGGGTGATGGTGCGTGAGCCGCGACTGCGCGATCGATACCCGCTCGAACGCAACATCGTCGCCCAGCGTCGCAATGGCCACCGGCAGGTTGCGCATCAATGCTCCATTGCCGCCGTCGCCGTCGTTCTGCTCGCCGGACAGGCTGCCGTCGCGCAGGTAACGCTGAATGCCGCGCCGGCAGGTGTTGCCGCAATCGACCGGCTTGCCGCGCAGCCAGGCAACGAAGGCATCGGCCATCAGCACCGTATCGAACGGACGACCGCTGCGCGCGCCTTCCAGCAGCGCTTCGCCCAGCGCCAGGCTCATGGTCGTGTCATCGGTAACCTGACCAGGAGCGAGTTTCAGCCAGCCGCCGCCGATGATGTGCCGGTGCATGCCGCCTTCACGCGCAAACTGGTGCGCAATCTCGCCCGGCGTCATGAACTCGACCGTGGCGCCAAGCGCATCGCCAATCGCCAGTCCAAGATATGCGCCCAGTACGCGATCGAGCAGGCGTTGCGGCGATTCGCGGACGAACTCAAGGGCCATACGAAACCTCCACTTCGTAATCTCCACCGATGGCCAGCACTTCGGATTCGCCGCGCAGGGATGTGGTATTGAGCAGTCCTGGAATCAGCAACAGTTTTTTCTTCGGCACCTGCACTCGCATCACCCAGTCGCCGAAACATCCTGCCGTTTCGCGCTCAAGCGTGAATGACACCAGATTGTTGAGATTGACCGTGCAATGCCGATCGCGCAGCGAACCGGAAACGATCTGCTGCTCGAAATTCAGGCTGCCGCGCCAAAGTGTGACCAGCGGCTCAGGCCCTAGCAGCTCGAAACGCTTCAGCATCCACTGGCAGAATTCGAACAGCAGATCGAGCTGCTGGTAGATGCTGTTGTTGTGGTAGCGGCTGGACGATTTCTGTTCGAGGTACGACATCCAGACTGGCGACGGAAAGCGGACGAGCGTGCCACCATGAAAACTTGGCACCAGCCCGAACCGGCTTTCTACCCAGCCCTTGAGAACCGCTCCTGACGGACTGTTCGCGTCCAGTCCCCAGCCCTGCAGCAGTTTCAAGTAACTTGACCGCCAGCGCCGCCGTTCGGCCGTGCCGCCTTCCCCGGTTGCGTCCGGCTCCGGCCTGGCAAGCCCGAACACGACGCTCATGTAATGCTCGAACACCGCGCGCGCCTCGTCGGCCGCATTGCAGCGGTCAAGCAGCGAAAAAAGTCCGCGATTCGACTCCCTCGCACCAGCGACATGCAACGTCTGCGGATGTGCATTGAACGCGGCGCTGCCGATTATGGCGGCAGGTATTCCCACGAGGTTCGTGGTGTACCAGTACGATGGATGTGGATGCACCTCGTCTGTCATGCCGTCCGGACCTCGCAGAAATCGTGTTGCACATCGCCGCCATCAGCAGCCGCCCATGAGCGACGCCACGCTTGCTATTCGCCCTGACTGTCGATAAATGACGGCAGATTCTGCACCGCCGCCTTGCGCCTGGCGGTGCTGGCCTTTCTCAACGCCTTGGCATCGACCACGAACAGCGCCTTGGTCGCACAGGCGCGCACGCACTCCGGGCCATTCTCGGCAAAACTGCAAAGGTCGCATTTGACCGCCACCGTAGCAGCGACTGGAGGCGCACTAGCTTCACGTTCGCCATCGTCCTTCGCCGCAGCCCCCTTGGCGCCCGAACTGGAAAACGAAATCACGCCAAACGGACAAGCCACCGCACACAGCTTGCAGCCAATGCAGTCTGCTTCGCTCAGTTCCACCGCATTCTCGCCCAGCGAAATGGCATTCACGGGACAAATCGTTGCGCAAGGCGCGTTCTCGCAGTGGCGGCAAGTGATCGGCGACGACACATCACCGCTGCGAACGATGGTAATCCTAGCCTGCGCCTGCAATCCTGCAGCCTTGTGCGCATCCGCACAGGCATCCACACAAGCGTCGCACCCGGCACATAATTTCGGATTGGCGAAAATAAAACGATTCATGTTTCTGCTCCCCAAATAAAGGTTTCACTGGAGATTTGAGCAAATCCTGTGCCACGGCCTGAGTGCTGCCATCAGCGGCATAATGACGCGCCGCACGATTTTTTTGCACAAAACACGACAATATTTGAAGCAAAAATACCGACAATGAAAAATCCGGCCCCGGGCTATTTCATCTGCCGGCTCATGAAAGGCAGCACAGCCTGTGCCGCCGCCTTGCGTTTGGCATTGCCATCTTTCCTGAGCGTCTTGGCATCGAGCAGAAACAGCGCTTTGGTTGGGCAGACCCGCACGCACTCAGGGCCCTGGGCGGAAAAATCGCACAGGTCGCATTTGACCGCGACGCATTTGTCTTCGACCGCAGCCGCGGCGATATTGCCCTCACCCGCCGGCTGTGCCGGACTGCGCCAGCCGCTGGTGCCAGAATTGGAAAACGTGATCACGCCGAACGGACAGGCCGGCTCGCATCGCCGGCAGCCATCGCACTTCGTCTCGTTCAATTCGACCCCGTTCTTGCCCATCGCAATGGCATTGATCGGACATGCGCTGATGCATGGCGCATTGTCACAATGGCGGCAGGTAATCGGGGTAGATGCCTGCCAGCTGCGCGCAACGAAAAGCCGCGGCTGCGGCGGCATGCCTGCGGCCATGTGCGTACTCATGCAGGCAGCCAGGCAGGTATCGCAACCAATGCACAATTTCGGATTCGCGAAAACAAAACGGTTCATGAGTCTGCCCTCCGGTCAATAAACCTGCATTGGCGACACGGCGCAAAATGGCCCGCCGCTCAACCGTGCTGCCGCAACGATTGCCGCAATGATTCAACCGGAACGCGATGTCCGTCAGCATCTTGCAAGACCTTGAATACTTTTTCCTGTCGCGGCGTCGAATGCACAAAATCCGCATAAGCCTTCGCCAGCATGTGATGCATCTTGCGGAACATCTCGACTTCATCCATCAAATCCATCACCTGTTCCTGCCGCATGTACTGGAAGAACCGCTTCAGGATATGCAACCGGCTCACATTCAGCACGGCCGGATCGTAGGGCAGGCCGAAATACTCGAAAAAATCCTCGGCCGAAGACAGCTTCGTCAATTGCTGTACCAGCGTATTCATGCAGATTCCTCCTGAAATATCGTGCCGGTTTGCTGGGTGTCGGAAGCAAACAGCTTCCCCTCTTGGTAAAACCGTGTCAGTTCTCCAACGCATGGACTGTGTTTGGTCTGTATTGCATGCTGGCGTATCCGCTCCAGCAGAAGCCTGGCCATTGCCGGCGTCAGATTCACCCCCAGCCGCCGATAGGCATCGCTGACCGCGTGCAGCCCTGAATGCTTGCCCAGCACGGTGCTGTGCGCCCGGCCCAGTTCAGACGGGCTGAAGCCTTCATAGTTGAGCACGTTCTTCAGCAAACCATCGACATGGATACCCGATTCGTGCGTGAACACCTTGGCGCCGACGATGCTCTTGTTCGGCGCCACCACCCTGCCGGACGCATCGGCCACCATCTGTGAAATCCGGCAGAGATGCCGCGCATCGACACCCGTCTCAACCGCGTACAGATGCTTCAGGCTCATCACCACTTCTTCCAGCGGCGCATTGCCGGCCCGCTCGCCCAGACCGTTGACCGTGGTATTCGCATGCGTTGCGCCGGCACGAATCGCCGCCAGCGTATTTGCCGTTGCCAGCCCAAGATCATCATGCGCATGGATCTCGATTTCGAGGTCGCTCACTGCGCGCAGCTTGGCAATGCGTTCGAAAGTCATGAACGGGTCGAGCACGCCCAGCGTATCGGCGAACCTCAAGCGGCGCGCACCAGCCTGTTGCGCCGTTTCCATCACTGCGCACAGAAAATCCATATCGGCACGGGATGAATCCTCGCAACCAACGCTCACCTGCATGCAGCAGTCCAGCGCCAGCGGAACGTAGCGGCGTATCTGCTCCAGCACCCATGAGCGGCTGCGACCGATTTTGCCTTCGATATGAATATCGGACACCGGCACCGACAGGTTGACAAAGCCGACATCGCAGCGCGCAGCCGCCAGAACATCCGCTTCACACATGCGCCCCCAGACCATCAGGCGAGCCCGAAGCTGCAGTGCTGCCATCGCGCGGATGGCGTCTATTTCTCCCTCCCCCATCGCCGGAATACCGACTTCCATTTCTGGCACGCCGAGGCCGTCGAGCGCTTGCGCAATCGCCAGCTTTTCTTCCGCGGTAAATGCAACGCCGGCGGTCTGTTCGCCATCGCGCAAGGTGGTGTCGTTAATCGTGGCCATGGTGCGCTACCTGTGATGAAGGATTTCCTGTTCACAAGAGATTTAGCAATTCATGTGCCAAGGTTTTTTACACTGGCAGCGGCCATTTTTCTCCGCCCTGTGCGACATTTCTGGCGCAATGCGATGCTCGCCAGCCGCGCTTGTCGCTTTTGTGCGATTTCGCACAGGACCGGATGAAACTCAATCGTTGCCGCTGTCCAGCTGATGCGCCAGCCGTTCCAGCGTCTGACCGGCCAGCGCCTGCCGGATGCCGGCATCCATCCGGCGCGCGGCGAACTCAGCTGTCGCTTCGCTCAATGCGGCAGAAGCTGCCCGCAACGCCTGCAAACCGCCATCCTCGTATTCGCTGCCGGTTTCGATGATGTCGGACAGGATATAAATGTGGCTCGCAATCAGTGCGCGTTCCGGCGGCGAAAGCAGCGCCATGCCATCCTGTTTCAACGCCGATTCGGTCGCATCAATCAGGCGTCGCGCATCGACCTGCGCCTCGCGCAGCATCCTGATGCGCATGTCTGAATCGGCGCGGCCATAAGCATCGAGCAGCATTCTGGCGATACCGGTATCGTCCAGCCCGTAAGACGGCTTGACCGTGACCGACGCTTCTACGCCGGAATGCGTCTCCCGCGCCGACACCGACAGCAAACCGTCCGCATCCACCTGATACGTAATCCGGATCCGTGCCGCGCCGGCCGCCATCGGCGGGATACCCCTTAACGTGAACTGCGCCAGCGAGCGGCAGTCGCTCACCAGTTCGCGCTCGCCTTGCACCACATGCACCGACAACGCCGTCTGAC